>Ga0265301_10000043_pt1 | contig 201792 bp, 156 predicted proteins | sample AusTroGonzalo_MG_2_FD_193488 | JGI IMG/M metagenome (GOLD analysis project Ga0265301, IMG submission 193488) | Bovine rumen microbial communities from tropical cattle in Woodstock, Queensland, Australia - Gonzalo_04 | ecosystem: Host-associated > Mammals > Digestive system > Stomach > Rumen ... | reverse complement strand
TTCGCTTTATCCAAACCGGCATCTACTACCAGTGCGCTGTCGCCTGTGATGTAGAACTTAGCTGCGCCAGGTTCAGGATCGTCACCAGAGCCACCTTCCGTTGCAAACTTACCAACGAGCTTGAAGACCGTCTTGTTGTCCTTGTCAGTTGTGTAGATAACTTGTACCTTTCCGGCCTCGCTCAGTTTGAAGCCGATATTGTGGTCGTTGCTGTCATCTACCAGACCTTCAGTCTTTTCCGTCAGTTCATTGTAGCCCTTGACATTGTTCTCACCTTCCCATGTGCCGTTCAGCGTTACTTTCAATACGTAATACTGATTAGCCTTCAGGTCAAGTTCGAACGTATCTGCCTCTGACTTGATAGCGGCAGGATTCCATGCCTTCGCTTTATCCAAACCGGCATCTACTACCAGTGCGCTATCACCTGTGATATAGAACTTAGCTGCGCCAGGTTCAGGATCGTCACCAGAGCCACCTTCCGTTGCAAACTTACCAACGAGCTTGAAGACCGTCTTGTTGTCCTTGTCGGTTGTGTAGATAACTTGTACCTTTCCGGCCTCGCTCAGTTTGAAGCCGATGTTGTGGTCGTTTCCATCATCTACCAGACCCTCAGTCTTCTCCGTCAGTTCATTGTAGCCCTTGACATTGTTCTCACCTTCCCATGTGCCGTTCAGCGTTACTTTCAATACGTAATACTGGTTAGCCTTCAGGTCGAGTTCGAACGTGTCTTTCTCCGACTTGATAGCAGCAGGATTCCATGCCTTCGCTTTATCCAAACCGGCATCTACTACCAGTGCGCTATCACCTGTGATGTAGAACTTAGCTGTCGGTTGAGGATCATCACCAGAACCGCCTTCGGTTGCAAACTTACCAACGAGCTTGAAGACCGTCTTGTTGTCCTTGTCGGTCGTATAGATAACCTGAACCTTTCCGGCCTCGCTCAGTTTGAAGCCGATGTTATGGTCGTTGCTATCATCTACCAGACCCTCAGTCTTCTCCGTCAGTTCATTGTAGCCCTTGACATTGTTCTCACCTTCCCAGGTGCCATTCAAGGTTACTTTCAATACATAATACTGATTAGCCTTCAGGTCAAGTTCGAACGTGTCTTTCTCCGACTTGATAGCAGCAGGATTCCAAGCTTTCGCTTTTTCCAAACCGGCATCCACTACCAGAGCGCTGTCGCCTGTGATGTAGAACTTAGCCGGAACAACAGCAGCAGGTATTTCATCTTTCGCGTACCATTCGCCTTTGTATTTGCCTTCGTTGTTCGTCTCTGTCGGGTAGAAATATGGTTTTGATTCCGCCCATGTCAAGTCAATAGTCTGCTTTGAGCCGTCATTGAAGATGACATTGACGTAGGTCTTCGGGAACTTGTACGAGTAAACCTCATTACCGTTCACCTTTTCAGCCTCTTTCTTCATTGCCGCGCCTGGCCATGCTTTGAGTGCGTTGCCGCTTGCAGGCCATACAAACGCATTCACCTTAGTCCAGTTGATCGTGTTGAGGAAGTAAACCGTCACCGAATCAACCGGCTGCTCGGGATCTTGAGGATCATCGCCCGAACCACCACCAGCCGAAGGCACATCAGCCTTGGCGTACCAAGTACCTTTGACTTTCTCGCCGTCTTTGCCCGTCGGGTAGAAGTATGGCTTTGATTCAGCCCATTTCAAATCAACGGTCTGCGTTGAGCCGTCATTGAAGATGACATTTACGTAGGTCTTCGGGAACTTGTACGAGTAAACCTCATTACCGTTCACCTTTTCAGCCTCTTTCTTCATTGCTGCGCCCGGCCATGCTTTGAGTGCGTTGCCACTTGCAGGCCATACAAAAGCGTTCGCCTTTGTCCAGTTGAGCGTGTTCACAAAGTAAACCGTCACGGAGTCAACCGGCTCATCACCCGAGCCGCTACCCGCTGTCACGAACTTACCTTCAACCTTGAATACGGTAGATGTGTAGGTCACCTTCACGCTACCTGCCTCAGACAGCGAGAAGCAGATATTGCCGTCATTGTCACCGCTCAAGCCGTCAGCCGTAGTGGTCAGATTGCTGAATCCCTTGGCTGTATTCCATGTGCCGTCAACGGTCACCTTGAGTTGGTAATCCTTGCCGGTAGTAAGGTTCTCGATGGTGTAACTATCCTCTGTCGATGCTATTGCAGCAGGGTTCCAAGCCTTGTCGCCTACAAGAGCATCGTTACCGGTAATGTAGAACTTCGTAGTAGTCTGCTCTCCGCCCGAACCGCTGCCGGACGTAGCGAACTTGCCTTCGAGTTTGAATACAGCTCCGGTATAGGTCACCTTCACGTCACCTGCCTCGGAGAGTGAGAAACCGATGTTGTGATCATTGCCACCAACATCTTTCAATCCATCAGCTTTTTCGGTCAATTCGTTGTACCCCTTAGCCGTATTCCATGTGCCGTCAAGGGTCACTTTGAGTTGGTAATCCTTGTCGGCAGCAAGGTTCGAGAACGTATAGGTGTTCCCCGTCACATGGATAGCATCAGCCTTCCACGCCTTGCTTTCACCTACCAACGCATCGTTACCGGTGAGATAGAACTCACTCACCGTATTTGTCTTAACCCAGATAGCATAACCGTTGCCGTAGGCTTTCTTGGTGAAACCGTCAAAACTGCCACCAACCTTGTTACCCAATTGCAGAATAAGCCAGCCGTTCTTGCCAACAATAGTCGCCTGATAGCCACCTTGTTCGGCAGACTCATCCTTCACCTCGCTCTGCGAGTGAACACCCACGAGGTGACGTGCCTCAATCATCGGTTTGATAGCGTCTTTGTAGGTTACCCAGTGCGGATAGAACACGCACGGGATACCCGGCATCGAAAGAATATATGCATTGGCTTGCAGCAGACGGTCTTTCAGATCTTTTGACATCGAGTTACCCTGACCGCCAAACTCGCTGTCATTGCGCTGGAACGTGTCGTGGTTATCCACGAACGTAACTGCGTGCTTGCTCAAGCCTGCGCCTAACAATCCCGCGCCTTGGCACTTGGCGTAGTTGAACGAGCAGATTCCGTTGTTCAGTGCATCGTACTTCGTTCCGAAGTCAAACGCCATATTGTTCCATGAAGCATCTTCCAGACGTGAACGGATAACGCCCGAGTTTCCGTCCCAGTACTCTACAACCGACATGTACGCCTCGGCTGCGGAGTTGTAGTCGTTGATGTGGCTGTGGTTGAAACCTTTGCCATAGTCGTAACGCCAGCCGTCGAAGCCCACGTCGTTCTTCAGCCATTTAAGGTACGCGCGGAACATTGCCTGCACATCGGAGTTCTTATGATCCCAGTCACGTGCTACGCTATAGTTTGCTTCGTCACCGTAGCCGTCATCCGCTGCGCCGGTTGCCTTTCCTTTGCAGTCACCTGCGCCGGAGTCGGTATTCATCTCATCCGTATTGCAGATCCACGAGGCTTGGGGATAGAACTTGCCATAGTCGCCGAAGTCCATTGTTGCAAACGAGCACCAGCTGCTACTACCCTCAATGTGGTTAATCACAATATCCGCTACGGAACGTGTACCTTTCGCTTTCAGTTTGCTGATGAGCGAGCGAAGATCCGTCTCGTTACCCCAGTCGCTATTCAGATTACTGTACTGCTTGGGGTGGTAACCCGTACCGGCTCCTCCGGCTACCGGCGGAAGCCATACGAGGTCAAAATACTCGCCGAGTTCATCGACTTGGTTGAGCAATGTGCTCCACTCCGTGTTGCCGTACGCACTACCTGAACCGTTAGGATAACTGTCCCAGTAGAACGCCTGCAACATCACATCGGGAGCATTCGACGGTACACTCGAAGTCGCTCCCCACATCGTCATGCTCATACAAAGCACGACAAACATTGATAGAACTTTTTTCATGTTGGTATATTTAGATTTTGAAATGTGTTTTCCCTTGTAGTATTCGCGTTTTCCACAAAAAAGCCTGCAAATATACTATTTTTTTTTCGAATATGCAAACCTTTCACAAAAAAATTTGCATATTTCAATATTTTTTTGTAATTTTGCATGAATTTTGTAGTAGGACAACTATTTTCTGTTCACTAATTAAGCAAATTAAACTAATTACATTGAATATGAAACGTATTTTTTTCATAACCCTCACGCTACTGGTGAGCATATGTATGATGGCGGCGGGCAGCAAGCGGCAAACGGTTATCCTCGATGTCGATCTGCACTGCCAAGGATGCATCACGAAGATTGAGAAGAACATCGCCTTTGAGCGCGGGGTAAAAGACCTCGTCTGCAACCTTAACGCCAAGACCGTCACTGTCACCTTCGACCCCGCCAAGACCGATGTGCGGCACTTGCAGGCAGCCTTCGCGAAGATTAACAAACCCGCTACTGTGCACGGCGAACCCGCTGAGACTGAGCGCCCTGATCAATCGGAGCACTCGGAAGCGCTTGATGCCCGAACAGGCGCCTCAGTGCAGATGGAATAATAACAATGTCAGAACTGAGAAAACATATTGTTCCTTACGAAGGCATCATCCGGTTCGTAGTGACAATGCTGGCGGCTAACTGGTTCTGGAAGTTCACGGTGCTGGGCGACGAGGATGGTTACGGTGCCGTCACGTGGTTCGGGCTGGACTTGACCTGGCAGTTTGACCGGCTGGCAGATCATATAGCAGGAGTAGTCTATACCCTACTCCAGTGGTGCAATGAGGTCGTCACTCTGACTAACGGCAACCATCTGCGGTTCACGGAAACGGGGCGCGGCATATCAGTCGTATGGGGTTGCACGGGACTGAAGCAGTCGTTTATCTGGATCGTGATTATGCTCGCGGCACGCGGACGGTGGATAGATAAGTTGTGTTACCTGCCTGCGGGATTGGTGTTCGCGTATCTATTCAATATTTTCCGGATTTTCATGGTAGCCTTGCTAACAAAAGAGCACCCCGAATGGTTCGAGGTGCTGCATACCTATATATTCAAATATCTGTTCTACGGATGCTTCTTCCTGCTATGGCTCGTATATGACGAGCGCATAGCCAAGTATTCACCATCTTTAGGGCATTAGTCTGCCCTGCAAATCAAAGAGTTCACCTGCTCGGCGGATGAGGAGTCTGCCATCACGGAGGATGATTCGTGCTGTTGCGTCTTGCCCGATGTTCTCCACGGCTGACGCAGCCTGCTCTATATCCTCAGTGGGTACATCGCTATCGAACGACTCCCCTTGGTCGCCACGCTGGTAGATGCGCAGCCAGTCGATATACATCGAGCGCGGGCCACCAGCAAGGGCAGAGACCTGATTGATGGTATAGATACCCGGGAAGTCACCACCTACGGCGAGGTTGAAGATGATAAACTCCGGTTTATGGAAATACGTGCCGGGCGCATAGGTGTCTGAGGAAACAGGAATCGTCATCTCATAATACGGCTGCGCGCCGGGATGCACATCTTTGTCCACGTACATTGCCACCTTCTCCGGTGTCCAGACGCAGGTGAAGATATGAAAACCGTCCTCTACGCTATATTCGTTGGTATAATTTTTGTAATACTGGCAATGTCCCTGCCGGTTGGGTCCCCAGTGGCTGGCGCCGTTGAAGTAGCGATCCTGCGTGCCGCTATTGAAAGCATCTTTATGTCCGAGTTCGATGATATCCGTCTCTCCACATGCCGGCCAGCCGACCTGATTGAAGTCGTTACCCATCATCCAGAACGCAGGCCACAGACCGTTGGCAGTATTCGGAAACCATATACGTGCCTCAATCATGCCGTACGTAAAGTACGTGTGACCGAGGGTATTCACACGACCGGAAGTACAGTCACGGTCGCCATACGGCTCCTTGGTAGCTGTCAAGATAAGGCAGTGCTTGCCTTCCTTGGGATCCGTGCCGAGCGAGACGCCACGCTCGCAGTAATACTGGAGTTCGTTGTTACCGCCGCCATAGTCGTTGACCTCGATGTTCCAGTTCGCAGGAAGCCGGTCGGACACAAAGTCAGCGTTCCAGACGAGTTGGTAATCGTCTTGCGCCTGCATAGCAAGTGCCAAATAAATTGCCGGCAGGAGGGAGAAGAATCTGTGCATATTCATAGCGCAAAGGTACAAAAATATTCGGACATTTGCAAATTTTGAGCATAATATTTGCAAAATTAAATAAATTTTTGTAATTTTGTAGCCAAATTGTACGTTTTAACAATTTAATAGTTTAACAACGAATGAACAGTTTCGGCGATAGTTTTACGTTTACCTCGTTCGGCGAGTCGCACTCCACAGCCATCGGCGGTGTGCTGGACGGTGTGCCGGCAGGGATACATATCAACTTCGCAATGGTTCGCGAGGCACTTGACCGCCGCGCGGGACGCCATCAGCAGTCAGCCATCAGCCATCAGCCATCAGCAGGCGTTTCGGCGAGAGCAGTGCGTGAAACGGACGAGGTGGAATGGCTGAGCGGTGTGCTGGACGGTGTGACAATCGGCACGCCGATAGCGTTCCTTATCTGCAATCGCGACGCGAGACCGGAAGACTACGAGGCATTCAAGCACTCACTGCGTCAAGGGCACGCTGACAGCACCTACGAGGCAAAGTACGGCATACGCGATTGGCGTGGCGGTGGCAGAGCCTCAGCCCGTGAGACAGCCGCACGTGTCGTAGCAGGCAGTATAGCCGCGCAACTGTTAGCAGAACGAGGCATACAGATTAAGGCGCAACTCGTCCAGGTTGGCGAAGAGACGCACCCCGAACACTTCAACGAGGTGATCAGCCGTTACCGCGCTGAGGGGGACAGTATAGGCGGCATCATCGCCTGCGAGGTCACCGGACTGCCTGCAGGCATAGGCGAACCGATCTTCGACAAGATACAAGCGCACCTCGCCTACGCCATCATGAGCATCAACGCCTGCAAAGGCTTCGACTATGGTAGCGGGTTTGAAGGAGTTGGTCTGCCAGGCTCCGTTGCCAATCAGCACAGCGGCGGGATGCTCGGCGGCATAACAGACGGCACGCCTCTCACCTTCCGATGCGTGTTCAAACCCACGCCCTCCACACCGAAAGCAGGGGTCAAGGGGCGTCATGACGCCTGCGTTGCCGTACGTGCCGTGTCGGTCGTGGAAGCGATGACTGCACTCGTACTTGCAAACTTCGTGCACGAATACTGACAATATAGGCGAATATTTTGGTGAATTATTTGCATAATTCAAAAAAATTTCGTATATTTGCACTCCATTCACAAAAACAAGCAAATTAAACATCTATCTATATGGAAAAAGAAAGATTGCGTAAGCTTATTGCTATCTGGTTTGACGAAGATATCCGCGACGGTGACCATACCTCGCTTAGTTGTATTCCCGCTGATGCCGAAGGATGTCAGCAACTCATCATCAAGGAGGAAGGCATCCTTGCGGGCGTAGAGGTAGCCAAAGAGATTATTAACTACTTCGATCCGACATGCCGTTTTGAGCAGTTCCTGCACGACGGCGATCATGTCAAGAAAGGCGACATTGCCTTCCGCGTATATGGCAAGGAGCTGAGTCTGCTGCAGATCGAGCGCACGATGCTCAATGTCATGCAGCGGATGTCGGGCGTAGCGACCACTGCGCACCGCTACCAGAGCCGCATAGCTGACACTCAGTGCCATGTACTTGACACCCGCAAAACCACTCCCGGACTGCGATACCTGGAGAAAGAGGCAGTAGCCCTCGGCGGAGGCATGAATCACCGCATCGGACTATTCGACATGATCCTGCTCAAGGACAACCACGTGGATTTTGCCGGAGGCATCACCGCCGCCCTGACCCGTGCACGCGACTACTGCAAGGCAAAGGGCAAAGACCTCAAGATTGAGATTGAGGTGCGCAATGACGAGGAACTAGCAGAGGCACTGGGCACAGGCATCCCCGACCGTATTATGCTTGATAACTACACACCGGAGCACACCGTCGAGGCAGTCAAGACCATCCGCGAGTGGGAGAAGAGCAACAGGAAGATGGAGATAGAGAGTTCCGGCGGCATAACCATCGACACACTGCGCGACTACGCCCTGACCGGCGTGGACTTCGTCAGTGTCGGCGCACTCACCCACTCCTACAAATCACTCGATATGAGTTTCAAAGCATTCAAAGCATAATACCATGACCGTACAAGACAAACTGACCGCACTGCGCGGATTGATGCAAGAGGAGGGACTGGCGGCATATATCGTGCCGAGCACCGACCCGCATGCATCGGAATATATGGCGAGCCATTGGACAGAGGTCTGCTGGCTCACGTCGTTCACCGGCGAGGCTGGCACTGCCCTCGTCACACTCGACCAAGCACTACTCTGGACAGACAGCCGATACTACCTGCAAGCAGGTATCCAGCTCGAAGGCACAACCGTCGGTCTGATGCGCGAGTCGGATATCGACTGCCCGAAGATTGAGCAATGGCTGTGCGATAACCTCCAAAACGGACAAACGGTAGGTGTCAATCCAGAGATGTGGAGTGTGGACGGCTACAAGAAGCTCCGCGACAAGCTTCAGGAAGCAGGTATAAGCCTCAAGTCCGTTGACCTGATTCGTCCGCTTTGGACCGATAACCGTCCGGCTATACCTACGGCTCCGTTCTATGAGTTTGACACGCGTTATGCCGGCGAGAGCATGCAAAGCAAACTCGCTCGCATCCGCACGAAGATGACCGAGAAGAACGCCGATGCGATGGTCGTTTCGGCACTCGACGAGATAGCCTGGCTGCTGAACATCCGCGGCAATGATGTAGAGTACAATCCTGTAGTAATCAGTTACCTCGTGCTGGAGCAACAGAAATGCACGCTGTTCGTGCTTCCGGAGAAAATCACCAGAGAAGTGACAGCCTACCTCTCCGCCAACGGCGTGGAGTTCCGTGGCTACGAAGAGGTGTTCAGTTACCTGCGTTACCTCAACGGCACGATCCTCTATGATGGAGCGAAGGTAAACGAAGCACTCTACGAGGCCATCAGCGATGAGGCAAAGAAAGTGAACTGCAAGTCGCCGATCTTGGTGGCCAAATCCCACAAGAACGACATAGAGCTTGCCGGTGTGCGCCGCGCCATGGAGCAGGACGCCGTTGCCTTGACGCGGTTCTTCCGCTGGCTTGAGAGCGATGAAACGCGAGCGAAGATGGCTGACAGCAAGATCACTGAGTGGGATCTGATGGAGCAACTACGCGAGTTCCGACTGATGGGCAAACGATTCGTGGAGGAGAGTTTCGGCACAATAGCCGGTTACCGCGGTAACGGTGCTATCGTCCATTATGCCGCCACACCGGAGACGGCTGACTTCGTCTATCCGAAAGACATGCTGCTGCTCGACAGCGGCGGACAATACCTCGACGGCACAACGGACATCACCCGCACCGTCTGGTTAGGCGGAGAGATTCCCGCACAAGCCAAACGCGACTATACCTACGTGCTCAAAGGTCACTTGATGCTCGGACATATCCGTTGGCCGAGAGGTACACGGGGCAACCAAATCGACGCACTCGCCAAGCAGTACATGTGGCAGGCAGGTATAACCTACGGTCATGGTACAGGTCACGGCGTAGGACATTTCCTCAGTTGCCACGAAGGACCGCAGAACATCCGCACGGACATGAACCCGACCGTACTCGAAGCCGGACAGATTTGCTCCAATGAGCCGGGCATCTACCGCACCGGCAAATGGGGCATCCGTACGGAAAACCTCGTAGCCGTCACTCCGGTAGAGAGCACCGCAGAGGCGACAACCGAAGATGAGTGGCTGATGTGGGAGACGCTGACCTTGTTCCCCTACGACACCACACTCATCGACTTCGATCTGCTCACCGAGCAAGAGCGCCAATGGATCAACGAATACCACGCCGAGGTTTATCGCCGCGTCAGTCCGCTGCTCGATGCAAAAGAGGCAGAATGGCTCAAGAACAAATGCAAACAAATATAGTCAGCAGCCAAGTTTGGCTGCTCTAACACCCACAATATATGACACTGGAAGAAACACTCAAGCAACACGCCAAAGCCGCTGTAAAAGCGTTGTACGGCATTGACGCACAAGACAATCAGATACAACTGCAAAAGACCCGTCCTGAGTTTGAGGGCAACATCACGCTCGTGGTGTTCCCCTTCGTCAAACTCGCACGCAAAGCCCCTGCACAAGTCGCTGCGGAAATAGGACAATGGATGGTGGACAATCAATCGTCAATAGTCAATAGTCAAATCGTCAATCGGTTTAATGCCGTGCAAGGCTTCCTGAACATGAGCATTGCTGACTCGTTCTGGATTGAGCAGCTCGAAGCAATCGCCAAAGACGAAAACTACGGCTGTAATAAATGTCCAAATGGTAAATGTGAAAATGAGAAAATGCCATTGATGATGGTTGAATACTCTTCACCGAACACCAACAAACCGCTACACCTCGGGCACGTACGCAACAACCTGCTTGGCGCAAGTATTGCCCGCATTCAAGAGGCAAACGGCTGGAAGGTAGTAAAAACAAACATCGTCAACGACCGTGGTATCCATATCTGCAAATCGATGCTCGCGTGGCTGAAGTTCGGTAATGGCGAGACACCCGAGTCCTCCGGTAAGAAAGGTGATCACCTGATTGGCGACTACTATGTACGCTTCGACAAGGAGTACCGCAAGCAAATAGCCGAACTGATGGCTAACGGCATGAGCGAGGATGACGCCAAACGCGAAGCCCCGCTGATGAAAGAGGCGCAGGCTATGTTGCTCAAGTGGGAGCAAGGCGACCAAGAGGTGCGCGCACTGTGGGCTAAGATGAACGAGTGGGTATATGCCGGTTTCGATGAGACGTACAAACAGATGGGTGTCAGCTTTGACAAGATTTACTATGAGTCAAACACCTACCTCGAAGGCAAGAAAGAAGTCGAGCGCGGACTGAGTGAAGGTTTGTTCTATCGCCGTGAGGATGGCTCGGTCTGGGCAGATCTGACAGGCGACGGCTTGGACGAAAAATTGCTGCTACGCAGCGACGGCACATCAGTCTATATGACGCAGGACATCGGCACCGCCAAGCTCCGCTACCAAGACTACCCGATTGACAAAATGGTGTATGTCGTAGGCAACGAACAGGAATACCATTTCAAGGTGCTGTCCTTGCTGCTTGACAAACTCGGATTCCCGTTCGGAAAGGAGCTCGTGCACTTCTCCTACGGAATGGTCGAGCTGCCCAACGGCAAGATGAAGAGCCGCGAAGGAACAGTGGTCGATGCCGACGACCTGATGGCACAAATGATTGAAGATGCCAAACAGATCAGCAAGGACAAGGTCAACACCCTACCCGACATCACGCCTGAGGAGGCAGACGAGATAGCCCGCATCGTAGGACTCGGTGCACTCAAATACTTCATCCTGAAGGTTGACCCAAGAAAGAATATGCTGTTCAATCCCGAAGAGAGTATTGACTTCAATGGCAATACGGGACCTTTTATACAATATACATACGCGCGCATACAGAGTGTGCTAAGGAAAGCAGAAAACGGGTTAGCGGTTAGCGGGTTAGTGGTTAGCGGATTGAACGAAAAGGAGATTGCGCTGATTCAGCGGTTGACGGATTACCCGAGTGCAGTCAAGCAGGCGGGTGACGAGTTCAGTCCGGCAGTGCTGTGCAACTACGCATACGCGCTGGCGCAGGAGTTCAACTCGTTCTATCACGACTACTCGATACTGAACGAAGCGGACGAGCAAAAGAAAAACCTCCGGCTCTTGTTGAGCGCAGAGGTTGCAAAGGTTATCAAGCATTCGATGTCACTGCTTGGCATCGAGATGCCGAATCGAATGTAATCAGTCGAGGACTCCCTCCTCCCGGAGGTAATCCAAGACGTTTAGGATTGCAGAGTGTGCGGTGGCAGAGTCCACCGCATATTCTTTTGTGAGTTGATCGGTGAGAGAGGCTATAAGCGAATCATCCGGGGTATTCGGAATTTCCGGAGATTCCGGATCGGGGAGATTGGAGACAATAAAATGCCCCACCTCATTCAGTTGGAGTACACCATTGAAGAGGTGGGCATTTTGTCCGACAGCAGTACCGAGCCATGTGTCGCCGATCTGCTGAAAACGGAACGGATAACGTAGTCGCATACCTTGCGCTACTTAGAATCGACCTTGGGGCGTCTCGGTTTGCGAGTTGTCGAAGATGCTGCGACGACGTCCCGGCGCGTCAGCATCAATCTCTTCACCAGGTTTAATATCACCACCTACACCAATACTTACGCACAAGATGGACGAATCGTAACGCACAACTTTTACTTCCGGTGCAATAAACTTTTTCATATCTATTTGCCTTTCTATTAATTCAATTATTTTACAAAGAACTTATGCCCGTTCTGGATGAGTACACCTGTTGCGCCTTTGCTTACGCGCACACCCATAATATTATATACGGGTTCATCCCAATTAAGAATATTATTCTCTGCCAACTCACCAATGCCGGTTGCTGTATCTTCCATTCCGATCTCTCCTGTAAAATCCTCAGCACGCACGATGCGTCTCTTGGGAACAGAGCCTGCTTTAACCTCAGGTAATTCGCCGGCATTGATATATGCACGGTACGCTCTAACGCGCGCAGTTGCTCCGGCTTGCACATAGTGTAGGTTGTTGTTTTTCAACACATAGCATCCTGTTAAGCGCGGCTCGCCATCGCACGCATAGATAAGGCCACTTGTACCATCTTCAGCCAGGCAGCCTACGAAGCCGTCCGCACCATTTTCCCACGCATGGCTAAGATGACGCATACAACGCTCGAGGTTAATAGCCGTTGCATCTTCATCCACCTGATAGAGATACGAGTGACCTGCAATCAGTTCATCAACCGGATCGCTTATCACTATGCCGGCAATTTTATCACCCGACACCACTTTTCCTTCAAGGGTAAAGAACTTAGCACCAACGCCAGCCACACTGCGCACATCGTACGGTGAGCAGAATGTACCATAGTTTCCAGGCGTCAATTCACGTGGGTCATTGACATCAGCCGCTGAATTCGTGCTATAGGTCTCGAAGGGGATGAATCCTGTACCGACAAGTGCTTCTATAGCTGCATTTGTCAAATCAGCAGCCGCCAAGAAATTAGTACCGTTTGTAACTATTCCATAAGCTAAAGCATCACTACTATGGAACTTCCCTTCTCCGTTTTTCCACCACGAATAACTGCTTGCGCTCATTAATATGTTACCTTTGTCAAATTTGAGGTATTCATCAGAAGAAGGATGCTGTATCGCATATGCTCCCTCCTCTACTGTAGTCGCATTCCATTTTACACTACTTAATGTGAGTGCGTCATCGTAGTAGTATTTAGAGTCAGCCGTATTAAATACAACTTCGTGAGCAGGCGCTAAACTACCCGCCAGGGTATTCTCCATAACATAATGGCTACCACTGCGTTCGGCGAGGAGCACTACCTCACGGGGAGTAACAGTAAAGTCAATAAATGCAGTTGCGCTGTTTATTGTACCTTTTGCTGCAGCATCAATTGTAACACGTGCCGATCCCATAGCTAATCCTTGAACTGTAAACGTAAAATTACCGTCACTCACTTTCACAGGAGCATCAACCTTTAATACAGCCGGATCGCTTGAAGTAGCTGTAATATAATCAGCAGTGTATTCTACAAAGCCATTACCACTCTTGTCCAAATGGGTGAATGGGATCACAGTTTCCACTCCCGACTGTATACTGGTAACACTCTCATCAATTACGATATATGCAGCAGTAAAGGAAACCAACTCAAACGTTGCGTCTATAGTAACATCTCTTGCCGGCATCGGGAACTTGACCACATACGTAGCAGGGTTAGTCGGATAGGTTGTACACGACAGGTCAAATACCATACCGTCAAATCCGTACGACGTTAAGGAATATTTTTTTGCCTTCAGACCGCCTCCTACCACTTTGGGGGCAAACGTAATAGTCACCTCTTCGCCCTCTATTGCAGAAGTTGTACTGGGAATAACGTTTGTTCCCCAAACGCCATCCGTAATATCGCCTGCGCTGATAGTATAGGAAGTGTATTCGACCCACTCCCACTCAATTTCTATACGTCTCACGACCGCACCATATACGCCTGTACAATACAAAGCCACATACTCATAACTGGACGAAAAGTTATACGTTGTCGAGCCACCTCCATACGTAAAAGTATGTAGCACACTACTTACGGAAGTTTCAGCGCCTGTGTAAGGCGTTCCATTACGAGCGCTTATGTCTATAGTAGAATACACTCCGCCCTCATCATTATAGTCTGGAGTATCCTCCCACTCAATTGTAATTGATTTCACTGTCCTGCCGGATACGGATGCTGTAGTAGCGAACACATGAAAGTTGCCCACAGCTACATGTCCGTCGGCACTGCTAAAGTAGAAATTGTCGGAAGCATAGGTAGCACCTGATTCAAACGTCCAGCCACTTACTGCAGTAAAATCATACTCTACTACTTCTGAACTATATTTTGCATTAATAGTAGAAACAGATATCACATCCGTTGCCGTAGCAGCAGATACATACGTTGCGCAGGAAACGGCTGCTACAAGAGTTAAAAACAAATGTTTAGCGTTCATTGTTTTATTTAGTTTAAATTAATATTCGGATTCGTGGTATTATGCTCGCGCACATGCCTATTTGCTCATGCATTATGCGCACACACATAACAAGGCACAAAGTTAGCAAAATTTTTCGGATAATGCAACACACCGCTGAAAATTATGCTATAAAACATGTCACAAACTATATTTTGCGACATAAAGGCTACAAACGGGCGTAGTTATCTCAATTATCCCGCTGCTTAAGCAACTGTTCGACCATAGGAATATGCTCTGGCAGATCGACGCCTACGCTGTCAAACTGCGTCTCATGCACGCGGAGTTTGTAGCCATGCTCCAGCGCACGGAGTTGCTCCAGCCCCTCAACGATCTCCAGTTCGGTCTGCGACAAGCGGATAAACTGCATGAGAAATTCCCGTTTGTAGGCATAGATGCCTACATGACGGAAGATGCGCACGGGTTTGCCATCTTTGGCATTCGAGGGGATAACGCTGCGCGAGAAGTAGAGAGCATCCTCATTCTTATCCACGACCACCTTGACGGTGCTGGGTGCCTGTATCTCACGCTCGTCAGTAATGCGCTTGCGCAGCGAACCGTAATATACGGACGGATCACTGAAGATGCTTATCACATCGCTGATCATCTGCGGATTGATAGCCGGTTCATCGCCTTGGATATTGATGAACAAGTCGCCGTCCACTTGTGCAGCCACCTCGCCGACACGATCGGTGCCTGAATGGCAGTTGTCAGAGGTCATGAGCACGCGGATATCCAAATCTTCGCACGCGTCATAGATGCGCCGGTCATCGGTGGCAACATAGACGTCGTCCAACTCCGGCACCTTAAGACACTGCTGATACACCCACCAGATCATGGGTTTGCCCAATATATCCGCCAAGGGCTTACCGGGAAAACGGCTGGATTGGTATCGGGCCGGGATAACACCAATTATTTTCATCGGGTTACAGGATTATTCGAACCATTCAGGGAAAAGCAACTCCGCCAATTCGCGAACCACGGCATCACCGCCTTTGCGGGACATAACGTGGATGCCTGGAATATTGAGCACCTTCCGACAGGCATCGGCAGGGCAAGCAGCGTAGCCTACGGCTGTAAGGATATCGTAGCAGTTGAGGTCATCGCCGATGTATGCGACCTGTTGCATAGTGATGCCCATCTCGCGGCATATTTCCTGAGCAACTGCAAGTTTGCCACCGTCACGCGCTCCGAGACGAAGATAGTCCACACGAAGTTTGGTTGCGCGGCGTGTAACGAGTTCGCGTTGTTCGGAAGTGATGATACCCGTGCGGATACCGTGGTCATGGAGAATCTGCAGAGCCATTCCATCACGGGTGTTGAACTTCTTGAGCTCGTCGCCGTTCTCGGTGTAATACATGCTACCGTCGGTGAGAGTGCCATCAACGTCGCAGAGAAACAATTTTATTTCATTCATGAAAGATATATATTTAGTCAACAACAGCCAACAACTATCCACAACTATCTCGTTTTTATGTGAGATGGATGACTTGGTCGGCTTGTGGGATGAGGTTATCGCGGTGGGTGATGCAGATGAGGGTGAGTTCAGGGCGGGCCGTGCGGATGTTCCTAAGGATTGTCTCGGCCGTGGGTGTATCCAGCGCAGAGAATGCCTCATCAAGGATAAGTGCCGGTGCGTCGATAAGCAAGGCACGAGCGATGGCGATACGTTGCGCCTGGCCTTCACTAAGCCCTGAGCCACGCTCGCCACAAGGATAATCGAGTCCGCGTTCGTCAGCGAGGACGAAGTCGGCAGCGGCGATATGTAGCGCCTCACGCATGGCTTCCTCTGTTGCCGAAGGCTTACCGAAGAGGAGGTTGTAACGGATGGTACCGGAAAGGAGCGTATTGCCTTGCGGGACATAAGTGAATCCTGCGGAAGGCACAACCATGGAGCCCTCCTCAACCGGTAGCAGTCCAAGCAGGAGCTGAACGAAGGTCGTCTTGCCAATGCCCGTCTTTCCGACAACAGCAGTGAGCGAACCGGCAGGGATATCAGCGTTCAGGTGCGAGAGCACAGGCTCATCGGAGTCGGGATACGTGAACGACAGATCGTGTACTTCTATATCTGACTGCTGACCGCTGACTGCTGATGGCGCGGGGTCCCCGCAAGCTTGCGCAGTGGGGTGCTTTTGACTGCTGATAACGGCGATACGTTCGGCAGCAGTGGAGACATTGACGAAGGTGCCGACATAACCGATGAGGGTGCGCATAGGTTGCTGGATACGGCCAACGAGTTGGACGAAGGCAACCAGCGCACCGAAAGTGATAGCGTGCACAGAGAGGCTGTATATGCCCCAGAAGAATGCTATGAGGTAACCCGCTGCAAACGCCGTACGAACGAGCACCATAGCCAAGGCGGAGTACTGCGTCATGCGCATGAAGCTCTGTTGGTATCCGGCATGGCGTTCATCAAGCAGAGCGGATGCATACGCGGTGCGGTTGAGTGCCTTGAGTAGGAGCGAGTGCTGGAGGGATTCCTGAATGAACGACTGTATAGAAGCCTGATCTTCGCGCACCTGGTGACGATGGCGACGCATGCGACGGACATAGAACTGCGCAGCGACGATAAGTGCCTGTGTGACAACGATGATGACAATAGCCAGTCGCCAATCGAGTACGCACAGGAACGCAAACGCTCCGATGAACTGCAATACAGCCGTAATCAAAGCCGGGAACTGTTCGGAGAGAAACGAGGAGATCGTGTCAATATCCTCGATAAGGGTGTTGGTGAGCGTGCCGGAGTGTTGCTTGCGCAGGAAGAGCCACGGGGATTGCAGCAGTCGGGCATACTCGCCGGCTTGCAGACGGTTGAGCGAACGGATACTGAGTTTGGCGCGCAGCCAGCGCACCGCATAAGCGAGAGCGACAGCTGTGAGCATGCAGGCTGCAAGCATTATGGCGAGTGCCGGCAGCGAGAGCCAACCGCCGGCAGCAAACTGCCACGACTGACCGGATGTAGCAGCATCGATGAGCCGCTTGCTGAGCCATACTTCCAGCAGGCCGATACAGACATCGATGATGCCCAGAGCGATGTTCACCCCCATCTGCAAACGATAAGCGCGTGCCGCGTGGCGGATATATGTTATAGATTTTTGCATACCATCATAGCCGTAACCATGGCGACATCCTGATGTTGTTGTATTGACACATATTTTGCGTTGTGATTACGTTTCTCATTTAGAAACATTCTATTAATCACTATATATAATATGTATTCCGCTTAATAAACTTTGATCACTCCATAAGTAATCCCATTCTCCGAACCTACCTATGGTCTCTATTCCTTGTTTCTTCAACCAATCGCGCACAATCTTCCGTGCCTTATAAATTGGTTCAGAAAATATCACATTGGCGTATTTCTCAAATCCAATATGCGTAAACAGTATATCTTCCTGTTTGATTATTCCCATCTCTACCAATTTCCCTACCGTTCTATCTATCAGTCCCTGCTCTGTATATTCATTCTCATTGCAATATACCTCCATCTGCAAACTGCTGCAACCTTCCGGCACATTATCCGGACTCTTCAATGACGGTGAATATACACGCGCGGCCAATATATCCTCATCATAGATATACCACCATAAATACGGAGGAATATTCTTCGTCTTCAATGCGACGGATATATGATAACCGGATGTGCATTCCAATTGACTTACCGCATCACGTACTACCTCCGGCACATTCTTGATACTCTCTATCACGACCGGCAATGGCAAACTGGAATACAATTTCTCATATTCAATCTCTCTTCCATTCGCAAACCACACTTTCTTCTCTCTCGGACATATCTCCTTCACACACATGGCATATTCGACATTCGCCACATCTGCCATAGATTTCAGCAATGCCTTATATCCTCCCTTTTGCGGATAGCGCATCTCTTTAGCGTAATACGTAATAGGTGTATCTGTTGTTTGGCTTCCTACAATCACTTCATCCAGCGATGGTTGATACACACGATTACCTACCCATTCTGTCCGCAAATCTCTCGCATCTCTCATCCAATACTTCTTTGTATATACCATCGGGAAATGCTCCGCAAAGTAATTACCGAACTGCACACGCAACCACTCCTCATAATTCTTCGGCACATACAATGCATCTACAACTGGTCTTGCTTTAAAATCTCGTATAATAGATTCCTTCTCATCAGCACTCAACGGGAACAAGTTGTTCTGTGCCGGATGTTTGATCCATTGACGATGATAGATGTTATACGGATTGGGTATGTGCCGTATCAACTCTCCACATGAAGCCTTGAATATAGCATTCACTTCTTCGTTCTGCGTGAATGTAAAATGCACGAACCGATCAAAACGGAATCCGTCTATCTCTATATTTCCGCACAAACCTCCATAGGTAGCATCTTTCTCTACTACCAATGCCGTTTGTCCAACCTTGCGTAACGCATAAGCAGCACCTAATCCGGCAATTCCTGCTCCCAATATCAGGTTATCTACTTTCATTACTTCTGCTCAACCGTCCTCAACCACTCCATCGTTCTTTTTGTCCCCTCCGCAAAAGGAACTTCCGGCTCGAAACCGCAATCCTCTCGAATAGTATCTATTGCAAATATACTCAGCGGCATGTTCGTTCCAGTATATGGCACATCACCAAATAACGGCTCTGCCTTAGGAGCACAAGCTTTAACCATCTCCAAAATAAAATCCTTCAATGGACGTGCATTGCCACTTCCAATCATATACTCGCAGAATGGTTTACCTTTTTCAGCCACCAGATAGAATGCCTTTGCTACATCCGTCACGTACACAAAATCATAACTCTGTGTTGCAGCCGTAAACTGCAACGGCTCGCCATTGATGATCTTGCGCAGCGTCGTATTCACAAATCGCGGTGAGAACTCGCCTACTCCATACGCATTCGTAATCATCGGCCATAACACATCTATCCCTATATTCGCAGCCACACTCTTGCACATGCAATGCGCGATGTGCTTACCCATGCCGTAGATATACCCCATTCCCGGATGATTTCCTTGCGCATGAATAGCTGCCTCCACCTCATATTCCATAATCGTTCCTGCACATACAAATCGCGCACAACCTAACTGCTTAGCAGCCTTCAAGCATTCCACCGTATTCAGTGCATTCTGCATCTGGAGATTGTAATCGGATCTCGCCTCTCCGGCAGATCCTGCCCATGCAAAATGGATAAACGTGTCATACACACCGGCAGGAATAGCCTCTAACATCGTTTTCGTATCACTGATGTCACACTGCATATATTGCAGATTTGGATGCTGCTCCAATCGACGAGGACTTTCGCCCATATCTAGAGCCAACGCCTTCTTACCTTCCGCAAGAAAATGCTTCACGGTATAACTACCGACAAACCCATCCGCTCCTGTAATAATCACATTTTCCATATCCTTTACCAATTATACTGGATTTCGTCTAATTCTTTCTTATCCGATTCGTCCGGGGTATGGAGTTCCGGAATCAGGTCAATTAGCATCGATTGCTCTTCGCTTACACCTTGGAAAGCCATCCATAATTCTGGAGCGACTGTCAGACGCTGGTAGTTATCCTTCGGGGACAAAGTCACCTCCGTAAACTGTCCTTTTGTTGCACTGCCTTCTCTATCATCATACAGCACGAAACGCACCGCGCCTTGCACAACTACCAAGTTCAGCGTATAGCGATTATGCCGCTTCCAACCCTTGACAGCTCCACCATCAACATGCGTAAAATAGGCTTCACCAAAACCGACAAATCCGTCGTCGCTGCACTTGAATGCATGCCACACGTCCCCTTTCGGAACCGCTATCTGCCGCAGCGGATGTAATGTTATTCCTTCTATCATAATGCCCATCTCAATTGTTGTGCTTTCGCTGTCTCCATATACTTTTCAATCTGCGCGCACGTCAACTCATACATATCCTTGCGTCCGTCCACATAATATGCGCGATACCAGTCCGCAATAAACTGGATGCACTGCTCATAATGCAGCGTTGAATGCCAGTTCAAATAAGCAAGCGCCTTATCGCAGTTCAGTTTCAGCAACGTTGCCTCATGGAACGGTACATTCCCCGTCAGACGCACTGCTTTCTCAGGATCAATGCCCCAGAGTTTTGCCAAATCCTGCACCAACTCAAACACCGTCTTCGTCTGCTCGGCTCGCGGACCAAAGTTATATGCTTCGCCATTCTCCGACTTGCCTTCATACAAATATTGCCCGAGTGTCAGATACCCACTCAAAGGTTCCAGCACATGTTGCCAGGGGCGCGTTGCCTTCGGACTGCGGATCTCCAGGACTTCGTTCTTTGAAAAGGCTTTTACACAATCCACGATGATGCGATCCTTGGCCCAATCGCCGCCACCAATCACGTTTCCGGCACGCGCCACACCCATCTTGATATTCGGCATCTTGCTGATAAATGAATGCCAGTAGCACTTGATGGCTAATTCGGCTGCGCCTTTCGAACCGCTATACACATCTTTGCCACCCATCGCATCCGTCTCGCGATACCCCCAGATCCATTCGACGTTATCGTATGCCTTATCGCTAGTAATCAGCACACAGGTACACGGCCAATCAATATTGCGAATCGCTTCTAGTACCGATGCTGTACCAACTACGTTCGACGTGATGGTATCGAACGGCTCCTTGTATGATGTGGACACAATCGCTTGCGCTGCCAGATGGAAGATAAAATCCGGTTTCACAACTTGCACGTACGCATTCATCGCCTCTCTGTCGCGGATGTCTCCAAATCGATGATGAATACGCTCTTGCAAGCCACCTACTTCAAACATTGCCGGACTTGTTGGAACACTCAGACTATAACCATACACGTCAGCGCCCAACATTGTGAGCCATGTTGTTAACCAACTACCTTTGAAACCGGTATTTCCAGTCACAAGAACTTTTTTGTGTCGATATATATCATTAAAAATCATACCTGCGTGTGTTTTAAATCATTCATATGTTTTTTGAAAAAGTTTTTACATACATCTTTTTGATGGTAAAAACCTAAATGGCCGGCAAACGTATCCTCGGCAATAACAATTGTTTGCATAATATTGATTGTGTATGCGCATATTTGCGCTTCTTCTGCTCCCATTGCTCCTATTCCTTTGACATCGAAAAAGCCCCATTCCTCCCATCGCTTACGAGTAAATAAGATAGCGCCTATACTCATTCGAATAGGACAAATAGAATATCTTCCTTTATTCTTTTCTTCAATTATAGCTGCAATCTTATCAAAAGGCACAGATTGTTGCCATATATATAATGCAGCCGATGTATTACGATGGATAATATCCTCTTCTCCTAATACGCTCCAATAATGCTGATGAGGGTATTGGGATTTAAACTCATCCCATTTCCCAATAGTCTGCAAGAATATGCGGAATCCTCCTGCATTCACATTTAATAATGGGGAAATGAAACCAATCGGATAATATGATTCCTCTTGCACACGACAATATGCCTGTTTTAGTTTTTGAAAATAATTATCTGATATAATAATATCTTCATCAATTTTGTATATCCATTGAGCATGAGGATGTAATTGAATTGCCGTGTTCTGAACCTGTGCTAATAAATCATCATAAATATACAAGCTTGAAAAATTATAGTACTCGGCCAACTGACGTACTTTTCCTAATACATCTTCACTCATGCCAGATGGGACACACAAGCAAACATCAATTTTTTCACTAAACAGCGTTACATTATGCTTGACACGATTAAGAACTACTTCCCAATACTCCGGCTGAAATCCGAGTATAACAAGCAGCAAATTTTCACACCCGATTTGTCTGTTATCAAATATATACGAAGACGCAAAGTGCTGCACATCAATCCGCCTTTTCTCAAAAAAGCGGAACACCTCACGAGTTATCCAATACCCAATCTTTCGATGCCTTATCGCATCCAATAATTTATTGATTGCTTTCATATTAATAATTCATCCATGGCGCATTCCCATCGGCTATGAGTTGCTCTAATTTATTTTTATCTCTAAGTGTATCCATACATTGCCAGAAACCATTGTGACGATAGCAATCCAGCTCTCCTTCTTCGGCAAGTAACTCCAAGGGTTCTCGCTCGAATGTTGTATCGTCACCCTTTATATAATCAAACACTCTTGGTTCTAATACCATAAAACCGCCATTAATCCATCCCATATCGTCTTTACTCTTCTCTCGGAACGACACGATACGGTTGTCCTCCAAATCCATTATGCCAAATCTTCCCTCGGGCTGCACGCCGGTAAGTGTTGCCACATGCTTGTGTGCTTGATGGAAAGCAATCAATGCTTTAATATCCACATCACTCACGCCATCACCATAAGTCATACAAAAGGTTTCTTCGCCGATATAGCCCTTAACTCGCTTTATTCGACCTCCTGTCATGGTATTCAATCCGGTATCCACCACGGTCACTTTCCATGGCTCAGCATGACGGCTATGCACAATCATTTCATGTCCGTTAGTGAAGTCAAATGTAACATCTGAAGAATGAATAAAATAGTTAGCAAACCACTCTTTTATTACATCCTGCTTGTACCCCGCACATATGATAAACTCATTCAGCCCATACAAACTATAGCGCTTCATGATATGCCACAATATCGGTTTACCACCGATTTCAATCATTGGTTTGGGGCGGAGATGGCTCTCCTCACTGATTCGAGTTCCATAACCGCCAGCTAAAATAACTACTTTCATATACGTTTGATTAATATTCTACCTATTTAATCTCTTACACATGCCATGCCATAAGGAATTGAGGCACCTTCCAAAGAACTTTCTCAATTTTTTTGAGAGTCGGAAAAGCAAAGCCATGATTGGCATACGTCTTGACATCTTCGCGCCACATACGTTTGCGCTGTGTGGCATCCGTACTAACGCCTCCCATACGCATACGCGTGACATATTCCGGAAGGTACGCAACTTTGACATCCTGGTCCAACAAATAGCGTAATAGCAAATCTGTATCCGCGACAATCTTATATTGTGTATCATACAAGCCATGCGCCATCATATAATCCCGTCGGATATAACACGTGGTGTGCAAAGGCAGCCATCCGTGACATACTTTCCATTTAGAATATCGCCCACCTATCCAGCGTCGGATAACCTTGTTTGGATTGTCGGGATCAACAAACAAACCATCAGCATATAAAAAATCACTATTCGAACAAGCGAATTTCTCTACCACATGACTGATTGTATGAGGACTAAACAGCACATCATCCGAATGACATACGCCAACAATATCTCCGGTAGCCATCTGCACCCCTTTGTTCAACGCGTCATACAATCCGCAGTCAGGTTCTGATACGAACTTTATACGATTCTCTTGCCCCAAAATAGCCTCGCGGATTCGCCCAACTGTACCATCTGTTGACGCCCCATCCACGATGATATATTCTATATCCGGATAGTCCTGATTTAGCACACTCGCTATAGCCTCGCCTATAGTACTAACGCGATTATAGCATATAGTAATGATTGATACTTTCATATTAAAGCGTCCCCTATGCGCTGGTCTATATCCATGTCTCTGCAGTTTGTCGTAGTTGGCTTATCTGTCGTTATTTCCGGGTAATATTTCACGAATATATTTAGCCATCAGTTCACCTTCAAATTGTGCCCCCATAGAGTTAGTGTGTATGACATCCCGATAACACGCTTCCGATATTCCGTTCTCCATTTCTTTTACACACCATACTTTGTTTTGCTCGCACCACTGAATAATTTCACATCCTTGCTTATTATATGCACCCCGCTTTAATTCATGCAAATCCGGATGTAAAAACACCGCTAACGGAATCTGCAAACTATCCGCCATCTGCTTCAACTCTGCAAATCCCGGGTTGAATACTACTCCGCTCTTGGTTATCCCCTCATTCTTAACGACAGCTGCATCCGGATCAAGTTTTTTGGAATTAGGCATTCTCGCATATACACGAGGCAGAACATATCTCACAATCAGTTCCCCCCATGCAGACTTATATTGCTTCATCGGATAGGAAACATGTTTACCTACAACCTGAGTAAAATCCATGTTATCATAGGCATCATGCGAACTTACCAACAGGCAGATAGCCTTTGCCCCGAAAGTACCATATTGCCTTAAATATGCTGCACAATTATCAGGTCCCCAACTTCCCACGCAGATACCAAGCATCTGCATTCCTGTCAGCCGGTTAAATACATAGGTAGCGGTACTGTCCTGATCAATCAGCACGCCCCCGAACAGCACAGAATCACCTAAGCCAAGCACTGTTACTTTGGAACTATCCACCTCCTCACTCCGCATCCCGTAACTGTTAAAATAATACCTATTCCCAAAACGTTTTCCACTTTGAGACGGGCAAAACATATATTCATACGCATCACTCTCGTAGTACAAAGGAGCATTTGCGAATCCATATACATGCCGAAGAAGAAGCTCTCCCAGCACCAGTACTCCTGCAATAATAAGCACAGGAACTAACAACCACTTTCCTTTACGATTCATATCTTCATAAAAAATCACTGTTACACATCCGTTTCACACGGTCACGTAGCCGTTTTTTCGTCTCCAGCCATAATGCCATAGTCGGAATAACGGTCCACATAACACTTCACGGGGGCACAACTGCCACAGACGCATATTGAAACGCCATTTCCAGAGGAACATGTTCATTTTCCCGTTGAGACGCCGATCGCTTTTCCTGTCATCATAGAACCCCATATATCCACTCCGAAACACTTCTGTCATCAGCAGTTTACCCTTATCTTCATCGGGAGGACAAATCATATATCCAACCGGAAGGCAGAATACTTTATGCAACATATACATCATTGCGCCTGCCAACGGACGCATATTGAGCCTTTCGATTTCCCGCATCACATCAATACGTTGTCCGTCATCTGCCATGTCATGCAAATCCAAGAGCACAAAATAATAGTCCACAATCTGTTTTAGACCGACCCCTTCTTCAAATAGATGGCGTAGGATATGGGACAACTGGTAAACCGCATTAAAATCCGGCGTTGGAACAAATAGGTCTCCATGTTTATGCCCCGTTTGACGTCGATTTTGTTGCAAACATAACAACTCAAACCTGCGTTGCGAGCGGAAAGAGTAGAAAAACATCGGCAAATAATGTACTTCTATGGGGACGCCATCAATCGGCGGAAATTCGACATGATGCACACGTGCTTCAAGGCTCGATGCAAACGGACGAACATACTCTATAACGGCTTTTCTGTTCGTCGCAATGGATGTACTGCCATTTGCCATGAGCCATATATCCACATCGCCTGCCAAACGATATGTACCCAAGTCATTTTGAGCATTTTGTGCGTTTGGTGTTGCGCGATATAACAGCGCATTTCCCGCTCCCTTCAAGATGGCTGTCTGAAAACCAGCCATTCGGAATTTCTCTTGCAATTTGATGCATAAAGCATACACCTTCATGTTTTGTATGCGGATATATTGTGCATCACTGAACAACTGCCCAATAATATCAGCATTTGGCATTTGTTCTTTTGGGAGCAAAGAAACCGCCTTGTATATCAAACCGACAATTGCATGCTCCTTTGCCCGCTGATATATAGCACTCCACTCTTCCGCGTTACAAGGAGACTCCATTGCAGTTTCCGCACCTATCGCTATTCGAAGCAATTCGGCGAGCCGGGTATCAATAGGATTTACTGCGATATCGCACATGGCGGATTACAAATACTCCTGACGGAGCCAGGCCTCAATTTCAGTACGGTTGTTATGGAAGCGCTTGCGAACTTCGTAAATTTTTGCATCTACAAGGAAACGATACCAGAAGCCTTGCAGGACATGCCATATCAGTCCTTCTTTGCCATCAAGGAAACCTCCGAGAATAATATACCGATACAGGAAATTAATTGCAGGACGTATAAACAACGGGAACTTGACATACCGGATCTTAAGCCAACGCTTTCGCTCCGGAGCTGTTCCGAACAAGCGAGGCTTGATCTCTTTCGCCAAATCATCCAACCCATACTCTATCATCAGCATATCAGCCACTTCCCGAGTCGCATAGCCGTTATGCTTCTGCGTCCACCATGTCAAGTCATTCATATTAGCATCCACCTGATCAGCACCACGCGTATTGATTGATATCGTTTCACCGTCTGTCAGACGGATATGCTCATCCATCCAGCGGTTCTCACATGCTCCATATCCACGCCGGAACACTTTAAGGTGATATTGCGGATACCAACCTCCGTGTCTGAGGGGACGTCCTAAAAAATCAATGCGCTTGCGTACATATATACCAGTAATTGAGCCGTCTTCCTTCACCCGAGTTACTGCATCGCATATTTCCTGTGCTAATGTTGGTGTGATATATTCATCCGCATCGATTCTCCATACCCATTCAGCAGTTATTGGAGCATTATGCAATCCCCAGTTGAATTGTGTTGCATAATTCTTCCACGGATGGGTTAGCACTGCCGTTGCTCCGGCATTGATAGCGCGCTGTGCTGTATCATCCGTGCTCATACAATCTATCACGAATATTTCCGCACACACATCTTTGATTGAGGCAATACAGCGCTCTATATGCTTCGCCTCATTGAACGTCAATATTATGGCTGCTATACTTGCTCGCTTCATTATGGTGTAGTCTTTTCTAAACTTCGTTTTTTTATAATTTGTGCAGGATTGCCGCCAACAACAGTATAGGGAGCAACATCTTTATACACACTTGCCGTTGCACCGACGATTGCGCATTCGCCAACCACAACGCCCATGCCTATATATGCCCGCGTACCAACCCACGCACCTTTCTTCAAATGTATCGGTGCTACTACCAATCCCTCTCCGTTGGTATTCAAGTTATCCGTTTCGTGTCCGGCGCAACATAGATAGGCATATTGGCTTACGGTAACATCATCTTCAATAACAACGTGAGCCTGATTGTAACAAATCGTATGCGGTCCAAGCCATGCATTATGCCCCATTTGCAGATTCCATGGTGCCCAAATCTTGGCCGAACAATATACGCCGGAATCCCAATATAATTTTGCTCCGAATAACCTCAACAAAGCGATCCGCCACGGATTGAATAATTTTGTTCCGAATGGTCGGAATAGTAACAGGCATGTCACGTTCCAAATGCCCCGTAAAATCTTTGTCTTGAGCGTTACACGCTCTATCGTTTCACGCTTGTTCATTATTGCATCACATTCTGAATATATTCCTCCACCAGCGGGAAGACTGCTGCTGTACTGTTTATGCCTCCCGCCCGCGGCAAAACACCAGTATTCACGACCAACATATTGTTAAACCGATGGAAATAATCGTCCAACCGCGTATAATCAGCATATATACCAAACGGATGATACGTATCTTCATATTTTTCCGCTGTTGTACTGAATGGCAACTCCTTATATGTTGCACCATTAGCATCCAAGAAATCCTTGATCTGCTGTCTTGCCTTCACGAACAATTCACCCGTTTGCTCCTCTATTTGGAGATTGACGTCCAATCCGCTTTCGTTATATGCATCCCTCTGCTCGCTCAATTGCATTTTTCCGGAGTCCCGCGGAGCCTCGATATCGATTTGCAAGTAATACGAGTTTTTATACACATACAACTTCCTCAGTACAAAGAAATCCCATGCAAAAGCCATACATGCCGGTATGTTCTTGATAACATCCCAAATCAGGCTCATGCTGAATTGATGCCCGAACAGTAATTTCTTCAGACCGGTAAAGAAGGGAAAATCTTCATTGTTTATCGGCTGGCTGAAAAACGAATTGCCTTCCACCTCTCCGATAATTCTCTTCGTAACTAAAGATGCTCCTTGTATTTTAAATGTAAAGTCATATCGACCTATCTTCGGACCGCTCGTTACCATAAATGCACGTTGCGACAGATGATCGCTGAACGGAAGTTGACCTTCGGGAGACACAAGATTTGAGGCAAGTAAAATTCTACCGGACTCAAATGCACCTGATGTTAAGAAGTAGTTATCGTATGTATCCGATTGTCGCTTTTCGCCATTATGGATGTAATCAAACCCTGTCACATTTTTATCTGAATCCATGTTAACACGCGTAATTCTGCAGTTACGATGAACCCTGATTTTAGGATTCCCGGCTATGTTAAAGAAGCGATACAGATTACGGTGGAAGTAACTGAGCCAGACTCCCGTCTTGATGGTCAAGTCATCATCAATCTTCTCATCTGCAACTTTGTTTTCAAGATTAAAGCGCGCATAGATTGTGTCCTTGTATTTTTTGTTTATAGCCACAATATCCTGCAGCAAAGCATTTGGATGCTTGAAATCATTATCACCGAACGTTAACAACTGCCCTCCCCACTTACTACTCGCTCCACCTAAACCGAAGAACCGTCCTTTTTGCAATCCCACATAATTTGCTCCGGTTATTCTGGACAGATAGCCAATCTCAGTTTCATCCTTTATATGCTCGTTCCCGACATCATACAGATTTATTTCCTCTTGTGGATATACGAGACTAAGCAAGTTACTGACATAACACCCATACGCACCTGCGCCCAACACTGCAAATCGGCGTGGACGGAAACGCATTGACAATCGTTCTTCTGTTCGGTGATTATCAAATTGCGTTCGCTTAAATAAGCCTATGATTCGTTTGAGATTTGTATTACTAATGAGACGGACTTTGTTCAAGCACTTCGCTGTATACACGACGAAAGATGCCGGCAAACATATCGGATGTATATTCCATTGTCGAGACACAAAATCATACTTGGTCTGTTCGGGACTGCTATTGAATACAAGATAAACATTGTTAATCTCTTCCGATAGAGCAATTCTAATGAGTGCCTCATGCAGATCTGCCCTGTTGATTTTCGGCAAAACCGTCCTCTTGTCACCCCAAAGTACATGAATCCCACACTTGCTGACCACGAGTCCGGCTTTACTCACTTCCGTATTCTTGGCATATACAAACCCGGGACGCACAAATGTTATGTGCATTCCCTCAACAGGATGCTCCAACAGGTATTTGTCAACCGCAAGTTTTATCGCCGCATAACCTGATTTGTTCCCAGCCGTCTCCAATTCGCTACTTTCATTCACATATTCAGCATCGTTAGGATATACAGCAATGGATGATATTTGTATTAGATGTTTTACTCCTGCTTGTTTGCAAAATGCCAAAAGGGATTGTATATATGCTATATTCTGCTCTACAGATGCATCTTTGAGAATGATGAAATTGATTACAGTATCATATCGCTTCAGTTCCGGATTGGTCGCCATGTTCATCACATCGCCTGTCACAACATTACCAACGCGCCGTGTCTCTCCCCGGGAAAAGCACTCGTGACTAATATCATGCTTTGACATGACATCTGTAAGTCCTGTAGCCACAAAACTACGATGACCACATATCAAAATTTTCTCATTCATAATTCAAATACACATTTCGGTTTTTCTCCAATCCCCAAGATCCATTGATATAAAGATAGCATCTCCTTTGCCACCATCTCTACCGTATATTTTCTTTCAACTAACCGGCGTCCGTTTTCTCCCATTCGCCATAACTCATCTTTGGGAGTATGCCATGCCATTCGTATGGCATCAACAATGGCCTCCAGATTAAAAGGCACCTGCCATCCGCAATGTTCGGCGTTTAACTCCGCCCATGGCGCACCTGTTGTAGCGATGCAAGGAATATTTCGCGCAAGCCCTTCCAGTACAGAGTTACCAAAGTTCTCATATTTGCTCGGCAGAACCAATAAAGAGCATGATTCCAACATTTTATTTTTTTCCGTTCCTGTCAAAAATCCCGTGAACCTAACATTCGTAAGTTTCAAGCGCTTTACTTCATTTCGTAAGAACTCCTCGTACTTGACATCATCTGCACCGATAATCAGTAACTCCGCATCCGTCATATCGTTGCGCAAGCGGTCAAATGCATAGATGAGACTTTCTACATTTTTCATCGGGACTAATCTTCCCAAATATGCGACACGAAAAGTCTGATTCGGTTGGGCAATCTTATAACCGTTAATGTCTATCGGATTCGGAATGATTGCAATAGGTGACGTGACTCCGGCTGCGCGGCAGTGACGCATTTCTTCTTCACATGTAACATGAACACACGCTGCTCTATTTAAATCGTTTAACAAGCGTATGCGTAGTGAAAGTTTCTTAGCCCATGCATTATGTTTCGCAATGTCGCTTGGATTTAGCATTCCCCGGGTGGAAATCAGATACGGCTTATGATATTTCGATGCAACATCAGCCATCATATATGTATTCCATTGCCATATTCCTTGTGCATGGTAAATATCTTGCGGGCCACAGGCTTTTATATCTCGCTTGAAAGTCAGAGCATATTCCAAAGGAGTATGGGGTGCGGTTTGTACATAATGAATGGGAATATCTCCATTACCTCTCATTGAGTCATTTTTTGATATGGCGAACTGCAGCAATTGAGCATCTACACCTAATCGCCTCAATCCATGCAGAGTATAATAAATACTCATCGCTGGTCCGCCTTGGGATGCAGCTATTGTTCCTGTATATAGAACCCGCATAATGCTATTCGGTATATTTTTGTCCATATATCAATGTGACCATCTTATCCGGCAACAGATTTAAAACAATCAAGTGCGCACAAAATGCGAGCGCATTGAGCAAGCCAAAATGTTTATGGCGGAAATAGAAACTAATCTTGATTGGCGCTCCTAATGGCGAATTGAGTCTTCTGAAACGTTCAGTAAGTGTCAAGCCTCCTTTTCGCACCCGACAAATTGTATTGGCATACCCTTTGGCAACAGCTTGACGGGTTGACATGACAGAATACCCTTGCTCTTGCGCCCGCAAGCCGTAATCCGCATCCCCCGAATCATGATGATAAACCGGATCTATTATGCCTATTTGCTCAACGATTGTTTTTGGCACAAGCACCACGTTCCCATTCATCAGCCAAACCGATTGGGGAGTACCTGCCCGCTGAATTTTCCTTTTCGCTTTATCAAACCCGCCATAAATAATCTCGCCATTCCCATCCTCTATCAAACCGGATATAATGCAATTGCCACCACCTATCTGTTCGCAGGCTATCAACTCATTCCAGAAATACGGATACAATTCTACGTCATCATTCAGCCACAGATAATAATCATAATCGCCTTTTATTGCCTCGTTCCATGCGCTATACATTCCGCGAGACCAAAACAGGTTACCATTCCCTTTGATGATGTGCACCGCAGGGTATAACCTTGCCACCTCCTGAGCAGTCCCATCCGAACAATCATCATCTGTGAGATAGACATCTGCATGAGGCAGGACATTGAACAAAGAAGCCAGACAAGCAAGTGTCTTTGCCCGTCTATTATGACATGTCAGGATAGCTGCTATTTTCTCGCCCATAATTATTTCTACAATAATACCCGCTGTATATACTCCGATATTTCGTCATCGTCCATCTCCCGGAACTTGACATTGTAACACATTCCGATAGTTAAGAACAAGTAGAAAGACGCGGGCTGAAAACCAATACGGTCCTCAAGGAACGAAAACAGAAATTTAAATGCAATGAACAATCCGATCAACACCATCAGTTGATTATTGGATTTAAATACAGCCCGGAATGATCCAACTATTAACAACACCCCGTAAACAAGGAAACCAATCAATCCGCCATATTGGATGTAGTTCAGCATTCCCGATTCCGTTCCAGGGCGACCATACTTGTATTTCTCTTCATAACTTGCATTCTTTATTTCCGTCAGTGAAGTACGTGTTTTTCCATTTCCTCCAAGTCCCCACGTAATTGCATTTTTTTCGCTCAGTTCAGAAAAGACATCATCATAAATGGCAGTACGTGAGTCCACAAACATGTCGCGTTTACTGCTTGCAGTCTGATAAGAATAAGAATCTTCCATATATTGGAAAATATTAAACGCGCCGGTTATACCCAATGCGAAAAGTGTAATCGGCACCAGGATCAATGCCCAATATAGTACCGCCTTTATAATTCTTTGTGATACTATGTTTGCTAACACTCCAAGACTTAAGCAAAAGAATGTACACGCGAGAATGCTCCTTCGGTCAATGTCCAACAAGGCGACCAGCAAAGCTGCCAATACAATTCTTCTTCTCCATTTTTTGGACGCAAATGGCAGGAGCAGCAAAAAGATATTCAGGAATGACGCATTGTGCGCCATTGACATCATTCCATCACTTGACGGGTATAAATAGCATATCACGCACAAGACAATTCCGGGAAAAATCAAACTTCGCCATATTGGTGCCAACGTGGCCGTTTGGGCAAGAAACATGTATGCCGGAATCAGGAAACTCAAGAAGAACAAAGAGCACATCAACGCATATATATCCGTTTCGGAATCAATATTGAAGAATCCACGAATATACATCACCACATTGAACAGGAAGAATAGCACAAACAGCCCGCCACCGTCAAACTCCTTAAAATCAAGCCTTTTCCTGAAATGCACGAACAAAAAGATAATCACCCATCCGCATAAGAAGGAAATGAGCGTCACCTTATCCGGAACAAAGCCGGTATATATGGAAGGAATAAACAATAAGATTATTCCAACTGCAAAAAATTTATGTAACTGCCGCTCGATATTCTCCATAATCACATATTCGCTGCGGATGCTAATCAAATCCTCCAACTTTTGCCACGCGCGACCACCTTTGCAGGAACTCCCGCCAGCACACAATGTGTTCCTTCTGAGGTATAGTCTCTATTACACAATGAGTGAGAAGCAATAATCGTATTGGCCGGGATTCGTGTTCCTTTGTTAATCGTCACTCCGTTACACAACCACGTATGTTCGCCAATATGAACAGATGATATATATGGCTTTTCTTCTCCGGATATCCGGTCAATGATTGGATGTGTATCCGTATCCATAATCTGGCATTTCCAAGATGACAGGAAACCTTCATCAAGTTCTATCCTAGCAGCACAAAACAACAAGTTAAGCCCTCCGATGATTACGTCATTTCCCACAACCAGGAAAGCATTATCTTCCACCCGGATACACGTTCCTATGCCAGATATGAATCGTCCCTTTATGATTAGATCTCCTCTTATGTCCAGAATCGTCTCATTGTTTAGAGAGAATAGTTCCGCTCCCTGAGTGCCCATTTTCACCATCCCCCTCCAACACATGGGTGTATCCAAGACAATACGTCCTTTCAAACTCACAAAACGTATTTTGTGATATATATCGATAGGCAAATGGATTGCCTGACGTATCGGCAGCATCCGGAAATTCAGGTACAGTATTGCCAACCAATTATGTTGTATGAACTTTTTTATCAGATTCATCTTCACTCCTCCAGTAACATGCGTTTTCTATTACACTTGCATTAGCCAATGTATCTTCAGGTAACGGATATATCCAATTGTCATTAAATATAGCTGTATAATCCAAATTGATATCCACTCCCGGTCGGTAATGCCATACTCCAAACTTCGGATACTGCTCAACCCAACGATTTCCAAGGATTCCGAAAAATAGTTGTAATCCACCTCCAAGATGAACGGCTTGTTTTCCCATTCGTTTGATATATGCAGCAAGAGGTAGCCCATACGCTCCGCACCCGATTAATGCCACATCAAAATCGAGTTGTGAAACTTGCTCTTCCATATGATGCAGAGCATCAAACCATGTCGCATATTGCGAATTATTCCCCGCTAACGATTGAACAGCTTTCAATGTAATCAATTCAAATTCCGGCAAAATATCTTCATTATCGAATAGACATTGGCGCTTTGCGTATTGAGTTTTGATTGTCGCCTCAAACGGATGTATCACCAGAACTTTTTTCCCCTTTAATATTCTCGTCCATGGACGGTCGACAAAGAAGGGATAAAGCATCTCCAATTGTACTCTGATAACATCCGGTCGTAAAGGCATAAACTTCTCATAATACTGATGCGAAGCCAAAATGTCAATCTCCGGTGTGTCGTCAAGATATTGTCTTGAAAACTTTTCTGCATTTTCCTGCGTCTCAGGAAATATACCACTATATACACTCATTGTGTGGAAATGGCTCTCATTCCACCATGGAGTATGGGTGCAGTCCGTAACATAATCAAGACACTTCCGCCAGAATTTTCTATCACGCTGCACACACAAATAATTATTTACACAGTTGATCTCCGTTGTTCCATACCGAGCAATCATACAAGGTTTTCCTTGAGCCAGCAGATTATAAATCTTATCATTGGCTGACTGTCTGTCACAATCGCACTCGGGCGGATAGAATTTCTTTCCCGTTACCAATCGAAACCCGTGCTTGAGCGCTCGGATTATGAAATCTTTTATGGGCATCATGTTATTATGACACTATTTCTGTAATATCAAATACTTTTAACAAACTTTGCCGGGACTCCGGCCCAGACTTCATTTGCAGGAATATCTCTTGTGACCAAGCTACATGCGCCAACTACAGCATTCTCTCCGACACGCACACCTTTCAGTATTGTTGTTCCTGCTCCGATAAAGCAATTATCTTCCAAAACCACTGGCGCACACTTTCTCTCCGCCAGATCCCGTTCCCTATTCTTGCGGATGTCTGGATTGAGGGAATGAAAATCCGTATCATAGATTTTTACTCCGCCACCCAATTTCACATAATCACCGATGCGAATGGAATGAATACAAATGATTGATGCCTGTGAAATCCCCACATGGTTTCCTATAACAAGGGTTGCACCGGCATTGACATATATGGTACATGGTTGCACATAACCTATCGGATTAAAACGCAAACCGTTATTCATCGTAACATTATCTCCTATTATACAGGTTCCGGAAGGCGCTACGCAAATATATGGAACTCCATGTGATATAATGCTACCATATTCCACATTGTTCAACAGCAACGTATGCTTCGTCCGCATCCAACTCCATGCATCCTCAAACAGGCGGAACACCCTGCGCAAGGCACGCAATGACAGCGCAACAACTGTACGGGTGCATTTACAAAGGTTGTTCTTCTCTTTCATACTTCTTTATACGATATAACCAATCTGTTAATAATGACAGCATCAAACTAATAGCAAAGGAAATGAAAAACAGCCATGGTTTAGGAACAAAATCCTCAACTGTTGCCCTCAATGCGAAATTTATCGCCCCATGGAGCAAGAAGAAGTAGCCGGTCAAATTGCCAAACCAGACAAGTGCACGCAACGATAACACCTTGTTGCCAAATGAATCGGAAGACATACACGAAATCAGTCCCACCGACACCAGACACTCTATGACGACAATCCATGGGACAACATCTTGCCGGATAGGTGACATCGCCATATATAATACGGTCAAGACAAGTGCCAATAACGCCATCAGATTCCGAACTTTGACGGTAAATATTCTCAACCGGCAGAATCTTCCGACAATAATACCGCAGCAAAACTCCGACAGACAGAGTAACGGATTATTGTACACAAGCCACGTATAACAATTATGCAGGTAATACTGTTTGCGTAATAAAGGTAATATGCCATATTGAGCCGACAGAAGCCAACCGCATTGAACAAGCAGCAGGATTATCATTGCAGAGACACATTTCTTTTCTGGCAGCAACAGCAACTTATTCACCAAGTTCGGGAACAGATATACAATCAACCACACACCGAAGAATGCAGACAGGAACCAAGCCGGACCATTAAACGAATTGATGATTGAAGGAGAAGGAAAAAATGCCTGCGTCATGGTCAGATAAAAAGGCAGACTTACCACGGTCTTCATCCAATCATACAAATTATCCGGAAATTTTGCTGCAAATGCTATGAGGAACGTTACAAAATATAATGCATACATCTTGCTTGCCTTATGCCATGCAACTTTGGCACCTTCCCGCTTTGTCAATTGAGGAATCATCCTGTTCTTATAGGCAAACAAGTAACCGGATAACATGAAAAACGTCACGACGCCAAATCCGCCGAGTGGTCCGGCAATCGATGCGAACCATCCCAAGTCATCCGTCAACCAGCCTGCAGTATGGGTAATAAAAATACCCAACATAGCAATGGCACGTATACCTTGTATCTGGTTTAATTTTTCATGCATATATTATAGCACCTATCTATGATTCTCGAATATAAATAACACAAACGGCTGATCTTATTGCGCTTCTGTCGATCCCTATGCCATAGCTTGATATAGTGACAGTTTGTATATTTTATGGGCTGAGCATCCAACAACTCAACATATGATTCATCAATCGACTTAACGAAATCATCGAAACGCACCAATTCCAAGAGATCCAGCTCCGGATACCGCAGCAGATACCATTGGTACATCGCTGTTACTGTAACTATAAACTTATAATCAAGATACTCCTGTTTATATGCGTCAAATTTGTTAAATGACTTGTAATCCTTCACTATTCTACGGGCACATAACTCGTTTTGCGAGATGTTTCGCCTAAAGATATCCGCACTTACTGTTTGCCCTGCACGTCCTATAAGATACTTGTAAATCGTATTGGGATATGCGATAGCCGTATTCACCGTTGTCAGAGGCGTGAATATCCATTCTTGATCCGTGTATGAGATGCCTTCTGTCTGTTGATAATGAATGTTTATAATATTTTGCCTCTTATATGTCACCGCGTGCATTTGGAGAGATTTCTTCTGGAATGCGGGTGTCAGTTGCTTCCATGTTAATGGCACATTGTCGGGCAAGTCGTATGTTTCCACGCTCCGCTCATTGCCGGCTTCGTCAACTATGATATAAGGCGTAATGACCATATCAACATCCATATCTCCCAAATAGCGAAGATAATCCTCAAAATTCACAGTATCAAAACTATCATCAGCATCCAGCACTTTCACGTACTTTCCGGTTGCCTCTTTTAGCCCTCGATTAATACATGAACCATAATTCCCGTTCTCCTTATCTATAACTCGGAAAATATTTGGATATCTGATTTCATACTCATGAGCTATCTTTGAGGAATCATCTTTGCTGCCATCATTAATGACAAGCACTTCAAGTTGACCCATCATATCGTCTGAAACGAGCAGTGAATCAAGGCAATGACGCAGATACTTCTGCATATTGTATGTCGGGATGATTATAGAAAGGATCTTTGTCATTCTTACAACTATTTATCTACATGTTCTTCTTTTCAATAATTTCATAACACACATCCGGACAGACACATACATTACACTTATGTTGTATGAAAGAGTCAACATATAATTACGCAAAGCTGATAGTTGCTTATATTGCTTGTCTATTCCTCTCCAATCAGAGCATATTTGCAAATATGCCTCTCTATTGCGCATTTGAATTGCAGGGGAGAACTGTTTATATATAAATGTCGCTTTTATCTTATATAACTCTTCTAATAATGTTGTATCATGCTGTGCAAAAAAACTTATCAGTACATCTATGGAATCTCTATCACTCTTATACTTTGGGAAACTGAATATTTCTTTCCGGTGAGATTGCATATATGATTGTACATTCAAACAATTATAATGATACAACACGTCATTACATCTTGCAAAAGTATCAGCGTAAAACAAAAGTCGCGGCAACGTATAATAGTCTTCACCCATATTTATCCCTTCATATGCTTTGATTCTGTTATCCTTATATAATGATGTTCGAATCAGCCGACGCCATATCACATGATCAAGTGTCATTTGGATAATACTCCGCATCATTTCGTCTTTCGACGAATAACATGGTTCCTCCAATAATATGTCTTTCGTCTCAAAATGAGCCACAGCATTACATGAAACGATGTCTGCACCGGTTTCTTGTTGTGTGAGGACAAGCTGTTCTATCATATTCGGCTCAATCCAATCGTCAGAGTCAACATGCATAACAAAATCACCATGTGCCGCATCTACTGCAGTGTTTCTTGCTGCCGCCAAGCCGCGATTATGTTCATGGGGTATTATAGAGAATTTTATATTTCCCTTATATCCGGCAATAAGTTGTTCTGCAACTATTATACTATTGTCTGTTCCGCAATCATCGACCAAGATGCATTCCATCTTGCCTGTATAGGTTTGTGCTATTACAGACATTATACAGCGTTTGATGTACTGCTCAACGTTATATACAGGAATGAGTATAGATATAGCCGGAAGATGATTCATTATAACGCCCTATTGTAAATTACTAACAACTTTAAGGTATTTGTTTATGTATTGGTCAAGAGTGAAATAGTTCTCATATAATTTGCGATTGCATTGCTTCATCTCCGCATACTGTTCGGGATACATAACTTTCATCCTCATAATATCTTCAACTATCGTAATCATCTCATCATTGTCATCAATATCGAAGAATAATATTCCTTTTGTTTCGTCCTTGGTAAATTCATAAAAATACTTGTTTCCTCCCGTACGAGAGAGCGCAACCGGTACTCCTGCGCGTAAAATTTGCAACGTGATCAGATCAAAATATGTCTCTCTGTTAGGTAATATATACAAATCGCTTTGTGGCAACAGATCATCCACATTGCGGATAAACCCGAGTTCGATCCAGCGAGGATGAGATGGGGGAAGGATTGAACCATTTCCTGCACACAAGAAATATAAGTTCGGATTTTTATCCAGAAGTTTCATTCCTATCTCTGTCAATATATCATATCCTTTAACTGATGTATGACGGCCAAAATATGTTATTACGAATGCGTCACTCGGGATATTGAATTCTGACAATTTTTGTTGCGTCTTACTATTGGGATGATAATCTACAATCGAACTGGGGAGATAGAAAAACTTCTTATCATTTCGCATGAAAGTTTTCCGCATCTTTTCAAACTTTTCATACGGTTCGCGTGCTCCGGCACAAGGAAACATTATATAATCTGCCTTATCATAAGCATCACACTCCTTTCGAAGAAGAAACGGTCGAAACATTCCTACCAGTTTTCGAAGGATCGGTTGTTCACCTGCACGTTCAATAAGTTCATCCGTAAACGGGCATGGAGAATGTGATGTAAGTATAACTTTCCCACGATAATCAGGAAATATCTTCTTGAATTGCTGGAGTTGAGTCACTTGATGGATATGCACATAATCATATTCATTAATATCAATTTCACATGGAATTTGGACTTCTATCCCGACAAAAGGCTTTATGCACGCTATATATATATATATAATTTTCAGTAGCGCTTTCCCTATAAACGTTTTCGGCTGATATTCAATGGGGAACTTCGGATGAAGCCATTCTGCCTTGCCATTTTTTTCCAACACCAAATCGGTTAGAAACGTTATTTGATCAGTATGATGACTTTGCAAATAATCACGTATATTATATAGGTATCCGGACGGTCCACCTATATTTAACCGCTGGCACGTATCCCAAACGAGAACCTTCTTCATCGAATTACGTTGACTATATATATTGCGAACTCATTATAATTCCGCCGTCACATCTTCTTTCATCGGCACATCGATGCGCGTCGAATGATGCCGGCTATACCATAACCGGTAATGACTTAGAATGGCATATAACTTGGATGATCCGAATAACTTCAAAGCATGCACCACATACCACTTAAAACGTCCGATACTGAATATTTCAGCTGTTGGCGGCACATATTTCCACTTATCATCGGGATTTCGATACATCATGTAGAACCCCCATTTGATTGCGCTGGCATTCTTCTTGGGACGTAGAGAACTTTTCAACAATTCCGTTAATTCATCTTCCGAGTGAGGCACATAGCACAAATCAGAATTATAATAATTCGCACCGGCCAAAAGGATAACCGGCTTATTCCAATAGGCTGCCTCTAATCCCATAGTAGAACCAAATACCACGACCTTCTCAGCAGCATCCATCAGATCATACGTGCTAATGGAATCTCCACCTGGAATAACTGTAATATTACTATATTGCTTAGGCAGGTTCAAAAGTTCAGTATGATAACGATAGGGAACCTTTGACAAGTTAGGATGTATGCGCAAATATACATGGTAATCCTGTTTGTCTTTCAACGATTCCAATATAAACTTTATTCCGCGGTATTGAGTCGGGAATAATGCCAAACTATCAAATTCATCCCCGATGGCAGCAAACTCGTCTTCCGAACTGTTGAAGATAACTATGTTTTTCTTATTGTCATCCCAATCATCCGGCATTTTCCCTTTTGTCTGATTGGATATATAAATTTTATCCCCGGCATCTGCACCATTCCTACGACGAAGGAAGAAATCTTCACCTATTGCAATCTTCTCGTCTTCAGTCAATTGAGAATTCGCCCATAACTCATCACGTTTGGCTTGTAAGCCTTCGATATTATGAGGTGTTGTATTAACAAATCTAACGGTGCGTACACCATTGACATAAGGAGTTTTTTCATACGAAACGGCTTCAATGCCTTTAGATACTGCCAAATCATACGGCGGACGCCATTCGAAAAATCGAGCATTGAAGAAACACATTCGATCCGGCTGAATAGAATCAATCACCCTATCCAACGCATCTGTCAGATTACATGTTGCGTTAATAATTTTATCAAAATATGCTCTTGACTCCTTATTAATTTCCGGATACAGATTACGAGTCTTCGTAATATAACTGGACAAAACGGCATAACCGACTTTTACATTCCTGTACTCTATTCTTTTTATATCCTGCGCCGACTCGTACTGAAACGTAAACTTTTTATTCTGCCAGAACTCACTTATATTTATTGTATGTATTGATTTCGGCAGAAGTCGAAGGGCTGAATGCATCCATGTACAGCATTGGGCACAAACATAAGAATCTTGCGACAAATTGCCTGTACAGATTCCAAGAGCACAACTGTTATACACAAAATACACCTCATGCCCTTCCTTTTGACGGCATATCGCTTCATCCAGCAAAATGCTCAGATGCTCATACCAAATTGCATGACATGAATAAAAGAGAATCTTCATACGTATTCACTTTATTTGCTTCCCGTAACCTCGGTTAGTACATGTCTTCTCATCAGGTTTTCCATAATCTGCCAGTCGTCAGGCTCGTCAATCTCAAATGCTGTATAATCCGGCATTTCATATATTCCAATCTTTCCTGACAAACGATTACCTGATTGTAGAATCTTTCTTACCGTATTAATATAGAACGCACCATTTTCCATCAGCAGACCATCAAACTCCTGACGACGCGGACGATGCCTGTAGTCATAATTGAGCGATGTGCCGTCAGCATTCCAAAAGAAACGCTTGTTGCGCACACAGGTAAGCATTGAATCATATTTCCCAAATGCATATTGCTGTAACGCCTCAGTGAAATGAATAGCCTGTGTGAGGGGTGATGTCGCTTGTACAAGCATGAAGATTGTGTCGGACGCAAGGTTAGCATAATGGATATACTCAAGCATCACGCTCTCAGTAGAAGCCGTATCACAAGCATTCTCTTCCGAACGGCGATAAACACGTGTTTTACGATAACTACGGGATGTAACGACCTGCTCTATTTCGTCAGAGTCTGTTGCAACAATAATCTCATCAACGAGCGAGCAATTTTCTAATGCCTCTACGTTCCAGCACACCAAGGGCTTGTCACAAAACGGTTTGATGTTTTTGAGGGGAATGGATTTACTTCCTCCTCGAACAGGTATAAATGCTATTGTTTTCATTGTTGAATGCTTTCTGCTATTATCTTGTTAAATTGTTCTATTGAATATTTCTCTTGCACACAATGCTGAGCATTAGCTGCAAGCGATGCGCCATATTCGGGATGCTTTAATAGATTAACTACATGCTCTGCAAACCGGACATCATTATTCGCCAACAGGTAATCCTTTCCTGTCTGAATATCATTCTCCAGTCCACGGACTCCGCATATTGTGGATACGAACGGTCTGTTTACTTGCATCGTTTCTATCGTCTTGACACATGTTCCACTACCATGATAGATGGGGATGATCACACATCGCGCATCTTTATATTCTTGCATTATGTCATCCACAAATCCGACTACATCCACATTGGGGAATTGAAGACATTTCTTTTTCATTCCCATATCTTCCATTTCTCCCACAATCCTAAGTTTAGCCTGTGGCTCTTGTGAAAGGATTTGTAACCATATCTTACTCAAGAAATGCAAAAGACCGTGCCTATTGGGGTAATAAGCCCATCTGCCTATTATCAGCACATTGCGTGGAGTGGTATCATTCACCGGAGAGAGTATTTCCTTATGTACTGACACATTATGTAAAAAAATACTGTTATCCGATGGACTCTGCTCCTTATTGGAATAGAAAGAACAAAAAACTTTCTTTAACACAATCCTTGACATAAATATCGCAGAGACGGAAGCCAACTTGTAATATATCCCCTTTTGAATAGAACTGGCATTCTTCGAACGGATCAATAAGGTATTTCTCGGATTGTCATCTACATCTAAAACAAGTTTATCTGCATATTTGAGTAAGCCGAACTCCGCAGCCAGATATAAATATCTCACTGCAATATAGTCATATTTACCTTTTTCTATAATTTTATCAAGAAATGTTTCGACGCTTTTGTTGACAGGAAAAATGTTATTGGCGTTCCAAGGAGCAAACAGGCGAAGAAACTTGCCGATTCGACTATACTCTTTTAACGGATCAAAACCGGGGTCATCCGCATAAATGACATCACAATTGGGGATATCTGATTCTTCCCCCGCATGAAACAATACCACATCCACATGTCCTACATACGTCAAAGCATTCAGGAAGGCTCTGCTACGATTAATCGCGCCACAGGAAGGCGTTCCGAAAATCGGTGCATGAGGATGTATAAATAATATCCGCTTCATATTTAGTTGGGAAACACTTCCTTCTTTAATGCATCCAAGTATTGGTGACCATATTTCAAATCCGGCTCAAGATAGTTTCCTTCAGCCCACTCATTCCATGACTTAATCATGATGATACGCTTGTCATAAGGCTTTCCCTCCACACTTTGGATGGCATTATGCATCGCTTTTCCAAAGAGCTCCGGAGTTGAACCGACCAGCACTACTCCGTGTCTTCCACTACGGGGGGTATGATCCCAATTGGGGGTAACAGTAGGGATAACATCTTCCTGGTCATCCAACTCCGTATGCATCACATCAATATCATACTTATATATCTCCGGGAATATTTTTAGCCATCTATGGAATATCTTGCGTACCAGCCGTTCGCAAAAGGTAAATTGCGGATCAAATATTCTAAAGCGATTAACTACATTGATTGCACTAAAGCCATTCTCTTTCATCCTATTCAGATAATCCTCTACAGCTCCACTTGACATCAGAGACTGCTTATGAGCAATAAAATATATTCCTTTCAAGCCATTCCGTATGGCGAGATCATTCCACAGTGTGATATAATGCTTTAAATCAGGGATTGTATTTGTATTGTATATGATGAATATCGGTTTACCTTCACATGTCATATAGCGGGAATCCTTAAATGCAGGAAGTACTGCATTAAAATGGGCTATATAGTCATCATCCCCGGGGAATGTTTGCTCTATTAATGGCGGACGGGATTCATCAGCGCCGAAAGCAAATCCTTCCCATGTCTGATTTGCCCAAGCAAGTGCAAACGGGAAATCCGGTTTGCCGGATGCAAGTACCTCATTGAATGGACGTTCTAACAATCGCTTGCCGTTACCAAACCAATAGTGCCAATATACAAAACCTTCTACACCGGCTTCGTGTGCCATTTGTGCCTGCGCTTCACGTGTCTCCGGCACGCGCAAGTCGTAATAACCTAAATCCGCCGGTACATGAGGTTGATAATGTCCGGGGAATAGAGGCTTTGCCTTACCTACATTAGTCCACTCAGTAAACCCTTTCCCCCACCATTCGTCATTCTCCGGTATAGGATGAAACTGCGGCAGATAATATGCCCATACTCGAACCTTTGGCTGATTTGTTTCCATCACTACTTTTGTTCGTTATATATAATCAATCTTTATGAATCAATTGCTCGTGGAACTCTTTGAGATACCCGGTAATTAATACGGAATTATTTGCAGACATTTTTTCATCAGCAAGGTAATTATAGATATAATTATTCCTTATATCAGCACGAACCTTGTTAAAAATTGTAGATAAATTAAGATCTGAATTGTCAATATCTATAATCGGAAGAGAGAATTGTTTGCCACAATATACTAATCGCTGCATCTGAAAATGCGCTTGACTGAATGCTGCATTACATATCAACGCGACTGGTTTATTGTATAATACGACATATGAAAAGGCATTGCTCGTATGCATGCAAACCATTTGGCAATCGCGAATTAAAGACGATGTTTCACCGTAACAGACTTTCCTTCCTTCAAATGGATTCTCTGCAAATATAGACGACGGGTGTGCAGCAATAACAACCTGGCAACTATACGTCTGCTCCAACTTATCAAAAAACGCATTTAAAGAGGCATAATATGATTGTGCGATTGATTTGATATCCAACCCCTTTTCACAATAAGCTATTTCAGGGTGATATGGGAAGAAATTATCAACAAACACAATATCCCGTGTAGGCTTAACTCCATCCCTATCTTTCAAATATTGCTCGTAATCCGGATGATTGATTCTTCGCTTGCTTCCTTTCGCGCTCGACAATCCCCATACCCCTTTGTACCACTTACTGATCTTCCTGATTGCTGCCTGTTCTTTATAATCTTTATCTTTAAAATGACACAATGTCCATATTACGTCTTGCACCAGAGGGAACTTATAGGAGTATTGCTCAACTCGCTTTATAACTTGCTTAACCTTATCGGTCAGTATCGACTGATTCTGCGTAGATGGTTCTTCTGAGCGTTGTGACAAATGCAATTGGGTATTGGCATAAAAGTTTATATGGGCGTAATTTGGGAAGCACTGTGATTGGATTCGATGAATATCCAACGTATATTGGTTATAATGTATTTCTGTTATTAAGATGGTATCTTTTGGCAATTGCATCATCAGTGACTTGAACTTTTTCATTGAGTCAATAACAACCAGATAATCCCGCATAACGGGATATTGCATTTTCCCTGATGTATATGCAGTTACAATTGCTGAACAATCCCAATATTCGACATCAAAAACTTTGCATAACTCATCCAAGCAGTAATAGGTAATCCATCTTTGTGACAATTCACACGGATGCGTTATAACCAGTTTAATCTTGTCTTTTAACATCTTAAATTATATCTCAAATATACTCCGACATCACGCTCTTGTAGATGCTGTACCGCATGCGTTCTCTGCCGAATCGACGATACATATCAGTCTATTTTGCCAAATACAAAACGATTGATATATTTACTTTTTTCTAATAGCTTTGATATATAATAACTACATACAAAGAAAAGAATTGCGAGCAACAAACAATATACATATTCATAGAAGAATTGGTTTGTTATCACTATTGGAGGAACAAACCTCAATAATACCTCTATATGCTCTTTGCATACCACCCAAATTATAAAGCCCTGCAATATGTATATATGCATTGAATGAGAACCAAGTTTCTCTATTATTGACCTCCCCCACTCCTTATTTTCCATTATACTTCTGATAATAGAAATGAATACCATGCTACCGGATAATCCTATTAAAAAACGATACACAAAACATGCTACTGACTTTAAGCCATCATTCGAGAAGAAGATTTTTTCAGAATAATCAATCCACGCTGGCATGCTATTATAGTATATAAACAACTCTTTCCAACGCATCCATAGTATCACAAACAATAGTGCGGAACAGATTAATATATAAGGCAAATATCGTTTGAATATTTCATCGTATTTATGTAATAACATACCTATTCCGAAAAATGGTAGCATCCAATCGAGCTTCCATGATCTCACATAAGGAATTTGAGGGAACGCAGGGAATACAAACACTATTAACAATACAAGAGCGGACCATCTCAAACTTTTGGGCAAATAAAATAACATTGTCCATACTACATAACACACAAACAGGCTCTTGAGAAACCACCAATTAGCAGAGTAATTGACGACACTACATATGGCAAATAAAAATACAGAGGGAACTATTAATTGTTCAAATCGGCGCATTACATTTCCTGCACGGTTAACAATCTTTACAGAAACATATCCACTCAACATCATAAACAACGGCATGTGAAAACTATAAATCCACCCACATAATCCAACATATCCGTACTTTCCACCTGCATGTAGCATACAATGTCCCATACAACTAAAAAGATCGCAAGTGATTTGCAAAAATCTATCCAAAGGACTCGATGCTGATTTATCTGTAGCATTTTACTTTCTGCTATTGAATATTTCATTTTTCAATGATACATACCGTTGTTCAATTTCTTCCATTTCTTGTTTATTGAATCCATTTTCTTTAAACCAACGTAATCCGTAAAAGACATTTGCCACAATGGGTAATACCTGACATGAAAGAACATACTGTTTATGAAAAAAAGCCAATGCCATACGATGTGATCCATCATATAGTTTATTGTACTTATCTAATTGTATCTCTGAGGAATTATCGTATCCTGAATTGTCATATGATTGAATAAGCTGTATAAATATTGATAAGTATCGGTCAACATCTGCACCAGGTTGGCGTTTAGCTTGCATTTTCTTGTACATATCATACCCGTAATCATTTAGTTGATAGTAGTTTTCAATTGCAAGCAGACGCACAATCACATCATATCTATTGAAACCTTTAATATCATCATACTCATTCCGAAATAGTTGTCGGACATCAATAGTGCCATGCTTGATTTGACGATTATATGCCCATCTATGGTACTTATGTAAAAACTTCTTGATAAACATAGCCTGACTAATCTTGACAATTAAAATAGCATCATAAATTATGTCGCAAACGTAATAAACGGACGACAAGATTCGGCATACTGAATATTCTCGAGGCATTAACCCATACACTACTCTTGCCATCTTTTTTGAACAGGATTTTCAAGATGGGTATTTTTTTCACATAAGGCAACTTGATAATTTTACCAGAAGGCGTTGCATTATTCACATACATTTCTGTCAATGGATACAAATATAATTTTTCTGGGTATGTAAAGAAATTGGTCAGCGTCTGAATCACAATATTGTTAAAAATCAAATCAGAATATTTACATAAGCCCAACATTATATAATTACTTGTATATTCCTGTATTATTTTCAAATGCTCATCGCTCCATTTGTCGATATTCACAACTTCCCATTTTTCATTTTCTGCTGTTTGCATCTCATCTACATCAAAAACAGGAACTGCTATTCCATTTTTATCTATTTGATAGTCAATTGTACGAGATAAAGTGTTTAACGGAAAGTATTGTTCTTGAATCTTCCACCATCTAAATAAATTTGCGAGTTGTGGATAGTGTTCCACATACATTGCATTAGCTTCGCAATAATAATCATTTACATGGTAATCACATTGATCTCTTCTCACAAACAACTCATAGTAATATCCCCTGACAGGCTTATAACCACGCTCTGAAAGCCAATTATTCAGGAACGACATTGTCTTTCCCGTTGATCGCACATCAACAATTGCCACATTATCTTTTGTTGTAGCCAGACCTATTTGACGGAAGTACTCTTTTTTAGCGTTCTCGTTTCCACTATATAGCGATTGTTTTGAAATATAAATAAAATCTATCGCCATATCAGGAAAGAAGGATATATATTTTTGCGCAATTTGGTACATGATATAAGTATCTCTTGCGCAAAATAATAATCGATGTATTCCATGAACTTTAGCGTTTTCCATTATACGCCATACCAAAGAGCAGTAAAAAGGAGCTATAATATCAAGTACAAGTGCAATATGAGTAGTAGTCTTTGTTGAATAATACATTGCACGACCAAGCCCAGCCATAATGCTCTTATAATGAAAATCCAACGTTATATCATTTATATACCACTGATGCTGATACGGTGTATATGAATGCTCAATGAGGTGACTGCAAATACCTAATTTGCGCGGAATTTCATAATCTGAATGTGGATTATCCCCATAATGCTCCCATTTCTTGAAGTTTAGATTCTCCCTCTCTGCAACATATTTAAATAACTCTCCATTAGACTTCGTGCAACCACATTCATTGCTTACGTATACAGCATCTCCTTCGCAATACAAATCATAGCGTTTCAATACTTTTATTAGGAATTGTGAGGATAAATACATGTCACTTATAAAAAGTATTTTGTTCTTTTTTAAGCGACTTGCAGAAATCTTATCTCTCGCTTCCAATACAGGAATCAATACTTCTTCTTCTAATGCCAACTCTAAAGAATATAAGGATTCCATAGTTAGCAAATTGGGATGCGTCCAATTAAATACTTCCCATATATCATGCAAAGAATACTTTGTTTTCCCTATTCTTTGTAGATACGATTCTGCATTAAAACGTGCGGCAACAAACTCATGCCGCACGCATGATTCCACATCGGCATTAAACGCACGGTGTGACAAAACATCAAAGAAGCATTCCGGAGTTCCGCACTTTCGGACAAGACAAGTATCAAATATATCAAAAGATACGGCATTCATAATTTTACAACTCAAAATCCATTAATGTGTTCGCCTATTTTGAGATATTGTCCCCCTTCTTTATATCAAGAAAACATTACCACTTAATTTGGTTCTTTTTCAGTTTATCGCGTTGAACTTGTTCAATCGGAAGCACATCTTGCTCCTTATACGTTAGCGCTTTGGCGACAGCACGGCAGTCACGGGCAAGTTTACGCACACCATCCGGCTCAAGTGATGCAGCGTGATCCGTACCTTTCCATGTACGATCAAGAGTATAATGACGCTCTATCCATTCTGCTCCCAGTGCAACTGCTGCAGCATCAACTGCAATGCCAAGATGATGTCCGCTGAAGCCTATAGCTTTCACGCGATTAGCATATTGCTTACGCATACGAGTGAGTTCCAACAGGCAAATATCCTCAAACGGAACAGGATAACCACTTGTACAATTATACAAGACAATATCTTGATTGCGTCCCTTAGATTCAAAGAACGATACGATCTCTTCTTCTTCTGCCTTAGTTGTCATACCAAACGATAGATGGATTTCTCCTTCGTAATTGTCACAGAGCCATCCTAACATAATTTTGTTTAGATTACATGCTGACGGAATCTTGATGAGTTTCGGATGCAGTGAGGCAATTTCTTTTGCACTTGTCAAATCCCATACTGATGTGGAGTATTCTATTCCAAACTCCTTGCACCACGCTTGCAGTTGGCGATGCTGCTCAAGATTAAACTCCAAGAACTCACGATGCTCGCCATACGTTGCACCATACGAGTTCTCGGGATGCGGATGAGGGGCATTGAATTCTTCCGGCGTTAGCAACTCACGGTTGCATCGTTTCTGGAACTTGACTACATCAGCTTTGCAATAAAGCGCTGCCGTTTGTATCATCTCCTTTGCAATAGCCATGTCCCCCTTGTGGTTACATCCTATTTCCGCTATAATTTTAGGTGTTTTCATTATTGATATTTTTTTTGAATAATTATACTAATATTACATCATTCATGCATTTGAAATCATTTCACAAACTCCCAATCAATTATTGTACTAAAAAAGCCTTGTCTACTATTTCCCCGAATTGTACTATAATCATTTAAATCAAACTTAACACAATATTTCACTCTATCAAATGTTATTTGCTGTGTACTAAACCTACTCGACATATTAATTTCGACAGTATACTCTCCCGGGGCTAATAATCGACGAGGGAAACATAATCGAACCTTTGACACGCCTAACGGAAGCGATTCTATTTTGTTATAACCAATGTCATGTGTATCCGACATTATTGTTCGTATTTGGTCCTTGGTTCTTACAACATACAAAACGCCATACATGCCAGGGATCCTTTCTTGCACATTATAAGTTAGTTCAATATAGAAATCTTCATCACATGATAATGATGTAACAGGCTCACCTTTTTCGTTCTGAATTTCAGCATGAATAAGTTGAACCGGTTTCTCTTCCAATGTCTCCTTATTCCATATTGCACCAACATTGTTGACATCTACAGATTGCGACACATATTTATCTATCACATCTCCCATTGGTCCCATCATGGCAACAGTTCCTTGATCCAGTAAGATACCAGTATGACACAATTGTCGAACTGAAGCCATATTGTGACTTACAAAAAGGACTGTCCGGCCTTCCCCTTGACTGACATCCTGCATCTTACCAATTGCCTTTTTCTGGAACTCCGCATCACCGACAGCGAGGACCTCGTCCACTACAAGGATTTCCGGTTCGAGGAAAGCTGCAACAGCAAAACCGAGACGGACTGTCATACCCGAACTATAACGCTTGACAGGCGTATCAATATAGCGTGCACAACCGCTGAAATCGATTATCTCATCCAACTTGGCTTGGATCTCTGCACGCGACATGCCAAGAATTGCTCCGTTCATGAAGATATTCTCACGACCTGTCATTTCGGGGTGGAAGCCTGTCCCGACCTCCAGCAACGAACCTATACGACCATGCGCGCGAATGGTGCCGGTAGTTGGACCGGTTACACGACTAAGGAGCTTCAGCAGGGTGGATTTACCTGCACCATTCTTACCGATGATACCTACCACATCGCCTTGCTCGATCTTGAAGTCGATATCCCTCAGTGCCCAAACATATTCCGATTCGCCTTTGGATGTGCGATCATTGGTTTCACCGATCTTCAGGTACGGATCCTCCTTACCCAATACATTCGTAATCCAAAACCTCCGTATATCATGTGCAAGGGTTTTGGTACTCACCAAACCAAGCCTATATTGCTTGCTTACGTGATTAAATTCGATTGCTGTCATATTCTATGGTTGATAGCGACTACGTCACGTTTGAGCAGCTATGCTGCGTTTATAATTGCATGTTTATAATTATATTTTTAGGGGGGCCATGCGTTAATCTATTGTAAGTTGTAACACTTTCGCAATCACCGGAGCCATGTCGTAGTAGGCGTAATCGGCAAGGCGGCCGCCGAAGAGGATGTCCTTTTCTTCTGCGGCAAGAGCCTTATATTGTGCAACGATAGCGGCATTACGCTCGTCATTCACCGGATAGAAGGGTTCCATACCCGCTTGCCACTCAGTGCTGAACTCGCGACTGATGACGGTGTGAGGATTGTCATACACTGCTGCGCCGAAGGACTCAAAGTGTTTGTGCTCGATGATACGGGTATAAGGCACTTCGCGCTCAGTATAGTTGATAACCGCATTACCCTGATAGTTAGGTGTATCAATCGTCTCCTGCTCAAATCGCACCGTTCGATACTGCAGTTGCCCGAACCGATAATCATAGAACTGGTCAATCTTGCCTGTGAAGACCATCATGTCGGCTATCTCACGCCATGCGTCTTTGAGAAGCCTTTCGTCACTTACTCCGGGTAGCACGTCGACAACCTTGGCGGTGAAATAATCTACGCCCGTCACACAATCCGCACCTTCCAGTAGTTTCTCAATCAGCACATTATAACCGCCAATGGGTATTCCTTGATACGCATCGTTGAAGTAGTTGTTGTCATAAACGAGACGAACCGGCAGACGACGGATGATAAACGCCGGAAGTTCGGTGCAAGCTCTACCCCATTGTTTCTCCGTGTATCCTTTTATCAGTTTCTCATATATATCCTTCCCCACCAGCGTCAAAGCTTGCTCTTCCAGATTCTGCGGCTCGCGTCCACCGAGTTTGGCGACCGCCTCGGCGCGCTGCTCGTCGATCTTTGCTTGTGCCTCTGCCGGAGTGATGACGCCCCACATCTGGTAGAAAGTGTTCATGTTAAACGGCAGGTTGTAGAGTTTGCCCTGGTAGTTCGCAACCGGCGAATTGGTGTAGCGGTTGAAGGGAACGAGAGAGTTGACGAAATCCCAGACCTGTTTGTCGTTGGTGTGGAAGATGTGGGCGCCGTACTTGTGAACATGTATCCCCTCCACATCTTCGCAATAGACATTGCCGCCGAGTTGCGGACGACGGTCAATAACCAAGCATCGCTTGCCGGCTTGCGTTGCCCGATAAGCGAAAGTTGCGCCGAACAATCCTGATCCTACTATGAGGTAGTCGTATTTCATTTCAACGATTGTTTGTACCAGTCAAAGAGGCGGGCAACGCCATCCTCGATTTCAACTTTGTGCGTCCAACCGAGGGAGTGGAGCTTGCTGACATCAATGAGTTTGCGCATTGTGCCGTCGGGTTTGGATGCATCAAAGCAGAGCTCGCCCTCAAAACCAACAGTCTTTACTACCAATTCTGCCAGTTCACGAATGGTGAGTTCTTTGCCCGTACCGACATTGATGTGGCAGTTACGGATTTCGCCGAGTGAGGGGATAGCTCCGCCACGACCGGTCGAATGGTTACGATCGACTGTGCCGTCAGCGGCGACGCCGTAATGCACTTGGGAGTACTTCTCGATACCGATGATGTCGGAGAAGTTGACATTCAGCAGCACATGCACGCTGGCATCTGCCATATCTTCGCTCCAGAGGAACTCGCGGAGCGGTTTGCCTGTGCCCCAGAGAGTGACACGGTTGGCTTCGATGCCATAGAAGGCAAGCACCTTGATGATGGTTGCCTCGTCGGAGTTGCCGTCAATGACGTAGCGGACAACTTCGCCGTTCTCACGGATATTCGCACCGACGGGGCGGATTGACAGATCCTTACGGATCATTTCCCATTGCCCGTTTGCCAATAGTTTTGACAGATAAATCTTGCGCATCATAGCCGGCATGACATGGGAGTTCTCCAAATGGAAGTTGTCGTTCGGCCCATAGAGGTTCGTGGGCATAACGGCGATGTAGTTCGTGCCGTACTGGAGGTTGTAACTCTCGCACATCTTCAGTCCGGCAATCTTCGCGATGGCATACTCCTCGTTGGTATATTCGAGCGGAGAGGTGAGCAGACAATCTTCCCTCATCGGCTGCGGCGCATTCTTCGGATAGATGCAAGTCGAGCCGAGGAAGAGGAGACGTTGTACGCCGTGCTTATATGCCTCTTCAATGACGTTGCATTGAATCTGCATGTTCTTCATGATGAAGTCTGCACGGTAGAGGCTGTTCGCCATGATGCCGCCAACAAACGCCGCTGCAAGGACAACGGCTTCGGGGCGCTCCTCGTCAAAGAACTGACGCACAGCGGCTTGGTTGGTGAGGTCGAGTTCGGCATGCGTGCGACCGATGAGGTTATGATAGCCGCGCTGCCAGAGGTTGTTCCAGATGGCAGAACCAACGAGTCCTCGATGACCGGCAACGTATATTTTTGTACTCTTGTCTAACATAATTTGCGAATGTTTTTGTATGAAAATAAACCTAAATAAACACTTATAAACGCTTTTAATGCTTCGCATTTTGTGTAAATTGCTGCTAAAAACTCCTTAAAAATAAATTTTCAGACAGTTTTTATCATCATTTTCCACAACTCTTCGAGATAAAGCATTTAAAAGCCATAAACATAAATAAATTTCGTTGAATAATTATCAATGGAGTTGACCAATGTGCTTTATTTGGGTTTATCGCTACTTGTGGGTTTGCGCCTCGAAGAGGTGAGAATTAGATTGATAAGGGGCACGGCAAGTAATCGTTCGAACGTTAGTGAGATAAGAAATTACTTGAGTAAGTGCCGCTTAGCAAGCTAATATTCACGTGCGAAGCACGGCAAACCGGCAAGCAGTGTTTATATATGTTTATTTTCGAATAAATTCCTTTACTTCACAAGTCCTTTTTCAAGGTACTCGGCAAGGTTGACATGCTCACGGATGGCATCGGCAGCTACCTTCTGCATGTCACTCTTGACCATGAGTTCCACAAGCTGCTCGAAAGTAGTGGATTGCGGATTCCAGCCAAGCTCGGCACGGGCTTTGGTCGGATCGCCCCAAAGGTTGACCACATCCGTCGGGCGATAGAAATCCTCACTAACTGCAACAAGCGTTTTGCCGATTATATCTTCACCTGCATGGAGTTTGACGGCATCAGTGGCAACTTCACATATTCCGACTTCGTGGATGCCTTCTCCCTCCCAACGCAGCGTGATGCCGGCATGTTGGAAAGCGAGTGTAGCGAACTCACGGACTGTATGTTGCACGCCAGTAGCGATGACAAAATCCTCGGGAGTCTTGTGCTGGAGGATGAGCCACATGCATTCGACATAATCCTTGGCATATCCCCAGTCACGCAGACTGTCAAGGTTGCCGAGGAGCAGTAGCTTCTGTTTGCCTTGCGCTATACGTGCGGCTGCAAGCGTGATCTTACGGGTGACGAAAGTCTCACCGCGACGCTCACTCTCATGGTTGAACAGGATACCCGAGCAGCAGAACATGCCATAGGCTTCGCGATACTCCTTGACGATCCAATAGCCGTAGAGTTTGGCAACTGCATAGGGGCTGTAGGGGTGGAAAGGAGTATTCTCATTCTGAGGCACTTCCTCCACCTTGCCGTAGAGTTCGGACGTGGAGGCTTGGTATATCTTGCAGGTCTTCTCCAGATGGTTGGTACGCACCGCTTCGAGGATGCGAAGTACGCCTACGGCATCGACATCAGCGGTGAACTCCGGGGCATCGAAACTGACCTGCACGTGGCTCTGAGCTGCGAGGTTGTAGATCTCCGTCGGTTGCACTTGGCCAACGAGTTTGACGAGGGACATGGAGTCCGACATGTCAGCGTAATGCAAGTGGAAATGCGGTTGACCTTCGAGGTGAGCGATGCGCTCGCGGAAGTCAACGGATGAACGACGGATGATCCCGTGTACTTCGTACCCTTTTTCTAACAAGAACTCACTTAAGTACGATCCATCCTGGCCTGTTACGCCAGTAATTAATGCTACGTTTTTATTCATAATGATAGATTTTTCGAAAGTTTGAAGTGTCTTATGAAAATAAACCTATTATAACCCCTTTTGAATGATTAGGAGTTTCACTCCTTGTGTTAATTGCTGCTAAAAACTCCTTAAAAATGAATTTTTAGACAGTTTTTGTCATCAATTTCCACAACTTTTCGAGTCATATCATTCAAAAGCAATAAACATAAATAAAATTCAATGAATCAATTACGGAGAACATTTACCATGCTTCAACCGGATTAAAACATATACATTGTACCTTCGGAATCCAAATAGTAATGTTCCGATTGGTCTTTGATTGGTGCAAAATTATATAGGATTCCTATCGGATTCCTAGTTAGCCGCATGTAGTTCCATAACTGCTGGCGATGCTCAATGCACAATTTTTCAACGGCTTTACATTCCACGATAATACTATCATCCACCAAGAAATCAATATGGTGCTTATGGGCAATTTGTTTTCCGTGATAATCTATGCTGAAATAGTATTCTCGTATATTGGTAATCTTCTGCTCATCAAGCAATATTTGCAGTGCATCCTGATATACATACTCATTAAGAAATGGTCCCAAATCCCTATGTACCATTGCGCAACAGCCATTGACAGCATAACATTTCTGCTTCAACTCCTTTAACAGTTCAGGATATACATCAACTATTCGTCTCAGTGAAAACTGCATTGAATGTTTATTTATGTTTATCGCTGCTTGGGTGGTTTTGCCTTGTAATGGTAAGGATTAGGTCGATAAGGTGATCGTCAAGTTTACTTGAAAGAGCACCTTAGCGAACTAAGCCTTAATGTATGAAATACATAAAACCATCCAAGCAGTGTTTATGTATGTTTATTTTCTAATAGTTCTCACTGCGCATTAACCTTCTTAAGGAAGGCTTTCGGAACGTAGGCGGTGGAGGCGAGGCAGATGCCTTCGAGACTGACGAGGACGCATGTTTGCCCATGCAGGCGCGCAACGCGTCCGCGCACGCCGGCGAACTTGCCTTCGATGACTTCGACGTAGTCGCCTTGCTGGGCGGAGAAAGCATCATTGAGATAGACGCGCACATGCTCGTCATGCTGCATGGTAACGCGGATGAAATGGCACATCTGCTCGAACGGAACGGTCATCTTCCGATCCATGCCTGTCTGGGTCTTACGCGTGTGATCGTACATGAAGCGGAGTTGCCCGGGCTGGCGATGCGGCTGATCCTTGAGAGGTATAGGACGATCCTGATAATAAGCGAGTTGCTCCTCGCGCGCGTATGCAAAAAACATGTTCGGCAGAGCAGATTTCTCCTCCATGATGCGTTTGCCGTTACGTATGCGCGCTATGGTGAGCGCGGGCGCGTACGTTAAAAGCGTCGGCGACTGGATAGAAGCCGCCACTTCGCGCTCGCGTCCGTATGGCACACGAAGCACAAACCAATGATAATCAACAGGTTGAACGAATGCTGGACTGAGGACATAGTTTAGGGACACCCCTAATTCGTTCGTAGGTGAACAGAGGTTGTCCGGCAGCTCGACTGCCCTGAACAAGGATTCTTCATTTAATGCATTCACAGCCAACAACTTAGCCTATTGAATACAACGAATATTTAATTTGTCAAAAATTACCAAAATTATCAAAAATTCTATATTTTGGAAAATTTGACTTGCAAAATTTTCTCATTGGAGAGATGTTTGGAAAATAAACCTAAATAAACCCTGATATTGTCTTGTCCGTTCCGGACTTGTGTCTTTGTCTGCTACGTCACCCTTTCAAATACATTTGACGTGTGCCACAGCAGCCAAATTCACAACTCTCCGAGTAACACAGACAACATCAGATATAAACACAAATAATTTTCAATGTATCAATCATCAATGCACCAATCCATCAATGAATTTATTCTATGGTTTATTTATGTTTATTGCTACTTGTGGGTTGCGCCTCGAAGAGGTGAAGATTAGATTGATAAGGTAGTCATCAAGCTCGCTTGAATGAGTACCTTGACAAGCTAAGATTCACGTGCGTAGCACAGCAAACATACAAGCAGTGTTTATGTATGTTTATTTTCTAAATACCTCAATGTTCGCTTGCTTCCTTTGTGGGGAAACTTTGCATTAATATGCATGCTCGTCATCATGCCGGAGGATGGTCTTGATGGTAAGGATGATGATCTGCATATCCAGCATGAAACTATAATTCTCGATATACCACACATCCTTCTGAATGCGTTCCTCCATCTGCCACAGGTGCTCCGTCTCGCCACGAGCGCCGGTGACTTGCGCCCATCCGGTGATGCCGGGTTTCGCCCAATGGCGCACCATATATTTGTCCACGAGTTGCGAATATTCCTCAGTATGCTTGAGCATGTGCGGACGCGGACCAACAATAGACATCTCCCCACGTAACACATTGATAAACTGCGGCGTTTCGTCGATATTGGTCGTGCGGATAAAGTCGCCAAACGGGAACTTGCGCGGGTCGTGTTTGGTGGCTTGCAGGGTATCTGCTTGATCATTTAAATGCATCGAACGGAACTTGTAGCACGTAAACTCCTTTCCACGAATACCCGTACGCTTCTGCTTGAAGAACACCGGGCCTTTGCTGGATAGCTTGATGCCGATGGCGCAGAAGATGAAGATAAACGGGAAGATTGTGCACAAGAACAGCAGCGATACAATGATGTCAAATATACGCTTGATGATTCGGTTATGCGGCTGATTCAATGGTTCTTCACGCAGCGAGAGAACCGGCATATTGCCTACCATCTCCACCTGCATGACGTGATGCACATAGTTGCGTACGTTCGGCACGGAATAGAAGCGAATCAGGTGATTCTCACAGTAGTTCATCAACTCAAGAATCTCCTTGTCATGGCGGCTCGTGAGGTTACAGAATACGATATCCACGGGCTGCTTCTTCAGATACGACTCGATATCCGCTATCCCGCCCAAGCGCGGCAGCACATCGGTAAACTGGTTCTGTGTACTCTCGTCAAAGTATCCTTTCACGCGGAAACCGGTTGTAGGATTCTCAGTCAGTTCATCGTAGAGGTAACGCAGGTTATGTCCGGCACCTACGAACAATACACGCCGGTTATTGATACCATAAGTACGAAAACGCCGAATGATATTTCGCGCCCACATACGGCTGCCAAAGAGTAGCAACGCCAATGCTGCCCACAGAGTTGGAATGAACCACAGATGCTCTATCGGCTGATATACACGCGCGGCATAGACGACAAACGCATACAAGGCGAACAGCATGACGGAGCTCCAGAGGGCGTGATTGGCTATCTGGGCGGCTTTTGCCAATGGCATGTGCGCCATGGGAGGATAGATAACAAATACGAAGAAGTAGCAGATGCCTAGCCACACATACCAACCTTGGATTACCGGAATCATACCGATAATCATACCTCCCCAATAGAGGAGATAGATGACCAGCAGGTCAACCAAGGCGACTACCCATCGCCATACTGATTCTGTTTCCGAGAATGTTGGCATTATGATTCTTTGTGTTTTTCTCCGTAGTAGCCGTAGCCGTAATATCCATAGCCGTAGCGACCGCCGTAACCGTAGCGACCATAACCGTAGCGACCGTATCCGTAGCGACCATAGCCATAGCGACCATAGCCGTAGCCACGTTTGCCGCCGGTGGAGGCATTGAGGATACATGCCATGTTATGCATCTTCTGGTTGGCATAAATATCTTGGATGTACGGTAGCATCTCTCTTGATATATAGTTCGCGCGCGTGACGAAGATGGTCATATCGGCGTATTTATCCAAATGGAAGGTATCCGAAACGAGATATAATGGTGCAGTGTCCACGACTATATAATCGTAACGCTCTTTGAGTGCATTAAATAACGTTTCCAAGCGTGCCGCCTGAATCAACTCGCCCGGATTCGGCGGAATAGCACCGGAAGGCATCACATCCAAATTGTCCACTGCTCCGGAAGGAATAATCAAGTCATCCAATGGGATTGTGGGATCCAACAGGTAGGATGTCAGTTCACCCTTGAAGTCAATATGCAGATATTGCGAGAGTGTCGGCTTGCGGATATCCAGACCTACGATGATCACTTTCTTCTTCAGCAATGCCAATGAGGCGGCAACATTGATTGCCACATACGATTTACCCTCACCATTCAATGCGGACGTTACGAGAATAATCGGTGACTTCTTATCCGTCAGCATGAATCGCATATTCGTTCGGATTGTTCGGAACAGTTCCGCCTGTGCCGAGTTATTATGTGACTCAACCGCCACCACTTTATCCGAAGGCATATACAGCACATGACCAAGGAACGGAGCTTTCACTACGGCTTGGAATTCCCGCTGATCTTTCACCTCGTCATTGAGATAATCCATCAGGAATATTATCAGGAACGGTATCCCCAAACCCATCGCCAAGGCTATCATCCATATTCGTCTGGTATTGGGCGAAATAGGACTGGACATAATGGGTTTGTCTATCACTTTTGCCGGCATCACAGTAGAAGCCAAGGTCAAGGCATTTTCCTCACGCTTTTGATACAGATAAATATATAACTTCTCCTTAATCTCCTGCTGGCGTTTGATCTCCACATACTTGCGTTCTTTCTCCGGCGTTCTGTACAGACGCGAAGCGAGCTCTCTGTCCTTCTTCGCCAAGTCTGACTTCTGAATCTGGAGACCACGATGAATATTGTCAATCGATGATAATATTGCCTGACGCAAGGTTTCTGCCTCCTCTACCGACTGAGTATAATTCGGATTTGATTCCGTTGCGCTTCGCGACATTCGCATCTGCTTGAGTAACAACGAATTATAGTCGTTTATCAAATTTTGCAAAGATCCATCCTTCACCCCAAGATTGGATGGTATAAGGGCTCGTTCGTTGTTTCGATCTTTTAGATATTCTTCAAGAAATTTCAGCAGATTTATCTGCATCTCCACTTCCATCAGTTCATTCTGGTAACTGGTCTGATTGGATAGCACCAGATGCAACTCATGCGACATATCCGTCAGCCCGTTATCCTTCATATACGACTCCACTGCAGTTTCCACTTCTCCCAACTCACCTTCTACGATTTGCAAGCGTTCTTCAATGAAATTTGCGGTATTGGTCGCCATGATATTCTTATCCAGAACAGCATCCAGATTGTACAGTTCCACTACCTTCACGACCACATCATGAGCTCTTGAAGGCATGTCACTCTGCATAGCGACGACTATCACATTGCTCTCTTTTCGGGAAGGACTACATCTCAATTGCTTGAGCAATGCATTACCTCTGGCATATACCGAGACTGTATTTATATTCATTTTGTCTCCGACTTTCAATGCCCGCATCTCTGTAAACGTCAGAAGACCCGCATGTGTAGGAACAGGCGCATGTAAATCATTGACGTGAATGGTAACTACCTTTTCTCGATAATCTACTTTAATGATATAATCAGACTCGGTTCTCTCGAGATCAACCCATAGCGTTCTTAGTGTATCCAGCGCACCCGGTTCGAAAGTTAACAATACATCCGGATTGGGATATTGCCCTACCCAACGCAAACCCACCTTTTTGCGATACTCCGTCTGCAGATTCAGCGCCTGTACCGCCTGCTCCATGATGGTGTGCGACATCAGGATTTGTATCTCATCACCAATGATTTTACTGGTCTGATATCCCATCATCTCCATCATATCCGTTTGTAAGGACGAACGTGACATATTATTATCTGTGCGAATCATAATTGTGGATTGCACAGAATAAACCAGCGTTTTGCATTGCACATACAACACTGCCACGCCCACGCACACTGCTATGCCCAGCACGAACCAATACCAGTTATGCAGGCAATGGAAAAGCAGTCTGACATAATCAAACTCCTGAATATCTTGTTGTTTTTGTTGTTGAGCCATAAAATCCAATGCCAAAGAAATTGTAGTTACTGATTTTTTTCCTTGTACGCCTGAATTGTTAATGAGTTCATATAGAGCGAAACGATCAACGTCGCCATTGATCCTAATGTGGTCACTACTGACAAATAGAGCGGTATATTCTGCGAAGATATAGAACGCGCCACATTAGGCTGCACATAAATCACATCATTTTGACGTATGTGATAATACGGCGAAGCAAATATTGCTTGATCATTCAGATTCAAGCGGGCAAACTCCATCTTGCCATCCACCTCACGGGATACCAGCACATTGTTACGCTTGCCGTATATCGTCATATCGCCTGCTAAACCCAATGCATCAAAGATAGTCATTCCCTGTGCTCCAACAGCATGACGACCGGGATTCTTCACCTCGCCCAGCACCGTCACGAAGAAGTTCATGAAACTGATATTGATTATCGGGTCCTTGACTGACTGCGATATAAGCGCTGTGAGCGTATCTCTAAGTTGCGTAGTGGTCATTCCTTCTATATACAACCTTCCTAGCACGGGGAAGTTGATACATCCCTCCGGATCCACCCAATACCCTTGCAACGAACCACTACCCGTATTAGATGTCACCGTTCTTGAGCCTAAGTTCTGCACATTGGCAACCGGCATATTAAATGCTCGCACCGCCTCTATGTCCAATGCATTCACTAAGATTGAGAGCAGGTCACCTTTGGTGATGTAGTTCTCAGCAAGCGGTTGATATATCTGATTGATGGAATCCGCAGACGCAGCTGTCACATCACGCAGATAGGACAACCTGCGCTGCGAGATGCACGAGCTCATCAGAGCCACACAACAGAGAATCAGTATGCTATATACTATGCGCTTCATTACTTGGTTGCTTTCTATTCCTCGTCATCCGTATCCAAGTTAAGGGTATCCGGGATGACGATCTTCGGCTTCTCTACCGGGTAGATAATAACATGCGATGCACGTGCCATCTGGGCTTCACCGGAGTCTAACAACTCTATCTCCGTGGTGATATTCTCAGGATCTACGCCATTCTCGATGAGAATGTTCTTGATTGTCTCCGCACGGCGCTGACACAGGCGTTCGTTGTATGCACGGTCACCCGTACCGGCATCAGCAGTACCTACAACCTTGTAGATGTGCATATAGTTCGGGTCGTTCAGGCTAATCAGGCGCAGGTAGATATCCATGTGCGCCTTCTCATGCATCGACAATTCCGATGAGTTGATGGCATAATATACACTCATCTCCATCGTATCAGGCACGCCGTAGAACGCGGTGTCCTTCGTGATAGCCTTCACGAGTTTTGCCAACTCCTTACGCTCCTGCTCGCGTTGCACAATCGTATCTGCCATGAGCTCGTTCTTCTCCTCAACCTGTGCACGCTTCTGATCCAGTTCTTCGTTGGCAGCACGCAGTTCGGCAAGGGTCTCCTTATACGGATTCTCAACCGTCTTCTTCCACCCTACTTTGTTGAAGCGATACGTTACGCCCACCAACGCATTCAGGTTCAGGGCAACACCCGTTTCCAGACCATACTTGCGTGCCGTAGTCATCGTACCGCGCAGATCGATATTGATGAGCCAATGTTCTGCTATATGGAAACGGCTGAGGAAACCCAAACCGCCACCGATACCGGCATTACATATCTGGTTCGCAACAACGCCTACATGAAGATAGGGCACCGCATCATAGATTCGGTTCGGCTTATAGCCACCGAACTGCGTTGTCCAATCCCACAAAGCGTCCACGTGAACATAGTTATCCCAATCTCCTATCGGGAATGAAGATTTATGCGCTTTTGCTTGTGCAAACGGCAAATATCCGGTTGTCCAGCCCAAACGCAATGCAGCGTAGGGATTAAACCATTTGGTAGCTGTTATTTCCGCAACGCCACCTGTCGCATCATAAAATTTTCTCGAGCCGTCTACAACAGGAGCGGAAATGGTACTCTCTGTATGTCCGAGACCATTAATCAGCATACTCACGCCGCCGGCAAGATTGATTTCCCAGTTGTCCACGAAGCGATTCGGCACATATTTGAGCTCTATCTCATCATCACCGGAGAACTCATCCGCTACAGGTTGCGCAGCCTCTTCTGCCGGTTGCGTCGAATCAGCAGCCACAACAGCTTCGGGCTCCTCGGCGACAGCTGCCGAATCATTTACGGCAACAGCCGGCTCTTCGGCCACAGCCGTTGAATCTGCATCAGCCGCAGAAGCGGGTGATACCAGCACGGCAGGATCAGCCACTAATACATAATTTGAGCCGTCCACAGCGGCCACAGAATCGATTACAGCAGACTCATCGGCGGTCTGCGACATCACAGGAATCACACTTGCGAGCAAAGCCGCAAATAAAAGAGTAAATTTCTTCATAAGAGTATTTTGCAAAATAGTATATTTCTTACCAAATTCTCAGGCTCTCAACCACAATTGATTAAAAAGCCCACAAAGTTACAAAAATAAAATGACATTTGCAAATTTTTTCCTAAAAAAATGTATATCGGCGCTGTTTTTAGTGTTTTTTACTACTTGTACGATAACTTTAAGAAAATAAACTCAACAGCAATAAACATACATAAATTTATAAATTTTTAGCATTATGAATCCTATTTTTCATGAAGAAGCGCTTCAGTGGTTCGAGCACATGTTGGATGTGACCATTGGAGACAAACCAGAATCCATTAAGGATTATCATTTCTACATTGACGATCTCAAACGCGAGTTCGTCAATATGGTGTATAAACGTCTCCGACAGCAGCCGGAGCAGACAAAATTGACGGCAGATTTCTTCGGATTCAGCCGCAAAACGGTGTATAATTACACAAAATCGACACCTAAAAATTGATTTTGTAAAAATTACCGAGCTGTTAATTTTAAAATTTGTACCTTTGCAGCGTCTTTCAATTTTTGGGAGACGTTGTATTGTACATTGACATGTTGAACACCCGCAAAATAAATATTTTTTGGCATTTTTTGAGATGTTTTGTAAGGCAGCAGGATGATATTCATATCATACTGAAATGGAATTGGATAAATATACATCTGGATGCTCGCATACAAGTGGATATTTAGCTAATTACATTTGGATCTGAAAGATCATGCTGCCGCTTTTTTGGTTACATAATATCTCTGAAATGTTTTTTATGTTTATTGCGCGTAGCGTGTTTTATATGTTTTTGTTTATTTACTAACCTGCGAAAGTTTTGACGGCCTTGGATATCCGTAGAGTGCGCACTCACCATCAAGACCCAGCACAAAACTTTCACAACAATGGCAAAACAATTAAACGCCGAGACAATGGCGCAGATCGCTATCGATCAAATCAAAGAAAACCAAGCTATTAACATCCTGTCCGAGATGTACGACAGCATGCCCGGCATCGATCCGGATGACCCCGACGGCTCCAACCGCGACTATGACCGCTACTTCGCGGCCAACCGCATATCACGTGCCAACAAGTCGCTGCTCGACAAGTACAAGAGAATCGTGTACGACCTGATGCGCGGGGCGAAAGGCAGTGACCCCTGCACAAAGGTTATTGGCACGCGTATGTTCAAACTCTATTACAACACTTCGTACACCTGGCAGAACCTGCGCCTCACCGACAAACCCGATGAGGAGAAGACCGACAAGGAGCGACAGATTGAGCAGGAACTGGCTCTGTTCAACGACCTCAACGAGCAGTACAACAACGCAGAGACTGCGCTCAACATCCTCAAGCAGAAAAAGAAAGCTTCCGAGGAGACGCTCGCGGCACTCATGCCCAACTCCAAGTGTATCCATCGCACACCGGTGATGCAAGTAACCACCGCGGATGAGTAGGTGGACGCGTAAAGCATACAGCGAAGCAAATCGTTCGAGCAGAGCGAGAAAAGAAAAAAAGAACCAAAAAAAGAAAATAATAGCCAATCCCTAATCCCTTAACCTATATACTATGCAGCGGGGTTTGGGGATAAGGGATTAGCTAAAAAAAATATTACTATGGATTACAATGCATTATACAGACAATTCAACGCGGAGTTTTGGGAACACTTCCTCGGTTCGGAACAAGCGCGTAACAGAAAGGGCGTGACATGGAGCAGATGGGTAAAGCGCAGCCGGGCGGCGAAAAAGGCAATGAAGAACTACCTCGAAGCCAACGGTGCCCCCCAAGAAAATCCGTTCTATTGGGTGCAGGAATTCCCTGAGCCAGTGCCGAGGGATTACAACGGCGCAAACTCGCTGCCGGATGAGCCGCTGGTTGTGGCACTATACAAAGGTCAAGGAGGCATCTATACCCGCCGGGAGGCTGAGGACTTCGAAATGGAGATTAAACGACCGTTTGAACTATGACTACCAGAAACACCAAAAAAGATTACAACCCTGGCGAGGTTGTATATACCTCACCTGAAGGTCGGACCGTCACCCAACGCGAGCTTGAAGAGATCGAACAGCGCGCAGCAGTCTACTGCGTAAGAAACCATATTTATCCATTCATCTAAAAACAATTTATTACTATGGCAAAAATCACCTTACCGGATTTCATCAAATCTGCATCCGGAACAATAGCAAGAAAACGCTATTCCGATGGCACAGTGAAAAACATCGTCATCACCAAACGCGGCACGATGTACGAATCAACGTATCGCCCGCGAACCAAAATCTCCGAGAAAGAGATGCAAGGACAATCGCGCTTCGCAATGCTCTGCAAGGCCTTCGCTATCGTACGCCGGGATCTGCATCTTGCCACCGATCCCGCAACACGCAAACGCGTCTATGCCGCACTGGGTGCTATCTATGATAGGCTGACAAAGGTTGGAAAGAAAATCAATCCCGATATACTGGCTTCATTGTATGCGTATTTGGAGTGATAAAAGTGCTTTCAAGAACATGACCATCACGGGACCATCTCCCAATAACAACACAACAGCAAAATGAAGAAGTATCGTAAATCTGATATTCGGCTGACATTAGAGCAAAACATGCATCAGCCGGTCTCCGAAAAGGAGTTCTCTCGATGGTTTAGCATCTACTGCGAACGAACCAAGCAACCCGACGACGTCATCAATGCTAAGGAACTAACAACATCCCAAGTGGACGACTTCGCACAATGGCTCGGATACCCGCTTAGATAACCAAATCGCAGAAAATCCCTGACTAAATCCCAAAAAGTCGGGGATTTTCTTGCAAAAGCCCCAAAAACGTGGGCATATTTGCACCGGATTTTAAAATTTTACACGACTATGAGATCAGAGCACATGCAACTAATCACCGCCGCGGTGTTGAGTATAGGCGGACTAATACTCCTGTTTTGCGGCATCTTCATCGACCCGCAAGGACAGATCCACGAGACCTTGTTAATCGCATTTGGCGAGACGGCGACGTTCGCAGGTGCTCTGTTCGGCATCGATTATGTGTACAAAAAGAAGAACTAATCATGTATTACAAGTTAATCCGCAACACGCCGGAAGGGGCAGCGGTCACCGGTAAACTGTACCGCACATCGCATTACTTCAACAAGCGAAAAGGCATACTGGTGGAGCGTCTGCACTACATCTGCGACACGCTGGAAAACGCAGATCACCTCGTTCCGGCACTGATCTACCTCGTCACGGTCACGCGGTCACCGAAGTTCGGCAGGTTGCTGCCCTGCATCAACCAAGTGCCCGGTCGCACGGGGATACGCGTTCATCGGGGAACGAAACCCGAACACAGCAAAGGCTGCATCCTGGTGTCAGCCGAAAACGAAGAATCATTAACCATTAAATGGCTCAAAGAACAGAACAGTTATGAGGAAACACGTATTGAGATCGTTGACTCTCGCGCTCGTGCTTAGCGCTGTCATCATGGGTGTGAGCAGTTGCAAAGCGTGGCGTACGATCACCACTACCGCCACGTACGTTCAGCAGAACGACACCGCGAAAACGACCACGACCATCCAAACGAAAACGGTAGAGGAGTATACGGGAGTAAAGAAGTAGTATGGCAAAAGTAGAGTTTGATCCGGGCATAGAGTCGGTGCGCGGGATACTGATGGGAACAGACCCTTTCTATATCCGCCGTTATCCGGAACGCGGAGGTGGCGTGATGCATATCGTTCAAGCCCGCCCCGACCGTTCGGGGCATACTCCTACCGAAGCAGAAGCGCATACCCGAATTGTCTTCGCGGACATCTATGGAAGACAGAAACACTTGGCGTTCTTGGAACGCAAGTGGAAGGGGCAACTCGAACTGGAGTTCGAATGACAACGGCAAAGGACTATAATCCGTTCACGAATTAAGCGAATTAAACGAAATTACGATGAACAAGGTTAGTCAACAACAGCCAACAACAACCAACAACTATTAAACCTAATCCTTAACTCCTCTCAATCGGCAAGGAGGAGCCTTCATCCCTCGGGACGTAAACCAGCGAAGCGTTTGCGGACCGAAGAGTGGAGGCATGGGGAGCCCCGATGAGCGCGCGGCGCTCAGCCAGTGCGACCCATTGCCGAACACGATATGGCAAAGATCAAATTACATGGCATGTTTGCCCGGGTGAAGGGCAAATTCAACAAGTCGGAGACCCTGTACTTCAAGGGTTGTCCGTGCAAGAAAGAGCAACTTGGCGTGGACTTGCTCAACCCGAGTAAGGCGAACGGCGCGAAGCACGTGTTGTCGCAAAACGCGCTGAAGACTGCGGCACAAGCAGCAAAGACCGCGTTGGCTGATCCTACGGAGCGTGCGACGCTGGAAGCAGGGTTCAAGGCACAGAAGAAGTACCGATCGCTGTTCGCCTACACCGTAGCGCAGAAGTACGTCAAACCCAGTTACGGCGACTAAATTTAGTCAACAACTGCCAACAACTACCAACAACAATTAACCTAACCCTTAACCCCTCCCACTCGGCATGGAGGAGCCTTCCCAAATCGGGACGTAAACCAGCGAAGCGTTTGCGGACCGAAGAGTGGAGGCACGGGGAGCCCCGATGATGCCTAAGCATCAGCCAGTGCGACCCATTGCCGAACACGAATGGCAAAAGTAGTATGGAGTGCCGGTATAGACAGTGTATCCGGTGCATTGAGTAAACCCAGTAAGAACGGTCAACACAGCTGCGCGAAGATGCTGCTTGGCACGCACCGCACGGCTGCGACCACTAACCCGAACTGTAACCGTGTGTTCATCCGCACGAAGGTGACCCGCTCGACGCCTTACTCGCAAGAGGAGAAGGCAGCGCAGAACCTGTTCTCGCGCGTCAGCAAGGGCGTGGCTCTGCGCAAGCAGAACATCGAGCAGATGCTGCAAGACCGCGAGGCGTTCCTCGCACAGAAGGACAGCCCGAGCGGCTACAAGACCTTCTACCAGTATCTGTGGCACACTGTGGCAGACAGCCTGCAGTAATCAGCAGTCAATACAAAAAATTGAGGCTCAGGCGAGTCTCAATTTTTTGTTATCGGATATGGCTTACACTATCTGCGGGAGGTAGTCGAGGACTGCCTGCATGTTCGGCAGGAACGCGTCGGGCTTCCACGGCGCGAAGTCGTCATAGACGAGCGGTCCGGTGTTGACGACGATGGTGAACAGGTCGGCAGCACGTGCAGCTTGCAGACCGAGCGGTGCGTTCTCGATGACGCAGCACTCCTCTTTCGGCAGACCACTCTTCTCCCATGCTTTGAGATAGGGATCGGGACGTGGTTTGCCGTGCGGGCACTCGAACGCCGTGATCATCCGTTCGCGGACGAAGATGCCGGGGAAGGCGCGGTTGAGCTGGTCGAGCAGAGTCTTCTGCGCGCTGCCTGTGACGAGCCATATCTGCGTGTCGGGCAGCGCCTTGATAGCCTGCAGCACATCGTAGGCGCCCGGCATAGGCTGCGCGCCACCGAGCTCAACGAACATCTCACCTTTCTCCTTATAGAACGCATCGACCTCCTCCAGGCTGACCTGGCGGTCGGGCATCTGCTGCTTGTAAGTGTTCAGGATGACATCGCGGCTGGTGCAGCCCTCCTGCATGTAACAGTCACGCTTGGTGAAGTGCAGACCGTGGCGCGCCATGACGATCTCCCACGCCCGGGCATGATTGGGCATAGAGTTGAACAGCACGCCGTCCATATCAAAAAAGAATCCCTTTTTCATCTTATTGGTGTTGCTCACGCAAGAGGTCATTGACGGTCTTCACGGGGTTGAAGGTGGAGACGGGCACCTCAACGAAGATCGTGTTCCACTTCGACATAGCTCCGTTCCAGAGTCCCGGGAGTTCGAGCGCCTGGAGTTCGCGTCCGTCCTTGGACTTCTGCGAGATGAAGCCGGTCTTCGGGTCAACGAACTTCAACAGGTCAAATGGTTTGCCCTCATAATCCTTGATGGCGCAAACAAGATCCACGGGGTTGAAGTACTTCGACTTAGCCATGAGCTCCTTGTCAGGGATCTGTACGGACTCAAGTATCTGGTTGCTGATCGAGCCGTCTTCCTCACGTACACGGAACGGTCCACCGCCGGGTTCGCCGGTGTTACGCACCACGCCGCAGACGCGGATAGGACGGTTGAGTCGTGCACGCTCCTCGTCGCTCAAGCCGGGCTTACGCAGCTCGTCGAACACGCGTTTCTGCTCGGTCACGAGCACACCTGCCAGCAGCTGCTTGAACTCGACGGTCGAGGCTTTCAGGCGATCGGGCACAACATTGTCGATATTCTTGATGAACACAACATCAGCATCCTGCTCGTTGAGGTTCTCAATGAGTGCACCGTGACCGCCCGGACGGAACAGGAGTTTGCCGTCTGCCGTACGGAACGGTGTGCCGTCAGGATTAGCGGCGAGGGTGTCCGTCGAGGGTTTCTGCTCCGAGAACGAGATATTGAACTTCACGCCGTACTTCGCTTCGAGTTTCTGCAGGTTGTCGGCTATATGTTTGCGGAACAACGGCAGGTGATCATGCGACACGGTAAAGTGGATATTCACCTCGCCGTTGGATGCAGCATACAGTGCACCTTCCACCATGTGCTCCAAGGCAGGCGTGCGTGCGCCGTCACGGTACGAGTGGAACAGGAGCAGACCCTTGGGCAGATTGCCGTAGTTCATGTCTTTGAGCAGGAAACGCACAGCGTCCTGTCCGCCCTTGCCTTCGAGTTGTTTGCCGAAAGCGAACTTTGATATATTGTCAAGGAACTCGCGGATGAACGGCGTCTCCACGCCGTTGTCGAGGTACTCGAACAAGTTCTTGAACATACGTGAAGCAGCACCGGATGCGGGCACGAACTTCAGCACTTTGTGTCCCTCGGCGAGGTAGTTCTGCCAAGCGGCGATATACTCTTTGCGCTCGGCTACTGACGGGCTGATGACGCCTTTGTGCAGTGCAGCCGGTTCAACGATATCCAATACGGGGAAGCCCGTCTGGAAGCACTTCAATTGCTCTTCCGCCTTCTGTACGGAGATGCCACGAGCAGAGAGTTGCTCGATGTCTTGTTGGGTAAAGTTCATGGTAGTATGATTTTATTAGTTTATTATAGTCAAAAGTCAAAAGTCGAAAGCCTAATTAGTCAACAACTGCCAACAACAGTTCATCGATGGCGGGTTTGTCGGCTTCCTTCATTGCGCCACGCAGGGTAACGACAGGTTCGACGATCTCGACATTAGCCATCGGTTCGATCATCGCGCGCATGACTTTCGCGGCAGCTGGTGCCCACGAGCCGTTCTCGACGAGTGCTATGCGGCGGTTCTTGTACCCTTTGAGTTGCAACTTATGAAGGAACGCGTGCATGGGCGGGAACAGGTCAGCGTCATACGTGCAGGCGCAGAGGATCATCTTCCCGTAACGGAACGCATCCTCAACGGCTTCCGCCATATCGTCGCGTGTGAGGTCGGTGAAGGCGACTTTGAGACCTTTCTGACGGAGTTCGTCAGCTATATATTCGGCAGCGTAGAGCGTATTGCCATGGATGGATGCCGATACGACGAACACGCCTTCGGTCTCCACGCCATAGGCGCTCCAGATCGTATAGAGGCGCAGGGCTTCATCGCGTTTCTCACCTTCAAGCACCGGACCGTGCAGCGGAGCAATGCTGTCGATAGTCAGCCCGGCAATCTTCTTGAGTACAGTCTGCACCTGCACACCGTACTTGCCGACGATGTTGAAGTAGTAACGCCGTGCTTCGCACGCCCAGTCATCGGCATCGGCGTCATACACGCCGAACTTCCCGAACGCATCCGCGGAGAACAGCACGCGCTCCTCGGCACAGTAACTCATCAGCACCTCCGGCCAGTGGATCATCGGCGCGGCAATGAAGCGCAGCGTCAGCCCGCCGAGATCGAGGATGTCGCCCTCCTTGACAATCAACATATTACTATGCTCCACGCCAAATTGGCGCAACAGGTTCTCAGCAATCTTCGAGCAGACGATCTGCACGTTCGAGTAGGTCTGCACGAACCGTGCTATCGAGCCGGAGTGGTCGGGCTCAGCGTGGTGCACAACGAGGTAGTCCGGCGTGCGTCCCATGAGCGACTTCTCGAGTTTGTTCAACCACTCGTCGGTGCAACGCGGGTCGATGGAGTCAAGCACAGCCACCTTGTCAGCACAAAGCAGGTAGGAGTTATAGCACATTCCGTCAGGCAGAGCGTACTGCCCCTCGAACAGGTCTAAAGTCTGGTCATCACAACCGATATAGGATATGGATTTCATACAATTTATGATTTCAGAATTTACGATTTACCATTTCGGGTGCAAAGGTACAAAAAATTTTGCATATATGCAAATATTTGGGCAAAAAAAAGTGGCTCACCTCTCAGCGAGCCACATTTTTTGCGTTATTGCTTAACGAATTTGTCCCATAACGGTATAGGTTGCACCGTTAACGATGATGAAGAGTTGTCCGTTCTCAATGAACTTCACAGCCTTCACATCATTAACCGTGTTGCTGATACCTGTGCCGGATACAGCGATGTAGATATAACCGCCGAAGTCCTTCCAATCTTCCTGGTAGTTCTTCTGGAAGTAAATGGTCACCTGACCTGCGTGAGCAGCATCAACGGTGTACGCATTGTCCATGCCATCAGGATACCATTTCCACTCACCGTTAACAACTTCAACGACCTTCACCTGGTCATTCTCTGCCAATGTTGCGCTAAGAACGAACTCCTCAGCTTCAGAGCCTTCGTTGCGGGCGAACTTGTAGGCGTCTATAGCCTTCCATTCATTGAACGAGCCGGAGAGATAGATACCGTCGGGGGTCACAGGCTGCGGATCATCACCGCCACCACCTTCCGTTACGAAGTTTCCGGTTACGCAGAGTTTGCCGTCCTTGATCTCAACAGTCATATCACCGGCAGCAGCCAAGGTAACCTTCACGTTGCCCTGATCGCCTTCGGAAATACCCTTTGAAGAGCACTCGGCATCAACTTGGGCATAACCAAGCGCTTTGTCCCAATTCCAGTCACTCGGAACAACCTTGAATTCGCAATCACCGGCTTGCAGCGATACGGTTGCTTTGTTGTCAACCAATGCTACTGCACCGTCACCAGCCCATGCACCGATGGCAGGGTCACTACCGAACAAGAGGTAGGTTGCTGCAGGCTGAGGATCATCGCCACCGCCCGGCTCGTCACCTGTTTCGAAGTTTCCGGTTACGCAGAGTTTGCCTTCCTTGATCTCAACGGTCATCTCACCGGCAGCAGCCATCTTAACCTTCACGTTGCCCTGATCACCTTCAGAAATACCCTTTGATGAGCACTCGGCATCAACTTGGGCATAACCAAGCGCATTGTCCCAATTCCAGTCACTCGGAACAACCTTGAATTCGCAATCACCGGCTTGCAGCGTTACGGTTGCTTTGTTGTCAACCAATGCTACAGCACCGTCACCTGCCCATGCACCGATGGCAGGGTCACTACCGAACAAGAGGTATGTTGCTGCAGGCTGAGGATCATCGCCACCGCCCGGCTCGTCGCCGCCACCCGGCTGAACATCACTGGTTTTGGTTGTTTGCACCTCACACTTGGATGTAGCCACAGTGAAGACATACTTGATGGTATATACAGCTGTTTCTTCTACCGAGAATTTTGCATTTGCTCCACCTAGGTTAGGGAAGTACTCTGTCCATGAACCTTTCTCAACAATCTTGTACTCGTAATCAGTAGCTTTTGTGAGTTCCAAATCCTCAATCGTCAACGTGTAGGTAACGCCATTGTCTGCAGTTGCCATCAGATTGACTTCAGCAGCATTGTCCCAGTTCTTGCCATTGGCAATCTCCTTCTGACCGACTACCAAATAGTGCTTCTCTACGACTGCACTACCTTTCTTTTCTGCGACAGCATTCACAGCTTTTGTTTCCTCAGCAAATGTAAAGGTTACATCGTAAGTGCCATCCTCAGCAATAGTCAGTTTTGCATTTTGTGCAGGCCATGCATTGTTACCATTGTTCCAATCATGGTCCATAACGACCTTGTACTCATAGGTATTTGCGCCAAGAGTCACATTCTCCTTGACAAGCGTGTATACGCCGTCAACGAGTGTCATGTCGTTGTTCGCATCTGTTTCGCTCCATTCGGAACCTAAAACAGCCTTGCTACCGGCGACGGTGTACGTTGCAGCAAACATTCCGACACTAAAGAATGTTGCCATCAATAAAGAGAGAAATTTTCTCATAATTGAAAAGATTTAATTGGTTAATGTATAAATTGGGTTAACTAAAAAGTTACGTTATTGCACATATTGTTTACAAAGATACGAACTTTTTTTCGAATATGCAAGAGTTTGTTCATATTTTTTTGCAAAATTCGACAAAATTTATTAACTTTGCAGCAAAATCGACATATTTCTGATTATTTTTTGAAGTTTTTTACAAAAATTCAAGAACAATGCTGTCCAACACAGACCAACAAGAGATTCTTCGTCGCCGTACGTTTGCGATCATTTCGCACCCTGATGCCGGTAAAACAACCCTGACCGAGAAACTCCTACTCTACGGCGGTGCTATCCACGTAGCCGGTGCCGTCAAGTCGAACAAGATCCGCAAGACCGCCACCTCTGACTGGATGGAGATAGAGAAGCAACGCGGTATCAGTGTTGCCACCTCCGTTATGGGTTTCGACTACACCCCATCCTACCACAACGAGGCGGGTACGACTTACCATATCAATATCCTTGACACGCCGGGTCACCAGGACTTTGCGGAAGACACGTTCCGCACGCTGACGGCAGTGGACAGCGTTATCATCGTGATTGATGCCGCCAAGGGTGTCGAGACGCAGACGCGCCGGCTGATGCAGGTTTGCCGTATGCGGAAGACGCCCGTGATGGTGTTCATCAACAAAATGGACCGCGAAGGCAAGGATCCCTTTGACCTGCTGGACGAAGTTGAAGCCGAACTGGGCATCAAGGTGCGTCCGCTGAGTTGGCCGATTAACAGCGGGCAGCGGTTCAAGGGTGTATATAATATCTTCCAGCAGACGCTCGACCTCTATCAACCCGACAAGACGCACGTGACGGAATCCATTCAGTTTGAGGACGTTACCGACCCGCAGATTGCGAAGCTCGTCGGCGAGAGTGATGCCACGAAGCTCTGCGAAGACTTGGAGATGATTGAGGGTGTGTACGATGCGTTCAGCAAGGATGCTTATCTGGCAGGCGAACTCGCGCCTGTGTTCTTCGGTTCGGCACTGAACACCTTCGGCGTGAAAGAACTGTTAGAGTGCTTCGTGCATATAGCACCCTCACCGAGACCGGTGATTGCCGAGGAACGCGAAGTGAACCCGATGGAAGAGAAGTTCACGGGATTCTGCTTCAAGATCCACGCAAACATGGATCCGAACCATCGTTCGTGTATTGCGTTCTTCAAGATCTGTTCGGGTAAGTTCGAGCGTAATACCTATTATACGCACGTGCGTAAGGGGCAGCAGATGCGGTTCTCGTCGCCCACCTGCTTTATGGCGCAGAAGAAAGAGACTGTGGATGAGGCGTTTGCTGGCGATATAGTCGGTTTGCCGGACACGGGAAACTTCAAGATTGGCGACACGCTGACCAGTGGCGAGAATCTGCACTTCAAGGGACTGCCAAGCTTCTCACCGGAGATGTTCAAGTACATCGAGAACGCTGACCCGATGAAGCAGAAACAGCTGGAGAAAGGTATCAACCAGTTGATGGACGAAGGTGTGGCGCAACTGTTTGTCAGTCAGCTCAATGGAAGGAAGATCATCGGCACGGTGGGGCAATTGCAGTTCGAGGTTATTCAGTACCGTCTGGAGCACGAGTATCAGGCCAAGTGCCGCTGGGAACCCCTGCAGATGTACAAAGCCTGCTGGCTGGAGAGTGATGATCAGGCAGAGTTGGAGATGTTCAAGAAACGCAAGCCACAGTACATGGCGTTTGACAAGGACGGTCGGGATGTGTTTATGGCAGATAGTGCGTACGTGCTACAGATGGCGCAACAGGACTACAAGCACATCACCTTCCACTTCACATCGGAGTTTTAACGAATAGTTTTATCGGATTTCATCCAACAATCGGAGCAGTTGCTGTTTGACCGGCTCCGGTGCAAAACATGCGTCAATCGTATTCGCTACGATGTGACGGATCTCTTCGTCGCTCAGTTGTTGCGTACGCATCAGGTGCTGCCACTCGTCGCGGAGCGTGGTTGAACTGACGGTCATATTATCCGCATTGACACACACGCGCACCCCGGCATCCAACAGCCGGCGCAACGGGTAGGCTTCGTAGGAAGGGAAGATCCGCGTATTCAGATTGCTGGTAGGGCATAGTTCGAGTGTCACACCGCGTTCGACCAAGAGCCTCAGAACCTGCTCGTCCTCCAACGAGCGAACGCCGTGACCGATGCGTACCGCGCCGCACTCCACCGCCTCGCGCACACTGGCTGCTCCGGCAGCCTCGCCGGCATGTACGATAAGCGGCAAACCGGTCGCACGCACGGCTGCAAACTCTTCACGGAAGAGATGCGTCGGGTGAAGCGCCTCCGCACCCGCCAGATCCACAGCAACCACACCTTTCCCTTGCAATGCACAGGCGACCTCAACTGTTTCCCTATTGGCTTTCCGGAGCGTCTCATCTCCACGCATCATACTCAGTATCAGACCGCAAGGAAGCGGGGAGTGACGCATGGCTTCAAGCGCAGCCTCAGCAGCTTCGTACTGCGTCAAACCGTTCTTGCACGAGCGTTGCGGAGCAAACCGCACCTCGGCATACTGCAAGCCCTGGCGGTGTAACTCCTCTAACAAGTCAGTCATACAGGTTGTGATCGCCTCTTTGCTTTGCAACAAGGGATCGACAGCAGCAAAACGGCTGAGATAATCATTAAGATCCCGACAGCCGTCAGCTACGGACAGATGGCGTCGGAGTGCCTGCGTGCCGGAAGGAAGAGATATACCCTGCCTCTCTGCCAGTTTGCGGGCTGTAGGCAACGGCATAGATCCGTCCAAATGCAGGTGCAGATCTATCCACGCAGGGTAAGAAGATATATGTGAAGATGTGTCCTTCATGGTTTTATTCTAAAAAATGAGCCTGCAAAAGTACAAAAAAATTCTCACATTTGCAAGTTTTTGATGAAATTTCTTGCAAATATCGAAAAAAAATTGTAACTTTGCCGGCAAATCACTATTTAATACATATAACTATGGCGAATATTTTGGCGATAGTGGGTCGTCCCAATGTCGGGAAATCGACCCTATTCAACAGACTGACAGGCACACGGCGTGCCATTGTGAATGACACCGCAGGTACCACTCGTGACCGTCAATACGGCAAGGCGGAGTGGTGCGGCAAAGAGTTCAGCGTGATAGATACCGGCGGTTGGGTGGTTAACTCCGACGATACGTTCGAGAGTGAGATCAACCGTCAAGTGGATCTCGCCATCAAGGAGGCGGATGTGGTGCTGCTGGTGGTGGATGTCAACGAAGGTGTGACGCAGTTCGACCAGGAAGTGGCGCACCTGTTGCGTCAAGCCGGCAAACCTACTGTGCTGGCTGTGAATAAGATAGACACGTTCGAGAACCAGTACGGCGCACCGGAGTTCTACAAGTTAGGCTTGGGCGAACCGTTCATATTGTCAGCAGAGAACGGTCTGGGTTCAGGCGATTTGCTCGACGAGATCTGCTCGCGTTTCAAGAGCGATACAGGCGACGAGGAGGTGGAAGACCTGCCGCGTTTTGCTATTGTCGGACGACCGAACGCCGGCAAATCGAGCATCCTGAACGCGTTCATCGGCGAGGAGCGGACAATCGTGACAGATATACCGGGCACAACGCGGGACAGTATTTATACTAAGTATAACAAGTTCGGCAAGGAGTTCTATCTGGTGGATACCGCAGGCATCCGCAAGAAGGCAAAGGTGACGGAGGATCTGGAGTACTACAGCGTGGTGCGTTCTATTCGTGCGATAGAGAACAGCGATGTATGCATTCTGATGCTCGACGCCACGCGAGGCATTGAGGCGCAGGACTTGAACATCTTTGCGTTGGTGCAGAAGAACAAGAAAGGTCTGGTAGTGTGCGTGAACAAGTGGGACTTGGTGGAGAGCAAGACGAATGCGGACATCAAGGGCTACGAGAACGCTATCCGAGAGCGGTTGGCACCGTTCACGGACTTCCCGATCATCTTCACCTCGGCAGTGACCAAACAGCGCATTTTCAAGGTGATGGAGACAGCACTGCATGTGTATGAGAACAAGAACAGGAAAGTGCCGACAGCCAAGCTGAACGAGAACTTCCTGCCGCTCATCGAGAACTACCCGCCGCCTGCCACGAAAGGCAAGTATATCAAGATCAAGTACTGCACGCAACTGCCGAACACGCAGATTCCTACGTTTGTGTTCTTTGCCAACCTGCCGCAGTATGTGAAAGAGCCGTACAGACGATTCCTGGAGAACAAACTGAGGGAGTGGTGGGACTTCAACGGCACACCGGTGCAAATCTTCATCCGTGCGAAGTAGATTTGCAAAGCAAATGTGCCGAAGTTTGGAAAAGATATACAAAATTTGCGAAACACTTGCAAATGTGAAAACTTTTTTGTAACTTTGTAGGCTTTTTGTGCGAAAAGCCTTGAAGATAATTGGTGTAACATATTACGACGGCAGGGAGAATGTTGTTCTCAAGAGCGACAGTTCGATGCTGGTTAACCGCAAGCCGCTGTTTGTGCCGGAGTGGGTACACGATCTGCAGGCGTTGCCCTGCATGGTGCTACGTGTGTCGCGTTTAGGCAAGTGCATCGCGCCGCGCTATGCGTCGCGCTACTATGACGCAGTGGCTCCGGGAGCGGACTTCTTTGCCGCGGATATACTTGCCAAGGCCAAACAGGAAGGCAGACCTTGGACGGAAGCGATAGCGTTTGAGAACTCGCTGGCGATAGGTGAGTGGGAAGAGCTCGGCGGAACAGCGCCGAGAGCCGAACAGTCGAAAGTCGAAAGCAGTTGGTGCTTGGAGCGCAACGGAGAGACTATAGAGAAGGCTATATGGCAGCAAGATGGGCTGGATGAGGTGTTTGCCGGGGCAATTGCACGCGCGAGCGCGATGGTGACCATACGGCAGGGAGACCTGATCTATGTCGCACTAAGGCAAGCGCCATGGCGGCTGCAAAGCGAAGATATACTACACTGCATAAACGAAGAAAAAGAAACATTATTCTGTAAGATTAAATGAAACGAATCGCAAATATATTTGCTCTCTTGCTATTTGCCATAGCAAGCATCACAGCACATACATACGCACCGGTATCGATTCTCAACAGCGGCAAATGGGTGAAGATTCGCGTTGCCGAAACGGGTGTGCACTGCATGACATACGAGGAGATAGCTTCAGCAGGACTCGCCCCCGCCAAACTGCGCATATACGGCTATGGAGGCGCCATGCTCAATCAGGACTTCACTGTAGAGAAGTTGGACGATCTTCCGTCCGTCGCATTCTACATGCACAAGGGTGAGGACGGCACGTTCGGCAAAGGCGACTATATCCTGTTCTACGCCCAAGGCGTGGACAGTTGGCAGTACTCCGGCAACCATTTTGTACACACCCGGAACCCGTATAGCCGGTTCGGTTATTACTTCCTGACGGATGACGCCGGTGAGCAACGGCTCATTCAGGACGCAGAGCCGCTGACCGATGCCGCATACACAGCTGATACGTATACCGCCTATATGGTGCACGACAGGGACTCCGTCAATCTGGTGGATGTATCCGGCAAAGCCGGAGGAGGGCGGGAGTTCTATGGCGAACAACTGAATAGTGTGCGGAAGAGCTTACAGGTCACTTTCCCGTTCCATGACATTGTTCCCGACACGGAACTCGATATTCGCTGCCGTGTAGCCGGTGCCTCCAGTGCACAATCGGTATTTACAATGACTGTAGGTGCCAATTCACGCACATGCACAACAGAACGCATTCTCGTATCGGACTTCTACACCAAAGCAACGACCAACGAAAGAAACGATCGCTTTACTTTTCCTGCCAATGGTACCGACTCACAGATGTTCCAGTTGGCGTTCTCCAATTCACAGTCCGGCAGCCGCGGCTACCTCAATTATATCGAGATGTCCGCCACCTGCAAGATGGTGATGGCCGGACAGGAGATGATCATGACGAATACCGAGCACTTAGGCGCTTCCGGCAACACGCGCTATACGCTCAGCAATGCATCAGCCGATATCGAACTTTGGGATATATCCCGCCCAACCTCTATCAAGCGTATTCCCGCCACACGGGACGGCAACGCTCTCACATACATTGGCTACAACACCACACGCCAAACAGTGCTTGCCGTCAACACCGCCACCTCCTCGGGTTGGCTCAAGCCGACTGTAATAGGAGGTGTACAGAACCAGAATCTGCATGCGCTCAATAATATCGACCTGGTGATTATTTGTCCCGAGGAATTTATTCCTGCAGCAAAGATTGTAGCCGACGCGCATGAGAAATATGACGCCATTACGACCGCCATTGTTACCGACCAACAGGTGTACAACGAGTTCTCATCCGGCACACCGGATGCCACTGCCTACCGGTGGATCATGAAGATGTTGTACGACAAGGCGGCGAATGCCGCACAGCGCCCCAAATGGCTGCTACTGTACGGTGACGGATCATACGACAACAGGAAATTGATTACGACTTCCGCCCCGAACACGCTACTCACCTACCAAGCTGTAAATAGCGAGGTGGAGACGAAAGCCTACGCAACAGATGATTATTTCGGTTTTCTGGAGGATAACGAAGGTACTTCGGATTCCAAAGGAACGATGGAGATCGGAGTCGGTCGTTTGCCCGTAGCGAGCGTTGCCGCAGCAGAAGGCGTAGCGCAAAAAATCGCCACATACCTGCGCAACGATCATCCGGGCAAATGGCATCAGCAATTGATGTTCGTTGCCGATGACGGCGACGGCAATCTGCATACGCGCATCTCCGACCTGGCAGCAGAGCGCGTACGGGTGAAAAACAAGTCGTTTGTGGTTAACAAGATTTATCTGGATGCTTACCCTCAGGAGAAGAGTGCTTCCGGCGAGAGTTATCCACTGGCCAAGAACCGCTTCCTCAATCTCTTGAACAGCGGTGTATTGTTCTTCGACTATTCAGGGCACGGAGGATACAACAACATCTCTTCGGAGATGCTACTTACGCTGCGCGACTGCAAGATGATGACCAATGCGAACCAAGGCTTCTGGATGCTGGCCACCTGCGGCTTTGCACATTTTGACGCGTATGAAACGAGTGCCAGTGAAGAGGCTGTCATCAACCCCGACGGAGGTGCCATAGCTGTTATGTCTGCATGCCGCACCGTATATGCCAGCCAGAACAAGGTCATCAACCTCAACGTATGCGACACATTGTTCGGGCACCGGAACGACTTCTCATACCGAATGTCTATCGGGGAAGCTTGCCGTATTGCCAAGAACATGACAGGCGCAGGCGACGAGAACAAACTGCCGTATATCCTGCTCGGCGACCCCGCTATCCGCCTGCACTACCCTACTGATTACCGTGTTCGTACGGAGCTGGCTTCCGATACGCTAAATGCCTTGACCCTTCACAATTTCACAGGCTGGGTGGAGAACGAACAGGGCGATACAGCACGCGAGTTCAACGGCATTGTCAATATCTCTCTGATGGACAAGCTGCAAGAGATAGAAACGCTCGACAACGACCAGACTGACGAGGACAAGAAAGTACGATATATCTACAACGATTACCCGAACACCCTGTATCAAGGGCAAGCGCGCGTCAAAGACGGACATTTTGCATATGCATTCATGACGCCGAAGGACATACGTTACAACTTCGACAACGGTCGAATAACCTATTACGCTCTGGACAGCTTGAACGGTGAAGGCATCGGGCACTATGAAGACCTGGTGATCGGAGGCTCGGCTGCTGTAGCTATCGTGGACACCGTTGGACCGGATCTCGACATTTACCTCAACTCGCGAAGCTTCGTCAATGGCGACAAGACAACGGAGCAACCGCACTTCTTCGCGGAACTATATGACGAGCACGGCATCAATACCGTCGGTTCGGGTATAGGGCACGATCTGATGCTGACCCTTGATTCCGATCCGAACAAGATGTTCGTGTTGAATGACTACTACGCCTCATCCGGCAATTATCAGTCCGGGACAGTCAGCTACCGCCTGAGTGATTTGGAGGAAGGTCAACACACTCTGACGTTCCGCGCATGGGACTTGCTGAACAACAGTTCAACCAAAGCGCTATCGTTCGAAGTCGTGAAAGGTCTGGAGCCGACGATGTACTCCGTCATATCGTACCCCAACCCTGTACACGTAAGCGAAGTAATGCATTTCAGCATTGACTACGACCAACCGGACGAACTGACAGAGATGACTGTGAATGTCTATTCGCCGGCAGGTGCATTGGTCTACCACGGAGAGGAGAAAGGTACAGAGCAACATTCATTCAGCATCAGCGAGGTACACCTCACTCCGGGAATATACGTCTATCGTGTGACGCTGACCAAGACGGACGGCAGCTCGACCGGCAAATCCGGTAAACTTGTTGTAATAGAAAACTGATAAACTAATAGCAAACCAAAACAGAAACGAATTATTGCCTATGAAGCAACTCTAATGAATACTATGCCATCAGCCAATTTTGGCTGATATAATCAACGAATAAACAAAAACAACAAACCAAATAAAATGAAAAAATCTTTTTTAGTTATCGTAGCAACGGTGCTGGCAGTTATGCCGGCTGTTGCACAGTTTGTGCCTGACTACACTAACCCCATTATCACAGGACAGCCCTCACTGAGTATTACACCGGATGCACGCGGTGCAGCCATGGGTGATGCCGGTGTGGCTACCAACCCTGACATGAACTCACAGTATTGGAACCCTGCCAAATACGCATTCCTTGACATGCGCGGAGGTATCAACGCTTCCTATACGCCATGGTTGCGCAAGTTAGGAGTGAGCGATATTGACCTGGCATATATCTCCGGCTTCTACAAATGGGACGATATACAGGGCGTAGCTATGTCGTTCACCTACTTCACCATGGGACAAGTGGATATTACGGATATCAACGGTTCCGAAATGGGAAAAGCCAACCCGTATGAGTTCTCGATTGACGCATCCTACTCGCGTAAACTGCACGAGTACGTATCTATGGGTGTAGCCTTGCGGTTCATCTATTCTGACCTTACCAACGGTATCCAAGAGACAGGTTCCTCAGAAACGTACCACGCTGCTATGACAGCTGCAGCCGACATCTCTATTTTCTATCGTCAGCCGATCACTCTTCCCATGGGTGAGAGTTATATCAGCGCCGGTTTGAACTTGCAGAACCTCGGTGGCAAACTGACATACAACGACCGTACGCACAACTTCATCCCTACGACCTTGCGTATCGGTGCTGCATACGAACTTCCCTGCGACAACTACAACCGCTTGCAGTTCACTGTCGAGGCACGCAAACTGATGGTTCCCTCCAAGAGGTCGAGATTTGCGCCCACCTTCGATCCGGCTAACCCGGACGACAGCAACACCAACCAATACTCCGCAGAGGATTACTCCAACTTGTCAGCTGTCAAGGGTATCTTCCAATCTTTCGCCGATGCCCCTCACGGATCAGGTGAAGAGTTCAAGGAAGTCGGTTGGGGTATCGGTGTTGAATACTCTTACAACCGTCAGTTCTTTGCACGTGTGGGCTACTCGCATGAGGATTACACCAAAGGCAACCGCCGTCTGGTGCAAGTCGGTGCAGGTTTCCACCTGTCGATCTTCATGCTTGACTTCGCGTATGCGATTGCCACCAACGCGTCCAACCCCTTGGATCAGACCATGCGCTTCACGCTCGGATTTGACCTCGCCGGTATCAAGGATCTCGTGAACAACCGCAAGAATAAATAGACCGCTTCGCTGAAAGAGTAAAGACCGCTTCGCTAAAAGACAAAAGATAGATTACTTATTGTTATGCGAATTGGAATGGGATATGATGTGCATGCATTTGCCCCTAACCGCGAATTGTGGTTAGGAGGCATTCGTGTGCCGTACGAACTCGGGTTAGACGGTCACTCTGATGCCGACGTGCTTATCCACGCCCTGTGTGACGCCATACTCGGCGCTGCAGCCATGCGGGATATAGGCTATCATTTCCCGGATACCAAGGGCAATGAGTACGAAGGCATTGATTCGAAGATTCTCCTCCGCCGCGTGATGGCTATGGTGCGGGAGGCAGGCTACGAACTGTCGAACTGCGACTGCACGATATGCGCTCAAGCGCCGAAGCTGATGCAGTATATCCCTCAGATGCAGCACTGTCTGGCTGAGGTGATGAACGTGCAGGATAGTCAGGTGAATGTCAAAGCCACCACGACCGAACATCTGGGTTTTGTGGGGCGCAAAGAAGGTATAGCTGCTTACGCTGTAGCATTGTTGGAATGAGTTACCGGTCGTTGATCATATGGACGTTGTTCTTGCTCTTTTGCTATACAATGCGGGCGCAAGTATCGGGGTCCCCACAAGCATCGCGCAGTGGGGTGACAGACATGAGACTTCGGGCGAACGGCTCGATTCTGCCCAGGGAGTACCTGTATCTTGTTGGCGGTGACCTCAGTGTCGAGCAACATGGCGAAACGACGCGGTTCATACTGGCGGACAGTTCGTACATTGACCTGTACTACTACGAACCGGGCGATTCTGTCCTGCTCATTCGCAGCCAATGTGCACCGCTCTGCTCATCGTTCGCACGCGTCTATGACGACAACTGGAGCATTATCCGCTCACTCCCTACTCCGCGGAACATGGTTATGCCGGAAGCCTATGTCGAAAACGGCCAACTGCTCTGGCGTGAGAACTTCCGCGATGACGAATCTCCGAAAGATTAGTTTAATTCGCTTAATTCGTGAACGGATAATGACCTACCCGATTTATCTCATAGGGTATATGGGCGCAGGCAAGACCACCGCAGGTCGCCTGCTCGCTGACCGGCTCGGATGGCACTTTGTGGATCTGGACGAGGCGTTTCATGAGATACACGGGCTCTCACCAGCGGACTATATCCGCACCTACGGCATCGAAGCGTTCCGCCGCAAGGAGAAGTATGTGCTCGAGGATCTCGCCGAACTGCCGATAGAGAAAGTCGTCTATGCTACAGGCGGAGGCTACCCGTGCTGGGAGGACAACATGGAGTGCCTGAAGGAACTGGGAACCTCGTTCTACCTGCGCTGGCAACCGCACCATCTGGCTGAACGTCTGGCTCTCACCGACCTCAACGAGCGACCGCTACTCCACGGCAAGAACGCGGCAGAGATCCTGGAGGTTATTGCTCCGCAACTGGAGGCACGCGCACCGTTCTATGAACAAGCCGACTACATTATTGACGCACCGGCAGGTGATATACTGGATGGCACCGAAGATGAGCAACTGGCAGAAATGCTATACGATTGTATTATCAATGAGTAAATGCGTAAATGAGTAAATGGTAAATAGCATTAACGAAATACAAGACGAGATCATCGAAGAGTTCACGATGATGGACGAATGGATAGATCGCTACGAACTCCTCATTGACTATGGCAAGAGCCTGAAAGGTTTTCCTGAGGAGCAACGCACCAAGCAGAACCTGATCGATGGCTGTCAGTCGCAAGTGTGGTTCACAGCCGCACTCAAGGACGGCAGAGTCATCTACCAGGCAGACAGCGATGCCGTGCTTGTCAAAGGGATTGTATCACTGCTGCTGCGCGTACTCAACAACCAAGCGCCCAAGGATATCGTCAACGCCGACCTGTACTTTATCAAAGAGATCGGTTTGCAGGAACACCTCTCCCCCACCCGCAGCAACGGGCTCGCTGCCATGTTGCATCAGATGAAACTCTTCGCATTAGCCCTCTCTGCCAAATCATAAGCACCTCATGAGTCCCGCACAAGTCTTCAAAATATACATCTGGCTCGTTGACACCGTAGCCTCCGGTCACCTCAGCAAAGAGGATATTGACCGCCGTTGGGCACATACAGCCATCAATGACCTCGGCGAACAGGTTTTCCCTCTACGCAAGTTCCACCGCTACAAGGAAGATATACTCACCTTGTTCGGAATAAACATCAAATGCAACCGCAAGGAGAACTTCTACTATATTGACAGCGAAGATGATCAGCAGCTATGGGGTGAGATGCGACGGTATATCATCTCCGCCTTCTCCTTCAAAGCTACACTCGACGAGGCGGAAGGCATAGAGGACAGCATGCTGTTCGAGCCTATTCCTTCCGGCACGCAGTACCTTACTTCTATTATGCGCGCCATACGCGCGCGAAAGCAGTTGCTGGTGACCTATCATTCGTTTGACAGGAACAGTGACTACGATATGTTCTTCTCGCCGTACTGTCTGCGCATGTTCAAGCAGCGCTGGTACATGGTTGGCGAAGCATCCACTCATCCGGACGAGATACGCGTCTATGCGCTGGACCGGATCGTTGACCTGCATGTGCTTGACAATGATTTCACTATTCCCAAAGGGTTCACGCCGCATTCGTTCTTTGCTTGTTACTACGGCGTATTCCGCAATGCTGAGCCCTGCCTACTGCGCATCGAAGCTACGCCGCGAGCTGCCCTGTTCCTGCGTACGCTGCCCCTGCACCACTCCCAACGCGAGCTGCCCGAAGCAGAGGCACAGGCTTTTGCCACCACAGCGGACGGTATCGTGTTTGAGTACTTTATCGCACCGACATTCGACTTTATTCAGCAACTGCGCACCTTTGGGGCAGAGATTCGCGTGCTGGCACCTATCACGCTTGCCAAACAGATGCAAGCCGATGCTATGGCACTGTTGGAACGATATACCACACTCCCCGAAAGCAATTAAATACACCCTGATATGAGACTTGTATACACACTTATTTTACCTATTATGCTCATCTCATGTACCTCACGGTTGAGTCACCCCTCACCCGCTGTTGTATCATCGTTGCAACAAGAATTACGCCAACAATATCCCGATGCTGACGCCTCGCTCATAGACCGCGGCATCAGTCAGGCAGCTGCCCTCTGGACGGCTGAGGACGGTACGGAAGAGGAGTTTGCTGCTTTCGTACGCGAACAGTATTGCAGTTCGGACAGCGCACGTCTGGCGCTGTTTGGTTCACTGAGCCGCATCCTTGAGAACTGCTACCAAGCGGCTGACCTGCTCACTGTGGATCTGCTCAAGCCTACACAACTCACCAATGCAGGCGAACCGCAAATAACCGACTATATCATGTCGGCGTACAGCCCGCTGGCACATTTCTCTGACGATATGTTCGCCAACAAACTGGCATTCGTCACCATTCTGAACTTCCCGCACTTCTCACTGAACGAGAAGAACACACTCGGTCGTAACTGGACGCGCCGACAGTGGGCTATGGCGCGTATGGGTGATGTGTTCACCACACGCGTGCCGGCTGAGGTCAACGCCCTCCTGGCGCAAGCCAATGCCGATGCCGAGAACTATATAGCCGACTACAATATCTATATGGGCAACCTCCGCACCGAGGACGGACGCCAACTCTGGCCAAATGACAAAGTTCTGCTCAGCCATTGGAACCTGCGCGACGAACTCAAAGCGCTGTACGCTGACAAGGAGGCTGGCGTAGAGAAGCAGGAGATGATTTACCAGGTCATGCAACGCATTGTCCGTCAGGATATACCGCAAAAGGCTATTAACAACCCCGAATATATCTGGCAACCGTACAGCTCGACGGATGCAGCCGAGCCCTACACACGCTACGAGCGCATCCTGGCTATTGCGCATGCGCTGTCTGAAGAAGACAAGTTCTGCCCCTCTGCACCGACAGGTATCCTGCGCAACTTCGAGGAGGGAGTGGAGATTCCCGCCGAGGAGCTGGACAGTCTGTTCCGCGCCCTGATCGGTTCGCCGCAAGTCGCGCAGGTGGCAGCCCTCATCCGCGAACGCCTCGGTCGTGAGCTGCGCCCGTACGATATATGGTACGACGGCTTCAAGGCACGCGCCTCGCTTGATGAGGACGAGCTCTCCGCACTCACGCGCCGACTCTATCCCGACGCCAACGCTTTTGCCGCGGATATGTCGCGACTATTGCAACAATTAGGATTCTACAGTGAGGATGCACGCAGTATTGCCCGGCACATAGTGGTTGAACCGGCACGCGGTTCAGGGCACGCATGGCCGTGCCTCGGTCGGAAAGAAGACGCACGCCTTCGTACGCGTATTCCCGCCAACGGAATGGATTACAAGGGTTATAACATCGCTGTCCATGAGTTCGGGCACTGCGTGGAGCAGGTGCTGGATATGTACTTCATCGACCACTACATGCTCTCCGGTGTGCCTAACACCGCATATACCGAAGCCTCAGCCTTCCTCTGGCAGCAACGCGACTTGCAACTTCTTCCTTCTAACAGCGTCAGCGGTCTAACAGGCGAAGCCGGTCAAACAGCGAAGCGGTCAAACAGCGAAGCTATACTCGACCAGTTCTGGTCGATGTACGAGATTATGGGTGTCAGCCTCGTAGATATGCGCATGTGGCGATGGATCTATGCGCACCCGGATGCTACACCCAAGCAACTGTGCGAGGCTACGCAGCAGATTGCCAAGCAGGTGTGGAACGAATACTACGAACCCGTTCTCGGCGAACACGACTGCATCCTGCTGGCTGTCTATAGCCACATGGTCAATGCGCCGATGTACCTGCCGAACTACCCGCTCGGGCACATCGTACAATACCAACTGGAGGAACATCTCGCCCGGTTCGCCGAGCCGCGTGACTTTGCCAACGAGTATGCACGCATCTACCGGCTCGGACGGCTGACGCCCAAAGAGTGGATGCGTCAGGCTGTGGGCGAAGAACCATCCATCACACCCATACTGAACAGTGTGCAACAGATTTTGAATAAATAATATAAACCCCTTAAAATTGTAATAACATGGAAGTAAAGGAAATGAAACAAGCCTTCCTACAGGCTTACGGAAAAGAGGCTACGGCAGTGTATTTCTCACCCGGACGCGTTAACCTGATCGGCGAGCACACCGACTACAACGGCGGCAGCGTGTTCCCCTGCGCTCTGTCATTTGGCACCTATCTGCTGCTCGCACCGAACGGCACAAAAGCTATGCGCTTCAAGTCACTGAATATGCCTGAGGTGGTGGAAGTGCCGCTGGACAAACTCACCGAACCGCTGCCCGGCAAGAGTTGGGTGAACTACCCTATGGGTTGCATGGCGTGGTACGTGCGTCAGGGTCACCAATTCGACCAAGGCTTGGACATCCTTATCTGGGGCAATGTACCTGCCGGTGCAGGTCTGAGCAGTAGTGCTGCGCTGGAGGTTGTGGCTGCATTTGCCGCCAACGATTACATCGGACTGAGTTACAACCACACCGACTTTGCCAAGATCGGTCAGCTCGCTGAGCATGAGTTTGCAGGCGTTAACTGCGGCATCATGGATCAGTTCGCTTCGTCGTGGGGAAAGAAGGATCACGCTATCCATCTGAACTGCGATACCCTGGAGTTCGAGCATGTGCCCGTCAAGCTCAATGGCATCAAGGTGGTGATAGCCAACACCCACTCACCGCACCATCTCGACTCAGGCGCATACAACGACCGCGTAGCACAGTGCCAACTCGCGCTGGAGCAACTGCGCAAGGTTCGTCCCGAACTTAAGAACCTCGCCGAACTGACCGAAGCGGAGTTCAAGCAGATTGAAAGTGCCATCACCGACCCCATCGCCCACAAACGTGCGCGCCACGTCGTTGGCGAAGTACAGCGTACAGCCGACGCCGTTGAGGCACTCAAAGCCGGCGATATAGAGAAGTTCGGAAAACTGATGAACGCCAGCCATGTCAGTCTGCGTGACGACTATGAGGTAACAGGTCTGCAACTCGACACGATGGCGGAAGAGGCGTGGAAAGTGCCCGGCGTACTCGGCAGCCGTATGACCGGCGGCGGTTTCGGCGGATGCACCGTTTCGCTCGTTAAGGATGAAGCTATCGAGCAGTTCAAGAAGCAGGTGGGCGAGAACTACGAACGCATCACTGGTATCCATCCGGAGTTCTACGTAGCCGAGATCAGCGACGGCGCAAGAAGATTAGAGTAATATGATACAAGAACAATCATTCAACACGATTCTGCCTGTAGAGCAAGGCGGAAAGAAGCGGCAGGCTCGCGTGGGGTTATATACCCTGCGCAGCTCGTCGGGCTTGGTGGCTCAGGTGACAAACTACGGAGCGAAACTCGTGTCGCTCATCGCAGCGAACAAGGAAGGCGCGAAAGCCGATGTGGTGCTCGGATTCAACACCTTGGGCGAGTGGATGAGCAAGGAGACGTACTTCAACGCCGTCATTGGGCGAGTAGCTAATCGCATCAAGGACGGCAAGTTCACCCTGGACGGTAAGGAGTACACACTCCCGCAGAACAACGGCTCGAACTGCCTGCACGGAGGTATTCACGGTTTTAACGAGAAAGTCTGGGACGTAGTCGGTCAGACCACCTACTCCGTCACTCTGCGTTACCGTGCCATCGACGGCGAGGAAGGGTTCCCCGGCAACATGGATGTGGAGGTGACTTACGCCGTGACGCGCGAGAATAGTCTGAAGATCACCTACGAGGCAAAAACCGACGCGCCCACACTCGTTGGCTTCACCAACCACGCCTATTTCAACCTCGCGGGTGAGAGCAGCGGCAGAGTGGATGAGCATGTACTGCAGGTGTTCGCCGACGAATATACGCCGTTTGACGAGACGGCCGTACCGACAGGCGAGATCCTGCCCGTAGCCGGCACGCCGATGGATTTCCGTGAGCCGGTACGCATCGGCGATCGTATCAACGACCCGTTCTTTGCTCCGGGCAGAGGTATAGACAACAACTGGATCTGCCGTCCCGCTACCGACGAACAGCGTGCGCAGAACAAGAAAGACCCGAGTTTTCGTAAGGTGGCTGTGCTCAGCGCCGACGGACGAACGATGGAGGTCTATACCACCGCTCCCGCATTGCAGGTCTATACGGGTAACTATGTCGAGCAGAACGTAGGCAAGGGCGGCAAGCAGTACGACATCCAGCACGCAGTGTGCCTCGAGGCGCAGAACTGCCCCGATGCCATCAATCACGCCAACTTCCCGTCACCGATCCTTCGTTCGGGACAATTATACCGCCAAGTAACAGAATATAAATTTGTATGAGACAATTAACTCAGCAAGAGATTTCGCAACTCACCTCACAGGGATGTACTGCCCGCAACTGGGCGGAGATTGAGGTGGCTGAACCGTTTCATCCCGAGTATATCCGGCAGGTAGCATTCTCCGGCAAAGTGAAGATCGGTCGTTTGGAGACCGAGTACACTCTCCCGGGCGGATTTACCGTGCACAGCGGCATCTACCGCTCCACGATTCACAACTGCGAGTTTGGTGATAACGTGCACATATACAATGTGCATAACTACATGGCTAACTACTGTGTGGGCGACAACACCTGCATCGAGAATGTCAACTCCATCGTGGTGGACGGCACATCGACCTTCGGTAACGGTGTGCGCGTGCCGGTGATGAACGAAGGCGGCGGTCGAGAGATACCTATCTTCGACCATCTGTCAGCGCACCTCGCGTACTTCCTCACGCTGTATCGTCATCGTCCGGAGATGATCAGTCGTCTGACAGCGATGATTGACGCCTACGCCGAGAGTCAGCGCTCCGACATGGGCTTCATCGGTCGGAACGTGCGCATCATCAACTGCGGCAGCATCAAGAACGTGCGCATAGGCGACTATGCACAGATCACCGGCGCATCGGTGCTCAAGAACGGCTCGGTCAACTCCAACGAGAGTGCCCCCGTCAAGATCGGTTCGGGCGTTAAGTGCAACGACTTTATCATATGCTCCGGCGTGAGCATCACCGACAGTACGCTCGTCGGCAAGTGTTTTGTCGGACAAGGTTGCGAGATGGGCAAACACTACTCCGCCCTGGAGTCGCTGTTCTTCTGTAACTGCCAAGGTTTCCACGGCGAGGCTACGGCAATCTTTGCCGGCCCTTATACCGTGACGCACCACAAATCCACGCTGCTGATTGCAGGTATGTTCTCGTTCCTGAACGCCGGTTCGGGTAGCAACCAGAGTAACCACATGTACAAACTCGGACCTATCCACCAGGGGTTGGCTGAGCGTGGTGCGAAGACTACCTCGGACTCCTACCTGCTCTGGCCTGCCAAGGTCGGTGCGTTCACCCTCGTTATGGGGCGTCACACCAAGCACAGCGACACTTCCGCACTGCCGTTCTCGTACATGATTGAGAACGCTACGGAGAGTTATATCGTGCCTGCTGTCAATCTGCGCTCCGTCGGAACGATCCGTGACGCGCAGAAGTGGCCGAAGCGTGACAACCGCAAAGACCCGCACAAGTTGGATCTGATCAACTACAACCTGCTCTCGCCCTACACCATCCAGAAGATGTACCACGGCCAAGAGGTGCTACGTGATATCATGCACCTGTCCGGCGAAGGCACGGAGGTCTATTCGTACCAGAACTGCAAGGTCCGCAACTCCTCCCTGCGCAAAGGCATCGAGCTGTACAATATCGGTATCAAGAAGTTCCTTGGCAACTCGCTTATCTCGCGTCTGGGAAAAGCCGAGTGGCATAACCTCGACGAGATCCGCCAGGCTCTGCGTCCGGACAGTAATATCGGTCTCGGTGAATGGGTGGACTGCTCCGGTATGCTTGCTCCGAAGTCCGAGATAACGCATCTGCTGGATGACATCCAGAACGGAAAGCTCAGATCGCTCGACGAAGCACAGCAACGGCTCGAGCAGATGCACGCGAACTACTACTCCTACGAGTGGACGTGGGCGTTGGACAAACTCGAGCAAGTATGGGGAAAGAAAGTCGATCAAGTGGAGATAGCCGATCTCGTTCGCACCATTGAGGCGTGGGAGGATGCAGTTATCACGCTCGACCGGATGGTTTACGATGATGCCAAGAAAGAGTTCAGTCTGAATGCCCGCACAGGATTCGGTGCGGACGGTAATGACGAGCAGACGAACCTCGACTTCGAGAACGTACGCGGCAAGTTTGAGAGCAACTCATTCGTGCTCGCCGTGCTCGAACATATTCGCAAGAAGTCTGAGCTCGGCGACGATATGCTGGCTCAGTTACAGCAAATCAAATGACCATAAAACACTTCAGCAACACACTCACGCAGTGTGTTGCTGAAGGATAACGCGGAAAGTAGTGCCTTTGCTCAGAACGGACTTGTGCACGAATATTCTGCCGCGGTGATATTGTTCCACTATACGTTTGCATAGACTCAGTCCCAAGCCCCAACCGCGGGTCTTGGTGGTATAGCCCGGCCGGAAGACCTGGCGATAGCGCTTGCGCTCTATGCCCTTGCCTGTATCGGTGACATCCAGGATGATATTACTGCCTCCGGTTGTCAGGTGCAGACCTATCCAGCCTCTGCCATTCATGGCATCCACAGCGTTCTTGATCAGGTTCTCCGTCACCCACTCCATCAGCGGAGCATCGATCTTTGCCATGTACGCCCCGGCTGCCTGATCATCTATCCGGAGTTCTATCTCTACCTTATTCGACACACGCGTACGCATGTACGACACCGACTCCTCAACTATCTGCCGCATATCGGTGGGTACCAAGGTCGGCGAGCTGCCTATACGCGAGAACCGTTCGGCTACGAGTTGCAGCCGGTTGACATCCGTCGCAATGTCCGGCAGCAGTTCGTCGTCGGGGTACTTCGTCCGGAGCAGTTCGAGCCAGCCGTTAAGTGAGGAGATAGGCGTACCGAGTTGGTGCGCCGTTTCTTTGGACAAACCGACCCACACACGGTTCTGCTCGTTGCGGTACGAGGTGATGATATACGTCACCAGCAGCGCCATAAAACTCAGCACCACAGCCATCTGCACCCACGGGAACCAACGGAGTTGCCGGAGCAGGTTCGAGTCCTCGTAGTATATATACTGCTTCACGCCGGGCTGTACGTTCACCTCGATAGGTGTCTGGCTCTCGCGCAGACGGGCGATCTTCTTCTCATAGAACGCCTCCACATCCGCACTTGGCTCTTGCACGTTACGGGTGAGGATCACATGGTAGTCGCCATCGGTCATATACACCGGTATAGTCGTGTTCGCCTCAATGATCGACGAGTACAGGGTTATATCCGTGTTCTCATCCGCGAGCACAAGTTGCCGCGTAGCCTCCGCCCAGATCTCCATTCGCTGTTTCTCCACCTCGGCGAACTGCTTCGACAGCCGGCGCGTGTACCACGCCGATGCCCCGACAAACAGCAGGGCAAACAGCACAATTATCCAACTGACACTATTTCTCATTTCGTATTTGCTCGTTAACTTATTTGATGCCGAGTTTCTTGCGCAGGTCTTTCGGCAGGGCATCTTTGTGCACGAGGATGTCGTTCGTTTTGTAACGCATGAACGCCTCGCTCACGTACCAGATCCCCTTGAAGTCTGAACGCGCCGTGCCCCATGAGTTCTTGATCATGTAATACTTCTTGCCGTTCTGGTCATGAGCTGTGCCGAAGATCTGCATGCCGTGGTCATCGGTTGTCTCCCAACGGTCGTAGGCATCCTGACGCATCTGCTGCGTCACCTCCAGTTCGGGCAGCGGGCGTTTGGTCAGCTCCTGCTTGCGCTCGTCGGCTTTCAGTCCGAGCCAGTGCGCCATGTCGCTACCTGTCAGTTCAGCACCGTTATCGGCATCGGGTACCACGCCCACTCCCTTGCGCGTAAAACCTTCCTCACTCACATCAGCGCCCCACGCCAGTGTGTAGCCCTTGGCGAGGGCGTTGTCAATCACCGCCATCAGCTCGTCGATAGGCACGTTGTACATCTGATCCATACGCCAGTTGTCGGGCACCTCGAGTGCAAACCGCTCATAGAACGGGTGATGGGTGTAACTGGTGATACTCACATAATCCTCCTCCTTCAGCCCAAGCTCCTCAGCAAAGCTGCGCGGGGTATAGGTCTTCCCCTTGTAGGTGAACTGCTCGGGGCACTTGCCCAGATACGTATCATAGATAGCCTGCAATCCCTCTTTCCATACGGGCGTGAGTTTCTTGAGATGGCTGCCGGTCAGTGCTTTCAGATAACCCTTGGCTATGGCATCCAGCTCGGCATGCACGGGCAGCGTATCACTCTTGCCGGCAGCATAGCGTAACCCGGGCATCGCTTCCTGCGGCACCAAGCCGTAGTGCGACATGCAGTACAGCACATCGTACGCGCTGCCGCCCGGAGCAAAACTGCTACCCTCGCCGTACTGGCGGATGAAGTACGTGGCACGATCCATCATCGTCTTGCTCACCACGAACATCTCACTCAGGTCATATTCGCCCTTGCCCGTACGCAACAACTCGCTCTCCAGGAACCCTATCGCCGAGAACGCCCAGCAGGTGCTCGAGCGGTTCTGATCCTTGACGGGAGTGATGGGCAGACTGTCAATCGTCGTAAAACGGAAGCCGTCCTCTATGCTGTCCTTCACAGCCGTGCTGTCCTGAGGTTCGTCAACAACTATCACGCCGGTCTTCTGCGCCGACAGACTAAGGCTGAACAAGATGGCCAAAAGTAAGATGTAGTTTTTCATTCTATATACATTTTCGATATTCAACACCTTACAAAATGCAAAAATCGTACCATAAATAAAAAAAATTGCTCCAACTATTTGCAAATGTCTAAAATTTTATGTACCTTTGTATGATTTTTCTGCAAGCAGGCTGACAAATGAAGTTTTCCGACATACAATCCTACCTGGACGAGCATCCGTGGCTCAGGCGTTGGGTACTGAACAAGTACACCATCACCTGCCTGATTTTCGGAGTGTTTTTCCTGTTTGTCGGTGACCAGAGTCTGCTCAAGCAGTTCAAGCGTGTGCGGCAGGCGCATCGTTTGGAGAAGCAGATTGAACTCAGCCGCGAGAATATATCCACCTATCGCCACGAACTGGAAGTGCTGCATAACACTGACAGCCTGGAGCGTTACGCACGCGAGCACTACCACATGCACGCGCCCAATGAAGATGTATATATTGTGAAATGAAGACCGGAAAGATTCTACTGATCATCGGCTTGATTGTAGTGGCTGTAGGCGCTATCCTCTCCACGCAGCAGATTGAGCCTTACGCCGACTACCTGCTGGTGGCGGGAGCCGTGCTCGTCGTTCTGTCCGGCTCATTCCGGATGCGTGGCAGGTAGTCTGAATACTGAAATAATCGTTTGAGCAAAGCGAAATAAGAATACTGAAAACTGAACACTGAATGCTTGACAAGTTAGTCAACGAACATATCATTCTTGGCATCGACCCGGGTACGCTGTTTATGGGTTACGCTATCCTGCACACCGTCGGGCAGAAAGCCGAGATATGCGAGTTCAGCACGCTGGATGTCCACAAACTCGACGACCAGTACGCGCGCCTGCAACAGGAGTTCTTTTTCATACAGCAGCTCATTGACAAGCACCATCCTACGTGCCTGGCTATCGAGACGCAGTTTGTGGACAAGAACCCGCAGACGATGATCAAGATCGTCCACGCACAGGGCGTAGCCATCGCAGCGGCACTCTCGCGGGATGTACCGATCTACGAGTACTCGCCGATGAAGATCAAGATGGCTATCACCGGCAACGGGCACTCCACCAAGCAGCAGGTGGCGGATATGCTGCAGCGGTTCCTGCATATCCCCGAGGAGCAGATGCCTAAGAAGCTCGATGCCACGGATGCACTCGGTATAGCCTACTGCCACTTCCTGCAACTCGGACTGCCGGTCAATACCGCCAAGGGCGCGAAGAACTGGACAACGTTCGCCAAGCAGCACGGGATGGTCGATGGCGCAGCCACCACGCCCAACCAGAAACTTATGGCGGCACTGCGTGGCAAAAAATGAGAGAAATGAGAAAATGAATAAATAACTAAATCGTAAATGTCTTATGGCTTACAAAATTTCTAACGACTGCATTGCATGCGGTACCTGTAAAGACGAATGCCCGATGGGTGCTATCTCCGAGGGCGAGCACTACTCTATCGATCCCGACGTATGTGTTGATTGCGGCACATGCGCTGATGTATGCCCCAGCGGCGCTATCGCTCCCGAGGCTTAATCCACCACAACATACGTTGTGTCGAGGACCCCAAACAAATAACGCCTCCCCGAAACGGGAGGCGTTGTTGTTTCCTGCCTGGCGATCATTTGCAACCGCCGCAACCTGAGTTGCAGTCGCTCTCGCAGTCGTTGCAGTCACCTTTGCAGCGCCCGCACTGCCCGCGTTGGTGCAGGGCTTTGAGTTCGCCCGGCGTCACATCGCGCACATCGACGACCTTCCCCACGAAGTGCAGCGTCTCGCCTGCCAATGGGTGGTTGAGGTCGATGGTCACCTTGTCATCGGTTATCTCAACGACCTGCGCGTTGATGATCTGACCGTCAGTGGTGGTCATCGGGACGATAGCGCCCTCATACACGCGCTCCGAGTCAAACTCCTCGTCGCCGTTGTAGAACAACTTCTTGTCCAGTTCGCGCACACCGTCCTCGTCATAGTCGCCGTACGCCTGATCGGGCGTGATAACGAAGTCAAACGCCTCGTCCACATCCTTGCCTGCCATCGCTGCTTCAAATGCCGGCAACATCATTCCCTCGCCGTGACAATAGATCAGCGGCTGCTCCAGCGTCGCACGTTCTGCTACTTCTTCCTTTCCGCTATCATCTACGAGAAACATCTCATAGATCAGCGTCGCTACTTTCTGATTCTCAATCTTCATATTATATTATTTTTTTTAATTAGCTTAATTTGTGAACAAAAATACTCACCTCACTTCCTGTCCTTGAACGGTGTAAGTCTTATCACCACGGCGGATGTAGAGTACACCATAGCGGTGAATTTTTATCGGCTGCTCACCGACTGCCGTCTGTTGATCACTGATGGCAGTAGGCTGCTTGGGCTCGGCGGTGTAGGTAGCGGTGTATGTAGCCTCACCGCTGACCACTACGATCTCCGGATTCCAGCCGCTGAAGGTGTAGGTGAACTGCTCATCTTCCTCCTTGGTCGGTATCTCGCCTGCATACACCGGAGTCTCGCCATAAGCTACCGTTTGCTCGTCAAGCACCGTGTTATCCTCATCAAGCCAGGTGATAGTATATTTGCGCACCTCGGCAGTGTAGATTGCCTCGTATATAGCATCCTCTGTCACAGTCTGCAACTCCGGTGACCAGCCAATGAGCGTGTAAATACTGTCTGTAGCCTCGTATTGGTTGCCATTGACAGCCAGCAACTGCTGCACGAGTTGCGCAAGATCAGTACCATATGGCAGCGATTGCTGCTCATTCCAGCCCTTGGCAGTAACGGTTATCGTGTACCAGTTCTTAGTGGCACTGAACGTAGCTTTGTATGTTGCATCACCAGTGACGGCTACAGGAGTATTGTCCCAGCCCGTGAATGTGTAGGTGAACTCAGCGGTATTCTCCTTTGTCGCGTCTGCGTGCTCAGGTACTACGCCATACTCTACAGTCGTCTGGTCTATCTGCGTATTGTCGTCGTTCAGCCAAGTAATGGTGTACGAGTTCTTGGTGCTGCTGAACGTAGCTTTGTATATCGCATCACCGGTGACGGCTACAGGAGTGTTGTCCCAACCGGCAAACGTATAAGTGTATTCTGCGGTTGCAGCCTTGCTTGCATCAGCGTGCTCAGGTATTACACCATACTCAACTATCGTCTGGTCGATCTGCGAATCGTTATCATTCAGCCAAGTGATGGTGTACTTGTTCTTGGTTGCACTGAATGTTGCTTTGTATATCGCATCACCGGTTACAGCAACTATCTCAGGTGTCCAGCCGGCAAATGTATAGGTGTATTCTGCCGTGGCGGCTTTGGTCGGATCAGCAGGCGCAACAGGCATCGTGCCGTACGTATATTCCTGCGATGAGATGGGTGAACCGTCCTCGTTGGCAAACGTTATGGTGCACACCAGTTCTATTGTCAGCGGCTCGGCGAGCACAACCTCGCGGTTTCCTTTGGTGGGATGAACGAGCATGGCGTTCGTCATGCTGATTGTTCGCCCGTGTAGTGCGGCAATAACCGCAGCGTCCCACACCCACTCTATCACAGCCCCATCCTTCCCGCTGAGCGGCGTGTTGTCCATGGCGAAGATGATTACGCGGTGATGCGTATCGTCAATAGGTTGCACGGCGACCATTTTTCCCTCGGCACGCGTGCCGAGGGTGTAGGATGTCCACGGAGCCAGCCCCTCAACATCGAACTGCACTCCGGCTATGTCCGAGTAGTTCGCCAGATCAACAGCCAAGCGGTACTGCCCATTGCCGGCAGCGCCCCGGAAGGTGAGCGCGTTCGGTTCGTAGATGTCGGCAGTCAGGCTGACGGACTTCATGCGGGTATTCGGATCGTTCGTATAGAGTTGCATCGTAGTAGTGAAACTCCCGTCAGAACCGGGCGTAAGCTCGATGTCGATGTTTTGCGTGGTGTTACGCGCCACTTCAATCGGCAGCGGAGTGATCACTCGCAGTCCTTCGCTCAGGAACGCAGCGCCGCTAATTATGAGCGGCACAGAGCCTGTGTTCCGCACAGCGTACGAGGCTGTGCATGGGCGGTTGACAGGCACGTGACCGAAGTCAAGCGAGCTGTTGCTGCTGATGGTCGGGCTCTGGATTGTGACACTCGCCTGATAGACGGCTGACACCATGTTCTGCTGTGCGGCATTGACGAGCATCGTGTTCACCGGCTTGAGCGTGTAGCCTCCGCTACGTCCGTTGAGGCGGAAGTCGAGTGTGAGCAAGTCGCCGTCGTCGCCACTGACAGCGGCGTTCGTCATACTGAACAGGATCACCGTCAGCGTGTCGTTACTTTGCTTGGTCAATACGGAGTGTGAGGCAGCCCGTGACAGAGCCTTGGCGCTGCCCGCAACGTACTCCAGTGCTGTCGGCAGTTTGAGCGAGAACTGTGCACCGACAATGGCTTCCATATTGTTCATCCGTACGGTGACAGTCACCGTATCGTCAGAAATTCCCGAGGCGGGCTGCATGCGCAGTTCGTTGACCGAGAACGGGTCAGCAATGAGCGTGCAGCGATTAGCACCATACACATCGTGGGCATTCACCGCATTCGAGCGTATACGCAGTTGCTCGGTTATCGCGCCGTGAACGGTCGGAGCAAAAGTGATCACTATGCTCTGCGTTTGCCCGGCAGCGATGGTGTGCTGCTCGCTCTCCACGCTGAACTCCTGTGCCGAGAACTCAAACGCCGTGAGGCTGAGCGGCTCGTTGCCTGTGTTGCGCACTTGGAGCGTGCGGGTGTATGTACTACGAATAGGTATATGCCCGTAATCGAGCGAGGTAGTCACTACCTCTATCTTCGGCGACAGGAGCGTTGTGCTGCCTTCGGTCACAGTTGCCGCCAACTGCTCACTACCTGCTCCGGCAAGCGTCAGCTCGGCAGTCAGCGAGTACGTGGCAGGCTCGTTGCCGAGCTTGATGCGGAACTTCAGCAACTCTCCCTCACTGCCTTTGAGTGCGGCGTTCGAGACGGAGAACACGGCTATGCGGAGCGTGCCGTTCACGACATTCGCTATCAGGCTGTGACCGTTGCTGCGCGCCGAGTTAAGCACCGCTGAGCCGGCTACATAACTCAGGCTCTCGCCCAGCGGGATACTTGCCTGCAGGGCTGTCACCGCATCGCTGTTCGTCAGCGAGACACTCACCGTCAGTTCGTCACCCGGATGCCCGGAGACGCTTGACAGCGAGAGCGTGTTCGCTGCGTACGAGCAAAGTATCCACGTAAAGGCAACAATTATACTAAATATGCGTTGCATAGTTTCTTATTTTGAGGTCAACAACTGCCAACAACAGGCAACAACTTTTACGTTCACGAATTAAGCGAATTAAACGAATTCGTAGAACTATTCATTCCGTTAGTTCCGTGTATTCCGTACTCAAATAATTTATTCAACGTATTTCTGTACCCATTACGTCGTAGGTGCGGTCGCCGAGACGGATGAACAGGTTGCCGTTCTGCATAAACTTGCTGGCAGCCGGGATGAACTGTGTACCGTCCAGTGCGGTCGATACGCCCGGAGCTGTGGGGATATTGTGTCCCTGTGCGTCGCTCAGAACGATGTTCGTCAGTTCGGCATCACCTATCTGGAGAAGTGCGTGCTTGCCTACGCCGAGCGTCTTGCCGGACATCGAGTAAGCGAGGAACAGGTACTGATCCTCTGCTTGCCATGTGCCTACTTTCTCAAACTCCTCGAGTGCAGCCAGCGGAGTGATGGCCTGCTCGTTGTCTGCTGTGAACGTGCACTGTACGCCACCGAGAACGATGTCGGTTTCTACGTAGAGGATTCCGTTCTCTATGCTGTAGGAGACATTACCTTCGTTGATAGCGCTGGTGTTGTTCGACGGATGCAGAATAAGGTTGACGGTCGCCACCACGTCGATGATGTTCACAGCCTCGTCACTGTTCACGTCAGCCGCCTCGAAGATGAACGGTTGCGGGTTCTGACCGGTGATATAGTTCACCTCGGTGATAACGTCCGCCACATCCACGCTCATCGAACCGTTGGCATCACCCTTAATAGCAGTCAGCGGACGAGCCACAACAGCGTTCGAGAGATCGTACGAACTGAGCGATGTCGTCACTTGGCGGATCACATAGTAGTAATCCTTGCCCGGGGTAACGTCGTAGTCGATGAACTGAACATCCTCGGCGTCAATAAGCGACGAGTTGATGCAGATGGTATCGAAACGCCAGCCAGCCTCAATATATTGCTGCTTTTGTGAATCCCAATAGCGATCCCATTTGATAGTATCTGTAGTCCAGCGGTAGATATTATAGCCAAGTAGGTCTGCAAAGTCCTCTTCGTCCGTTTCCCAACTCAATGTTACTTTACCAAGTCCGGCTTCTGCCATCAGGCCTGTGGACATCGAACCGGCTGCAGCAACTTCCATGCGGAAGCGGAAGCTCTCCTCCGGTATTTCAAAATGCTCGTTATCCTCTGCACCATATACTTTGAAGGTATTAAGACCATCGGTAACACTCTTGCCATCAATAGTGAAGTAAGCTGTATAAATCGTGCTATCTGCAGACCATGAACCATTATCAGCAACTTGATGCTGTGTATATGGCTGACGTACACCAAATGAAACAGTCGGCGCAATGCTCACATCCATCGGACGGTTGAAATATACCTCGCACTTGTGCGTACCTACGCCAATAGGTGGCAACAATTCAAACTCATCTTGAGCATCAATTCCATCAATAAGAATCTTCCAGACAATACCATGTGCCACACTCGAAGGACGATTCAATTTATTGGATATGTCAAAATAGCCAAAACCTTGATTCTGTTCAATGTCATAAATGTATTTTCTTATAACTCTTTCTTCAGATGATCCGTAATAATTTGGACTCATATGAATGATTTCAGGGGTTTTGTGATTACTTTCAAATAGATAAGGAGTTTGCCTAACATTAGATGCAAAGATATTGCTATTTCTCAAGCGAAGCACCCCATGAGTTCCAAAAATAGCATCCCGTTGTGTATATTCATCTGTGAGATTGGATAAGTTTGAAGATAAATAATAGGCGTAATTGTAATCACCCGTTAGCAAGTTGAAATATGTATTTACGTTGTATATATTGCATTGATTCAATGTAGCACCGACAATGTTATCCGATCCTCCAGGACGCATATTACAATCTTTTATTACACCATCTCTCAGTCTAAAATTTTTCAACGAATTTTGACTTGTTCTCAATGTGTTGATGTTTTCGATTAACACATAACTCAATCTGTCGGGATCAACTGTTGCTCGTAATGAATCGAATTGTGGCATAGTATCTAAATAGTGAGTGGTGGATTTTCCATTATTTAGATTGCCAACAAAGTATGGGGCTATTCGTCCAAAATCTATTGTAAAATCACCTGTTTCACCGTCTGCCTTTGTAAAAACTATTATGCTATCCGGTTTCCCATGTGCGATTATTTTACCGGAAGATAATGAGTCTTGATAATATAGGCCAAGAGATTTTCCATTTATTTTTTTACTTTCATTTTTTCTATTTCCTACTGCTGACATACCACTTCCATCCTTGAATTTTAAAACCGTACCAGGTTTAATTGTTAATGTTACTCCTTCAGGTATTGCCATATTGTTTGTAACTATGTAATGGACATTAGGATATAGTGTCATATCTTCAGTAATCATACCACCTATCTCAACACCGTTTTCTACTGAAAGAACAAGTCGTTGAACAAGCGTTCCTGCCATATTGTCACAGGTAGCGAATAATGTTAAGTTAATTTGTCTGCCATCGGCACAATCCGGGCTAATCTTCATGCGCCAGGGATTAAGTGATGTTGCTTTTGCATAACTGCTTAACGGCTTACCAAAATCTACGGATTCTTGTAAGTGAGTAACGAGTGACTCGTCATCCGGCATCCAATCACCGTCCACATAGTAACCGGTCTTCATCCAGAAACGAATATTCTCTGCTTGTCCCCAGGCGTTTTTGAGAATTGGGTAAAACTCCAATGTTTCACCGGCATCAGCTCGTCCGTCGCCGTCGCCATCGGCAGAATCATCAATGCTTGCGCGAACAATAGATAATTCGGGCTTACGATCTTCGTCTTTGATATTATACGCCTCGGTAAAATTAACGTTGCCTAATCCACCTGCTACGCGAGTATGAATCAAGTCGCCGAAAAGAATCTCTTTGCTTAATATCTCTTTGCATTGTATAAGACGTGAGATTGCACCTGCTACCATCGGGCAAGCCATACTCGTTCCATTAAGATTCTTATAACGACCACCGGGGAAAGTACTCAGAATTTGTACACCCGGAGCACGGAGTTCGTAGTTGTATTGCTGTTCTTCGCTAAACTCGGAATAAATTGGGCCATCAGGATCATAGTTGCTAAAACCTGCCATGTTGCCAATGGCATCCGCAGAAGCTTCAACACCCAAAACGAACGTAAAGGCAGCAGGGAAGCATCGACCAGAACCATGTTGTTGGCAAGGACGTAAATCAGATATAGAGATATGGTTATTGCCCGCAGCAGCAACTATAACCGCATTAGCGTAAGCTCTGCCAAGGGCTTGTTCCTCGGCGACAGAATAGATATAACTACCTATAGACATGCTGATCACATCTGCGCCATTGGCGGCAGCATAGTCGATACCTTTGACGATAGTGGCTACGTCACCTGTACCGGTGGATTGCATAACGGTTACAGGCATAATCAATGCGTCAGGGTTGGCGCCCGTGATGCCAATACCGTTATTGCCCACAGCAGCAGCTATACCTGCGCAGTGTGTACCGTGACCGTTGAAGTCGTTGGTAACACTATGGTTATTGATAAAGTCCCATCCGTGTATATCGTCCTTGAAACCGTTGGCATCGTCGTCTTGTCCGGCTATACCGTTTGCCTCTTTGGTGTTCGTCCAGATGTTGTCTGCCAAATCAGGGTGCTCAATATCCACGCCGGTATCGAGTATAGCAATCACCGGGCGTTTGCTGCTCTTCTTGGGTTTGTCCCACAATGCCGGCAGATTAATCGCGGCTAATCCCCATTGCTGGCTGTACAGCGGCTCGGCTTTGTACGTTGCTTGGTCGGTTGTCGGTATATCTGCATCGTAGGGCAGCGCCATCGTATATACGAGATAGTTAGGCTCGGCGAACTCCACTTCCTCTTGCGCTTTCAGTCGCTCAATGGCAGAGTGGATGTCTTGGGCTTTCTCGGCTTTCAGCGTCAAGCGATACAGCTTGCTCAGGTCTTTGACCTCCACCTCGCTGCCGTTATAGGCGCGTACGCGGCGGCCAACGTTCTTGTGTCCGGTCTGCGGCATCAACTGCTCCACACTATCTACTCCTAATTCTGCAAACAGCGCATCAATGGCATTCACCTTCGTCGTCTGGAACTTCGCACGACGCGGCGCTTTCATCTGAACAGCACCATCAGCCCGGAACTTCACGAGGATCTCCCCCTCGCGGTAGGCGTTTTGGTTCCAGCGGTCGATCTTGATAACCTCGTCTTCATTGTCCGCGCTCTGCGCGAATAGGTTAGTACTCAGCAGGCTCATAGTGAGGGCTGCTGCAAAGAGGATAAACTTTTTCATTGTATTTAATTTTGTTTAATTCGCAGAATTAGTTCGTGAATCTATAATCACAAAAAACATACAAAGATACATTTTTTTTCTCATATATGCAAATTTTTTCATAAGAAAAAATCGTTTTTACTCCTCTTTGTACATTTTTACTCATTTTATCGGTTATCTATATATAACTTTTTAGTATAGACGTTGGCTTGTGATTGGCTTTTGGTTAGGATTATAGTCTAGGATTAGCCCGACTTCGGTCCGCCTTCGGCTCGACTATGGTTCGACTTCCAGCGCCGTTTAGGCACAAAAAAAGCAGCCCGTGTGGGCTGCTTTTGACGGCTATGCGGTTAAGCGGTTAAGCGGCTATGCGGCAATGCGGTTAAGCGGTTAAGCCATTAAGCGGTTAAGCCATTAAGCCATTAAGCCGTAGATGTCAGGCGGTTAGCGAACCTCTTGTCCTTGGACGGTGAACATTCTGCCGTCGCGGATGAGGAAGAGCTGACCGTTGATGATGACCTTAGCGGTGCGGATCTCGGCAGCGGTGTTCTCGACAGCCGTCGGCGTCTTGCGTACAGGACGGAGCGACAGACGGTCATTGAACGTACCCTTCTCCGAGTAGATGCTTACGTTCTCGTAGAGGTCATAGCTGCGGTCGGTGAGTGCGTCGTAGAGCTCATAGTCGTCGGCGAATACCGGCATACTGATCTCGATGTTACCGGCTTTGAGCAGCGAGTAACCGAGGCGCATATTGTCCTCACCTGCAGGGCGAACCATCTGTGCGCACTTGATGTTATCCACATCGAGGAAGTACATCTGGATAGGAGCGGATGCAGTAATGAACTTCGAAGCGTCACGACCGGCCTCGTACTTGATGCTGGAGTTAGCGCGGAAGATAACACGCGACTTGTCGGTGTAACCACCCGCCGTAGCGTGGATATCAATGCGGCTGTTGTCAGCTACCTGCGGAGCACGACGGGGAGCGTCGCCGGGGCTAGGATTAACGCCTTCACCACCATTAAATCCAGCATTCTCCCAATTGCGGAAGGTCAACTGTCCTGCGCCAGAGGTCTGGATAAAGAATGCCTGCAGCGGTTGGATACGGAAGTCAGCACTGGTGATAAGCATGTTGTCATAGCCCGTACCGTTCCAGATAGTAGCCGTAGGCTCGTCGGTACCGGTAACGGTGATACCATCAGCACCCATCTCAGCGTTGATCGGGTTACCTACGAAGTTCCAGTTAGCATTCTCAGGATGAACAGAAGCGTATGCATTCAGCTGGGTAGTAACGCTGGTCTGGTTGAGGTTCTCCGGATAGACATTCAGGCGCAGACGACCTGCTATAGTGCTATAGAGGATATATCCCTGCTGAGCATTGAAGACTTCAACACTCTCCCAACCGGAGCGTGATGCAGCACGCACCTCACCGCTATATGTACCCCACGATACACCTGCCAGTTCGTCGGTATTGAACTGACTCTGCTGCCACGTTGAACTTTCGTTGCTCTTAGGCAGGCAGATGAAGTTCCACTGGTTAGCAGCGATCTCGATATCCACATGGGAGTCGGCATAGACAGCCACGAAGGTGGAGTCGCTAACGATGAACACGGTACGCATAGCGGACTGCTCGCCGTCCTGCCAACGGAGGAAGTGGCGCTCGTCGTTGTCCTGAGCATTGAGGCTGAGTTGCGTGCCGTAAGTAGCCTCCTGGTACGAAGTATCTTTATCCAGCACGATGGCTACAGTGTACTGAAGAGTCTCCTGGGTATATTGGGCAGTATAGCTTGCGTTCGATGTAGCCGGCTCAATCTCGGGGAACCAGCCTGAGAACGTGTACTCTATGCCTTCCACCGTCTCACGAGTGGGTTCGCTACCGCGGAACTGCGGCATTGTGCCATAGTCCAGTGTATCGACTTGCAGCAGGGTCTCATTCCAATCAAAGAACTTGATCTCGTATCTGTTCACGGCGAACTGTGCCTGGAAGGTCGTATCGCTGACGATGTTCACAAGACGCGGGTTATCCACTACGCCGTCGCTCCACTGCACGAAGTAGTCGCTCTCGGCTGGAGCAGCATACAGCTCGAGTTGGTCGCCGTAGTGCGCAACGATAACGCTGTCACGCTCGTACATGAGGAAGTGAACTGTGTATTCCAGATCCTTGCTGGTGAACTGTGCGGTATAAGTAGCAGCACCGGTTACCGGAACAATCTCGGGCTCCCAGCCGGCGAACTCATACTCTACACCCTCCACGGTCTCACGTGTAGGTTCATTGCCGCCGAACTGAGGCATAGCACCATATTCGAGTGTATCGGACTCGAGCATCATACCGTCCCAGTTAACGAAGCGGATCTCGTAGCGGTTGACGATTGTATCCCACTTAGCCACGTAGGTCTGCGTACCTGTCACCGGAGCCACCTCGGGCTCCCAGCCGCCGAAGGAGAATGTATATTCAGCAGTAGCCTCCCTGACAAGGTCTTCGGGTGCGGTAATCTGATCACCATAATAGTGCTCGCTGGTAGAGATAACCTGCTCACCATCCACGAAGGTGATGGTGTACATTTCATGCTGATAGAGCGCCACGAGGGTCATCGACTCAGTGAGGGTGATCTGACGTGACTGATTCTCCACCTCGTCACTCCAGCGGCGGAAGGTATAGCCGGGAATCTCTTTGGCGACAATCTCCAATGTAGTACCTGCGGGATATACGCCTGCGCCATCGGGAGCATAGCCACGGATGGAGTCTTCCTGATTGTCAATATCCGAGGCTAACAACTCAAGATCAACCATGAGGTCACCCGGATCACTCGGGAAGTCCTGCGCCTTAACGGCAGCTACGGACAGAATGCCAAGAACGGCAATAAGGGTAAAAATCTTTTTCATATCGTTGAAAATTTAGTTAGTTGACAATTAGTTGAGCAGATAGGTTTGTCCGCCTTGGACAACTATTCCGCGGTAGGAGGCATCGACCTGGATGCCGAGGATATTGAACATCGGGGCGTTGATATCAAGCGGGTGCTTCACCCTGACAATCTCTACTGCAGATTCCTCATCGATGGCAGTGAGGTCAAACTCCACAACGATCACTTCCGTACCGTCATCCTCGGTTACGTAGAGAGCGTCGATTGTCTCTCCCGAACCGGTAGTTACCGAACCGTACTCCGCACCGGACGGCGATACTTCCACCTTATCGAAGTCTGCCGAACCGAAGCCTGACAGCGCAGGGCCGCCGTCCTCATCGAGCTGCTTCATACCGCGTACGCGACGGCGCACTGCTGCCGGCGTACCGACAGAGCTGACATGCATCGTCACCGCCTCGAAGCGGATATTCGCCTCGGGTACACCAATGATAGGTACTGCACCGACAATATTAAGCGACCCTTCGCCCGTGATGACGATATCCGCCTGCGACGAGATGATCGTATCCGCCGTGATGGACGACGAATCGCAGAGCTCAATCACCAGCGGGTCAGAGCCGGAATAGTCGATGACCGGCTTTTTGCTCGTGGTGTCCTGGTAGTCAGCCGACGATATAGTAATCACGTTCTCCACCGTGTTGTACGTCATGGTAGAGTCTTTCTCGGGGCTGACGTCGATGACCTCCGGCATAACCGTAGTGGTGTCCTCCGCGGTACGAATGGTGTCACCCATAATGATCACCGTAGGGGGTACATACACCAATTCACCCGGGTCGTCGGGGAAAGGAGGAGTGTCAGGCGTATCATCGCCTTCCGCTATTCGAGCCGAAGCGGACACAAACGGGAGAGCCGACAACAACAGGCACATGCACAAAATATGAAAAACTCGTGTTTGCATACGAAATAGGATTAAATTAGTTACTCCTACGCATTTTCGCCACAAAGATACGAAAAATAATTCAAAAATGCAAATATTTTATAAAATATTTTACTTTTGTTACGAATTATTTGTTTTTTTGACTTAAATTTCGTAAATTTGCAGGGAGAATTGTGAAAAGATTAAGGGAGTAAGGAGTAAGGAATAAAGACTTAATACGATGAACATAGCAGGAATTATCAGTCGGAGGTTAGGGATCGGTGAGAAACAGGTTCAGGCAGTGATCGGTTTGCTGCGTGAGGGTGCTACTATACCGTTTATCGCGCGTTACCGGAAGGAGCGCACGGGTTCGCTGGACGAGGTGCAGATAGCCGCCATCGAGGCGGAGAACAGCCGTCTGGAGGAGTTGGAGCAGCGCAAGCAGACTGTGCTCAGCACGATAGAGGAGCAGGGTCAACTGACCGACGAACTGCGCGCACGCATCGAGGCGTGCGAGGACGGCGTGGAGCTGGAGGACATCTACCTACCCTACAAGCCGCATCGCAAGACGCGTGCGGACAAGGCGCGTGAGGCGGGACTGCAGCCACTGGCCGACCTGCTGCTCCGGCAGGACAGTCACACCGATGTGCGTCGCGAGGCGCAGCGTTACGGCAATGCCGATGAGGCATTGCAAGGCGCACGGGATATCATCGCCGAGCAGATAAGCATAGACGAGCGCTCGCGTAATGCCGTGCGACGGGAGTTCAGTTACACGGCGATGATCCGCACGAAGGAAGTGAAGCAACTGACCGAGCAGCGCGCACAGGAAGCGCTGAACTACCGCGAGTACCGGAACATGGAAGAGCCGCTCAAGCGCATCAGTTCGCACCGGCTGCTGGCTATCCGGCGCGCGGAGAGCGAAGGGTTCCTGCGCGTGGATATATCCTGCGACCAGGAGAAAGCTCTGGACAAGTTGGCACGGCTGTGGCTGCGGAACAACTCCAATGCCGCCTACGAAGTCGAGCTGGCGATGGAGGATAGTTACAAGCGCCTGCTCAAACCCGCCATCGAGACTGAGGCAGCCGCAGCAGCGAAAGAGAGAGCCGACAAGGAGGCTATCCGCGTGTTTGCCGCGAACCTGAGGCAACTGCTGCTGGAGAGTCCCTTGGGACAGAAGCGCGTACTGGCTCTTGACCCGGGCTTCCGCACGGGTTGCAAACTCGTCTGTCTGTCCGCCCAGGGCGACCTGCTGTACCACACGGCTATCTACCCTCACCCGCCGGTGAACAAACGCGCGGAGGCAGAGGCGATCCTCAGGAAAGCGATCACGGACTACAAGATTGAGGCCATAGCCATAGGCAACGGCACGGCGAGCCGCGAGACGGAAGCGTTTGTGCGGGACATAGTCGAAAGACAAGAGACAAAAGACAAAAGACAAAAGACAATAGCGGTGTTTGTGGTGAGTGAGAACGGGGCGTCGGTATATTCGGCATCGAAGATAGCGCGGGAGGAGTTTCCGGATGAGGATGTGACGGTTCGCGGAGCGGTGAGCATCGGCCGGCGACTGATGGATCCGCTGGCGGAGTTGGTGAAGATCGACCCGAAGAGCATCGGCGTAGGACAGTACCAGCACGATGTGGATCAGACGGAGCTCAAGAAGAGCCTTGACCAGACGGTGGAGAGCGTAGTGAACTACGTAGGCGTGGATGTGAACACAGCCAGCAAGCACCTGCTGACGTACATCTCCGGCGTAGGACCGACACTGGCGCAGAACATCGTCAATTACCGTACGGAGAACGGCGCGTTTGCTGACAGAAAGGCACTCATGAAGGTGCCGAAGTTAGGCGCCAAGACCTTTGAGCAATGTGCGGGATTCCTCCGTATAGCCGGCGGCACGAACCCCTTGGACAACACAGCCGTTCACCCCGAGAGTTACGCCATAGCCGCAGCACTGCAACAAGCCAAAGCGGCAGGCAAACAGGTGCGGCTGGAGGATTATGTGACGGACGAAGTGGGACTGCCTACCCTACAGGACATCTGGCACGAACTGGAGAAGCCCTCGCGCGACCCACGCGAGCAGATTGAGGAGTTCCGATTCTCGGAGCAGGTGCATACGATAGATGACCTTGAGGAGGGAATGATTCTGCCCGGTATCGTGACGAACATCAGTAACTTCGGTGCGTTCGTGGATCTGGGTATTCACAAGGACGGCTTGATTCATGTATCGCAACTGCGTGGCGCAGGCGTACAACTGCACCAACATGTACAGGTCGAGGTGCTCAGTATCGACCGCGAGCGCAAACGGATCTCGCTCAAGTTGAAATAACAGCCCAACAATAAGCCCCGCAGCAGTTGCGGGGCTTATCGTTTTTATGCAGGCGCCGGGCTTATTGTACCATGAACTTGCCTGAGCCGATTCGTCTGCCACTGGAGTAGAAGTAGTAAAAGAATGTCTGTCCGTGCGTCGGTATGCTGAAGATCATTCCTTCGCCGTGGGCGTCAATTATTCGCTCGTGTCCGCTGTGGTCAAGTACGACATCCACCTCGTTCGGGTTGCATACCGGCAGCATGACGTTGAACATCTGACGTCCGCAGTGGTCGTAGACGGCGAACCATGTGTTGTTGCGGATCGTATATGCCACAAACTGGTCAGAGCCCGGTATAGTCTTGAAGAGCACATCGCCACTGCCCGGGTCTTGTGCCGTATTGATCGGCGATACGACCCATGTGATGTAATACTTGCTCTCCGAGCCGTCCTCGGCAGTACAGAAGATTACAGTCGGCTCTTCGCCAATCTTACCCGGTGTTATATCCACGGAAGTGAGTGAGTCTTGGGCTGTTGCCTCGATAGCAGGCATCACCTCGCCCTCGAAGAGCAGATACTCGTAGTTGAACACCGTATCGGCAAAGTTCGCGATGGTTGCACCGTTGATTTGCAAGTCAGCGAGCAGGCTATTGCTGTGCAACGGGATGATCTGACGAATGATATAGACGCGTTGATCGCCATTCTGAGCCTCCACTGTGATGGAGATAATGTGGTAGTCATCGGTAACGGTGACAGTCTGCGTCGGATCGCCCTTGACGACGGCAATATCGTCAACGCCGGCATATATCGATTCATCCGATCCGGCAGGATAAGCGATGGTGTAGTTGGTCGAATCCTTATCAAAGCCTTCGAGGCTTACGCCCTTGATAGTGATGTCATTGAGGTAACTGATCGGGCAGCCCTCGAACTCGAAGACGATGACGTACTCTAATGTCTTCTCGTCAGCAGCCTGCGTGCTGATGGTTACCACCAGATTGTCAACGCTCTTCTCCATCGTAGCGGTGGAGTCCGCGAGCGTGGCTACGACCTCAGGCACCTCGGTTGTGCCATACGGCAGCAGCACCTTGTACTCATACTGATCGGGCAGGAACTCGGCCAGCGGTTCGCCACCGATGGTGATGGATGCCAGACTTGCATTCGATGACTTAGCCGGCACGAAGGTGAGCGTGTAGGTGAGCGTTGTCACGCCGTCCTCGGCGGTGACGTTGATGGTCACCTTGTTGCTATCCATAGCCATCACGCACTGCTGTCCGTCGCGAGCGAGGAAGGTGACGAGCGGAATCTCCGTCGTACCGTACGGCAGAGCTACCTCATAGTCAGGCTCCTCGGGATCGAAGTTGATGTCGTTGTTCCGGCTTGCACCGATATAGATGGCGAGCAGTGTGGCATCATTGCTGCGCTCGTTCTCGAAGCGAATACTATAGGTTCGTGCACGCCCGTTCTCGGCTGTGACGGTTATGCGGTACATATCGCCCACGAAGGTGGTGGTTGTATCCTGGTAGCTGTCACCGAGTTGCACCTCAACCGTCGGACTCTGTGTAGCTTCCTTCGGTATGATATAGGTGTAGTTGAGTTCGTCGGCACGGAAGCCTTCCAGCGGACGTTTGCCCAGACCTACATCCACGTGGATGGAGCGCAGGGTATCAACATTCGACGGCTGGATATCATAGACGACGGTGTAGGTCTGCGTATGCAGGCTATCGTGCGCCGTGACCTTACACTGATAGGTTGTACGGTACTGCGTACGGATGGTGTCGATGAGTTGCGGATGCTGATAGATGTCACCCGGCTCGAAGATCGGCATCGGTACAGTACGTACACCCATAGGCAGCGTGTAAGCATAGTAGAACGAGTCGGCACGGAAGCCCTCAATCAGGTCTTCACCCTCATAGATACCCATCAGTTTATCCAGTTCGGAGTAGGTATAGTGGAAGGTGACGGTATAGGTTGCCTTGTCGACTTTATTCTCTGCGGTAACGACGAGGCTGACGCGCATGCCATCCTCGGACGGCAGCTTGTCAAGGTTCTGCACGTTCTCGCTCTTGAAGGCATCCACAGCCGGGATCGTCTTTTCGCCTATAGGCAGGTAGTAGTCATAGTCATACTTATCCGCCTCGAAGCCCTTGAGCGAGTCCGCCTTGACAAGGATCATCGACAGCTGCGTATTATCGGACTTCTTGAGTTCGAACAGCAACTTGTACTCCTTCGTGCTCTCGCCGTCCTCCGCAGTGACGTGGATGGTCTTGAGTGTACCCTCGGACGTCACGGCACTGGCTATCTCGATGGTCTGTGCGTCCTCTTGCAGACGAACCGCGATATCAGGCATCGTATCGGTACGTGCGAGAGGAATCGAGTAGCGGTAGATATTCTCGTCGAAGTACAGACCGTCTATATCATGTATGGCAGCATAGGTAGCCATCGGTTTGTTGTTGAACAGGATATTCGCCAGGTTCGCATTGTTCGACTTGGCTGCGCGCCAGATCTCCACCTCATAGACGAGTTTGGTTATGCCGTCCTGTGCGGTGACTTGCAGTTGCTTGCCATTACCTTCCTCCATGTCGGTAATCTGTACGGTCTGGAACGGATCGCCTGTGGTGTAAGCAAACTCTATTGGGGCTGTCTCGTCGCCAAACACCTGCATAGAGTAGTTCGTACGCGAAGGTTTGAATCCGCTGACAGGATTGCCGTTGACGAGGATATTCTTGAGTTCGGCATTGTGCGAAGGCTCAGCGGTGAACGTCACTTGGTACTCACACGCTTCAAGAGCGTTGCCGTTCTCGGGTGTAACGATGAGTGAGGTTGTCTCGCCCACCTTTGTAGCGGATATTACCTCCACGGTCTGTCCCTGGTTTCCGAGCGTGTAAGCTATGCTCGGCAGGTCGGGTTCGACGATCTTCGGTGTAGCCGACGGGATAACGTAGGTGTACTTCTTCTTCTCGGGATAGAAGTCCGCGAGCGACGTGCCGTTGATGCTGATGCCGGCGAGGGTATTCACAGGCGAGCTTTCCGGAGCGAGCGTGAAGGTATAGACAGTCGAGTCACCGTTCTCGGCAAAAACCTTCACAGTGAAGACTGTGGTGCCAGCACGTTTCATAGCGCGTCGCGGTGCTGCGCCGCTGGCATCGGAGCTGTTGCCGATAGTTATCTCCATCTTCTGGGTAGGCTCGGCAAGGATGAACTTGATATCCACCGGTTCGTCGGTCTCGTAGGTGTAGTTCGTCCTCTGCGGCATGAACTCCGAATACGGCATGAACTCCGAATTCGGCTTGTTTTTAATCAAGATACTATCAAGCTGTGCGTTATCGGACAGCTCCGTCGGATAGGTTATCTTATACTCCACGGCAACCGGATCAGCTGTTCCCTTGACAGCCACGCTGACATACTTGTCGGTGATGGTTTCCACAATGGTATCCATCTCTTGTCCTTCCCATCGCTCGAAGCCGATGTTCTCGCTCATGCGCTCGTTGTATTCGTACTTGTTATACGCAAAGCCGGAAACAGACTCGTTGTTGCGCGTCAGGCTACGAAGTTTTCCTTCCGTTGATGGCAGCGTCTTGGTGAAGTGAATGGTATAAACCTTGGTTGTCACGCCGTCAGGAGCCGTAACCGTCACGATAGCACCGGTATCGGTGTAGTTGAGGTCGATGGTCTGACCGAGGTCAATCTCTGTCAAGCCATAGTCCAAATCCTCATTGCCTTTGGTCACTTCCACCTCCGGCATTACGCTTGCTGCGATGGTGTAGTCCGTTATATTGGGGTCGAATGTGGGCGTAAGGCCGCTAACTTTCAGGGCATTTATTGAGGTGTTGTTGCTCTTCACCTCACGGAAGACATAGACGTTAGTCTTGGATTCCTTGTTCTCATTCGTAACGGTGATGGTGACTGCATTGCCGTTTTTGGCAATGTTGAAGCGCTGGTGTGTACTGCTCGGTTTAATCGTGAAGTCTGGCAACAGTTGCGTACCATACGGCATATTGTAATACGTCGTGTCGTTGGAAACAGTCTGCGCAAATTCAGCTCCCACCTCCAAGGTATAGTCGAGCGAGGTCTCCGGATCACGATGCAGTACGACGTAGTACACCGTGGAGTCAATGGAGTTCTCACCGAAGTTCGTTACCTTGTATGTCAGATCCCCCTTAACCCACTCGCCGTTATTCTGCACCGAGATAACCTGCATCTGATCGTGCACCTTGCCGGTAAACTTCATTGCCGGCACTCCAATGATATCTTCGTTCTCGCCAAGCGTGTACGTGAAGGTGTTACCGCTCTTTTCTGTAGATTTGCCGTTGACGGTAACTGCCGTCAGGTCGGAGTTGTACACAAAATGCACGTTTTCAATCTGCAAATCTGAGGAATAAATGGTATTCGAACCGCCCATATCGTTAGCATTGGCTGTTGCTGCGGAATTGATAGTGAGTGCGTACTTAGCCATTGCTTTATCGGTGTATTCCGTGATAGGCAACGACGCATATCTCCAGGCAGAAGTATCATAATTGCCCGGAAACTTATTTGTACGAACGGTATTAGTTCCTACAATCGTCTTGAGTTCATAATACCACTCAGAAATATTCTGTGCGGACAATGATTTATACCTCATTGACAACGAGTCGGGCGTGTTACGCATTTGAATATAGTTGGATGCAGTGTACGTAATGGACGATTTTGATCCTCCACTTTTACCGGGTGTGAGAGCCATTGTTCCTCCCAAAGTCATCATACCGGGAACAGATCCGTTGATACTTGCTCCGTTGATCGTCGAGAGCATAGCACCGTTCGTACCTGCTGCAATCACTTCCTTGCCCGTATACCAGAACAAATCCACCACTTTACCAATTAGTCCCCCGAGACTAATTTCATATTCCATTCCTGCCACCAAATCTGCTGGTACTGTCCATCCTTGCGGTTTGAAACCGGTAGATTTCTTGGTACTGGTAGCAGATGCACTGCTCGTCCATGTGGCTTTCCACATAGCTACGTTCGGAGTAGCGACCCAGTCTTGAGAGAAATCCAGATAATCATAATAACTGCCATTCTTTAGGTACTTACCATCGTTCTGATAGAACCAACATACAGAATATGTCTCTCCATCGGTAACCGTAAAGGTAATCTGTTTCTTGATTGCATCAATAGAGGGAGGAGTAACATTATTATTGTTATAAGCATCATAGGAGAAATCCTCTACTATAGGCTGCTCAGTAACATTCACGATATAGTTATAGACATCCGGACGGAAGTTCGGCACGAGTACTCCTTTGAACTTCAATTCTTTGAGTTTTCCTGCTTGTTCAAATTCCGGCATAACGGGAACGATGGTATATGAAACATCCTCTGCTCCTTCACGGTTAGCGGAAACAATGAGCGTTGCACCACGGCGGATTCCGCCGTCGTAGAACACTACAGCCTGCTCCGGATAGTTTTTCTCATAACCTTCTACCTTGAACTCCTTGGCTCCGAACGGCAGGTTAACTTCAATAGAACCCGGTGTGGGGTCATTGATAACCTCATATACAGGGGTACCTCCGGCAGTCGTATAAGAGTAACTGATACTCTTGAGTTTGTTCGCTTCAGTCAGTTTGGGGAACTCACACGAGATAAGATAGGTGGTTGTGTGCAAGCGATCCTCAGCGGTAACGATGATCTTCGATGTACCGGTTACCGGTGCGCTGACGAACTCGATGAGTTGGTCTTCTTCCTCGTCATTACTATCCTTTGCTTTAGTGTATACAATCTCAAGCGGCTCAATCTCGCCGAATGCACGTTCAATCTTTATCTCCGGCTTGGTGAGTTTGGTGAGGTCGATCTTCTGACCGTCAATCTCCAGTGAACTAAGCTGGCTGTTGGTGGATTTGGTGACCGAGCAGTGAATGGTGTAATCTTGCTTCTCGCCATTCTTGGCCTCTACGTGGATGATCGTCGCACCATCGGGCGAGCCATAAGTTACAGTGATTTCTTGTCCGGGTTTGCCGGCTACAGGCCATACACAGGGAGCAACCAGCGTACCTCTGGGCAGTGTAATGTCGTACTCGAAGGTATTCTCATCAAAGTCTACCGAACGCCACTTGCCGTCCTTGAGCACGCGGATATCATTGAGCAGTGCGTTATCGACATCGGTATTCTTGGTGTAGTTGACGGTGTAGGTATCCGTCGTACCATCCTCAGCCACCACGATGAGTTGCTGCTGCAGGTCGCTCGTCTGCGCCGAAATGACAGACTGACCATCACGCGTCTCATAATCGAGCTTCGGCAGGTCTTTGCCTTGGTCGATATCAAGAGTGGCTGTATTGTTTTTATCAAACGTCACCTCATTGCCGTCCAGTGTTACCTTTTCCAGCTCAGTATCGGACGTAGCGCCTGTGGTGAAAGTGATGGTGTAAGTCTTGGTAGCACCGCTCTCGGCAAACACATGCAGCTTATACACATACGGACCATCCAGACCGGCTACTACGTGTTGTGCCGGTTCGTTGGTCTTATAGGTGATAACAGGAATATGTCCATCCTCGGGCAGCGGCAGCGAGTAGTCGAATTTATCCTTGTCGTACCCCAGTACATCTACATCACCGTCTGCTGCAATCCACTGGAGTCTTGCTTCGTCGGAATACGTGGGTTTGAACTCCAGTTCGTACATTGCCTTCTCACCGCCTGCCTCGACATAGATGCGGGCATACTTGGCATCAGTAACCATCGTGATCTTCTGCGCAGGGTTTTGTGGCGTATAGCCGACCTCGGGCAGTGCGCCGCTGTAAGTAACCTCATACGCATAGGTGGTCGGACTGAAATCTTCCAGATCTTTTTCATTGATGCTTATTCCAGCCAACTGCGGACGCACGTCGGAGGTGATATTGATGGTGTAGGTGTTCGATGCACCTGCCTCCGGCGTAACCACAATACTTACTTTGCCGGTGGCTGCCGGAGCGGTGATGAGCACGTGCTGTGTGCTGTCCTCCTTGTCCACAGTGATGGTCGGGCATGTGGGTGTATTGAGTTCATAACTGTACTTAAAGTTCTGCGGATCAAAGCCCTCCAGCTCTACACCGTCCAGATAGATCATCTTCAGGAAAGCGTTATCCGACTTCTGGATGTTGAAGGTAATGGTATAGACGCCCTGTGTACCGTCCTCAGCGATAACGCGGATAGTATAAGTCGTACCCTCCAGCGTCTTGACAACCTTCTGCGAAGGCTCAGCCTGATCAAACGTTACCGCCGGCACCTCACTTACGCCCTCGTCGAGATCGACCACATAATCGCGCTTGCTTGGCTCAAAGCCGGCATACGGCTTGCCGTCAAACGAAACGGACTTAAGTGTGGTGTTGGACGATGTGGTAACGGTGAAGTGCAGCACATACACGGTCTGCGTACCGGCTTGCGAGCGCACGGTGATCTTCGTATCGCCGTTCACACCGTTGGAGCGAATGCTGACGATCTGCCAATCGTCATGTTTGGTGTAACTAATCTCCGGCAACTCGGTTGTGCCCTGAGGCAGAGGATAGGTGTACTCCGTCTTGTCCGGATTGAAGCCATCCAGATTCTCACCGCCGATAGTGATCATATCCAGCGTCGATACATCCGCCAGCGTAGCCTTGAAGTAGATCTCGTAGAGCGAGGTGCTACCGTCGTCCGCCGTAACGAACAGGTACGAGGAGGCGTTCAGTCCGCCTTTGTCCACGCGCACGGTCTGCAATTCGTCACCCTTCTTATAGGTGATCTCCGGTACGGCACCCGCACCGGTCGGCAGGGTTACGGTATATTTGTACTTCGTGCTGCTGAATCCCTCCAGCGGTGTGCCGTCCAGATAGATCATACTCAGGTACGATATATCCGACCTCTCCGTCTGGCACATGATCTTATACACCGTCTTGGCGCCACTGGCAGCCGTCACGGTGATGGACGATGTACCGTCCAGACCGCCGTCAACTACATCCACGGTCTGGTACTTGTCACCCATGGTGTATTCGATGGTCGGCATCTTGGTTGTGCCTACCGGGAAGGTGGCATAGTAACTCTTGACATCGGGATTGAAGTTCTCGATATAGTTGTGGTCACCGTCCATGAGTCGCAGGTCTTTGAGCTTGCTGTTGGACGAAGCGGTGATACGGAAGTTGAGCTTATAGACCTTAGCGGTCTTGTTACCCGGCGTTGTGACGCTGACCTTGTACTGCGCGCCGTCAATCGCCGAACCTTCGGGAGCGGTATAGACGATGGTCTGCTCACCCTTCGGGTACTTCGAGACAGCCTCAATGGTCGGCATCTTGGTTGTTTCGAGCGGCAGCTCAACCTTGTATGTAGTCAGTGTAGGAATGAAGTCAGGTATAGGTTCGCCGTTGACCTTGATGTTCTCCAGCGTATTATCCGACAGCAGGGCTACGGAGAACTTCAGGGTATAGGTCTTCTTGGTCTTGCCATCGGCAGCCGTAACGACCAGCGTTGCTGTGCCGGTGGTAGAGGTAGCCTGGGTGATTTTTACGTCCTGTTGCTCTTCCGCCTTAACGAACGACACCACAGGCGTCGCTGTCGTACCGTAGGGCAATGCTACATTGTACGAGCCCACCTGCGGCGTATAGTTCTTGATCTCCTCACCATTGACGAGGATGGATTTCAGCGTAGCGTTCTCCGACGGAGCTTGCACCATCTTGATCTTGTAGGTAGTAGTGGATTTTTTGTCATTGGACTTAACGGTGATGACGGTCGGGTCGCCATCTACCTTACCGTACGTGATACTGATCTCGTCACCCGACAGACGACGTCCGGGGAAGTTGACCGTTACGCCCTTGGTGTTCGTCAGCGAACCGGCGCCACGCACTGCATAGACCTCCGGCACCACGGTGGTGTGACCAACCGAATAGGTCTGCACCTCGGTGGAGTTGGGGTCAAAACCGTTCCAAATTTTGCCGCCGATATAGAGTTGCTGAATCTTCGAGCTATAGATGAGTTCTATATCATCCGCATAGAGCGAGTTACCCGGGTTCAGACCGCTGTTGGCACGGAAGTTCGGGTAGTTACCCGCCGAGAGGATGACGTTACACTTCTGCGGCGCTTCGTCGCTGAGGTAGTAGATAGGTACAGTCAGACGTGTCCAGTTGGTGTACTCCTTACGGTCGCGTAACCAGCCTTCGGCAATCTGCGTAGCCTTGGTAACCGTACCGCATTCATTACCGTTCATCGCCAGACGCACATCAGACTCCTCATCGGTCTCAGAGTGAGAGGTACAACTACCATTCTTTGCCTTATAATTCGTGCCCTTGGCGGTACCTTTCCATGAATAGAACAGCAGGTGGAAATCCTCAGAGCTCCACTTGTCACCGGTACGCTTTACCCAAACGACCATCGAGTCCGGACGATAGGTAAAACTGATACCGCCTGATGTACCGGCTGTAGCGGAGTTAATCTGGGTGATACCCGGCAGATACTGCCACGGCGTACCCAGAGCCGCATAACCCGGAGCCGGCTCGGTAATACCTGCGGCACCGACCTCCTGATCCTTAACCATCAGACAGTAACTGCCGCTATGACCTTTCTCCTGGTGAGCAAAGTTGAACTTAAAGCCCACTTGCTCCACATTCGATGCGTGCCAATCCTTTAACTGGATCTCACCATTGAACTTGTCTCCAGTCCAATTCTCAAAGCCCGGATCGGGGAGCTGCTGGGAGGACAGACTAAGCGTACTCATCACGAGTACTGCCATCGTCAAAATTCGTGTAAAAATCTGTTTCATTTGTATAATTGTTGTAGTTTTTACGTAGTAAACCAAAATACGCGACAAAGTTACAACAATTTTTTCAAATATACAATAGCGCTGATTGTGAAAAACAGTACGATTTTTAAGACAGGGACACCGAAACGTACTGTTTCGGTGTCCCATTATGTCCTATTTTTTAAGATTGACCTTAAAAATCGGCTATTGTAGTGCAATCTTTGGTTTGCAGATGCGCTTGTTCACGAATTAAGCGAATTAAGCGAATTGCGATAGAGGTTGCCTGCGGCTGTCAAGCCATAGTCCCCGTTAGAAGACTATGAACTTGACATTCGCTGTACGTACTCTGTCATCCGCCTCGCCGGTGACGAGTGTGGCGATATACAAGCCTGAAGTCAGCTTAACCTCCACACTGCGCTGGCCTTCGATGAACGTGTGCTCTTCCATCTTCAGACCACTCTCCTTGGTGATGGTCAGCGTCGAGCCTACGAGCTTCTCGAGCATGATACCCATCGCCTTGATGGTTACCGGTTGACCTACAGGTGCCGGCGTCGGGTAAGCAATGAGCTCGAGCGAGTCGGTGCGTTCGTCGAAGTACTGATCGCAAGTATATACCCACGTGCTGTCCGTACGTTGCAACTTAGCACGGTACCAACCGTACAGGTCTTCACCGCCTACATAATCGTAGTAGTACTGCTTGGTAGCGCCCTCTACAATCTCCAGCGGACGTGGAGCCTGAGCTGTCGAATCGAGCTTGCCGTAGTACCACTGGTAACTGATGTACTCCAGGTCGTGGTTGTTGATGGCTACTACATCCGTCCACATCTTGACGATAGCGCCCTTGACATTGACATTGATGCAGAAGTCATAAACATCGCTGCACGAGAAGTCATCAAATAGTTGCAGGTGTGCGCAATATACGCCCGGCGGGCAATACGGCGGGATAATCACTGTGAACAGACTGTCCAGACCGTGATTTTCCAGTTCGGTGGTATCCAGTACGGACTTGAACTGACGCGTATAATCCGGCACCTCAACCGCTACGGTATCGAAGATCAGCATATACTTCGTCGGATGTCCCTTCTTGAGGTTGTATATGAAGTTCATCGTATCGCCCGGGCAGTAACCGAAGGTATCAACACGTACCGGCTCTTTCGGGTCGAGGATGATACTGTCGGTCATGATCAGGTGCAAGGTAATGATACTATCGCACTCGTTGCGCGAGAGCGACTTGGTGGTATCCACATAATCGCCACTCTTCCACAAGGTATCACCGTTCAGCGGCCATACATAGAATGGCGGCGGTACGGAGTCGGTGTATTCATAGTGACGCGTCGTATCAACGCTAAAGAAGATCTTCGTGATCAAACTATCGCACTCGTGACGCGGGTCGGCACGTTTCAATGTATCGTAGTACCAACCGGACTCAGAAATCCAGCGCTCGTTCCAGAACAGCGAGTCGCAAACGAGCATCGTATCCGTTGAGGTGACGGTGTCACGCTTGAGCAGACGCAGATCGAGTGTCACGGTCGAGTCACAACCTACAACGGTCTTGAAGGTCTTGGTATAAATACCATCCTCATAGAGGGTATCAATGCCCGTGTAGTTGTCACCCCAGACGAGGGAGTCACACTCCGTGGAATCAATGTACGATACCTCCTTGCTGCCATAGACGATCAGGTGCAGGTCAACTACGCTGTCGCAGTGCGTGATATCCGAAGTGAGTACCATCGGATAGAAGCCTGTCTCGGTGAGCGTCTGGCCGTTCCACTGGTAATTGTCACAAGCCGTATCAGCCACAACGGTATCCATCCTCGGGTTAATCGTGAGGTTGATCGTCAGCGTCGAGTCGCAACCCGTAGTGGTCAGCAAGTGCTGAACGTACGTACCCGACTCGGTGAACGTCTCGCCGTTGAGGGTGTAAGCGTCACACGACTCAAGGTCTATACTACCCTCGCCTGCGTGACCGATGACTACGTGCAGAATCGTCACGCTATCACAGCCGTTGGTGCCTGGCAAAGTATCGTAGTCGTAGCCGGTCTCATAGTACCATTTGTTCTTAGCAGGCCAGAACAGGCTGTCGCAAGCAGTGGTATCAATCAGATGACGTGCTACAGGCTTGATCTCCACGCGCAGCATATGTACGCTGTCGCAGCCGGCATCGGTGGTGTAGTGCAACGGATACGAACCCGTCGTCTTGTACCACCGGCTCTCGTACTGTACGGAGTCACATGCACTCAGCGTCTGGTACGAGGTGTCCGCAATGCACGGCTCCTGATCACACCAGTTCAAGTACAGGGTAACGATACTGTCACAACCGATGCCCGACTGCAAGGTCGTGGTGTAGATACCTGCGCGTTGTACCGTCTCGCCACCTGCCCACGGCAATGTGTAACCAGCGTACAGCGGATCGCTGCAGTCAGGCTCCTTAACGGTGTCGTACAGCTCGGTATATACCGGCTCGTTGATGATCAGCGTCATCGTTACGATACTGTCACTACCCTTCGTCGAGGTGAATACCTCCGAGTGAACGGTACTGTGCGTATAGATACTGTCTGCCCAAGCGTACTCGGTACACTCCTCGGCATCGAATGCGGATGTCTCGCGGTCGATGATGATCAGGGTCAGCGTCACGGTGCTGTCGTTCTCGCAGCCCTGCTGCTGAGAGGTGAAGGTCTGAGTGTATGTACCACTCTCCGAGTAGGTCTGTCCACCCCATGTATATACGCCGTACGCTGTTATGCTGGTCTCGGTGTTGAAGTGCTTGCCGATGGTCAGGTTGAGCGTCACTATACTATCGCAACCCGTGATCTTCGATGTGAGCACCTTGGTGTAGATACCCGACTCGGTGTAGGTGTCACCCTCCCAGGTGTAAGACTCGCACTCCGTACGCGTCTCGGTCACTTCGGTCCTGTGGTTGATGGTCAGCGTCAGCTTGACGATGGAGTCACGCTCGTCAATCGTCGGGAAGTTACGTACATATACGCCCGACTTGTAGAACGTCTCCGTATCCCACGTGTACGCATCGCAAGCCGTAACGGTGAGCGAATCGGAGAGCTCCAGCGGGTCGGTGATCGTCAGGTGCAGCGTAACTACACTATCGCAGCCTTCTTCCATCTGGAAGCGCTTCTCATAATCGCCGGACACGTAATATACTACGCCGTTCCACGAGAACAAATTCACAGCCTCCTCGGTCAACTCACCGGTACGCGGTCCTGTGATGTTCAGGTTCAGACGGGCTATACTGTCGCAGCCGGTTACCGCTGAGGTGAATGTCTGGGTGTACGAATTGCTCTCGGTATAGATCTGACCGTTCCACTCGTACACCTCGCAAGCCTCGGCTTTGAGCGGTTCGCCCTCTATCGTAGCCGGCAAACTCAAGTGCAAGGTAACGGTACTGTCACAACCGCTGACGGATGTATAGTGCCTCGTGTAGTCACCTGCTGCGGTGAGGATCTCGCTACCCCAGATGTAGTTGTTGTTGCAACCCATAGCATCGATCTCGTAGTCGTACGACGGGTAGATACTCAGCTTCAGGGTTACCACACTGTCGCAACCGTGAATATTGGTCAGTACCTTCGTGTACGTACCGGACTTGGTGTAGGTCTCACTCTCGCCCTCGGCGTACTCCCATGTGTAACTGTCACAAGCCGTCTGCTCGTCTATCGTATCCGGTGTTGTGCGGAGGTAGATGGTTAAGTGGTAGTTCACTACGGAGTCGCAACCGTTGATAGTCTGCAGCGTCTCGCTGAACTCTGTGCTCTCGAAGTACGACTTACCGTTGATGGTCAGCACGTCGCAAGCCGTGTCGAAGTAATGAACTTCGTCAGGTATCTCGAAGAGGGTCAGATAGAGCGAATCCACATTGATGCAGACACCGTCATCGTACTCGTAGCGGTATTCACCACTCTCAGTGATTGACTGCTTCGAACCGTGTGCATTCCACGTGTAGCGATCAGCACACGTATCCACTCTCAGCACATTAACCTCAGGCTTCTTGATTGTCAAGTGGAGGATACGTGTAGAGTCACGACCTATATCCGGATGATCCTTATATGTTTCAGGATAGTCTCCGGACTCCGTGTACTCCTTACCTGTCCATGTCTCCCATGTGAACGACTCACAAGCAGTCTTATACTCATCCGGTTTGTCCGGATCATTGATGGTCAGGTGCAGCGTTACTGTACTGTCACATCCAAAGGTTGTTTGCAGGTGCTTGGTGTATTCGCCTGACTCGGTATATGTATCACCTTCCCATGTATACGATGCAAACGCATCCTTGGTAATCTCCATCGTAACCTCCGGATGTATGATCAGGTGTAATAGAATGACTGAGTCTTGCGAGCAGTCTTCGGCATGTGTTACATAATTCTGCTCCTCATCGTACGTACCGGGGTCATCGTAGGTCACTTTGTTCCATTCAACCTTTCCGCATGCCTCAAACGTGTATTTGATCGTATCCGGATGCGTGATGGTCACCTTCAAGTGAACAATACTGTCGCAACCTGCAACATTCGTCAGTTCCAGCGTGGTATCTTTAGAGGCGGTGAAGTGAATATGTATTCCGTTCACATCATCATTGTACTGGAGCTCACGGCAAGCGGTCGTATCCACATACGTAGGTGCTGACTTCTTACGGAACGTGATGCGCTGGTAGATGATACTGTCGCAACCCGTCACTGCCGATGTCGTCTGGTAACGTGCTACCGTGCTCTCCGTGTAACTTGTACCGTTCCATGTGTAGTACGGCTCGCAGGTGATGATCTCCGGATTAGTCGGACCATCTACCTGTACAACCACGCTGTCTTTCAACTCAAGGAAGAGGTAACGAACGCGTTTGCAGCCGTTAGATGCTCCGCCGTCTATCACTACGGAGTCAACCGTAGAGTTGTAGTACGTACTATCGGAGATAGCCCACGTGAAACCGTCTTTGTCCTTACATGTGCTGATCTTCGTTGTGTCACGCTCACGCTCACGGATAGTCAGGTCGAGGGTGTAGATCTTGTCGCACGATCCGCCGAGTTGCTGTATGCTCGTCTCGTAGTAACCGCTCTTCGTGATGTACTCCTGATTCCTCTCCCAATAGTATCCGTCGCATTCGTCGATGACAAGGTGCTCAGTCTCGCTGTTAAATACCTCGAATTCACGATACACAACGGAGTCGGCACAACCGCCTAATCCATAGTTATCGTACTTATGCTCGTACTTACCGGACTGAGTGACGATCAGGCCGTCCCAGTTATACGAGTCGCAGATGCTTGTCTTACCCTCAATCGTCGTTTCGGACGGCAGGTGCCAGTAGAGGGTCAGATCAGCGCGTAATGAGTCGCAGTCATGTACCGTTGTCACCGCTGTGTCTGACGTTTTCCTATATGTATGATCATCCAATTGCTCTGCGCCATCGCGGGTGAACGTCTTACCGAACCATTTGAAGGTTTCATCCGGGCATAGATGCACGGTCAGCATGCTATCCACATCGTAGCTCGGATAAATCTTCACGTCGCAGAAGTGGATCTTCTCGTAGTCTGTATGTTCGGCATCAACGAATACGGTGTCAGAGTACAGACCGGACTCGGTATAGGTCTTATCGGTACCGCCGTCAATCTTCTCCCACGTGTAGCTATCGCAACTTTCAGGATAAATCGTGTCGCGTGTTACGAAGTTCACATGGAAGTGGATGTGGTACGTACTATCACAACCGTTGACGGTTGTATTGCGGTCGTAGTAGTCGCCGTTGGTGTAGAGAAGCGTATCCTGTAGCGTCGTATGGTCGATGTGTCCCGTCCATGCGTACGGCAGGGCTTTCTCCCAAACCTCTACCTCTCCTTGTTCGAAGTAGTAGCTCTCATGACCAACCAGCTCGAGTGTATGGATCTCTGCAGCGCAGCCGTCGATGAAGGTCGTATCGAAATACGTGCCTGACTTCTTATAAATCTTGCCGTACCATGTGTAGTCCGAACCTTCGCAGTAGTCATCGGGTTTATCAACAGCGGTGAACGTAGGCTTCGTGACGATCACGTGGTAGGTTACCACGGAGTCGCACTCCGAAATGTTCGTCAGCGTCTCGGTGAACGAGGTATTCTCCGTGGCTACAAACGAGTGGTTACCGATCGTCACCAGCTCGTTCTGGCAAACCGTTACGGTCTCTTCACCGGTATTGGGCTGACCGAGCTTGAGATCGAGAATCTTAATGCTGTCGCAGCCGGCAATCGACGTTCCTTTCCATGTGTATTTACCGGACTTAGTATACGTCTTGCCGTCCACATCCCACTTGTAGCTTGTTTCGTCGCAGAGTTTAACAGGGGTTGTACTGCTATACTTCTCGTTCACGGTCAGCTTCAGCACGTGAATAGCCACATCCTTGGTGCCATCGTTCTCCGTGTAGGTGTACCAGCCCGGCCCAGTGCACTCTTTGTCGCCCCAGGTGTAGGTCTCGCCTTCGCAGATGGCAGCGTATGTCGTGTCTTTCGGCAGCGGTACTTGTTGAACGGTCAGCGTGACGTGATAGGTACTGTCACAACCGCCGACTGCCGTGAATGCACAATCATGACTGCCTGCCGCCGTGAATTCATAACCATGTACCGTGAACGGCATCTCGGTGCTGAGTACGGCGTAAGCCTCATTGAAGCTGTAGCTCTTGTTGATCGTGAGGTTCAGCACGGATACGGAGCCGCAGCCGTTGGCGGTCTTATTCTCAATGCGGTAGATACCCGACTCGGTGCATACTCTGCCATCACCACCGTCCGCAATCGACCAAGTGTAAGAGTCGCACGCCGTCGCTACAGCCGAGTCATAGCTGTACGGCTCAACCGTGAGGTTGAGTGTAAGATACAGGCTGTCGCAACCGTCAACATCGGACTGAATCGTCTCCTTGAGTGTATGGTTGCCTACCTCCAGGTCGGTGTATGGATGTTCGTTGAAGATCACATCCTTACCGTAGCAAACGGTCATCGAGCTGCTCTTCTGCTCCGGTTCACGCTTCGTAACAGTGATCCGGTAGATGGAGTCGCAGCCGTGAGTCGGGCCTGATGCCGGTTGCGTCACATGATCCTCGTACGTACCCGCCTTGCTGATGGTCTGTCCACGCCATGTGAAGGTCTCGCCGGCGCACAGGTGAACAGGATCATCCACATGTGCATACTCCGGATAGACGGAGAGATTGAGCTCGTATGTCGGGCTGCAGTCGTCGCCTTCGCATGGGAGTGTGTAGAACTGATGTGTCGATTCGGTCAAGCCCTTCATCAGGGTAACGTCCGGATCACCGGGGTTGCAGCCCGGTACTATCCAGTCGAACTTCTCGCCGTGGCAGATAGCTACGTTGACTTGTGTCGGCACATCCGGATCATTGACTGTCAGGTCAAGACTCAGATAGGTCGAGTCGCACTCGCCCTCCTTGGTGTACCAGTAGTAGTACGAATGTTTACCCGCCTCATTAGCCGGGATAGTCATCAGCAACTTACCGTCTTTCATCCACTTATAGGTCTTACCCACACAGATCGATGCTGTTGTAGTGGTCGGAAGCGTAACGTTCTTGACCTTGAGGGTCAGCACGTAGGTCGAGTCGCAGCCCGTAGGTGACGGACGCACATCGGTGTACGTGCCGGCAGCAGTCAGCAGTTGACCGCGCCATTCGTACGGCAACTCGTTCGGGCAAACTTCTTTGGTCTTCGTATCGAGGAACGAATTAACCACATGTACCGTAGCGGTGAATGTCGAGTCGCAACCGTCAACCTTCTTGCCATTGTACATCAGCGGACGCGTGTAGGTCAACGTATAGTCACCACCTTCTGCGAAGTGGTTAGCCTCATATTCCTGGCCGTGCCACGTGAACGCCTCGTTGCGGCAAATCGTGAACGCCGGCTCTACTACGCTGTACTGCTTGGTAACCACGATGTAGCAGAAATCAATATGCTTATACGTAGCCGGCGTACCTTCCCAAGCTGTATCGGATGCCAGGCAGGACTCATCATAGGTCTTGCCTTTCCACGTTACGCTACCGCAACCTAAGCCGATTCCTGGGTCATCCTCTGTATTGATCGTATCGCGCTCCACGAAATCCACATGGAAGTGGATGTGGTGAACGCTATCGCATCGATCGCCTGTTGCCGGATAGATGTCGTAGTAGTCACCGTTATCCCAGAGCAATGTATCCTGTAGCGTTGTATGGTCGATATGTCCTGTCCATGCGTACGGAAGAGCATCCTTGGCAACCTCTACGTCCTCGTCAATCCAGTACGTAGGCTTAGCTTTCAGATCCAGAGTGAAGATCTTCGTTGCACAGCCGTGCTCACCGATTATAGTGTCATGGTAGATACCCGCCTTCGAGTAAGTCTTACCATGACCATACCACAGGAACTCTTCTCCCTCGCAGAACGATGCTGGTTCAACAGCGGCATACTCACGGTCGGTAACGTGGATATAGTAGTTAATCGTCGAGTCGCAACCGGATACATTGGTCAGCGTCTCTACAATCGGATCAGTATACGTCTTCTCGTTAGCCATGAACGTCTGGTTACCGGCGGTAACAGGCTCGTAGCGGCAAGCATATACATCCACATCCTCAGCCGACGGTAAACCAAGGGTCAGGACAAGTACCTCTGTGCTGTCACAACCCGTTACCTTCGACGGTTCGGTCTTGTTGTACGTACCAGCGGTATTGTACTCCTGACCGTTAACATCCCAAGTGTAACTTGTTCCGCAGTGGTGAACATACGTCGTATGGCTGTACGGCTTGTTTACCGTCAGGTGCAGTACATGGATAGCTACATCCTTCGTTCCGTCATTCTCCGTTACGCTGTACCAGCCTTCTTTGGTGTACGGGTTACCCTGCCATGTGCAGGTTCCGCCTTCACAGATAGTCTGGGATGTGGTATCCTTCGGCAGCGGAGCCTCATGTTCGATCAGCGTGATGTGATAGATGCTGTCACAACCACCGACGGAGATAAACTTGTGCTCATACTTGCCGGCTTTCTCATACGTATATTCGTGTACCGTGAACGGCCACTGAGTCTTCCATATATCGTAGGTTTCGTTGAAGCTGTAGCTCTTGTTGATCGTCAGGTTCAGCACGTGTACCGAATCACAACCGTTGACTGTAGCCAACTCCTCGCGGTAGATGCCGCTCTCGGTGTAGGTCAGTCCGGTCTTATCCCACTTGTAGGAGTCGCACTCCGCTACAACGATTGAGTCGTAGTAGCGCTCACCCACAGTGAGGTTCAGTATGAGATATATGCTATCGCAGCCACCTACTAACGAAGTAATGGTATCACGCAGTTCATGCTTGCCTACAGGCTTGCTGTATGTCTTACCGTTGAAGATCACCGGCTCGCCGTAGCAAACGCTCTGGTTGATGGTCTTCACCTCAGGTTCAAGCTTCGTGACTACGATGCGGTGAACGAGCGGGCAGCCATTCTTACCTGCACCGGCTTCACTCCACTCGTAGGTGCCCGGCTCGGTGATGGTCTGTCCGTGCCATGGGAATTTCTCGTTGGCGCAGAGTTGATGCTTCTCTTCCGGAGCTGTGTACTCGGGATTAACGGTCAGGTTCAACTCATAGATAGGATTACACTTGGTCGGATCGGTGCATTCCAACGTATCTACCTGATGCGTCGTCTCCGTCAATCCCTTCATCAGGATAACATCTTTACCTTCGCAGTCTTTCACGATCCAGTCGAACTTCTCACCGTAGCATATTGTTGCGTTGGTCACATTAGGATCATCGGAGTCGGTGACTGTCACAGTCAGTTTGATGATGGAATCACAGCCGAGTATTGTATGATGACTGTTGTCATACAGGTAGTACTCGCCCTGGCTGGCATAGCCCGGATAGATATTGCCGCGCCAGGTGAACGGTTTGTTCTCGCAGACGCTCAACGCCTCGTTATCCATGTATTCCTCGCCTACGGTCAGGATCAGGCGGTAGATGGAGTCGCAGCCATAAACTGTCTTGTACGTGCTGTCAATAGTATGCACTCCGGCGCCTTTGCTAATACCGGTAATATCCACCGTAGGATGCGTACCGTATGTCCATGTGTAGGTCTGGCTCTTGCAGATCGTATCGCGTGTCACGAACAGGAACGTATCACATACGCTGAACGCCATGACTGCCGGCACGCTCGAGCAGCCGGCTTCGCTCTTGGTCGTCAGCTCCATCTTATAACTACCAACAGGCAGTTTATCTACAGCCACTGTGTATGTGCCACTGCCCGGAGTGGTGATGTTACCGGCTCCGGCGTAGCCTGATACAGGATCGTCGGACTTTAATATACGGTACGTGTACGTGCGCGCGTCGGCCGTGGCGTCAGTGAAATCAACCTTCAGGTATCCCTCACCGGCACAAATATTCTCCGGCATAGAGGTGATGGTTGCTTTCGGCTGGTTGTTAACCACGAGGTCGGTCTGTGCCCATTCGCCCGGGCAGCCGTGCGGAGATGTCGGTTTACCGTAGATGGTGTACGTTGCATTCTCCCAGCCGACCACATTCAGGATGATCGTACCGGCTGCTGCCGTCCATGTTGCCGCAGTGTAATCGCTTCCGTCCTTTTCAACTTTGTACTCTACTGACTCTATGTTCTCTGTCGAATGCGTGATCTCAACAGTCGTCTCTGCGCCCTCGCAGATGGCAGCATGGTCATTGAAGGTCAGTACAGGGATAGCATAAATCTCGAAGCTTGCAGTAGTCTTCTTCGATGCGGAGGTTTCAGTATTCTCTGCCGTCACCGTCACGGTATAGACACCTTTATCCCAGCCGGATACATTCAAGTTGAATGACTTAGGCACCGGGTTAGCGCCATCACTCGTGTAAGTCTCCGAACCTTCTGCCATCTTACCACCGTTCTTGTCCGTTACTACGTAGGTGTACTTGTTAGCGTATTTGGTGTGGATATTTACGGTTATCGGTGTCGTCTCGCCCTTGCAGAGATCCACTGCAATAGGTTCGTCAATCTCAATCTCCGTCGGGTCGTAGATGTTAATTGTGGCATTATCCGTCATCGTACAGCCGTGAGCGGATGTTACAGTCACGCTCAGTTCATATACGCCCGGATTCAGGCCATCCGTATTAACCGGTATCATATCACCGTCAGTAGCATCTTTGTCATTGACCGTACGCGGTGTACCGGAAGGTATATTACCACCGGTAAGAGAGTAACTGTACTTGCCTTTGGTTGTTCCATCTACCACATTTTCTGCTATGTAACGAACATTGATAGATGCTATCGGATAGATAGCTGTCGTATCTTTCGCATCGAGCGTCGGTATAGGATAGATCTTGAATGTCTTGCTTCCGTCTGTGGGGTCGCTCTCGCAAGCCGCTCCGGATATAACTTGCAGTTTGATGGTGTACTCGCCACCTGCCAAACCGGCAATATCCGCATCAAACCATGATACAGCGGATTCCTTATCTTCGATATCTACAGCCGTTTTCTCTATGCCGTTAATCCAGTATTTAACCTTTGCACCGTTCGTGTGCGTGAATTTCACACGTGCCGTTGCACGCTGGCAGTCTTCCTCTACATTAATCGAGCTGCCATCAACAGTCGGCTTCGGATTGATAGTGAAGGTCGCCGTTTCTACATCCGTGCTATCGCAACCATATTCCGAAACCAGATGAGTACGCAAGGTATATGTCATTGGCTCCCAACCTTCAGTATTGATTTTGAACTGATAGGGTGCAGTGCTCGGAACCTCGTGCGTTTGCTCGGTAGTAATCTTGCCATCAACTGTCCACTTGATGTACTTTACATCGGTCGGTGTGTAACTTACTACGAACTCGTCTGCCGGATGGCACTGTGCTTTAATTTCGCCTATCTTCAGCGACGGCATATTCCGTATCGTCAGCGTTGCCTCTTTCGTGCCCTTGCAGTCATGCTCCGACTTGGCTGTTACGCGCAGCGTGTATGTGCCTTCTGTAAGGCTGCTCGGGGTAATCGAAATCGTTCCTTTTCCACCTGTGCCTACTTCGTCATAATCAGCTGAGATACCTGTCGGTGTGCTTCCCTTCAACAGTTCGTACTTGAACCACTTTGCCGCACTCGACATCTCATACGTGAATGTCACATTGTCAACCGTCTTCTCGCAAATCTCAGGTGTGGTAGTAGTCAGTACATTCACTTTCGGTTGCTCCCACAGCGAGAATGTACGCTCGCCGTCAGTAGCCTCACTCGAGCAGCCTGCTGCCGAAACGGCTTGCACAACCAACTTGTATTCACCATAGCCCCAACCGCTGACATTCAGCGAGATAGTGGTGGCAGTTGCAGGTTGATCTTCTTGTTTCTGCGCAGGCGACATCGGCACGTACTCTGTTCCGTTATTCTTGAGCACTTCGTACTTGTATGTGCAACCGACTGGTATAGTGATATTTGTTTCCAGCGCCTCGGTTCTCGTCTCGCAGTCAGAACTTATTGTACCTAAGGTCGTTATCTTCGGCAGCGGATTAACCTTGAAGCTCAGACCGGTTACCTTTGTGCCCGTGCAGCTCTCCGGCGCAGCCGAATGCGGGGTAACCTCAACATCGTAGGTCACCACACTATTCTCATCACCCAGGTCAGAAGCTTTGATTGTGAACTTTCCGTCTTTTACCTCACTTGACAGGTTCTCATGATCCGGAACAACCGCGCCGCTGTATTTCAGCGTATAGGTCACACTGCTGGCGGTCGTTGCTGCCGTGCATGTTGCCGTTGCATCATCGCCCATGCAGACAGCGTCTATCTTAGATACACCCACTACCGGCAATTTATAGATTGTGAACGGCATAGCCTCAGTCGGATCACTCTCGCAACTCGTGGACTCCATATGAGTCTTAAGCGTCAGGGTATAATCACCATCGCCGAGACCACTTATATCCAAATCAAATTCCTTTTTGCTCTCGTTGATTGGTTTCCACTCCGACCAACTGCCAGTGCCGATCTTGTAGCAGTACTCGTCTGCATCCGAAGAGGTATAAACAACCTTTGCCTCTGTCTCGTTGTCGCACTTGCTCTCTACGCTGGTGATACCAGCTGTCGGTTTCGGATTAATCGTCAGCGTGGCTTCTTTCGGATCACTCTCGCAACTGAACTTCGACACAGCCTGCAGACGCATCGTGTACTTATCGGCTGTCAGCGAACTCAACGGGATAGTAACCGAACCGGAAGTAATGGTCGGTGCGACTGCTACCGGCGAACCGCCCTTGGTAAGTTGGAAGTTGTACGTAGAAGCATTCTCTGCTTCAAACGTAGTTATCGCCTCAGTTTCGCCATAGCAAACAGTCGCATTGTTGAAGTTTTTGACCACTGGCTTCGGATTCACTGTGAAAGCCAGAGGCTCATACGGGTCACCCACACAACTCGGTGTAGTGGTGGACTTGGGAGTAAGCGTTATGGTGTAACTACCATCGGCTAGCGTATCTGTATCCAACTCAAGCTTGCCGCCGGCGGGAGTATCCACTGTGGTAGCATCCTTCCATGTAGCCGAACCCTTCTTAATTACAAATATCAGTTTACCGGCATCCGTGGTAACACTCAGCGTCGTCTTATCCTTGCCTTCGCACAGACTTGTATTCGACAGACTTGCATCAGTGATGCTCGGCTTCTTGTGAACATAGAATGTTTCGGATGTCACTGAATTGCCGCCGCAATTGTTCTGGTTAGCAGCCGTAACAGTGATGGTGTAACCGGTTGTGCTGGCAGGAATCTTATCTGTGCCGGCTCCGGTCGGGATAGACAATACTGTCGATCTCTGTGTGCTGCTACCGCCCTTGATGCCTTTGCCGCCTTTCAGGATTACAGAACTTCCTTGCTTTACCTCATACATCAGCGTATCGGCGTACTTGTCTTTCACCGTAAGCACAATAGGATCACCCACGCACTGGTTGGCTATCGTACCGTCCAATTCAATGTCTGCCGGATCGTACATCGTGAATGTCACGCTTGCGGCATTCTCCGTCTCGCAGCCGTGTTCGGATTTCACACCGGTAATCGTCACAATGTATTCACCCGGCACTTTCAACGAGTCTTGCGGAATAGTCAACGTACCCGTCGCACCCGTTGCTGCATAGTCGTAGTTCTTTAAGCCGCGCGGTGTTTTCAGTTGCCACTTGAGCTGCGAAGCATTAATGGTCGTATAACTTACCGTCTTGTTGCTTGTACCCGGTGCACAGGCATTCAAGTCTGTCGCCGATGTCGTGATAGTAGCCTTCGGCATCGGATACACACTGAATTTTACGTCCTCAATCGTATCACTTACGCAAGTGGCTGAGTTAGCAACTATCTTCAGCGTGAACTCTGTATCGGCAGTCAGGTCTTTGATGGCTGTAAGATGCAGCGTATCAATGGCATGAGAGCCGTCAGTCGTGATTGCAACAGGCGTACTCAAGAGTTGCGTCTTGCCTACAATGTAGTAGTTAACCGAAGTCGCAGCTGTCGTCTTGAATGTCAGCGTTGTCGTTTCCACATCATCGCACTGGCTGACAACCTTTACATCGCTTATAGTCGGCTGCGTCAGGATCTTAAAGCTCGTTGTCGAAGTGTCACTGTGGCAACCGGCAGCCGTCTGCACGTATGCCTCTACGGTGTAAGTGCCCGCTGTCCAAGTCTCTTTCGGAGTAGTCGTAATGGTGAACTTCTTGTCGGTATTCACATCAGCCTCACCTGATCCCCAGTCAATCAGCGGGGTTGAGCCGCGCGAAACCTTGTAGAAGATCTTCGTCGGGTTGTTCGCGTGCTCATACTTCACGTCAAACGATGCAGCGGGATAGCACTTCTGATCATTATCATCATCCATGCTCAGCGATGACAACTCCGGCTTGATATTAATCGTCACAGTGACAGACTGCTCCACACTTGGGCAGTTAGCCGGATTAACAGAATATGCCGTAGCATACAGGGTATAACTGCCATTGGGCAACGAACCCATTCCGCTGATTGTCAACGTTCCCGATTCACCCGGAGAAGTCTTCGTGCCACCCATCTCTTCCACATTGCTGCTGTTTCTGAGCGAGTAAGTGAAGCGGTCGGCGTCCGATGTCGTGTATGTAACATTCAGCTCATCATCGTACGTCTGGCATATAGCATCCGGCTCGGTGAGTGTGATCGTCGGCTTGACATTCACCGTAAGATTCAGTATATGAATCGAATCCGGATACGGGAACACCTTCGAAACCAACGTATCGCGAATCTCGAATGTACCCACTACATCAGTCTTATATATATCCGCAGCACTGCCACCGCCATCTTTGCTGTAAATCTTCTCGTGCGTGGTCTTATTCTCGCGACTGAGTCTGTGCCCTGTACCAGCCGCATGACCTGCCCAGGTCAACGTTTCATACTGGCAGATAGTCCTGTTCTCCGTCTCCATGATGATATCCGGCACAACATCTAACTGCAAGTAGAAGATTGAGTCGCAATTCCAAGTCGTGGTCTTATATACCAGCGAGTCGAAGATTGATGTCACCTCCGGGTTATCTGCTTTGGTCCATTTGTTGTTCGGGTTCGTGGCGTCTTTGCCGCATACCACCGGGCCGACGCTCAATTCGCCCTTACCTGCTATACCGAACGCCGGATTAGAGCTTTTGTTCCAAATGTACTCAAGATGTTTCGCTGCAACCTTAGTCTTCAATGTATCATAGTACGCGGGGTGTACGGTCAACTTAACCCACACTGAGTCAGTATCTTTCACACCGGCAAGGGGCGATTGATGATAAACATAGAACTTAACATTATGCGTCACATCCGCGCCACTGACATTCAATGCATACTGGTGTGTAGGAGTCGGATCGGTACTAATAGCACCCGGCTCTCCCAAATCCCACTTCACGCCCGTATGCGGATAATCTACATTCGCAGAGAACTGAATACCCGGATGTTTGTTGCAATAACTGAACTCCGCATGATCCTTACCCGGTTCATACGTCACTTCTTGCTTGTCAATCATCACTATAGGTGATGCAGGCACGTTATTAAAACCGGTAGCGTAGTAGAATGCATTATCTTCACCCAAACCATACGCCTCGACAACAAACGGTGATGTACTATTCGATAATTGATGCTTTCCGTCGCTGACAGGAATCTGCGCTATGGAATACGGAGTGCCATTGACCGATTTAATTGTCGTAGCAGCAGGTAATGAACCTCCATCCAACTGCATATCACCCACTCCACTCGTCTTAACAACGACATTCGCAAAATGGACATCTGTTGACGAGGAGGTTGTGGCAAAAGTCATATTTTTGACTCCCTGCCGCAGAGGCAACATCCAAGCCACAGAAGGCGCTCCTATACCATCTTCATACTCACTCGTATTCAGCGCTTTGTTGATTAGATACGAAGATATACCGATAGGAGCTGACGCCTTGATATACAAGTCTCCGATTTTATTCTTTGTATCAAGCAAATCCGTAAGACTTGTAATACGAGGATATTCAAGAGTGGCGAAAGCGTTAGTGAACGTAGTATCCGTTGTTGTTCCGTTCCCGTCAACAATCTTAACGTTTGTTCCCGCGTATATGGTAGTCAAGCGGATTACGCCATAGTCCTGATATTTAGCCCTCGGAACAATAAACTCCATACCCCAGCTTGAAAGGGGCACAGCTTGCTCCATCTGGTAGTTCTGCGTATAACCTCCCAGATAAGGAGACATAGTCGCCTCATCAGCCTGGAAGACCGCAATCGGATAGCTCTCTGAATAAATGGAAGTTCCGGACAAGTTCTTGGTATTGGCTGAGGACTTAACAAAATACACCTGACCTTGATTAAGCGTAATCGTTTGCTCCGGACTCACAGTCTCCGAACGCGGGTTACTCTCCTTATATTCACGTTTGGTCACATGAACCTTCGTCCCGTTGTGAGTTGCCACAACTGCAAACTCCGAACGATGACCGGCATTCAGGTTACGACGGTTGTTTTGAATGACATACTCCGTTCCCAATGCATGCTCCGGCAGCACAAACGACGACTCATAGAACTGACCGCCAAGCACACCGGCATACACGGAAATGGTATCCGTAGAAGTAATCAACAACGACAAATCACTTGTTCCGCTTTCTGTATTATATACTTTAGCTTTGTCGATTGTCACCTCTTTCTTGCTGTTCGCGTCAACCGTAAAACTCTCTGTCGTGGAAGTTTTGGTATAAGTCAGCGTAACGGTCGCACTGCGACGCGCTGCAACCACCAACTTCAACTCCAAGTCCGAACTGGAATACGACAGGTTGTTGTTACTTAGATACGTAGCCCAGAACTTCACACCCTCTGTCGGAATATAATCCGGCACGGACGACGATGCGGCATACGCATGCTGCGGCGCAAGCGTCCCCACGACACCTAGACCTAACAGCAACGCTACAGGAAGAATGGTTAATACTTCTTTTACTTTCATTCTAAATGATTGCAAACGATTCATATCTCGTACAATTTTAAATTTTCACAACTGTTCACGCCAACCGGCACTACATCGCCAACATGCGCACAATACGCATGCATAGACATAGTACGCGCTGATAATGCGCGAGTTATACGTGCACGTACACGCCATATATACGCATAGGCACACATTAACGCCACAAAGTTACAAAAAAAAAATGACTTATGCAAATTTTTAAGCCATTTTTTTTCGTTATAGCAATATTTGCTATACGTATCTTAAACTCCAATAGGTATTTACTTTTGAGAAAATAAACCTAAATTTACCCTGCTGTTGTCTGTTGTCCGTACCGGACTTGTGTCTTAGCCGTATAAGTCTCTCGTTCAAGTGTGACTTGACGATAGCCTTATCCGCCTATGCCACAACTCTCCGAGTAACAGACACCATCAGCCATAAACATAAATAAACAGTAGAATCCTTTGCAATGAATCAATGCATTGGTTCAATGGGTTTATTTAGGTTTATCGCTGATTATTGATTTTATCTCGAAGAGATGGAATGTTTGTACAAGTGAGTTATGCCAAATTTATTTGTAAATAAATCAGTTGTACAAAGATTCCAAGGTGCGCAGCACATAAAATCAATAATCAGGGTTTATGTATGTTTATTTTCCGAATAATTACTCATCAATCCCACCGATCCAGCGATGGAGCCAGTGGAAGAAGGTGCGTTGCCAGAGGATGCCGTTTTGGGGTTTGAGTACCCAGTGATTCTCATCCGGGAAGATCAATAACTCCGCCGGCACGCCACGCATCTTCGCGGCATCAAACGCTGCCATAGCCTGGTTAGCCAAGATCCGGTAGTCCTTCTCCCCGTGAATGCACAGTATCGGCGTATCCCATTTGTCCACGAACTTGTGCGGCGAGTTCGCAAACGTCCGCTGGGCGATCTTGTTGTCCTTATCCCAGTAACTGCCGCCCAGATCCCAGTTAGCGAACCACTTCTCCTCGGTCTCCAGGTACTGCATCTCGAGGTTGAAGATGCCGTCGTGGGCGATGAATGCCTTGAATCGTCCGTCATGATGCCCGGCGATCCAGTACACACTGAACCCGCCAAACGACGCACCGACACACCCCAGCCTATCCTTGTCCACGTACGGCAAGTTGGCGCACGCCTCGTCGATAGCCGTGAAGTAGTCTTTCATACATTGTCCGCCGTAGTCGCCGCTGATCTGCTCGTTCCACGCCAGACCGAAGCCCGGCAAGCCGCGGCGGTTAGGTGCAACGATCACATAGTCATGCGCAGCCATGATGCTGAAGTTCCAGCGGAACGACCAGAACTGCGACACAGGCGATTGCGGTCCGCCTTCGCAGTAGAGGAGCGTCGGGTACTTCTTGTTCGCATCAAAGTGCGGCGGGAGGATGATCCACGTGAGCATATCCTTGCCGTCCGTCGTCTTCTGCCAACGCGGAACGACAGTGGCGGGAGTGAGTTGGTCGTAGATGTTCTTGTTCTCGTAGGTGAGTTGCTGCCAACTGTTGATGGTGAGCTCGCCAAGCTTGGCTTCGCCCTGCGGAGCACGGTCAAGGGTGAGGCAATACACCTCATTCGCCTCGGTCATCGAGTGCCGCAGCAGATAGATGCGGTCATCACACACATCGCCGAGCACATGGTCATACTGCCCCTGCGTCAGCACAGAGATAGCGCCATTGAGGTCAACATGATACAGCTGTACCGTTGCGTGCCAGCAACCCGTGAACACAATCGTCTGATTGTCAAACCACGCAAACTCATCGACATTGCTGTCAAAGGATTTGGAGAGGAACGTCTTCTCGCCCGTCTGCAGGTTCATTACCATCAGCCGGTTCTGGTCAGACTCGTACCCGTCGCGCTCCATCGACTGCCAAGCGATGAACAGACCGTCCGGCGAGAACGCAGGGTTCGTGTCGTAGCCGTCGTTGCCCTCCGTGATGCAGCGCGTCTGCTTGGTTTCCAAGTCATACAGATAGATGTGGGAATTGGTGCTAACCGCATACTCCAGCCCCGTCTTCTTCCTACAGGTATAGGCTATCGTCTTGTTGTCCGGCGCCCACGCCAGTTGCTCCACGCCGCCAAACGGCCGCATAGGGCTCTCGAACTTCGTACCCTCGAGTAGGTTCACGCCTTCGCCGAGTTTGGCGGACTTGATGCGTTCGCCTTCGCCGAACCACTCGAGTTGGAGGTCATACACAAACGGCTGCGGAGCTGCGTCCACCCATTCGTCCCAGTGCTTGTACAGCAGGTCATCCACCACTCTGCCGCTTGCCAAAGGCAGGTCAGGGTACTTGTCCGCCGTGCTCTCCACGGTCTTCACCGTCTTGATCAGTATGACCTTGTCCCGCATCGGCGAGAACAGGAAGCCCTCTATTTCGTCTGCGCCTTGCACTTCCAGCTCGTCATTGTCGCGACGGAGGTAGAGCTTGCCGCCTTTCATGTACGCGAGCCATCCGCTGCTGCCGAACCACGCGGGCTCAGCGCCCACGAACTCATCCACCACCTGTATGCCCTGCTGATCGCTGACTGCTGACTGCTGATCGCTGGCCTCGAACGGATTGCAAATCCGTATCCAGCTCGTTGACCGGTTCTCCTCCACGCTGTAGTAGCTTACGGTATAAGCAATCAAGCCTGTCTCGATATCGCTCTTCACGCTACCGATACGTCCCATAGCCCACAGCGCCTCGGGAGTGAGGCGGTCGCCTGTGAGGGTGATTTGCGGTTTCTGAATCGGGGACTTGGTGTCGGTCTGCTCCTTCTGAGCACATCCCATTAGCACACTAACCATAGCTGCCATAATAAATAGTTTAGAGTATTTCATATTCGTATAATTTTTCTTATGCGTTCCAATTTTTAGAAAATAAACCTATATAACCCTGATGCTATCTGTTGTCCGTTCCGGACTTGTGTCTTTGTCTGTTTCGTCACTCATCCAAGCGAGCTTGATGACTGCCGCACCAGCCTAAGCCACAACTCTCCGAGTAACAGACAACATCAGATATAAACATAAATAAACAGCAGAATCCTTTGCATTGATTAGCTATTCAATGGTTATGTATTCAACGCATTTGTTCAATGGGTTTATTTGGGTTTATCGCTGCTTGTGGGTTTGTGCCTCGCAGAGGTAAGGATTAGATTGATAAGGTAGCCGGCAAGCTCGCTTGAATGGATACCTTAGCAAGCTAAGACTTATGTGCGTAGCACGGGCAAAACCACAAGCAGGGTTTATGTATGTTTATTTTCTTACAATTCCACCCTCCTACGAAATTTCCCGGTACTCCACTTGCACGGGTTTGAGGCGGGCGAGGTTGTCGCGGTAGATCTGTGTATAGGCGGAGGAGAGCTCCGGATCGTCGTCGAGGACGGTGTTCGCGGCTTCGCGGGCTAATTGGAGAATCTGCCCGTCGGTAGCGAGATTAGCGATCTTGAAGTCCAGCGCCAAGCCCGACTGCATTGTGCCGTCGAGGTCTCCGGGGCCTCGGAGTTCGAGGTCGGCCTCCGCGATGCGGAAACCGTCGTTGGTGGCAACCATTATATCCATTCGTTTGCGCGTCTCCGCACTCATCTCCGGCGGCGTGAGCAGCACACAGTAACTCTGGTCAGCGCCGCGCCCTACTCTGCCCCTGAGCTGATGCAACTGACTGAGTCCGAACCGCTGCGCATCCTCCACGATCATCACCGACGCGTTCGGCACATTCACCCCGACCTCTATGACCGTCGTGGCGACGAGGATCTGCGTCTCCCCGCTCACGAACCGCCTCATCTGCAGGTCTTTGTCCGCCGCTTTCATCCTTCCGTGCACCATCGAGATCCTGAACTGCGGAAACGCTTGCACCAGCGTGTTGTAGCCATTCTCAAGGTCGGCGAGATCGAGCTCCTCATTCTCCTGAATAAGCGGATACACGACATAGATCTGCCTGCCCTGACTGACCTGTTTGACGATAAAGTCATTGATCGACTTCCTCCGGTTATTCGAGTAGTGATAGGTCTGTATGGGCTTGCGTCCCGGCGGCAACTCGTCGATGATCGACACCTGCAAGTCGCCATACACCGTCATCGCCAGCGTTCGCGGTATAGGCGTCGCGGTCATCACGAGCACGTGCGGCGGGGTCTTCCCCTTGGCTTTCTGCCATAACTTCGCACGTTGCGCCACACCGAACCGGTGCTGTTCATCCACGATCACCAGCCCCACGTTAGCAAACTGCACCGTGTCCTCTATTAACGCGTGCGTACCTATTAATAGATTGATCTCCCCGCGCTCCAGTGCCGGCAGCAGTTCGGCGCGCTGTTTCTTCGTCGTCGAACCCGTCAGCAGCTCCACGCGCACGGACGAACCTTTGAGCAATTCGCGCAAGGTCGCCAAGTGCTGGTTCGCCAGGATCTCCGTCGGTGCCATGATACAGGCCTGATAGCCGTTGTCTATCACCAGTAGCGCAACCATCAGTGCAACCAAGGTCTTCCCCGAACCCACATCGCCCTGCAGCAAGCGGTTCATCTGTTTGCCGGACTTCATGTCGGCGTGTATCTCCCGGATCACGCGTTTCTGCGCGTTCGTCAGTTCAAACGGCAGCAGGTGCTTGTAGAAGTAGTTGAACTGCTCCCCTACCCGCGTCATCTTGAACCCGTCGGTATGCAGCCGCCTAGCCGAAGCACGACTGAGGATGGAGAGTTGGTTGTAGAACAGTTCCTCGAACTTCAGCCGCTCGCGGGCTTTCTGCATGCTGCGCGTGTCCGCGGGGAAGTGTATCTGATGCATCGCTTCGGTGCGGTTCATCAGGTGGTAGCGTTGGAGTATATCTGCTTGCAGCGTCTCCGGTAGTCCTCTATCCACATCCGGCATCAGCCCGGCGATGATCTGCCGCATCGCTTTGCTGTTCAACCCGGAGTTTTTCATCCGCTCCGTGGTGTTGTAGTGCGGTTCCAGACCGCTCACCATCTGCGGCGTCACTTTCTCCAGCGGCGTCAGCTCCGGATGAACGAAGTTGTATGTTCTGTTAAATCGCGTCGGTTTGCCGAACAGCAGATACGGCACGCCGATCTGTAGTTTGAGGTACTGTATGCCCTTGAACCACACCAGCTCTATCTGCGACTGCCCGTCGCTGAACATCGCCGACATCCGCTGTCCGCGACCTATGCCCATGGTGTGGTACTCCAGGATCGTGCCCTTGATCTGCACGAACGTATCTTCGTCCGTTATCTCGTGGATATAGTAGAACCGCGAACGGTCGATGTACTTGAACGGATATTGCTCAAGGAGCTCGGCGGCTGTCTCCACGCCAAGCTCCTTACGCAAAATGTCAGCCCTTCGCGAGCCGACATTCTTGCAATATGTAATATCCTTGTCTAACATCTGTCGAAAGACCGTAGCCTTTGGCTACTCAAAGACAAAAGACAAAAGACCAATTACTCTTTGAGCGCCAGCGGTCTTTATTCTTTCAGGCGCAGCCGGTCTATTGTAAGCGGAAGCTAACCGGCACGGTGTATTTCACGCGCACGGCTTTGCCACGCTGCTTGCCGGGTTTCCACTTCGGCATCGACTTGATCACGCGCACGGCCTCTTTGTCCAGCGATGCGTCACCGCCCGAACGAACAACCTCCACGTCAACGATCGAACCGTCCTTGTTCACCACAAACTGGCAGATTACACGACCTTGGATACCGTTCTCCTGGGCAATAACCGGATATTTCACGTTCTCGCTCAGGTACTTGAACAGTGCCTGTTGGCCACCGGGGAACTCAGGCATCGTCTCCACAACCATGAACACGACCTCCTCTTCCTCTTCCTCCACCGGCGTCTCTACCGGTGCGGCGATGACGATCTCGGTCTCCTTGTCATCCTCAGACTGAATCTCGATGTCCTCAACCTCTTTCTCGTCTTCCACCACGTTCAGCACTTCCACCTCTTGCACTTGTGGCGGTGGGGGCGGAGGGGTAACGTCCTGTTGGGTTTGTTGAATCTCCACTTCTTCCTCGAAGCTCATGTCCAAATCTGCCACTTCATACTTGGTGACCTCTTTCTCGGTCCACTCCAAAGCGACATAACAGATGCTCAGCACGAAAGCCAGACCTATAAGAATATAGGTAAACTTCTTGTCTTCCAAGCTGACTCTTGGTGATTTTTTCAGTTGCATATAGATTTATTTTTAATATTTGTCAAAAGTCGATAGTCGAAAGTCGCAAGCAGAAAGTCGAAAGCCCAAAATGCCATAAACTTTCGCTTCGGCACGAAATACGCTGCAAATATACTAAAATATTTTGAAATATGCAAATAATTCTCGCATTTTTTGTTATTTTTGTGAAGATTTTTTCATTTTTTCGTTAAAAACGGGTTTTCGTGCATGTGCGTGATACAATAAAAACAGCAAATGCGATGGCGGTTGGGAGATCGACAACGAATACTTGTCAGGTCAACAACTGCCCACAACTATCAACAACTTTTATCGTACACGAATTAAGCAATTTGAGCGAATTGCGATGGGCAAATATAGGTTCACTAATTAAGCGAATTAAGCGAAGATGGCGGATTCAATTTTAGGGGAAAAATGTACAAAAAGTATATATATACATAGTATATATATAGTATAAGGCATAAATATGAAAAATATGGGTGTTATCTTATGGTTATCTTATGGGTATGTTGTGGTTATCATTTGGTATGAGTACTACTTTAGTCCGTCTTTGGGCGCTTTTGGGGTGCTGTTTGGGTGCTGTCCGGATGCTGGATCGGGTTGGTGAGAGGGGATTAGGTTTGCAGCCACAAATCAGCAGTTGCGGATGCTGAATAAGGGCAGAGGGCTTCGTTTTTTGCAAGAATTTGAGTCGCGAGACCTGCCAAATAGCGGGAAAATGGCATAAAACGGCATTATTTGTGCACTTTTCTGCTCAAAAATTTGCATTTTTGCGAAAAATTTCGTAACTTTGTGAGCTTTTATTTAACTAATCACTTAAAGAAAGGGCACAATTATGACCCAGACAATGACAATAGAATACAACCCATCGGATTCACTTGTTCAATCCGTAATAGGACTTATCCAACAAGTCAAAAAGATCCGTATTGTCAGCAGAACTGACGAAGATGTCCCCAATGCAGAAACACTTGCGGCTATCCAGGACATCAAAGAAGGGAAGGTTTATCACGCCAAGAACACGGACGATCTGTTCCAACAAATTTTAGGATAGATATGTACGAGTTGGATTATACCGGCAAGTTCAAGAAGGACTTGAAAACCTGCGAAAAAAGAGGGTATAATATGGCTGAAATCCGCACAGCCATCAAGCACCTTGAACAAGACGGTCAAGTGCCCGAAATATATAAGCCGCACAAATTAGTCGGCAAATTAAGAGGATATTGGGAGTGTCATATTCAGCCGGATTGGCTGTTAATCTACGATGTGAAAGACACCATAAAGTTAGTATCATTAGCCCGAACCGGCACACATTCTGATTTGTTTTGAACCATTGGAGAAAAGTAATATGCGGATTTTGCATAACACCTAAAGAGAACAATCAGATCAAAAATCTCGGCCACGCCCTCATAACACACTGAAAATCACAGGGGAAGCACAATTTCCAAATCGCAGATTACCATTGATATTGCGCCTTACTCTAACCATCAATAGCTTATAAACTTGAAGTCACAATTTGTGACCGCAAGTTTTAGGCGCAGCAAGACACCCGGTCGCAAATTGCGACCACATATCTGCAGCCGACTCATTTCCAACAAAAAAACCTCAACTTTTTAGTTTCGCAGAGGCCTGAAATCCGCCATTTTACTGAAAAAAGGCATATTTTTCCACTATTTTGGCAAAAAATTGCAAGAAGATTTGCATATTTGCATTTTTTTTTGTAATTTTGTGGGCTTTTTGGTGTGTGCGTATATATATACGTAGTGCACGCATACACATAAGAATGCGAGTGAAACAACAAAAAACTCGGCAAGGGGAACAAATAGAAATGAATCACGAAACGGAAATACGGTACGAGAATGATTTCGCGCAAATAGTTCAAATCATTGAGCAAAATCGTTCGCAAGCCATACAGGTTATTAACCATGCGTCTGTACTGACCGCTTGGCAAGTAGGCTCATACGTTTCCGACAAAATAAAGAATGCAGCGTGGGGAGCAAAAGTAGTGCAACAATTAGCAGAATATATCCACACACAGAACCCGACGCTAAAGGGCTGGAGTCGCCGATCTATTTACAAAATGGTGCAGTTCTATGAAAACTATTCGTCAATAGAATTTGCAGATCGAGCATCATCGCTAAAACTGCTACCTAAAGCGGGCAGTGAATTTGTGCCAACGGAATCGACACAAATTGTGTCACCAGCAGTGGCACAAATTCAGGCATCAGCAATTGTGCCACCGCCAGTGGCACAAATTTATCGTTTCTTGCTTAGAACCACATGGACTAACCATCAAATTATTTTAAACAAATGCGAGCTCGTTGACCAACAAATATTTTACATTCTATATGCAGAACATGAGCATTTGAAAAAGCTTGAGTTAGAGCGCGCTATCAAATCTGATGCATATACGCGAGTGTTGAGCGAGAAGAAGATGCAATCGCAAATGCTGAAGGAGACCTATCCGAATGCAGAGATAATGCTCAAAGACAAAGCCATACTGGACTTCTTGGGTTTGCCGCAACGATACAAAGAGCCTAAACTACGCAAAGAAATCGTCGCACACATGAAAGAGTTTATCCTTGACATGGGAAAAGATTTTCTATTCATGGACGAGGAGCACAAATTAGAAGTTGGCGGCACGCGATTCCGTTGCGACTTGCTGTTTTACCATCGCGCGCTGCAATGCATGGTGGCAATTGAACTAAAGGCCACTGAGTTTGACCCGCGTGACTTGGGACAATTGGAGTTTTATCTGGAAGCATTAGATCAGAATGAGAAACGCAGTAACGAGAACCCGAGTATTGGTATCTTGATGTGCAAAGAAGCAAATCCCGAGGTGGTACGTTATGCGCTCAATCGCAGTATGAGTCCGACGATGGTTGCCAAATATGAGGAACAATTGAAAGTAGGTAGTGTAATTCAACGGAGTTTGGAAGAGTTTACCGAGTTTCTTGCGCGACGATAACGCAAAAAGACACAAGTCAAAATCCAAACACACCAAATAACGAAATATTAACTTAAAAACCAAATACAATGAAAAATTTTAATCTTTTTGATCGAAGATCCGCTACAGTGCAGGCGGGAGGTTGCGCCAAACTATTCGGGCTTGTATTCGTCATGCTCCTCACCCTCGGCGTAGGAGAGATGAAAGGAGCAAATGAATATAACAGACAATTCCTATATGTTAATTCGACAGCATGCTCCTGGTGGACTAACAATTCCGCACAGCCAGCATTAGACGCATACTGGAAAACCGATTATTCCGAATGGGCTGCATGGAAAGAATTGGCTGATGGTAATATTACTACTGGATATTGGTATTTCGACTTATCAGATATGAATGACTCATATCTATATTTTAGAGGCTTCCGTATTCAGCGACACCCTAAAAACACTAGCGATTATTGGAACGCGGTCTCTAAAGCTGTGGAAGCCAGTAATACGAAAAACTGCCTTGTGGTTGCTTCCGATGGCAACAGTCTATCATGGGGAACCTATGCTCCTCCGATGTCAACTGTTACACTTACTGACAATGGAACATCTATTGTTAGTGGTTCGGGTACATCGGGAAGCCCATACTTGGTATATGTGGGTGCCACAATTAAAGTATCAGCTTCGGGAACGAAGGCTGTGGCTGACCCTGCTGCCACCATTAATTACAACTTCAAGGAAGGTTCTACATCAAAACAGAACAACACAAGCAGTACCTATCAATTCACGGCAAGTTCTACTGCAAATACTACTTACACCATCAACTTGGATGGTTACACAAAAGTCAGCAGCACTTCTAGTACTACAACAGCAGCAACTGCATTATATTACAAGACTATTGATGTTCCGGCATCCAGCCATAGCATAACATATACAACCCAATCTACAGGTTGGACATACGGGACTCAACCTTCCTCCGCAAGTGAGGATGATGCGGTTACTTTTGTAGTTAATCCGACTGCCGGTTATACGGTTAGCGTAACAAGTAGTGATGTTGTGTTAACCGGTCCCAATGCCAGCAACCAATACTCGTTTACTATGCCGGATGATGATGTTGCTATCAGTGTTTCCGCAACAGAGAACAAACGTAGTGTTAGTATTTCAGTAAGCCCAACAGGTACAGGAACATTAGACAAAGCATCTGCTACTGTAGGTGTTTCGACAACAACAAGCGTCACAGCTACACCTAATGCCAATTATGCTTTTGTATCATGGACAGCAACGAATTGTAGCGTTTCCTCAGAGACCGATGCCACGATCACATTAAGCGGCGACGGGAGTACAGGAAGTGGAACACTTGTTGCGAACTTTGCACCACAATGGAATATATTGGGTTCCGGCACAGAAATGGGAGGATGGGCTACATACAACCAACTTGCATATGTATCGTCCAACACATTCCGTGGAACAATCACATTGGCAGCAAACACTGTATATGAATTCAAAGTGGTTGATCGGAAAGCCAACGCTTGGTATGGATATGATGATGCGGCCGGTAAACTGTCTTTTGTCGGTCAAACAACAGCTTCGCCTGCTTTATCTACTGAAACAGAGAATATATACCTTATGTCTGCCGGTGCGGGCACCTATACGTTTGAATGGAACAGTAGCAGCAAAACACTGACTGTAAGTTATCCGAGCGTAACACATCCAAGTAGCGATTACATCTATTTCAAAGATGATGACACACCAGCTTGGACAGTTGCGGGACACCTTTGGGGAGGTAGTAGTGGAAAAGAAACATCGTGGGGATCTAACCCAGCTTTAAGCTCGTTTACCTTCAATGGTGGTACTTATTATTACATGGCTACAGGAGATCACACCGGTGCCATGTTTGGTCAGGGTATAGATGACAGCCATAAAACAGCAGATTTGACCGTAAGCGGCAATCAAAGGAAATGGTATAGTCGAAGCAATAAAACATGGAACGCATTTACCGTTTCAATCACCTATAAAGATCAAGGTGGCAGTGCTTTCTCGGGTACACAAACCTCACCTCCTACCACACACACATACGGAACTGCTACAACGCTGAAAATTCCAACAAAAACAGGTTACGATTTTGGTGGTTGGTTTACAGCAAGTGATTGTGCAAGCGGTGCAGTAGGTAATACATCTTCTGCAAGTTTGGGTGCAACCGATTATACCGCAGACATTACACTTTACGCGAAGTGGACAGCAAAAAAGACAACAGTCACACTGAATTTGAATGGCGGCACAGCAGGTTCTGAGTCAGTCATGGCCACTTATGACGAGGAACTTCCTGATTTCACAACGGCAACCAAGACTGGCAGTTATAACTTAACCGGCTATTGGACAGAGTCAAGCGGTGGAACGAAAGTCATCAATGCAGACGGCACATTTGCAGCCAACGATGGCATATGGAATCGCACCGACGGACCTACACTTACATTATATGCCCAGTGGTCGAACTTCCTAACCGTTACCTACGACGGCAATGGCAACACAGGCGGTACAGCACCTACTGATGCAACGGAATACAGTTCGGGAGCAACAGTTACTGTAAAAGCCAAACCCGACGGGCTGGTAAAAACCGGCTACACCTTTGCCGGTTGGAAAGCAAGTGGAGTGACATATAGTGCAGGGCAGACATTCACAATCACCGCCAACACCACGCTGGTTGCACAATGGACAGAAAATCTTACCACTGTAACAATCAATGTCAACCCTACAGGTGCGGGTACATTGACGTTGGATGAATCAGAGTTCACGCCAGGTAACACAATCACGGCAGGTGTTACTACACACCATTCCGTAACAACTACTGCCAATGTGGGATATGCATTTAATAATTGGACAATAACCGGTAATGCCACAGGTTCCGCAACGAGCAACACATATGCATTGGAAGGCAACGGAAGCGGTTCTACTGGCACATTGACAGCTAACTTCACTGCAAAGACACTTGTACAAATATACTTCAGTAACCCAAACAACTGGGGAACAGTCAATGCTTACGTCTATGCTGATGGCGGTGGAGAAGAAGATAATTCTTGGCCGGGCGTAGCAGCCGAATCGGCTGTTATCAATTGTAATACATTCTATTACTTTGAATACTACAAAGAGGATCACCCATATTGGAATACTATCATATTTAACAACGGCTCCGGCGGTGATGGTAACCAAACAGCAAATTTGAGTTATGACAACGCAACCTCTGAACGACAATATACCAATGGTTTAGCTGATGATTGGTATGATTCGCCTGCTCAAAAATGGGTAATGAAAGGTTCTATGAGTAATGACGGATGGGCGACAGCATATGATCTCACTTGCGAAAGTGCCACATCGGGTTACACGGAAATAGACCTTGCTGCAAACACGGATTATGAGTTCAAGTTCGTAGAGAACGGCAGCACATGGTACGGATGTACTACTGCTACAAATATAACTTATGACAATAAAGCAACTGCTCAAACAATGAGTAATACAGCCGGCGGTAGTGCAAACCAAACGATCACAACAGCCGGTGCAGGTACATATCGCTTTACATGGGATATAGAGAACAAGAAAGTAACCGTTACCTACCCGACCTCTTACACGGTAACATATAGCGTCGGTACAGTACAAGGACAAAGCGATGAGCCATCAGCAGCTATTTCCGGCGGAGGTGCAGCCATCGAAAGTGGCAAATATGTTGTAAGTGGTACATCAGTAACATTTACCGCCGAAGATGCAACAACAGGCTATACATGGGAAGGTTGGTACGATGCGGAAACGACGGCCGGCACAAAGAAATCTGAAGGCGATGCACTGACATACACAACAACAATTACCGCCAACACTATTGTTTATGCAGTATATTCGCCGAAAACTTATACCATCACATTGGATAAGCAGACCAGTGCGACAGGTTATGGTGCATCAGGTTCGGCAACAAACCCGACCGCTACATATAACGCTGTTCTGTCGGCTATAAGCGGAACGATGCCTACAGGAACAGGAGCTTACGGATTCATGGGATTCTATACAGGCGAGAACGGAACGGGTTCACGTTTGACTGATGGCTCGGGTGTATGGATTGCGTCTGTTGACGGTTACACAGATGCCGACAAGAAGTGGATTCACGACGGCGATGTGACACTCTATGCTTACTACAAACAAGCAGAAGTAGCGAAAATAGACTTCGAAGAAGCCATTGTTGAAACCAGCTCAACGGTAACTGCAACACCGACGATTGAGCCTATACCGACAAGTGATTATGTCGTCTGCTGGCGTGTACTTTACTCCAACGACAACCCATTGGCATCACAGCCGACATTCACGCCGGGTGTTGGGAACTCCGTTAGTTTCACTGCACCGGATAGAAGCGGTTCGTACAAACTGGAAGCAACGCTCCGCACTGGCACTTCTTGCGGTTCGGGTGATGTCTTGCACATAAAGAAAGAGACTTTCCAAGTAGCCAGTGAGCACGATGTTACCGTACTTTACAAGTGCGGAGATATGACCATCAAAGCGTCGGAGACATTGGAAGGCATCAAACCGCTGGAGTGGTCGGATGAAATTACTGCGCCGACAATAACCGGATATACATTCCATCACTGGGCAGCCGGCGACGGCGTGACGCTGAGTAAGAATGGATCTGACGCTCATGCAAATGATACCGCTCAAGTGGCTACCATTTATATAAAAGCCACTTATGATGGTACACTGACGGCTGTATATACCCAGAAACGGATGATATACTTCTATAACACGCTGAACTGGGGAAGTGTATATGTTTACTTCTACAAGAACGATAGTTATTGGCAAACTGGAACTCCATATAAAGGTTCTGGAACTAAAACAACATGGACATGGACAGACACCCCATATAGTGAAGGATTACATGGTCAGATGCGACCTGTAAGCGAAGGTTCAAAGATTTATTGCTTCGATGCAGAAGGCGCAGGCGTAAATGCTTCTTATGATGATGTGGTCTTTACTGAACATCTACAACACGATTATGAATATTTCTATCAAACAAATGCGGTACGTCGTGGAGATTACAAATCTTCTATGCCGATGTTCGTGCCACTGCTAAATCAAACTGCAGAAGTACATAATCAGACCAATTACTATAACAGCGGTTACTGGATGAACTATCCGGAGAATTCAGGTTATACGCTGAAGATTTACGATAGTCAAGGCGCCTCGACTCCGACAAGAACCATTCGTTTCCCGTACAGCACAGACCTGATGATGCCATTGAAATTGGAGGTTGATCTCAATGATCCCGCTCGCGACTACTATTATACCATATATCGCGAAGACGGAACAGTTTTGAGTGCAAATTATGACATGAACCAGAATTGGCACTCCAATGTTCAACTCAATGATGACAGCAAGAAGATTAAAATTACGACTACAGCATCGGGTATCTACACATTCACCTTGGTTTACATGGATAATGAAGGAACAAAAGATTATTATATCAGTGTAGATTATCCTATTGGAGCAAACGATTACCGTGTATGGTATTCGGATACTATTGCATGGTCAGGGGCTAAACATACAAGCGGTTGGTATCACGCATCAGATATTATTCGCAAGAATGCTGACGCTGAAGTTACCAAGTATGACACTGTATCATTCTATGTTGCAACGGGAGCCAAGATTACTTCTTTTATGAAATTCCAATACGCGAGTGCTATCGCAGAATCCGGATCAGTAACATGGACTGATGTGGCTGACGGAGGTATTACGATAAGTAGTTATAGCAGCGTCATTACCGAATCCGGCGTTTATGACTTTATCATCAAGCAAGTAGGAACAGCAAAGCCTGTTGTCGAGAAGGTCGAGCCATATACGGGCAACTACTACATCCGTACGGATTGCGCAGGTAACACCAAGTGGGATAGTTACAAAGCTTCCGACCACATGATGACCTACTCTGACTATGCAGAAAAGAACTCCGGCTATTCACACTACTTTGCACACTGGGTAACCAACGGTTCGAATGTGAAGTTCTGCATCGCCAACGACTACAGTTCAAGCATCACCGACACGCTGACACAAGACTACGGAACAGCCATTGCGAACATCAACGAAGGTGGATTCTTGGCAAGCGGCGATGAGCACAACGCGAACATCCGCTTCATGTGGAATCACTCTACTAACAAACTCAGCCGTGCCTATATAGCCGGTTCGGGTGATATTAGCAAACGTTTCCTTGTTCTGGAAGGCGACGAAAAAATGTACGACGAGAATGGTCATTCGCTCACAGGTGAATACCAAGACCACGACAAATATGGTAATTATTTAGGTACTGACGATCAAGTCGTCTTGCACGATGACGAAAACTTCGTATATGAGCGCACAATCCAACTCAACACAAAAGCACGAGCCAAACTTACGGCGAAATACAATAGCAACGTACAATACTTTATAGGCTCCAGCAGCGAAACAGTTGAGTTGTTAGGCGGTGACCCGGAAGATGTCAACAAATACTCGATGCGTATCGTATATGATTTCAAGACCAACCGTCTGGTAACAGCCTATATTCCAAACGGTGATATTACGACGGATTTGGAGATTCACGCAGATATCATGTTGGTTCGCGAACATCAGGAAGCAGGACAGCAACTTATATTCAAGAGCGGCGGCTCACTCTCCGATGTTAAGACCGTTTATGGTGTATTGCGTCTCAACAGATGGACATTGAACAATAAGGAGAAGACAGGTAGTCATAGTCTTGTTGGCGATCCGAAGTCTGTTTATGAACGCAGTTTCTACTGGATATCGTTCCCGTTTGATGTCAACCTGAGTGACGTATTCGGTTTTGGAACATACGGCACACACTGGGCTATTGAGGAATATGATGGTGCAGCACGCGCTAAGAACGGTTATTGGAAAGATAGCGAGGGATTCTGGAACATCATCGAAAATCGCTCGAACTATGTACTAAGAGCCGGCACAGGCTATGTATTAGCTATTGATCTTGACCTGATGAAAGATAACAACACCGACTTCTGGTCGAACAACATCGAGCAAGTCGAGTTGTTCTTCCCGTCAGCAAGCGAAGTAGAAAACATTGAGGCAATAGATACGGAGATAACTGTTCCGTCGCACGAATGTACAATTGATCGTCGTACCGACAAGACAATACCGGATACAGACAACGACCGCACAACCGTTGACAGTCACTGGAATCTGATAGGCGTACCAAGTTATGCGAACTACGGTTCGACGCTGAAGGATGGTTCGGGCAATGCCATCACATGGAAGGATCCCTCGGCGGAAGGATTGCCTTACCTCTATGAGTGGAACTCGTTGGATGACAGTTACACGCCACAAAGCGTAACTACCTATCCGTTCAAGACGATGCATTCATATATGGTTCAATACACCGGCAAAATCAAGTGGTCGCTGGCAAGTGCATCTCCGTCAGTTCCGGCACGCCGTGTGTTGGCAGAGACGAAACAGGAGGTTGAGTTCCGTCTGGAGATTCAGCAGAACAACAAGAAGATTGACCAGACCTTCGTACGCCTCAGCAATGACGAGCAGATTAGTACAGAGTTTGCTTTTGACGAGGATATGACCAAAGAGTTCAACAAAGGCAAAGCAAACGTCTATACAATCATCAGCGGATATCTGCCTGCTGCCGGTAATACCCTGCCGATGAGTGAGCAGACGACGGTTGTGCCGGTAGGCGTGAAAGTCGTTACGAACGACGATTACACATTCAGTATCCCCGAGGGTACGGAGGGTGTAGGCGTGACGCTGGTTGATACCGAAACGGGCATCCGCACCGTCCTCAGCGCAGTGGATTACACCGTTTCGCTGGAGGCCGGCACGTACAACAACCGCTTTGTTCTGGAGATCTCGCCGATACGGAATATGCCGACGGAGATAGAAGGAGTCGAAAGTCAAAAGTCGAAAGTCGAAAGCCGGAAACTGCTGATTGACGGGTTGCTGTACATCGTTCGCGATGGAAAGGTTTATGATGCACGCGGTGCACGCGTAGAGTAATTTTATGGTAAAATTGATTGTTTAACTTTAGAAAGGAGATTACGATTATGAAGACCATGAAATATATGACAATGATTCTGGTAGCAAGTATGTTGATGATTAGCATGCACGCAAATGCCGCATATAAACACATGCCTATGCAGTCCACCTCTGCGATGCAAGCAGTAGGTAGCGCCCACGCTGCCCAAGTACGGGAAGCGTACGCACCGGACGTAAAGTACCGCACTCTGCCTATGCTGTCCACTTCCATCATGATGGAGACGGGAGAGATACCTACTCCATTCTCGGATGTAGAGGAAAACAGCTCTGCAGGTCCAAGACGCGTGATCGGAAAGCCTGGCGACCCGGGTGATCAATCAGACAAGTACCCCATCGGTGAGCCGTGGATACTGCTGCTGTTCGCTGCCGCTGCTGCCGCGACGATTGCCATTCGGCAACGTCGCCGCGTAGCGGTGGAGAACTAAAGGTTCACGAATTAAGCGAATTAAACGAATAACGGTGATCAAGATAGGTCAACAACAGACAACAACTGAAGATAAGATATAATGAATCCGTTTAACTACATATCCATAGCAGAAGGAGACAACTTCTACGACAGGAAAGAGGAAACCAAACGAATTGTTGATACACTGGAAGGTGGCAACAATATCGTGCTCTTTGCTCCCCGTCGATATGGCAAGACTTCACTTGTCTTCCGCGCTATGCAACAATTGGAGGAACGAGGTATAAGTTGTGTGTACATAGATTTGATGCCTGTATATTCATTGGAATCGTTCGCAGAACTCTATCTACAGGCATTATATCAGAAGCAAACAGGTTTAGAGAAGTTTATTCAGATAGTAGCAGCACTGAAAAACATCCGTCCCAAAATGACGTTTGATGATTTCGGAAAGCCTCAATTCGGAATTGAATTTGCAGAATCCAAAGTAAGCCCTGCCACTATCGCCGAGATTCTTGACCTGCCGGAGAAAATGGCGCACGACGGGAAACGGATAGTAGTAGTAATGGATGAATTCCAGGAAATACGCGAACTGAACAAATTCGGACTCGAAGCTCTGATGCGTAGTAAAATACAAATGCATCATCACGCTAATTACCTATTCTTAGGCAGTAAGACGCATATCATACAAGATATGTTCATGGCTAAGAACCGACCGTTCTACAATTCAGCTATAACTCTGCAAATTAGCACGCTGCCTGAACGCGAAACGATTGATTTCATTACATCCCGATTTGCAGAATACAATATACACATATCGGAAGAGCTATGTCGTTACATCATCGCACGCGTAGAAAACATACCCTATTATATACAACTATTATGCGCGGAAATATGGCAATATATGATGCCGCAACTGCATGAAGTGAATACTGACATCGTGGATGAGTGCTACGAGCGAGTTGTTGAGATGAAAAGCGATTACTACTTCGAGCGAACAGATAAATTATCCGTATTGCAAAGGCGACTGTTGATTGCTCTGACGAAATCAGGCGAAAACATCTATTCGGCTGACTATATAAAGCAGAATCAATTAGTTGGAGCATCATCACTGCAAAAGGCGGTAGCCGTTCTGCTGGATGAAGGTATTATTGACAAAACGGGCTCCCGGTATAGTTTCTGCAACCCGTTCTACAAGACATACATCAGCGATTACGCTTCGGAGCGTAACGCCTCGAGGCGTAATGGAAATATGAATAATCACTAGTGTCCCATAAAATTAAACAACAACATAAATAAACCCTTTTGAATGCTTTTGAGCTTCGCTCTATGTGTAATTAGTATCAAAAACTCCTTAAAAGTGAACTTTTAGACAGTTTTTACTACTAATTTCCACAGTCTAACGACTAAAAGCATTCAAAAGCCAAAAACAGACAAAAACAAATCGTCGCACACAGCAATGGCTTATAAAGAGCATGCTAATAACCGATTAGCGAGCTAAATGAGATTTTAATGGGACAGCAATGATGAATAATAAATAATAACAACAAAATAATACTAACTTATGAGACAACAAACATTGCACAACCTACTCCTCATGACGATTGTGGGGATAGGATTAGCGGGCTGTCACGCCGACGTCAACTTTGACGACGCGAAAATCGACAGCCAGCTGCAGGCGAAGTTCAGTCTGCCATTGGGTAAGTTGGAGACAACGTTCGCCAACATGATGGGTGTGTTCGGTGAAGACGCCGACATCCACGTCAATGAGGACGGCTTGCTCGAGATGACCATCGACGAGCACCGCGAGCGCGAGTTCCACAAGATTGACCTCAAGAACTACATCGGTGAGATCCATTCGACGATGAAGTTGATCGACATCAATCCGGCACTGGTGAGCACCGGAATCCCAGCCGGCGCAGAAACGGAGATCCCGTTCAAGATGGACATCGAATTCAAGAACGGTCTGAACAACAAAACATCCGAGGAGCGTCTGGACAGTCTGGTGATCGAGAAAGCTGAGTTCAGAACAACCATCAGTTGCGTTAACCTCACTATCCAAGACAAGGACATCAAGAAGGTGGTTATGCGCCTCGGTGACCAGTTCCACTGCGATAAGAAGGAGTACGAACTGGAGAACAGGCTGGGCAGCCACACCATCACATTGGAGAACTTTATTCTGGTGATGATGGCGGATACAAAGAAGGCTCCCGGCGCAGACAATGTGCTCCAAAAAGCTGACATCACCTTCGTCATTACGCTCCAGAACAACAGCACCATCACCGTAGCCTCCACCTCCGGTTTTGCATTTGACTTCGAGGTAGAATTTATGGACTACGCCGCACTGTACGGTTACTTCCAGCCCAGTGAGATGACGCGTGACGAGAGCTCGGTAGAAGTGCCTCTGAAGATGTCGGGAGGTTACAAGTTCATTATGCCCGGCAAGGATCCGGAGATATCCCTGCTGTTCTCCTACCGGATGTCGATGCCGCTGCAGACGTACTTCTACTACATCCGCGCTATTCATCCGGACGGCTATACACCGGCACTGTGGAACACCAGCGAGTCAACCACCATATCGTTGAACGACACCATTGGCTTGGACCGCCCCTACGACGCCTCGGTACAGAACACTATTCTGCTTGACAAGAAAAAAACAAACGGTCAGATAGACCGGTTCTTTGAGAAAGAAGTGACCGACATGGCGTACAAATATGAGCTGCAAGTCGACGAAGCCAAAGTCAAAGCAATGGGCTTCAACCAGTTCCGTCTGACCAAGAACACGCAGTTTGAGCTTGATTTCCACTTCAAGATGCCGTTTAACTTCAAGAAAGGTCTGGATGCCACTTATGCCGACACGATCAAGGACATAACGCTGGAGAAAGCCTCACTCAAGGAGTTGGAGAACATGACCGACGGCTACATCAAAGACATCGGTCCTGCCGACGCAGTGCTGTATATGGTATTCACCAACGAGATACCCGTCGAGCTGTTGATGGATGTGGAGTTCCTGGATAAGGACAACAACGTGCTCACTCTCTCAAAAGAACCGCTGAAAGACATCAAGGTTACCAGCGCTGATATGAAGAGCCTGACAGATATCACTCCCGTACAGAGCACAGCAATGGTTGCCGTTCAGACCGAAGACTTCGAGACCCTGTCCAAGACGCGCGCTATACGCTTCCTGATGCACATGGGCGACGATGTTAAGGAATCAGCGTTCCCCGCCAGCAAGAAGCTGACCATCAAGATAGGCGTAACAGCCGACGTACAAGCTACGCTGAACATTGAGCTCGGCAAAATAAATAACAAATAATAGGAGGACAGAACAATGAAAAAATTCTTTCGTTCCACAGCATTAGCTATTGCCCTCCTGACGGGCATTACGCTCAGCGCCCAGGAAGTGAACACCCTCTACTTCCTCGAGAACGCTCCTATGCGTACTCTGTTCAACCCTGCACTGATGCCGGTGAGCAGCGGATATATCGTATTCACTCCGCTGGGCTACACCAGCCTCTGGGTGGGAAACAACTCCCTGACAATGTCCGACCTCATCTATACCAAGAACGGTCAGACCATCACCGCCCTGAACAAAGGTGAGACGAGTAAATTCCTCGGGAAACTCCATGGGAACAACCTGAACAACGAGGACATGACCACCACGATCCTCGGATTCGGTGCACGTACCAAGAAAGGCGGTTACTTCCACGGTGCTGTTCTCGCGCGAACTGATGTCGGGGTGAATATTCCCAAGAATGTCGCTAAAGCATTCATCACCCCTCAAGGCATAGGTATTAATCTGACGGATCCGTCAAGTCCTATAAAAATGTCGGGTCTGGGTCTCTCCGCTCAAGCATACTTGGAGGTATCCGGCGGTTACACACGTCCGCTGAATGAGAAGTGGACCTTGGGTGGTAAGTTGAAGTTCCTGTTGGGCTACGCCAATGTCACCATGAATGTCAACTCGATGAGCCTCACTCCTGGCGAAGTAGTCGACGGCAACATCAAGGACGGGCAACTGAACCTTGCCGGCGATATGCATTTCGCTGTGCCGGGCGGTATGGATCCGAGCCAACTTCTGCCGGCAGAAGGAGAAGGAATGTTCAAGAACATCGGCGACCGCTTTAACAACATGATCTCGTCCATCGACGGTAATTTTGTAGCGATGGCTAAGCCGGCAGGTTACGGTGCTGCCATTGACTTCGGTTTTACGTACAAGCCTATCAAGTACGTTCAGATAGCCGCAGCGATCAATGATCTTGGCTTCATCTACTGGACCAACGGTGTGAACGGCACTATCAACGGTGATATGCCGTTTGACGGTGTAGGTAACGTTGAAATCCGCACCAAGGACGGTAAAATCGACACCGATAGTATCGTCTCACAGATAAGCAATCACATGCAAGGTTACCTCGACAATATCCAAGGTCAAGGAACGCCGGGCGGTTACGCACGCATGACACGTGCACGCCTGAACGTGAGTGTGGACGGATTGTTCTGGGATAACCGCGTGGGTGTAAGTTTGCTCTCACAGACCAAGCTATACAACAACCACATCTATGAGGAGTTGACCTTAGGCGGATTCTTCCGTCCGGTTAACTGGTTTAACCTTGCAGTAAGTTACTCACTGATCAACGGTCACGGCGGCACATTAGGTGCAGCCTTAGGCTTTGCTCCGTACGACGGTATCATGATGACGCTGGCTACGGACTTCATCCCCTGCCACTACGCCAATATGAAACAATTCACAGGCAGCACTTCGGATCAATATTATCTGCCGTACAAGAGCCCGGGCGTAAATATCGCCTTCGGCTTTGCCATCGTTTGGGGTACGAACAAGAAACGTGACTCCGACAAGGACGGTGTACGTGACGACTTTGACCTCTGTCCCAAGACTCCGCGTAACATCCGCGTAGATGCGTTCGGTTGTCCTGTTGACGCCGATGGTGACGGTGTGCCCGACTACATGGACGAATGTGCCCACACGCCTGCCGAGGCATATGGTATGGTGGATTCTGTCGGTTGCGAGAAGGATGGCGACCTGGATGGTGTGCCTGACTACAAAGACCTCTGCCCCGACACTCCGGAAGAGGCTCGCGCTTCGGTTGACGAGAACGGTTGTACACGTGATACGGATAAGGACGGTGTGCCTGACTACCGTGACGACTGCCCGAACACGCTGCCGGAGGCTGTTGCCTTCGTCGATGAGCACGGTTGTGACAAGGATAGTGACGGCGACGGTGTGCCCGACTACCTCGACATGTGCCCGAACACTCCGGAAGCCGCATACAACTACATCAACGAACAAGGTTGTCCGCTCGACCTCGATGAGGACGGTGTACCTGACTACCTTGACAAGTGCCCGCGTACCGTATATGCCGCACGCATGCACGTAGACAGTTGCGGTTGCGACAAGGATACCGACCTTGACGGTGTACCCGATTACCTTGACGAATGTCCGTACGTTCCGGGCGTGAAGGAGAACAAGGGTTGTCCGCAAGTCAAACGTGCGGTAACCACGCTGCTCAAGAAAGCTATGAGCGGTATCCAGTTCGAGACCGGCAAGGCCGTTATCGTTAAGAAGTCGTACCCGATCCTCGACGAGATAGCCAAGGTATTCATTGAGAACCCGAACTACGTCATCGAAGTACAAGGTCACACGGACAACGTAGGTAACGCCGAGGCTAACATGAACCTGTCAGAGCGTCGTGCCCAGGCTGTTCGTGAGTACCTCGTTAAGAAGGGCGTTGACGGAACTCACATGACCGCTCACGGTTACGGCAGCACTGTACCTATCGACGACAACAAGACGAAGGCAGGCCGTGCTAAGAACCGCCGCGTTGAGTTCAAGATCACCTTCGAGGAAGTGAACTACGAGATCATCAACGACCATAACCCTGACGCCGAGCAGCCCGCAGATTCAACTGCGGCTGCCATGGCGCCGGCTACGCAACAATAAGAAAATAAACATAAATAAACCCAAAAAACATTTAATATGGGAAGAGCATTTGAATATCGCAAAGCGACAAAACTCAAACGTTGGGGTCATATGGCCCGTACATTTACCAAACTTGGCAAAGAAATAACCATTGCAGCCCGTGAGGGTGGTCCGGATCCGGATAGTAACCCGCGTCTGCGTACACTGATTCAGCAGTGCAAGAAGGAGAACATGCCGAAGGACAATATCGATCGCGCTATCAAGAAAGCCACCGACAAGTCCTACGAAGGCTACAAGGAGATCAACTACGAGGGCTATGGTCCGCACGGTATAGCGATCTTCGTGGAGACCGCTACGGACAACAATATGCGTACCGTGGCAAATATCCGTTCGTACTTCACCAAGCACGGCGGCACGCTGGGTACACAGGGTTCGCTGCAGTTCCTGTTCGACCGGAAAGCTTGCTTCACGGTAACGATGAAAGACGGCATTGATCTGGACGAACTGGAGCTCGAGCTTATCGACTTCGGCGTGGAGGAACTCGGAGTGGACGAGGAAGAGAACACGATCGTTCTGTACTCGGACTTCGACCAAGCATCAGCACTGCAGAAGTATCTGGAGGACAACGGCTTCGAGATTCAGTCGTGTGAGTTCGTTCGCATCCCGAACGACACAAAGACACTGACCGACGAGCAGCGTGAGTCTGTACAGAAACTCATCGACCGCATTGAGGAAGATGAGGATGTACAGAACGTATTCACGAACTTAGCGGATTAGTCGAAAGTCGAAAGTCAAAAGTCAAAAGTCGAAAGACTATGATTATTAGCGAATATTTCAATCTAAGCGAGTGTCAGGCTGAGCAGTTTGCTCAGCTTGATGCTCTTTACCGTGACTGGAATGCGAAGATCAATGTGATCTCGAGAAAGGACATTGACAACCTGTACGAGCACCATGTGCTGCACTCGCTGGCTATAGCGAAGTTTGTGCGGTTCAGTGCAGGTACAACCGTCATGGATATCGGTACGGGCGGAGGCTTTCCCGGAATACCACTGGCTATACTCTACCCCGACTGCCGGTTTGTGCTGGTGGACTCTATCGGCAAAAAGATCAAAGTAGCCTCCGCTGTAGCCGAAGCATTAGGACTCACGAACGTGGAGTGCATCCAGGAGCGCGCTGAGGATGAGAAACGGCAGTTTGACTTCGTAGTCAGTCGCGCGGTGATGCCCCTGCCGGATCTGGTGAAGCTCATCAAGAAAAACATCCGTCATGACAAGCAGCACAACGCCCTACCTAACGGATTGATTGCATTGAAAGGCGGCGGGCTGGACGCAGAGACTGCGCCATACAAACGCATCGTGGAGGCTACGCCAGTGAGCAATTGGTTTGAGCAAGAGTGGTTTAAAGGGAAACATGTGGTGTACTTACCTTTATGATTGACAATAGAAGATTATTGACTATTTTTATTAGACGATGAATTTGACAATCAAGAGCTTTGTGTGCAATCCGTATATGCAGAACACGTACGTGGTGCATCTGCCGGAGCGGAAAGAGTGTCTGATCATTGACGCCGGAATGTACGAGCCGGAAGAGGAGCAGGCTGTTGCCGAATATATCCGGCAACAGCAACTGGAAGTGAAGGCTGTGCTTATCACGCACAGCCACCCTGACCATATATGCGGTCGGAAATGGTTGGAGCAGACCTATCCCGAGGCACAGGTGGTGGATTACACTTATCTGAAAGACTTGACAAAAGAGCATGAACCTGAACTGCACTATGCCGATATGACTATCCGCTGCCTGTTCACCCCCGGGCATAAGGAGGATTGCGTGTGTTACTATGTGCCGGAGAGCGGTGTGTTGTTCTCGGGCGATACACTATTCCGGCAATCCGTCGGACGCACCGACCTACCCGGCGGCGACTACGGAACGCTTATCGAATCACTGCACTACCTGATGCAACTACCAGAAGAGACAAAGGTCTATCCCGGACACAGCGAGCCCACAACCATCGATTATGAACGGAAGTACAACCCGTTCATTTAACACTATCGACGCACTCGCAAATAGAGCACGAACGCAATAATCAGGAAGATAATATTCGGCAGCCAGACACTCATGAACGGCGACATCACACCGCTGACGGAGAATGTGGTGCTGACTGTTGAGAACAAGATATACAAGGCTGTCAGAGCGACACCTATTCCGAGATTCTTACCCATTCCTCCACGCACTTTCTTGCTGGAGAGGGTTACGCCCAGCAGAGTCATAATGAATGCTCCCAGCGGTCCTGCGAAGCGGGTGTACCACTCCGTTTCGAACGCTTTGACGTTACCTGCGCCGCGTTCGCGTAGTTTTTGGATATACTGATACAGTTCGGGATTCGTCATCTGCTGCGCCTGCTCGGCAGTAATGAACAGATCCTCGGGAAGAATAGGAATGATCGTATCCAGGGACTGTCCCTGCACCAACGTTTCACGCATTCCATCAAAGCGTCGTTCGGTGAAGTTCTCCAAGCGCCATGTGTACTCCTCAATATGCTTGATACGATCCGCCGTGATGCGCTGGGTGAGACTCTTCCCCTCAAAGTGCTCCAACGAAGCGCGGTACCCCAAACGCGTGCGCATCTGGAAGCTCTCGATGTACAACACCGTTCCTTCACTGACCACCATCTGTACGTTGCGTGCATTCTCGCGCGTGAACTTCTCAATATACTTGTCAGTGAATGCGAGCATCTTCTCCGAAGCCCGAGGTATAACCCAACCGCCCAAGCCGAAGGTGAACACAAACAGGAAGGTGGCGGTGACCAGATACGGTCGCAGAAAGCGCTCGTAGCTCACGCCGGAAGCCAAGATGGCTATGACCTCGCTGTTGCCCGCCATCTTCGAGGTAAAGAAAATCACCGAAATGAAGATAAACAGCTGGCTGAACATATCCAAGTAATACGGGAGAAAGTTCAGGTAGTAGTCAAAAACAATCTCACGCAAAGGCACTTGGTTCTCATAGAAGTCATCGAGTTTCTCCGTCAGGTCAAATACGATGGCAATACTCAATATCAACACAATCGACAGGAAGAATGTGCCGAGGAACTTCTTGATAATATACCAGTCTAATATCTTCAATTATAGCCGTTGTTTGAGTCGTGGCATGAGGTCGGTTTTCCACTGATGGAAATCTCCGGCGAGGATGTGACGGCGCGCTTCGGTAACCAAGTGCAGGTAGAAGGCGACATTGTGGATACTGAGGATCTGCAAGCCGAGCATCTCTTGTGCGTGTATAAGATGACGCACGTACGCACGCGTATAAGCATGGTCCACGAGCGAAGTGCCTGCCGGGTCGAGTTCGGTGAAGTCGTCCTCCCACTTGCGGTTGCGCAAGTTCATTATGCCGTTCATGGTGAAGATCATGCCATTACGTCCGTTGCGGGTAGGCATCACACAGTCGAACATATCCACGCCGCGCTCAATGGCTTCGAGAATATTCCACGGCGTACCGACACCCATGAGGTAACGGGGTTTGTTTTGCGGAAGGATGTCATTGACCACTTCAATCATCTCATACATGGTCTGTTCGGGTTCGCCCACTGCCAAGCCGCCAATGGCGTACCCGTCGCGGTCAAGGTCGCGCAGGCGCTTTGCCGCTTCCTGACGCAGGTCAGGATAGGTACAGCCTTGCACGATAGGGAAGAGATGCTGCTTGTAGCCGTACAGGTCTTCCGTGCCGTCAAACCGCGCTATACATCGGTCGAGCCATCGATGCGTGCGTTCCATGGACTGCGTGGCGTAGGTGCGGTCAGCCGTGCCCGGGCAACATTCGTCAAACGCCATCATGATGTCCGCGCCAATGAGCCGCTGGATATCCATCACGCCTTCGGGCGTAAAGAAGAGTTTGCGTCCGTCAATATGACTGCTGAACTTAACGCCTTCGTCGGTCATCTTTCTTAGGTCGGTGAGCGAGAAGACCTGAAAGCCGCCCGAGTCCGTCAGGATAGGATGATTCCAGCCTTCGAACTTATGCAAACCTCCGGCACGGTTGAGGATATCCGTACCCGGACGAAGGTACAGATGGTACGTGTTGCCTAAGATAATCTGCGCGTGGATATCGTCTTCCAGTTCGTGGCGATGAATACCTTTGACCGAGCCATCCGTGCCGACGGGCATGAAGATGGGCGTGAGGATATCGCCATGATCGGTATGAATAACGCCGACGCGAGCTGCAGTGGCTGCATCGGTATGTTGAAGTTCAAAGAAATTCATGATTCGAGATGTCGATAATTCGAGATGTCGATATCCCGATTAGAGTTTGTTATTTGTAGGAAAAACAATGGCAGGCTTGAATGTAGCCTGCTCCTCAGGCGTCATCAGTGCGTACGCCATGATGATGACAGTGTCACCGACATGCACGAGGTGCGCAGCTGCCCCGTTGATGCATATACACCCGCTACCGCGACGGCCGGCAATGACGTAGGTCTCCAGACGCGCACCATTGGTATTGTCAACCACCTGCACACGCTCGCCGGCATAGATGTTTGCTGCGTCCATCAGATCCTGGTCAATGGTTATACTGCCTACGTACTCGAGGTTAGCCTCCGTAACCTGCACGCGGTGAATCTTCGATTTGAGTATTTGTACTAACATATCGTTTTCTGCATTCGCACATTTTGCTGCGCAAAATTACAAAAAAAATATTATATATGCAAATTTTTCAGAGAAAAAAAGTCCTAAGCCATGCATATTTGCACAAAATCACTCACAGTTCTGGCAAATAGGTATCTCTGCGCGGTGTTTGAGCACTGCACGCCGGAATGTTTCTGCCTGTTTACCATGCCATATTCCCCGTAGTGTGGCGTTAGGCGTGAGGATATTGCCGAAAGGATGCGTCTGGCTCTTGTCGTAGCAGCATGGCAGCACATTGCCGTTGACGTCAATCACACAGCCACTCCACAGACGGAAGCAACAGTTATGAAGACTGTGCTTGGGCACATAGCGCGACAGACTATTGTCCCACTTGTAGCGCGAGTACCTTGGATCGCTTGGCATGAGCGGTGAACCGTGTTCGTAGTCATAGAGTTGTGCTGTTTTCATCGTCAGACGGTCTGCGCCGAGGCGCTTGTACTCCTTACGGAACGTACTCCACTCCGCTTCGTTGGTCTTCAGTAGCAAGCACTGCAACTCTATTACCATGTGCGCGCCGGTTTCTGTCTTTGCCTGCCGCAACAGCCGTACAGCTTCTTTCGCCTTGTCCACACTGCCTCCACGCCGATATTGCTCGTATGTGAGCTGCGTCCAACCGTCGAGGCTGACGATGATCCGGTTGAGTCCGGCGCGCGCCAAGGCTACGGCCATTGACTGATCAAGGCTTTGCGCGTTGGTGGAGATAATGGTGTACAGCCCTGCCTCGCGGGCTAATCTTACCATCTGAGGCAGTTTGTCGTTGAGTAGCGGCTCGCCTTGCCAGAACAGTTGGATGGTATGTGCGTAGGGCGAGACTTGCTCCACAATCCGCTGAAAGTGTTCCAGCGTCATCAAGCCGCGTTTGGCCGTACTTTGCCGCAGTCCTACCGGACATTCGGGACAGGAGAGTTGGCAGAAGTTCGCCGGCTCGACCGACACGAACACCGGCAAGTGCCGGACACAATGCAAACCTACGCTGCTGAGAGCATAACTGCCCCAACAGCGTAGTTGGTTCACGAGCCGTGTTGCGAAGCGTTTCACTAATGAATGGCTATCTTGTTCACACGGCGCTCATGGCGACCGCCCTCGAAGTCCGTGGCAAAGAAGGTCTTGACCATCTCCAGCGCCTTGTCCTTGCTGATGAAGTTAGCCGGCAAGCCGAGCACATTTGCGTTGTTGTGTTGACGGGCGAGTTCCACGAGGGGTATATCCCAGCATAATGCAGCGCGAACACCCTGATGTTTGTTTGCCGTCATGCATATACCGTTGCCGGTCGAGCAGATAACGATACCCAGAGGTTGTTCACCTTTCTCGATTGCTTCCGCCAGCGGGTGAGCAAAATCGGGATAGTCGCAACTCTCCGTGGAGTAGCAACCGTAGTCCTTAACTTGTGCGCCCTGGCTCTCCAGCCATGCGCGCACGTCTTGCTTGAGATTATAGCCGGCGTGATCGCTCGCCATGGCTATTGTCAGTCCTTTGATATTCATGATTGAAAGATTTATAAGTATTTCTTGAGGTCTTTCTCGAGTTTTTCGAAGTCGGTATATCGCCCTTGCACAGCGCCTTTCCTATCCAAGAGGAAGAGGACAGGTACGGCGCCGACATTGTATGTCAGCAGCGGCGCCATCGTTTCCGTACGTACGCAGGTCCATGGCAGGTTCCTCACCCACTCTTCCCAAATCAGTTTCGAGCCGTCCACACTGACCGAATAGATATCCAGCCCTTTGCGGTTGTACTTGTTATCCAGTTCGCGCAATGCGAGCACATAGGCGTTGCCCTGCTCCATCTGCGAGGACGAGAACTCCAGCACGATTACCTTGCCCAGATGCTCACTCAGGCGACATGTATCACCGTAAATGTTCGGCAGGGCAATATCAAGGAATGAAGACTCGCTCTCGTCAATATACTGACGAAGAGCCTGTTCGTTGAGCGCCTTGCGTTCAGCGTTCAGCACTCCTAAGACTTGTGCATGCAAGGTCTTGGTGCGCACATACTCCGGCAGCCATACATCCAGCGATGTAGCCACAACCTGATAGTATTTGCGCTGCTGCGGCTCGTATAGATCAAACACCGGCACGCCTTGTTTGCTTTGGAAGACAGCATAGTACGCAGCCATGGTGCGCGGATATTGCATGATAACCTCCTGTGCAAATGCGCGGTGATTGTCTATCGGTTGCTCGCGCAGCGAACGGCGCAGTCGGGCGACCAATACGCTCTGCTCCGATCCGTCAAAAGCTTCGGTCAACGGCAGACTGTCGCGGGTGGTACATAGCGTGATCGTTTCCGTTGAATCCACCACCAGCACCGCATATTTCTGCCCTATGCGCAGACGGTAGAAATCCGGATACTCAGGCGCCTTGCCGTGTAGCACATACGCACCATCCGCCTTCAGTACACACGAATCCTCCACCTCTGTGGCCGTTAAAGCTGTGTGCTCCAAGTATAAGACTTCACCCTCGGAACCGGATACCTGACCGCGCACCTCGAAGCGGGGGACACGGTCACAACTTGCCAGAAGCAAGAGTGCACACAGATAAATACATCCTCTTTTCATATATAATTTCTCATTCTATTCAATGGAACACAGCTGCCAAGTTACCGAACATCAGCTGACAGGCGATAGCCAGTACGATGATACCAAAGAACTTACGGATAATATACAAGGTATTCTTACCCAAGTATTTCATCAGCCAGTGTGTACCGGTGAGCACGAAAAACAAGATTATGATGCACAGTAGCACAGCCATCACAAGGTTGATAACACTATACTCCGAAGTCATGGCGATAAGCGCGGTGAAAGCGCCCGGCCCTGCATACATGGGAAAAGCCAAAGGCACAACGTTGCCGTTACCTTCCACATCCGCCTTGAAGATAGTGATATCCAGGATCATCTCAAGTGCCATCAGGAAGATGATAAATCCACCGGCAACGGCGAAATACTCGACCTTAATGCCGAACACCCTCATCAACCACTCACCCAGCGACAGGAACGCCAACAGGATAAGCGCCGAGGCGGCACATACGACCCAGGGAGTGATCTTCGCGCCGTTTTTCTCCATATTAATCGTCACCGGCACATTGCCAAACGGGTCAATGATGGCGATCAAAAAGAACATCGCTGACACGATTTGCATGCAATCCAGCGATTGAAAAATTGATTGAATATATGTCCACATATCTTGAATTATTAGTTTGTTTGCATTTTGACATACAAAGATACAACTTTTTTAGCACATTTGCAAGCCAAAAGCACAAAATCTGCTTTTTTTCTGCAAAAATTTGCAAATGTCTATATTTTTTTGTATCTTTGCATGCAAATTGCAAAGAATGCGGCAATGAACCGCTAAATCAGACAACTAATAACAACTAATTCATAACAATTGTATGATTAACTCACAAGACATCAAGAACGGCGTTTGCATCCGTATGGACGGCCGTTTGTATTTCGTAATTGAATTCCTTCATGTGAAACCCGGCAAGGGCAACACTATTATGCGCGTTAAGTTCAAAGATGTTGTGGACGGTCGCGTTCTGGAGCGCCGTTTCAATATCGGCGAGAAATTGGAAGATGTACGCGTAGAGCGTCGTCCGTACCAGTTCCTGTACAAGGAGGGTGAGGACTACATCTTCATGAACAACGAGACCTATGAGCAGGTACCCATCGCTCATGACCTGATCACCGGTGTGGATTATCTGAAAGAGGGATTTGTTGTTGATGTCGTTTCTGACGCTTCGACTGACACCATCCTCTTCGCCGAGCTTCCCGCCAAGGTTGAACTGGCTATTGCTTACACCGAGCCGGGTCTGCGTGGTGATACCGCAACCAACACCCTGAAGCCCGCCAAGCTGGAGACCGGCGCTGAGATCCGTGTACCGCTGTTCATCAACGAGGGCGAGATTGTGCGCGTGGACACCCGCGACGGCAGTTACTGCGAGCGCGTGAAGTAATCAACGCAAGGCTCTATTACAATGAATGCCGCCAAGCTTGGCGGCATTTTTCATTTCAGGCGAGTAGATTACTTGCCTATGCAGAAGCGTTCGAAGATGGTGTTCAGCACCTCTTGGGACGACACTTGACCGGTTATCTCACCAAGGGCATCCAGCGCGTCATGCAGATCCATCGCCAACAGTTCGCCAGTCAACCCGTCTTGTAATCCCGAGCCAACCCGCTCCAACGCATCCTGAGCACGACACAACGCCTCGTAATGGCGCACATTGCTTACCAGCACACTGTCGCTGTGCTTTGTTAGCCGGCCGACCTCCTCTTCCAGTCGTGCCAACAACGGCTGTATATCTCCGTTCTTGGCACTGATGCTGATGGCTGACTGCTGGTGGCTGACTGCTGATAGCTGATTACTGATATCTTTTTTATTGTACACGCGCAACCACACTTGCCGTTCGCCCAACATACTCTCGTCCAAGACCGTCTGGGGTTCAGTGGCATCCAGCAGTTCTATGACTATGTGCGCTTTTCTGACAGCTTGCAGACTGCGCTCTATGCCCATTTGCTCAATTGTATCATGCGTCTGCTGGATGCCGGCAGTATCCGTCAGACGCACCATCACACCATTGAGCAGCATCGTATCCTCCACGGTATCTCGCGTTGTGCCGCGTATATCGCTGACGATAGCCCGCTCGTCGCCTAACAATGCGTTCAATAGCGTAGATTTGCCGGCATTCGGCGCTCCGACAATAGCCACCTGCACGCCTTGCTTGATGGCATTACCTGCCTCAAATGAATCAACAAGTTCGCGAATCATCCCTTCGGCTTTCTGCAACACTTGTGTCAACTGCGTCCTGTCGGCGAACTCCAGTTCCTCATGATCCGCAAAATCCAACTCCAGTTCCAGCAGCGAGGTGAATGTGAGCAATTGTTCGCGCAGCTCGCTGATCTTGCCGGATATACCTCCGCGGAGTTGATTGAGTGCAATGTCTTTCTCCGCAGCCGATTCGGCAGCAATCAGGTCAGCCACACCTTCCGCTTGCGCCAGATCCATTCGCCCGTTCAGAAACGCACGCTTGGTGAACTCGCCCCTGTCTGCCAGACGCGCTCCGGCATCCACCAGCCAGCGCAGTAACTCCTGTTGAATATAACGACTGCCGTGGCAGGCTATCTCCACCGTATCCTCGCCCGTGAACGAGTGCGGCGCACGAAACACTGTGCACACCACTTCATCCAAGCGTGTTCCATTACGTTCTATCGTTCCATAATGAGCACTATGAGTCACGGCCTCGCTCAGTTTGCACCTACCGCAGAACAGTTTGTCAACTACAGCAACGGCATCATTGCCACTCACACGAACAACAGCTATTCCCGCAGAACCGAAAGCCGTCGAGATAGCGCAAATTGTATCTTCTTGTAACAACATAGCAGGCATTATTCACAAATTTTCGCACAAAGATACAAAATTATTTGCAAAAAAGCAAATTTATTCGTATCTTTGCATCAAAATTATGAAAACAACGTTACTTGTAGTAGGCAAAACCGTCGGCAACGAGTTGCCGCAGATGATTGAGACGTACGTACAGCGCCTCAAGCACTATATTCCTTTTGACATACAGGTTATACCGGATTTAAAGAACACCAAGAGTCTGAGCGTGTCGCAGCAGAAACAACAGGAAGGTGAGATGATTCTCCGCGCAGTTGAGGGGAGTTTTGTTGTTCTGCTGGACGAACACGGAAAGGAGTACAGGAGTTTAAGTTTTGCCAACCAACTGCAATCGTGGCTTAACTCATCCACACGCGGGCTGACATTCGTTATCGGCGGCCCTTACGGCTTCAGCGAGGCGGTCTATCAGCGAGCGGATGCCAAAATCTCGCTAAGCCAGATGACTTTTAGTCATCAAATGATACGTTTGCTGTTTGTCGAGCAACTCTACCGTGCCATGACCATCCTTCGTGGCGAACCATACCATCACGAGTGATACATTTTTCAGATGGCAGAGGCATTTTACCCTGCTATATGTCACCTTAAAATAACAAAAAGTGCGAAAAATATGCTATAAAACATGTTTTTCGCACAAATATTTGCATATTTGCATAATTTGTTGTACTTTTGCATCGTGTTTTTCATGGTATTAGATTTAAGGTTAATGAAGATTGGGTTGCCGGGAGGCAATCCTTCTTTTTTTTTGCCTACCCATCCCCCTACCTCATTAACCTCTCATCATTAACCATTAAACATAAAATTTACATCTGCGGTAGAATCGTACGCAGTTGTCTTTCTACAGAAGTGGCTATCAAGTCGTGCCCTTGCTGCGACGGGTGAATACCATCCATGCAGAGATACGGACGGTAATCACTGCTGTTCAAGAACGGCGATGTGATATCCAGTACCGGCACGCGCTCCTGATAACCGATCTTATATACAGCCAGACTATACATATCGTGGTAGCTGCGGATGCGTTCCTCGCGGCCGCCAAGCCATGATAGTACGTTACGCTGATCTTGATCACCCATGTTGCGCGTCACGAAATTATAGAACCGCTCATAGTCGATCATCGGCAGCGACATCAGTATCGGCTTGCTGCCTAATTCCTTAATACGCGCGATAAGTTCGCGATACATCTGACGGAACGTTGGCAATTCGGTCATCGGATAGTGATTGTCTTTAGGCGCTGCAGCGATATCCGTCCAGCAGAAATCCGAATCGTTGCCGCCGAACTCCACCAACGTCACATCGCTGTTGGCGATAGCCTCAGCATGTTGCTCGGCAATCTGCGCGCCACGGGTGATTGTGCAACCCATTCGACCGTAATTATCCACTTCTACTTGCATATCTTCTGCACAACGGTCAACAAAACCAGCAGGCAGGATCTTGTAATTTTCTCCGTCAAAAATCACACCTTTGGTGATTGAGTCGCCCAAAGCGACAATTCGTTTGATTGTATTCATAATTGTTGATTTGGTTTGTTATTTCGACATAATGTTTCGTTGAAAAACGATGCAAAATTACTACATTTTTCTGAGGTTTGCAACTAAGTGGGATTATACGGCACGATTTTTGATGAAATTAGGGTGTTTATAGACGAAATCGGGTATATAGGGATAAAAAGTGACAAAATCGGATTTCGTCACACCACAAAAATTGATCAAATTTGTATCGTTTTACCTGCCAATGAAGCGTATTCCACATAATCTGCTAAACGTGCCCTCGATGTTGGCACACGTGTTGATTATACCGGTATTCATGTTGTTCTTTGTGCTCATTTACCTGCCTAAATGGATGATTAACCTGTTGAATATGGGCGCAGACCGATGGATATTCAACCTATTGATGGTTATATGTATTGTATTAGGCGTGCTATGCGCTTCGCGTATACCTATTACCTGCGTGCGCTCTCGCCTGCGCGAATTCTCGTGGCTTAGGTACACCCTATGGTGCATCGCAGAGATCATCGTCACATCGGCGTTTGTCGCACTGTATCTGACCGTTACGCGCAACGCACTGCTGGGCGGGATAGTAACCGATTATTTCTCTACACTCGGATGGTCAACAGCCATGGTGGGAAGTGTAGTGATCTATCCATACCTGCTACTGAACTTCGTGTTCGCCATTTTGGACAGACATGAACAACAAGTACCGGACGATGAGTTGATTCGTCTGCATGACAGTTCGCAACAACTCAAGCTGGTGGTTGCCTCTGGCGCCGTTGTATATGTCGAGGCTGCAGCCAATTACCTGATCATCAAATACACAGAGGGCGAGCGCCTCAAAGAGTACCAACTGCGCAATACAATGAAAACACTCGAGCCCCAGTTGCAGAAACATGGCATTATCCGCTGCCAGCGTTCGTTCTTTGTCAATCCCAAGCACGTAACCGCGCTGCGCAAAGACAAGGAAGGACTGATCATCGCCGAACTGGATATACAGAACACACGTACTATCCCCGTTTCGCCAACCTATTACGACAATTTGAGCAGATTGCTATAATATGAGTGAAATCAATACATCCGCTTACCCGTTGTTGCCAGCGTTGGCAGTAGATGCTGCGTGCTCAGGCAATCCCGGTGTTATGGAGTTTCGCGGCGTGATAGCCGACACAGGCACGGAAGTTTTCCATCGCGGGCCGTTTCCGCAGGGAACGAACAACATCGGCGAGTTCCTCGCCTTGGTGCTCGGGCTCGCATACCTCAAGCAGAACAACCTGCCGTGGAACATCTACACCGACTCCGTGACCGCCCTCGCTTGGTTGCGCCAGCGCAAGTGCAAAACCAAACTGCCGCGCACGCCGCAGACGGAGGACTTGTTTGTGATGGTGCAGAAGGCCGAGGCCTGGCTGCGCGCCAACACCTACTCCACGCGCATCTACAAGTGGGATACAGAGAAGTGGGGAGAAATACCTGCTGACTTCGGACGCAAATAATATTCTGCTCAAAACAACAAACAATATATAGAATGAGTAATCTTTACGTAATCATCGGAGCAGCTATATTGCCTGCCATAGCGTGGGTGATATTCATTTGGCTGAAAGACAAGTACCAGCGCGAACCCCTCAAGTATATTCTCCGCGGCGTGGCATACGGCGTTCTGTCTGCCGGATTGGCAATTGCCCTTGAGTCACTTATCATCGGTATGGGGCTCGTTCCCGAGCCTCACGGCTACATAGGTGCGCTATGGAAAGCGTTTATCGGCGCAGCGGTGCCCGAGGAGCTCGTCAAACTGCTGATGCTGTGGCTACTGCTCCGGAACAACCCCTATTTTGACGAGCGGTTTGACGGCATTGTTTATGCCTGCTGCGTGGGAATGGGTTTTGCCGGCACGGAAAACATTATCTACCTGCTCGGAAATATTGACAATTGGCAAACAGTAGCCGTACAGCGCGCTATCTTCTCTATTCCCGGGCACTTCATGTTCGCAGTAGCGATGGGATACTTCTACTCGATGCTGTATTTCGGTGATATGTCATTGCGCGAACGCTCGCGCATATTGTGGGTACCCGTAGCCCTGCACACCATCTATGACGGATTGCTGTTCATGGCAAGTCTCGGTACGGTTCTGACCGGTCTGCTCGTGCTGGCATTCTACGTATTCTGTTACTTCTTGCTCCGTGGCGGTCAACGACGCATAGCCGACCACCTGAAGCGTGACAAAGAAGATCCCAACCAAGTAGCTTACTATGCTGAAAACAAATAAATATTTCTTCCGCGTTGCTGAGCAACTGTTCAGTGTCAGTGGTGATGAGCGCTGGCTGATGACCGCCTCCAACCTTGCACCGTTTCGTGTGACGGCTGACGCATGCACCGATGCCGATGTGCGCTTTGCCATAACCATGCAAGAAGCGGAAGCCTTTGGAGACATCGTAGGGTTTACTCACTTCTTTACGGACAACACCGAAGCAGATATGCCGCGCATAGAGGTCTATCAATCTGCTGACTATTGGCTCTTCCGCATAGCGCAGATCGCCGATGCTCCGGTGTGCTGCGAGATTCACATGAGCAAGGATTTCCGTCAAGCGGTTGTAACGGTTCTGCAAGATATAAAGGCAACAACCCTGCGCTTTGCCATTGACAATGCGGTTATGCTGCTCTTTGCCTTTGCTACAGCTCACCACGGCATCCTTGAGATGCATGCCTCGGTAGTTGTGCACGAGGGAAAAGCCCGTCTCTTTCTCGGGCATTCAGGCACCGGCAAATCCACTCACGCACGCCAGTGGCTCGCCCAATTCCACACAGCCTACCTGCTCAATGACGACAATCCCGTGTTGCGCGTGGACGAGCAAGGAAAAGTGTGGGTGTACGGTTCGCCATGGTCTGGGAAGACGCCCTGTTACCGCAACGAGCGTGTACCTGTAGCAGCAATCGTCCAATTAGAACAAGCACCGCAGAACGAGATTCAGCCGCTTGCTCCGGCACAAGCGTACGCCTATATGTTGTCGTCTTGTTCAGGCATGAAAGTGCTGCACGAAGCAATGGACGGTTTGCACGATACAATCAGCAAGATTGTGCTCGGCACGCCGATGTTCAAACTCCGCTGTCTGCCCGATAAAGCCGCAGCCGAACTTTGCTATAACGCGACACGCTAATGCAACTGCCCAACGAGATATTTATCCCTGAGATTGCGCGTCTGGTGAACGAAGGCAAGCAGGTGGTGTTTACGCCCACCGGCGTGAGCATGCGACCTTTCATCGAGGGCGGTGTGGACAATGTGACGCTCGTTCAGCCTAATGATCTGCAGGTCGGTGACATTGTTCTGGCAGAGATACAGCCGCAGCACTATGTTCTGCATCGCATCTATGCTATGCAGGGCGACAATGTGACACTTATGGGCGACGGCAACCTCGTGGGCACGGAGCATTGCTCACGCAGTGGCATCCTCGCCAAAGTCACAGCCATTCACTCGCCGAAAGGGCAGAACAAACCCCTCACCCGTGCCTGGCTCTGGCGGCATTTGAAACGTTCGCGAAGAATATTACTGAAAATCTATAGACACACTTGTATATGAAAGTTATTTCCGGATTTGCATTACGCCCCTTAGGCAATGAGTATCTGCTTATTGCAGAGAGCGTGGAGCTTGTCAACTTCAACGCAATGATCACCCTCAACGAGAGTGCCGCATACCTGTGGCGCAACGTGGCGGACAAAGAGTCTTTTGACGAACAGACCCTTGCCGACCTGCTGCTCGCTGAGTACGAAGTATCGCCCGAACAAGCTCTCGCTGATGCCCGCAAGACCATCGTCTCCTGGCAAGACGCACATCTGCTCACTGATTGCTGATGACTGCCTCACTGGCACATATCACTCCCATCCGTGGTGTGAACGACGAGGGCAAGGGCAAGAAACATGCTCTACATCGGCTTATTCATGCTACCGACGCCGAAGTGCTATGGCTGCACGACGATGACATCCTCCCTCCCACAGCCACCGATGCCGAGGCTGTAGCCGCATTGGGCGATGCTGACCTTCTCATCTTACCGCTGCATATGCAAACAACGCAGCACACTCTCATCCAACGTCTGCAGGTCATTGAATACACCGCCTTACAAGCACTCACCATCCGCACGGCAAAACGCGGAGAAGCAATCCTGTGTAGCGGAGCGAACCTTATCGTTCGGCGCGATGTATGGCTTGGGGCCGAGCCGCACCTGCACCCCGAGATTCCCAGCGGCGATGATATGTTTCTCTTAGAGTATTGCAAGCGCACAAGGCGGAGGATTGCCGTTAGCGAAGCAGAGAACTTGACTGCCACCGTCTCCGCCCAACCTACCCTGCGAGCCTTATTCCGCCAACGCATGCGTTGGGCGGGCAAAGCGCCACATTACACCGACCCTGACATCCGTCACTACGGCGAACTGGTGACTATTGCCCTTGTTCTGCAGATTCTATGCCCGCTGTTCGTGCTACTGTGGTTGCCCATGGAGTATAGTCTTGTTCGCGGCAAGGGTTTTGCGCCGCTCGACATTCTACTGCTCGCTCTCGTCTATCCCTATTACGCGCTCATCGCACTCATCGGCGGACTAATTCACCCCAAGCGCTGGTAAGGATCCGGTCGGTTAGGAAGATATTGGTTGCAAAGATGCATTTTTTTGTATTTTTGCATTTTTTTTGTATGGAAAACTTGCAAATATGATATTTTTTTTGTACCTTTGCATGTGTTTTCCGCGAATCGCGTACTCATGAAGTCAACCCGCTATATATCAATTGTTTTGCTGTTGGCAGTTGCCGAGGTGTTTTTTGTTGCACTTCGTCAGCATCCTCATCAGGCTCCCGAGCAATTGAAGGTGCTGTGTATCGGCAACAGTTTCTCGATTGACGCAGTGGAGAACAACCTCGTGGAGTTGGCAGCTGAGCGTGGTGTGAAGTTGACGGTCGGCAACCTGTATATAGGCGGTTGCTCGTTGGAGCGCCATGCGCTGAACATGCGCGGCGACTCGGCGGTATATTCCTACCGGCTGATGCGACAGAATCCCGAAGACGGCAGGTTTGAGCGGATTGTGACAGACAGCATATCTATCCTTCAAGCGCTGACGAGTGGCGAGTGGGATGTGATTACCATGCAGCAGGCGAGCCACTACAGCGGACAATGGTCCACGTACGAGCCGTGGCTGACCGAACTCATCGACAGTGTCAAGTTGCATATATCGCCAAATACAAAACTGTACTGGTACATGACCTGGGCATATCAGCAAGACGCCACCCACGGAGCGTTTCTGCCAAATTACAACGGTGACCAGGCATATATGTACGACGAGATTTGCGGCTGCAACCGCCAAGTGCTGAAGCGGCATCACTTCGACGGGTTTATTCCGGGCGGCGTAGCCATCCAGCAGGCACGCAAGACTAAACTTGGCGACACGCTCTGCCGTGACGGCTTCCACCTGAGTTACACCTACGGTCGCTACCTAATGGCGTGTCTCTGGCTCGAAGTACTGACCGGGCAATCGGCTGTGGGGTGCACATTTATGCCCGAAGGGATGAGTGATGGGCAAAGGATACTAACCCAAAAAGTTGCACATGGAGTAGCAGAAAAAGCAGAGAGATGTATATAGCAATAGCCGGAAATATTGGTGCAGGCAAGACGACGCTGACGAAGATGTTGGCGAAGTATTATGGCTGGGAGCCCCGCTTTGAGAGTGTGGGTTTTAACCCATATTTGGAAGATTACTACACCGACATCAAGCGGTGGTCGTTCTGCGTGGAGACATACTTCCTCAAGGAGCGCTTCAAAGATATGCTGGCGGTCAACGCCTCCACGCATACCATCGTACAGGACAGAAGCATATTTGAGGGCGTGTATGTGTTTGTGGCAAACAACTACAAGCGCGGTGACCTGAGCGACCGTGATTACACCACGTACATGGAACTCTTCGAGCACATGAAGCGGTTGATGAAGCTCCCCGACCTGATGATCTATCTGCGCAAATCCGTGCCCACGCTCATCGCACAGATACAGAAGCGCGGCAGGGACTACGAACAGGGTATGCAGCTCGACTATCTGAAGGATCTCAACGAACGCTACGAGGAGTTTATCTTCAAGCAGTATGAAGGTCGGGTGCTCGTCATCGAGAGCGACAATATGGACTTTGAGAACAACCCCGAGGACTTCCGCACTATCGTCAACAAGATTGACGCACAGTTGTTCGGACTATTCTCGGAAGACATGTGGAACAAGGAATAAAATTTTTATACTATGCATATAGCAGTAGCAGGCAATATCGGTTGCGGTAAGACAACGCTGACGAACATGTTAGCGAAACATTATGGTTGGGAACCCCGTTTTGAGAGTGTGGAGTACAATCCGTATCTGGCGGACTTCTATGCGGACATGGCTCGCTGGTCGTTTAACCTCCAGATCTACTTCCTGAACAAACGTTTCAAGGATGTAGTGGATATCCTCAATTCGGACAAGTATGTCATTCAAGACCGTACGATCTACGAGGACGCGCGCATTTTTGCGCCGAACCTGCATCGGCAGGGATTCATGTCCGACAGGGATTTTGACAACTACACCGACCTGTTCAACCTCATGACCTCGCTCATCCGCAATCCGGATCTGATGATTTATGTGCGTGCATCCGTGCCGACGCTCGTTTCGCAGATACAGAAGCGCGGGCGCGCATACGAGGCCAGTATCCGTATCGACTACCTGCAAGGTCTGAACGAACTCTACGAGGACTGGATCAAGGACTACAAAGGCAAGTTGCTCATCGTCGATGGCGACAAGATCAAGTTCGGCGAGAATGCTGCGGACTTCCAGCATGTGACGGACAGGATCGATGCCGAGTTGTTCGGTCTGTTCCCGTTTGAGCCTGCTGACACCAAAGGTCGCGATATATGATTCAGCGTTTCCTCGACTGGCTGCAATACGAACGCCGTTATTCGCTGCGCACGGTCAGTGAATATGGCGATGATCTGCACGCGTTCGCAGAATTGTTAGGCGGCGAGGAGAAGTTCGATCCGACACGTGCAGACACATCGGATGTCAAAGTGTGGATGGTCGATATGTTGGACGGCGGATTGTCGCCGCGAACAGTTAAGCGTCGTTTGTCGGCGCTTCGCTCGTTCTATAAGTACCTGCTTCGGCAGGGATTAGTCAAACGGGATATAACGCAAGGAGTCATCGCCCCGAAGACCGACAAGCCCCTTCCCATCTTTTTCCGCGAGAGTGAGATGGAGCGCGAACAGGCTATCGGCGAGCGTGAACTCGACGAACTGATGCACAGTCCCGACAGCAAAGCCTCACCGCGCGAGGTGTTCGAACTGACACGCGACAACCTGATCATCTCCATCCTCTACCAGACAGGCATGCGACGCGCAGAGATCATCGGACTAAAAGACGAAGATATAGACCTCATCGAAGGACAGATACGCGTATTCGGCAAACGGCGCAAAGAACGGGTTGTTCCGATAGGCAGACACCTCTGCGACGAGATTGATTCGTATCAGGAAGTTCGGCAGGGCTTTGAGTCGCCGGAGCATTACTTGCTCACGATGGTCAAACGCGACGGAACAATCGAGCAGATGACTGCCGCCGCCATATATACAATGGTACGCAGGCGCATGGGCGAGGTTTCCACCCTAAAGAAACACTCCCCGCACGTACTGCGCCACACCTTTGCCACCACGATGCTCAACAACGGCGCGGATGTACGCACCATACAAACCCTGCTCGGTCACTCCAGCCTCGCTGCCACACAGGTCTATACCCACTCCACCTTCGAACAGATCCAACAGGCGTACAAGCAGGCGCACCCGCGGTCGAAATAAGGCATTTGCAAGGTTTATGTGCAAAAATGTAAACAATCGGCAACCGGTTGAACGTTTTCTCACGAAAGATTTGGTAATAAAAAAATAATTTTGTACCTTTGTATGCTTTTGTGCGGCAAAACGCCGAGCGATGTTTCAGCTCTGCGATGCGCACAAAGCAATGTTTAACTTTTAATTATTAATTAACAAACATTATGGTAAATCACTACGAGACCGTTTTCGTTCTTACCCCCGTTTTGTCTGAGCCACAGATGAAGGAAGCGGTCGACAAATTCGAGAACCTTCTCACGCAGAATGGCGGCACCATCCTGAACCGTGAGGAGTGGGGCTTGCGCAAGCTCGCTTACCCTATCCAAGCAAAGACGTCCGGATTCTACTGCGTACTGCAGTTTGATGTAGAGACGGCATTCATTGCAAAGCTCGAGACTGAGTTCACTCGTGATGAGCGCGTGCTTCGCTTCCTCACAACCCGTCTTGACAAGTATGCTTTTGAGTATGCTGAGAAACGTCGTAACCACACTAAAAAAGAGGAGGCTTAATTATGGCACAGAACGATGAGATTCGCTACCTGACCCCGAAACAGACGGATCAGAAAAAGAAAAAGTACTGCCGCTTCAAGAAAGCCGGTATCAAGTACGTAGATTACAAAGATCCTGAGTTCCTCAAGAAGTTCCTCAACGAGCAAGGCAAGATCCTGCCCCGTCGTATCACCGGTACTTCGCTGAAGTTCCAACGCAAAGTTGCTCAGGCCGTTAAGAAAGCTCGCCACTTGGCATTGCTGCCTTACGTAACCGATATGATGAAGTAATTTGTTGAACCCTTAAAACAGAAGACATCATGGAAGTTATTTTGATTCAAGACGTAGCCAACCTCGGCTACAAGAACGATATCGTTAAGGTACGCGACGGTTACGGACGTAACTACTTGCTGCCCAACAAGCTGGCTATCATCGCCAACGAGAGCAACCGCAAGCAGCTCGCCGAGAACCTCAAGCAGCAGGCTCACAAACTGGCTAAGCTCCTGGCTGACGCTCAGGCTCTGGCTGAGAAACTCGCAGCAATTGTAATCAACGTGCCCGTTAAGGCTAACGAAGACGGCAAGATCTTCGGTACAGTTACCACACAGCAGATCGCTGACGCACTCAAGGCTCAGGACATCGACGTGGACAAGAAGATCATCACCGTTGAGCCGATCAAGCAAGTTGGTGAGTACGAGGCTACAGCCCGTCTGCACCGCGAGGTTAAGGCAACCATTAAGATTAACGTAGTAGCTGAAGCTGCTGAATAAGAACTGATTATGAAGGCTTGTGCAAGTCGAGTGAAAGCTCGCTTTCGCAACTCGACGCAGCCAAGGCTCCAGAATTTAAATGCAATTTAAATTATGAAACAAGGAATTCATCCCGAGAACTACCGCGTAGTAGTTTTCAAAGATATGTCGGATGGCACACAGTTCTTCAGCCGCTCTTGCGCTAACACGAAGGACACCATCGAAATCGACGGTCAGACCTATCCGCTGATCAAGTTGGAAATCTCCAACACTTCGCACCCGTTCTATACTGGCAAGTCGAAGTTGGTTGATACAGCCGGTCGCGTTGATAAGTTCATGTCACGCTACGGCAACCGCAAGCGTAACTAATCATGCAACGAGGCGAGCACCATGCTCGCCTCGCGCTTTTTTAAATGCATCCGCCATGCTTGGCGGATCATGCTACACTCATGAAACGAAAGAACAACACCATCTTACGCGCCACAGCAGCCACTACCCTACTTGACTTGATGCAAGCCAAGCTCGGCGGTATGACCGTAACAAGTATCAAACAATTGTTACGCACGCGGCGCGTGCAGGTGAACGGTGCCATTTGTACCCGCGGCGACCAAGCCCTCAAAGCCGCAGATGAGGTTACCATCCTCTCGCAGGCAGGTACTACGACCCTGCACCATCCAAAACTATCACTCGTATATGAAGACGACTACCTGTTAGTCGTCAACAAGAAACAAGGTCTGCTGACCGTGCCCACCAACCCTGACAGCGCAGAGACAACAGCCCTGTCCATACTCAAGGCGTACGTACGCAAGCAACACCCGCGGAACAACATCTTCGTTGTTCACCGCCTGGACCGCGAGACAAGCGGTCTGCTCGTCTTCGCCAAGACGCCCCAACTGCAAGAATATATGCGCACCTATTGGAGGCAACTCGTCACCAAGCGCACCTATATAGCCCTCGCCGAAGGTGTTCTGCCCGAGCAGAAAGGCACGATCACCACCTGGCTGACCGAGGACAAACGCAACGCAATGGTCTTCTCGTCCCCAGTGGATGACGGCGGACAAAAAGCCGTCACACACTACGAAGTGCTGGGCACAAGAGCACTCAAACACGGCAACGACACGGAAACGACACGTAAACGAGACGTAAACGACAGCGAGGAAGAGGCTACTCTCTCCCTTGTAGCACTTAACCTCGAGACCGGTCGCACCAACCAGATCCGTGTGCACCTCGCCTCTATCGGGCACCCGGTAGTAGGCGATCGCAAGTACGGCCACGGCAACACGTTCTCGCCCGTTGACCGCCTCTGCCTGCACGCACGCATTCTCGAGTTCATACACCCGGCCACCGAGCAGGTTGTGCACTTCGAGACACCTATACCCCGCGAATTCAAAATCTGACCAAGCTTGGTCAGATAACACCATAACCCTCAAATATCGTCGATTATATGGAGAATACAGTAACCATCTACTGCAAAAACAACAAGCAGTATTACGACATCCAGCGCGGTACTGCGCTTCTGGATGTCTATCGCATGACAGGGCTGCAATTGCCCTACCCTGTAATAGCCGCGCGCGTCAATTACAAGGTTCAGGACCTCACGTTCCTCGTCTACAAACCGAAAGACATCGAGTTTCTTGATGCTTCGTGCTCCGAAGGTATGCGCTGCTATGTCCGCACGTTGGAGATGGTGATGGCGTACGCCGTACGTACACTCTTCCCGCACACCGACCTGCGCGTGGAGCACCCCATCTCCAAAGGTTACTACTGCACACTCAAGGACTTTGACGGCACATATATGACCATCACTCAAGAGATCATCGACGCCATCGACGCGAAGATGAAAGAGTTCATCGCTGCCGACAAACCCATCATCGCCGAGGAGAAACAGACAAAAGAGGTTATTCGTCTGTTCAAGGAGTGCCACGACGAAGAAACGACGCTCTTTGAGACGCTCGGCAACCCCTACTGCCGGTACTTCCGCATTGACGACTATATCGACTACTACACCTCGGCACTCATGCCTTCGACAGGCTACCTGAATGTCTTTAAGCTCGAGCCATATCACGAGGGAATATTGCTCCGTATCCCCAGCCGAACCAACCCGAACGTGCTCGAAGAGAGTTGCAACCAGGATAAGATGTTCGAGATCTTTACCGAATATACCGGCTGGAACAAACTCCTTAAGATCAGCAACGTAGGCGAGTTCAACAAAGCCTGCAAGGGCAACAAATCATTCGAAATGATTAAGCTCTCCGAGGCACTCCATGAGAAGAAGATTGCCCAGATTGCCGATATGATTGTCAACAAGAAAGGAGGCATGCCGAAGTTCGTGCTTATATCAGGCCCGTCATCGTCCGGTAAGACCACGTTCAGCAAACGTCTGACGATTCAGATGCTCGTCAACGGTATTCGCCCTGTTGTGCTCTCGATGGACAACTACTTCGTTAATCGCGAGGACACTCCGCTTGACGAGAACGGTGATTGGGATTTCGAGCACATTGAGGCACTCGATCTGCCGTTCTTCCGCCAGCAGGTAGCAGACCTGTTGGATGGCAAGGAAGTCGAACTGCCCAGCTTTAACTTCGAGACCGGCAAACGCGAGTTCCGTGGCGACAAGCTCCAACTGCAAGACGACACCGTGGTAATCATGGAAGGCTTGCACGCCATCAACCCGCAACTGCTGCCGAACATCCCACGCGAGAAGACCTTCAAGATCTACGTCTCCTCGCTCACCACTGTCAACCTCGACAACCACAACTGGATACCGACCACCGATGTACGTCTTATGCGCCGTATCGTACGTGACTACCGCTACCGCGGCTACTCGGCGCGCGACACCATCGCCCGCTGCCCGTCAGTACGCCGCGGTGAGGAACGCTGGATCTATCCGTTCCAGGAAGAAGCTGATGTGATGTTCAACTCCTCCCTGCTCTTCGAACTGGCCGTACTCAAGCGTCACGCAGAACCTATTCTCGCCGACGTGCCGAAGTACTGCGACGAATATGCCGAGGCGCACCGACTTCATAAGTTCCTCTCGTACTTCGAGTCGATACCCGAAAAGGAGATTCCGCCTACATCGTTCCTCCGCGAGTTCGTCGGTGGTTCATCGTTCCGGTACTAATTCCTATAAGACGGTACTGCCGGTGGCTAACCACATCATGAATACCTCATTCAGTTCAACACTCACCCGCAAAGCGATAGCGATTGCTATCGTTTTGGGTGTGTTGCTACTGGTTATCGCTATAGCGAAGAGTTGCAGCGGTGGATCGGAAACAAGAGATGAGCAAAAGGAAGAGGAGATTGCGGAGACAAACATGGTTGCTTACCCGGGCAGGACATTCAATTACAAACAGCGGTTCAATGACCTGCAGTCCAAGCAATATGCCGTAGCAAGCAAGATCGGTCTCCCTCGCCCTCCGAAAGACCGAGAGGACGCTGCCTCAATGCGCAGCCGGCTCGTGGAGGTCAAGACATGCAATAACTATATTGTGGACGACCTGACGCACTCAGCACCGTACCTGATCCCTTCTGCAAAGAAAGAGCTGGATGCCATCGGCGAGGAGTGGGCGGATATATTGCAGCGCAACGGATTGCCGCACTACCGGTTCTATGTAACATCCGTGCTGCGTACCCAGGAGAGCATCAAGTACCTGCAACGCAGCGGAAACATCAACTCCGTGACGAAAAGCTGCCACTGCTACGGCACAACGTTCGACCTGGCATATATGCGCTTCGACAAGGTCACTCGCACCTGCGACTATATGCATCAGGACAATCTCAAACTCGTGCTCGGGCAAGTGCTGCTCAACCACCAGCGCGCCGGAAAAATCTATGTCAAATACGAAGCCAAACAGAGTTGCTTCCACGTAACCGTTCGAGAATAATAGTAAAGAGTGATATACAATCGTGACATATTCCAGCGGACAGAGTTGTTGTTAGGCGAAGAGTCTATGCAACGGATTGCCGGCGCGAAGGTAATCATCTTCGGTGTAGGCGGCGTAGGTTCGTGGTGCGCAGAGACCCTCATACGCTCGGGAATACATCACCTGACAATGGTGGACGGTGATGAGGTCGTCACCTCGAATATCAACCGCCAACTGATGGCTACGACAGCGACCATCGGTCTGCCGAAAGTCGAGGTGCTGCGCGAGCGGCTGCAAACAATCAATCCCGACGCAACGATTGAAGCCATCTGCGGACGCTACAATACCGAGACGGCTGAGAGTTTTCATCTGGAGCAGTACGACTATGTGATCGATGCCATCGATTCGCTCAAAGACAAAGCACAACTCATCAACCATGTGACGCGCCTTAAAAACGTGCAGTTGTTTAGCAGCATGGGCGCAGCGCGGAAGTTCGACCCGACAAGGATTCGTGTGGCGGAGTTTTGGAAGGTGGAAGGCGATCCGCTGGCACGCACGCTGCGCCACAAGTTCAAACAATTGAGCGAATACCCTGAGCGGAAGTTCCTGTGCGTCTATAGTGATGAGATTCTGCCCAGCAGGCAGTCCGTAATCAGCAGTCAGCAATCAGCAGTCAACCAAGAGCCGAGAGTTAACGGCACACTGGCGCATATCACCGTTATATTCGGTAACATGCTTGCCTCGCTCGTGTTGAGGCAGATCTTACTCCAATAAAATCTGAATACGATTCTCCATCTCGAGGAGTTCGTCGCGAAGAGTGGCTGCAAGGTCGAAGTTAAGGTCTTTGGCTGCCGCGAGCATCTGTTTGCGTTTCTGGTCAGCGGCTTTCTGCAGCTGCTTGGCATTCATCTGTTGCCACGGTGCGTTCTTCCAACTCTCGCGTATACGTTGTTGTACGGCTTCGCGTTCCTTCTCGGCATCATGATAGAGTCCTGCCAATGCGCCGGTGTTGATATCCTTGCGAATTGCAGTCGGCGTGATGCCGTGCTCGGTATTGTAGGCAATCTGAATGGCGCGCCGGCGGTTGGTCTCGTCAATAGTCTGCTGCATAGAGCGCGTGATGCGGTCGGCGTACATGATTACCTTACCGTTGACATGCCGCGCAGCTCGTCCGGCGGTCTGCGTAAGTGAGCGGCGGTCACGAAGGAAACCCTCCTTATCAGCATCCAGAATTGCCACCAGCGACACCTCCGGCAGGTCTAAGCCCTCGCGCAGCAGGTTGACACCCACCAGTACATCGTAGATGCCCTTGCGCAGGTCTTCCATAATCTTAATGCGCTCGATAGTATCGACATCGGAGTGAATGTATGCGGAACGGATATTGTACTGACGCAGGTAATCATCCAACTCCTCCGCCATACGCTTGGTTAACGTCGTGACGAGCACACGCTCCTCGCGTTCCACTCGCTGCTGTATCTCTTCGAGCAGGTCGTCTACCTGATGCTCCGAGGGACGCACATCAACCTCGGGTTCGAGCAGTCCTGTCGGACGGATGAGTTGCTCTACGACGATACCTTCGGATTGCTCCAACTCATATTCAGCAGGTGTAGCGGAGAGGAAGATAGTCTGACCTGTCTTCTCTTCCCACTCTTCGAAAGTGAGCGGACGGTTGTCGCGGGCAGCAGGCAGACGGAATCCGTACTGCACAAGGTTATCTTTGCGTGCCTTGTCGCCACCATACATCGCATGAATCTGGGGGATAGTGACATGACTCTCGTCCACCACCACAAGCATATCGTCGGGGAAGTAGTCAAGCAGGCAGTACGGCGGCTTGCCGGGTTCGCGGCCTTCGAAGTAGCGGCTGTAGTTCTCCACACCGGAGCAGTAGCCGAGTTCCTGAATCATCTCTATATCATAATGCACGCGCTCGTCGATACGCTTGGCTTCGAGTTCCATGCCGGCGTTATGGAAGAACGAGATTTGTTCGTCCAAGTCTTTCTTTATCTCACCGATAGCGCGGTCTATACTCTCACGCGAGGTGCAGAAGATCGTCGCTGGGTAGATATTAAAGAACTCAAACTCCTCAATGAGGTTCATCGTGACGAGTTCGAGTGAAGCAATGCTGTCTATCGTATTGCCGAAGAACTCCACGCGGATGATATAGTCGGCATAGGCGAGAGCTATATCAATCGTATCGCCCTTGACGCGGAACTTGCCTCGCGAGAGTTCGAGGTCGTTACGCACGTACTGTGCTGCCACGAGGGCAGATAGCAGTTCGTCCATCTGAATCTTCTGGTCACGACGGATAGATATGCAGTTAAGCGTGAAGTCCTGCGGACTGCCTATACCGTACAAACAACTGACCGACGAAACCACAATCACATCCTTACGTCCGGAGAGTAGCGCTGCTGTGGCAGAGAGCCGCAGCCGGTCGATCTCCTCGTTGATGCTCAGGTCTTTCTCTATATAGGTGTCGGTAGAAGGGATATACGCCTCAGGCTGATAGTAGTCGTAGTAACTGACGAAGTATTCGACAGCATTGTGCGGGAAGAACGCGCGCATCTCCGAATAGAGTTGTGCAGCAAGGGTCTTGTTGTGGGAGAGGATGAGTGTCGGTCGGTTGAGTTGCGCGATGACATTGGCTATGGTGAATGTCTTGCCACTACCGGTCACACCGAGCAATGTCTCCGCCCTCGCGCCGGAGCGTATACCGTCCACCAAGGCTGCGATAGCTTGCGGCTGATCGCCCGTGGGCTGATATGCTGACTCAAGACGGAACATATTGATTGATTAGCCAAGCTTGGCTAATTACTTCTGTTGTTGCTGTTGTTGCTGATATTGTTGGATGCGTTTCTTGCGCTCGCGGTTACGGCGGGTATCGCCCCAGTTAAAGTCATGACGAACAACCACGCCGACGCCCTCCACCATATCGGCTTGACGCAAGGAGTATTTATCCACGGTGTGGGTGTAGCCTTTCACGCGCAACATGCCATCCGGAGTGATGATATATTCTACATCCAGGTCTCCGAAGACCGGGCGGTTGTTCAGGTCATTGTAACGGTAGCCGACATTGCCGTTAATCAGCAACCGGTCAATAGGCTGGATAGAGAACTGCGCCTCATACTCCTGCGAAGCTTCAGCACCCTCGCCATCCGTACGGAAGTTAATACCGAAGGTGACGATGTTCGTCAGTTTGCTCAGCCACGAGTTGATCTGTCCTGTCACGGTGGACGAGAGTAGCGAGTAGGTCTCGTTGAGTCCTGTCGTATTAGTGCTGCGCAGGTACTCCGGCGTAAAGAACCGGTTGAACACCAGCAGGTATAACACCTCACGCATCAACATATCTTCGCTATTGATGAACGCACGCACTTGTGACTGCACCGTTTCGTCGCTCTGGGGCAATTCTATACCGAAAGATATAATAGGATTGCTTATCTCCTCGCGCATATAAATGATACAATTGACCGGCACGGATGTTCGGTTCGTCTGCAGGGACGACAGGTCGTTGCCGAACAGGTCTTTCAGGGACGCCACCACGTGGTACTTGGCAGCCACGTTCAATTCCATATCCATCGGTCCTCCCTGCCAGGTTATACTCGATCCGTCGCTGATGGTAAAGTCACGGTGTACCATATTGCCAAGGGCGTAACTTATACTGCCCTGCCGCAGCGTGAGCGTTCCCTGCAGTTGCAAGTCACCATTGATCAGATGTACGCGCATATTACCGTCGCCCCGTCCGCGAAGCATATCGTCGCTGTTCGTTCCGAGTTGCGTAAAGAACTGCGTACCTTGATCCACAGTAACATACATATCCAGATCCAGCTCTGACTCTTTGCGCATTTCGCGTGGCAGACGCTTACGGCTATCGACCTTCACCTCCTTCTTATCGTGGTCAACAAAGGTGATAAACCCGCTCTCCTTAGCATCGCTTATGCCTCCGATGTTCAGATGGAACACCGACCCGTTCTGCGCCTTGGCGTGCGCAAGAACACTCACTTTCTGCTCATTGCCGGACAGATGCACGTCGCCCGTGCCATAGACCTTGCCATAGAACGACGCTCCCGAGCTGTTAGGCAGGTCGAGTACGATAGCGTTAAGCGCGAGCATCTTCAGGTCAAAACTGAAGCCCTTGAAGTTCCAGTGATGCACGGCGCCGTTCAGACGCACGATGTGTCCCTCCTTGTCATAGATTGTGTGATGCGGGAAGATAATAGATGTGCTGTCCATAAATATGGAGTCGTTCACGTAGTACGTCACTCCCGTGAAGGGCACCTTGATGCTCATGTTGTGCGGTTTGGCTTCGATGGTCACCCACGTCATCTTCTGTCTGCCAAACACGTGTACATGCCCGGAAGCCCTGCCATTGATATTGTGCAGAATATTCTTCGTCCAATGGTTGAGGAAACCCATATTGAACGAATCGGGATAGATATGCAGACTCCATGTCTTGTCGTCCTGCGGAGTAATCAATCCGTCCAGGTTAGCCACGTGGCGTCCTGCGTCCACAACTTCGCCGCCAATCTCCACCGCTTTGCGCGTGACATCGAACTTCGCCCAAGCATCCATCTCACCTATCGGACTGCCGTTCAGTCCGGCATCCGCCACATGGAGGTTCGCGTCGAGTTGCAGGCTGCGCATGATACCATACAAGGTAGCCGCACCGGTTATCTTGCCTTGCGCGGTCAGCGATTGCTCGGGTAAGTTGGTGAGCCCCAAGATTGTGCTCAGGTCAATGTTCTGCAGCCATACGCGCAGAGAATCCTCATGGTGCGTGGATGCGACTCCGTCGGCGTAGATATATTTCTGCTCATTCCCGACCCACAAGTGCTCAATCTGCAATACGGTGTCGGCAACGCTGTATGTGAGGCGCGCCGGATCAACTGACCACAGATTGTTGGCAAAGTACAGTTGCGAGGGGAGAATATGTGTGGTAATAAGCGGCTTGTTGGCATATTCGTTAAAGGTGGTCAGCACGCCGAGTTGACCTCCGTAGGTCTCTTCCGCATCGTTGCTTAAGTCCACAGAAAGCAACACAGAGTCGCTGCGCGCTATGACACTCATCAGCAGGTCGGCGTCGCCGATCTCCAGCGTATCCGGCAGGTCAATATGAGCAGACGTACGCAGATGGATGCGATCGTCGTTGTTGTCTGCCGACAGAATAATATCGTTGATCTGCTGCTTGCCTATTCGGAGCACAGGGATAACTCCACTGACCGCCACACGCTTATGCGGCTCGTCGATGAAGCCCTTGACAGTCAGACTGCCGCTTTGAGAGATATTGGTGGGCATCACATCCAAAACCTTGTCCAAGTCATGGGCATAGAGATAGAAGGTAGCCTGCGTGGTGGAGGGACGAGCCATCAGTTCGTCACGCATCTTAGCATCAAACAAGTGCGGCAGGTAATGGACGGCAATCTTCGAGACACTGGTTCGCAGCTCCGTATAACTGAAATGTCCCGAGAAACGGCCTACGGCGTAGTCGGATTGCAGTTTGAGGCTATGTTGTGTCGGGTCGTCGCTTTCGGACTCGGCAAGGATCTTCAGTTGCTTCATCCGAACGCTATCGCCGTTGTTGGTGAACAGCACGCTGTCCAGCACCAGATAACCGTTAATATGGTCAATATGCGAGCCGTAGAAGTTGACATAGAGTTTGCCCTGTAGGTCACTGTCACTCAATTTGTCGGTGAGGTTGAGTGCGTCCAGACGCAGGTGTTGCAGGTCGAGCGTGATATTGATGAGCGGTGAGGTCTCACTCAGATCCACCAACCCGTCCAAGGCGAGCTGGATGTTCGGGTCATTACTACGAAGCGAGCCCTCGATGCTCCCCGGCTCGAACTTTCCCTTCAGTTGAACGTTCTTGTAGGTGTAGCCTTTGTAAGTAAAGTGTTGTATGCCTCCGTTGAATAGTCCATGCATGGGGTGTTCGTTGGCTATATGCCCGTTGACCCGCATGTTCATGGCTATCGTACCGATGTCGGGATTACCGAGGAGTCTGCCTAAGCGGAAGCGGCGCGTGCTGATTGCGCCGTTGAATGCCAGGTCGTCAAACTGTGCATTCGTCTGCGCGTGACCATCCATGCTGAATGTACCGAGAGCCGTACGGAACGAGCCGTGCAGATTCATGTCGCGCAGTTGACCGAAGATGACGCCGTTGTAATGCATCTCTCCCAAACGATAAACATGCACGGGGAGTTGGTACGGGTGATCCAGCAGGTCGGCTATGAAGTCCTGAAGCAGTGATGCTTTGACGAGCAGGTCTTGACACTCGGCACGCAGTTGCAAGCTGTCGAAGTTCTGCCAACTGTACGCCGTAGCAGCGCCGCGGAAGAATGAGACATCCTTGTAGGAAACACTCAAGTCGCTGAGCATGACGGAGTCTATATTTCCTTCCAGCGAACCGGTCAGACCGAGTTTGCCATCCACGGTCTTGACCTGAGGGATGAACAGTCCGAGGTCACGGCCTGTTATATAGGTGTCGGACAGGCGCAATGTGAACGATGCCGTATCAATACGGATTACCTCGCTGTGCAATTGCGAGTTCGGCAGTTTGACATACAGCCGCGGCATCTCCCACACGGAGTCGTTGGCTATCAGACTCGCCTCCATAGCGCACAACTCGAACAGGGGTTTGGTACTACTGCCACGGGCGTATGCACGCTGATCAAGGATCTTGCCGTGCAGCGTACGTATATCCGCCTCCAGCACTTTATCCTCCACACGGAGTTGCTCAACATGCACTTCGGCATCGGTAAGCAGCAACGTGTCCAGGCGCGCACGTATGCTCGTTACATGGATGTCGTCCGCTTGGATGGCTACAGGCAACGAACTTATGGTGGTTGTATCCTGACTCTGGAGGGCACGGACAAGGAAGGCGTAGTTGTCGTCATGCAGATTGATGTACGGGCGGTCGATGGCTACCTTGCGCACCGACACCTTCTTCTGCAACAACTCACGCATGCGGATCTGCACATCGATGCTGCCTATATGCGCCAGGGTATCGCCCCGCTGGTCAGACATATATACGTCCTCCACATGCAAGGTATTGAAGAACCTGTACTCAACGGCCCCCACATGTATATCCGCTTTCAGGGCTTGTGAGACCTCGGCTGCCAACCACCGCACAGCTGCCGTCTGCACCTCACCGCTGCGTACCAGCAACGACAACATATATGCAACCATCAGACTGCATATAATCAGTATCGATACTATGTACGCAAAGCGCTTCATTGGGAGAATTCAGAAGTCAGATTTCAGATGTCAGATATATAGGAAGTATCCTGCTATACCGGCAAGTACGATGAGCAGTATAGGATGAGACAGGGCTGTTATGATTCGCTTAACTGCCGGTTGCCGACTATGGACAATCTGCGGCAGGACTGTCAGCACAAATACTGCGGCAAACAGTATGATGCTCCATTGGTCAATGAATGTAGCCGGAGTGATCAGCAACAGCGCCGCAGCGGCTATCAACCCTAACACCGCAAAACGGAGGTAACGTAGCGTATTCTGGAAGTACACATTGCCCGCAAACTTCGTGCTCAGCACCATATACACCTTACATACCGCTAACATAATTATCAGTCCGGGCAGGATCATCGCTCCTGTAGCAAGTGCGCTTCCCCAAACGGATTGTGTGGCTGTGTAACCTACATACGTCGCGCAGTTGATGCCTATAGGACCGGGAGTAACCTGACTGATGGCAACGATGTCCACAAACTCCTGCTCGGTCATCCAGCCGTACGCAAGCACCTCATGTTGGATGAGTGACAAGATTGCCAGTCCTCCGCCAAAACCGAACAATCCGATCTTGAAGAAACTCAAAAACAATTGCAGATACAACATACTCCCTTTTCTATTCTTTTTTTGCACCCGCTGTGCGATGTCTTTCGCCTATGAACGTTACGACAAGTGCCAGCACTATTGTTGCCACGATTATATACACCGGGCTCACTCCCGCGAGCCATATCAGTAGTGCGGCTGCCAGTGACCAGCTCAGCAGCAGTATGCCTCCGTCGCGGAACGGCTTGGGATTGTTCGCCTTCGTTGCCATCCGCAGCAGCGGCGCGGCTATCAAGGCAACCACAGCCGGGCGTACACCCTTCATCACTGCCTCTACTGCCGGCAGACTGCTATACTCCTGGAAGACCATTGCTACTGCAAGGATGATTATAAACGACGGTAGCACGGCGCCCAGCACGGCAGCAACTACAGCCAGGTACGGATAGATAGCCGACTGTCCCCTACTCCACGACACAGGCTGGTGCTTGGCACCAACCTGATATCCGATGAAGATTGCCGAATTGACTGCTATCAGCCCGGGCGCGGCCTGCGCCAAGGCAATCATGTTCAGGAACTCCGTCTCGTCAATCCACTTGCGGTAATCGACCACTTCACGCTGGATAAGAGGCAGCATAGCATAACCTCCTCCCAGCGTGAATGTGCCGACTTTCAGATATGTCCAAAACAGTTGCAGTAACATCTGACAGCTGACAGCTGATTGCTACTTACTTGGTGGTAGTCGTGTAGCTTGAACCTACAGCAGACGCAGCTGCTTTATTCAGGACTGAAGCCGGGCCTTTCATCATTGTAGCTACCCACTGCTTAGCCTGTTGATCCCATTTCTGGTTCGTGAAGATCTGCAGAATTTCCTGCTCGGCTTTCGACATCTTACCTGTCATCTTCTTACGCTTGCGGAAGTCCTTGCGCCACTGTTTCTTGAACTCGTCAGATGTACCGCAGACCTCTACGATCTCCACCTCCATCTTATACTGGCCTGTACCCCAGCTCTCGGAATACTTGCCATCCTCGTCGCGGATAGGCATGTACGAACGCGGAACGATGAAGCTCTCGCCTACCAGACCGTACTTCGGTGCTTCGTCCTCCTTGCGGACGTAACGGAACATATTGTTCTCGTCCAGCGAAGCCGAGTCAACAGGCACGTTGAGCATAAACTCGCCGAGGATCTGATCCTTGTGCAAGTCAGGCAACTGATCCATCCATGAGGAGATCATACGCATCTTCATCGTGAAGTCAAACGACTTACGGTCAGCGTAGGTGAACAACAACGGCAGATCGGTGTTAGGCAGACCGGCCTTGTACGGGTTGATCATGAAGGTATCCATCACCAGTTCGAACTTCGAGTGACGAACGATGCGGTCGATCTTCTTGCGGTTGATGTGGCAGCTGATGTAGAACGTGGTGTCGTCACCCTCTTTTGCCAAGCAGCCTATACCGTTGAAGCGCATACCCTTGGGATCCATAGGACCATAACCCGACATACAGTTGTAGAAGTCGTTCAGGTCAGCTATCGTACCCATGGTTACGATGAGCTCGCTCTCCTCTTTCACCATCTCCTGCCACTCTTTCTTGTTCTTTGCATCGAGCTGAATGAGTTTGGTGATAGCGGTAATACCCAACTCCACAAGCGTGGACATATAACCTGTAGCAGCACCTGTGGCAGCACTGATACCGGCATTCAACAGGTCCTGACCCAAACCACGGCTGAGCGCCTCGCGGTCAGCGGATACCTGACGCTCGATCTCGTCTGACAGATCATCGCTCGTATAGACGAAGGTCTGATACGACTGCAGCTTGTTGGATTTACGCTTCGGACCTTTGTCCTTCTTCTCGGATTTCTCACCATCCTTGGAGGAACTTCCGGATTGAGCCATTGCGGGAACGCAGAACGCCATCAGCAGGCATAATGCGGTAACTGTAATTGGTCTTTTCATATTCGTAAAAATTTAGTGGTTAATAATTTTCTGTTTATAGTGCATCGAGTAGGATGAACGCTGCCCAATACCGAGGTGCCGCATACGGGATCTTCTCTTTTGCCGACTCCTCGGAGGCTGTTGAGGCTGCTCCCTGCCCGCCGTTCTGACGGAGGAACTTCAGCGGACGAGCGGCACGCGTGTTGCCTGCCAGGTCTTCCTCCACCTCGGTCATGTACTCCTCTTCTTCGGTGATGGCGCGCTGTGCTTGGGCGGTGTTGCCCTTGAACGTGCGCACCCGCTCCTGTGCATCGCGCAGCGCCTGGTGTTTGGGTTTGCCTTGCAGCAAACCTTCGTAGAACGTGGTCATCAACATTCCTGTTGCCTCGTCGTTCACATCCCACAGACTGATCATCATCGTCTGCACGCCCGCCATCTTCAGTCCGCGTTGCAGACCGGCTACGCCGTCTGCCTCGATATCGCCCATACCTGTCTGGCAGGCGGAGAGCACTGCCAGTTCGGTGGTATGCAGATCGGCGAGCATAATCTCACGTGCGGTAAGCACACCGTCATTATGCTGCGTGGTGGCTGTTCCTGTCCAACCTGTCTCTGCACCGCAGAGCAGCAGTCCCGTACGGCTCATCGAGTTGTCGGCCACCTCACTGTTCGCACCTATCTGTATGAATCCCGCGCTGCGGGTGTTCGATGCCATCTGCTGGGCTTTGTCACCACGGATATAGAAGCCGTGCGTGGCTATATGCAGTTGCGTAGGCGACTGCCCGGACATAGCGTAGAACGCCTGCTCCGTGCCCTCGCCACCGGTGACGGTCTTCGAGCCCGGGTACAGGGCGGAGATGTTCTGCACCTCTTTGAGTGTGGCAGGCAGGTACTGGAACATCTCTCCGCGCGTATTGTCCTTGCCGTACAGCAGTCCGCCGAACAGAGTCATGTCCTGTTTGCCGGAGTGCGTGGGTCGCTGGCAAAGCGTACGCGTCGATGACAGGCGGTACATCTGATAGGTATCGTTCATCAGTTTGCCGTCGGCTGTCAGGTATTCGATGCCCATCTGATAGAGGAACCCGTCGGGCGAGAAGTATATCACCTCACCGTCCTTGGCTCCCGCCGCAGCGAGCACGTCGTGCCAGATAGCGTTACCCAGCTCCTCGTACTCGTAGGCACGGAAGCGTTTCTCTATATACTCCTGGTAATCCTTCTGCTTACCGATGCTCACGCACTTCGGTGCGCTCCAGCCTTTGCGCAGCACGAGTGCCACGAACTGTGCCTCGTCGCCTTGACCAGCTTTGGCAAACTCCACGGCTATCTCACCGTCCTTGAGCATCTTCTGTACGTCCTGCCATTTGTATGTCAGGCTGCGTGTGAGGTTGCCGTACGCCTGCGAGCGTGCCAGCAGTTGTTGCTCGGCAGCCTCGGCTTGGCGGTTAAGCTCCTCTATACGCGGTCGGTCTTGGGCATCGGCAGGCTGCGCATACAGTCCGTCGAGCTCCAGACGGATGGTACGTAGCTCACCGAACAAGCGCTCTATCTCCGCATCTTTCGCCTCGTGCATGATACGCTCCAGCTCTACGGATGACGAGAGCAGAAGACCTTTCATCAGCAGCTGCTTGTCATACTGCATGCCTTCCGGACAACTCGATGCCACGATGCCTTCCATCAGCGCTGTGCGTTGCTGCACAAACAGTTGTCGTTGTTGCTCGGTCAGCCAGGTGAAGTTCTGCTTGACGTCACGCGACATCCACTCCAGACATTGCTGTTTGCACTTGGCGTAACCCGCCTTGTCACCCAGCGCCAGATAACACGACGCCATGTTGTTGATTGTGCGGATATAGTCCGGATGTTGCTCGCCCAGCACTTTCCTGCGTATCTGTGCCGCCATCTGCAGGCTCTCCAGCGCCTGCTTGTAATCCAGCCGGCGGTACTGGCAGTCGGCTATATTGTTCATCGTCGTGGCTACCGCTATGTGGTTCGCCCCGAGCACAGCGTTCTGTATGGCGAGTGCCTGCTCGTTGGCGGCGAGTGCTTCGTCCGTGCGCTCCATCATTGTTAGACACGCTGCTTTGTTCACCAGCGCGGAGGCGTAGGCAGCGCTCTGCTCGCCTTGCTTGCCGCGGATGCTCTCCAAGGCACGCTCGTTGGTCTGTAGCGCCTTGGCGTAGTCGCCCTGCTGGAAGTACGTTGTAGCGATGTTCGTCAGCAGCTCGGCATTGTCCGGCGTGAGGCGAAGTGCCTGCTCCTGCATCTTAAGCGAACGGCTATAGTCGCCGATGCGCGCGTAGCAGAGCGCGAGGTTGTTCTGTATGGCGGCATTCGTCGGGTCTTGCTTGAGTACGCCGGTGTACAGACTGATGGCTTTCTCGTAGTCGCCGCTCAGGCTGTAGCAGCTTGCCATCTCACTCTCTATCTCTTTCCGTGGTGCGGATGCGCCAAACTCGTCGAGGATCTTCTGCAGACACGTGAGTGCCTGGCGGTACTCGCCTTTGTTCTTCAGCGTGCGTGCCTCGTTCATCCGGCAGGCGGCTATGTTGTGGTACGCGGTATTGACATCCTCGGGGAAGATCAGTTTCAACGTATCTATCGCCACTGCCTGACGAGTCAGTTGCAGCGCTTTGTTGCAATCGCCCTGCCGGTAAGCAAGTGTAGCCTCGGCAAACAGCCGTTGTGCGGCGGTGGTGTCTTCCTCACGAACGATCGTGTGGCGGACTATCTCAACGCGCTCCTCTACAGGCATGTTGATCTTCGCCTGCAGATACGTGCGGTTCGTTTCTAATTGTGCAAGCTCTTTTGCTCCCTCGCCATGCAGTTTCTTGGCGAGAGCAATCGTCTTGTCTGTGGTTGTTAAGGCGGCTTCATAATCTCCCGCCTGCGACTGTGCCGCAGCCAGCGTGGTGATCATAGCCAGCAGGTCATCGTCCTCGGCAATCTGCTCCTGCAGACGCACAGCCTCCGCCATCAACGTGACGGTCTGGCTGTACTGATGTGCTTGATAAGCGTGCATGCCATCTTCGTACAACGCGTCTATGCGGTCGTACATTGCATCCACCTCCGCCTGTGTCAGCGGTGTGTTTGCCCACAATGGTGCCACCCACCCGAAGGTGAGCAGCACCGTTGTCAGTATGTTCCTAAGTAGGTTCATCGTAGATAATTTTCCCATTTAGTATTACGCATGTCGCCCGACTTCATGAACTCCTCGTGCATAGCGAATGCCAGCGACAGGTTATGCTGTGTCTGGCCGTGCTTTGCATGTTTCAGGTAGTCGCGCAACATCTGTCTGTACTCCGGAGCCACGCAGTTGTTGATGATCTCCTCGGCACGCTGACGCGGGCTCTTTCCGCGCAGGTCAGCTACGCCCTGTTCGGTCACGATTACCTTTACCGAGTGCTCGGAGTGATCCACGTGGGTCACCATAGGCACGATGGAGGATATAGCGCCGTTCTTGGCGGTCGATGCCGTGGTGAAGATGCTGAGGTACGAGTTGCGTGCGAAATCTCCCGAACCACCTATACCGTTCATCATCTTCACGCCCGTTACGTGCGTTGAGTTGACGTTGCCGTAGATATCTGCTTCGAGCGCCGTGTTGATGGCAATGATGCCGAGTCGACGGGCTATCTCAGGACTGTTGGAGGTTTCTTGCGGACGCAGCAACAGCTTGTCGCGGTAGAAGTCGAGGTCAGCGAGCACCTCAGCCATCTTCGATTCTACGAGACGCAGCGAGCAGCCCGAAGCGAACTTGCAATGACCGGCTTTGATCAGATCGACCACGGAGTCCTGAATGACTTCGCTGTACATCTCAAACGGCGGAATGTGCGGGTTCTTACCGAGTTCGCCGAGCACGGCGTTGGCTACGTTACCTACACCCGACTGAATCGGCAGGAAGGAAGCGGGAATACGACCGGCTTTCATCTCTGCTTCGAGGAACGCGGCTACGTTCGCACCGATCTTGGCTGTTGTCTCATCCACCGGAGTGAAGGCGGGTATCTCGTTCGGGCGGTTGGTCTTAACCACAGCGGCAATCTTCGCAGGGTCAACTTTGATATGATCGCTACCGCAACGGTCGGAGGGTTTGTAGATAGGAATCTCGCGACGCTGAGGCGGGTCGAGCGGCTCGTACAGGTCGTGCATGCCACGCATCGAGGCGGGGAACATCTCATTGAGCTCAATGATGATCTTGTCCGCCAGACGGCAAATAGTAGGCATAATACCTATACCTGCTGCGGGCACGATCGTGCCGTCCTCGCCTACGTACGATGCCTCGATGATAGCCCATTTGGGCTTCGGCAGGAATCCGTAACGCAGATCTTGTGGCATATGGGAGAGGTGTCCGTCGAAGTAGTGAGTACCTTCGGCGTTGATCTCATCGCGCATCGACTTGTTCGACTGATAGGGCGTACGGAACTCCACAGCGTGAGCGCGTGCCAGCGCACCGTCGCAACTGTCACCCATTGACGCACCGGTCTCCAGGCCTACGCGGAACGGTTTGCCCTCTGCGTGCAACTTCTCGGCACGTTGCGCCAAGGCGAACGGTACGGCCTTGGGCACACCGGTGGCGGTAAAACCACCGAGACCCAAGACGTCACCATTCTGAATCAATTCAGCAGCCTGTTCGGCTGTCATGAAAGGAAGTGCCATGTAAATTTACGATTTAACGATTTACAATTTACGATTTACTCGGCTTTGCCGTTGCTGCCGAGCACATTGATGATCTTGTGCTTGTAGAGCTCCTCCATGAAGTCACGTGCTACGCCGCAGTACTTACGCGGATCGAACTCACCCGGCTTCTCGGTCAGCACCTTACGCACGGCAGCGGTGAAGGCGAGACGCGAGTCAGAGTCGATGTTGATCTTGCAAACGGCGCTCTTCGAAGCCTTGCGGAGTTGCTCCTCGGGTATACCTACTGCATCAGGCAGCTTGCCGCCCATGGAGTTGATCATATCCACATACTCCTGCGGAACGCTTGACGAGCCGTGGAGTACGATGGGGAAGCCCGGGAGTTGCTCCATGATAGCGTCGAGCACGTCAAATGCCAATGGAGGAGGAACGAGCTTGCCGGTCTTCGGGTCGCGTGTGCACTGCTCCGGAGTGAACTTGTACGCACCGTGGCTCGTACCGATGGAGATAGCCAGGCTGTCGCAGCCCGTGCGGGTAGCGAAGTCAACCACCTCTTCCGGCTTGGTGTAGTGGCTAACGGCTGACGACACCTCGTCCTCAACACCTGCCAACACGCCGAGCTCAGCCTCAACGGTTACGTCGTACTGGTGAGCGTAGTCAACCACCTTCTTCGTCAGAGCGATGTTCTCCTCGTAAGGCAGATGCGAAGCGTCGATCATCACACTCGAGAAACCGAAGTCCACGCAGCTCTTGCACAGCTCGAAGCTGTCACCGTGGTCGAGGTGCAGCACGATCTGCGGGTGCTCCCAACCGAGCTCCTTAGCGTACTCTACAGCGCCCTGAGCCATGTAACGCAGCAGCGTCTGGTTAGCGTAGTTACGCGCACCTTTCGATACTTGCAGGATCACCGGCGATTTGGTCTCAGCCGAAGCCTTGATGATAGCCTGGAGTTGCTCCATGTTGTTGAAGTTGAATGCGGGGATAGCATAGCCGCCCTTGATTGCCTTGGCAAACATCTCACGGGTGTTCACAAGGCCTAATTCTTTGTAACTTACCATAATTGTGTTTGTTGATTTAGTTTGTTGTTTTGGTATTATTGCTTGTCTTTATTTGTTGCCGTTTGCGCTCGTGCTCGCGCGAGTGAATGAGCGCGTAAGAGCACACGCGCACGATTGACGCCACAAAGTTACAAAAAAAATCCCACATTTGCAAGTTTTTTCGCAAAAATGTGAGATTTTTTTTCATTTTACTGCTTCTTCACCCCCGTGTACTCCTCGCAGGTGCGGGTCTGGATGGTGGTCACGGGGTTGCCGGATTTGTCCGGGGCGGTGCTGTAGGTTGCCGTGGTCGTGTACGTGCGCCAGGCTTTGCAGGAGGTCATGCCCAGCGCTACTGCACAGCACGTGAGTAGCGCCAGGACAATCGTCTCAACGATCTTGTAAATCTGTTCTTTACTCATAATGCTTCGCTTTTTTTTTGAAAATAAACCTATATAAACCCTGATAATGTCTGTTGTCCGTACCGGACTTGTGTCTTAGCCGTATATGTCTCTCGTTCAAGTGAGACTTGACGATAGCCTTATCCGTCTAATCCACAA
>Ga0265301_10000042_pt1 | contig 201857 bp, 163 predicted proteins | sample AusTroGonzalo_MG_2_FD_193488 | JGI IMG/M metagenome (GOLD analysis project Ga0265301, IMG submission 193488) | Bovine rumen microbial communities from tropical cattle in Woodstock, Queensland, Australia - Gonzalo_04 | ecosystem: Host-associated > Mammals > Digestive system > Stomach > Rumen ... | reverse complement strand
TCCATGTATTCCGCCTGCATGATATGCTCGACGAGTTCTTCTTTCTTGTATTCCGGAAGCTTCCGGAAATCCTTGTTCTTGTTGCCTTCCGCGAGGTACTGCTGCTTGGAAAAAGCTGTTTTCGATGACATGGTCAAAAAGCATTAAACGTTTTTGACCGCAATAATATGCATAGCCCGCGGAAAACACGGTTAAGAAATCGAAAAAGAACGCGTTTTTATCGATTTCTTAATGATTTTCGTTTATAAATCTTAACTTACCACTGCTCCCAGTGGATGTTCTCGGGCTTCCATTTGTCCTTGGGGGCGGGAACCTCGGTGGGAACGCCGACGGGGATGATGCAGAGGGGCTTGACGTTCTCCGGGAGGCCGAGGGCCTCGGCGATGGGGGCAATGCGCTCTTCGGCCGGATAGCCGGCGGTCCAGACGGCACCAAGGCCAAGGGCGTGGACAGCTAGCAGGATGTTCTCCGCGGCCGCGCTGCAGTCTTCGTACCAGAACATGTTCGGCTGTTCGGTCTCCGGAGCGTCGGGCTCACCGAAGGGCTTCCGCATCGAGGTGGTCTGCCCGCAGACGATAATGACGGCACCGGCCGAGGTAAACACCTTCGCCATACGGCCTTCGCCGAAAAGCCCGGCAATCCGGTCCTTGTCCGTCAGCACGACAAAACGCCAGGGCTGACCGTTCATCGCAGTCGGAGCGGCCATGCCGGCCTTGAGGATGGTTTCGAGCTGCTCGCGGCTGACGGGATCGCCGGTAAAGCTGCGAACGCTTGTCCGGGTCATCAGCGCGTCGAGGGCCGACATGTCTGCCGGGGCGGCCGGCCGGGTTTTGCAACAAGAGAATAGAAGGGCGCCAAGAGCAACTGCGGCGGCGCAAATGAGGTAAAAAGTCTTCATGGCCAAATAATCATAAAATCATTGTAATCGCGAATATAGCAATTATCTGCCGAATTTGACCTATCTTTGCAGACAAGAAGTAAGCATCGACGCTATGATCCGACTCTATATCTTCGATTTCGACGGCACGCTCGCCGACACGCGCGAAATCATCGTCCGCACCAACCAGGAGGTCCAGCGGCGGATGGGCTATCCCGTCCTCCCCGCCTCCCGCATCATACAGACCATCGGCATTCCGCTCACAGACGGGATCCGGGCCATGTTCCCGGAACTGCCCGAGGAAGAGCTCCCCGCCTGGAAGCAGGTCTACAGGGAGGTGTTCCTGGAAATGAAGCAGATTCTCACCCCTCCCCTTTTCCCCCATGTCAAAGAAACGCTGGAAACGCTCCACGGGCGGGGCTGCACGCTGACTGTCGCATCCTCCCGCGGCCTGGAGTCGCTCCAGGATTTCCTCCGGGAGATGGGGGTCGCCCCTGTCTTTTCCTATGTCCTCGGCGCGGAAAACGTCTCCCGGGCCAAGCCGGACCCGGAGCCGGTGCAGAAGACGCTGCGGGAGCTCGGCTTCGCTCCGGAGGAGGCCCTCGTCGTCGGAGACATGCCGGTCGACATCCGGATGGGCCTCGGCGCCGGAGCCCGGACCTGCGGAGTCACTTTCGGAAACGCCGACCGCCCGACCCTTCTCGCTGCCGGCGCCCACCATGTCATCGACGATTTCTCGGAATTGCTTACCATATCATAATATATGAAACATCCCTATCTTTTAGCAGCATTGAGCCTCGCCGCCCTCGCTGCCGCCTGCAGCAAAAAGGCCGCGGAACCCACCCCGGAGCAGCGGGCCGAGGCACTGGTCGCCCAAATGTCCATCGAGCAGAAGACCTCCCTGATGTGCCATCCGTCAGCCCCGGTCGAGGAGCTCGGCATCCCCTCCTACAACTGGTGGAACGAAGCGCTCCACGGCGTGGCCCGAAACGGCAAGGCGACCGTCTTCCCGATGCCGGTCGCGATGGCCGCCTCCTTCGACGTTCCCCTTGTCAATGAGGTCTTTACTGCCGTCAGCGACGAAGGCCGCGTCAAGAACCGCCAGGCGCTGGAGGCAGGTCATGCCGGCTGGTACCAGGGCATCACCTTCTGGACCCCGAACATCAACCTCTTCCGCGATCCGCGCTGGGGCCGAGGCATGGAAACCTACGGCGAAGACCCGTATCTGACCGGCCAGATGGGCATGGCGGTCGTCCGCGGCCTACAGGGCCCTGCGGATGCGCCCGTTCTCAAAGCCCACGCCTGTGCCAAGCATTTCGCCGTCCATTCCGGGCCGGAGTGGAACCGCCATACCTTCGACGCCGTGGTGTCGGAGCGGGACCTGCGCGAGAGCTATCTCCCCGCCTTCAAGGACCTCGTCACGAAGGCCGGGGTCAAGGAAGTGATGATCGCATACAACCGCTTCCGCGGCGACCCCTGCGGCATGAATGACTACCTGATCAACACGATCCTGCGCGGCGAATGGGGATTCGAAGGCATTGTCGTCTCCGACTGCTGGGCCATCAAGGACATCTGGAACACGCACAAGGTGCTGCCGGACGCTGCCCACGCGGCCGCCGCGGCCATCACCACGGGGACCGAGCTCAACTGCGGCGAGACCTATGAGCATATCCCTGAGGCCGTTGCAGCCGGGCTGCTGAGCGAGGCCGACGTCGACCGGGCGCTCGTCCATCTTCTCGCTGAGCGCATCCGCCTCGGCGAGCTGGACGGCGACCTCGGCGAGTGGGCCGATCTGCCGGAGGGCATCGTCGAAGGGCCGGAGCACCTTGCCCTTTCCCGCAAGATCGCGCAGGAATCCCTTGTGCTGCTGCAAAACAGGGGCGGCATCCTCCCGCTGCCTGCCGATAGCCGCGTCGCCCTCATCGGCCCGAATGCCGACGACGCCGAGATGCAGTGGGGCAACTACAATCCCATTCCGGACACTACGGTCACCCTCGCGGAGGCGCTCCGCGAGCGGATACCGGATCTGCTGAGCTTCCGCGGCTGCGGTATCGTCGAGGCTGAAGAAAGCATCCCCGCCATCCTCGGCAAGATGCGCGGCATCGACATCGTCATCTTCGCCGGCGGCATTTCGCCCCGGGTCGAAGGCGAGGAAATGCCCGTCGACCTGCCCGGATTCCGGGGCGGCGACCGGACCGACATCGAGATGCCCGCCGTCCAGCGGAAGCTGCTCCAGGCCCTCCATGATGCCGGCAAGAAGGTCATTCTCGTCAATTTCTCCGGCTCGGCGATGGGACTCGTCCCCGAGACGGAAAGCTGCGATGCCATCCTCCAGGCCTGGTACCCGGGCGAAGAAGGCGGTAACGCCCTGGCAGACGTGCTGCTCGGCGTGGTCTCCCCTTCCGGCAAGCTCCCGGTCACCTTCTACCGCGATGTCGACCAGCTGCCGGATTATGAAGACTATGCCATGAAGGGCCGCACCTACCGCTATTTCGAAGGCGAGCCGCTCTTCCCCTTCGGCTTCGGCCTGAGCTATACGGAGTTCACTTACGGTGAAGCGCGTGTCGAAGGCGACAGCCTCGTCGTCCCCGTCACCAACGCAGGCAGCCGGGATGCCGACGAAGTGGTCCAGCTTTATGTCCGCCGTCCGGAAGACGCGGAAGGGCCGCTGAAGAGCCTCCGCGGCTTCGCCCGCGTGAGCGTTCCCGCCGGCGCAACTGTGGAAGTCTCGCTGCCGCTGACCGAAGAGACCTTCCTCGGCTGGTCCGAGGAGCAGCAGGACATGGTCCCGCTCCCCGGCGAATGGGAGCTGCTCTACGGCGGCAACTCTACCCAGCTGCAGACGCTATCGTATCACTATTAATGAAAAAGGGCTGCCCGGCCGGGCAGCCCTTTTCGACTACTTCAGGAAATCCTTCAGCACATACAGGCCCGGAAGGGCCTTGTGCGTGTTGTCGTCCCAGAGGCCGCGGTTGATCCAGCCGGAGAGGACCGCATTGCCCGGCCCGTTGCCATTCTCCTCGGGGAACCACCAGTAGAGGCCGTTGACATTGGGATGCTTTTTCAGCTCGGTGACAAGATCCGACGCGAAGGCGGCCTGGCCCGCGGGCGACACCGGCCAGACAGAGGAGAAATCGTAGCTGATGCCCTCTCCTACCTTGGGCTGCCACTGATAGTAATAGGCCGTCTCGACAATCTGGACCTTCTTGTCCGGGAAGTCCCCGGCCAGCATGTTCAGCGACTGGGACAACACCTGGAGAGAATTGTGCCAGAAGGGATAGTAGGACAGGCCGATGATGTCGTAGTCCACCGAAGCGAGCCGGGTATAGATATCCTTCAGGGCATCCGGGCGGCCGGAGCGCTCGGTGTGGATGATGATCCCGGCCTTCGGGCAGACCTCCCGGCAGGCCTTCGACGCCTGGGCGAGGAAGCCGCGAAAGCGGTTCCAGTTCGCCTCCGGCGAGTCGCTGTAACAGCGGTTGGTCCTGGCATTGCGATTGACCGTCGCGCTCCAGAGCATGCCGTAGGAAATCTCATTGCCAATCTGGATCATATCGGGCGTTGCCCCCTCTCGGACGAGGCGCTCGAGACAGGCTTTCGTATAGGTATACACTTTCTGCTGCAGCTGCTCCTCGCTCAGCGAGGCCCATTCCGCCGGAATCCACTGATTCGACGGATCGGCCCAGGTGTCGCTGTAGTGGAAATCCAGCATGAAGGCAAAGCCCGCGGCCTTGATTCTCTTGCCGAGGCGGACCACATAGTCGAGGTCCTGGCATACCTGCGCATCCGTATTCCCGTCCGGATTCTTCCGCCGGGGGTTCACGAAAAGCCGCACCCGCTGGGCGTTCCAGCCCACGGATTCGCTTCCGAGGTAGGCCAGAAGGTCGGCGATCTTCGCCCCGCTCGGGTCGAGATAGCCAACGCCGGCATCTTCATAGCTCAGAAGGACCGAGATGTCGCCGCCGACAAACAGCTCCGGCGCCGTCGGCAGATTTTCCGGCTCCGTATCGGGATCGGAATGGGTCGTCTCGCCGCAGGAAAGGGCGAGTATAGGAAAACAGAGCAGGAATAACCAAAAACGATGTTTCATAGGCTTCTTTCAGGAGATCAACGCCAGCAAAGATAGTGAAAATAATGGCAAGGGCTAGCCCCGGAGCTTTTCGAGGAAGACCTCCATGCCGTGGGTAGCGACGTCCTTGATAATGGTGATGCGGGGGTCGCCGTAGACGGGAACGTCCTTGGGGTCGATGATGTAGATAGGGACACCCGGACGGGCGTAACGGTAGAGACCGGCCGCGGGATACACCTGCAGGGACGTACCCACGATCAGCAGGATATCGCAGGCCTCGACAGCGTCGATGGCCTTCTCGATTTTCGGGACGGCCTCACCGAAGAAAACGATGTGCGGGCGCAGCTGGAAGCCGTTCGGGGCCTTGTCGCCGAGATGGACGGCCTCATAGCCGACGTCGATCACCTCGGCCTCGGAGCCGGAACGGTCGTAGACTCCGCTTTCGGGGCGGACCTTCGTTAGCTCGCCGTGAAGGTGGATGATCCGCGTCGAACCGGCCCTTTCGTGGAGGTTGTCGACATTCTGGGTGATGACGGTCACATCGTAGTCCGACTCGAGCCCGGCAATCGCAAGGTGCGCAGCGTTCGGCTTTGCATCCCGCAGCTGCCCGCGTCGCTGGTTGTAGAAATCGAGCACGAGCTTGCGGTTACGGTACCAGCCCTCGATCGAGGCAACATCCTGGACGTCATATTGTTCCCAGAGGCCCCCGCTGTCGCGGAAGGTCGCAAAGCCGCTCTCGGCGCTGACGCCGGCACCGGTCAGGACGGCAATCTTGGTCTTACTCATGGATTTCGAAGAAATATTTGCGGATCCAGTAGTCGAAAAGAGGATCGAGTATCTCCGGGACGTCGTTCTCGTCGAAGGAGAGGACCTCCTTTTTGACGAGCGCATCCTTGAGGCGTTTGACATTGGCCGAAGAATGGAGCCCGTAGCGGGAGACCACTCCGGCCGTCGAGAATTTTGTATGGCCATCCACCACGGCGCGCAGCAGCTGGACCTGGAAGCCCGTGAGGGAATTCATCGTGGAGATGAACGCCGGCTCGTGGATGGCGATCAGGCGGTCCAGCGCATCGAGCAGCACCGGCTCCATGATGTAGCCCTTCGACATGGCGTCGCAGATGGATACGAAATGATTGATATACCACATGTTGCCACGGAAGAGCTGGCACACGCCGCCAAGCAGTCCCCGGTCGATGACCTTGCCGCTGGAGAGGAAACCCTTGGTGACATGGTCGATGATTTCCTTCTGGTCGATCGGCTGCATCCGGAAGCGCTCGACAATGCGGTAGAAATCTTTCCGCACATCGAAAATCTCGCGCATGGCATTGTAGGACGAGCCGCAGAGAAGGAACGAGCAGCCCTTTTCCCGCTGGCGCATCTCCTCTTCAAGGCGGACAATCAGGCGGTCGCCGCCGTCGATGAGGTCGATATTGGAAAAGGCGTCGAGGATCAGGATCATGCGCTGGTTATTCCGGACGGCCAGGCGCCGGGGCAGCGACAGCACGGCGTCGACATCCGCCTCGTCGAGGTCCCAGCTCAAGGACAGGATCCGGTCCTCGCGGGCAAATACCTCCGGATCGAAGACCCAGTGGGAGCCGTCGAGAAACTCCCGGACCACAGCTTCATACTCCGCCGGCGAAGAGGCGATGCAGCGGATGGCGACCGAGCCGAGGCGGCTCAGGAAGGCCTCTTCCGTGCGGATGTTGAGAAGGCTCATCTGCCCTACGGAGAAGGCGATGCCTGACATCCGGAGGCTGAACAGCGTCTGCTGGATCAGCGAAGTCTTGCCGTATTTCGGCGGGCTGTAAAGGGCGACATGCTCGCCCTGGCGCAGGAAATTGCTGAGAATCTGGCAGTCCTGCTTCCGGCCGATGAAATCCTTGCCGGTGACGTATTTATTATATGGAAAAGGAGTTTCCATCCTCGCGTAACTATTCTGTTACTGCAAAGATGGAAAGAAATAATGATTTTGTCAAGTGTTCTGCATCTTCCTTTTTTTCATTATCTTTGCCGAAAACCACACACTTATACGTAACACTATGTCACAAGACCATACCCCCACACCCCACATCGGGGCCCGTTACGGCGACATCGCCGAGACCGTCATCATGGCCGGAGACCCCCTCCGCGTCAAATTCATGGCCGAGAGATATCTCGAGAACCCTGTATGTTTCAACGAGGTGCGCGGCATGCTCGGATACACCGGCACCTATAAGGGCAAACGCATCAGCATGATGGGCCACGGCATGGGCATGCCCTCGATCGGCCTCTATACCTATGAGCTCTATCATTTCTACGGCGTCAAGACCATCATCCGCGTCGGCAGCGCCGGAGCCTACACCAAGGAACTCCACGTCGGTGACCTTGTGCTGGCACAGGGCGCCTGCACGGACTCCAACTATGCCGACCAGTACCAGCTGGACGGCATGTTCGCCCCCATCGGAGACTTCGAACTGCTGTGCAAAGCCGCCGAAACCTGCAAAGCCATGAACCTCAACTATAAGGTAGGCAACGTGGTTTCATCCGACCTCTTCTACCGCGAGAATCCCAACACCAAGGGCTGGATCAAGATGGGCGTTCTGGCCGTGGAAATGGAAATTGCCGCGCTGTATATGAACGCAGCCCGCAGCGGCAACAAGGCGCTGGGCATCCTCACCATTAGCGACCACATCATTACCGGCGAAACCACCACCTCCGAGGAGCGTCAGAAGACCTTTACCCACATGATGGACGTCGCCCTGGCGCTGGTTTAGGACACTTCGTTTTTCCGTTTGTTCCGGGAGTCTTTCTCCTGAATACTGAAAAAGTCCCACCGGGAGCCCTTTGGATCGTTCCCATCAAAACACCGGGGCGGAGTCGTAGACGGACTGGAGGGTGTAGGCGGGGTCGTCGCAGAACCAGCCGCGGAGGACGGCGTCGACGGCCTCCTTGGCGTCGGTGTAGTATTCGCCCGTGTCGTGACGGAAATAATAGTGGTGCTCGGGGCCGGGAACACCGCGGCCGCCGCAATCCCACAGCACGGCAGGCAGCAGGTAGGTCCGGGCGGCCTTGGCGATGTACTCCATATAATAGAGACTGAAGGCCCAGGCGCGGGCGTCGCTTTTGGCGCGGCGCGAGCAGCCGATCTCGCCGATATAGACGGGGATGCCTTTGGCGATGTAGTTGTCGCGGAGCATCCCGAAGATCTCCTGGACATAGTCCTCGTCGTACTTCTTGTGCTTGTAGCCCGGGACGCCGGTGTGGCCCCAGTCGGTATAGGGCAGGTAGTCCTTGCCGTCAGAGCCTTCCTTCCCGAGGGTATAGTCGCTGGGGTCGTAATAATGGACCGAAATCATGATCTTCCCGGCCGGGTCGGAAGGCAGCACGAGGTACTGGATAAAGGTCGGGTTGGCGCAGTAGGTCGGGACGCTGAGCCAGCGGGTGGCGTTCTGCCCTCCGGTGGCGCGGACGGCGTCGACAAAGACCTGGCACCACTCGTTGATGATGTCGCACTGCTTCCGGGGATTGGCCTTGAACTCGGCGCTGTGGCCCCAGCCGCCGTCGTTGAGCTCGTTGAAGCCCTCGAACATCAGGAGGTCCGCATCCCAGTCCTTGAAATTCTCCGCGATCTGGCCCCAGACTGCGGCGATCTCCTCCTTGATCTGCGCGTTCAGCGCCGGATCCTTCGCGGCGTTCTTTAAGTCCTGCCAGTGATTGTCGTCGTGGTCCTCGTCGTGGTGGGTGTCGATAATGATGGTTCCGAATCCGGCATCGCGGGCGTATCCGGCAACCTCGGTCACACGCGCCATCCACGCGGCATCGATCTTGTACTCCGGCGCGGGACCGATCTTCGCGAGCCAGGTCACGGGGATGCGGATGGTCGTAAAACCGGCGTCGCGGACCTTCTGGAGGGCCACGGCCGTCACCTTCGGATTACCCCAGACGGTCTCGCTCGGCACCAGGTAGTCCTTATCATTGGGATCTTCCTCATAGGCATCGAGCTGGTTGCCAAGGTTCCACCCCATGCCCATCTTCATCGTCCGCTGCGTGGCGATGTTGTCCAGTGCGCCGGGATCAGCGCCAGGGTCGGTGCCAGGATCGGTGCCGGGCTGCTCGGTCTGGTCCGGATCCGGAGGTCCGGGGACTACGGTTTCATGATCCTGCGCACAACCGATAAGGGTCGTGCACAGCAACAGGGTAAAGGGAAGAAGCCTTTTCATCATGCTATTGCTTTAAGAAGGCGACGAAGGCGGGGATGTCCAGATCGTAGGCCTGCAGCCCGGCGAGACGGGTCTTGTCGTCGACGTAGAGCGCCACCATGACGTAATCGCTTCGCAGCAGCTGCAGGACGGGGGGGAGGATTAGGATACGGTCAGATCAATAATGAGCGGAGGCAGCGTTTCAACCGGAATGCCGTCAACATTGACTTGGTAGGTATATGCTGCCCGGAATGTATAACCTTTGTAAGTGGGGTCATCGTTAGAAATACAGACACAATAATGGCCGTTTACCTCCATCACGATGGTGAACGGGTGGGGATCGTACTTCCCAAGGTCATTACCATAATTATCCAGGATCCGGTAACTCTTCGTGAACGTCGAATAGGCGCCTTCGATGGACTCACACATATACTTCTCGCCGACCCCGTCAATCTGGAAGTACGGCATGGAATCAAGGCCAAGATTGAACATCTCAAATACCTGGTCCAGACCGACATAGAGCTGCGTTTCCGTATCATCGCCGAATGAATCTGTTTCATTGTTCCAGTCAGCATATCCCATGTGGAGATAGGTGTGCTCTTTCCCGGCAAAGCCGACGTATGCGGTCGTCAATTCCTGATAATTCCCATTGCTGGCATTCTCGGGCTCGAATTGGAGCTGCAGGGCTCCTGCAAACTGGTAATCAGGATCGCCGTCGAAGAACCTCGAATCCAATCCCTCCGGACGGACGGTGACAAGAAGGCGGGAACCGGTCTCGTTGACACCCACCTCGTCAATGCCCAGATAAGAGATGACGTCATCCAGTTCGCTCCTGACGCCCACCTTTTCAAGGACATAGGACATGTAAAATGAACCATAATTCTCGAGGTATCCCCAACCACCGTATTTGCACGCCTGAGCAATCGCTACGGCGAGGCCATACGGGCGGACTTCATACTCAAGCACGGAGTCCATGGCAGCCTTCCTCCCATAGAAATTGGTATAATCAATGGTCGCCAGACCGTCCTGATATCTAGGCACGAAGGTGATGGACTGGACGCGGTCAAGGATGCTCCAAAGATCAGCATAAAGCTCATCAATAACCTGTTCGATGTAGTCAAGGCGAGCCTGTACCATATCCGCGAGAGTGCTGATAGACTCATTCAGTCCTTCCGCTACCTCGTTGAGGGCAGCCTGTGCCTGGTCCCGGGCCTCCAGAATGGCGTTCTGGGTGTTTTGATCCAACGCGGCGATCTGACCGTTCAGGTCGCTGTAGGCATTATTGATCCGCGTAATGAGGTCGCCGTAGGACTCCTTGAGGAGAGTATCCAGCTCCTTAATCAAACTGTTGTGTTCGTTGACAAGCTGCTCCAGGGCGGCTATCCGTCCAACGATGCCGTTGATCTGATCCTGAAGGGCCTTGTCTGCGGCCTGATACGACGCCTGGATCTGATTGATCACGTTAATCAGTTCGGCTCTGACACCCGCCAACGATTCGTCGACATAATCGATTACTCCACCCTCGCCGGAGATGGCCGCATTGACATAAGCGGCATATTCCTCGGCGATTTTGGCGTACTGGTCGATGAATTCCTGGCGGGCCGCCATGATCTGGTCGGCCAGATCCTCGTCGGTGGCCTGGAGCGAAGCGATCAGATCCGTCAGGGAGGCGTCGCCCCCGCTTACGCTGGCCATGAGGAGGTCTATGGCATCCTGCATCTGGGCGATCTGGGTTTCCAGCGTTCCGAACTTGCCATTGGCGAGTTCCTTGAACTGGTTGAACAGCGCCGTCAGGGCGTTGACCTCATCCTTCGTAGCGAACTGGGCAATGGCCGTTTCGGTCCAGGCATCGAAGTCTTCCTGGCTGATGGCTGTTTGGGAAAGGGCGGCGATCATCGCCTGCATATTGGAGATGGCGGCTGCGGTGGTCTCTTTCCACAGCTTCAGAGCCTCGACGTCACTGGTGCAGGTGGCAATTCCGGCCTCGGCGGAGGCGATGCGCATTTCCATCGCGCCGATGGTCTTTTCCAAAGTCTGGATAGCCTCTTCGGCGGCAGCGATCCGGGCCATCAGCACAGAAATGGTGGCCTGGACCTCGGACCGGAGCGTCTCCAGCGAGACGGACAGGGTGGAATAGTTGTCTTCGGCGGTGCTCAGGCGGGCCATCAGGGCGTTGATGTCTCCGTCGATGTTGCTCTTCAGCGCATTGATCTCGCTCGTGATCTGCTTGGCGAGGGCGTCGCAGGTGGCCTGGAGATTAGCGATCAGCACATCCTGGGCGCTGTCCTTGGCTTTGATCTCGGCAAGGGCGGCGTTGAAGTCGGAAACGGCAGCATTTACCATGGCCGTGTAGTCGTTGATCGCTGCCGTGATCTGGCTCTGGAGATCGCCGCTCTGGGTGCTGAGAGCGTCGAGCTTATTCTGGAGCTCGGCCTTCGCGGCAGCAAGGGCTGCGTTCAGCTCGGCATACTTGGCATTGAGTGCCTCGAACTGGGCCTGCTGGTCAGCCTTTGCGGCATCAATCTTGGCCTTGAGCTCGGTGTTGTAGCTCTCGACGATTTGCTTGAGGGCGGCAACCTCGGTCTTCAGACTCGGGATGTCGACTGCTCCGGAGGAAGCGGTTTTGGAGAGCTCTTCGACTTTTTGGGTCAGTTCGTCGATCTGCTTCTGGAGGTCGTCGACCTCGGCCTGATCGCAGCTGACAAAGGCCACGGCTGCGGCCAGAAGGCCGGCTGCAAGGGTACGGAAAGATAGTTTCATAAGGTATGGGTGATTAGTGAATAAGCGGGATAATCATTCAAATGTAGTGATATTGCGGCATTTAAACAAACCTTATTCGAAAAAACTGCCGAAGGTTGGATTTGTGCCGGAAAAGCAGTATCTTTGATGGTTATGAATAAGAATCGAGTTTTGGGGCTCCTGATGCTCCTTCTGTTATCCATCCCGGCGGCGGGGCAGGCCCCCCGGGTGGCCTCCGCGCTCCGCTATAACGAGGGCGGCAAGTTCAAAATCCTCCAGCTGACCGATACGCATGTCATCGCCGGCGACCCCCGCTCCGAGCGGACCCTGCAGAACCTCAATGCCGTCCTGGACGCGGAGAAGCCCGATTTCGTGATCCATACCGGAGACATCGTCTTTGGAAAGCCGGCCAGAGAGTCGGCGCTGATGGTCTTCAAGACCCTGACGGACCGGAAGATTCCCTTCGCCGTGGCGCTCGGCAATCACGACAGCGACTTCGACCTGACCCGGGCCGAAATCTACGAGCTGGTCCGCAGCGTTCCCGGCAATGTCAATACCCCCGCCGACCCCGCTCTCAGCGGCTATTCCAACGACGTCCTGACCCTTTCCGGCCGGAATGGGCTCGACCGCGTGATCTATCTCTTCGACAGCGGGAACCGCGACACCCTCGCCGGCATCCGGAGCTGGGGCTATATCCACGACGACCAGATTGCCTGGTATCGCCGCGCCAGCGATTATTTCAAAAGCGGCAACGGAGGTGTTCCGGTGCCTTCGATGGCCTTTTTCCATATTCCGGTGCCGGAGTATAAGACGGCGCTTCATGACGACTCCAAGAAAGGGCGCTTCCTCTGCGGCAATATCGGCGAGGAGCCGGCCATCCCGCGGTTCAACTCCGGCCTGTATACCGCCATGCGGGAGCAGGGCGACGTGGAGGCCATCTCCACCGGCCATGACCATAACAACGATTTCGTGCTGCTCTGGCAGGGCTTTTTCCTGATCTACGGCCGCTACGGCGGCTGCGATACGGTCTACAACGACCTCAAGCCCAGCGGCGCCCGCGTCTTTGAGTTTACCGAAGGCGAGCCCGGTTTCCGGACCTGGATCCGCCTCGCCGACGGCCGCGTGGAACAGGAGCTCCGCCTCACCCCCGGAATGAAAACCCTGACTCAACAATAATATCAAACAATACACAACCCATGAAACGACCTATCCATTTCCTGGCTGCAGGACTGCTGGCCGCAGCGCTCTCCTTTGTCAGTTGCAACAAGTCCGAGATCGACGACCTCAACAAGCGGGTTGACGATCTGAGCGACAAAATCGAACAGCTTACCGGCGGCAGCGCCAGCACCATCCCGGGGCTGCAGACCGAAATCAATGCCCTCAAGGCCATCGTCGAGAGCTACAATAACGAGCTCAAGGCAAATCTTCAGGCCAATTACGACGACCAAAGCGCCAGGTACAATGAGCTCCTAGCCAAGTACAACGAGCTCAATGCCGCGCTCAGCGCCGCCAAGGCCGAGCTCCAGAACAAACTGGACGCCCTAAGCAACTCCGACGCCAATCTCCAGAACAAGATTGACGCCGCCGTCAACGACTATAACGCCAAGATCAATGCGGCCGTCGCAGACTTCAACGCTTCCCTCGACGAGCTTGCGACCAGGAACGACCTTCAGGATGTCGCGATCGCGAATCTCCAGGCCCTCTGCAAAGAAATGGTCAAGGGAACGGATTTCCAGGCCTACGTCGACGAAATGGACAGCATCATTAACGGCATCCGCACCCGCCTGACCGAGGCCGAAGCCGCGCTGATCGAGCTCAACGACAATATTATCCCGGCACTCAAGGCCCGGATCGCCGCCGCCGAAGCCGCCATCAAGAACCTTTCGGACGACATCCAGCTGCTGAAAGAATGGCGCGCCACCACCGATGACGCGATCAGCAGCATTCAGGCGGTCCTCGATGCCCTCTCAAAGACGTACCTCAGCAAGGAGGACTTCAATCTATGGACGGCCTGGGCTGTCGACCAGTTCGCCTCGGCGCAGGGGCTCAACGATCTACAGACGCTCTTCAATCAGTTCAAAGAGCTCGCCTTGAATCGGATGGACACCCTCGAAGCTTCCATCATCGCCCATGGCGAAACCCTCGATGCAGCCTATGACGCCCTCGTCGAAGCCGACAATGCCCTCGCGGCACAGATTGAGGCTCTTCTCGGCAAGTTCGACGCCCTGGAGGAAGTCGTCAATGCCAACACCTCCGCCCTCTCTACCCTTACGGGGCGATTCAATAATGCCGAGGAAAGGATTTTCAATCTGGAGGACGACCTGAAGACTCAGGTTACCAATCTCTCAAATGACATCATCAATGCCAGAAACGCAGCCATCGCCCACTCCGACGACAACAAGGCGGAGGTGCTGAAAGCGCTCTACGACGCCCTCGACGAGGCCAAGGCCTATGCCGATCAGATTCTTGAAGATGCCAAGGACTATACCGACGAGATGATTGCCAGTCTCGATGCCGCCATCCAGAACCTGCTCGACGAAATCGAGATGTCGGTCATGCACCTCCAGGAAGATGTCAGCCAGCTCATTTCCCGCACCCAGTCGGTCGTTTTCGTCCCGCAGTATAATGACGGCGGCGCCAGCATCGAGTATGCCAAGTATCCTTACTACCAGGGTGTCCTCAACGAGGAAATGGCCCAGTATCTCCCCTGCAAGACCGATCTCTACTATGAGGTGCGTCCGGCGGAAAACGCCTGGAAAATTGCCGACGCCTATCAGTGGGGTAAACTTGATGTCGACTTTGTCCTGACCCGGACCGAATCCCGCGCCAGCTCGGTTACCGGCGTCATCGACCATCTCAAAATTGTCGATATCCAGCCCGAGGGCGCCAGCCAGATCCGGGTGACGGTCGAAGCGGAAGGCCTTAATAAGCGCTTCTTTACCGATCCGGACTACCGCTTTGCCGCGGCGCTCTCGTTCCGGGAAAGGGCGTACCAAGGTTATTCACCGGAAAATTTGGAGGACTTCACGACCGCCTTCGTTCCCTTCTCTCCCGGCCGTGAGAAAGTGCTCCGGCGGGCGATGTCTGCTCTCGGAGAGATTCAGAAAGAGGATTCCGGCGAAGAAACCATTCTCGCCGTCCGTAGCGGAGAGTACTTCGAAATGGATTATCGCTCAACCGAGAATATCTGGGTCAACGAGAACCGCGAACCGGTCTTCTATTTCGACGACGACAAAAGTCATTACTATACCGGCAAGCAGCTCGAGGACCTGGGGTATTTTATCGGTTGGAGGTTCAGTTGTGCTCGCGATCTGGAATGGTGGGATGAAATGACCACTACGCCTGCCGACCCTTGGGTAGAGTACCGCTTCTGGTGGACATGGAGCCAATATACCGGTGATGTCTGGATGGGGCTCAATGATTCTTATGACGAGGAGGCGCGTCACGAAGTAGCCGGCTATGTTTTCCGTCTCCGCTGCGACTACATCATCTCTATGAATAACGTAGATCAGGACGTGGTGACGCAGTCTTGCCAGTTGACGATCACCGCCCCGGACGTCCCGCGCCCGTAGCGGAATGGAGAAGTGGTGTCCGGGGGCCTGTCCACCCCCGGACCCCACTTCTCCTGGAGCGGAGGCTCGAGGTGAAAACTATTTCTCCAGACGGAGGCAGGCCCAGGTGTCGCGGAGCTGCGTGTCCGTGAGGCGGAAGCCAAGGGGCTCGGCGACGTCGAGAAGGAGGGGGATGTCCCCGTCGAAAAAGCCGCTGAGAAGAAGGACGCCGCCTTTTCGGAGGCTACGGTAGTAGGTCGGGAGGTCCTGCAGGAGAACGTTTCGGTTGATGTTCGCGAGGAGCACGTCGCAGGCGCCCATCTGCAGGAGCGAAGCATCGCCGCAACAGGTCTCGATACGCGTACCGACGCGATTCCACCGGGCATTGCCCCAGGCCGACTTGGCGGCGACGAGATCAATATCGATCGCCGTCACCTTACGGGCGCCCATTTTCGCGGCAAGAATCGCCAGCACGGCCGTGCCGCAGCCCATATCGACGACGCGTCCGCCGCGGATGCGGTCCTCGATGCGCAGCATCTGCGACATCATCATGAAGGTCGTGTTGTGGTAACCCGTACCGAATGCCATCTTCGGCTCGATCCAGATGTTGAACCGGGTCCGGGGGACGTCCTTGTTGAACGGCGCCTTGACCGTCACCACCCCGTCCACGACAATGGGCTCAAAGCGGTCCTCCCAGGCCTGGTTCCAGTTCTCCCCTATCACCAGCGTCGCGAGAAAAGACACTCCGAAAGGCAGCCCTGACAGCACTACGCGAAGGTCCTGAGGGCGGTACTGTTCCTTCTGGATATAGCCCTTCACCACCGCCGGTTCGCCCGGGGCGGGATCGTCGGTGACGAAAGATTCGTAGGGCAGATCCCCGAGCTCTGCCATCAGGATTTCGGCATTCTCGACGCTGTAGGGCGTCAGGGTGAAACTGACTTCGATATATTCCTGGCTATTCATGGGTCTTAGCGGTAGTTTGCGAAGGGAGCGGCTCTGACATCACCTTGATGCGGAGCGCCTGCAGCAGGTCTTCGATATACTGATCGGCAGGGATCTCGAGTTCGCTCTCCTGCATCTGACGCATCCGCTCCCGCTCCTCCTCCGGAAGCGCTTCTTCCTCAAGGGTGAAGATGTAATTCTGCTCCTCCTTCATCGCCTCGATCAGCCCGGAAGGCGATCCGGCCGCAATGGCGCCGGCAACGCCCGTCTCGAAGACATACTTGATGGCATCGGTGAGACGGCCCTGAGCCTGACTGATCTTCTCGCCGGTGCGGAGCTTCGGCAGTGAAGAAGAACTCCAGTATTTGGGCCAGGTCAGCGACCAGTCGAGATGGTCGAGGTCGGGGCCGAAGATGCTGATGCCGAAAGGAACCAGCAGCGGCGAACGGAGGATCGATATGGAGTACTTGAATGCCTCGTCGGGATCGAGGTCATGGACACCGGCGATGGCGAGGCGGTAGCGGTCGATGTCGACGATAGACGGAAGGAATTCCATCTTGCCCTCCGCCACGAGGAGACTGGCTTCCAGCTCCTTGATGTGCGTCTCGCCCTTATGACGGAACAGCAGCCGCTTGGCGAGGTGGCGAAGCTCGGGATCGTTTTTCAGGATGAGCGTCCGGCGGGCGCCCGGCGTGTCGTTGCCGCTGCCGCCCGTGAGGCGGGCCACCATATTCATCGACGGCAGGATCGGATTGAGCTCGGTATCGAAGCGCGACAGGCCCACGAACTGGCATTCCAGGTTGCCGGACATGTCCTCGGCATACGGGATGCTGTCGAAGAATCCCGGATACAGGCCGGAAAGCATGTCCGCCTCGACGCCGACAAGGCTCATATTGATGCCGGCGCCCATGTCTTCCATCGACTGGGTCGCATAGAAGCCGTCGAGATAGACGTCGCCCTTATCCGTCGTGCGGGCGACGACCGTCGTCTGGAGAATCCGCTGCTCGAGGCGGACATCAGACTGGAGGAGCTTGAAGTCGAGATCGCCGTAGCGGATGTTCCTGCCGTCCAGGACGACATTTGCCCGGATATTGGCCGGAACGACGAACATACGCATCGTCGGGATGCCGTGGACCAGGGTATCCACCTCCACGATCTGCTGATACTGCTCGTCCTCCACCCCGATGGCGTCGACCGAGCCCTGGAGCGCCTCCATGTCGGTTTTTTCGCCGACGGCAAAGGCCGACATGATGGCGTCGACATTACATCCGTCCGATTCGAGCTCGAGGTCCAGCACGTAGGGGCCGCGGTGATTCAGCGCCCGGCGGATCCCGGAAAGCGATCCGGTGAGGGCGAGGTGCGACTCGAGCGAATCCAGCGGGCCCGTGAGGCCCTGGGCCTTGAGCTCTTTGCGCAGTTTCAGCGAATCGCGGGAAAGGCCGGTGCGCACCTCCGCCGCCAGCAGGTCGATGCGGTCGAAGGTAAAATCGGCCGAGAGCGTATCGAGCTGGGTCGCCAGCGGGAAACGGGAACTCATCATGAGGCCGCCGCCGACACGGGCGCTGCCGCGAAGGTCCCAGTTGCGAAGGTAGGCCATCAGGCTTTCGTCAAGGTCGATCGAGATGTCGGCATCGCGGAATTCTTCGGTCTGGAGCCACTCCGGCATTTCCCGCCGCATGATGGCCCGGAGCGAGTCGCGGGACACGCCGGGATAGGCCCGATGAATGGAGTCGCGGAAGGCGTTTCGCTGGCGGACCTCCCGGAAAGCGTCGAGTTTCGCCGAGGCGACGAGGTCCGCATTCCGGATGGCATAGCGGCTGTCGACCTGGCGGAAGAAAATGCCGCCGCTGCGGCTGGTCACGTCGATGCGCGGAATCTGGTAGTCCAGCGAATCCGGGCAGACGCGGAAGGAGTTGCGGGTATCCCGGAGACCGGCCATCATCGTGTTGCCGTCGCGATAGCCGAGCCGGCCGGCTTTGAGGAATACCATGAAGGGCGTAAACCTACCCATAGGCCCGTCGGCGCCATACCGGAGCGTAGAATTCTGGGCCGCCAGCATCAGTCCGGCCCCCCGGACGGAAAGGTCGGCGCCGGAGCGGAAGGTCAGCGAATCGAGATCGGCCCGGGCGACCAGCACCTGGGTGCCCTCGGGGATGGAATCGTCCCAGCGGTTCCCCTGGGTCCGGATGTCCACGGTGCCTTCCGGCACGCGGACGAGGAGCGAATCCGTGCGGTCGTCGAGGTGGATGCCGTCGAGATGGAAATTGGCCTCGAGATGGGCCTCGGGATAGCGGATCGGGTCGATCGCGGAGAGGCGGGCGTCGCCCTTAAGGTAGAAGTCCAGGCGGCCGCGCCCGTCGATGTCCATGTCCTGCGGGACGAGATAGGCGAGCGAATCGAGGCAGGCTCTGGTGTCTGCATCCAGGCGCAGCAGCGGATCCTCACCCAGAAGATCATCCAGGGCGGCGGTCAGCTCGGTATGAAGGCCGTCGGCATGGAGCAGGAAATCATTCACGGACAGGTCCATAGCCTTGTCGTCGCGGCGGGAGGCCAGCAGGAAACGGAGCCGGCCGGGAGCGGTCATGCCTTCGTGGAAGACGCCGGCACGGGGCAGGCTCACGGTAGCGTCGAAAACGGGCACGCCGTCCTCGCCAATCACATAGCGGTGGGAGGAATGCCCTTCGGCCTCAAGGCGGGCGCCGAGAAGGTCATAGCCGCTGCTGCGAAGGTCGACGTCGCCGTCGAGGCGTAGCGTCAGAAGGCCGTCGCCGCCGGTCGTAGCCTCGAAACAGGAGATGTCGGCGGCAATATAGAAATCGTCCTCCGCGGCGGTATACACTACGTGCGGACGGCCCGTAATGCTGACCCGGCGAAGGTTAAGCGGCAGGCGGAAACTCCCCTCCTCCGTCTCCTGGGGCTCCTCAGCCTCCTCGGGCGGAGTTTCTTCCTCGGGTGCCTCCTCTTCCCCGGAGGCTGGCTCTTCCAGGGCCGGAGCGCCAAAGACCGAGAGGTTCGAGACCCCGTCGCTGTAGCAGTGATAGAAAAAGCGGGGAGCATCCAGACGCACCTCGGGAAGGGTGATCGAGCCGCGGACGGCATCGATCCAGCTCACTGTCGCATCGAGCGAAGAAAGGCTCAGCAGGGTATCGGCTTCCGCTCCCCTGCCCTCGCAGGTAAAGCGCGTGATGTTTTCGCACCCGGGCGCGTACGAAAAACGGTCATGGGGATAGGTAATGCTCACATCGTCAAGACACAGGCGCACTTTCGGGAAACGGCTCAAAAGAGAGCCGCTCACCCGCCCCACCTGGAGCGTCCCGTCGACATACTTTGCGGCGTAACTTCTCACCAGGCCGGTCAGGGCACCGGTCTGTAATAAAACTTCACCGGCAACGACAAGGAGTATCACTGCGATACCCAAGCCGATGCCGATGCGTTTAAGGATCTTCTTGAGGGGCTTACTGCTCATCCTGAAGCTGGAGATGCTGGACATAGATAGCCTTCTGGAGAGCGATTCTCTTCTTGACAGACGGCTTCTCAAAGTTCTTGCGGGCACGAAGCTCACGGATCGTACCGGTCTTCTCGAACTTGCGCTTGAACTTCTTAAGAGCTCTTTCTATGTTTTCTCCTTCTTTAATGGGAACGATGATCATTTCTTAATACACCCCCTTTTCTCTAAAGCGGCTGCAAAGATACTGCTTTTTCGCGATTTACCAAAACTTTTTGCACGAGAGGCAGAGATCTCTCGACTTCGCTCGAGATGAAAAAGGGCAGCGCTCGGGGTGACAGAGGGGCTATCCCTCGATGTTCCGGATGTAGTCGAGGACGGAACCGTCGCGGTTCATCACCACGCCGACGATCTTCTCGCCGAAGGGCAGCGGATCGGGGGTACCGATGATGGACTGGGCTTTTTCGGCGAGCCACTCGATGCTGACGACCTTGAGGCCGGCGGCGACGAGGCGCTCGGCGACCTCGGGACGGGCGGGATTGACGGCGATACCGTATTCCGTCACGACCACATCGACCGTAGAACCGGGAGTAATCAGCGTTGTCACATGCGGCACGACGCAGGGGATGCGACCGCGCAGCAGCGGGCATACGATGATCGAGAGGGCGCTGTCGGCCGCCGTATCCTGATGGCCGCCGATGGCCCCGCGGATGATGCCGTCAGAGCCCACGAGCACATTGACATTGAAGTCGGTATCGACCTCCAGCGCGGAGAGGATCACGATGTCCAGCGCGTGGACCGCCGAGCCCTTGTGCTCACCGGAAGCATACTCGATCGAGGAGACCTCCTGGTGGAAGGGATCGTTTTTGATCGACTCCGCAGCGACCTTGTCGAAGGACTGCACGTCGATGAGGCGGCCGATGAGGCCCTCCTCGTGGAGCTTGACCATATGAGCAGTGATGCCGCCGAGGGCGAAGGAGGCCTTGATGCCGCGGGAGATCATCTCCTCGCGGATATATTTCACCACCGCCAGCGAGGCGCCGCCGGTGCCGGTCTGGATCGAGAATCCGTCCTCGAAGTAGCCGCTGCCAATCACCACCCTGGCCGCCGATTTGGCGAGCAGGATGTCGCGCGGGTTCTTCGAATCGCGGATCGCTCCGGCCGAAATCTTCGTGCTGTCGCCGACGCTGTCTACGACCACCACCGACTCCACGAGCGCCGCGGAAATCGACTTCGGGACGTTCGGATAGGCCACGAGGTCGTCCGTGATGACGACGACATGGTGGGCATACTGCGCATCCGGCAGGGCATAACCGAGCGAGCCGCAGATCGACTTGGCATTCTCGCTCCGGGAATAGCCGCAGGCATTGCCGAGCTCGTCGCAGGACGAGGCGCCGAGAAAGGCGACGTCGATCGGGAGCTCGCCGCTTGCGATGGCGCTGCCGCGGCCGCCGTGGCTGCGGAAAACGACCGGCTCCTCCATCAGGCCGTGGGAAATCTCGTCGGCGAGTTTGCCGCGGAGGCCCGAGGTGGAGATCTTGGTGATGACGCCGGCCCTGATATGATCGATCAGCGGCGCATGGACGTCGGAAAGGCTCGATGCAGCAAGGTGCAGGCCCTTGAAGCCCATTTCGGCGAGCTTGTCAACGACCATATTGACCACCTTGTCGCCACCGCGAAAATGGTGGTGGAAGGAAATGGTCATCCCGTCGCGGAGTCCGCTCCGGCGGATGGCTTCCTCGAGGGAAACGACTTTCGAATTTCTCATCATAGGGCTGCCTCCTCACTCGTTAGAACACCCGATGCGACCGCGAGGGCGATGGTCCGCTCGGCGCGGATGACGACCGGACGGTCGACCATTTTGCCGTTGACCGCAATGACGCCGGAGCCCTTTGCCTGCGCCTCCTTGATGGCGGCGACGATCTTGAGGGCTTTTTCGATGGCCTTCTGGCTGGGCGTAAATACTTCATTGACAATCTCGATCTGGCGCGGGTTGATGATGGACTTGCCGTCGAAACCGAGCGTCTTGATATATTCGACCTCGGCACGGAAGGTGTCCATGTCGTCGAGATTCGAGTAGACCGTGTCGAAGCAGGCGATGCCGGCGGCACGGGCGGCGACGACGATCGTCTCGCGGGCGAGGCGGAGCTCATCGCCGCCGGGAGTACGCTGCGTCTTGAGGTTCGCCGTGTAGTCCTCGGCGCCGAGGGCGATGCCCATCATGCGCTTCGACGCTGTTGCAATCGCGTAGGCGTTGCAGATGCCGAGGGCGCTCTCGATGGCGGCCATGATCTGTGTCCTCCCCACCGCGCCGATCTCCTCCTCGACCTTCAGGATCTCGGACTCGAGCTCCCGGACCTCTTCGGCGGTCTCGGTCTTCGGCATACGGATCACGTCGACGCCCGCCTTGACGACGGCCTCCACGTCCTTGCGGCCGTAGGGAGTCGACAGCGGATTGATCCGGACGACCATTTCGGTGTCGCCGTAGTCGATGGTTTTCAGGGCATTATACACCAGCAGCCGGGCCGCGTCCTTCTCCGCCATGGTGACGGAGTCCTCGAGATCCAGCATAATGCTGTCGGGCCCATAGATATGGGCATCCTGCATCATTCCGGGGTTATTGCCCGGAACGAACATCATGGTTCTGCGCAGACGGTCCATAGGGCTAGTCCCTCCAAACGTCTACGCCGGTCGCGCGGACGGCGGCGGCCGTCACCCGGGCCCGGATGGTGCAGTCGAGGGCCCCCTTGTCGATGGCGGTCACATCCGCCGCATCGACGCCGAGTCCCTGTAAAGTATCTTGGATGAGGGCCTTGATCTGGCTCCCGAACTGTGCGGCGACAGAGCTTTCCAGTTCGATGGAGAGCCCGTCAGAAGTGGCCGGGGCGATCCGGACCAGGATATCTCCCGATTCGAGTGTCCCGGCGACAGCCTGTTTGATTTCCATGGTGCTACTGTTCGCTTGTGGTTGTGGTGGTAGTCGTCGTGGTGCCGGTCTTCTCCAGGATGGCGGCATCCACTTCCTCGACGACCTGTTTGACCGATTCTGCCGCGGCTTCTACCTTGGCGTCGGTGGCGGCGGCTGCCGCAGTGGCCTGCTCGGCTGCGACTGCGGCTTCGACCTGGGCTTCCTTGCGACGGAGGTTCTTCTCGCTTTCGCGAAGATTACGCTTGCTCTGGCGCAGCTCCTTGCGGGCGCGGCTAGCCTCTTTCTTTGCGGAGCGGATTTCGCTGTTGGATTTCTTGATTTCCTGGCGGATCTTCTTGATCTCCTGGCGTACGCTCCGGAGCTGCTGCTCCTCCTTCTTGAGGTCCACCTCGGCGAGACGGATCTCCTCCTTGCGGTTCTGGAGGTCGGTCTGGGCCGCTGCAGACTTGTCGCCGTCAAGCTTGTAGGCCTTCTTCTGGAGCTTGAGGGCCTCCTTCTTCATTTTGATCGACTCCTTCTTCTGCTTGATGGAATACTGAAGCGAGCTCACGATCAGGTCCTGCTGGCGGATCTCGGCTTCCCGCTGGCGGATGACGGCCTTGGCGGCATCGATGCGGGTGCTGGAGGCATCGGCCTGCTTGCGGCTGCGGCGGGCGGCCTCGTCGACGGCCTGCTGGTTCTGGCGCACGAGGTCCTGGTGGTCCTCAACGGTGTTCTGGGCCCAGCCCGTGACGCTCAGCGACGCGAGGGCGAGGGAGGAAAGGATAAGACGAAGTTTCATATAGAATGGTCATTTAGTTTCACTAAAATGCAAAAATACGAATTTCTGCGAATAGCATCAAGAAATTTTCTAACTTTGCAGCCCGTGATGCCCGGTAGGGCCGGGCACGACAAAAGATATGGCTACGATTACGCTCGAAAAGAAACAGGTCCCGGTCCTTCTTCTGACCGGATATCTCGGCAGCGGGAAGACGACGCTGCTCAACCGCATCCTCTCCAACCGCCGCGGCATCCGCTTTGCCGTCATCGTCAACGACATCGGCGAGGTCAACATCGACGCCGACCTCATCGAAAAGGGCGGGGTTGTCGGCCAGGGCGACGATTCGCTCGTGGCCCTGCAGAACGGATGTATCTGCTGCACGCTGAAGATGGACCTCGTCGCCCAGCTCGGGGACCTGACCGAGGGCGGCCGCTTCGACTATATCGTCATCGAGGCCAGCGGCATCTGCGAGCCCGCCCCGATCGCCCAGACAATCAGCACCATCCCCCAGCTCGGGCCCCAGTTTATCCGGGACGCGGTCCCCTATGTCGACTGCATCACGACGGTCGTCGACGCCCTCCGGATGAAGGACGAATTCGCCCTTGGAGAGGCTCTCAGCCGCGACGACATCGGCGACGAAGACCTCGAGAGGCTCGTCATCGAGCAGATCGAGTTCTGCAACATCGTCCTCCTGAACAAGGCCGCCGAGGTCAGTCCCGAAGAGCTCGGCCGGCTGCGCGGCATCGTCCATGGACTCAACCCCGGCGCCCGGATCCTGAGCTGTAACTGGGGCGACATCGACCTCGACGAGATCATCTATACCGGCCTCTTCGATTTCGAGCGCGTGGCCACTTCCGCCGCCTGGATCGCCGCGATCGAGGGGGAAGAGCATGAGGATGAGGACCACGACGAGGAGGATCATGAGGACCACCACCACCATCACCACCACGACGAAGGCGAAGCCCTCGAATACGGCATCGACACCTTTGTCTACTACCGCCGGGGCGCGCTCGATCTGAACAAATTCGACTATCTGATCGCGAAGAAATGGCCCTCCAACATCATCAGGGCCAAGGGTATCTGCTATTTCACCGACGACATCAGCAAGTGCTGGCTCTTTGAGCAGGCCGGCCGCCAGAAGACCCTCCGCGACGCCGGCTACTGGTACGCGACGATGCCGGAGGAGCAACTCCGGGAGCTGATGGAGCGCGACGCCCGCCTTCGCGCCGACTGGGACCCGGTCTACGGCGACCGCATGCAAAAACTGGTCTTCATCGGCCAGCACCTCGACAAGCCCGCCCTCGCTGCCCTGATGGACAGCGCCCTGGCCTAGCGGGGGTCCTTGTCATCTCGAGCGCCACCTTCATTGTCATTCCGAGCGTAGCGAGGAATCTATTCAGGCGGCGAAGTCTCCGACGGCTGCGAAATTTATTTTTCGTGCGGCAGCTCGAAAAACCAAATTTCTCCGCCGATTCGCCGCCTCCTGTCATCTCGAGCGAGCCCCTTTTTGTCATCTCGAGCGAAGTCGAGAGATCTCTCCGGCATGCTTCCCTAGCGAGCCGCCTTTCCCGAAGAGGCAAAGACCTTTTTATAGTAGTAGGAATCTCCGGCCATAGCAGCATAGATGACCGCCTGCTCCTCGGCCGGGAGAGATGCGATGGTTGGCTTCGCCTGCATCAGCTCCAGCAGCTGCATATACCGCTGTTCGGACTGGGCCTGAGCCCGGGCGGAAAGATCCGAGAGCACCTCTCCCTCCAGCTGCCAGTCCTGCATGGCCGTGCGGTACTTGAAGGCGTTCATGGCAAAGTGCGACACGACCATCGACCCGAAATCCATATACGGGAGCCTCTCCAGCGTATCCAGGGCCGATTGGTAGTAGCCGTCAAGGTCGGCACGGACCTTATCGCCGTACTGCTCCGCCACGTTCTTCCGCTGCCGGAATTCGTCCAGCTGCTGCTCCAGGGCAGCGTTCTCCTGCCGGAGCTGGCCGATGCCGGCCTGTAGTGAATCCGCATACTGCTTTGCAGCTGCCTTTTCGCGCCGAATCACTTCCATGTCGGCCCGGATGGCATCGGCCGCCTGTCTTGTCCCTGCTTGACCTTTCCGGTCCGCCAGGAACCATAGCGCCGTCAGAAGAGCCAGAAGCAGCAAGGCCGCCACTACCCGGACTCCCCTTTTCCGATGGTCCCAGGCCCTTCGGAGCGCGGTGACATCGGCATACCGCCTGGCCGGATTCTCCTTCAGGCACTTTCGGGCGATACACCCCCAGCGGCGGCCGAAGAGCTCCCGCATCATGATACCGAGTGACCATATGTCGCTCCGGGCATCCACCGCCTGGCCGGATAACAGCTCCGGCGAAGCATAGCCCCGCGTCCCGCCGAGGCCCTTCGTCAGGAAGTGGGCATCGGCATCCGACAGGCCGAAGTCGAGCAGCTTGACATCGCCGTCGACGGCCGTCAGAAGGATATTCTCCGGCTTGAGGTCATTGTGGACCACGCCCTCCCGGTGCATGGCGGCGGCCGCCTCGAGCAGCTGCCCGAACGCCCGTTCCTTCTGGTGGAGCGGCATCTTTTCGCCAAGCGCATCCCGTAGCGTCCGGCCTTCGACATATTCCATGACAATGGCTGGGCCGACCGGGGATTCGGCCTCATAGCTGACCGTCGAGACGATATACGGGTGGTGAAGGCGCCGGCCGAGGTCATATTCACGCTTGAGCAGCGCCAGCGATTGCGCCGAAGCGTCCATCGCCGTCTTGAGCAGGAAGTATTTGCCACCGCGGACCGCCCGGAAGATGCGGGCGCCGAGCGGCTGGACATCCGTCCATCCGGAACCGAAGTCGAGGGCCGGCCCGACCGGCGTAAAGGTCTCGCTGATCATACTTGGCAAAATTACAAAAAAATGCTATATTCGCCATATGAGCATTCCGATTAACCTTCCCGGGGTCGCCGCCCTTCGCGACGCCGTCCTCAAAAAAGCGGAGATTCATCCCCGGACGCATGCCGATTTCGAGGCGCTCTCGCTTCGGATCGGCGGGATTTCACCGGTCACCCTTGAGCGTATCTGGGGCTATTCCACCCGCCGGATCGAGGCCATTTCAGAGCGCAGCCTGGATGTCCTCGCGGCCTATGCCGGCCATGGCGACTGGCCCGGTTTTCTCCGTCATCTGGATGCTACATCCGGCCGCGATTCCGACCTATTTACCGAGAAATCAATACTTTCCCGAGATCTCGCTCCCGGCGCCATCCTTCGCCTCAGCTGGCAGCCGGACCGCCTCCTTACCATCCGCCATCTCGGTGAAGGGCGCTTTGTCGTAGAGGCCTCGGAGCACTCTTCCCTCTGCCCCGGCGACCGCTTCACCGCCATCCAGTTCCAACCCGGCCGTCCCCTCTATCTCGACGACTTCTCCTCCCCCGCCGACCCTTCCCGCTCCGGCCGCTACGCCATCGGCCTCAGCCATGGTCTTTCCTCCATCGAAGTGCTCCCCGAAGGCAACTGACAAGGATTGACAAATCATTCTCCCTGTTTCCTTTCCTACCTTTGTAACGGACAAAGCGTCGCAGCGATGCCCGCAAGGATGGAGTTTGCCGAAAATCCAGAAAAGAGTAGGATAGAACAAGCGGTTGTGCCCGACACATATTCAGGGAGTCATTATGAAAAAATTTGCGATCATGTTTGCGGTGGCCACCATGGCATTGTCTTGTAATGGCGGCAAGAATGTTTCCTCTCGCTCCAAAGTCTCAATGGGAGATCTGGACGATTACTTCACCGTCGAATCCTGTTCTATTGAGAGTGATGCCGCCACAAAAGGGATAGATCGGATGAACTCCGTTACCGGAACGATTACCCTCGTCCTCAAGAAGAACGATGTGCCGATGAAACACAAGCCGGGCGATTTGGATTATGCGATGATCCGCTGCGGCATCCCCGGCAGCAATAATGTCGTCTTCATGGGACAGGCTGACGCTCAGGTAAAAGATCTTTTACGCGCCAACAATGGCGAGCAGATAACACTGAAGTTCCCCGTCAAGGGCTTTGATCCCGTCGACCCGTACAGCAGCATGTCCGAATCCGAGAAACAGGACCTCCGGAAAGCACATTTCGAAGGCATGACAAATCCAGACAGACTGGAAAGCATCGACATCGAAGTCAGCTTCAAAGAGCCCGATGATGACTCCGACGACAGATCGGACGATGACTCGTATTCTGATTCGGATTCTGACTGGGCACTATTCTAAGACGCTTGCGATAAGCCTCTCATTTCTTCATTAATGTAAATGGCCGGCGATGTCCTCATCGCCGGTTTTTTGCGCCCGCGCGTTGACACGCAGAATGCACAGAATGGCGTTTTCATGTCAACGCGTAGCCGTTTTGGCCCGAAAAGGCTGTTTTCGCCCACGCGTTTTCACAAAATCGGCTTTCCAGGCCCCTCTGGGTGCAAACGCGCTCTCAATTACAGCAAAGCCGTCCCCAATAGCTGGACGGCTTTGTGGCCAGATGGGAGGAAGGCTCTGCCCCGGGCAGGGCAGACAATGAAAGAGAATCACTGACGGACTACAGCCGCAGGACTCTCATGATCTTGAATAGGACCATCAAGGCTTTTGAGAGAGCCTTGATCAGTCGGTGAAACCGTCTGGTTTTCCAGCGCAGTTTCAGCCTGAGTGTGGTTGTTATCTCGATCATATGTGTAATAACGACATAACTGGTAAAGAGATTCTATTGGAAAGGAATCCCGTTTTGGAAGGCTTCCAAAACCGACTACATCATCTGGCAGGGACAAAGAAAGAGCATCTCCACGTCTGGAAATGCCCTTAGCTTTTTTATGCCCTTTCTCAAGGGGCTGTCGTCATTATACAGGAGCAAATCTACGCAATTTTCCCGACTCTGCAAAAATATTTTCACTGAAGGGAGCGACTCTTCTAAGAGATAGAAGAAAAAAGCTCCGTTTTTCATAACGGCCGATTCCACGACCAGACTTGCAATGGTCAAAGATACGAATAAAAACCCGATTTCACAAGGCTGGGCTGCACGATTCTTGCAGCAATCGGGGCATGAAACGATCTGTTCTTCTACTCGTAGCTCTTCTCGCTGCAGCTACGGCATCGGCCGCTGAAGGGCCGTGGGACGTCAGCTATATGGCTATCCAGCTGGGCGGTGACGTCAAAGTCTATAAAGGTACCTCGACCTACTCCGGCGACGTAATCTGCACGGTACGGGGCGGGAAGGTGTACAAGGGGAGCTCCAGCTATTCCGGAGATATCCTCTGCCGCATCGAAGGCGGCAAGATCTACAGCGGGAACTCAACCTACAGCGGAGATGTGCTTTTCACCGTCGACGACGGAAAGGTCTATGAGGGCAATTCGTCCTATTCCGGGGACATCCTCATGACGATCCGGGACGGGAAGATCTACAAAGGGACCTCATCCTACAGCGGGGATATCGTTGCCACCGTTCGTGACAAGAAGGTCTACGAGGGCTCGTCGTCCTACTCCGGCGATATCGCCTATCACTACGACGGGCAACTGACCGTCACGGAGTTCGTGGCGGTGTTCTACGTTGTCTGTTACGTGTTCTAAGCCCCTAAGAAAGAGATTCCACGGTCTGGGGCCGTGGAATGACGGGAGGCGGCAAAGCAAGCGGATGGGAGGTCCCATGACGAAGCATTTGCCCGGATAGGGTCGCCCCAAGGCGATTAGCGAGGAATGGGAGCCTCCCAGAGCTGAGGAGCCCTGGCGGAGATTTCTTCGCTTCGCTCGGAATGAAAGGGAGCGCAGAAATCTCTCGACTTCGCTCGAGATGACAGGATCGCGAGTCTAGAACACCCACTTCGTGCCGAAGCAGGGGCGGGCGTAGAAGCCGTAATAGCCGGCGAAGTTCATGGAGAGCTCGACCTCGGTGCCGATATGGAGGTTCGGGATACCGAAGTGCTGGCCGATGTTATACCAGAGCTGCGGCTCGGAGATGAAGACAAATTTGGTCTCCTTCCCGAAATTCTCACTCAGCACATCCTCTGCCCATGCGACGCAGTTCTCGCCCCAGATATCGGCAAAGCCGTTGAAGCGGAGACCCTTGACGCCGAGCACATCCTGCATGCCCCAGACGAAGGTGAACTGGACCGGGATATCGGAGGTCACCCCCTTGCTGAAGGTCTTGCCGAGGAGCTTGAAATTGAACGTGTTGGAGAAGTCGTCATTATGCATGAAATAATCGACGCCGAAGAGGAAGTTCTGGTTCACGCCGGGCAGGCCGTTATACTCGATCTGGGCGCTGAAGTCGCTGAGTGCGGTGTCTTTCCAGAAGTTGAGGCAGCGGGCGATCTCCATATAGCTGCCGCTCGGAGCCTGGACGTTGTCGTTGCGATCCCGCAGGTTGTAGTCGTAATCAATGAAGAAGAAGGTATTGCCCCAGTCGTCATTGTAGAACCCTTCCAGGGTCGTCGTGAAGTGGCCGCGGTCCTTGCCGAAGTCGTAGAAGGTCTGGAGGTTGGTCTGCGCCAGGGCAGAGGTGGAAACGAGCGCCGAAAATGCGGCGGCAATGATCATTTTTTTGTTCATAACGAGAGAAATAAACTATTTTCTGAGGGAAGGGTTGATTTCAAAATCGACGGCTTTGTCGCCTTTCGGATTGGCACCGAATTCATAATCCTTGCCAGGCAGGATCGCATTCAGCAGGACGCCCACGAGGGCTGCGACGGCCAGGCCGCTGAGTTTCGTGAAGCCGAGGTCGATCGAGCCGGTGCCGTAGCTGATGCCGATGGCGAGAACGAGGATCAGGGCGGCGATGATGACGTTGCGGCTCTTTGTGAAGTCGACCTGATTCTCAACGATATTGCGGACACCGACGGCGGAAATCATACCGTAGAGCACCAGCGATACGCCGCCGATGACAGCTGCCGGCATACAGGCGATGAGGGCGCTGAATTTCGGGCAGAAGCTCAGAAGGATCGCCAGAACGGCCGCGATACGGATGACGCGGGGGTCATAGACACGGGTCAGGTTGAGCACGCCGGTATTCTCGCCGTAGGTCGTATTGGCCGGCGCACCGAAGATCGATGCAACCATGGTCGCGAGACCGTCGCCCATCAGCGTACGGTGCAGACCCGGTTCTTCGAGATAATTGCGCCCGGTCGTCGAGGAGATGGCGCACATGTCGCCGATATGTTCCATCATCGTTGCGAGCGAAATCGGGACGATGGCGATGATGGCGGAGACCATCAGGCCCCAGTTTGGATTCGAAAAGACATGGAAGGCCGTGTCGTTCCATTTGAACGGATAGCCGATCCATGCAGCCTCCCGCACGGAGGAGAAGTCACACAGGCCGAAGCAGGCCGCCACGATGTAGGAGCCCAGCACGCCGAGAAGGATGGGGACGATCCGGATCATTCCCCGGCCCCAGATGTTGCAGACGATGATGATGGCCATCGCGAGCAGCGCAATCCACCAGTTGGTGTTGCATGAGTTGATGGCCGATCCCGACAGCGTCAGACCGATGGCGATGATGATCGGTCCCGTGACGATCGGCGGGAAGAAGCGCATCACCCGTTTCGGCCCGAAAGCGGCGAACAGGCCTGCCAGCACGAAATAAATAATGCCTGCCGAGAAAACCCCGATGCAGGCATATGGAAGCGACTCCGCGGCTGTCAGTCCTTTTTCGGCACCCATCGCAACGACGGCAGCATATCCGCCGAGGAAGGCGAAGGACGAGCCGAGGAACGCCGGCACACGCCATTTCGTGCAGAGGTGGAAAATCAGGGTACCCAGGCCGGCGAAGAGCAGGGTGGCGGACATCGAAAGCCCCGTGATGACGGGGACGAGGACCGTTGCGCCAAACATGGCGAACATGTGCTGGAGGCCGAGGGTGAACATCTTGCCCTTACCGAGCGTACGGGCATCGTAGATGGCTTGCTGAGAGTTTGTCATACGGTATAGAGAGTTAGAGTACTCGATTCAGCGGCCATATGTGACCAGACAAAGGTACGACATTTTTTTGGAAATCCAAATAGGCTCCGCGCGTTGACGCGTGGAAGTGCATAGAAGGCCGTTTTTGTGTCGACGCGCCAGCGAAAATGGCCTTTTTCGCCAAAAACGGCAACGCGTTGACACGAAATCGCCATTCTGTGCAATATAACTGTCAACGCGCGGAGGGCAATCGCCGGGCTCCCCTACCTCGAAAAATTCACCGGGATGCGGTAGGTCATGCGGACGGGCTTGCCGTCGATCTTGCCGGGCTTCCACTTCGGTGCGCTGGAGACGACGCGGACGGCCTCTTCGTTCAGAAGCGGATGCGCGCCCTGAAGCACCTGGACCTCCTGGACCTTGCCGTTTCTTCCCACGACAAACTGCACGACGACCCGGCCTTCCGGCGCACCGTCGGGATAGTTAAGATGCTCCGACACCCAGAGGGAGAACTTCTCCGGACCACCGCCCTTGAACGAAGGATCGACGTCGCAGCGCTCCCGCTCCTGCATCGAGGCGTGGTCGGGGCCGTCGCTTTTGGCCAGCAGGAAGGGATAGGACATCTCGATCGTGCCCTGGTAGACCTTCCGGCGGCCGCGAAGGGTCAGCGTATCGCCCTCGCGGACTTCGTATTTACGGAAACTATTGCGGCCCAGCCAGTCGTTCCCGACACCATAGATATATACCTCGCCGGTTTCGTCCTTAAGGAAGAGCTTGCCGCGGTCCATGTCCCGCACCCGCGTCACCACGCCCCGAAGGATGCAGACGGTGGTGTCCTTTTTAGACATTTTACGGAACTCCTTGATGGTCATCGACCTGGCGCCATCCTGCGCGGCAGCCTGGAAAAGGCCTGCGAACAGGGAGAGCAGCAATAGAACAACTATCTTTTTCATCTTTATAATGTAATTAATCCCGTTGGAATCTGTCTGGGAAGAAACTGCAGCCGCGTGGAAGAAGCCCCGTCCACCAGGGCGAGCGCCGCAGAAGCGCAGGCCATCGCCATCGACGGGGTATTGTTGTTCCCGCTCAGGTGGCAGAGGAAGATGTTCCGGAGCCCCGGATGCCAGAAGGCGCGGATCGCCTCGGCGCAGGCGTCGTTGGACAGGTGTCCGTGGCCGCCGGCGGAGATGCGCATCTTGAGCTGCCAGGTATAAGTGCCGGAAAGCAGCTTTCCGGGGTCATAGTTCGACTCGATGACCACGGTATCGGCCTCGCGGGCGAGCGCCATCGCTTCCGGGGTCACTTCCCCGAGGTCGGTCATCCAGACGATCCGGTGGTCCCCCACCCTGAGCGCATAACCGACCGTGTCGGTGGCATCATGGGGCACGGGGAAAAAGCGGGCCGAGATGCCCGGCGCCAGCTCATTCCACGCGGAAGGTTCCAGGACCTTCTGGTACGGAAGGATCTGGTCCCGCGTAAATGGATGCACCGCCAGCGCCTCGTGGAGCCGGGCCGAAGCATACACCGGAAGGCCCAGATGCTTGCACCAGGACCCGAGATGGCGGATATGGTCGAGATGGTCATGGGTCAGAAGGACCGCCGCCGCGCGGGAAGGATCGACTCCCCGCTCTTTCAGCTCCCGCCGCAGCCGGCGGACACTCACGCCCGCATCGAGCAGAATCCCGGGGCCGCCGCCGGAAAGTCCGATCCAGGCCGCATTGCCGCAACTTCCACTCGTAAAACTGATCAGTTCCGCCGCCATCCTTCTATTCCTCCGTCTCGCAATGCTTGGAAATGACGCGGTAGGCCTCCCCCACCCCGAGCTCGCCGGAACGGGACAGGTCGATGCAGCCCTTCTCCTTGTCCTTGAGATAAATCAGCACCAGGCCGCGGTTGAAGTAGGCATCGCCCATGGCAGGATACCGTTCCAGCGCCCGGGTAAACGCCTCCACGGCCTCGACGCTCCGGCCCGACAGGCAGTCCAGGATCCCGAGGTCATAGTGGAGATACGGGCTGTCCGGCAGGATGCGGAGGGCCTCCTCGAGGTCTTCAAAGGCCTCTGAATAATCGTATGACTCCGCCACGCGGTCACTTACGCGGGCCCGGGTGCGGCCTTCGCCGTCGAGGGTCAGCGTCTGGACATTGCTCTCCATCGACGAGATGAAGCGGATCATGTCGGCCCGCAGCACGGCACGGTTCATCAGATAGAACGCCCGGTAGAGCGGCGCATACCGGTCCGGATCGGTCCCCTCGGCAGCCTGGCCGAATGCATTGGCGGCCGCAAGGTACTGCTTGCCTTCGAGCGCCCACAGCCCCTCGAGGAAACGCTGGCGCGCCTCGGGCAGGAGTCCGGTATCGCCGGAAGGCACCGGAAGCTCCCCTTCCTCCCGGTCGGAGCTCATCTCCATCGGCACGCCAAAAGAGCCCAGGAAGCGCTCCAGCAGCGGATTCTCATAGCCACGGGAGAGGGCCATCCGCGGACCGGCGGCCTCGCGGGCAAGCCGGATGGCATAAAGCGGCCGCAGGGTGATGGAAACCTCCCGCTGCCCGATCTGCTCGTTGTCGAAGTCTTTTTTCGCAAAATCAGCATCGAAGGCCAGCAGGCGGTCGAGCGTCGCCGTCGTGTCGGATAGCGCCGATCCCGATCCGCCCTCGGACACCCTTTCCCGGAACTCCGCCACCTTCCGGCGGGCGGTGTTGAGGTCCTTCCGGGATGCGGCCTGGCGGCCGAGACGGCTGTTGACATAGGCGCGGTTCTGGTAGGCCTTGGCGAAGTCGGGGAAGAGCTCGATGGCCTTGTCATAGTCCTCCAGGGCATTTTTCCACTGCTCCATCTGGGTAAAGAAGACCGCGCGGTTGAAATAGGCCAGCACGTTTCCGGGGTTGATGTCGATCACCCGGTCCATGTCGGCGAGGGCCTTGTCCATCTCGCCCACCTGGGCATAGATGAGACTGCGGTTATACAGGGTCAGCGCATTGCCGGGCTGCATCGCGAGCACCCGGTCGAGGTCGGCGACCGCTTTGTTCCATTCGCTCCGGGCATAGTAAATCTGGGAGCGGTAGAAGTAGGCAAAGAGATTGTCCCCGTCCAGCGAGATGGCGGTGTCGAAGTCCTGCAGCGCTTCGTCGAGACGGCCCTGGGCGGCATAGAGACGGCCGCGGCGGGAATAGCCCTCGGGCTCGAAACGGTCGAGGCGGATGGCGGTGTCATAGTCGGACAGCGCGCGCGTCGTGTCCTGAAGGAAGAGGTAGCACGCGCCGCGGTTAAGGAAGGCGGAAGGGTCCTTGGGCTCCTTGCGGATATATTTGTCGAAATCGGCCACGGCGGCCTCGAACTGCTGAGACAGGAACAGCGTCACGCCGCGGGTGAAATAGAGCCCCGCATAGCCCGGACGCAGGTGGACGGCCGTTTCCAGGTCGCGGAGCGCCTCGTCGTAGCGGCCGAAACGGCCCTCGGTGATGGCGCGGTAGTGGTAGCCGGAAGTGAAGACCGGATTAAGCCGGACGGCGTGGTCGAAGTCGCCATGAGCCCCGCGCAGGTCGCCGAGATTGTATTTGGCAATGCCGCGGTAGAAGAAGGTCCAGTGGTCGGAAGTGTCGAGCTGGGCGAGGATATTGAAGTCCTCGATCGCCTCGGCATACTTCCCGTCGACGATGGCCCGGCGGCCGGCATAGTAGAAGTGGTCCTTGTCGTACTGGGCCGACGCGGAAAGGGGCATCAGGAGCAGAAACAGCCCCAGGGCCATCCCCGGACGGGACAGCACCCTCCGCAGGAAAGCCCGCCGACGCTGGGGAGCTCCGATTCGAAAAATTTCCGTTTCCGTAATAAAATCACTAATTTTGAGCCGGCCTTTGGCTCAAGGCACAAAGATAATCATTTATCATGCCTTTTTCAACCCGATGAACGCTTTTTTTCGCCACATCCTGCTGCTGCCCCTGCTGCTGACTCCTGCCCTGCCGGCGGCGGGCCAGGCGCACCGGACCGCCGAATCCGCCCTTTCGGCCGATTCCCTGCGCTCGGCGGTCGCATACCTCGCCGGTCCTTCCTGCAACGGCCGCCGCGCCGGCACGGAAGGAGCCCTTGAGGCGGCCCGCTATCTCGGCGAAGCGTTCCGCAGGCGGGGCCTGAAGGCACTCGGAGAGGACTTTCTGCTGCCCTTTCCGCTGGAAGGGGGCGCCACCGGCCACAATGTCGCCGCCGCCCTGCCGGGCCGCAGCGCGAAATGGATCGTCGTCGGAGCCTGCCTCGACCATCTCGGCGAGCTCGGCGGGACGCTCTATCCCGGGGCGGACATGAACGCCTCGGGCGTTGCCGGACTCATCGGCCTCGCGGATCTTTTCGCCTCGCTGCGCGATCGCGGAGAGCGATTCGAAAAGGGCCTTATCCTCGTCGGCTTCGACGGCAAGGAGCAGAATCTTGCCGGCTCGACCTACTGGGTCAAGTGCCTCAGCTGCGGATTGATACAGGCTCCCGGCACCGGCTCCCCCATCCATCCCGGGGACATCGCCCTGATGATCAATCTCGACCAGATCGGATCGACCCTCGCCCCGGGCGATTCCGGACGGAAAGACTACCTGATCGCCCTGACCGGGAGCACCTCCAGCCCCCGGCTGAAGACCCTCGCGGCCATCAACGAAAGGGAGAACCTCAACCTCGAGATTCTCCCCGATTACTACGGCAGCGCCGACTTCACGCGGCTCTTCTACAGCCGTATCAGCGACCAGCGGCCCTTCCTCGAAAAGGGCATCCCTGCCATCATGTTCACCTCCGGCATCACCGAGCATTCCAAAAAGCCGTCCGACCGGGAAGGAACGCTCTCCTATCCGATGCTCCGGCGCCGGCTGCTGCTGATTTATTACTACCTGGTCGACCAGCTGCTATAATCCCCTGCTGGACTGGAAGAAAAAGGCCTTGGCGAGAAACGGGGACCGCTCCGCCATCTTCAGGGCCATAAAACGCTCGCGAATCTGCGGAACCGGTGTCTCCGGGGCCAGATCCGAGAAGAGATCCGCCGTGCGGGAGAGGCTGCGGAGGATCCCGACGGGCCACTGCATGTCCGGGAAACGGGCTTCGGCCCATTCGACAAGCGAACAGCGCTCCTGCTGCCGGTCCTGACGCGACACTTCCGGCTGCGGCGGGGTCTGCCAGGGACTGACCCGGGCATCCAGACGAAGAATCCCGCCCCGGGAAGCGAGCTCGGTCAGCACCTGCGACCGGGAAAAGAAATCCGCCGGGACGACCTGTCCTTCCAGCGAAGTGCGCCGGAGCACCCAGGCGCCGCCGGGAAGCCCCCACGGCCTGCCGAGAATCTCCGCCCGGAAAAAGCGGCGGAACGGGCAGAAACGACTTCCGCGTCTTTGTACCCTCCAGCAGAAAAGATCGACTCCGCCGGCTTTCCAGGCCGCGTCGTGGAAGGCCTGCACGGCATCGCGGTCATAGAGGCAATACCCGTCCGAGAAGGTCACGAACTTCTCACCGCCGATGCGGTCGAGATAGAAGGAAATTCCTTCGCCTAACCCCGCATCCGCCCCGGGAAAGGCGTCGACGGGACATTCGACCAGATCGAGCGAATCGGCATAGTCGTCATAGAGGGCCTTCATCACCGGGTCGTCCCGAAGAAAAAATCCGTACACGGCGAAACGCTTGTCGGACTGGAGCGTCAGCGAAGACAGGATCCGGTATAGGGCCTCCTTTCCGGCGCGGGGAATAATGATCGCAAGGTCGTGGTTTTCCATAGTCTAGAGACAAATATAGCGTTTTTCGGTGGAATCTGCGTTTTTTTTCCTATTTTTGTGTGCTTAATAGTACGATATGCGCGATTTCCTGAGAATGGTCAGGACATATGTCCTTCCCTATAAAAAATACCTCGGCTGGGCGGTGGTGCTGAACATCCTCTCCGCCATCTTCAACGTCTTTTCCTTCACGGTGATCATCCCGATGCTGAAGATCCTGTTCAACATCGACACGGAGGTTCACCATTTCATCCCCTGGGACGCGGCCGGTATTTCCATCAAGGACAAGGTGGTCGAGAACGCCTACTACTATGTCGGCCTGTACGATCCGATCAACGTCCTGCTGGTGCTGTGCGCCTTCCTCGCGGTCATGACCCTCCTCAAGACCTCCTGCTATTTCGGCGCGAGCGCCGTGATGGTCCCGATCCGCACCGGCATCACCCGGGACCTCCGCCGCAAGGTATACAACAAGATCCTGGCCCTCCCTATCGGCTTTTTCTCCCAGGAGCGCAAGGGTGACATCATCGCCCGCATGAGCGGCGACGTCTCCGAGGTCGAGCACAGCATCTCTTCCTCGATCGACATGCTGCTCAAGAATCCGATCCTGATTCTGATCTATTCCGTCGCCCTGATCTTCATCAGCTGGCAGCTTACCCTCTTCACCCTTGTCTTCGTCCCGATCATGGGATGGATCATGGGCGTAATCGGCCGCCAGCTCAAGAAAAAGTCCCTCCAGGCGCAGGCCCTCTGGAGCGATACGATGTCGCAGGTTGAGGAGACCCTTGGCGGCCTCCGCATCATCAAGGCTTTCCGGGCCGAAAAGAAGATGTCGGGGCGCTTCGGCACCATCACCGAGAACATGCGAAAGAAATACACCCGCGTGTCGGTCCGCCAGGCCCTCGCCCACCCGGTGAGCGAATTCCTCGGGACGGTGATGATCCTGATCGTGGTCATTTTCGGCGGCTATCTGATCATCGATTCGCAGCGCAACGGTCTCGGCAACGGCGCGGCCTTCCTCGGCGCAACCCTTGACGCCCCGACCTTTATCTACTACCTGCTGATTCTCTATTCCATCCTCAACCCGATCAAGGAATTCTCCAAGGCGACCTACAACATCCCGAAAGGCATGGCCTCGATGGAGCGTATCAACAAGATCCTCGAGGCGGAGAACCCGATCCAGAGCCCGGCCGCCCCGAAACCCCTTCCCTCCTTCGAGGAGGCTATCCGCTTCGAGCATGTCGGCTTCCGCTATGATGAGGACCGCCAGATCCTGAGCGACGTGTGCCTCGACATTCCCAAAGGCAAGAATATCGCCATCGTCGGCGAGTCCGGCGCCGGAAAATCCACGCTGGTCGACCTGATTCCCCGATTCTTCGACGTGACGGAAGGCCGGATCCTCATCGACGGCAAGGACATCCGCGAGGTGTCGCTCCAGGACCTTCGCGGCCTGATGGGCAATGTCAACCAGGAGCCGATCCTGTTCAACGACACGATCTTCAACAACATCGCCTTCGGCGTGGAGGGCGCGACGGAGGAGGAGGTCATCGCGGCGGCGAAGATCGCCAATGCCCACGATTTTATCATGGAAAAGGAGGAGGGATACCAGACCAATATCGGCGACCGCGGCGTCAAGCTCTCCGGCGGCCAGCGCCAGCGCCTTTCCATCGCCCGCGCCATCCTGAAGAATCCGCCCATCCTGATTCTGGACGAGGCCACGGCATCGCTCGACACCCAGTCCGAGCGCCTGGTCCAGGAGGCCCTCGACCGCCTGATGTCTTCCCGCACGACCATTTCCATCGCCCACCGGCTCTCGACCGTCAAGAATGCCGACGAGATCATCGTCATGCACGAGGGACGGATCGTCGAGCGCGGCCGCCACGAAGAGCTCATCGCCCTCGGCGGCTATTATACCAAACTCCACGAAATGCAAAGCCTGTAGCGTCATGACTCCCCGGCAGCGCCATATCCTCGTCATTCTGGCCTGGAACGCCCTCGTCGTCTATTTTGCGATGGTGGGGTGGGTCTGCTTCGGGAGTTTCAGCCATCTGCCTGACATGAGCCAGCCCATCTGGGGCATTCCCCAGGACAAGCTGATCCATTTCGTGATGTTCTTCCCCTTCCCGATCCTGGTGATGTTTACCCGTCGCAAGCGGCCGGCCTCCCCTCGGAAAGCGCTCTGGCTGACGCTGGTGTGCCTTCTGATCGGCATTGCCATCGCCGGGGCCACGGAGCTCGGGCAGGGGCTCACCCTCCACCGCGACCGCAATCCCTGGGATTTTCTCGCCGACGCAATCGGACTCGTCGTCAGTTCCCTCATCGTCCTTGTCATTTCCCTCCGCCAAGCCAGCCGCCCTGCCCGATGAAAAAGACACAGCCCCTGCTTCTGCTGCTCATCCTGTTTGCCGCATTATTTCTGACGGAAAAGCCTGCTGACGGCCAGTCCGTCAGCGAATTCCGTACGGCCTGCGACTCGATGACCGTCCGTCTCCAGCGGCGAATGGGGGTCAGCTCGAAAGTGGCTCTTCGTTCCGTAAAACGGGTCGGCGACAGCCTGGATTTCCGTTTTACCAAGGAGTTGTCCGACTATCCCTGGCGGGCGGAAGACACGCTCTGGTTCAAGGAGCAGTTCCACGACCTGATGCCCGGAAAATACCGCAGCTGCGCGGTCCGCGAGGTTTTTGCCGACGTACGGAGCCAGCTGTTCAAGGATCTCATCACGCCCGGCATCGGGTCGAACGGCCGGCCGGCTGCCGAGTATGAGCTGCGCCGGGAGGATCCCCGCATCGGAAGGACACCGCTGCTGGAGCGGGTCGGGGCCGTTCCTGCCCCCCGCGGGCTGGAAGGCCGCCACATCGCCCTCTGGCAGAGCCACGGGCGCTATTTCGAAGCGAAGACCGACCGCTGGGAATGGCAGCGGGCCCCGACCTTCCGAACCTGCGAGGACCTGTTTACCCAGGGCTATGTACTCCCCTATCTGATCCCAATGCTCGAGAATGCAGGAGCCATCGTCCTGACTCCGCGCGAGAGAGACATCCAGCCGCTGGAGTGCGTCGCCGACAATGATCCCGCCTTCGACGGGCCCCGGGAAACCGGCATGCGCACCGAGGGACATTACTCCGAGCGCGGCGGCCGCTGGGAGAACGCAGGCATCGGCTTTGCCGACCTCAGGCCCAGCTACTGGGGCTCCGACAATCCCTTCCTGATGGGGACATCCCGGATGATAAAGACGGTAGCCGGGGGCAGCGACAATATCGCGACCGCGACCTGGACGGCCGACCTTCCCGAGGAGGGCCGCTATGCCGTTTATGTCTCCTATACGACACTCCACAACAGCACCCGCTCGGCGCATTATACCATCCATCACAAGGGCGGGACTTCCGAACGGATTGTCAACCAGCGTATGGGCGGCGGCACCTGGATCTACCTCGGCAGTTTCGAATTCGAGGCGGGAGACGCCGGGAAAGTAGTCCTGGATAATGCCACGCCGGAGGGCCGCAGCTGGAAACGGGGCGAGGTGGTGACCGCCGACGCCGTCCGCTTCGGCGGTGGACGCGGCAAGATCGCACGGGGACTGACTCCGGAGGAGGCCCGCGTCTCCGGGCTTCCCGCCTACCTGGAAGGGGCGCTCTACAATATGCAGTGGGCCGGCATGGACGCCCTGATGCTCCAGGAGAAGGAGACCGACTATACCAACGATTACGCCCAGCGGGGCGCCTGGGTCCGCCGCCTTTCCGGCGGTTCCTCCGTCAATCCGAAAGAGCCCGGGCTCGGCATCCCCTTCGACCTGTCCCTGGCCTTCCATACCGATGCAGGCACGACGCCGAACGACTCGATCGTCGGCACGCTCGCCATCTATACGCTCCTCTGCGACGGGAAGGCGGAGCTGCCCGACGGCAGTTCCCGCCGCCAGTGCCGCGACTATGCCGTGCTGGTCCAGGACCAGGTCGTGAGCGACATCCGGGCCAGCTTCGATTCGAAATGGAGCCGGCGCCAGAGCTGGAACCGCAGTTACAGCGAATCCCGGACGACAGGTGTCCCGGGCATGATTCTCGAGCTGCTGTCGCACCAGAATTTCGCCGACATGCGTTATGGGCTTGACCCGAGCTTCCGCTTTACCGTCAGCCGGTCCGTCTACAAGGGCATCCTGAAGTATCTCTCCGAGCGTTACGGCTGCCGCTATACGGTCCAGCCGTTGCCGCCGCAAAAAGCAGAAGCGCTCCTGAGCGGCGACGGAAAACGCGTCCTGCTACGCTGGCAGCCCACTCCCGATCCCCTCGAGCCGACGGCAGACCCGACCGGCTATCTGGTCCAGCACCGCATCGGCGACGGGGCTTTCGATGAGGGAACGCCGGTTGCCGACACGTCCTTCGAGATGGCTATCGGGCCCGGAGAGGTCCACAGTTTCCGGATCATTGCGACCAACGCGGGCGGCGCGTCCTTCCCTTCGGAGATTCTCTCCGCCGGAGTGCCGGAGGATGTTACCGATGCCAAGACCGTGCTGATTGTCAATAATTTCACCCGCATTTCCGCCCCGGCCTGGTTCGATACGCCGGTGTATGCCGGTTTCGATGCCGCGACCGACAGCGGCGTGCCGGACGGATATGACATCACTTTTGCCGGCGAACAGTTCGGCTTCCGACGGGCCGAGCCCTGGCTCGACGACGACTGCCCTGGCTTCGGCGGCTCCTATATCGACGGGGCCGGGACCGTTATCCCCGGCAACACCTTCGACTACCCGGCCGTCCACGGGAAGGCGCTGCTCCAGGCGGGCTACCGCTTCTCCAGCACCTCCTCGGCCGCCTTCGCCGAGAGATTCCCGGTCAAGCCGGGAATTACGAGCTCTGTCATCCCGAGCGCAGTCGAGGGATCTCTTTTCGCCATCGACCTGATCTGCGGCAAGCAGGTCACGACCCGCATCGGCCGCGGCGAGATGCCGGACCGCTTCGAAGTGTTCCCGGCCGAGCTTCGGAAAGCTCTCAGCGCGGCAGCCGAAGCGGGTACGCACCTGATCATTTCCGGCGCCCGCATCGGAACCGATGTCTGGAGCGGCATCTACGGCGACTGCGTGGGCAGGTATTCGGATGACAGCGAAGCGGCCACATTTGTCACCTCCGTCCTCGGATGGCGCTGGCACAGCGACCGTCCGACGCGCAGCTTCGAGGTCCTCCCCTATGCCGGCGTACCCATCGCCCCTCCCGAGCCCGATGATAAGAAAAAGGCGGATGCCCGCAAGGAAAAGGAGCCGGCCCATCCCGAACTGGGACTCCCCCGGCTTCCCGCATCCTTCTCCATCGGCCGGCCCGACCGCTACAAAGTGGATCAGCCCGACGGCATCGCGCCCTGCGCGGAAGGCGCCGCGTGCTTCCTACGCTACGGCGACACTTCGATGGAAGCAGCTGTCGCCTATCCGGGCGGAGCCGCCATCGTTCCGGGCGAGAATGGCGCCGAAGACCGCTGGGGCTACCGCTACGGGGCTGTCTCCTTCGGCTTCCCGCTGGAAGTCCTCTCCGACAACGCCCTCGCCGCCTGCCTCACCGCCGCCCTGGACTGGTGCAGCGCCCTCCCCGCGGCCCAGAGCCCTCTTCCCCGTTAAATGCAAACACCTGATTACCAGTGACATAAGCGATTTGCTACCCCCTATTCAGGACCATAGCAAATCGTCCAAAACCCTACTGCTCAGCCTCTTACATTTTACGCCCCGAGAGTTGTATTGCTTTTCAATTTTATTTTGTATCTTTGTAGAGACGGGAAGCAGCCACATCTTCCCGCGACACTAATACTATGGCTGACAAACTACTTTTACTAGGAGACGAGGCCGTTGCCCTGGGGGCCCTGCATGCGGGTCTTTCCGGTGTATACGCCTATCCCGGCACTCCCTCCACCGAAATTACCGAATTCATCCAGGGCTCGCCCCTCGCCCGGGAGCGGAACGTCCACCGCGACTGGTGCTGCAACGAAAAGACCGCGATGGAAGGCGCCCTCGGCATGTCCTACGCCGGCAAACGGGCCCTGGTCTGCTTCAAGCACGTCGGACTCAACGTCGCCGCCGACCCGTTCATGGGCTCGGCGATGACCGGGGCGAACGGCGGCCTTGTGATAGCCTCCTGCGACGATCCTTCGATGCACAGCTCGCAGAATGAGCAGGATTCCCGATTTTATGCGGCCTTTGCCATGATGCCGGCCTTCGAGCCCTCGAGCCAGCAGGAAGCTTATGCGATGACACGCGCAGCCTTCGACTACTCCGAAGCTCGCGGGATTCCTGTCCTGATGCGCATGACAACGCGCATGTCCCATTCGCGGGCCGTCGTCGAGGCGGGCGAACCCATCCCGCAGAACGAGTTGCATTACCCCGAAAAGCCCCGCCAGTGGGTCACGCTGCCGGTCAATGCCCGCGTACGGAACCGCCAGCTGATCAAGGACTACGCCGCCTTCGAGGAAGATGCCGCGGCGAGCCCCTTCAATTTCCTTCGTGACGGCAGCGACCACAGCCTCGGCATCATCGCCTGCGGGATCGCCTATAATTATCTGATGGAGCAGTTCCCGGACGGTTGTCCCTATCCGGTGCTCAAGATTTCGCAGTATCCTTTCCCGCGGGAGCTCGCCCGCAAACTCTCCGCCATGACAGGCCGCATCCTCGTCATGGAGGAAGGCCAGCCGCTCGTGGAAGAGCGCCTGAAGGGGGTATTCCCCTCCGTCGTGACGGTTCTCGGCCGCCTCGACGGCACCCTGCCCCGGGACGGTGAGCTCAATCCGGACGCCGTGCGGGCGGCCCTCGGTCTGCCTGCGCTGCCGCAGTACGCGGCCTCGGAGGTGCTCGCCCCGCGCCCGCCGGCCCTTTGCATGGGCTGCGGTCACAGGGACTTCTATACAGCCCTCAACCAGGTCATCAAGGACTATCCCGGCGCCCGGGTCTTCGGCGACATCGGCTGCTACACCCTCGGATGGATGCCGCCTTTCAACAGTCTCCACACCTGTGTCGAGATGGGCGCATCGCTTACGATGGCCCTCGGGGCGGCCTACAGCGGGACCTATCCGGCCGTAGCCGTCATCGGCGACTCGACCTTCACCCACAGTGGCATGACGGGCCTTCTCGATGCCGTCAACGGAAAGTCGGATGTCACCCTCTGCATTTCCGACAACCTCACGACCGGCATGACGGGCGGACAGGATTCGGCCGGCACGGGCCGCATCGAAGCCATCTGCGAGGGGCTCGGGGTCGAAAAGGCCCACATCCGCACCATTGTCCCGCTGCCGAAGAACTATCCCGAGATGGAGCAGGTTATCCGGGAAGAGATTGAGTATCACGGCGTTTCGGTCATCGTCTGCCGCCGCGAATGTATCCAGACCCTCAAACGGCACGCCGCCGCAGCGAAAAAGTAAGCTATGAAACAGGATATCATATTAGCGGGCGTAGGAGGACAAGGCATCCTCTCCATCGCCACGGTCATCGGTTCGGCAGCCCTCCAGCAGGGGCTCTATCTCAAGCAGGCCGAAGTGCACGGCATGAGCCAGCGCGGCGGCGACGTCCAGTCGAACCTGCGGCTCTCTTCCGAGCCCATTTGGAGCGACCTCATCCCCCGGGGCGCGGCCGACCTCATCGTCTCGCTCGAGCCCATGGAGGCCCTCCGCTATGTGCCCTACCTGGCCCCGGACGGCTGGATCATCACCAATACCACGCCCTTTGTCAATATCCCCGACTATCCCGACATGGAGAAGGTCCTCGGCGAGCTCCGGCGCTTCCCGAAGGTGATTGCCCTCGACGTGGACGCCATCGCCCGGGAGCAGGGCAGCCCGAGGGGCGCGAACATGGTCCTTCTCGGAGCCATGGCCGCCGCCCTCCATATTCTGGATCCGGACAAGCTCCGGGACGGCATCCGCCGCGTGTTCGGCCGCAAGGGCGACGCTGTCGTCGAGTCGAACATCAAGGCCTTCGATGCAGGACTCTCTTTTTCCCAAAAACGTCAGTAAGATGAATTTTCCGATATCTGAAGATCTTTTGGCCGGGAAGCTCCGGGAGATGGGGATCGACGATATTTCCCGCACCACGATCCGCCAGTGCTCAATGGTGGGCTCTGCCCTGGAAGAGTGTACGGGGCTGCCGTTTTCCCACCTGGAATTCGGCGTTCCCGGCATCCCGGCCTGCCCCATCGGCATCGAGGCGCAGAAAAAGGCGCTGGAGGCGGGGATTCCCTCCACCTACCCTTCCGTACAGGGGATTCCGGAGCTCAAGCGGAACGCCGCGCGCTTTGTCAAGGCCTTCATCGATGTAGACATCGACCCGAAAGGCATCGTCCCCACGGTCGGATCGATGCAGGGAAGTATGACCAGCATCCTCGAATGCTCCCAGCTGCAGTCCGGGAAGGACACAATCCTGTATATCTGCCCGGGATTCTCCGCGCATGGCCGGCAGCCCGACATCCTGGGGATCAAGAATCTCACCTTCGATATCTACGAGTACCGGGCCGAGAAGCTCCGTGACAAACTGGAGTCCTATTTCAAGCAGGGAAATATCGCGGCGATCCTCTACTCCAACCCCAACAACCCGGCTTGGATCTGCCTGACCGAGGAGGAGCTCCAGATCATCGGCGAGCTGGCCACCCAATATGATGTGATCGTCCTCGAGGACATGGCCTACCTTTGCATGGACTTCCGCAAGGATATGTCGATCCCCTTCGAGCCGCCGTTCCAAAGTACCGTAGCCCGCTATACCGACAACTACATCATGCTGCTGTCGGCCTCCAAGATCTTCAGCTACGCCGGCGAGCGGATCGCCATGGTCTGCATCTCCGACAAGCTCTACCACCGGGAATACCCGGAATTGAAAAAGAAATGGGGCATCGGGTCATTCGGCGACAATTTTATCTTGAACTACCTGTATGTCAATACTTCCGGCGCGTCCCATTCGGCCCAGTACGCCTTCTCCGCGATGATGGAGGCGGCCGTAGAAGGAAGATACAACTTCGTCAAGGAGCTTCGAAACTATGCGCTGCGGGCCCACCGCTCCCGCCATATCTTCGACCGCCACGGCTTCCATCTCGTCTATGACAAGGACATGGAGCAGACCATCAGCGACGGTTTCTTCTACACGGTCACCTACAAGGACCTCAGCAACCGCGAGCTTCTGGAGGCACTCCTTCGCTGCGGGATCATCGCCATTCCGCTCAACACTACCGGGAGCGGCCAGTGCGGAATCCGGGTCTGCGTGTCCCGCCTGCTGACGGACTGGGACTTCCGCCAGCTGGACACCCACCTGAAAATGTTCATCCAATTAGTGGAGGGTAAAAAATGAATTACGTAAGCGCCGACGAGGCCGTCAAACTGGTGCGCAGCGGCGACACCGTCTGCTGTCAGGGCGGAGCTTCGGTTCCGGTCCTTTTGCAGGAGGCCCTCGCCCGCCGGCATGCCGAGCTCCGGGATGTCACGATCACCTCGGGCTTCAATGTCCACAAGGATCCGGCCCCCTTCTGCAAACCGGAGTACAAGGACTCGTTCCTCGTCAACAGCATTTTTATCAGCTCCGACCAGCGCGCCCATGTGGCGGCCGGCTACGGCTCGATGACGCCGGCCTTCCTCGGCGAAGTGCCGGGGATGTTCCGCCGGGGGGAATTCCCTGTGGATGTGGCGTTTATCGTCTGCTCGCTGCCCGACGAGAACGGCTACTGCAGTTTCGGCATCTCGGCCGACATCGCGGCTGCCGCGTGTGAGGTGGCCCGGGTGGTCATCGCCGAAGTCAGCCCCAACATCCCCTACCTCTATGGCGACTGCCTGATCCACGAGAGCAAGATTTCCGCCGCCGTCCTATGCGACGTGGCGCCTTTTGCCATGACCTTCGGCGATCCGACGCCGATAGAAGCTGCCATCGGGGCCCATGTCGCGTCGCAGATTCCGGACGGCGCCTGTCTCCAGATCGGGGTCGGAGGTATCCCCAACGCCGTGTTGAACGGCATCAAGGGCCATCAGCACCTCGGGCTGCATACCGAAGCCATGACGGACGGAGTGATCCGTCTCATGAAGGAAGGGGTCATCGACAATTCGCTCAAAAAGGTCAAGCCGGGCATCAGCGTCGCAGCCCTCGCGATCGGCTCGAAGGAGATGTACGAGTATATCGACCACAACCGCACGATGGAGTTTTTCGACGTCGCCTACACCAACGATCCCTTCCTGATTGCCCAGAATCCCCGTGCCTGCGCCATCAATTCGGCCATCGAAGTGGATCTGACCGGACAGATCTGCGCCGACTCGATCGGCGAAAAGATCTTCTCGAGCGTCGGCGGCCAGCACGACTTCATGTATGGCTGCTCGCTGTCGGAAGGCGGCCGGACCTTCATCGCCCTGCCCTCCAGGACGGCGAAGGGCCGCGGCAAGATTGTCGCGACCCTCACCCCGGGTGCCGGTGTCGTTACGACCCGTTTCCAGACGCAGTTCGTCGCGACGGAATACGGCATCGTCTATTTGCGGGGAAAGAGCCTCGCCGAAAGGGCCCGGCTCCTTATCTCCATCGCCCACCCCGATGACCGGGAGGCCCTGGAGAAAGCCGCCTGCGAGCGTTTCGGCTACAGTTTCCTCCGGCTGAGATAAGGCGCGCTACTACTCAAGCGGCTCCGGGTCGTCGACCGTGTCCGTCGTGAGCGAGTCGCTCACCTCGGGAAGCGAGTCGAGATAGCGGTTCATTTCTTCCTCGGAAAGGCCCTTGTTGGAAGAGGCGGGTGCGGCAGGCGCATCCGTTTCTCTCGGGGAGTTCTTGCAGGAAAGGAGGCAAAGAGCCGCCACGGCTGAGAGTATCAGGATTCTTTTCATGGGTTCAATATAAAAAAGAAGGACCGGAAAAACTCCGGTCCTGAAGGTTCCGTCAAGAGCAAAACTATTTCGCTCTGTTTTTGTATCTCTGGTAGAACTTGTCGACGCGGCCGGCGGTGTCAACGAGCTTGACCTTGCCGGTATAGAACGGGTGAGAGGTGTTGGAGATTTCGATCTTCACACACGGGTACTCAACGCCGTCAACCTCGAGCGTGTCCTTGGTGGTCGCGCAGGAACGCGTCACGAACACGGTGTCGTTCGACATATCCTTGAAAGCTACAAGACGGTAGGTTTCGGGATGGATTCCTTTTTTCATGGCTAATAAATCATTAATTCCCCAAAAACGGGACCGCAAAGATACTCATTTTCTCCGAATCTGCAAACTTTTTCGCGGGAATTTCTCCGATCTTCTTCGTCCCTATCCACTTTGACCATGTGTGTTGACCTCCTTCCTACGTTTCTCATGCGCGTTGACAATTATATTGCACCAGTGGCCGATTGTCTGTCAACGCGCGGCTGAAAACGCCCATTTTCGCCCAAAACGGCTGCGCGTTGACACCGAATCGGCCTTCTACGGCACTCTGGCTGTCAACGCGTTCAGTGACCACAGGGCCATCCCCTCTCTCGGTCACAACTGCACTATAAAGCATCACCCCTGCATCTGGAGTCCCCCCCTACCGCAAGCGGCGGGAGCGGGCGAGGTATGCTCCTCTCTTATGCAAGATTAGTATCAGCCTTCAGTTTTGTCCCAAACACTGACTTCTTACCATTTTTGAATTAAACTCCAAATATCTTATCTTTGTGGAACAGTTGCCATTCGCAATAACTAATAACCATGAGTAAGATGATTACCCCACAAATGGTTTCTGGTTTGAGCGCCATCAAGACAATTAATTATCTATGAATCACATAATGAACCGAATCCACATCACCCTCTGTTTATTGTTGTTTGCCTTGACTGCAAACGCTCAGACAGAATCACATCTGCAATTCAAGGGTATTCCTATTGACGGCAATTATAAGGCTTTCGTTCAGAAACTGGTCCAGAAGGGCTTTACGATTGAAGACTCCTCTGAAGAGGTCATTCTTTTGAAAGGCACATTTATGGCAAGGCCTAAAACTGTCGTTGTAGTTTATGCGGATCCAACAAGTAAGGTGGTATCTATGGTCGCAGCAATGCTTGAAGCAGGAAGTAACTGGCCAGATATTGAGACTGATTATTTCAATACTGTGGACACGTACAAGGAGAAATATGGAGTTCCATCAAATCATGAAGAAGTATTTACCACCAGATTAATCAGTGATGACGACTATTGGCGGCTTAATGCTCTCAAGGAGGGGAATTGCAACTATCAGACAAAATGGATTACTGACTGCGGAGAAATTAAGGTCAAGCTCGCTTTTTTCTATTTCAAATACTATGTGTGCTGTATCTACAAAGACGAAGAAAACGCAAAAGCCCTTCATCAAACTGTAATGGACGATATTTAGTTCATTATGATTGGCAAAAAGAATCATTCGCACGTTGATTCAACGTCCCTGCCAATTCCATCACTAGCATTTGAATGCAATCAGTCTTTTGTTGGCATAGATTGCTCCGCCTTGAGGTAATGTAGAAGAATCACCTCCTCGCCATTTTCCCCGACCAACTCGAAACCTGCCTTTTGGTACATCCGAAGGGCATAGTTCGCTTTCTGGACCGAAAGAGAAACCTGCTCATAGCCGTCGAAACGAAGCAGGTCCAGCATTTGTTGAAGTAGGACTGTACCAATTCCCTGATTGCGGTACTCCTTGTATAAAGAAATGGCCAGCGACGGTGTCCGGGCATCGACATGCCCGTAGTCTTTCATGATGCGTGTCCATACGGCGCCAATAATCTTTCCGTCCACCTCGGCAACCAGGCAGCGGTCATCGGGATCTTTGCCGAAGTCCCGCACATATACCCGGAGGTCCTCGTTATCGATGATAGACCTGGGCGGTGCCTGCACTCCGTCTGGAATGAATATAGCTTCATATAGGAAATCCTCCAAAAGCGGAATCTCCTTAGGACTCATATCACGGATTATCGTCTTATCGATCATACACTAACCCTGTTGACAATCATATTTACACCTCATATACCCCACTTCGACCAAACTCGGCGAGCGTTGATACTACTGCCTTGTCAGCGACGACTGTACAATCTCATAGAACTGAAGGATCCGTTCTGCGTTTGCGCTATTGAACAGAAGATGGGCGAAGTCCTTCTTTTTCTGGTTCAGGTCTACATCCTGCAGCGTGATTGAGATGGCTTTCAGCAGCTGTCCGGGAGAAGAGATACCGCTTCTTGCCTTGAGGAAATCCCAATTGGGCTGCGTCTTGGAGAGAAGGAAGATCGTATCATAGAAATCCCGTCCTTTCTGCCGAGCCAGGATGGCGGAGAATTTCATCGCACATAAAACGTCGAGCGGCGGGACGGCGATACCGAAAAAGAATCCCATCCTGTTCACGTTAATAATCTCATTTGGATATTGGATTCCCTGATCCTGTGCCTCTATCTTAACCAGAAGGCGCTCTTCCCTGTGGCCGGTAAGGCCCAGGTTGAACAGCATCTGGGGGAAATACAGGTTCCGCCGGAATGCCGTCAGATGCGGGTTGGGCCGGTCTCTGGTCTCTACATCAATATTGTTCTGCCTGAGGTAACGGACCACGCCGTCCGACATTTGCAGGAACTCATCTTCGCTCATTTCCTTGCAGTCAAAGTCCAGATCCTCGGAAAAACGATCGATACCCTGGAGGAGCCGAAGGTTCGTCCCGCCAATAAACGACATCTTCCGGAAAAAGGGCGTATTGGCCAGATGGTCCATTATCAGCAGCTGCAGGTATTCCTTCAGCATATAGCGGTCAAAACGGCGTTCACGGGAAATGGACGGAGGGAAAAAGCCGCGAATGTAATCCATGTCAATCATATATCGTATACCATTTTTAGCATAGCCATTCTTTGCCCCAGGGCCTTGCTGCCCATCCGTTCCAGAAATGCGTCCAGACGCTCCCTGTCAAGCTCGTCATGCATAAAGGATTCGTCCAGACGCAGATTCTCCATATCGTCCTCCGTTCTATAGTATGGGTTCAGATACAGAAGATCCAGCAAAGCCTTCTCGGGCGTAGCGAACAACAGGCTGCGGCCATTCGGAAGCGTTTTTCTCTCATAGCCGAAATAAAGCGAGGTCTTCACATTCTGATAGTGGAAAGACCCGAACGGGTTATCGAATCGGGCGGTCTTTAAAGTGGTCACGCTGGTCATCTGGACCACTTCCTCGGGTATCATACCGTAGAACGAAAGGGCGCTGTGGAGGCTTATGTATGACGGCGAGTAAATGCGGTTGGCCACAAGGCGCGCCGCGTCCGGAACATGCTTGAAATCCGGGAAGGCGTAATATTCATTCCTTAGCTTCATCAGCAATCCTTTCCTGCACCAGCGCGTGAGGTTGTTACGGTCGAAATCCTTCTCCCATAGCAATACCTGGTTGATGTTGAAACATCCCATCGGGGACATCCGTTCCCTGAATGTCAGGTAATCCATACGCATATTGTTTCTAAAACTCTGCAAATATAGTGATTTTTAGAAACAAAACAAACAACAAGAGGTCTTACCGATGTCCCCCCCTACCGCAAGCGGCGGGAGCGGGCGAGGTAGAGGAGGAAGATGGTGCCGCGGACGTTGAGCTCGAAGCACATGGCGGTCCAGTAGCCGACAAGGCCATAGCGGGGACAGAGGAAGGCGGCGGGAAGGATACGGAAGATCCAGATGGAGCCGAGATTCAGGATGCTCGGGACGAGCGTGTCCTCGGCGCCGACGCAGGTGCCGTAGGCGACGATGGAGGCGGCATACATAGTCTCGGCGAAGGCCTCGATCCGAAGCACGGTGGCCCCCAGGGAGATGACTTCCGGATCGCCGGAGAGCAAGGCCATCAGCTCCGGCGCAAATACAAACAGGATGACCCCGGTCAGGGACATGATGAGCATGGCCCCGCCGGTAGTGATCCAGCCGAAACGCCGCGCGAGGTCTTTCCTCCCCGCGCCGAGACTCTGGCCGACCAGGGCCGTAGCGGCATCGGCGATGCCATAGCCCGGCATGTAGCAGAAGCTTTCCGCAATCACGGCAAAACCGTTGGCGGCAATAGCGACGGCCCCGAGCGGAGCGACAATGACCGTTCCGGCGATATAGGCCCCGCGCATCACGAGATTCTCAAGGCACATGGGAGCGCCGATCTTGACCGCATTGCGAAGCACCGGCCGGGTCGGGCGGAAGGATCCCCGCTCCCCGCGAAGGCGCAGCTCCTTCGAGCGCAGCGTCAGGTAAAGCACCATCAGCGTCGCCGTTACCGCCTCCGCGAGCCCCGTTCCGAGCGCCGCACCGGCAACCCCCATGTCGAGGCCATAGATAAACAGATAATTGAATCCGACATCCATGCAGCACATCAGCACGTTGAGAAGGCTCGGCACCCGCATCTCGCCGCTGCACTGGAGCAGGGTCGCCGCCATAAAGTCGAGCTGCATCAGCGGCAGGAAGAGCACATTGATGAGGAAATACTCAAAGGCGCCGTCCGCAACCGCGCCGCTGCCACCGAGCAAGTGCGGGAGCGGCCGGGCTACGGCGAGGGCGATGCCACCGATGACGAGACTCCAGATCAGCGCCGATGTCAGGGCCTGACGCACCACCATCCGGGCGCCGCGCATATCGTTCGCCCCGACCAGGTGGGCCACCTGGACCGAGAAACCGTTGCAGATGACAAAGCAGAAGCCACCAAGCAGCCACAGGCAGGTCGACACCAGGGAAATTGCCGCCCCTGCATCGGTCGAGAGATGACCGACCATCGAGGCGTCGATATACTGCATGACGACGGTCGACAGCTGGGCGATGATGGCCGGATAGCTCAACGAACCGGCGAGACGCACCCGCTGGCGGAACGAAAGCGGAGCGCCACTGCGGATGCGCTGAAGCAGAATATCTTTTGTCACCGAGCCTGGCATCATCATTGAATAACGGGCAAAGGTAGGCTTTTTTACGAGAAAAATCACTATCTTTATGGCCGTTATGAAAACGAAACTACAGATTCTGCTCCTGAGCGTTCTGCTCGCACTTTTCGCTCTCCCGGCGAGTGCCCAGTTTACCGGACTCACCATGCAGTCCTATTCATTCCGCGACGTTCATCCGACCGGCTTGCGCGGCGTTGCTGGCGCTCTGGAATTCGAGCTCAACAATAGCGGCGAACGCCGCGAAATCCGCGATGTCAAGGCCGTCGTCTTCAAAAAAGGAAAGGCCTTCCTCAAAGGCACCTGCCAGAATCTTGTCCTCGAACGGGGCACGAAGAGTTATACCGTCTCCGGCAAGGTCCGCCTGTCCGCCGGGGTATCCGTCGTCTCCGCCATCTCTTCGGTCATGAACTTCGACCCTTCGCTCTACACGGTCAACGTCAGCCTCCTGCTGATCCACGAAGACGGACGAAAAGAGAGCATCATCCGAAAAGGGGTTCCCGTCTCACGCTTCATAAAAGGTGAGAATCTCTCAGAATAAAAGCAAAGAACCACGGCCCGAAAGAGTCGTGGTTCTTCTTACTGCAAAAACCTGTCGCGTCGTTATGCGCGCTTGAATTCCAAGATGACGGAAATGGTGTAGCCCAGCCTCGCAAAGTACTCAAACTCCTCTGAATCCGCGATATCGGCGCCATACTCGCCATCAACCTCAAGAACAAGCTTGGATTTGTTGAGCGTTTTGACCTTGAACGAGCCTTCGGTCCCGTCACTGACGACAGTCAGCTTGTTGCCGCTGAGCTTCCATGTACTCTCATCATCCTCGACTTCCCATTTTCCGGTTTTCTCGTTCTTTGCGTAAGAGATGACCTTTCCGTTTGACTTGAATTCGAGACGAACATCGAGTTCATCCTCTCCAAGGCTCTCCTCGAACACGCCGAGCTTCTTCATTTCGGCGATATAGGCATCAATCTCCGAATCGGACATCCCCTCGGCTTTCAGCATCACGCGGTAAATCTCCTCCATCGACACCGTGTTACCGCTCTTGTCGTAGATGTTGACCTTCATGGACACACCATCCCAGGTCCCTTCGATGGAACCGGAGATATCGCCTTCATCATCGCCATCCTTTTCACAGCTGGAAAGCGAGAACATCGTTGCAGCAGCAATGGCTGCGAGCACAAAAAACTTTTTCATAATGATTAATTTTGGTTAAAGGTTTGCTTCATATTCAATTCCTTTCTGGCCCTTGACCAGATGGTCGCAGGCGATGGCGGGGCGGGAGTCCGCGCCGATAGCCGCGCCGGCAATCTTGACCCAGCAGCTCTTTCCCGGCATCAGGCGCCGCAGATTATAACTGCCCCGGATCCCTTCGACCTCCACCCAGGCATCGCGGTAAATGGGCGCCACGCCGGCATTCTCGATGAGAACGCCCGCACCCTCGCCGGGCCTGACGCGGAAATCCCTGATCCGGAAGCGATAGCCCATCGACATGGCGGCCTCGGTGATGCGGGAGACGCTCTGGTAGCCGGGCTGGTCGTTGCCGATGATGAAGGTCATGTGGAACTTTGCCACCTCATCCTCGAAAACGCGGCCGTGCAGGCCCTTCCGGTCGAGACAGTGCTTTTGGTCGTAGTCGGTATAGTAGCTGAATTCGCCGCCGAGCGGGGCACGTTTGTAGCGGTCTTCGCCGAAAAAGGACCAGCTCTCATAGTTATAGCCGTCGTGGTCCTCGCACATGAACGAGTCGTCGAAATTGCCGAACCCGAGCTTCAGCAGCTCCGGCTGTTCCTCGAAGGGGCCGTAGGTATCGTCGGCCGCATCGATGGAGAACATCCACGGGGTGTCGGAGAACCAACCGTCCATCGCCTGCATGTATTCCGCCTGGAACTCCTTCGACGGGAAGGTCTTCCCGGGGACAAACGGGCCGCTGTAGATATGATACTCAGCCCAGAGGCCGAATCCCGTCTGGAGGAAAGCCAGGCGCGGATCCTTGTCATAGCGCTCGGCAAAGCGCCGGTAGAACTCCATATGGAAACGCTGGAGCTCTTCGCAGCGCCAGTCCGGGAAATAGGTCGTGCGGCCTTCGCTCTTCCCTTTGGTCTCCTCATAGCCCGGCCAGGACTTGATGTAGGCCGGCACGGCGCAGGTATAGCCCGGATAGACATAACGGAAGCGCACGACGACCTGGTGGCCCTGCTCGGCCGCACTTTCCAGCAGGCGGTCCATCGGAGTCCAGTCAAAGACGTCCTTCTCCTTGCAGACGTCGCTGTAGAGCATGTATGCAAACTCGAGCTGGACATAGGATTGCGTCCGCTTGCTGCTTTCGTTCCAGATGACGATACCCGTCATCGGCTGGACGTGGGTCAGCTCCGCATGGAGCGACACCTGCTCATAGCCCTCAAAATCGGCCTCCGTCCACTGCGGGACCTCCTCTTCCTCCACGATCCTCTCATCCTCCTCGTCGCATCCGGCAAGGAAAAGCACAGGCAGCAGGGCCAGAAGGAGTTGCAGCAACGGGAAGCGCTTTTTCATGGACGTCTATTCGCGGCTGAAGATAAAGACACAGCTGATGGCGGCGACCATACCGGTCACCTGCCAGACGGAAGGAATGGCATTGAGGCCGGCGATGGCCAGGAGCACAATGGAAAGCAGGCAACAGATCACGGGCGAGCAGGCATCCGCAAGCGGAGCGATGACCATGGCCTTGCCGTAGCGGTTGGCATACACCAGCGTAAAGGCGCCGACGGCATTGAGGATCTGGACGAAGAAGACCTTGGTCGGGGCAGCCCAGCCGTAGGCGGTGAGTTCCGCCGGGGATTTCAGCAGGAATGCCACCGGAATCAGCACGACGGCCGCGATGGCCATATAGACGAATACGCTCTCCGCATCGGGCGTATGGTTGTTGGCGAGCTTCATCACGAAGGCCTGGATGCCCCAGCAGACGAATACGACCGCCGCCAGCAGAATCCAGATCCAGCTCGACACCGAGCCTTCCGTATCGGAGGGCACGGCAAAGCAGATGATCGCCACAAAGGCCAGCACGATGCCGAGGATGCCGAGCCGGGAGACCTTTTCCTTGAGGATCGTCGCCGACAGGAGCACGGTCACGATCGGCGCCACCGAGATCATCGGCATCACCAGGTAGGAAGGGGCATACTTGAGCGCCAGGAACAGCACCAGCTGGCCGCCGGCACCGAGAAGGCCCACCCCCATGCTGAGCGCCACGGTCTTCGGCCGCACGTCGAGCTTCCATCTGATGTTGTAGAGGGCGAACAGGGCACAGGGAATCATCGACAGCGCCCAGATCACATAGACCATTTCCGACGGGAAATCCTTAGGTACGCCGAGGTAGGTTTCACCGATCGTCGGGTCCGAGAACGTCATCCAAACGCCCCAGGTGATCATCGTCACGAGGGCGTAAAGCAGCCAGTTGTGTTTCTTTTCCATTATAATAATTCCATAATCATCCGTCCCCACTCCTCATTCTCCCTGATGCCCTTGAAAGCCGCGGAGCCCGGGCCCCATGCGTAGATCGGCACGGCGATGCCGTTGTGGCTTTCGTTGCCGAAAGCGACTCCGATCTCGCCCTTCTCCAGGGAACCGTCCTGCAGCGTCATGGCGCCGGTGTTGTGGTCGGCCGTCACGACGACGAGCGTATGGCCGTCCTTCTCCGCCCACTCGAGCACATCGCCCAGCGTGCGGTCGAAATCGAGAATCTCTTCCATCGCCTTCGGGAGGTCGTTTTCATGGCAACCGTCGTCGATGCAGGAGCCTTCGATCATCATGACAAAGCCCTTGTCGCCGGATGCTCCGGACAGAAGGTCCAGTCCCCGGGCCACCATATGGCGGAAGAGGTCTCCGCGAAGGCTCGCCACCGGAAGGTTGTCCGGCGAAAGGATGCCGATGAGCGGAAGCCCCGCCTCCATCAGCTGATCTTCGGTCAGGGCTACATTATAGCCGGCAGCCGCCATTTCTTTCGTGATGTCCCGGCCGTCGGTGCGATTCGTGGTAAACCAGTCGAGACCGCCGCCGGCAAGATAATCCACGCCGCATTCCACATAGTCGGCGATCAGGTCTTCCTGGTTGTAGCGATACTCGTTGTGGCAGCAGAAATCGCAGGGCGTCGCATCGGCGAAATGGCAGGTCACGGCGACGCCGGTCTTCTTCCCAAGCGTCCGTGCCTTCACGAACATCGAGCTCAGGTCTGAGCCGTCGGACGCCGTTCCCACATGGTCCATAGCGGTTTTATGGCCGCTCGCGAGGGCCGTGCCGCCGGCGCCGGAGTCGGTGATCAGATCGCTCGTACACCAGGTCCGGGAGATGCCGGTCGCACTCATGTTGTCGAGATTGAGTTTACCGTGGTTCAGGACCCAGGCGCAGCTGACGTGCTCGAGACCCATGCCGTCACCGATCATGAAGATGATGTTGCGGATCTCCGCATCCTGCGCGGGTTCAGCAACCGATACGATATCGTAAGGATGAGTTGTTGTATAATAAATCAGCTGCGATTCATGCGCCTCCTGCGCCTTCTCCTTGCAGGACAGCATGAGGAGACAAAGGGGCGCAATTAAGAGAATGAGTTTTCTCATAGATAGATTCTTCTGCCGGATAAATATTAATTACAAAAATAGGTATTTTTCCCTTTTTCTGCAATAACTCCTCCCCAGCCCCGTCATTCTCTGTTTCGCGAGGTTTCAGTCCCTCCCGCCAGATTTTATGAGCGAGGTAACAACTGATTATGGCAGACAGACAAGAGGCCCTGTCTCACCCGGGGATTGGGATGAAAGATGGAAGTCCTTGATATTCCGGGTAATAAAACGATCGCAGGCGGCCTTCTTTGCGCAAACATATTGAAGATTATCTTCAAAATCTTTTCCCTTCATCAGCAAAGCATCTTGAAGCATATCCCCGTCCATAGGCAGAATCTCCAACAAGGCGCTTAAATATTTGATATTCGGGAAGATCATCTCCGGACCAACCGTCTTTCGGTAGACATAGGCGATGTTGGCCATGGAAAGGACAGAGGTGCAGAGGTGCAGATTTCCCTGGTCTTGCTGCGAGAACCATTCAACGCAGTCCTCATATCCTTCCCGCTCGAGAAGAATGTCCAGAATGATGTTGGTATCCAGAAATACTTTCATTTGGAGAGGATATAATGGAGCCGTTCATCATCAATGTCGGAAAGCGAGTGAGTCTTCGGGCGTGCCGAGCCCACCAATCGAAGGATCTGCGGATTCATCTTCATCTGCTGGCGCCGGATGACCTGGGCCTCCTGATCCAATATCCCCTCAATATATTTTTTGAGCGAGAGACGCTTCCTCGATGCTTCCGCTTGCAAGGCATTGAATGTATTGGCTTGAATATCAATGAGCTTTCTTCGGGCTGTAGTGACAGTTTCCATTCTATATATATTTCTCATCACAAAGATATATACAATTCTGGTCTTTTGCAAAAAAAGAAAGCATTCAGCATCAATGGCGTAGCCCCGAGAGTCGCCCCGTCCCAAAAAGTTTCTACTGCCCCCCAGTACGCGTTGACAATTATATCGCGCCTGTGGCCGATTCCGCGTCAACGCGCAGCCGGAAACCCATCCTAGTCTACCTACAATTTCGCCACCCCGGGAAGCCGGAGTGGCGAAAAACAGTTATCAATACTCAAAGCCTTGGTTACCTCTTCAGGGCCACCATGACCATGTCTACGTTAGAAGCAGGAGCATAGCCAATCGGCGTAGCACTGCCGCCCCATACTTCATTACCACTGGAATTATCAACCGTCTGCGAATCAAGGTAAACGCCAAGGCGTAGGTATTTTCCTGAGAAAACAGAGTGAGACGAACGATCGAAGCCCCATTCGAACTTTACAACATCTCCATCCACGGCAACCGATTTCACAAGATTGGTAACACTCCAGTTACTTAGTTTATAGTTACCATTATTGATTGTCCAGAATTGATAATACTTGTCGTAATAGGCGCTATTCCAATGTGAAGTGCTATAACTGCCACTATCGTCACCGTTATCAAAGCACATTGTCAGATATTGGGCATATGCATATGCCGGAGTAGTGATGAATGCGGACTTAGCAATTTCAATGTAGAAATACACTTTCGTCGCATCAGACCCCACTTTCAGCACATTGATAACATCGCCGTCACCGTCGATAGCTTCAACATCGCCCCATTCAGAAAAGTTTCCATCAACAGCAAAGGTTACATCTGGGGCAGGAATCGGATCGGACACAAATTCTTTCACACAGCGGACAGAACAACCTCTAGCCTTTTTCTCGCCCCAGCCCGGCTCAGATTTCCACATAGAACTCTCATACCAGATCTGTTGATCATAAGCATGAGTGTCCGTATTCTGATTGGCTGTCCAGATTTTGGCACGGTCATAGCTATGAGAAGAGATACTCCCATTAGAATCAATGTATGAAGCAAACGGGAAGACTGCTGTCCCGAGTGTAAACCAGCCATAGGTAGAATTCGGCTCAAATCCAGTCGCAAGAACGCCACTATCAACTAATTTGCTCCACAACAGGTCATTGGTATTACGCTTGGGCACACGGTATCCCGGGGGACAAGGGTCATAGATGGTCTTAGAACCGCTAGCACCCCATAGCTCGGAATCATGAGTTTCAATCCAATCTCCATCATAGGCGGCGAAAGTAGTAGGTTGCTGAATCGTCTGTTCGACCGTCATCGTGCCGCTATATACATTATTAGCCGAATTGGTCGACAATGCACGAGAACTGCTTTGGAAACGTTTAGGGCCAAGGAATGGATCCTTGCGACCCCACTGATAAAACATACCATAAGAAGCTGCGTCCACGTTAGATTCAGCAGCCTGAGTAACGACGAGTGCACCAAGGTTGCGGTCCATGATCTTCGGAGTAGAAATACCATAAGTGTCACTTTGGACGGTATTTGCCGGTATCCAAATATGCCAACTCCAAAGGATTGTTCCGTTGGCTTTCTTTGCTGCAATCAAAGCATTGCCGGGCAAAAGGGTAACGGGGGTCTGGAAATAGATCCAGTCATCCTCGAAATCAACGGCCGCTATAACACTGTTTGCCGTAACCGAAGTCTCGTTGTTATAGGTCTCCCATAAGAGTTCAACACTTGCAATATTGCCGACCGAGACGTCACTATTACCCTTGACGGCGGGGAACTTGTAAGTTCCAGGAGCATTCACTTCATAACAGTTAGCAGCATCGAGCGAAGCAAGATTTGTTGCACCAGCTGTCGAAATAGCAGATTTATGCTCTTCGACATAAGCCTTCATATGGGAAGAAATATCACCGAGCTCATAGTACTGATTTCTCGAGACAGTGAATGCTTTGCTATTCTTAACCTGTTTGACCGGAACGCCATCCTTTACTAAAGAAATCTTAAAACCCTTTTCGAAACTTGTCCCATTCGGAAGGAAAATAGTATTGAGCGTTGTCCCATCACAAACAACAGACCCGGAAAGACTGAGTTTCGGTGAAGATACAGGATCGGCAACGTCACCGCCGGTGTAGGGGAAATAATTACCTTCTGATCCGTTGAGTTTTTCCGATGTTTTTACTGTGTATCTTCCATATCCTACCGTTTCTCCTTTATTACCAGTAAATGTGTAAGAATCAAAATCTACATTACTGGGCAACGTAAAAGAGATCGCAGCACAAACATTCTTAAAGACAAATGTGTCTTCGTGATCATATGCGACCATCAAAGGCCGATTGGTATCGGAAAATATTGAGTGATAATAGGTTGAATAATATGAAGTGTTGTCATACACAGCGTCTGCAGGGTATGCCGCATATAATGTACTATTATAATCGCGATTTCCGCCAGAGGTGTGAATGTATGGTATTATACCTTGAATACCTTCCGTATCTGTCGTTAAACGAATCTTCGCTGTTTTTCCATCATCAACGATATCGGAGGCTGTTAAGGTTACAACAGTAGAATACTTTTTCCCACTTGAAGAAGTGCCGATTTTTTCACCATGAATCAAAATCATATCACCCACTTCCCAGGTGGTTTTTCCATCAGCATCAATATCCAGTTTCGTGTCAGAATTGTCAATGGTACAACTAAACGTTCGGGTTTCAATAATGCGCTCAGAATTGGTTTCTTCGTTACCCTCAATGACCTCTTCTTGAACCCTTTCGCATGCGAGAGCCAGGGATAATGCAGCGCAAGCGGCGCCCATCATCCAAAGAATATTATAATTCGCAGTTTTCATCATTTGGTCCTCCATTGTTTACTCGGGATCATCCCAACCCCAATCATCCACGGTTTGCTTGTCATAATCAGGAGCATTGCCACTGTTTGACAAATTGTCGCATACATTCTCCAGACCGTGTATCTGCAATACATCGGTCGATGGAGTTTCATAGGCTCTTTGTGATTGCTTCATAGTTATTGTGTTTTAGTTATCTGCAATGCAGGGTGGGCCGTTTCAATTTCGCGCATTGGGGCGGTTGTTGCGCCTATCGGTAAAAACCAAAAACCCCAATTTAATGGTCCAACCCGCAAGATAGGCATTATAATTATAAAGTGCAATTATTGGGGGCGCGAGCCCTGTATCTTCTGTTTCGCAGGGTTTCGTTTCATGCTGGTCAATTTAGATAATTGGGGCATCAGATTAAAAGTACAGTTAAGAAAAGCATAAAAATCGTTAAGATTCATAAATAACTGACATTGAATCGCGCTCATGCAGTACTATTCGCCCCAAACCAATGTATCTTTACACCAGCGGCAGTCTTGTTCTACCGCATCTACAAATATGACCATTTTCGACACAAAGGATCCAAAACATTCAGAATTACAATACTAATCCGTCAGAAAATATTGAAATACAAAATTATTAGCTTATCTTTGCGGAGGAAAGACGTATGAGAATTGTTTCACATAGAAAACTAAAAGAATTCTACGAGACACCGGGGCGGGAAGACGCTCAAGTTGCTTTAGAACGATGGTACGAAGTGACAAAAACGGCGCAGTGGAGCGGATATTCCGACATGAAAGCGGATTTTGGTTCGGTCGATTCCGCAGGGAATCAACACTATGTATTTAATATCCGCGGCAACAAGTACCGGTTAGTCGTAGTAGTAAAGTTTGTAATGAGTTATGTGTATATTCGTTTTATAGGGACGCACGAAGAATACAATAAGATAAATGCCGCTGAAATATGAAAGAGTTGGTCTTGGATAAGATTAAATATGAATATGCCCTTCAAAGAATTGAGGAGCTGATTCCGCTGGTCGATGACACCATGCCGGCTACGCATCCTTTAGCCCTGGAGCTATCTATCATGTCGGACTACGTCATTGAATATGAACAGGAACATTATCCCATCGGAAAACCGACCGTCGCCCAATTGATTCAGTTATCGCTCGAGGAGAAGGGAATGACTCAGAAAGAACTTGCAGATCAGGTGGGATTGAGTCCCGCCCGAATCAATGATTATGTCACAGGACGCGCCGAACCGACTCTTCGCGTTGCTCGCCTTCTTTGTACCGCACTCGGTATAGCCCCCGCCCTCATGCTTGGACTTTAGAACGGCAGGCGGCTGACAGCGAGGCGAAGGTTCGCGGCGGCGACGGAGGGGCGGAGGGCTTCGGAGAGCGGGAGGTCGCGGGGAGTGACTTCGACAAGGGTGGAGAATCCGGCCGCGCGAAGAGCCGCTTCGTCCTCGATCCGTCCGGAGAGGAGGACGACGGGAACGCGACCTTCGCAGCGGCGGAGAACGCCATAAGGGACCTTTCCGGAGAGGGTCTGGGCGTCGGAGCGGCCCTCTCCCGTGATGACCCGGGAGGCGCCGTCGATCGCCTCATCAAAGCGGAGCGCATCGAGGACGGCGTCGATTCCTCTTACCATCTTCGCCCCGAACCAGGCCATCAGCGCACCCCCGAGACCACCGGCGGCACCGGCGCCGGGGAGGGCGGACACATCGGTCCCGGTCTCATGAAGGATCCTTTCGGCCACACGGATCATCCGGGCCTCCAGCACTTCGACATCGGCCGGGGATGCGCCCTTCTGGGGAGCGAACACCCGGGCCGCGCCCTTCGGTCCGACAAAGGGATTGTCCACGTCGCTGAGCACGGTGATCTCGACGCCTTTCATGGCATCGGCAAGGCCCGGAACTTCCATCATCCCTTCTCCCCCGTCGCAGGTCGACGTGCCGCCGAGGCAGATGAGCAGTTTCCGAAAGCCCCGGAGCGAGAGGAGCAACTCTCCGACGCCGCGGGTCGTCGTAAGAAGCGGATTCCGATCCTGAGGCTTCAGGAGCTGGAGCCCGCAGGCTTCGGCCGATTCGATGATGGCCGTGTCGCCGGCAATGCCGTATCGGGCGACAACCGGAAGGCCCAGCGGACCGGTAACTTCGCAGCTGCGGATTTGTCCCCGAAGGGCCCGGGTAAGCACCCCGGCGGTGCCTTCTCCCCCATCGGCAAGCGGCAGAGACAGTATCTCTGCTTCAGGAAAGCGCTCCTTCAGGGCAGAGGCAACAACCTCCGCTACCCGGACCGACGAAAGGCATTCCTTGAAAGAGTCCGGTGCGACTACGATTCTCATGCTCCCCGGGAAGAATTCTTGTCGGAAGCCATCAATAGGTCTTCGCCTCGATGACGCTCTGGGAGATGTTGATGATAAAGTCACCCATCTTCTCCAGGCAGTTGATCACATCCATGTAGAAAGATCCCGTCTCATACGGATAGGAGGCCTTCTCGATGTTGGAGAGATGCCCGCTGCGGAGCTGGTCGCGATAGACGTTGATCGCCGCCTCGGCATCTTCCGCATTGCGGATGTCGCGGATCTCGATCAGGGGCGTCGACAGGTTGTGGTCCATGGCGGCATAGGCCTCATCGACGAGGTCGATCATGCGGTTGAGCTGCTGGAGCATTTCCGGGGTGAAATGGCAGTCGTGTTCCCATACCCGGATGAGGATCTTGCCGATATTCTCTCCGCTGTCGCCCAGCGATTCCATCTCACCGATGATCCGGTAGAGCTCGCGTACGCGGGCCACGCCGCCGCTGCTCAGCTCATTCTTGGAGACTTCGCGAAGATAGGTCGCGATTTCCCGCTCCACGTTGTCGGTAACCTCTTCGTAATGGACCAGTTTCTCCTCGGCCTGGTCGAATACCTGACGCGAGCCGGCATTGACGGCCTGGCGGATATAGGCCAGATCCCGCCGGCACAGGTTGCCGAATTCGACGACCTCGAGTTTGGCGCTGTTGAGTGCCAGGTCGCCCGTCGCGATGTTGCCGACGCCGATGTATTTGAGCCGGTGGGTTTCCTTTTCGTCGCCCTTGCTCGGGACCATCCAGGAAACCATCTTGACCAGCTGCGGTATCAGCCAGACCAGAATGAGGGTGGTGATGACATTGAAGACCGTATGCAGAACGGCGATACTATAGGGCAGCGATGCCTCCAGGGATGCCCGCGTAGCCTCGTCGGAGTCGGTAAAGCTGTTCGTAATCGGGTTAGGGAAACCGAGTCCCTCCACGGCGATACCAACCAGCGAGAGGAAGGGTTTGAACACGATCAGCGCCAGGATCACGCCGAACAGGTTGAAGAGGAAGTGGGCGCGGGCCGTTCGTTTGGCGCTCAGGTTCGCCACCGAAGCGGCGATATTGGATGTCACCGTCGTACCGAGGTTGCTGCCGAGGACCATGGCCGTCGCCATCGAGAAGGGGATGTATCCTTCGGCCACGAGCAGCATCGTGATGGCGGTTGCGGCGGCCGAGCTCTGCAGCATGATGGTAATGACGGCCCCGGCCACCAGGAACAGGAAGATGCTCCCTACGCCATAGCCGGACAGGGTGCCGAGGAACACGCGTACTCCCTCATTGTCGAGCAGTTCGAAGGAAGTCTCCTTGAGGGTCGCAAGGCCCAGGAAAAGCAGGCCGAAGCCCATCAGGAACTCTCCGAGGTTAGCGTACCGCTTGACGCTCATCAGCAGGAAGGCGAAGAACATCAGCGGAATCGCGATGGTGCCCATGCTGAAGCTTCCGGCGCCGAAACTCAGGGCGAAGATCCAGGCCGTGACCGTCGTCCCGATATTGGCGCCCATGATGACGGCAATGGCACTGCCGAGGGCCAGCAGTCCGGCATTGACAAAGCTCACGATAAGGAGCGTCGTCGCGGTCGAGCTCTGGACCATCGCGGTAACCACGATACCAGTCAGGATGCAGGCAAAATAATTGGAGGTCATTTTGGCCATGACGGTCCGCATCCGGTTGCCGGCCATTTTCTGTAAACCGCCGCTCATCAGGGACATGCCGTAAAGGAACATGGCCAGCGAGCCGAGCAGTGTGAGTATCTTCAGCACCAACATCGGGTTGTATCAGAAATTAGAATGGGCAATAAAAGAATAATCGAGGAAACGAATCTTACCTTACGACCTCGGTAAAGACCGGGGACTGGCCATCCTCGACGAGGACATAAACGGACATCTGGCCGTTCAACCTGCCAGGGACCTTGGTATTCCCGGGCACGGGCTTGTCCTCGGAAGGATCGGGGAGACCGGGGGCTTTTCTGGCAGAGAAGCCGGGCTGTTTCGGGGAAATGCCCGTCAGTTTCTCCGGCTTGCCGTCGCGGGGCATATCAATCGCCGTAAAACAGTATTCAACGCCGCCGGGGACCTTTCTGGAAGCAGCGTAAAGGGCCATGGCATGGATCATAGGATAATCGCCGACAGCCGCATTGAAGATGGCAGTTTCCTCCTCTCTCACCGTATGAGAATCGGAGAAATCCTCCAGCGGGGTCACTTCGCCGGCGATGAAACCGCCCTCCTTGAGGAAACGGTCCACCTCGGCGGGCATGGCCGCGAGACGGGCCTGGCGGACGCCATATCCGGGCAGAATCTCCGCATCGGGCAGCGCCTTGGCCAGGTTCCTGACGCTGGACTGGAGACCGCCGCTGCCGAATGTGCAGAACGGGACGATCTTTTTGCTGTTCAAGGCACCGGAAGCAAGAAGCGTCGATACCGGCGGAGCATAGGTGCCGAACCAGATCGGGTAGCCAAGGAAAATGACGTCATAGGCAGACAGGTCCACATCCAGGGGCTTGATCCCGGGCAGGACGCCTTCGTCCAGCTCTTTCTTGCCGCGCTCGATGGTAGCATGGAAATCCCCGTCATAGGGGTTTTCGGGAACGATTTCGGCAAGGGTGGCACCGTCGCCGAGGCGGCTGGCGATTTCTTGCGCAACGGCGCGGGTCGCTCCGTTCTGGGAATAGTAAAGGACCAGGGTTTTCATCTCGGATTTCTTGCTATGGGTGCCACAGGAGATGGCAGTGAGCAGCAGGGCTGCAAGGATCAGGAGTTTTTTCATGGGTTATAGATTTCTCTACAAAGTTTGCCCGCCGATGAATTCGCGGAGGATGGAAGTGGGAGGGATGGCGGCGATCTCCGCCGGGGTCAGGGCGACGATATAGCTGAGGAACTTCAGCAGACGACGGGCCTCAGGATAGGCCGGCGAAGACGGGAGGATGCGGTGCAGGAGCGGCTCTGCGTAGTATTTGAGCATCGGCAGCTCATAGAGCAGCGCCGAATTGAACTGCGTGTCGGCATTTTCCTGGAAAGGGAAAATCCAGCGCCCTTCGCCGCGGCGGACGCTCGGCCAGCGGAGAATCGTATCCTCCGGGACGATGCCGCGGACGCGGTTGTCGCGGACCATCCGGCGCAGAAGGCGGTTGTCGGTCGTGGAGATGCAGCAGTTCTCGTCGAGCTTGAGCGAGGTCAGCGCCGATGCATAGATGCGGTAGATGCGCGCAGGGTCGACGGTCGGCACCATCCCCGGATCGAGGGCGTGGATGCCCTCCATCACGAGGATGTCGTTCTCGCCAAGACGCATCCGGTTGCCCTCGAAGAAGGGACGGCCCTGCTTGAAGTCGTAGCGCGGGATCTCGATTTCTTCGCCGGAGAGCAGCGCATTCAGATGCTGCCCGAGAAGCTCCAGGTCCATGGCTCCGAGCGCCTCGAAGTCGAACTGGCCGTCCTCGTCGAGGGGCGTGCGGTCCCGGTCGACGAAATAATTGTCCAGCTCGATAACCTTCGGATTGAGGCCGAGCACCTTGAGCTGCTGGGCCACGCGCAGCGACGAGGAGGTCTTGCCGCTGGACGAGGGCCCGGCGAGAAAGACGATGCGGATGCGCTCGCGCTCGGCATAAATCTTATCGGCCACCTCGGCATACTTGCGTTCCTGGCGCGCCTCGCAGAGATTGATCAGCTCGATGGCCTTCCCTTCGAGCAGGCGCTTGTTGAGGGCCGCGACACTGACGATGCCGCTGTCCTTGCACCAGTAGCCGTAATCCTTGAGGGTGGTCGTGAAGCGGATCTGCTTCTGGCGGGGAATCGTGCGCGTAATATCTTCGCTGGAAGGATACTGCAGGCAGAATCCATGGTGGAAGGGCATGAGGTCGAAAACGCCCAGATAGCCCGTCGACGGCACCAGCGCCCCGTAGAAGTTGTCCGCCACCCCGTCGAGGTAATCCACTTCGGTAAAGAAGCGGCCGACCGAGCGGATCAGGTCGGCTTTCAACGGCTGGCCCTGACCCTCGAACAGGGCGATGGCCTCGTCGCTTCGCAACGACTTATGGGTAAACGGCAGGTCGGCCTCGACCAGGCGGCGCATTTCCTCCTTGAGGCGGACGATGTCGGCGTCGCTGATCCGCTCGCCGCGCAATTTGCAGTAGAGGCCGCTCGGCAGCGAATGGTTGATCTTGAAGACCTTGTCCGGGAAGAGGCTCCGCACCGCCCGCTGGGCCAGGAAGCAGAGCGAACGGAGGTAGGTGCGGCGGCCTTCGGGATGGTTATAGCCGATAAACTCGACCGAATGGGGATAGAACATCTCGAAGTCGAGCACCTTGACCTTGTGGTCGACCAGGGCCGCCAGGACGGGATACTCCTTCCCGGTCTTGGGGTCGGCGACGGTGCGGGGCGCGATGGCGGCAAGCGGCGTCCCCGCCTCCACGCTGATCTGCTCACCAGTTTCCGCCAGTGTGATGGTTATTGGATCCATGTAACAATCTCGCGTAGAATGCAATTATATGATTATCATCGTTTTACGCATTTTTCTACCCCCTGTTTTGGACAGTAGCAAATCAGGCAATTATCTTATTATCAAGACTTTCCATTCAACGGCTACAACTCCCGGAGGGACATGGCGAAGCCGCCGGAGCGGGCCATACGGACAGTGAAACAGTCGTCAGAGGAAAGCCTCGCATGGGAAATGACATACGACTGCGGCGCCGTCTCGTAATCGGCATCGGGGCCGTCGGCATAAATGATGGCCTCATAGGTCTTTCCGGGCATGAGGAAGTCCATCGGGACGGAGACCTCCCGGGCCTGCTCTCCGCAAACGCCGCCGACATACCAGACATCGTGGGGCTTGCCGCCTTTGTAGACATACTCATATGCGCCGCTGCGGCCGCTCAGACGACCCGAATTGAGGGTCGAGAGCTTCGGATGGCGGGCCGTGACGATATGGTCGCCGGGCTCGGCGCTCAGGTAGACGCTGCGGTCCCAGTCGACGGCGACATCCTTGATAAACTGGAAGGCGTCCATGAAGCGGGCGTAGTTCTCAGGCAGGTCGGCGGCCATCTGCAGCGGGCTGTAGAAGGTCACATAGAGGCCGAGCTGATTCGCGATCGTGTGGCGCATCTTGCCGGTCTCCCCCGGCGCCGTGACGGACATATCCTGCTCGAAGATGCCGGGCGTATAGTCCATCGGACCGCCCTGGAGGCGCGTAAAGGGAAGGATCGAGCTGTGGCCGGGGTTGATGGCGCTGCGGAATTCGGTGCCCATGGCGGACTCGTTGCCGATCATGTTGGGCCAGGTGCGGCAGAGGCCGGTCGGGCGCACGGCTTCGTGGGCATTGACCATGATGTGGTGCTTCGCAGCCTCGACGACGGCATAGTGGTAATGATTGATCAGCGGCTGGCTGTAGTGATGCTCGCCGTAGGGGATGATATCGCCGACATAGCCGCTCTTGACGGCGTCGTATCCATACCGGTTCATCAGCTGGTAGGCCGCCTCCATATGGCGCTCGTAGTTGACGGTCGACGAGGAGGTTTCGTGGTGCATAATGAGGCGCATTCCCTTGCTGTGGGCATACTCGTTCAGCGCAGGCAGGTCGAAGTCGGGATACGGGGTCACGAAATCGAAGACATAGTCCTTCTGGCAGCCGAACCAGTCCTCCCAGCCCTCGTTCCATCCTTCGATCAGCAGGGCGTCGAAACCGTTCGCCGCGGCGAAGTCGATGTAGCGGCGGACATTCTCGTTGTTGGCGCCATGGCGGCCGTGGGGCTTTGCGGTGGAATAATCCGTCTCGCCGAGGCGGATCGACGGGAAGTCGGAGGTGTAGGACCAGTGCGTCTTGCCGGTAATCATCTCCCACCAGACGCCCATATACTTGACCGGATGGATCCAGGAGACGTCTTCCAGCGCGCAGGGCTCGTTGAGATTGAGGATCAGGCGCGAGGCCAGCACGTCGGTCGCCTTGTCGCAGACCATCACCGTACGCCAGGGACTCACGCAGGGAGCCTGCAGACGGCCCTTGACGCCCTCGGCGTCCGGAGTCAGCCAGGTGCGGAAGACCATCGTCCGGTCGTCGAGGTCGAGATTCGTCGTCGGATAGTCCAGCACTTCGGCCTCATGGATGTTGATATAGAGCCCGTCGCCCGTTTTCATCTGGAGGGCCGTCTGGACGGAGGTCAGCGAAATCTCGGTCTGGGAGGCATTGTAGGGGCGCGGAACCTCGTTGTGGGTGCGGATTTCGGAAAGGCGCGAGCAGGTGTAGTTGTACTCCTGCGTATCATAGTCGCCGGCGATCCACCAGGCGGTATGGTCGCCCGTCATGGCGAATTCGGTCAGTTCCTCGGCGACCTTGAAATAGGTCAGCTTGTTCTCCTGAGGGAACTCGTAGCGGAAGCCGAGACCGTCGTCATAGAGGCGGAAGCGGAGGTTCATCCGGACGCCGTCCTCGCGACCGAGGCGAACGAGCAGTTCGTTGTAGTGGTTCCGGATCTCGGCCTCTTCACCCCAGACGGGTTCCCAGGTCTCATCGAGGCTGTCGCGCTCACTGCCTTCGACGGCAAAGCCTTTCTGGAGGTCTTCTCCGCCGACAAGCTCATAGCCGAGGCGGGAAGGCAGGACCACGGCCGCCTCGCCGCGGCTCAGGGCATACACGGGCGTACCGTCGGCTTCGAGGCCGAAACGCAGCGACAGGGTGCCGGAAGGGCTCTCGAGGGTCAGGGCATCATCGCCGAGGTCCGGGCGGGCCGGCGCTTCCGGGAAGCCCCCGTTGCAGCAGGCCCCCGCCAGGAGCGGAAGCAGCAGGAAGGAGAGAAATCTTTTCATAGAGATCATCTGGTTATCGGGTCAGGATGTAATACTCGCCGGGAGAAAGGGTGATCTCAAACGGGCCGGGGCCATACTCGAAGCCGATGAAATCGGTATAGCGGCCGTCGAGATCGAGGGTAAAGAAAACGTCCGGGGACGTCGCGTTGAGGAAAGGCTCGGCGGCCTTGGCTCCGTCCGGGCGGTTGGAGTTCCCCTCGGCGACCTCCATCTCGGCTTTCCCGGCAGGGATGCCGAAATAGGCGACTACAATGACCTTGTTGCCTTCGACCTCGCGGCTGAATCCGACAACGCCCTCCGGCATATCCTCGAGCCACACCAGGTCTCCTCCCCGCTCACCGGCGGCAAGGGCCGGATTGTTGTGCTTGAGAAGGGTCAGGCGCTTGAAGAAGGCCGTATAGCCATTGGGAGACCAGTCCGTGATCGGGTCCTTCTCGAAGAAGGCCAGACGGCGGCTGAGGCCGATCTCCTGGCCGGTGTATATGAGCGGCTGTCCCTGCGGCAGGGTAAAGGAGAGGACGGCGCAGGCATTTGCGAAAATGCCCTCGCGCTCAAACTCGGTGCCGGACCAGGAATTCTCGTCGTGGTTGGAGGTAAACATCAGACGGAAAGCCTCTTTCGGGAAACGGGCGGCATCGCGGGCGATGTAGTCCTTGAGGTCCTGGACGCTCTGGGCGCCCTGGGCGATGGCATTGAGCAGGTGGTGGAGCTCCCAGGCGTAGTTGGCATCGAAAGTCTCGCGGGGATCGGAGAGATTGACCCGCTCGGCCTCGGCGAGGAAATAGGCTTCCGGATAGTCGGCGTTGAGTTTGGGCATGACGGCCTGCCAGAATTCGGCGGGCATTTCGCCGGCGGCGTCGCAGCGGTAGCCGTCGACCCCCTTGTCGAGCCAGAAGCGCATGGCATCCTCCATGGCGTCCCAGAGCTCATGATTCTCGTAATTGAGGCTGCGGGTGTCGGTCCAGTCATATTCCCAGATGGCGTTGCCTTCCTCGTCCCGCTCGTAGAAATCGGCGGGCTTCGTGCTCATCCAGACATGGTCCGGAGCGGTCTGGTTGGCGACCCAGTCGAGGATGACCTTCAGGCCGAGCTCGTGGGCAGTAGCAAGGAAATGGTCGAAGTCCTCCATGGTGCCGAACTCGGGATTGACGGCCTTATAGTCGGAGATGGCGTAATACGAGCCCAGGGTGCCCTTGCGGCCTTCGACGCCGATCTGGTACATCGGCATCAGCCAGACGCAGTCGACGCCGAGCTCTTTGAGGCGCGGCAGCTGGGCCTCGGCACCGGCGAAAGTGCCTTCCTCCGAATACTGGCGGATATTCATCTCATAGACGACCGAGCTGTAGGTCCATTCCGGGTGGAGCGGAGCGGCCTCCGGGGCTGTTTTCTTGCAGGCGGGCGCGGCGGCCAGAACGGCCAGCGTCAGCGCTAAAAAGGTAATCAGTTGCTTTTTCATATGGTTAGTCAGGTTTTATTGCAGGAATACGACGGAACTGTAGCCCGGGAGAGTGACCTGGCTGCCGGTGACGCTGGGGCCGCCATTCGAAACGATGACGGTGCCGAGCCGATCGGAGCTCCGGGTGACGGTCTGCTTGACGGCGGAGAAATTATGCATCACGAGCACCTTCTCCCCTCCGCCGGTCATATACCAGGCGGCGACCGCATCGGCGCCGGTGCTGACCGGCTCCATCGTGCCGGTAGCGAGTGCGGGATGGGTGTTTCGGGCATAGGCGAAATAGCGGTAGAGCGTCAGGAGGGATCCCTCGTCGGCATCCTGGGCTTCGACGGAAATATCGGCCGTCAGCATGCTATTGTCGACCTTTCCGTTAAGGGCGCTCGACGGCACGGAGCCGTTTTTCGTCCAGCGGATCGGGGTGCGGACATACTCGTCGCCGCTGTTTTTGACGCCCCAGTAGCCGAGTTCCTCGCCCTGATAGACGAACGGCTTGCCGGGGGATGTCAGCAGGACGGCCCCCGCCAGGCGCACCTTGCCGGCATGCTTTCCGAAGTCGGAGGCGGCGCGGTTCTCGTCGTGGTTGGTCAGCTTGATGGCATCGTACATACCTTCGGAATGGCTGTAGAGCCTGGCGTTGTAGCCGTTCTGGTAGTTCTTATAGATTCCGGAGACCGTGGAGGCAAAATCGGAGCCCTTCCCGGCATTGATGCGGTCCTTGAGGGTGCCGTAGTAGGCAAAGTCGAAATTCGACGGCAGGCCCTTGTAGTACTGGCTGACGGTCGAGGCATTGTAGTCGTAAGCCTCGCCGACCATGTAGAAGTCACCCTGTCCGCCGGAAGCCTTCCAGGTGGCGTTGCAGTGGTCATACCATTTGGCCAGGAAACGGGCATTGGCGCTGTGGTTGCACTGGTAGATCCACATGACGGCATCGAGCCGGAGACCCGCGACGCCCATCCGGATCCACTTGTCCGCCGAGGCGGCGAGATCCTGGAAAGCGGGCGAATTCTCACACTCGGTATATTTTCCGTAATTGAGGTCCGGCATCGACTGCGAGAAACTGGCGAAATAACTGGAAGACTCGCCACCGAAGGTAATGTCGGCCGCGGTGGTATTGTTCAGCGTGAGCGGCACGCCGAAGGTGACCGGAGTGCCGTCGCTCCCCCACTTGGTCCCGCCGTCCCAGCTGGTATTGGATGTGCGGATCAGGAAGCCCCAGTCCGTATCGACGTCGAGGGTGATCTCGTAGGTCGTAGCGCCGGTCTGGTAGAGCCCGAGCGAACCGGCGCTGCCGATATGGATCCAGAGCTTCGGAGAGGCGGTGTTGGCCGACTGCGCGCTCTGGGTCGTCTCGGTGACGGTGACCGTCATGGTGCTGCCGTTATAGTCGACGAAGAAATGGAGCCGGCCCTTGTAGCCGAGTTCCCCGCCGGCGATGGTGTACCACGACCCCATGCCGGGATCCTTCAATCCTGCAAAATTGTCGACCCTGCCGGCCGCGACGTCCGCCGAAGGATTGGAGGAGAAGACGTAGTAGCTGCGGTACTGGCTGGAAGGGTCTTTCGCGGAAATAAACCAGGGATGCCGGTCGCCGGAATGGTTGAGGACATAGTCCATATAGATGTCGATATTCTTCTCGCGGGCCCTCCGGATCAGCTCCTGGAGCATCTGCTCCGCCTGGGAGGCAGTCGCCCCGGCGCCACCGAATTTAGGATTGAGCGAATAATAATCGGTCACATCGTAGCCGTGGTAGCTCTGGCAGGCATTGACAGGCGACATCCAAATGCCCGTCACGCCGAGATCGTCCAGGTAGTCGAGATGGTCGATGATGCCCTGGAAGTCGCCCCAGCCGTCGCCGTCGCTGTCGGCAAAACTGTAGACATTGAGCTGGTAGGTCAGACCGGAACGCTTGTTCTCGGGAGCGAGGTTGCGGTCGTAGGTGCCGGTAACCTCGTTGCCGGGCCCCTCAACCTTCCCTTCTGCGGTATGGGTAAACGCCGTACCGGCCGGAAGAATATATGCGATCTGGGCTTCCGGAGCGAGGTAGATGTCGTAAGTGCCCGCAGCGATTTTCATATCGCCGCCGCCCATGGTAAGGGCGATTTTGACGCCCGGCATGACGGTGGTCTTGCTGCCGGAGGCACCGGCGCCGAAATTGAAGTCCCAGCTGCGGTTCTGACGGAACTTGAATTCGTCGGTCGCCGTGACGGCCACGTCAAAGGCCGCGTGCCAGTCGCCGGCGGAGCGGAGCTCGAAATCGCGGTCCCAGTTGCTGCCGGAAAGGGTGCCGATCAGCGACCAGGTGCTCGTCGCGGTAAAGTCTTTACGGGTCAGTTCGGGCGTTGCGGGCTGCTTATCATCAGGCCAGTCGACCGGCTCATCCTTATCGCAGGAAACGGCCATGGAGACCGTCAGGACAAAGATAACGGCAACGGTCCTCAGCAGCGGACGGAAAAGGGAAAGGTTCATATTCATTTCGTGTTAATCTTGTGCGGTTTTATCAAGATACAATATTAATAAAAACTGGGGAAACTGCAAAAAGAAATCCCGCTCCTGTCCTGGAAATCGGACGAGCGGGAAGATTTTGGGGATGAGCCTTTCGGCCTTCAAGGAGAGGTAGTCGAAACCCTAACCGGCCTTCAGGCTTTGCGCCGGACCTCGACGACGAACTTGCCTTCGTACCAGGGGTCGGCGGAGAGCCAGGCGGAGATGGGCCAGGTCGCGACGGAGCCTTTCGGGAGACGGTGACGGGCCATGCCTTTCGACAGCTCCTCCGCGAGGGTGTCTCCGCCTTTGAGCAGCAGAAGGCTCTCGCGGAAGCGGCCCTTCACCCAGGGATAGAGGTCCTCGAGCGTTGCGACGGCGCGGGAGACGACGAAGTCGAAATCGCGCCCGAGGGACTCTGCACGGGCGTTTACGACCGTCACATTGCTCAATTCCAGGGCCCTCGCAACCGCCTCCGCCACGATGGTTTTCTTCCCGACGGAATCACATAGAGTAAAGTGCGCCTCCGGGAAGAGGATGGCGAGCGGGATCCCCGGAAAACCCCCGCCGGTGCCGAGATCCAGCACCTCGACGGCCGGGTGGTCAGACTCGGCCATAAAATCGGCCTTATTTGTGGCCGAGCTGCGCAGCATCAGATACCGGGCGATGGCGAGGCTGTGCAGGACATGATGATCGTACAGCGCATCAATGTCTTTGCGCGAAATGACGTTGATCTTCCCGTTCCAATCGCGGTAGAGCCCGTCGAGGACCGCGAAGCGCTCTTCCATCTCCGGGGTAAGGAAAGGAAAAGCACGGCGGGTATTATCGATGAAAGTATTGATGTTCATGAGAATAAAGGATAAAAGTTCGAGAGCGAAGCAAGCGGATGGGAGGTCCCGTGCCGAAGCATTTGCCCGGATAGGGTCGCCGCAAGGCGATCAGCGAGGCACGGGAGCCTCCCGGAGCAGCTGAGCGCTCTCATACTTCGCCGCGGAGCATCATTTCGGAGAGCAGCGCCTTGCCGCGGCGGATGCGGGTGCGGACGGTGTTGAGCTCGAGCGCCGTGCGCCGGGCAATCTCCGCGTACTCCAACTCTTCGATCATATAGAGCTCCATCACCGTCTTGTAGCGGGCGGGGAGCTCATCCAGGAAGGCCATGAGCCGGGTATGCACCTCGTCGCTGATCACCTCGTCCTCGGGATTGACCTCGGTGAGCCCCTCCCCTCCCTCCGGCGACGCGTCGGGCCCGGTTTTCTTGTAATTCTCCTTTTTGGAAACCTCGCGGCGCTCGGCCTCGATCCGGTCCAGTGCCGTCCGGGTCGCGATGGTCGTCAGCCAGGGAAGGATGTCGCGGTCGGGGTCGTAGCTGTCGAGTTTGAGGAAGAATTTCTGGAAGCTTTCCGACACGACGTCGTCGATGTCTGCCTGCCATCGGAAAAAGCCCCGCACCCGGCTGCGGACCGGCTTGACATATTTCTCATAGATGATCCGGTAAGCCAGCTCGTCCCCTCCACGGGCGAGAGTGACCAGCTGCCGGTCGGTCATAGTCGTATAATCTCGCTGCGGCATAGTCTAATGGGCTTCTAACCAGCTCTTTCCAAGGTTACATTCGACCGTCAGGGGGACGGACAGGGAGACGACATGCTCCATCGTATCCACCACCAGCGCCCGCAGCGCCTCCGCCTCTTCGGGCACGACGTCGAAGACGAGTTCGTCATGGATCTGGAGCACCATCCGGCTCTGCATCCGGGCCTCCGTCATCCGGCGGTCGACCTCGATCATGGCGAGTTTGATGATATCGGCCGCCGTGCCCTGGATGGGCGCATTGACGGCATTGCGCTCGGCCAGGCCGCGGACCGTTGCGTTACGGGAAGTGATGTCGGGAATATAGCGCCGGCGGCCGAAAAGGGTCCTGGCGTATCCGTTCTCACGGGCGAATGCCGTGCAGTCGTCGATAAATCCCCGAATGGCCGGGAACGAGGCGAAATAATCGTCAATCAGCGATTTGGCTTCCTTGCGCCCGATGCGAAGGCGCTGCGACAGGCCGAAGGACGAGATGCCGTACATGATGCCGAAATTGGTGGTCTTGGCGAGACGGCGCTGCTCCGGGGTCACTTCCTCAACGGGTATTTTAAAAACCTTGGCGGCCGTGGTCCGGTGGACATCCTCTCCCGAGCGGAAGGCTTCGAGAAGATGGGCGTCGCAGCTCAGGTGGGCCATGATCCGGAGCTCGATCTGGGAATAATCGGCCGACAGGATGAACCCGTCCTTCCGGCCGGGAACGAAGGCGGCGCGGATTTCCCGGCCCCGTTCGGTACGGATCGGGATATTCTGGAGATTGGGGTTCGAACTGGAGAGGCGGCCGGTAGAGGTCAGGGCCTGGTTGAAGGTCGTATGGATACGGCCGTCGCGGGGGTCGATGTAGCCCGGGAGCGGCTCGATGTAGGTATTCAGCAGTTTTTTCGCCGCACGGAATTCGAGGATTTCGTCGACGATCGGATGGCTGTCGGCAATCTCGAGGAGGGTCGTTTCGTCCGTGGAATACTGGCCCCGGGCGCTCTTTTTCGCCTTCGGGTCGAGCTGCAGGCGGTCGAAAAGGACATCTCCGACCTGTTTGGGCGATGAAACATTCAGATCCGGCACCCCAGCCATTTCGCGGATACGGTCTTCCCGCTCCAGGATTTCCTTCCGCAGGGTATCGGCAAATGCCGCCAGGCGCATCGGGTCCATCTTGACCCCCGCGAGCTCCATCTTTGCAAGCACCTTCGACAGCGGCTCCTCGATCTTGTCGTACAGCTCCGCCATACCCGCGTCCTTCAATTCGGCCTCCACTTTCTCCGCCAGCGGCAGTAATAATTTATATCTTAATGCTTCCGCTGCAGAGGGCTGTTGATTCCGGGAGACTCCGTTCGCTACGCTCACTCCGGCCCCTCCCATTGCTGACTGCGTCATCTGCTCCGCAGATAACTTGTCATCAACGGGCCCCTCCCCCTGCCCCTGTCCGGGGGTGGACAGGCTCCCGGAATCAACACCCTCTTCCGCTACAGCATTCCCCTCCGCGCCGAACAGGCTGTCAGAATCAGCAGCGAATAGACTCTGCGGTGCTTCCACCGTAGCTGTTTCTTCCGGAAGGTCGACTCCTAAATAACTCTTTATAAGAAGGTCGAGGTCGTGGCTGCGTTCGGGGTTGACGAGGTAGTGCATCAGCTCGATATCGATCCACTTCCCATTCAGGGCAATCCCCTGCCCCGAGAGCTGCTTCGCGATCTTCTTGAGGTCCATTCCGACCTTTTCAAGCGAAGGGTCCTCCAACTGCTTTTTCAACGCCGGGGAGATATCCCGGATTAGCTGCTCCGTAACGGCTGCCCGCCCCTCGTATCGGGAGGGATCAATAGCTGTAAGCACTTCTTTAACAGGGCTGCCACTCTGCGAGGGAGCCGTCTCGACATGCCCTTTGAGGTAGCGCTGGAGGGAGCCGAATTCGTACTTCGCGAACAGGTCGGCTATCGAAGGATCATACTCCGGTGACAGCCGGAGATCCTCCTCGGTCACAGCGAGGGGGATGTCTGTCTTGATGGTGACGAGGGCCTTGGAAAGGGCGATGTGCCCCCGGGCCTCCTCGAACTGGGCCTGCTGGCGGGGTGTCAGCTCAGAGAGGTGGGCATAAATCTCCTCGACGGAGCCGTAGCGGGCGATGAGCTTGGCCGCCCCCACCTCGCCGATGCCGCGGACGCCGGGCACATTGTCGGCCGAGTCGCCGCAAAGGGTCAGCATGTCCACCATCTGCGCGGGCGAAGCGATGCCCCATTTTTCCGACAGCTCGACCGGCCCGACCCGCTCATCCTTTTCCCCGCCCTTGCCGGGCCGGAGCTGGATAATCTGCCCGGAAAGGAGCTGCCCGTAATCCTTGTCCGGAGTGACCATATATACGGTAAAACCCTCTGCGGCCGAACGGAGGGCCAGGGAACCGATCACGTCGTCGGCCTCGAAACCCCGCTCCATCAGCACTGGTATCCGGAGGGCTCGGACAATCTCCGACAGGGGCTCCAGAGCGTCGATCACCAGCTGCGGGGTCGGAGGGCGCGTGCCCTTATAATCGGGATACATTTCGTTACGGAAGGTGCCTCCCGGCGGGTCGAAAGCCACCGCAAGGTGGGTCGGCTGCTCCCGGGCGATGAGCTCGAGGAGATACTTCGTGAAGCCGAAAAGGATGGAGGTGTCCACCCCTTTCGAATTGATCATCGGCCGGCGCAGGAAGGCGTAATACATCTTGAAAATGAGCGCGTGGCCGTCAATTAAATATAATGTCTTTCCGGGAGCTGTCATAAATTGTTCATGAACCGGACAAAGATAAGAATTTTTTCCGTATCTTCGCGTCATGATGGAGCCCTTCCTGCAACAAGTGGCCGCCCACTACTGGGAGGCTTGCGGCCGAGAGATCGGAACCGCCTGCCGTTTCGTCTTCCCGAACCGGCGTTCCGCCGCATTTTTCCGCCACTACCTGCAGGAGCAGATCCGCCTCCACCCGGCCCCCCATGCGGTTTTCGCCCCACGGACGCTTACCATCAACGACTTCTTCTACGAGGCCGCCGGGCTCGTCCCGACCGACCGCATCGAGCTTCTCATCGAGCTTTATGACTGCTACAAGGCCGTCAATCCGAAGGCTGAGCCGCTCGACGAATTCGTCTTCTGGGGAGATGTCCTTCTCGGGGATTTCGACGACATCGACAAATACCGGATTGAGGCCCGGGCGCTGCTGACGAACGTCGCCGATCTCAAGGCCCTCCAGGAGGACCCTCTCTCATACCTGAGCGAAACGCAGCGGAACGCGCTCGTCCGGTTTATCTCCCATTTCCGGGATCCGGCGACCGGCCTGCTGAAAGTCAATCCCGACGCCGACAATCCCCGCGTCAAGGAGCGCTTCCTCCAGATCTGGACACTGCTGTTTCCGCTGTACGAGCGCTTCCGGGCACAGCTTCGCGCCAAAGGGCTTGCCTATGAAGGCATGGTCTACCGCGACCTCGCCGAGAATCCCCTCTCCGCCGCCTTCGACGGGCAATGGGTCTTTGTCGGGCTGAATACCCTGAACGACTGCGAACGGACCGTGCTGAAAAAGCTCCACGAGGCCGGGAAAGCGCAGTTCGTCTGGGACTATGTTTCCGAAATGGTCCGCGACGGGGAAAATCGCTCCTCCTTATTCATGAAGGAGAACATCGCCACCTTCCCCCAGGCTTTTCCGCTTGACCGGGGCCCGGAGCACCATGTCCCCGAAATCCATGCCGTCAGTATCGCATCCTCTGTCGGGCAGGCCAAACTGCTGCCCGGAATTCTTCGGAAAACCGATCTGGAGCATCCGGTCGGCACGGCCGTCGTACTGCCGGACGAAACGCTCCTGTCGAGCGTTCTCAATTCGATTCCGCCCGAGATCCGCGACATCAATGTCACCATGGGGTTCCCGATGCAGGAGGGCGCCGTCTATGCCCTTATGCATGCGGCCGCATCGCTCCAGCTTCGCATCCGGGTCAAGGACGGCGAGCCCCTGTTTTACCACCGCGACGTGACGGCGCTGCTCGGCAGCAGCCTGCTTCGCCGGATCCTGACCCCGGAAGAAGAGGCCGCCTGCCGGCGGGTCAAGGCCGCCGCCCGCTATTATGTCCCGCAGTCAGACCTGCGGGGCGGCCCTTTCCTCGAGACCCTGTTCCGCCCGGTCATACGCGACCCCAAGGCGGCTGACGCCGGCCAGATCCGGGAAATCGCCCGCTGGCAGCTGGACGTGCTCGGTCACATCGGACGCCGCCTGACCCGGGACGACGGCATGCTGCTCGAACTCGACCTGACCCGGCGTTACCACATAGCCGTCGGCATGTTGCAAGGGAAAGGCGAGGCCCTCCTCGGGGCCATTCTCCCTTCTACGTGGTTCCGCCTGCTGGAGCGCCTGCTGGGCCCGCAGGCCGTGCCGTTCAACGGCGAGCCGCTCAAGGGCCTGCAGATCATGGGACCGCTGGAGACGCGCGCGCTGGATTTCGAGGACCTGATTATCCTTTCGTGCAACGAAGGCGTCTTCCCGGGCCGCAGCGTTTCGGCCTCGTTCATTCCGATGGAGCTGCGCCGTGGTTTCGGACTTCCGACCCACGAGTTCCAGGATGCCGTCGCCGCCTATTATTTCTACCGCCTGCTCCAGCGGGCTGAGCGGGTATGGCTCCTCTACGACAGCCGCACCGAGGGCGTCCGTTCCGGCGAAGAGAGCCGTTTCATCAAGCAGCTCCAGTATTATTTCCATGTCCCGGTGATCCGCCATATCGCATCAGCCAGGATGCTGCCGCCCGTCCAGGAAGGGGACATTGCCAAAACAGCGGCGGACATCGATGCCATCCGCAGCCGTCCGCTGTCGGCGACTGCCCTGCAGAAGTACCTTACCTGCCCCGTGCAGTTCTATTATGCCAGCATCTGCGACCTCCAGGAGGATCAGCCCATCGCCGATTCGCTCGACCAGCGGATGCTCGGCAAGGCCTATCATGCCGTCATGGAACGGCTTTACAAGGGCGAAGGACCGGAGCCGCTGAGCGTCATCACCTCCGCCTACCTCGACAATTTGCTCAAGCAGGACGATTCCCTGAAAGGCATTATCGCGGAGGCCATCCGCGAGCAGATGCGCTCGATCGAAGTATCGGGGCGGAACCTGGTCATCGCCGGAGTGCTTCTCGATTATGTCCGCAAGACCCTCGAGCGGGACCGCGAGCTATCCGGCACCTCCGGCATCCGTATCCTCGGGCTGGAGAAACACCTCGAATGCGAATGGGCCGGATTCCGTTTCCATGGCTTCCTCGACCGTCTGGATTCGGTCCGGGACGGTGTGGTCCGGATCGTCGACTACAAGACCGGCACGGTCAAGGATGACGATATCAACATCACGGACAAAAATGCCGGGAAAGTGGTCGGCAAGCTCTTCGGCGACAAGAATTCCGTACGTCCGAAGATCGCCCTCCAGCTGTTCGTGTATGACCTGCTGGTCCATTCGGAACTTGGCGACGGAGTGACGCTCGAGAATGCCATCTATTCTCCAGCGGACCTGTTCACGGATCCCGTCCAGAGCTATCCGCTCAGCCCGCTGTTTGTCAGCGGCGTAAAGGAAAAGCTCCTCGACACCCTCCGGGAAATGACGGATCCGGAGGTTCCCTTCCGCCACTGCGACGACGGGAGCACCTGCGACAAGTGTGACTTTAAAAACCTCTGTGGAAGATGATACGGATTGTCAAGGCATCGGCCGGTTCCGGCAAAACCTTCCGCCTGACGCAGGCCTATCTCGGGCTGCTCCTTCGCAGCCGCGATCCGCAGGAGTACCGCCACATTCTTGCCGTCACCTTTACCAACAAGGCGACCGGCGAGATGAAAAGCCGCATCCTCAAGGAACTGGACAAACTCGCCCGGACGCCGGAAGCGTCTGGCTACCATGATGATTTCGTCCCCGGGGTTTTCCCGGACGACCATGCCCTCTCGCAGGCAGCCCGCCAGCGGCTCGGAGCCATTCTCCACGACTATTCCGGCTTTTCGGTCAGCACCATCGACCGCTTCTTCCAGCAGACCCTCAAGGCTTTTTCCCGGGAAATCGGCCATTTCGCCTCCTATCAGGTCGAGCTCGACAAACCGGCCCTCGTCCGGGAGAGTGTCGACCGCATCATGGATTCCCTCACGGATGACAAGGACCACAAGAGCCTGATCGACTGGCTGATCGGCAGCGTCCGGGACGGGCTCAGCCGGGGAGAACGCTTCCGGCTCGACGAGCACCTTTACGAAATAGCCGAAAGCCTCGAATCGGAAAGCTACCGGGAACTGGTGCGAAGCGCCGGACTCGACGAGAAGACGCTCTATTCCCATGAGCATCTCAGTGCCCTGATCGGAGCCTGCCGGCAGATTGTCCGGGATTTCAACGAAGAACTCGCCCGCAGCGCCGGTGCCGTCCTCGAATTGCTGCAGCAGCGGGGCATTCCCTCCAATGAGCTCGGAGTTTCTACCAAAAAGATCCTGGAGCTGGCGGAGACCCGGCCCGGAGCCAAAGTGGAAAGACCATCCGACGCCTTTTTCGCCGCCTGCGACGATCCTAAAAAATGGTTCCTGGCCAAGACTGCCGGACGGAATCTTTCGGCCGTCGGCGGCGATATGGAGCCGCTGCTGAGCGCCCTGACCGGACTGTTCCGGGACGGGAAGCGATACATCGTCTACCGGACGGCCCTTGTGATCCGGGGACAGCTTTTCGCCCTCGGCATCACCGGTGAAATCCGGCGCGCGCTCACCGAACTGCAGCAGGAGAAGAACGTCCTCAGCCTCGACGACTCGAACGACCTGCTGCGCGAGATTATCGACGGCTCGGACGCACCTTTTATCTACGAAAAGATCGGCGTCCGATACCGCCATTTCCTGCTGGACGAGTTCCAGGACACGTCTATCGTGCAGTGGAACAACTTCCTGCCCCTGCTCCGGGAAAGCCTCGCCAGCGGCGGGGAAGACCTGGTGGTCGGCGACGTCAAGCAGTCCATCTACCGGTTCAGGGATTCCGACTGGCGGCTGCTTGACCGGGAGATCGGGGTCGAATTCTCCGGGAACCGGTCGCATGAGGAAACGCTCGGTTCCAACCACCGCACCCAGCCCCTGATCGTGTCGACATGCGGCGATTTCTTCCGTTTCGCCGCCGACCAGCTCGACCGCCTGCACAAAGGGGAAAAAGGCATTATCCGCCGCCTCTACCGCGATGTCATCCAGGTGCCGAAGACCCGGAAGGCGGCGTTTGGGGAAGGCCTCGTCGAGGCCGCCTTCTGTGCTGAAAAAGAAGAAGAATTTGAAGAGATACTCCGTCAGGTACGCGCCTATGCCGGGGATGAGCCCGGGAGATATGGTGAGATCGCCATCCTCGTCCGGGGCAACAAGGAAGGCTCGGAAATCGCCGGGAGGCTGATAGCGGAAGGGATTCCGGTCATCTCGGACGACGCCCTTTTCGTCAAGTCCTCGGTTACCGTCCGCCGCCTGGTGTCGCAGCTCGCGCTGATGCTTGCGCCGGAGGAAGAGATTCCACGGTCGGAGCCGTGGAATGACGGGAAAACGGCCGTCGCAGATTCCTCCCTGCCGGAAAACCGTCATCGCCGGAAGCAGTCCGTCTCGGGATATATGGCCCGGAAGATGGGGTTCGCTCCGCCGCAGGATTACCAGTCGCCGCTCGAGCTCGCAGAATGCCTGCTCCGGGGTCTTCAGCACGGTGACGAGGCCCTGTTTGATGGAGAAATCGCCTATATCCAGGCCTTTATGGACTACCTGTCCGAATGGAGCAGCCGGAACGGCAACGATCTCGCCGCCTTCCTCGAGCATTGGAAGGAAGCCGATCCCAGGATCAGCCCGCCGGAAGAAGGCCGCGCAGTCCGGATCATGACCATCCACAAGTCAAAGGGGCTCGAATTCCCGCTGGTCATTCTCCCCTTCGTCGAAAACATCGAGCTGTTCAAGCCCGGAGACCTGTGGTGCCTGCCCGAGGTGCAGGGGACGCAGCTCGAAGGCCTTGCCCAGGGTGCCTACCAGGTCCGCATTTCCGAGAAGTCGACCGAGACGCTTTTCAGCGCCGATTACACCCGGGAGCTGCTGATGCAGATGATCGACAACCTCAACATCCTGTATGTGGCCATGACCCGCCCCCAGTGCGCCCTGAGCCTTATCGCCCAGCAGCCCAAGGCGGCACTGATCAGCGAGCTCCCCGGCCCGGACGGCTGGAAAGAGTATTTCAAGACCCTCAGAAAGGACAAGGAGAAGAACAGCGGTCCCCTGGCCCCTTGGGACAATATGCGCGACCTGCTCTTCGGCTATATCCGATCCGGTGCGAGACCCTTCTCGGAAGAGGTGACGGGAGAAGATGACAACCTGGTCCGGCATTTCCGTCTCGGGACGGCCGTCGACCGCGCCTGGTTTGAGAAGAAGGCGGAAGATGCGGAACTCATTCCGGCCCCATACCCCTCCTACCCGCTGAATGACGGCGAGGACCAGGCCTTCGACGAGAACGGGGATCCGCTCCCATGCGGCGAACGGGGCCGCCTAAAATTCAACTCGGGCGCCGCCGATTATTTCGGCGAAGACGGCAGTGTCGGCATCGACGCATCCCCCCGCGTCAGGGGCACCGTCCTGCACGGGATCCTCTCCCGCGTCGTCACGCCGGAGGACCTTCCGGGGGCCGTCCGGGAGTCTGTCGTCAAGGGTGAGCTTCCGCCCGCCCAGGAAGAAGACACCCTCCATCTGCTGTCGGATGCCATCGCCGCGCTGGACGGGCGCTACCGCGAGGAGTGGTTCCCGAGGGCCGATGCCGGCTGCGAGGTGCTGAACGAAGTCTCCGTCATCAGTACGGGCGGCGATGTCTTCCGTCCCGACCGCGTGGTCATCCATCCCGGCGGCCGCGTCTGGATCGTTGACTATAAGTTCGGTCATCCCGACGGACGGGAAGTCCGGGGTTACCTCCGCCAGATCGGCCGTTATGCCTCCCTGCTGCGCAGTATGGGCTATTCCGGGGTAAGCGCCGCCCTGTGGTATCCGCTCGCTTCCCCGGAATCCGGCATCATCGAGGCGCGGTAGCTTCTTTTTTATTTGCCACATCCAAGTATTTTTTGTATTTTTGCAGGCTGCAAGTGAAGTGACTTGCTATAAACTGCTGACAAATACAAATCAATATGGCAACTAACAAGAAAGCAGCGGCCCCTGCCGCTCCTGAAAAAGAAGTCCGCTCCGACTTCTTTACCCGCAATTCCAAACTCATCTACGGCTGCCTCATCGGTGCCGTCGTCCTGATCATCGCCGGTTTCCTCTTCTTCAACCATCGCAACAAGATGAAAGAGGCCTCCGCCAACAAGTCCGCCGTCGCCATCGCTCATATGGAGCAGGCAGTCGCCACGGCCGATTCGACGGAGTTCCGCCTGGCCTTGGAAGGTGACGAAGAGAACCCGGGCTTCCGCCAGCTCCTCGACGAGTACGGTGCCCGCGGCGGCGAGGCCATCTACCTCAACACCGCCATCTGCGAGCTGAACCTCGGTCTCTACGAGGATGCCCTCGCCCACGCCAGGAAGTATGACACCGACGATCCCGTGATGGCATCCCGCGCCCAGCTCCTGATCGGCCACGCCCAGATGCAGCTCGGTCAGTATGCCGCCGCCAAGAAGAGCTTCCTCGAGGCTGCGAAGGTGGACAGCGAACTCGCTGCCGCCCCGCTGCTGAACGCCGGCCTGGCCGCCGAAAAGCTCGGCCAGCTGGAAGAAGCCCTCGATTGCTACAAGAAGATCGCGAACCGCTACTCCACCGATGCGCTCTACAGCGACGGCGTCTATTTCGGTGAGCTCTACGAAGGCAACAAGATCGATATCCACATCGCCCGTGTCGAGGCCCTGATTGAAAAATCCAAATAATTCCACCCATGGGAAGAGCATTTGAATTCCGCAAAGAACGCAAGCTCAAGCGTTGGGGCCACATGGCCAAGACTTTTACCAAACTGGGTAAAGAAATCACCATCGCCGTCAAGCAGGGCGGTCCGGAAGTGACCGGCAACCCGCGTCTCCGCGCCCTTATCGCCGAGGCCAAGAGCGAGCAGATGCCGAAGGAGAACATCGAGCGCGCCATCAAGAAGGCCACTGAGGCCAAGAGCGGCGACTTCAAGGAGATCGTCTACGAAGGCTACGGCCCGTTCGGCATCGCCTATCTCGTCGAGGCCGCGACCGACAACAACACCCGCACCGTCGCCAACGTCCGCAGCTATTTCACCAAGTGCGGCGGCTCGCTCGGCACCAGCGGCAGCGTTGCCTTCATGTTCGATCACAAGTGCGTGTTCCGCATCAAGGAAGATCCCGCCAAGCCCATCGATGTCGAAGAGCTTGAGCTCGAGCTGATCGATTTCGGCGCCGACGAGGTCTACCGTCAGGAAGTCGAAGACGAAGACGAGAACGTGACCAGCGAAATCGTCATCTACGGCGACTACACCTCCTACGGCCAGATCCAGAAGTATATCGAGGACAACGGTTACGAACTCGCCTCCGGCGGTTTCGAACAGATTCCGAACGTGGACCTGAAAGAGGTCACCGACGAGCAGCGCGCAACGCTGGAGAAGCTTACCGGCCTGCTCGAAGACGACGAAGACGTGACCAACGTCTACTCCACGATGAAACCGGCCGAGGAATAATCCCCGCCCCGTTTCGAAAGCCCCATCGGCCCTGCCAGCATTTTGGCGGGGCCGATACTTGTTTTACTATATTATTATGATTATTTTTGCATATCATGCCAGTGCTGGAAAAAATAGTCGTTCAGGATTACCGCAACATCACGCTGCAGGAGCTTTCCTTCTCGCCGAACATCAACTGCATTACGGGCAATAACGGCGAAGGGAAAACGAATCTGCTGGACGCGATCTGGTACCTGTCGATGACCAAAAGTGCCTTTGCCGCCTCGGACCGCGAAAATTTCCGTTTCGGCACGAACGCATTCGCCCTTTCCGGCACCTACCGGATGGAAAACGGGGACATTTCGGCCCGGTTCTCGATCCGTGTGGGCAGCGGCGGCGAGAAGCGCCTGGTGCGCGACGACAAGCCCTGCCCGAAGGTGTCCGCCCACATCGGCACGCTGCCCATCGTGATGGTCTCCCCCGCCGACATCGCCCTCATCAGCGAATCGGGCGAGCAGCGGCGCCGTTTCGTCAACGGCGTTCTCTCGCAGATGGATCCGGCCTACCTTGCGGGCATGATGCAGTATAACCGCTTCCTCCAGCAGCGCAACCGCATGCTCAAGGACGGGGCCTCCGACCCCGAGCTCTTTGCGGTCATCGACGCCCGGCTCGACGCCCTGGCGGGGCCGCTCCGGGCCGCCCGTGCCCGCCTCGCCGATGACCTCCGGCCCGTCGTGGCTTCCTACTACGAATCCGTATCCGGCGGTGCGGAAAAGGTCTCGATCCAGTACCGCTCCGACCTTTCCGAAGGGGCCTCGCTCGCGGAGATGCTCGCCGCATCGATGGAACGTGACCGGGCGCTCCGCTTTACCTCCTGCGGGCTCCAGCGGGACGAGTTCCTCTTTACGATGGGCGACGGGCACCCCATCCGGCGCTGCGGGTCCCAGGGACAGCAGAAGTCCTTTCTCGTGGCCCTCAAGTTCGCCCAGTACGAGATCATGAAGCGCCGCTACGGCTTCGCGCCGATCCTGCTGCTCGACGATGTCTTCGACAAACTCGACACAGGCCGTATCGGGAACCTGATCGCCATGGTGGCCGGCGAGCGTTTCGGCCAGATCTTCATTACCGACAGCAACAAAGTCCGCCTCAGCCAGATCGTCGACCGCATTACCGACGAGTGCCGCTACTATGTGGCAGAAGGCGGGGAGTTCCGCCCCCTCAACGCACAGAGTGATGGAAACGCCCTTCTCCCTGAATAAGCCGCAGGTGCGCATCGACCGCAAGGAGGCGGTCCGGATGGATGTGCTCATCAAGACCTTCCTCCGGACCCAGCATATGACGGCCAGGGTCAACACCGGACGTATCTACACCGCCTGGGACGAGATCTCCGGCGCCGCTCCCTATACTCTCCGCCGTTATTACAGAGCGGGTACGCTCTATATCACCCTCTCTTCCGCCGTCATCCGGAGCCAGCTCTTTTCGCGGCGGGACTACCTCAAAGACCAGATCAACCTCCGCCTCGCGGACGATCCCCTCTTCAACCGGGAGGACCGTCTTGTCGGGCTGGTCCAGCAGATTATTCTCAAATGAAATTCGTCGCCGACAAGGCCATTCCATTCTTGGAAGGCGTATTTGAGCCCTATGGCGTAACCGTCGTATACAAGGACGGCAAAAGCATCGAACGGGAGGACCTCCTGGATGCCGAGGTGCTGATTACCCGGACCCGGACCCGCTGCGATGCCGCCCTACTCGAGGGGACTGCCGTCCGGATGATTGCGACAGCCACCATCGGCACCGACCACATCGACCTGCCCTGGTGCGCCGCCCACGGGATTCGCGTGGCAAATGCGGCGGGATGCAATGCCGGCGGCGTGATGGATTATGTCTTCTCGGCCCTCTACGGCATCGCCTCTCGGAAGGCCATCCACCTCGAAGGCGTTCCGCTCGGCATCATCGGCGTCGGCCATGTCGGCCGCAAGGTGGAAAAGATGGCCCGCAGGCTCGGCTTCGAAGTGCTCTGCTGCGATCCGCCGCGCGCCGCCGAAGAAGGTCCGGAGGGATTCTGCTCGCAGGAGGAATTGCTCGAACGGGCCGGAATCGTCACCATGCATACGCCCCTCGACGAGACGACGCGGGGCATGGCCGACGAGGAGTTTTTCCGCCGCATGCGCCCCGGCACCATCTTCATCAACGCTTCCCGCGGAGAGGTGGTCAACGAGGACGCTTTGCTGGAGGCCATCCCGAAACTCGGCGCCGTCGTCCTCGACACCTGGTGCAACGAGCCCCACATCAACCATACCCTGCTGGACCGGGTCGATATCGCGACGCCCCACATCGCCGGCTATTCCTACCAGGGCAAGCAGAACGGCACTTCCGACGCCGTCCGTGCCATCGCCCGCCGTTACCATTTCCGCGAGCTCCGGGACTATTTCCCCGCAACGGGCGGCCTCGAGGACGAGCCCATCTGGCTCGACGTCTCCGGCAAGAACCAGGGCGAGATTGCAGCCCTGTTCCAGTATAATTATCCGGTCTTTACGGATGATTTCATGTTCCGGCTCGACCCGGACGGCTTCGAGCGCATCCGGGCCGCCTATCATTACCGCAGAGAATTTTACATATAAATAATAACACTATGCTGAAAGAAAACGACATCAAGCAGATCGAGGAGCGCGGTGCCTCCCCGAAGCAGGTTGAAGGCCAGATCGAGTCCTTCAAGAAGGGTTTCCCCTGGATGAAGATCGTGGGGCCGGCCACACCGGACCGCGGCATCGCCGTCCTGTCCGCAGAGGAGGTCGCCGCAGCCGCAGACTATTACGAGAAGGCTTCCATCGCCGGCAAGTGCAAGTTTGTTCCGGCCTCCGGCGCCGCCTCCCGCATGTTCAAGGACATGTTCTCGGGCCTGGCTTCGCTTGAGGAGGGAAAGGACCTTGCACCGGATGCCCCCGGAGCCAGATTCGCCGCCCGGATCAAGGATTTCGCCTTCTATGATCCGGCCCTCTTCGGTGAGCCGGAGGATAGCGCCGCTTTCCGTAAGGACGTGCTCTCGAAGCTCCTGACCGAAGCCGGCCTCGCTTATGGCGCCAAGCCGAAGGGCGTGCTGAAATTCCACCGCTATCCGTCCGAGGTACGCACCGCCCTCGCCGAACACTTCGTCGAGGCGCAGGAGTATATGCGCAACGCCGACGGCAGCTGCAAACTGATTGTCACCATCTCTCCGGAGCACCGCGAGCTCTTCGAGGAGGCCGTCGCCGACATCAAGGCCGCCTATGAGGCCCGCTACGGGGTCCGCTACGACGTGACCTTCACCTATCAGGACAAGGCTACGGACACGGTCGCCGTCGATCCCGACAACAAGCCCTTCCGCAAGGAAGACGGCTCGCTGCTCTTCCGCCCTGCCGGCCACGGCGCCCTGATCTATAACCTGAATGCGGTCGACGAGGAAGTCGTTTCCATCAAGAATATCGACAACGTAGCCCACGAAAAGCTCCTCGGAACGACGGCGACCTGGAAGAAGGTCCTTCTCGGAGAGGCGCTGAAACTGCGCGATGTCATTTTCGCCTATCTGCGGCGTTTCGATGCCATTTCCGACCTCGAGAGCCCCGAGGCCTACAATCTCTGCAACGAGGTCGAAGACTTCCTCGACCGCAAGCTGTGCATCCAGCTTCCGCTCTCCCGTTCGACGACGGAAAGAGTGGCCGTGCTCCGCTCCAAGCTCGACCGTCCGATCCGCGTCTGCGGCATGGTCCGCAACGAGGGCGAGCCCGGCGGCGGCCCGTTCGTAATTGCCGGAAAGGATGGCGCCACCTCGCTCCAGATTCTCGAGAGCGTCCAGATCAATCCCGGAGACGAGGGCGCCCAGAACGCGCTGAAGCGCGCTACGCACTTCAATCCTGTGGATCTGGTGTGCTGCCTGCGGAACTATAAGGGAGAGAAGTTCAACCTCCTGGAGCATATCGACCCGGAAGCCGGCTTCATCAGCTCGAAGAGCTATCAGGGCCGCGAGCTCAAGGCCCTTGAGCTCCCCGGCCTGTGGAACGGCGCGATGAGCGACTGGAACACCCTCTTCGTCGAAGTCCCGCTCGAGACCTTCAACCCGGTCAAGGTCGTCATGGACCTCCTGCGCCCCGCCCACCAGGGCTAGAGCCCCTTCGCTTTCGCCTCATCCCAGATGGCATCCATCTCGAAGAGAGTCAAGTCTTTGAGATTACGTCCTTTACGGATGGTCTGCTCCTCCAGATAGGTGAAGCGGCGGCGAAACTTGTCGCAGGTGCGGCTGAGTGCCGTGTCAGGATTGAGCCCATAGAGACGGGCTGCGTTGATAATGGCGAAAAGAAGGTCGCCCAGTTCCGCCTCGGCCCGGTCGTAGGCTTTGCAGAAACCATCCGACGAGCCGGCGGAGGGGGCGAACTGGGAAGGCTCGACCGACCCGTCCTCACGGGACATGGCGGTAAGTTCGTTCTCGAACTCACCGATTTCCTCGCGAACCTTGTCCCAAACGTCTTCTTTCTTCTCCCAGTCAAAGCCGACCCCACGGGCCTTGTCCTGCATGAAAAAGGCCTTTAGCAGGGACGGGAGCGACTCCGGAACGCCGGAGAGGACCCTTTTGTTTCCGCCCTTCTCCTTGGTTTTCATCATCTCCCAGTTGTGCGAGACCTCGTCGGCGTCGGCAACTTCCAGGTCACTGAAAACATGGGGATGCCGGAAGACCATCTTCTCGGAAATGCCTTCGGCGACATCGGCGATATCGAAGCGTCCTTCCTCCTCTGCGATACGGCTATAGAAGACGATGTGGAGCAGCACGTCGCCCAGTTCCTTGCGAAGCTCCCCGTCGTCCCCTTTCAGAACGGCGTCGCTGAGCTCGTAGACCTCTTCGAGCGTCATCGGACGGAGGGACCTTGTGGTTTGGGCGGCGTTCCAGGGACATTTGGCCCGGAGCTCCACCATAATATCAAGAAGCCGGCCGAGGGCGGCGAGTTTTTCTTCTTTCGTGTGCATGGCGCTACTCTCTGTTTTAGGGTAGCAAATTTACGGTTTTGCCGCGAAATGGGCAAATGTTGTCCCGGAGCCCGTGGAAACTACAGTTAAGATTTATAAAAAAACGCACTATTTATAGAAATCTTAACTGTTTTTTATTGATTTCTTAACTGTGTTTTCCACGGCCCCCCCTTACCTTTGCCGCCATGAAACAGTATCAGACATTATCCACTTTGAAGATGGCCGTGGCGGGAGTGTCACTGGCCGTCCTGACCGCATCCTGTGCGGATCTTCTGGTAGGCGAAGACAGTTTCGGGGAGAGTGAAAAAGGATCCCTGGCCTGGCATTTCGCCTACAGTCCTTCTCCTGATCCGGACACCCGCGCCGGGGAAGAAATCCCCGACACGAACGCTTTCCTGCTGACGGTGAAAGATGCCTCCGGGAAAGTGCTGTACGACGGGACTTACGGCGCTTCACCGACATCGCTGCTGGTTTCTCCCGGCAGTTATTCGGTGTCCGCGCGCTCATGCGCTTTCTCGACCCCGGCCTTTTCCAAGCCCCAGTATGGCGATGACCAGGTCGTCGTAGTAAAAAAGGGAGAGACGACTCGTGCCGCCCTTCTCTGCCGCCAGCTCAACGCGGGTGTCCGGCTCAAGATTGCATCGAACTTCCTGACATCCTACCCTTCCGCGACCCTGCATCTCAAGGCAAGCGAGGGGTCGCTCAATTATGGCTATTCCGAGAAACGCTATGCCTATTTCCAGCCGGGCCCCGTATCGTTGCTGCTGAGCGAGAACGGCTCCGATAAAACGCTGTTTACAAGGAGTATGGAGGCTCAGGAAATGCTCGTCCTGTCGGTATCGGCCCCCTCTTCGGGAGGCAGCACAGGCGGATCGCTGTCCATTGGGGTCGATACTCTTCGACACTGGAGTTACGAGAGTTTTGTTATCGGCTCCGGCGGCGGTAGCAGCGGCGGCGGAAGTGACCCCTCCGATGCTCTCAGCGTCACACAGGCACGGGATGAAATCGGTGCCGAGGATGTTTGGGTATATGGATATATCGTCGGGGGCGATCTCTCCTCGAGCGGGACGAAAATGAACACGACGGCGCCATTCTCGTCGGATACGCACCTGGCGATCGCCGTCCGCTCATCGGTCACGGACAAAGCATCCTGTATGTCCGTAGAGTTGAAAAAGGGGGATGTCAGGACGGCTCTCAACCTCAAGACCCATCCCGAAAACCTCGGCCACCAGGTCTTCCTGAAAGGTGATATCGTCGACTCCTATTACGGCATCCCCGGCATCAAATCCGTCACGGAGTATGTTTTGAAATGAAGTCGGAGCAACAACTGGAATGGGACTGTCAAGCCCGGTTTCGGGAAGCAGGTTGAAACAGGCGAAATAATGGATTCCTCATGGTGTCAAGCTCCCAACCAGCCTAATAAGGCAATAGAAACACAGCTAAATGCCTGGATAAAGTCGAATATTCCTCTGATAAAGACGGGAGAGAAATCAGAGGCGAGAAGGGTATTTGTTAAAAACGGTAATTCAATTATTGTTGTTGGTTCGACCTTCTTCAATGAAACTTTTTCGAAGAATATCAAAAACAAGCACCTGAAAAGGACCATAACAATTGCAAAGGAATACTCAAAATGGCTCCCTAATGCGAAATGGATCTTTTCCGAGAAGGCAAATCATCACGATGGCTGGTATGATGTCTATGAGGTCACATACAAAGGAGAGCGGATTCGGGCAAAGGTAAAGTCGGAAACGAAAATCCTCTACACTATGAGGCTCTTATAAAGAAATACGATTGGATGCCCGCCCGAAGAACTGTTGTTCTTTATGAGAAGTACATCCAATCGTTTCTTCTGCAAAGTAAGCAATTATTTCTCAAATATGCAAACAAAAACGACCTCGCCATAAGATTGCTTCTTGAGAACGAATGAATACTGCCTTTTTCATGGACGAGTTGAGCTAGAGGTTAGCCGTATGCGATACACACAGTCCTAAGCCAGGCGGAGCTTGGCGAATTTGAGGAGGAGGATCTTTTCGCCGTACTCGTCAAAGCGGATCCGGGCCTTGAGGTCGGGGATGCGTCCCGTCACGTCAAGGACGGTGCCGAAGCCGAAGCGATTGTGCTCGACACGGCCGCCGGGAAGGATTTTGTCCATCGTCACCGGCTGGAACTCCTCGTCGGGAATCTTCTCAGGCAGCGGACGATTCTTGAGAGATTGGATGGTATGCCTGGGTGCGGCGCCTCCAGCCTTCCGGAGAGGGGCGGGGGTGGACAGGCCCTCTGACACCTCTACCCCTTTCCGGAGACCGGAGGCGGCGGGGCGGCGGGGCATGAACCGAACCTCGGAGCTGAGCTCACGCTGCTTGCGGTCGAGGGCCGGGTCGCGCTCCGAATCGCGCTCCTGTGAAGCCCAGGGGGCGCGGGAGAAGAAGCCGCCGGAGGCGAAGGAATCCTCCCGACGGATCGGATTCGCGACATACTGACTGTCGATTTCGCGCAGGAAACGGCTCGGGCTGTTGGATTCGTGCCGGCCGTTGCGCATCCGGGACTCGCAGTAAGTGAAGGTCACGGTTTTCATCGCACGGGTCATCGCCACGTAGAAGAGACGCCGCTCCTCCTCGATGTCCTGGGGCCGGAAGAGCATCGACATCGAGGGGAAGAGATTCTCTTCCATGCCGACGACGATCACATGCGGGAACTCAAGTCCCTTGGCGGCATGGGCCGTCATCAGGGCAATCCGGTTGGTATCGTCATCCGGTGCGCTCGTATCGGCATTGCTCAACAGGGAAATATCCTCCAGGAAGTCGCCGAGGGAAACGATGCCGACAGCATCTTCCGGGATTTCCGTCTCGTCGTCATATTTCCCTTCCGCAAGAAGGTCGGCCCGGCGGTCGGCCTTTTTCTGGGCCGAAAAGCGGGCGACGCTGCTGACCAGTTCCTCGACATTGGCGGTGCGCGCCTGCCCTTCGATCGAATTGTCACTCTTATAGAAAAGGTAGAGCCCCGAATCGTCGGCGATACGGGTCACCAGTTCGTGGGCATCCGTGACGGGTGCGAGCTCATGGAGCCGGAGGATCATCGCGGTGAAACTGCGGATCTTCGCGACGGCAGCTCCCCGGAGACCGAAGCTCTCCAGATTATCCAGCGAAGCTGCCTGCAACAGGGACAGCCCGGCACTGCGGCCCGCCTCCTCCAGGGCATGGAGTGAGGTCTCGCCGATGCCGCGGGCGGGTTTGTTGACCACCCGCTTGAAGGATTCGTCGTCGGAAGGATTCACGACTATCTTGAGATAGGCCATCATGTCCTTGACCTCGGCCCGCTCGAAGAAGGAGTTGCCGGAATAAATCATATAGGGAAGATTCCGCCGGCGGAGCGCTTCCTCGAGGGCCCGGGACTGGGCATTGGTACGATACAGGATCGCGAAATCGCGGTACTGCGCTTTTTCCTCCCGCATCCGGGAAAGGATATTCCCGACGACAAGCGAGGCCTCGGTCGCCTCGTCGAAGGCCTTGACCAGACGGATCTTCTCCCCTTCCCCGCCCTGCGCGGCGCGGCAGACTTTCGGAATGCGGCCTTCGTTGCGGGCGATCAGCGAATTGGAGGCGCCGACAATCATCTGGGTCGAACGGTAATTCCTCTCCAGACGGAAAACGCGGCTCTCGGGATAATCTTTCTGGAAGCCGAGGATATTGCCGATATTGGCGCCGCGGAAGGCATAGATCGACTGCGAATCATCCCCGACGACGCAGATATTGTGATGGTCCTTCGCAAGCTGCCGGAGGATGCGGTACTGGGCCAGGTTGGTGTCCTGGTACTCGTCGACAAGAATATAATCGAAACGCCCCGCGATGACATCGCGGATTTCCGGTGAACCCTTGAGCAGGATATTCATATTCAGCAGCAGATCGTCGAAATCCATCACCCCGCTCTGGCGGCAGGTCGTCTCATAGAGCTGGAAGATGCGGTAGAGGTCGGGCTTTTTCTGGAGCCGGTCGGCTTCGCGCAGCTTTTCGTCGGCGGCATAGTAGGCAGCCGTATAGAGGCCGTTCTTGGCCATCGAAATCCGCGACTGCACCTCCTTGGGCTTGTAGGTATTCTTCTCGTCGAGACCCAGCTGGCGGATACAGGACTTGATGGCGCTCTGCGAATCGGACTGGTCGTAGATCGTGAAGGCGGCCGGGTAGCCGAGCCGGTCGGCGAACTCGCGCAGGAAACGGACGAAAATCGAGTGGAAAGTACCCATCCAGATGCGGCGGGCCTTGCGTTCCCCCACAAGCGCGGCAATCCTCTCTTTCATCTCGCCGGCGGCCTTTTTGGTAAAGGTCAGCGCGAGAATCCGCTCGGGAGCGACCTCCTTCTTCCCGATCAGCCAGGCGATACGGGTCGTCAGGACCCGGGTCTTCCCCGATCCGGCGCCGGCGACAATCAGCACCGGCCCTTCCGTACACTCCACGGCAGCCCGTTGTTCAGGGTTCAGGCCTTCTAAAATAGGGTCCACTTCTGATGCTTTTACAGTTTCGATCTCACTTTCCACTCTTCGCTGCGATAATTGCGAGATTATCGCCAAGAATACACCGCGAATTTAGCAAAAAATTGTTATCTTCGCAGACTGATTCATGATTTTTACCAAAAAACATCGCATAATGTCCAACACCATCCATCTCAGCAAGGGTCTCAACATTCCCATCCGGGGTGTTGCCACCCAGAAGACGGTCCGGACGGTGGCTGCGGACGTTGTCGCCGTCAAGCCGACAGACTTCAAGGGATTGCTCCCGCGTCTGCTCGTCAAGGAGGGTGACGCCGTCCTGGCCGGTTCGCCCGTGATGGCCGACAAGAGCCGTCCGGAGATCCTCCTCACCTCGCCCGTCAGCGGCACCGTCAAGCAGATCGTCCGGGGTGAGAAACGGAAACTGCTCGCCGTCCTGATCCAGGCGGACGGGCAGAAGGGCGCCGTCGATTTCGGTGCGCAGAAGATTCCTTCTCTCAAGGCGGATGAGGTACGCGACCTGCTCCTCAAGAGCGGCCTCTGGGTGTCCCTCGTCCAGCGCCCGTACGGCATCGTCGCCGATCCTTCCCTCCGGCCCAGGTCCATCTTCATTTCCGCATTCAATTCCGCCCCGCTCGCCGCGGATTATGATTATTCCCTCGCCGCCGACCTCCCGTATGTGCAGGCAGGCGTCGACGTCCTCGGAAAGCTCACCGACGGCGGAGTCCATTTCTCCATCAGCGAGACGACCTCTTCGAGCAGTCCCTTCCACAAGATCGAGAACGTGATCATGCACGTCATCTCCGGGAAGCACCCTGCCGGCAATGTCGGCGTGCAGATTTCCCACATCGCCCCGATCATGAAGGGCGAGACGGTCTGGACGGTCGCGCTGCCGCTGGTAGCCGCTATCGGCAAGCTCTTTGCGACCGGCAAGATAGACCTCAGCCGCAAGGTGGCCGTCACGGGCCCGGCGGTCAAGGATCCTTCCTATGTCGCAGCGCTGCCCGGCGTTCCCGTGGCTGCCATAACGGATGAGGCTGTGGAAGGTATCCGCGTCATCGGCGGGGATGTCCTTACCGGCGAAGATCTCGGTGCCGACGGTTACCTCGGCTTTTTCCAGACGCAGCTGACCCTGCTTCGCGAAGGCGACAAGAAGGAGTGGTTCGGCTGGGCCAAACCCATGCGTCCGAAGCTCTTCAGCTCATCGCCCTGCTACTTCTCCTGGCTGACGCCCCGCAAGCGTTACGACATGGATACGAATCTGCACGGCGGCCCCCGCGCCTTCGTCCAGTCGAAATGTTTCGAGGATGTGACCCCGATTGACATTTTCCCGATCTACCTGATCAAGGCATGCCTCGCGAAGGACATCGAGAAGATGGAACAGTTCGGTATCTACGAAGTCCTGCCCGAGGACCTGGCCCTCTGCGATTATGTCGATCCGTCCAAGAACGAGATCCAGGCTATCATCGCAGAAGGCATCGACTATATGATCAAGGAAATGTCTTAAAGGATGCACGCTATGGAAGAAAACAAAACTCCTCAGCCCGGCCTTTTCGAAAAAGGCGGCAAACTCGGGTTCCTCCATTCTACGGTGGATGCCTTTGAGACCTTCCTCCGCGTCCCGGCTACGGTGACCCGCAAGGGTGCCCACGTGCGCGACGCCATCGACCTCAAGCGGGTGATGATCATGGTCGTCATCGCGCTGATTCCGGCAGCCCTGTTCGGCATGTACAACGTCGGTTTCCAGGCATCCCTCGCCACCGGCGCCGCCTGGGGCTTCTGGAAGATGTTCTGGTTCGGATTCCTCAAGGTCCTGCCCCTGTTCATCGTATCCTATGTCGTCGGTCTGGCCATCGAATTCGCCGATGCCCAGATCAAGGGCGAGGAAGTCAACGAGGGCTATCTCGTCACGGGATTCCTCATTCCGCTGATCGTTCCGGTCAACACCCCGCTCTGGATGCTCGGCATCGCCACGGCCTTCGCCGTCATTTTCGGCAAGTGCGTATTCGGCGGCACCGGCATGAACATCTGGAACCCGGCCCTGCTGGCCCGCGCCTTCCTGTTCTTCTCCTACCCGTCCAAGATGTCGGGCTCCGGCGAAGTCTGGGTCAATCTGGGCGAAGGTACGGCCGTCGACAGCTTTACGGGTGCCACTCCGCTCGCCATCACGGATGCGGCCGGAAACCATACGGTCGAAGCGCTTCAGGCCGTCGATTTCGACTTCTGGAGCATGTTCGGCGGTTTAATCCCCGGCTCCGTCGGTGAGACCAGCGTCATCGCCATCCTCCTCGGCGCCGTCATCCTTCTGTGGACGGGCGTCGCTTCCTGGAAAATCATGGTCAGCTCGGTCGCCGGCGGTCTTCTCGTCGGCTGGCTCGGCTATCTGGGCGGTGCCACCGGTCTCCCCTGCTACTACCAGCTGGTGATGGGCGGCTTCCTCTTCGGTACCGTGTTTATGGCCACTGACCCTGTAACCTCCGCCCAGACCGAATGCGGCAAATGGATCTACGGCTTCCTCGTGGGTGCCCTCGCCGTGACGGTCCGCCTCTGGAACCCGGGCTATGCGGAAGGCATGATGCTCGCCATCCTGCTGATGAATACGATGGCCCCGCTGATCGACCACTGCGTCGTGACGCGTCACATCGCCCGCCGGAGCAAAAAACACCTCAAAACCGCTTAAGAGATGAATACCAATAAAAACGGATATACCATTATCTACACGTCAGTCATCGTCGTGGTGGTGGCCGCGGTGCTCGCGCTGGTATCCCAGGGCCTCAAGAGCAAGCAGGAGGCCAACGAGCAGGCCGACGTCATTTCGCAGATGATGACGGCCGCCGGCATCGACGGCAAGGTCAAAGCCGATTTCGAGGCGATGGGCAATGCCAACGTCCTGAAAATGTACAGCGAAAACATCCAAGAGGCCTACACCATCGATGCAGAGGGCACGAAAGTAGCCCTCGGCACCGAAGACGGCCATATCGAGATCTATACCCCGAAGATGCTCAAGGCGATCTACCGGGCCGCAAAAAACGGCGAAGCGCATGATGCCCTGCCGGTTTTCGTGTTCAAGAACGGAGCTACCGTCCTGCCCGTCTACGGAGCCGGCCTGTGGGGTCCGATCTGGGGCTACATCGCTTTCGAAGGCAAGCAGATCAAAGGTGCCTATTTCGACCATGAGAGCGAAACCGCCGGTCTCGGCGCCCGCATCAAGGACGATCCCGAATTCCAGGCCCGATTCGTCGGGAAGCAGGTCTTCGTCGAGGGGGCCAAAGAGCCTTTCGAGATTGCCAAGTCCGGCTTCCACAAGCTTGCCGCGGACAACGGCATCGACGCCATCGCCGGTGCTACGATGACTTCCAACGGCCTCAATGACGCCATCGTCCTATGGCTCGGTCTCTATGAGAATCTGTTTAAAGCGGAGGAATAAGCCATGAATGCAAAACTCAAAGAAACCATCCTGAATCCGATTTTCAAGGGCAACCCGATCACGGTCCTTGTCCTCGGTATCTGTTCCTCCCTCGCGGTGACGGTGACGCTCAAGGGCGCTCTCGTCATGGCCCTCTCGGTGATTGCCGTTTGCGGCCTCTCCAGCTGGATCCTGTCGATCCTTCGCAACACCATCCCGGGACGGGTCCGCATTATCGTCCAGCTCGTTGTGGTCGCCATGATGGTGATCCTTGTCGACCAGCTCCTCAAGTCGTTCGAGGCGACCTACGCCATCGACCGCCAGCTGAGCGTCTACATCGGCCTGATCATCACCAACTGCATCGTCATGGGCCGCATCGAGGCTTTCGCCCTCGGCAACAAGCCGTTCCCTTCGCTGCTTGACGGTCTCGCCAACGGCGCCGGCTATGGCCTCATCCTCATCGTCGTCGCTTTCTTCCGCGAACTGCTCGGCAGCGGAACGCTTTTCGGCGTCGATATCCTGAACCGCTTCGGCTATGTGACCAACAACCTTGTGATTCTTCCTCCGTTCGCGCTGATCCTGCTCGGATGCATCGTCTGGGTCCAGCGCAGCATCCAGAAGGATCTCCAGGAGAAGTAACCCTAACACCCGGTAACTATTATGGAATATCTCAGCTTATTCGTACGGTCCATCTTTGTGGACAACATGATATTCGCATACTTCCTCGGAATGTGTTCATTCCTGGCGGTATCGAAGAACGTGAAGACAGCTGCAGGTCTGGGTCTTGCGGTCATCTTCGTGCTCCTGGTCACCCTGCCGATCAACTATCTCCTCAACACCTATGTCCTGGCCCCGAACGCCCTGATGGAGGGAGTCGACCTGAGTTTCCTCAGCTTCATCATCTTCATCGCCGTCATCGCCGCCATCGTCCAGATCGTCGAAATGGTCGTCGAGAAGTTCAGCCCTGCGCTCTACTCCTCGCTCGGTATCTTCCTCCCGCTGATCGCAGTCAACTGCGCCATTCTCGGCGGCAGCCTGTTCATGCAGCAGAAGGATTTCGGCGGCATCGGCGAGGCGACTGTCTACGCGCTCGGCAGCGGTCTCGGCTGGTTCCTCGCCATCGTGTCGCTGGCCGCCATCCGCGAAAAGATGGCCTACAGCAAGGTTCCCGCCCCGCTCAAGGGTCTCGGCATCACATTTATCACCGTCGGTCTGATGGGCATCGCCTTCATGACCTTCATGGGCATTTCAATCTAAGGAGGACCGGATTATGATCAAAACTGTCATTGCAGCCATTTGCGTCATCACCCTGGTTACTTTCCTGCTGGTGGTGCTCCTGCTCTTTATCAAAGCCAAGCTCACTCCGTCCGGAAGCGTCAAGATTTCGATCAACGGCGGTTCCAAGGAGCTCGACGTCACGCCCGGCGGCGACCTGATGCATACGCTCTCCGACCATGGCATCTTCCTTCCTTCCGCCTGCGGCGGCAAGGCCAACTGCGGCCAGTGCAAGCTCCAGGTCCTCTCCGGCGGCGGCACCATCCTGCCGACGGAAACCGGCTTCTTCTCCCGCAAGCAGATCAAGGAAAACTGGCGCCTCGGATGCCAGGTCAAGGTCAAGGACAATCTCGAGATCGCCGTTCCGGAAAGCGCCCTCAGCGTCAAGAAACTCGAGTGCGAAGTCATTTCCAACGAGAACGTCGCGACCTTCATCAAGGAGTTCACGGTGCGCCTCCCGGAAGGCGAGCACATCGACTTCAAGTCCGGCGAATACATCCAGATCGACATTCCCGAGTACGAGGCTGACTTCGCCGACATGGGCGTTGCCGACATTTACAAGGGCGACTGGGAGAAATACGGCATTACCGGCCTGAAGTTCAAGAACACCGTTCCGACGATCCGTGCCTACTCCATGGCCTCGTATCCGGCCGAGAAGGACGTCATCAAGCTGAACGTCCGTATCGCCACGCCTCCGTTCGACCGGACCCAGCCGAAGGGCGTCTTCAAGTTCGTCCCCGGCGTTCCTCCGGGCATCGCTTCGACCTATGTCTTCTCCCGGAAACCCGGCGACAAGGTCTGGATCAGCGGGCCTTACGGAGAGTTCCTCCTTCCGAAGGACGATCCCGACAGCCAGGAATACATCTTTGTGGGCGGCGGCGCCGGCATGGCCCCGCTCCGCAGCCACATCATGCACCTGTTCAAGACGCTCAAGACCAGGAAGCAGGTCCATTTCTTCTATGGCGCCCGCGCGCTTGTCGAAGCCTTCTACCTCGAGGATTTCGCCGAAATCGAGAAAGATTTCCCGAACTTCCACTTCCACCTGGCCCTCGACCGTCCGGATCCGGCCGCCGATGCCGCCGGCGTGAAGTACACCCCGGGCTTTGTCCACAATGTGATGAACGAGACCTACCTCAAGAATCACGAGGCCCCGGAGGATATCAAGTACTTCATGTGCGGTCCGCCGATGATGACCAAGTGTGTGTGCGACCTGCTCGACTCGCTCGGCGTCGCTCCGGAAAGCATCCTCTTCGACAACTTCGGCGGTTAATCCGTCCGGGTTCTGAAACCGAATCGACCGGCTTCCCCTCCAGGGTGGCCGGTTTTTTCGTCCCTGCAGCAGTTAAGAAAGAATGAAAAACAGTTAAGAAACATAAAAAGTTGCAGGAGAATGGCCCCGGAGCCGTATCAATCGGAGAGAAAGCGTTTAGCTTTGCAAAAAAGTTCGGCACGATGCTGCATCGCTTTCTGCTCATATTATTTACGCTCATCTGGGGTCGGATCGCTTCGGCTTACCTTGCAATCAGTGGTCAGTCTCTCCACACCCCCATAAGAGTCCGGGGGCCTTTTATAGTTCGTTTGGGGCTCTTCCTTTCTTCCGCCTTTCCGACCCTTTCTCTTATCTGCGCGTGCGAACAAAAGGCTGTCCCGCTTAGCAGCGTTTCCACAGGCAGCCTGCTCCGCCTGGAATTCCGATCCACCTTGCAACCTTCTTATGGCCAGGCGGAGCTTCGCAACGCGTCGGTGTTTCTGTACGACAGCCGGACCGGGGGCCTGGACAGCTTCCAGCAGTGCCAGGAGCCGGATGCTTCTTCGCCGGTCCTGCTGTCCCTGTCTTCCTCCCGGGAGCCCCGCACCATTGCCGTCGTTGCCAATCTGCCAGGAAAAGCCTGGGAATGGAACGAGATCTGCCATCTCGACGCGCTGTCGACCCTTCCGCGCTGCTCGCTTTCAGACGAAAGCCCGGAAGCGCCTGTAATGACAGGGATGGCCGAGACCGGAAGCGGCAGTGACGAAAGCTGTACCGTCCTGCTGGAACCTCTCCTGTGCCGGATACGGCTTCGCTCGCTCCGCTGCGATTTCAGCGGACGGGCTTATCCGGAGGGAACCCGGCTGGAAAGGATCCGCTGCTTCCTCGTCAACGCCCCTTCAGAGACCTCCCTCTTCCCCTCTCCCGGAGCCTCTCCGCCGGGTTATCTCAATATGGGCAGCGACTGCGACAGCGGGGGCCTGCCCTGTCCGGAGTTACTGTCGGCGACGATGCCCGAAGGCTCTGCCGGCGAGGAACCAGTCTTTACGGACTTATGCCTTTACTGTTATCCCAATCCGTCGGAAGAGGATGCCCCGGGATCGCCCCGGACGCGGCTGGTCATTCAGGGAGACATGATGGGGCAGACCTGGTACTATCCCATCAACCTGCCTCCGACCGAACGCGGGAAAAGCTATGACTACCATGTCACCATTACCCAGACAGGCTCCGGGGATCCGGATACGCCGGTTGATGGCGCGACTGTAAGCGTGGGCTGCGAGGTGTGCCCGTGGGAAGAGCGCGGCGGATCGCAGGTCCTTCCCTTCCGGAAAACGCAGGTCCACCTTTCCGCCGCCGATCCGGGAGATGATGCCCTGGTTTCGGACCTGGGCCTTCTGGTCTATTCGGCGGAAGGAGGCGTCCTTCTCGAGCATCGCTATTATTCCGCCCGGGAGCTTCCTTCGGCGCTGTCGGCGGGTATAAGCCTGAATCTGCTGTCGCCGCTTAAGTATACGCTGGTCGCCCTGGCCAACCTCGGTTATGACGTGGGGCCGGTCTCCTCCCTGGAAGAACTGGCCCGGACGCGCTATTATCTCAGTTATCCCGACGAATACAGCCGCGGAATGCCGATGGTGGGCCTTCTGGAGGATGTCGAGGCCGAAAACGAAGGAGATATCACCATCCCCCTCGAGCGGCTCATGGCAAGGATTCGCCTGCAGGTGGACCGGAGCGGGCTCGAAGAAGAGGTTGGCTTCAACATCCGCAGCGTGGAAATCGGCCATTGTCCGCGCTCGGTCGCACTCCTTGGCGAAAGCCGGGCGGAGACGCAGCGAGACCTTTTTGTCAGTGGATTCTATAAAGACGGCAGCGGGGTGGATCCGCTCAATCTACGCTCCCGAACGGGGATGAGCGACCCGGTGGAGTTGTATCTGCTGGAAAATGTCCAGGGGACGCTGCTGACCCCGCCGGTCGATCCCAGGGAGAAGCTGCTGCCGCCGGGAGCGCCGGAAGCCGAAGTCTGTTCCTATGTCAAACTGCACATCGATTATCAGTCCGCAGACTGGTACAGCGGTCCGGACCATTATCTGATCTATCGTTTCTACCTCGGCGAAAGCGGAGAGGATTTCAGTGTCCGTCGAAACGGAGACTATCATTTTATTATACGGCCGGAACGGAACGGACTCGGGGACGGAACATCGACCTGGCGCATCGACCGCAGCAGGCTGGGGGCCCGGGCGCCCTATTTCGAGCTCCACCCGGCGGCATACAACGAGTGCCAATCCGGCGAATCCTTTCATATCTGGTGTGAAGTGACACCCTCCACCACCCCCATGACCATAGAACCGCTGGCCTGGGACGACGACATACGCGTCGAAGAGCTCTACAGCTATGACATCGACCCGGACGGCTTCGGCATTACCATCCATCCGCGAAAAGGCGGCACCGCCCTCGTCTACTTTTCGGCCGGTCCGCCCGTGAGCCGGGACACTCTCGCCCTGCTGCGGATCGATCCGTGAGAAAACGCCCGCAAACTACCAGCCCATACGGATGTTGGCGGCCATCTCGTCGGCAAGACGCTGACGGGCCTCGCGGCTGGCCCAGGCGATGTGAGGGCTGAAAATCAGACGGGACGGATCCTTGAGATGCATCAGCGGACTGTCCTCGGGGAGGGGCTCACGGACATAGACATCCAGGGCCGCGCCAGCGATGAGGCCGTCATCCAGGGCGCGCGCAAGATCCGCCTCTACGGCGATACCGCCGCGGCCCGTATTGACCAGAAATGCCGTCCGCTTCATCTTTTTGAATCCCTCATAATCAATCAGATTCGCCGTCCGCTCGTTGTAGGGGGCATTGATGCTGACCACATCCGATTCGGAGAGCAGCTTCTCAATAGGGACGGAGGGATATTCCTTGCAGTGGCTCGTACCGGAAGTCGAGAAATAGATCACCTTCATGCCGAAGTCGGTTCCGATGCGGGCGACCTTCGACCCGATAGCGCCCATACCGATGACGCCCAGCGTCTTCCCGGCAAGCTCCATGAAGGCGGTCGAAGAGTCGGTATGGATCGAGCCTTTGGAGTACAGCCCGGACTTGACCTTATTATCATAGTAGAATGCCTTCCCCGCCAGGTTGAGGATATGCATCCAGGTAGTCTGGGCCACGGAATCGGTCGAATAGCCGGCGACATTGCGCACCAGCACACCCCGCTCCCGGCAGAGCCCGACGTCGATATTGTTGATCCCTGTGCCGGCCTCGCAGACAAGGCGGAGCTTCGGGGCGGCGTCCAGGAAAGCGGCATCGACGACGACCTTGTTGAGAATGGCGACATCGGCGTCACGCACCCGTTCGCGCGCCTGCTCCGGGGTTGAAGAATAATAACAGGTCAGCGTTCCGAGCGCTTCGATGGAGGTCAGGGGCGTATCGCCCATGGTGCCGCAGTCTAGAAAAACGATTTGCATGGCGATTAGAGGAACTTGGATACGGCGGAATAATAAGTCTTGGAAATGAGGACGTTCTCCTGGCCGGGAACGTCGAGCTCGGCAATGGCGAAGCCGTTATTGTCTTTACGGACCAGCCGGATATGGTCGGGATTGACAATATAGCTGCGGTGACAGCGGACAAGACCGTGGCGCGTCAGCGTCTCTTCGAGCGCCCGCATCGATGAGCGAAGGATGATGGTCTTCGGGCGGCCATTGTCCAGATAATGGATATGGACATAGTTGATCTCCGACTTGATAAAGAGAATGGCCTCCTGCGCTATGATGAAACGGAGTTTCTTATACTCGTCGTAGAAGCGGATCAGGGATTTGTCGTCGGGAGCCCCTTCCGCCTCGCGATGCTTCAGATAATGGATCTGAATCCCCATTCCAAGTACGATATAAGGATAAATCATGGACATGGAGAACCAGACAAAACACTGGGAAAGGACTGTAAAATAAGGAAGTGTGCCACCGGTCGCAAGGGCCATATACAGGCTCTGGAACAAGGCGACGAAAACCAGCTCGCCTGCACACCAGAGAATATAGATCGACCAGTTCATGTTGAGCAGGCGGCGCAGGATAAAGAGCAGCATCCTCGTGATCGAAAGGACGGCGACCGAGATCAGCGTGATGAAAATCAGGCCCAGCGTATAGCTGCTGCCCTCGTGCGAAAGGAAGTCGCTGACATGATAAGGGTCCGCCGCGAGGACGAACACAAAGAGGAAGAGCGGTGCGATGACAAAATGCATCACATTGCTCGGCATCTTGTAAAAAGTGCGGGGAATTACCTTCATTTCAATCCCAATTTTTGTTGGGACAAAGATACAAATAATTTTGATTTAATCCCTAAAATGGACCTTTAATCCCTAAATATCGTATTTTATCACTTTTTATTCGTCCCTGCAACTTTTTTTTGACAGCGATAAGGAAGGCGCGTAACTTTGCATCCAGAAAAACACGAAAACCATGAAAACGATCAGCATCTCCTCCTCTGATTTTTCAGTGAAGCATCCCGCAGAACAGGACGCCCCGCTTCTCGACCGGAACGTCTTTGCCGCTCCGGAGGGGCGTCATGTTCTCGGCGAAAGAAGCTCTGACGGATTCCGCTCCATGATGCGCCGCCAGGTGGCCTGCTAGATCTAAACCTCAACCCAGTTATGCGCCCCCGGGAGGATTGTGCCTTCCGGGGGCGCAGTGCATCTAATCAAGCAGCGAATCGATAGCTGCTAACAGTTCCGTATAGCTATGCCGGTGCTCCCGCATGCAGAGACGTGCAGGACGCTCACACAGAAGGCAACGGCGCTCCTCTGCCCCGACGGCGGATCGGGACAAAGGGCCGTCCGGACCTGCGACATCAAGATCGAACAGGCGCCCGAGCGGATGGGTATCCTCCAAAGCGACGGCCGCACGCTTGACTCCGAGAAGCGGGGCATCGATGATGAAATAACCCTCATACCCCGTTTCCAGGTCGCGAAGCTCCTCGTACTCGGGGAAAAAAGTCTTCCTGACAGCCTCCACAGCCGCTTCGGCGATACGCTTCGAGCGAGCGGAACGCTTCTCGGGGCCCGGCATGACGACGGTCAGGCACAGCAGCGTCTTTCCGGCATAGGAACGCCGTAAGAAAAGCTGTCTGGCGGCACGCTCATCCCGGCTTTGGAGCAATTGTTCGAGAGAGATTTCCATTACGGGACAAAGATACGCATCGGATTTGGAAATCCATTCAAAAATGACGATATTTGAGAGTTTTTAGACACTATTACTTTACCATGGCGCAATTCCCTTCCTGGGACATACAGGAGCTGCCGCTCGGCGCTCCCCTTTTCCGCCGAAAGGTGGAACGTTTCCTTGCCGGGAACGGCCTGCGCCTGGAGCAGATGGACGTCTATTATGCCATCGAAGACGCCAGCGGCGAACTTGTCGCAGGCGGGGGCCTCCGCAAGGATATCATCCAGTGCGTCGCCGTGTCTGAAAGTGCCCGCAGCGCCGGCCTGGCAGCACCGCTGGTGTCCAGGCTGATCGCCGAAGGGACCACACGAGGCTACGACTGCCTGAAAGTATTCACAAAACCCGGGAACCGCGCCATTTTCGAAAGCCTCGGCTTCCACCTGCTGGCAGCTGCTCCCAAAGCCATCCTTATGGAAAACGGCAAGGGGCTGGAGAAGTATTGCCATCAGCTACGCTCGCTCGCCGGAGAGGAGGATGGCCGCACCGGCGTCGCCGTCCTTCACGCCAATCCCGTGACCCTCGGGCACCGGTACCTGCTGGAGAAAGCCGCACAAGGCTGCGACCGCCTTTTCGTTATTCCCCTGTCTTCGGATGACAGCCGGTTCAGCCTTGAGGAGCGCTCGGCGATGCTTCGGGCCGTTCTTCCTGCGAATGCTTCGCTCTGCCCGGCATCCGACTATGTCATCTCCCATGCCACCTTCCCGAGCTATTTCCTGAAAGACCTGTCAGAGGCCGCCGAGACGCAGATGCGCCTCGATCTCGACCTCTTCGCCCGCCATATCATGCCTGCCCTCGGCGCATCGGTGCGCTTTGTCGGCAGCGAGCCGCGCGACCGGATGACAGCCCGCTACAATACCCTCATGAAGGATATCCTTCCGGATGTGGAAATCATTCCCCGGCTCAAAGCACCTAACGGCCGCTTCATCACGGGATGCCGCGTCCGGGAGTTTCTGGACGAGGGACGCTACTCGAAAGCCGCAGCACTGACCCCGGTCTCAACCCATCCCTATCTGATGGCAGATCTGGCCGCAAGAGCCATTCGAGTCGAGCTCGATGCCCCGCTAAAGCCCGGTCTCGTCGGTCCTGACGGTCCCGGTGCCCATACCGACATGGACTACGCGCTCATGCTGCGTGGGATTGCGGCCATCCGCCCCTGGCTGGGCCGGATGGCCCTTGCCGACTCCCCGGCTGGGCTCAAACAGCTTGGCATCGACGCGGAAAAAGCCATGCTCGATGCTACCGGCGGGGTCAACACCCACCGCGGCGCCATCTTCGCCCTCGGGCTCGCCATCTCCGCCGCAGTCCTGGCTGCCAAGCGTAAAATGCAAGAGACTGATTATAAGCTCTTTATGCATTTTGCTATAGCCAAAATGGCCCATAGCATTATTCGTAATCAGCAGAAAACCAACGAGTTACATTTTACGCCCGGTTTGAGGGATGCCCGCGGAATGGCCCTGGACGGCTACAAAGATCTTTTCGTATGCTGGCTCCCCTTTTATCGAAGCGTCAAAGGACAACCCCTCGCCCTTCAGCGTACGCTCCTGCTGATTATGGCCTGCCTCGACGACACCTGCATCATCAAACGCGCCGGTGCCGAAAGGGCCCAGCAGGTAAAATCCGAAGCTACGGCGTGGCTGGAAGGCAGTTTCCGGGCCGCTACGCCGCTGGCGGCGAATCAGGCGGAGGAAATTGGTTTTTCGGAATGCCTTCCGAAAAATAATTTCCGCAGCCGGCGGGAGCCTTCGCCGACAGCTAAAACAGAATTGGAGCAGTTATGTAAAAAGTACGCCGCGGAAGGGATCTCCCCCGGCGGCGCGGCTGACATGCTGGCACTGACAATCTTTTTTGACTCTATAACCTCTTAAACCCACTAAAACACTATGGTAGAACTGATTCCACACGGTGTGTATCTGCTCGGCGGCAAGACTCCCGTCACGAGCGGCAATGACCTCCCGACCCCCGACGCGGCCCGCGAGCAGACCATCACCTATCAGATTCTCAGAGCCCACGACGTCAACGGGTCAAAAGGAGACAAACTCCACATCCGTTTCGACGCCATGGTGTCCCACGACATCACCTATGTCGGCATTATCCAGACGGCGCGGGCGAGCGGCCTCGAGACCTTCCCGCTCCCCTACGCGATGACCAACTGCCACAATTCGCTCTGTGCGGTCGGCGGCACCATCAACGAGGACGACCACGTCTTCGGCCTCAGCGCCGCGAAGAAATACGGTGGCATCTACGTGCCTGCCAACCAGGCCGTCATCCACCAGTATGCGCGGGAAGCGCTGACCGCCTGCGGCAACATGATTCTCGGCTCGGACAGCCACACCCGCTACGGCTCGCTCGGCAACATGGGTGTCGGCGAAGGCGGCGGAGAGCTGGTCAAACAGCTGCTTAAAAACACCTGGGACATCAATGCCCCGGAAGTGGTCCTCGTCTGGCTCGAAGGCAAGCCGCGTCACGGCATCGGCCCGCACGATGTCGCCATCAGCCTTGTCAAGGCCGTCTTCGAGAGCGGTTTCGTCAAGAACAAGGTGCTCGAGTTCGCCGGCCCCGGCGTGAAAGAGCTCCCGATCGATTTCCGCAACGGGATCGACGTCATGACGACCGAAACGACCTGCCTCTCCAGCATCTGGATCACCGACGACACGGTCAAGGCCTACTTCGACGAGCACGGCCGTCCCGAGGCCTACAGGAAGCTGGAGCCCGGCGCGGTTGCCTACTACGATGCCATGGTCCGCATCGACCTCAGCACCCAGGAGAGCATGATCGCCCTCCCCTACCACCCGTCGAACGCCGTCTCTATCCACGAGCTGCAGGCCGATCCCGAAAAGGTCCTCAAGGCTATCGAGGAAGACACTCTCAAGCGTTTCGGCAACAAGGTCCATCCCGACCTTCTGTCCAAGATCCGCGGCGGCAAGGTCTGGGCCGACCAAGGCATCATCGCCGGTTGCTCGGGCGGCACCTATGACAACCTGTCCGAAGCCGCGACCATCCTCCGGGGCAAGTCCATCGGTAACGACTACTTCACCATGAGCGCCTATCCGCAGTCGACGCCGGTCTACCTCGCCACGACCCGGAACCATATCGCCGAAGAGCTTCTCGAAGCCGGCGTCATCATCAAGCCCGCCTTCTGCGGCCCGTGCTTCGGCGCCGGCGACGTGCCGTCGAACAACGGCCTCAGCATCCGCCACACCACCCGCAACTTCCCGAACCGGGAAGGCTCCAAGCCCGGAGCGGGCCAGATCTCGATGGTCGCCCTCATGGATGCCCGTTCAATCGCGGCGACGGCGGCAAACGGCGGCTGCATCACCGCAGCGACCGACATCGATTATGCCGACGACCACAAGCCCTACAGCTTCGACGGCCGCATCTATAAGAGCCGCATCTACAACGGCTACGGCCATCCGCTGCCGGAAACCGAGCTCCGCTACGGCCCCAATATCAAGGACTGGCCGAAGATGTATCCGATGGAGGAGAATATGCTCCTCGAGCTGGCCGCCGTCATCCATGACCCGGTGACGACGACCGACGAGCTGATCCCCTCCGGCGAGACCTCGAGCTACCGTTCGAACCCGCTCAAACTGAGCGAATTCGCCCTCAGCCGCCGCGTGCCCGAATATGTAGGCCTGAGTAAGCGCATCCAGGCCGACGACCTCGAGCGTCGCGCCGGCAGAGTCCCGGAGAAGGTCGCCGAAGCCCTCAAGGCCGTCGGCGCGAGGGCGGAGAACACCTCCTTCGGCTCCTGCGTCTTTGCCAACAAGCCCGGCGATGGTTCCGCCCGCGAGCAGGCCGCGTCCTGCCAGAAGGTGCTCGGCGGCGATGCCAACATCTGCTACGAATACGCCACCAAACGCTACCGCAGCAACTGTATCAACTGGGGTATCGTCCCGTTCACCATCGCCCCCGATACGCCTTTCGACTACGCTCCCGGCGACTTTGTCTTCGTCCCCGGCATCCGCGAGGCCATCCTCAGCGGCGCCGAAGAGATTGACGCCATGGTCCTTAGCAGCGGCAAGAAGGCCCCGATCCACCTCTTCTTCCAGAACCTCACCCCCGCCGAGCGCCAGATCCTCGCCGACGGCTGCCTGATGAATTACTATAAGAACAATAGGTAACAGATTCCTTCGCTATCGCTCGGAATGACAGAAGGTGGCGGCGAAAAGGCGGAGGAAATTGGTTTTCGGAATACCTGACGAAAAATAATTTCCGCAGCCGTCTGGAAGACTTCACCGCCATACAATAGCAAAATATTTACAAAACCAATACAATGAAAAAAATCCAAATGACCACACCGCTCGTCGAAATGGACGGCGATGAAATGACACGAATCCTGTGGAAGATGATCAAGGACGAACTGATCCTCCCTTTCGTTGACCTCAAGACCGAATACTATGACCTGGGCCTGCCCTACCGCGACAAGACCTCCGACCAGGTGACCATCGACTCCGCCAACGCCACCAAGCGCCTCGGCGTCGCCGTCAAATGCGCCACGATCACCCCGAACGTCCAGCGCATGAGCGAATACAACCTCCACCAGATGTGGAAATCCCCTAACGGCACCATCCGCGCCATGCTCGACGGCACCGTCTTCCGCACACCGATCACGATCCCTTCGATCCACCCGGCCGTCAAATTCTGGAAAAAGCCCATCACCATCGCCCGCCATGCCTATGGCGACGTCTACCGGGATGTCGAAATCCAGACCCATGAGCCCGGTGTCGCCAAGCTCGTCTTCGAAGGCGTCTCCGGCGAACGGATCGAGGAAGTGATCCACGAATTCTCCGGTCCCGGCGTCATCGAGGGCATGCACAACACGGACGCATCTATCCGCAGCTTCGCCCACGCCTGCTTCAAATACGCCCTCGACGTCAAGCAGAGCCTCTGGTTCGCGACGAAAGACACCATCTCCAAAAAGTACGACGGCCGCTTCAAGGCCATCTTCGAGGAGATCTATGAGGCCGAATACAAGGAGCAGTTCGAGGCCGCCGGCATCGAATACTTCTACACCCTGATCGACGACGCCGTCGCCCGCGTCATGCGCAGCGAAGGCGGCTTCATCTGGGCCTGCAAGAACTACGACGGCGACGTCATGTCCGACATGGTCTCCACGGCTTTCGGTTCCCTCGCGATGATGACCTCGGTCCTCGTCAGCCCGGACGGCAAGTACGAATTCGAGGCCGCCCACGGCACCGTCACCCGCCACTATTATAAGTATCTGAAGGGCGAAGAGACCTCCACCAACCCGATGGCGACGATCTTCGCCTGGAGCGGCGCCTTCCGCAAGAGGGGCGAACTGGACAACCTTCCTGAGCTCGTCAATTATGCCAACCAGCTCGAGGAGGCCTGCTTCGACACGCTCAACGAAGGTCTTGAAACGAAGGACCTTGTCAACCTGTCCGAAGGCATCTCCCCTAAGGGTCTTACTTCCCTGCAGTTCCTCCAGGCCATCCGCGAGCGCCTCGAAAAGCGCCTGGGTGCCTAAAACGATAACGCGATGTCTACCCCTGTCCTTGATCTGCACGCGCAGGAACTGCTTGCGCAATACAAAAAGTTGCTGCCCGTCTATACCCAGATGGCGGAGGTGATTCCCGAAAAACTGTCGGGATTCTTCGCCGAGGCGGGTATCATTGTCGCCGCTGTGGAACACCGCGTCAAGGCGGAAGAATCCCTGGCCGGCAAACTCAAGCTGAAAGGCGCCAAGTACCGCGACATCTTCGACATCACGGACCTTGTAGGCATCCGCGTCATCACCTTCTACATCGACGACGTAGACAAAGTGGCCTCCGTGCTGGAGCGTCTGTTCGAGATCGACTGGGAGAATTCCATCGACAAACGGAAAGTCCACGAGATCGACAGCTTCGGCTACCTGTCCCTGCACTACATCTGCCGGATTCCCGAGTCCGCCTACTCCAACCCGGAGCATCCCGAGCTCAACAAGATCCGCTTCGAAGTGCAGATGCGAACGGTCCTCCAGCACGCCTGGGCCAATATGAATCACGATACGGGATATAAGAGCGGCGTCGAGATCCCGAAGGTCTATATGCGCCATATGAGCCGTCTGGCGGGCATGCTGGAGCTGGTGGACGACGAGTTCAGCCGCATCCGCCGCGAGCTGTCCGACTATCGACGCAAGGTGCAGAATCTCGTAGCTTCCGGCAATCTCGACGAGGTGCTCCTCGACGGCGATTCCTTCCGGAGCTATCTGACCATCAAGCCCTTCGAGCGGCTCACAAGACGCATTGCCTCGATCAACCAGGCGGAGATCCAGGAAGTAGACCTTTCCGGCTTCCTGCCCCTGTTCCAGGCCATGCGCTTCAAGACGCTGGGCGACATCGCCAAAATGGTCCGGGACTATTCCGAAGCGGCCTATCAGATTGCCTGCTTCCAGATCGGCCTGACCGACATCGACATCCTTTCCTCGAGCGTGGCGCCGCAGAACCTCTGCACGGCATATATCCTCAGCAACGGCGGCGGCCGCATCGGCCTCAAGCTGATGCTCGATGCGCTCAACGGCCCTTCGGAGAGCAACGAAGCGATGGCGGCCTTCCTCGTCGAGCAGACGAAAGACCTTCCTTTCATGAATCAGTAAGCTATGGCCAACAATCCCCTCAACACAGATTTGCTCGACCGCGCCATCATCTTTGCGGTCAAAGCCCATTCGGGCACGGAGCGCCGCGGAAAAGGCTATCCCTATATCGTCCATCCGCTGGAGGCCGTCGAAATCGTGGCGACGATGACCGCCGACCAGGAGCTGCTCGCGGCGGCCGCCCTCCACGACACGGTGGAAGATACCGATGTGACCGTCGAACAGATCCGGGCCGAATTCGGCGACCGCGTGGCCGCCCTGGTGGCCGCCGAGAGCGACGAGATGCCCGAAGGCGTTTCCGAGCAGGACAGCTGGCACAGCCGCAAGCAGGCCGCCATCGACCGGCTTTCCCATGCCAGTCATGATGCCAAGATGGTTGCCCTGGGCGACAAGCTTTCCAACATGCGGGCCATCGCCCGGGACTATGCCGTCAAGGGGGACGCCCTCTGGAGCATCTTCCACGCCAAGGATCCCAAGGACCACGAGTGGCACTACCGGGGCCTTGCGGAAGCCCTCCGCGAGCTCGACGGCAGCTTTGCCTTCAAAGAATTTGAACAACTTATCAATCAAGTGTTTGCATAGAATGGAACCGATCAGAATATCCCTCAGCGACTATGTCCTCTCCGGCGGTGGATACAACGGAGAGAGCTACGACCACAAGAGCGATCCTTCGGTGATGCTCAAACTCTATTTCCCGGGCAAGATCCAGCAGCCGCTGGACGAGATGAACCTGGCCCGGAAAGTCTATGACATGGGGATCCCTACCCCGGAGCCGGGTGAGTACGTAGTCACCGAAGACGGCCGTTTCGGCATCCGTTTCCGGCGCATCCTCGGAAAGAAATCCTATTCCCGCGCAACGGGCGACGAGCCGGAAAAGGTGGCTCAGTTCGCCGGCGAATTCGCCCTCATGTGCAAACAACTCCATTCCACGCATGTGGATACCACCCAGTTCGAGAACGTGAAGGACCGTTATATGCGCCTGCTGGCGGAGAATCCCTTCTTCACGAAAGAGGAGAAGGACAAGATTGTCCGCTTCATCGCCGACACGCCTGACGAGGATACCGCCATCCACGGCGACCTCCAGTACAGCAACGCCATCTTTGCCGGCGACCAGCGCTACTTCATCGACCTCGGAGACTTCTGCTGGGGCAACCATCTCTTCGACATCGGCATGGTGTATCTGTGCTGCTATCTCAGCGGCGAAGACTTCATCCGAGAGACCTTCCATATGCCCAAAGCAGTAGCCATGCGCTTTTGGGACTGCTTTGCGCCCGTCTATTTCGGCGAAGGCATTCCGCTCAAGGAGATCGAGGAGCAGGTACGTCCCTATGCCGGACTTAAGACCATCATCATCGAGCGGGACACCCGTTGTCCGATGCCCGAATTCCGTGCCGCCCTGTCTTCCATCCTCAAATAATGTTCCCCATGTTCCAAGATGAGCTGACACTGGATTGCAATCTCAGCCACATCCCCGGATTGCACAATTTCATCCAGTCCGTTGCAGACAGACTGGGGATGAATCAGAGCCTGACCGGTCAGGTGGACCTGGCCGTGGAAGAAGCGGTCGTGAATGTCATCAATTACGCCTACCCTGAGAAAAAAGGAGAAAAGGGCAAGGTGACCATCCAGGCGCAGTCCGACGGCCGCTGCCTGACGCTGGTCGTCATCGACTCCGGGATCCCCTTCGATCCCATGAAACAGGAAAAGGCCGACACGACGCTCTCCTTCGAGGAGCGACCGATCGGAGGCCTTGGCATCTTCCTGGTACGCGAGCTGATGGACGACGTCAGCTATCAGCGCACGGCGGAAGGACAGAATATTCTTACGATGAAAAAAAGCATACAATAATATGGAACTCAAGATTACAAAAAACGGCAGGGAAACTACCGCCGCATTCATCGGCCGGCTCGATACCCTGGCCGCACAGGAAATCGCCCCTGAGACGGAGGCGCTGAAAGAGGAAGACTGGAACCTTCTGATCCTCGACTGCACGGACCTCTCCTACATTTCCAGCTCCGGCCTCCGGATCTTCATCACGCTCCGTAAAGCCGCCGCAGAAAAGGTGGGCAAGGTCATTGTCCGTAACCTGAGCAACGACATCCGCAGCGTCTTCATGATGACCGGATTCCTCAATCTGTTCGAGATTCAGTAAACCCCTAATGTCAGACAGCATAATGAAACGATTCGTCCTTCTTCTTTTTACAGGTCTGATCATCAGCGTATCGCTTCAGGCCCAGCAGCGCGAGAATCTATGGCCGAAAGGCAAAATGCCCGATGCGAGCGACAAGCAGATTGCCGCCATGACGGTGGAATCGAAAGCGGACGGGTTCAAGCCCGAAAAGCACCGCCAGCCCTACCTCGAATGGTTTGAGGCTCCGGCCCAGCCCAACGGCACCTGCATGATCCTCATCTCCGGCGGCGGGTATAACAACACCTGCGACATGAAGCATATCGAACGCTGGGGCAAAGCCTTAACGGAGAAGGGCGTACAGTGCGTCAGCCTGGTCTATCGCACCCCGCGTCCGGAGGGAATCCCCTACTACCTGACCGCCTGGGAAGACGGCCAGCGGGGCGTTCGCAAGGTCCGCAGCCAGGCGGCAAAGCGCGGGTATGATCCGGAAAAGATCGGTATCGTAGGCATGTCGGCCGGCTCTCACCTGGGCCTGCTGCTCGCGACTGCCTCGCAGACGCCCGCTTACGACCGGATCGACGCCATCGACGACGTGCCCTGCCATATCAATGTCGCCGTTCTCCACGCTCCGGCCTATCTTACCTCAGACGCCGACGAACGGGGCACCCCGGCCCACCGCGATGGCTATGGACCCGACGTCACCCTGAGCAGCATCTTCCCCTTCGACGAAAAGACCTGCCCGATCAGCATGCATCACGGCGGAGCCGATAAGTACTCCCCCAACGGCTCTACACTGGTATACAGGAAACTTCGCTGCATGGGCATTCCGGCCGAGCTGCACCTCTATCCCAACAAGGGGCATGGCGTCTACGGCTTTGACCGCGCGCTGGAATTCCTGACGCAGATCGAGTTTCTCGGTCCGCTGGAGCCGGAAGTGGCTCTGATGGATCGATTCACCAGTGATGCCGACCGGGCCGAATACAGCAAAGAAGGTATCTGGCCCGAAGGCAAGACGCCCGGCTTCCAGGAGCATCAGTGCGAGCCCTATATCGAATGGCATATCCCCGCCCGGCGGAAGAGCGACGCCATCCAGATCATCTATTCCGGCGGCGGTTACAAGAACAACAACCCCGATGACTTCGAGGTGGCACCCGCCCGGCGCTATCTCAACGCGATGGGTATCACGGTGGTGACGCTCAAGTACCGCACGCCGCGCCCCGCGGCACCGATGCCGAAGTATCTTTCGGCCTGGCAGGACCTCCAGCGTACAGTCCGCGTCGTCCGCAGCGAAGCGCCCGGGAAAGGCCTCAACCCGAATAAGATCGGCATCATGGGATCTTCGGCCGGCGGTCACCTGACCCTTCTCGGCACCACGTCATCCCGCCACAAGTCCTATTATCCCATCGACGAGATCGACAAACTTCCCTGCAACGTGCAGTGGGGCATTGCCATCTATCCGGCCTATGCCCTCACCGACGGTCTCGACGACTACAACACAGGCGGTGGCAACGACGACGGCGCCGTCCTGGCCCCGGAATTCACCTTCGACATCGATACGGCGCCCCTTCTGATGATCCACGGCGACGCGGACTACTGGGCTGCCATGAATTCGGTGAAAGTATGGGAGAAGCTGCGCGCCATGGGCATCCAGTCCGAACTGCACACCCTGGCGACGCGCAAGCACTGCTTCCAGCGCACCGCTTCGCCCGGCACAGGCAGCTATACCTGGCTCGACCGGATCGGAGAATACCTCACCGACCTCCTTCCGCTTCAGTAGAGGATAAAATGCGGGGCGGTGTCGATAGAAAGATGACCGCCTGATGAGGCAGCTTCTGCCTTGAGTACGCGGACGGCATTCTCGTTGTCCACGAGGTCATTGCCAAGCAGCCGCGGGGTCTCGTTCCACCCGATCAGCGGATTGCTCAGGTTCGTGTAATAATCGACCCGCTGGCTGGTGGCGAGGTATTCGCTGACGGCGAGGGTGACCGAGCGGGAAGCCCAGTCCCCCGTCCACTTGCCGCCCTGATAGATCACCGTCCCGTCTTTCCGGAGCGAATGGACCGAATAGGTGGAGTAACTGCCATAATTCTTTTCCGAGAAGTAGCAGTCGATCCCCGTCATGCGCGAAAACAGCCCGGAGCCACCGCTGGTCATCGAGTACTCGAAAAGCTGAAGCAGTTCCGCATACGTAATCCGGTAGACGTAGGTGTAATTGTTGAACGGGAACATCTCATAGACATTCGCCACGGTGATATTCCGCCGGGACTGCCCGTTCAGCGGGAATGCGGTGCGGATGCCGCCGGCATTGACAAATGCGACGTCGGCATTGCCGATGCGGCGGAGGATGTCGCACATCCAGTTGGACATCGCGGCGGCACGATCTCCGCTGCCACTCATGGTATAGGTCGTCGCGCCTGTGGTTATGTATCCGATGACATCGTTCTGCTGCTCGGCCGTCGCCCGGAGGGCATCGTCGGAGACAGCCAGGATCTCATCCGAAAGGTCTGAGGCATTCTCCCCGGCGTAGGTATGACGGTCGTGGGAAGAATCCACAGAACGGTTCATCTTGTTTTCGACCCGGGTGAATGAGACCCGGCCTTCCTCGTCGACGGTGAATGTGAGCTCGGCATAGGCGTAGTGCTCACAGTACCTGCCGCCCTGCAGATAAGGCATGCCCCAGTTTGTCTGCCCCGACTTGGTCTGATGGGAATGGCCGCCGAGTACTAGATCGAAAACGCTGCCATCTCCGAGCCTTTCGGCGGCATCATCCGCCGCAGCATGGATCAAAAGGACGGTCGCGTCGCACTGCTGCGACGACTCCAGATCAGCAGCGATACCGGCCGCAATGGAATAATCCTCCTTGATCGAGTAACCCTTGCCGGTAAACTGCGACGTCATGATGCTGCTGGCATAGTTGGGGACGAATCCGACGATACCGATCCTGACAGGGACCGTGCCCCCTTTGCCATTGGAGGCCGTTTTCTCCACGATGACATAGTCGCGGGTGGTGGTCACCCGCATGCCATACTGATAGAGGTTGGCACAGACGACCGGCACTTCGTTGATGCAGCCCGTGCCGCTCCACTGATAGTCGAGAAGCGTCGCGTCCGGATCGACCATCGTATCGAAACTCCAGTCGAATTCGTGGTTCCCCAGCGCGACGGCATCGTATTCCATCATATCCAGGGCGACGTAGACGGGGCGGCCGGACAAGAGATTGGAAACGGTCGCGCCTTGATAGAGGTCTCCGCCATCCAGGAGCAGAAGGCGGTCCTTCCGGTACTGGTCTCCGTGGCCACGGATATCCAGGACCTTGTCGGCGATATAGGCCAGGCGGTAGTGAACGCTGCTCTCGTCCGTGCTGACCATATAGCCGTGCATGTCGGTGGTCTCGATCAGGGGGAGCCTGTATTCGCCCGGCTGGGGCTTTTCCTCGTCCACGGGATCTTCGACAGGCTCCTCAACGGGATCCTCCTCCACCGGATCGTCAACAAGAGGCGTAGAAGAAGGCTCCTCTTTCTGGCACGCGACAAGCATGCCGAAAAGAAGAGCGATAGAGAGAATGGTACGGGGAGCGGTCATCAATGCTCCAGAACGACGGTTTGTTCCTCGGCGCCTTCCGCGGACGTCGCCGCAGCAGCATCTTCGGCTTCGGAGATGCGCTTGTGTCCATGGCAGCGCGGGCAGAGCAGATAACCGTAGCCTTCGCAGCCCTCGCAGGGAACGAATTTCGGCTCATAGTAACGCTGATCCACCTGCTCGTCGTAGTACCAGCTTCCGCCGCCATCCTTGACGGCCTCGCCGGCGCACTCGAGACACATCACCAGGCCCAGGCCATCGCAAACGGGGCAGGTGCGAAGCGACGCATCCTCGGCTGAAGGCTTCAGATCGGGAAGAAGACTCGCGATAGCAGCCTTCAGGGCGTCATTACGACGCTGCTCGGAAGCTTTCCGGGCCAGCTCCATACGGATGCGTTCCTTCTCGATCCGCTTTTCGGCAATGATATGCTTCTGATTGTCGGAATACTCGTAGAGTTCGCCGGCGACATTCATCTTCCATTCGAATCCGCGGTCATCCTTGACGAGTGCATACTTTTCGCCGGTAATCTCGTCGCTGCGGAACCCGCCGGTAACGACGGGGACCGAAGGATCGATCTCGGCACCGGTAGCGCCGCAGAAGAAACCGTAGCGGTCGCCGTCCAGGAAGCTGACCCAGCCGTCCACACCGGGCTCGCCGGTGGTCAGGGAATACGGCTGCACGACATAGTTGTTGAACGTCGCTTTCTTGCCGTCCCAGAAGATCCAGCGCCAATCGGTCTGACCGACAGGGATGCCGTCGTCGAAATGGCCCCGGAACACGCAGATGGCCGTTTCCGTGTAGAAATAACCCACGCCGTCACCTTCGATAAAGTCGCTGCCATTTTTGTTGCCGGACCAGCGAAGCCCGCTGAAAAGCCAGAAGCGGTGGGCCTTGCCGGACTCTTCATCCAGACCGGGATAATAGAGATTGGCCCTGCCCCCCTCCTGGAATGCATCATACGCTACGGCCTGGTCCCAGCCTTTCGAAATGTTGCCATAGATATAGGAAGGGAATTCGGAGACGGGAAGGAAATGGACCCGGCTGATCGTCTGGGCAATGTCGCCGAAACGATGGGTCGTCTTGACAAAGTACTTCGGATCGAGAAGATAGCCTTCCTTTTCGGCGACCTTCTTGAAGTCGTCGTACTGATACATGGTCTTGCCCGAATTGCTCGCCGTATAGTAGCCGTCAGCCTTTCTTCCCGCGGCAATACCGTCGAGGAAAAGCTGCTTCTGAGCCAGTGCAGGACAGATATTCACCAGCACTGCCAGGGAAATAAGAATACTCTTTTTCATGTCGTGCACGGATTAGAAACTGTAAATGAGACCGAATTCAGGGCCGTGGGCGATGTTGATCATGGAGAAAGTCTCCGCCTTGTATCCCTCATCCTGCTCGGTCTTGAGGCCGAGGGCCGCATGACCGGCATACCCGCCATAGAGTCCGATACTGTCAGTGATATACAACTTGACGCGGGCCTTGAGGCCGAGATTCGCCGTCAGGTTGTGGATATCCTGACCCAGCACATAACCGGGACCGGCGCAGAAATAGATCGGGAACTGGATCCGGCGCTGACGGTTGATCGTAATGCCGGCTCCTGCCAGGAAGACAAACTCCTGCAGGCTCTCCTGATTCTCGGGATGGAAGGCATCAAGGTCGCGCGGAATCTCACCTTTTGCATTCGGCTTGGTATCGCGGTCGTCCGTGAAGTCCCTGTTGTTCAACTTGGTATAAGAGAACTCCATCAGGGTGATGACACCCTTGCGCTGACGCTCATACCCGAGAGAGACATTGATGTCGGCCTTGTAGTAATCGAACGTGATATTACCCGAGCGACGGGCAAGATCCATCGTATAAGTGGTCATCGGGAGATAGCCGAGCGTGACGCTCGGTGCCCGTTTAAGCTTCTCCTGTGCTCCGGCGGAAAAGCCGGTAATCAGCAGGACACAAAGGGTAAGGATAAAAGGAAACTTTTTCATGGAAAAGCGCGTTATTCCGTTGAGGAGGTTTTGTCTTCGCGGGCGAAAAAGCGCCACTGGAAGAGAAGCAGATAGACCGCGCCAACCGAAACGCAGCTGTCTGCGAAATTGAACACCGGTTCGAAAAATACATGCCCGCCCACGAGCGGCATCCAGTCGGGCCATGTCCAGAGCGGGAAATAGAACATATCCACCACCTTGCCGAGCATGGGAGCCGCATAGCTCCCGCCCCAGACGGCCACTTCGGCGGTGCCGGAGGCCGAAAAGAGCCAGCCGTAGCAGAGGCAGTCGATGAGGTTGCCGATGGCACCGGCCGTGATCAGGGTCAGGCCGATCAGCACACCCGCCGGAACAGCCTTCTCCCGCTTCAGCAGCTTCGCGATCCACCAGATCAGGACGCCGGACAGGACGATGCGGAAAACCGACAGGATCAGCTTTCCGGCGACGCCGCCGAAAGCCATGCCGAAAGCCATGCCGTTATTCTCGACAAAGAGAATCCGGAACCAACTGAAGACCTCGATCGAGCCGGGCTCCCCGAGCGTCATGTGGGTCTTGACCAGAATCTTGACGACCTGGTCGATCACCACGAGCACGATGCCCAGAAGCAGCAGTCGTTGTCCCTTCGAAAGGCGACGCATCCCGATTAATTCTTGCCTTGACGGGCCAGCATCTCCTTAGCCTCTACCGTAAGGGTAGCGTGGGGAACGAGACGGAGACGCTCCTTCGGGATCAGTTTGCCGGTCACACGGCAGATACCGTATGTCTTGTTTTCGATACGGACCAGGGCCGCCTCCAGGTTCTTGATGAACTTATACTGGTGCTGGGCGAGCTGGCTGGCTTCCTCTTTCGAGCGCTGGTAGGCGCCGTCGTCCTCGACCGTCTTGAAGGTCGGGGCCGTATCCTCAATATCGTTGCTACCGTTGTGCATCACAACGTTACGCAGTGTATTGTACTCAGCACGGGCAGCTTCCAGCTTCTCCATGATGATGGCGCGGAATTCTTCCAATTCCTCGTCAGAGTACCGGGTAGGAGTAAAATCATTGTTTTCCATACTCACAATATACTGGTTATTAATTTTTCTTGACAAATATACGAACGGGGCCGCTCTCCCAGTCGACGGGAGCGGCCGCCTCGGGAGCCTCCCCGAGCGGACGGATCTCCAGGGAAAGGGCCAGGGTCTGGGCCTTGACATTCTCCCCGAAAGCGGCGACGGCGCCGGTCAGCTCCTCGAAAGCGGGACCATCGGCATAGACGGCCGCATCGATGCGGTCGGTCACTTCGAAGCCGCTCGACTTGCGGAGGTTCTGGATCCGGTTGACGAGCTCGCGCGAAATGCCTTCCTTGCGAAGCTCCGGCGTGATCTCGATGTCGAGGGCGATGGTAAGGCTGCCTTCCGTCGCGACGAGCCATCCCTGCATATCCTCAGAGGAAATGGCATAATCGCCGGGATGGAGAATCACCTCTCCGCCGGGCAGGGCCAGCGAATAATCCGAGGAGGAAGCTTCCACGCGCTGAATGGCGGCGATTTCTTCCTGACCCAGGGCGCCGAATGCGGCGGCGATCTCTTTCATGCGGGCGCCGTAGACCTTGCCGAGGGTCTTGAAATTGGGCTTGATCTTGAGCGTTACGAGACCGGCCGTATCGGCGATAAACTGCATCTGCTTGACATTGACCTCGCCGAGAATGATGTCCCGGACCGCCTCCATCTGGCCGCGGACGGCCTCGGAGATAACGGGAACCAGCATTTTGGAAAGCGGCTGCTTGACCGGAATCGAGCTCTTCTTGCGAAGCGCCAGGACCATCGAAGTCGCCTGCTGGGCCATGTCCATGCGGGAATCCAGGGCCGGATCGATGGCGGCAGGGTCATAGTCCGGCATCAGGGTGAAGTGGACGGAGGAGTTGTCATCTCGACTAAGTGCAGCGCATGGAGAGATCTCTCGACTACGCTCGGGATGACAATCGCAGAGGTCACACCAGAGGCGGTCCATATAGAACGGGGCGATCGGGGCCGAAAGGACGGCGACCGTACGGAGCACCTCGTAGAGGGTCTCGTAGGCCGAACGCTTGTCGGCGGTCATCTCGCCCGCCCAGAAGCGGGAACGGTTGAGCCGCACATACCAGTTCGAGACATGATCGCAGACGAAATCCTGGATCAGGCGGCCCGCGGTCTTGACGTCGTAGTCCTCATAGGCGGCCCGCACGTCGCGGATCAGCACGTTCAGGCGGGAAAGCATCCAGCGGTCGAATTCGTTGTCATCGCGACTAAGCGCAGCGCACGAAGAGATCTCTCGACTACGCTCGAGATGACAGGACGGCACCCAGCCGTCGATATTGGCATAGCGGGCGAAGAAGGAGTAGGTATTATAGAGCGTACCGAAGAACTTGTTGCGCACTTCCAGCACGCCGGCTTCGTCAAACTTAAGGTTGTCCCAGGGCTCGGCGTTGGTGAGCATATACCAGCGGAGGGCGTCGGCGCCATAGGTATCGAGGGCCTGGAACGGGTCGACGGCATTGCCGAGGCGCTTGCTCATCTTGTTGCCGCTCTTGTCGAGCACCAGGCCGTTGGAAATCACGCGTTTGAAGGCCGGAGTGCCGCTCACCATCGTATGGATGGCATGGAGCGTATAGAACCAGCCGCGGGTCTGGTCGACGCCTTCGGCGATAAAGTCGGCCGTGGCACCGAAGCCGGGGGTATGGAGGCCGCGGAGGCCTTCCTGGGCATAGGGCATGGCGCCCGAATCGAACCAGACGTCAATCAGGTCGCTCTCGCGGACCATCTTCCTGCCCCCCTCGGAAACGAGGAAAATCTCGTCGACATAGGGGCGGTGGAGGTCAATCCGGTCGTAATTTTCCAACGACATGTCGGCGGGATCAAAGCCCTTGTCGCGGAGCGGATTCGAAGCCATGACGCCGGCCTCGACCGCCTTGTCGATTTCGGCATTGAGCTCGGCCACGGATCCGATGCACTTTTCTTCGCGGCCGTCCTCGGTGCGCCAAATCGGGAGCGGAGTGCCCCAGAAGCGGCTGCGGCTGAGATTCCAGTCCTGGATATTCTCGAGCCAGACGCCGAAACGGCCGCTGCCGGTCGATTCGGGCTTCCAGCGGATCTGCTTGTTGAGGGCGACCATCTCGTCCTTGACGGCGCTGGCCTTGATAAACCAGCTGTCGAGCGGATAGTAGAGCACCGGAAGGTCGGTCCGCCAGCTGTGCGGATAGCTGTGGACATGCTTCTGGATACGGAAGGCGCGGCCGTCGGCTTTCATCATCACCGACAGGTCGATGTCGAGGGTCCCCTCTTCGTCCTCGCCCTCGAAATATTTCTTGTAGCCGGCCTTGACGTAGCGGCCCGCAAACTGGGCATAGGAAGGATCGACGTTGGCGGCGACATACTCCGGATCGAGGTCTTCGATGCGGCAGAAACGGCCCTGGCGGTCCACCTGCGCCTGCGGATTGCCGTCGCGGTCGACGGGCATGATGCCGACGATACCGGCGGCCTCGGCGACGCGTTTGTCGTCAGCGCCGAAAGTCGGGGCGATATGGACGATGCCGGTACCGTCTTCGGTGGTCACATAGTCGCCGGTGATGACGCGGAAAGCGTCGCCCTGCGGCTTGAACCAGGGAATGAGCTGATGGTAACGGATGCCGGCGAGTTCGCTGCCCTTGAACGAGCCTTCGAGGATGCGGTACGGGACCACCTTGTCGCCGGGGGTGAAGCTCTCGAGGGGCAGGTTCTCGCCCTTGGGGTTGAACCAGGCGCCGAGAAGGGCCTTCGCCAGGACATAGACGCCCATATCGCCGCTGTAGGGATTGAGCGACAGAACGCGGATATATTCGATATCGGGACCGACGCAGAGGGCCGTATTCGAAGGAAGGGTCCAGGGAGTCGTCGTCCAGGCCAGGAAGTAGGCCGGGCAGGCCTCCGTTCCGTAAAGCGGCTGGGAGAGGCCGTCCTTGATGATTTCGAACTGGACGGTCGCCGTCGTGTCGGAAACATCCTTGTAGCAGCCGGGCTGGTTGAGCTCGTGAGAGCTCAGGCCCGTGCCGTCGGTCGGACTGTACGGCTGGATGGTATAACCCTTATAGAGCAGGCCCTTGTCGTAGATCTTCTTGAGCAGATACCACAGGGTCTCGATATAGCGGTTGTCGTAGGTGATATAAGGGTCGTTCATGTCGACCCAGTAGCCGACACGCTCGGTCATCGCGACCCATTCCCTGGTATATTTCATCACCTCCTTGCGGCAGGCGGCGTTGTAGTCGGCGACGGAGATCTTGGTCCCGATGTCGGCCTTGGTGATGCCGAGCTTCTTCTCGACACCGAGCTCCACCGGAAGACCGTGGGTATCCCAGCCGGCCCGGCGGCGGACCTCAAAGCCCGTCTGGGTCTTGTAGCGGCAGATCGCATCCTTGATGGAGCGGGCCATGACATGGTGGATACCGGGCATGCCGTTCGCGGACGGCGGCCCCTCGAAGAACACGAACGCGGGAGCCCCCTCGCGGATGGAGAGCGAATGCTCGAAAGCGGAGGTTTGCTTCCAGCGCTCCAGCACCTCGTTCCCGATCTCGACAAGATTCAGTCCCTTATATTCGGTAAATCCCATATTTTTTCTTATTTTTGCGCCTTGAAAGGCGGAATTGGCTTTGTTTTCTATAGATTGCAAAGATACAAATTTTTGGCGAAGTAACAATGAACATCATTGATATCATTTTTCTGGCGATCATGATCCCGATGCTCATCCGCGGCATCTCCAAAGGATTCGTGTCCCAGGTCGTCCTGTTCATCACGCTGCTTCTCGGCACCTACGTCGCTTATCTGGTCACCAATATGATCGGAGCGGACATCGCAGATGCGCTCAACGTCTCCCCCAAAGTCGCCGACGTCATCGTCTTCGCCATCTCCTTTATCGCCATATGGGCCATCCTCGCCGTCATCGGAATGGCCATCAAGGACCTTTTCCGGATTCTGCTGCTGGAGTGGCTGGACAAGCTCCTGGGCGGGGTTTTCGGCCTCGCCACGATCACCCTCGTCTGCGGACTGGCCGTCATCATGTTCGACTCCCTCAACGACGTGGCGCTGCTGGTGGACCAGGAGTATCTGGACGATTCCCTGTTCTACCATCCGCTCGAAAAGACGGCCCGCATCGTCTTCCCGTATATCCATGCCATCATTCCCGCCGCCCAGGCCGGGATCGATGAGGCCACTTCCGTTATCGTGATTCCCCCGAAGCCATGATCCTGCTGATCGACACCGCGACGGCTCTTTGCAGCGTCGCGCTTTCCCATCGCGGCGAGGTTCTACTCTACCGCGAGGCCGAAGGGCGGAACCAGCATGCCTCTATGGCCGCTGTCCTGGTAGAGGAAGTGCTTCACGCCCAAGGCCTTCGAGCCCGGGATCTGGACGCCGTATGCGTCAGCGCGGGCCCCGGCTCATATACGGGCCTCCGGGTCGGCGTCTCTACGGCAAAGGGGCTCTGCTTCGGCGCCGGGATCCCCCTGATCGGGATCGGGACTCTCGACTCTCTCGTGGCCCAGGCTGCGGCAGAGGAGCTCATTCCCGAAGGCTGCCGCCGCATCGTCCCGATGATCGACGCCCGCCGGATGGAAGTTTACAGCGCCGTCTATACTCCTGACGGAGAGGCGCTTACTCCCGTCTCCCCCGTCGTCGTGACCGAGGAGTCCTTTGCCGCCGAGCTCGCCGGGGGCAGCCCCGTCCTTTTCATCGGCGACGGTGCTGAAAAATGCCGCGAACCGCTCGGCGGCCATCCCAACGCCACATTTGTCTCCTGCAGCCCGAAAGCCCGTTCGCTGGCCGTTCCGGCCACGAAGGCCTATAACGAAAAAAGATTCGAAGACCTGGCGTACTTCGAACCTTTCTATCTCAAGGAATTCGTCGCGACAATCAGTCAGAAACGACTATTTTAGCTGTTTGGAGAGGAAGCTCTCCAGCGATGCGAGATCCGAAACCTCCGCCGGGACGATTTCATCATGGCAGATGAACGCGGCCCAGGGCAGGGACTGGATATTGTAGAGCGATGCCACCGGGGCATAAGCGCCGCGGCTGTCGTTGACCTGGACCCAGGGAAGCTTCTGCTCATAGACCGACTGCGCCCAGACCGAGCGGTCGGTGTCGAGCGAAACCGAATAAATCTCGAAACCCCTGTCGTGGAATTTCTCATAGGCGGGCTCCAGGACATTCTTGTTGAATATCAGCTGCCGGGGATCCTCGACCGTCCAGAAATAGACCATCTTGACGGGCGCATCAATCTCGCTGAGGCGCACTTCCTGCGACTGGGCGTCCTTCAGGGCGATATCGATATAGCCGACCTCCCGGGCCTCCTGCACCTTGCGGCTCAGCTCGAGTTGGCCAAGGCGCGCCTCCGTGACGGCTCCAAGCTCCTTCACCCGGGCGGACCGGGGATACTTCTCGGCCAGGCGATCATAGACGCTCTGGTACAAAAGGGCGTCGATGGGCTGGGCGAAAACGGGCGTCACGCCGTCGGCCATCGTCAGCGACAGCACGTCGATCTGGGCCATGGACTCGGGATGGCGGGCGAGAAAGACGCGGCAGGCGCGGTTGTAGCGGATATACAGGGCCATCTGCCGGTCATACTGACCGTCAAGCAGCTGGAGGCTGTCGAGAAAAGCGGAATGGGCCTCCTGCACTTCCTGCACGAGAGCGGCATCTTCTGCGGAAAGGACATCCCCGTTTGCCGGGGCGGAACCATTCTTACAGGAGGAAAGAAGCACCGTGGCGAGGACCGCTACGGCCAGCGCGGCATTAACGAATCTTTTCATACTCTTTGAAAACGGCATCGGCAATGCGCTGCATCTCCTCCTGCGGGAGGGAGAGCTTCGCCTTGCGGAAATCCAGGTCGGCCTCGCTCTGGAGAGGGACCAGGTGGATATGGGTATGGGGGACCTCCATGCCGAGGACGGCGACACCGATGCGCTGGCAAGGCACGGCGGCCTTCAAGGCGATGGCGACCTTCCGGGCAAAGGCCATGAGCCCTTCGTAGGTCTTCTCGTCGAGGTGGAAGAGATAGTCATCCTCCACATGCCTCGGAATCACGAGGGTGTGGCCCGGGGCAAGCGGGGCGATATCGAGGAAAGCATAGTAATCCTCGCTCTCGGCGCACTTGTAGGAAGGAATCTCGCCGGCGGCGATGCGGGTAAAAATCGTAGCCATTACAGGGAAATCGAGAGAATTTCGAATTTCATCACACCGCTCGGAACCTTCGCCTCGACCGTATCGCCCTTGGCGTGGCCGAGGAGGGCCTTGGCGATCGGGGTCGTCGCGGCGAGCAGGCCTTTCGTGAAGTCAGCCTCGCTCTCGGGAACGATCTGGAAGTTCATCTCCATCTTGTTGGCGAGGTTGCGGACCTTCACTTTGGAAAGGAGCTGGACCGTGTCGGCGGAAAGCTTGCTCTCGTCGATGACACGGGCGTTCGCCACCTTTTCCTTGAGCCGGGCGATTTTCACCTCGAGAAGGCCCTGCGCTTCGCGGGCCGCGTCATACTCCGCATTCTCGGAGAGGTCGCCCTTTTCGCGAGCCTCGGCGATGGCAGCGGAGATCACCGGCCGCTGGGCCAGTGCATCGGCGAGTTCTTTCCGGAGCTTGTCCAAACCCGCCTGGGTCATCATTTCAATTGCCATATTGTGGTTTTTTAGTCGTCAAAAAAATGAGCCGACGACCGTTGCCGGCCGTCGCCCTTTAATTGGTGTGCTACAAAGGTAAGGATTATTCCGGACAATACCTAACTTTCCGCCGAAAATCTCCGCTACGAAAGACCGGCCCCCGCGGCTAATTGCCCCGGCGGGAGAGGGCACGGCGGTAAGCTTCGGCGTTGGCGTTGTGCTCGGAGAGGGTGCGGGCAAAGCGGTGGGTGCCGTCGAAGGCGGGACTGGCGCAGAAGTAGAGATAATCGCCCTCGGGATGGAGCACGGCTTCGATACAGGCCTTCGGGGCGCAGGAAATCGGCCCGGGAGGCAGCCCGGCATACTTATAGGTATTATAAGGAGAGTCGACGCTGAGATGCTTGTTCAGCACGCGGGTCAGCGTGAAGCCGTAGCAATAAGCGACCGTCGGATCGGCCTGGAGGAGCATCCCCCGGTGGAGGCGGTTGAGGTAGACGCCCGCCACTTTGGCCATCTCCGGCTGGGACTTCGTTTCCTCGTTGACAATCGATGCGAGGATCGCCGCCTGGCGGGGCGAAAGGCCCTGCCGCAGCGCCAGTTCCTCCCTGGCGCCGTCCCAATAGGCATGGTACTCGCTCAGCAGCCGCTTGAATAGACCGTCCACATCCACGCTCCAGCGGAGCCGGTATGTGTCCGGGACGATAAAAGTCAGCACCGATTTGCCATCCATCCCATAGCGCTCCAGAAAGGCAGGATCTTTCAGCGCTGAAAGCACGGCCTCCTCCCCTATCATCAGCTGTGGGCCCAGGCGTCCGGCCAGATCCTCCACTGTCCGGAAAATAGGCGCGATCGTGAGCGAAGTTTCGTCCTCCCAGCCGGCGGCAATCTTCCGCATGACGGCATAGCTGGACATCGACGGCTCGACGACATAGCGTCCGGGCTGGGGAGCGCTGCCGTGCAGGAATGCGCGGACGAGGCTTTCGCGATTCCGGACACCCGCCTTCGTGGCAATCGAATCGACGATCCTCGCCGGAGACATGTCGGGATAGACATATACGACCGCCCGCTGCTCGAAATTCGGCTTCCGGTGGTCATAATAATACTGATAGCCCAATTCGCCCCCGATGAGGGCAAAGACGGCCAGCGCCAGGACGGCGACAATCAGAATGATCTTCTTGAGCATAGGCTATTTCCAGAACTGCCACCAGTGGTCGCGCCCGGCGACAGGCTTTCTGAGGTAAACCAGATCGCCCTCGGCCGGCTCGAAATCCGCTGCAAAACCGTTGATCTTACGCAGCGACTTCTCCTTGACGGCGAAGTCCTGGGCGATGTCGCGGAGAGTCTCCCCCGCCTCGGCAACATGGGCATCCAGCCCCTTGACGGCCTGCTTGTGCTTGGCCTCGATGTAGACGACGGTACCCGGGGCGAGCGGACGGTCCTCACGCAGGTCGTTGAAACGGAGGATCTCGCGGTCGAAGAGATTAAAGCTCCGGGCGATCGAGGAATAAGTCTCCCCCTCGACGCTGTAGACAAAGGCGACGCCTCCCTGGGTATAGACCGGACGGGACAGGGTGAAGTGGAAACGTCCCTGCACGGCTTCAGTGACCTTTTTCGGCGCCTCCAGCACGGACGGAGCCTCGGGGATCTCGATCTTTTCGTATCCTTCGCCGGCATTACGCTTCTTTCGCTCGCGCCGGCTCACATGGCGGCGGCGTTCCTTGCGGGAGCCGTCGGAAAGCTGCTCTTCCTGCGACGACGCCGATTCTTCCGCCTCGACCAGCAGGCGGTCGGCATCCTCGAGGGTCATACGGTCATAGCGGCCCAGCTCATAGCGCTCAACGAGCGAAATCAGCGAAGAGGCATATTCGGGCGCTTCGGCGTAACCGGCCTTCTTGAGCCCTTTGGCCCATCCCTTATAGTCGGTTATATCCAGCTCGAAAAGAGCGGCATAGCGGCGGTTGCCGCGCAGGAAATCGGAATGGTCGCGGTAGGAATCGGCGACGCTTTCGTAGACGCGGAAATCCCGGATCTCGCCGTTGTCCTTCTCCTGGATGCGCTTCCCCGTCCAGCCCCGGTGGCACTGGATGCCGAAGTGGTTGTTCGCCTCCACCGCGAGACGGGACCGTCCGCTGGCAGATTCGAGGATGCCCTGGGCCAGGGTAATGCTGGCGGGAACGCCGCTGCGGTACATTTCCGCGACGGCAAGGGGCGCATAACGGTCGATATAAGCCCGGGTAACGTCCTGGGCATAGAGGGAGAGGGCACAGAGGCTCGACAGGAGCAGGAGGCCGAAACGACGAAAGGCGGTAATCATAGCGACCGCTAATTTAATAAAGAGGAATGGATTTGTCAAGCGGGAAATCGGCAACGTCGCCGTCGCTGACCGCATAGGTCTCCGGGAAAAGGGTCCGGCACTCCGCCTCATACACCTTCGGATCGCGGTTCCGGGAGGAATAATGGGCGACATAGAGCCGTTCGGCACCGATTTCGGCCGCAAGACGGGCTGCCTCCAGAGTAGTCGTATGGAAACGCAGCGTAGCCAGTTCCGCCTGGTCCGAGAGGAAAGTCGCCTCATGATAGAGGAAACGAACGCCCTTGAGATAGTCAGCCTCTTCAGGAAAGACGGCCGTGTCGCTGCAATAGGCATAGCTTCGGGGCGCAAATGGCTTGTAGCCGAAGTCCGACAGCGGCAGCACCGTCCCGTCCGGACGGACGATGTCTTCGCCGCGCTTGAGAGAGCCTATTTCGGTCAGCGTAAGCCCGTAGGGTTCTATCATCTCCTTCCGCACGTTCCACTGGGGCTCCTTCTCGCGGAAGATGTAGCCGTAGGTCTCGATGCCATGGCGGAGCGGAATGGCGACGACCTCCAGGCTCTTGGTCTCAAGTATGACCTCCGGGGTGCTGCCTTTTAGCGGAGTGAAGCGGATCTCGTAGGGGATGCCGACGCCGTAATAAGAGAGGAAAAACTTGAGCAGGGGGCCGAAATTCTGCGGCCCGTAAATGTTCAGCGGCTCGCTCCGGCCTTCCATCCCCAGCGTGGAGAGGAGGCCGGGCAAGCCGTAAACATGGTCCCCGTGGATGTGCGAGATAAAGATGTTGTCGATCCGCTGCATCGGAATGCCGGAGACGGCCATCTGGCGCTGGGCGCCTTCCCCGCAGTCTACAAGGAAGAAGCGCTCACGTACGCGAAGTACCTGAGCGCTCTGATTCCGGTCCTTAACCGGCCGGGCCGAAGCCGTGCCGAGGAAAGTGACGGAAAAGTTCATACCGAAGGATTATTCACCCTTGGTGAGCTTGTCCTTGAGGGCAGCCAGCTCGGAGATGTCACCGAGGGTAGCCTTCTCGATCGAGGTATTGATCTTCTTGACGGCACGCTTGGTGGTGTCAACCTCGGCAGCGGCCTTCTCGGCGCGGGCCTCAGCGTACGTACGAACGTGCGAGACCATGATGCGGCGGGTGCTGCGGCGGAGCTCAACCACCTTGAAGGCGAGCTTCTCACCGGCGACGGCAGCCTTACCGTCTTCCTTGACGACCTCACGGGCGAAGGCGAAAGCCTCGGTACCGTCCTCGAGCTCGATGGTGGCGTTCTTGTCATTGATCGACTTGACCGTACCCTCGACGGTGGAACCCATCGGATACTTGGCCTCGAGCTCATCCCAAGGATTCGGGGTCAGCTGCTTGTGGCCGAGAGAGAGCTTGTGGTTCTGCTCGTCGAAGTCGAGGATCACGACGTCGATGACATCGCCGCTGGCGACCATCTCGGACGGATGCTTGATCTTGTTCCAGCTGAGATCGCTGATGTGGACCAGGCCCTCAACACCGTCCTCGAGCTCGGCGAAGACACCGAAGTTCGTGATGTTGCGGACGGTAGCCTTGTGCTGGGAACCGACGGGATACTTCTCGCGGATGCTCTCCCAAGGATTGGCGGTGAGCTGCTTCAGACCGAGGGACATCTTGCGGGCGTCACGGTCGAGCGTCAGGACGACAGCCTCCACCTCGTCACCCATCTTGAGGAATTCCTGGGCGCTGTGAAGACGCGGGCTCCAGCTCATTTCGGAGACATGGATCAGGCCTTCGACACCGGGCTCAACCTCGACGAATGCACCGTAGTCGGCGATCGCGACGACCTTACCCTTGACGGTGTCACCCACCTTCACGTCGGCGGAGAGGTTCTCCCACGGGTGAGCGGTGAGCTGCTTGAGACCGAGGGCGATGCGCTTCTGCTGCTCGTTGAAGTCGAGCACGACGACCTTGATCTTCTCATCGAGGGCGACAACCTCCTCGGGATGGTTGATACGGCCCCAGCTGAGATCGGTGATGTGGATGAGACCGTCCACGCCGCCGAGGTCGACGAACACGCCGTAGTTGGTGATATTCTTGACGGTGCCTTCGAGGATCTGGCCCTTCTCGAGCTTGGAGATCAGTTCAGCACGCTTGAGCTCCTGAGCGGCCTCGAGCAGAGCCTTGTGGGAAACGACGACATTGCGGAACTCCTGGTTGATCTTGACGATCTTGAAGTCCATGGTCGTGTTGACGAAGACATCGTAGTCGCGGATGGGCTTGATGTCGATCTGGGAACCCGGGAGGAAGGCCTCGATGCCGAACACGTCGACGATCATGCCACCCTTCGTGCGGGTCTTGACGAAGCCCTTGACGACCTCGTCCTTTTCGAATGCTGCATTGACCATATCCCAGGACTTGAGGGCACGGGCCTTCTTGTGGGAGAGGATGAGCTGGCCTTTCTTGTCTTCGGCGGACTCGACATAGACGTCCACCTTGTCACCGACCTTCAGCTCCGGATTGTAGCGGAACTCGGGGGCGGAGATGACACCTTCGCTCTTGGCGCCGATGTTGACGACGACCTCGCGCTTGTTGATCGCGGTGACGACACCTTCGACGACCTCGTTCTCGGAAATGCGGGAAAGGGTCTGGTCGTAGGCGGCCTCATCCTTGCTGCGGTCAGCACCTTCGGCGGCGCCGGCCTCAAAAGCGTCCCAATCAAACTCTTCCGGAGCGATGGAAGCGTTGAGGGGAGCCTTCCTGGTTTCTTTGACGGCGGGAGCCTCCTGAGGAGTCTCTACTGCCATGTTGTTGATTTCTTCTGCCATAATTTTGTGGTACAAATTAGGAGTTTAACATTATTTCTTGTGCCTTCGGGAGGCAAAAAAAAGCACGCCTTCCGAAAAAAGCGTGCAAAGTTATGCAAATTCGATGGAATATCCAAGGGCAATCCTACGGATTACAGCATTTTTTTCTTCTTGAAGATGAACCACACCAGACCGAAGGCGAGGACCATGATGCCGACGATGATGATCCAGTTCCAGGGAGAATCGCCGGGGGTCAGGCTGCCGATGATAGGCAGACGGACATTCATGCCATAGAAACTGGCGATCAGGGTCGGAGGCATCAACAGCAGGGATACCAGGGTAAAGACTTTCATGATGCGGTTCTGGTCGAGGTTGATCAGGCCGAGGACCGTGTCCTGGAGATACTCGAGACGCTCGAAGCTGAAGTTGGTATGGTTGATCAGCGAAGAAATATCCTGCAGCAGCACGTTCAGCCTCGGCTCCAGGTCTTTCGGGAACTTGGAGCTGCGGAGAAGGTTCGAGATAAGGCGCTGCTTGTCGACGACGTTCTCGCGGACGAGCATCGAGTTCTCCTGCAACTGGTTGATGTCGAGGATGAAGTCTTCGTTGATGTCTTCCTGCTGGTTGACCCGCCGGCTGTACTGGGTGATTTCCTTGGCCATGAGCTCGATCATATCCGCATCGAGGTCGACTCTCTGGTCGAGAATCGTGACGAAGACATGGTAGCCGGAGGCAAATTGCCGGGGATTGGCCATCATCCGCCGCTGGAGCTCTGTCAAGGAACGGAGCGGGACCTCGCGGAGCGTCGTGAGGGAATTGCCGACAAGGGTGAAGGACACCGGCTCCATCGAATACTCGTCCGGACCCGGAATCATAAAGTTGGTATTGGCGAAAATGGCGTTTTCCTCCTCCCAGAAACGGGAGGAACTCTCGATTTCCTCGGCCTCTGCACGGCTTTGGGTCTCGACTCCGAGGAAGGCTTCCACCGAACGCTTTTCGTCCCCCGAGGGGGCCATCAGATCGATCCAGATCACGCTTTCGGGGGTGAGCCCCGTGAGCGCGGTTACCGACTGGGTAACTTCGATCATTCCGTTTTCTTTATAGAAGATGCTGATCATCGTATCATCCTCCATCTGTTTTTGTCCTGCCAGTCGTCAGGACGGGTTGCACTTGAAAAACCTGCTGCAAGTACGGACAAAGCAGCCCGCAAAGGTAGGGTTTTTCCGGGAATTGACCAAAAAAATCACGAGGGAAGCGTCTTTTTGGGCGTGAAGGAGAAAGTCAGCCCGGGGCGTACGGCCGGACGGGACTGGACATACTGGTCGCGGAGCTCCGGCCAGCGCTCCAGCATCTCGCGGACATAGGAATAGGCCGTAATGGCCGACAGGCTCCGCTCGAGGAAGGAAACCTGTTCGACGGCAATGAATTCCGGGACCTCAAGGGAATCGCCCGTGAGCTCGATCCGGTAAGCCAGCCCATCGTCGCAGGCCTCGTAGGTCGACACCTTGCCGCCCGTAGATTCCTCCACGACATCGAGAAAATCCTGGACCTGCTGCTCCGTGAGCGTGCAGACCCGGTCCTCCTCCAGGGCGCGAAGGCACTGCTCCGGATCGGCTTCGCAGGCCCACAGCCCCCGTCGGATTTCGTTCAGGACGGAGATATATCCCGGGATGTCCTCTTCCTCCAGGTCATCGGCCCGGGCGACGACATGAAATCGCAGCGGGATGGTTACCGGAGGAGTAAAAACCATCTCGAAATCCCGCATCTGCAGGTCGTGGCGTATGACGTCGAGGACATCGGTCCCCTGCTTTTCCTGTTTCTTTCTCATGATTCTACGGATGGAATTCCTGGCGGCCGGTAATCGAGCGGCCTAGGGTCAGCTGGTCGGCATATTCGAGGTCGTCGCCGAAACCGAGCCCCCGTGCCAGGGTGGTGATGCGGATGCCGCTGCCGCTGATCTGGCGGTAAATATAAAAGGCGGTCGTCTCCCCTTCGACATCCCCGCTGAGGGCGAGAATCACCTCGGCACCGCTGCCGGGCTCGTCGATGGCTTTGACCCGCTCGGTCAGCTCGCGGATCGACAGGTCAGACGGCCCCACCCCGTCGAGGGGCGAAATGATGCCGCCGAGGACATGGTAGACGCCATGGTACTGGCCGGTCGCCTCGATGCTCATGACGTCCCGGACGCTCTCCACGACACAGATCTGCCGGTGGTCGCGGCTCCGGTCCGAGCAGATCGAACAGCGCCCGGGGGCGTCCGCGATCATCCGGCATTCGCTGCAGTAGCAGGCCTCGTCGCGCAGCCGTCCCACCGCTTCGGTGAAATGGCGGACGTTCTCGGCGGGCTGCCTGAGCAGGTGAAGGGCCAGGCGCAGGGCGCTCCGCGACCCGATGCCGGGCAGCGTCCCGATGGCCTCGACCGCTTCTTCGAGAAGCCGGGATGGGTAATTCTCCTTATAGGCCATAACCGGCTGAATGATAGCGTTTCAATCCTTCCAGCGGCGAATCGGCGATGGCGCTGATGCGGATGCCATAACCCTCCGCGATGCGGCGGAAAATATCTTCATACGCCTTGCCGAAGCCCCCGACGATCCCGACCGGATGCTTCCGGTAGTCATACTGGGACAGGCAGCGGTCGATAAAAGCGCGGAAGTTCCCATCCGCCAGCGTCCGGACATATTCGCTGTCCGCATAATGCCCCATGATCCAGGGCGCAAAAGAGCCCAGATAGGCAGCCGGGCGACCGCTTTTATACACCTCGGCGACGACCGTCGCATAGTCGACCCGGAACGTCGAAGCGAACTCCGCCGCCAGTTCCCCGGGCACGAGGTCCTTCAGGAAATCGGCCATAAAAATGCGTCCGAGGGCGACGCCTCCGCCTTCATCCCCGAGGATGTATCCCGAGGAATGGACATTCCGGACAATCTTTTCGCCGTCATACAGGCAGCTGTTCGATCCCGTGCCGAGGATGCCGGCGATACCCGCCTCGCGGCCGCAGACCGCCCGGGCCGCCGCCAGAAGGTCGGAAGCAAACTCGATCCGGGCTTCGGGGTAAAAGCGGCGAAGGAAACGCTCCGCCTCTGCGGCCGAGGGAGGAAGCTCCCCGTCCGGCCCCAGGATGAGACCGGCGCCGTAAAAATGGACCGAAACGACCTCCGGATGGCGCGAGAGCGTATCCGAGAGGGGCCCGGACTGAAGTTCCCCGGCCTGGTGGGCAAAATTGACCCCGTCCGTAACGAGATGGTCTACGACTTCCCCGTCCCGGACGAAATCCCACTTGCAGCCGGTCGCGCCGGAGTCGACAATCAGGAACATGCGCTAAAGCACCTCAAGCAGCTCGACGACAAAGCGCAGCGCGCAGCAAGGCGGAATCGCCCCCTGCGAGCCGGTCTCGCCATAGGCCAGCTGGTAAGGAATATAGAGCTCGTACTTGGCGCCCTCGGCCATCAGCTGGAGACCTTCCGTCCACCCCTTGATGACCTGGTTCAGGCCGAAGACAGCCGGCTCGCCCCGCTTGTAGGAACTGTCGAAGACGCGACCGTCCGTGAAGGTGCCCTCATAGTGGCAGCGGACACGGTCGGTGGCCCTGGGCTTGCGGCCGGCACCCTCCTTGATGACTTTATACTGAAGACCGCTGGGGAGGACTTTGACGCCCTCTTTCTTCGCATTCTCGGCGAGGAACTGCTCGCCTTCGGCCTTGAAGGCCTTGCCGATTTCGGCCTGCTCGGCCTGGTGGGCCTGGTCGAGCTCATTGAAAAAAGCCTCCAGCACCTTTGCCGCCTCGTCCATCGAGAGGGCGGGCGTACGGCCTTTGATGACGGCCTCGACGCCGGCGGCGAAATCATCGATCTTTACCTCACGGATGCCCGACTGGAGCATACTGAAGCCCATATTCATGCCAAGGGCATAACTTTTCTTATCCATAATCTTGTAAGTGAATCAGGCTGCAAAGATAGGAATAATTAATCGAAACTGATGCTGTCCCACATCTGCTCGATTTCGCGGCGGTCCTTTTTCGTCGGACGACCGGCGCCCCGCTCGCGGCGGACAAAGAAGGTCTCGACGGGCGCCTTGAGTTTGTCGAGCTCCTCCGTGGGCGTCAGGTTCTCCGCATAATCCGGCACCAGCGATGCGCCGACGCGGTGGTCGAGGGGATGCAGGACTTTGAAAGAATAGGAAACGGCGCCCTTGCGGACGGTAATCCGGTCGCCGGAGCCGACCGCCTTGGAGGGCTTGGCATTGACTTCTCCGACCTTGACTTTGCCGCCGTTACAGGCGTCCGTGGCCTCGCTGCGGGTCTTGAACACCCGGATGGCCCAGAGGTATTTATCGATTCTGACCTGATCTGCCATAGTCTATTCTTCTAACGGTTCCACATTCGCCGAATCTCCCGTATAGCCGTCGGTCTCCTGCCGGGCGGGCAGAAGCACTTCCAGCAGCCGGGTACCGCTGCCGTCCGGGACGATGAAAAAGTCCTCCACCTCGTCCGGCACCAGCACGCACTCGCCTGCCCCGACGCGGTACTGTCCGCCGCCCGGGACCTGCAACAGGGCGCCGCCGCTGAGACAGTGATAGAGGAAGAAACTGTCCGCCTCCTCTGCCTGGACGATATGCACAGGCTCCGCGACCCGGAACAGGGTGACGGCCATCTGGGGGCATTCGGCGAGCGGTTCGGTGACATCCTTTCCGCCCTCGCTGCGATGGAAGCAGGCGGCGTGGTCCCAGGGCCCGAAGCGGATCAGGTCGAAGGCTTCCTCAAGATGAATCTCTTTCCCGGCGCCCCAGTCATGGATGCGGAAGAAAAGATCGGAAGATTCGGACACTTCCACCAGCTTGAGATATCCGCTGGCGCCATAGACCGTGCCGGGAGGAATCAGGAAAGCATCGCCCTTACGGGGCTTCACCGCATGGAGAATCTCCTCCAGCGAGCCGTCGAGGCAGCGGCGGTAGAACTCATCTGCCGCCACTTCCTTCCGGAATCCCAGCCAGAGCGTCGCCTCGGCATCAGCCTCCTCCACGAACCAGAGCACCGTACGGCCGAAACAGTCGTAGCGCTGCTCCGCCGTCTCGTCATCCGGATTCATCCAGAGGGATGTCCGCCGGCCTTTCCGGATCTCTTTCCGGCGCAGCGCGACCGGAAACTGGAGACCATAATAATCAAAGGAGGTTTCGCCGGCGAGGCGCTCCAGATAGGTCTGCATCAGATCCGACAGGCCGTTCCCGGCGAGCCAGCCGTCCGCCACTTCCGATTCGGCTTCACCGAGATCGGCCAGCAGCAGACTCTCCAGCCCCCAGTCCTTCTCAAAGACCTGCGGGACGAATTTGAGGGGATATAGTTTCTTTTCCATCGGCATCAGATCGTGATACTGTACGTCCCGGCAGAATACTCCTTCGTCTCGGAGGAGCCGGGAAGGGTAACGCTCGCACAGGCGCCTTCGGGGATGGTGAAATCCCAGATCCAGGCATCGCCGTCATAGCGCCAGGCACTCCGGATGGTGCCGGCGGCGCTGCGGAAACTGGCGTCGATGCTGCCCAGTCGCTTGTCCGGCAGCGGGCGCAGCAGAATATGCTTGAAGCCCGGCTCGGCAGGGTCTGCCGCGATACCGGCCGCCCGCTCCCAGATCCACTGGCAGACGCAGCCGTAGGCGTAATGGTTGAAGCTGTTCATACCCTTCGGGGCCATGCCGGATTCGAGGGTATAGCTGTTCCAGCGCTCCCAGATCGTGGTGGCACCGTTGTCGACGGAATAAAGCCAGCTCGGGTTGCGGTGCTGGAAAAGAAGGTCGTATGCGATGTCGCCCATCCCGTTTTCGGTCAGCGTCTCCATGAGAATGGAGGTGCCGAGGAATCCCGTCTGGAGGCAGCCGTCATGGGCGGCGAAATTCTCCCTCAGGCGACCGATCAACGCTTCCCGGGCCTCCCCGTCAACAATCCCTACGCGAAGCGCAAAGAGCGCGGGCGTCTGCATGGTATTGAATATCTCCGTCTTGAAACTGCCGTCCGGCAGCAGGAACGCTTCCTTCATATAGGCGCGGGCTTCCGATGCCATCGCGGCATAAGGCGCCGCATCGCGTCCGCTGGCCGAAGCCATATCCCGCATCATGTCGGCATCCATGGCCCAGTAGCAGGCGCTCAGATAGTTCCAATAGACGACAGCGTCCGGCAGCGGATGACGCTTTCCGTTTGCATCCTTAGGGGTATAGGCGCCCTTGCCCCAGCTCTCGAGGGGCTCATAGCTCAGCCAGTCAGCCCACTGCTGGTTCCCATTCTCTTCAGAAAGGACCGTATGGTCGTAGCGGGTCTCGTTGACATGCTGCATGAAGCGGTCCATCGCCTCCCAGTTCTCATCGATGATGGCGGTATCGCCAAACTGTTTCCACACCGTCCAGGGGACGATGATGCCGGCATCCGCCCAGCCCATGCGCATCATGCTGCCGCCATACTGGGCCGTCGGCGCCACGCCCGGGAAACTGCCGGTCTCCGACTGGCTGTCCCGCATATCCCTCATCCATTTGTGGAAGAAGGCGCGGGTGTCGGCAAAGAAGGTGCCCGTCTCCGTAAAGACCTGGGTATCGGCCGTCCAGCCCAGGCGCTCGTTGCGCTGCGGGCAGTCGGTCGGGACGGAGAGATAATTCGAACGCTGGCCCCAGAGGGTATTTGAAATAAGGCGGTTGACATCTTCGCTGCCGGTTACGACCGTACCAGTCTCCAGCGACTCGGCGATCGAGGTGACCGGCACGGACAGCAGGCTCTCTATCTCAACCGGCGCGGTGGCGGTAAGGTTCATGAAGCGATAGCCGAAGAAGGTGCAGCGGGGGCAGAACTGCTCCCAGTCGCCGCCCGCAAAGGTATATTCCAGGCGGAAGCCCTTGTCGGGAATCCGCAGATTCTCGCGGTGGACACTGCCCTCTGGGCCATCCATGCCGCGACTCTTGGCGCCGTTGCCGTCATTGAGAATCTCCGCAGGGAGGCAGGTCAGCACCGTCCCCTCCTCCGCCCGGAAGCGAAGAGACGGCACGGCGGCGGCATTCTGGCCGAAGTCGACGACGAGATTTTCGCCGGGTGCGAGGGTCAGCATTTCGCCGGGCGAAAACTCCTTGGAAACAACCACTTTCCCGTATTCATCCTCGGTCGCGCCCTCGATCTCCTTCCAGAGATAGGCACGCACGGGACTCATCGCGAGATCCGGGCGCTGATACACTTCCGCGCCCACCGAGGGAATGATTTCGCCTTTGAATTCGCGGTTAATCTCGGGCGTAGAGAGCTTCTCCGGCGTATCGTAGCCGGGAAGAATCCGCGCATCGTAGCTCTCGCCGTCAAAGATGGCCGCATGGGTCACGGGACCGGCGATACCGGCCTTCCACAGGAGGGTGTCAGTGCCGATGCGGTCGATGACGCCGTTCGTATATTCGAGCTCCAGAACGCTCCGGAAGGCACATTTGCGGCCCAGCATGCCCTCATGTCCGCCCGGCGTAACGATCTTGTCGGCCCACCAGCCGGGGGTCACCTGCGCGGCGAAGACATTCTCCGAGCTCTTCTGTTTGCTGAGTAGGGCCGTAACGTCATAGGTAAAGGACAGACGCGTCTTTTCGGGATGGGTAAAGCCCGGCTTGAGCACCTCCTCGCCGATGAGCTGGCCGTTGACATAGAGCTCGTAGACACCGAGACCCGTCGTCATCCATACGGCCCGCTTGATCTTTTTCCCGTTGATCAGGGTTGCCACGAACCAGCTGGAGCCGTCGGCGGCGCGGCAGTTCTCCTTGGACTGGACCTTGCCTTCGACAACGGGCGCATCGGCGACCGAAATCCATTCGGAGACATCCCAGGCATCATCGCCGAGGGGATCGGTACGGAAGACCTGTGCTTTTTCGGAGCAGCATCCCCAGGCAAAAAGGAGGACGGCTATGACGGGAAAGAATAAGTGTTTCATAGTCTTTGGAATTATTACTTTCAGGCCCGGGAGGGCATCTGTTCGAGGATTTCGTCTTCGGTGACGAGGTTAAAGTCACCGACGACCGAGTTTTTGAGCATGGCGGCGGTGAGGCAGAAATCGAGGCAGCGCTGCGGCTCGCCGGGCCACCGCTGCGAAGCGTGGATATAGGCGGCGACGAAGGCATCCCCCACCCCGACGGAATCGATGACGTCTTCGATGTCGAAAATGCAGCTCTGGAAGACCGTGCCCTTGTACCAGAGAAGGGCCGAGAGCGTGTGATGGCTGGTGGAGAGCTGGTCCCGAAGGCCCAGCATCATCTCCGAGCAGTGGGGGAACTGGCGGTGCATCTGATCGAAATAGCGCGCGTAGGCCTCCATGTCGAGCGGACGGCCAGGCCGCATCCCCACCTCCGAAATCTTGGGCACGCCGGTCGCCACAGCCCATTCGTCCTGGTCGCCGAAGATATAGTCGCTGTACTGCATCAGGGCGTTGAGGGTAGCATGGGCGTCGGCGCCTTCGTATTTCCAGAGATTGCGGCGATAATTGATGTCGCAGGTAATCCGAAGTCCGGCCTCGCGGGCAGCCTTGACGGCCTCGAAAGTCGCATCAGCGGCCGACCGGGACACCGCGCAGGTGATGCCGGAGCAATGGAAAAGGCTGCTGCCCCGGAAGATATCTTTCCATGGGAACATGCCGGGCGCCGAGGACCAGAAGGAAGAACCGTTCCGGTCATAGACGACCAGCGACTTCCGGATGTCGGCGGCTTTCTCGAAGTAGTAGGTCCCGAGACGGTCCCCGCCGCGCACGACGTCGGAAACGTCGATCCCGTAATAGCGCAGCTTGCGTAGGCACGCATCGCCTACGCAGTTCTGCGGAATCCGGGACACATAACCCACTTCGTTGCCGAGGATCGACAGGGACACGGCGACATTGGCCTCCGACCCGCCGAACTGGCCCTCCCAGACATCCTGCTGCCCGATCCGGAGAGCTCCCGGCGGCGACCACCGCTGCAGAATCTCCCCAAATGTCACGATTCTCCCCATGGCAGGAAACCCTATTCTTCCGCCACGAGGGCGAACCAGGCATCGGCGGTCTTTATGTCGCCCTTGGACCAGCAGGAGCCGAAACGGTAGCGCAGCGGCTCGCCGGAAGCGATATCCTTGCAGACCAGATGGTGGCTTTCGTCCATGGAAAGAAGCCCGGAAGACTCGGCGCCGGGAACGATGACGGCAACGCCGATCATACCGTCCTCGGGCTCAAGGCTCTGGTCGGAAGCATGCTCCCAGATAGCGACGCGATCCGGGTCGAGGTATTCCTCCTCCACGGTCTCGAGGGCGGCGTGAATGTTTATGCCGGCGGCGATGGTGAGCTTTTCCGCGCCGGTGAAGCAGTAGATGTCCTCCACCTCGCAGAAATAGCTGTCAGGAACCACGGTCACGGTCTTGTCCAGCGAAACCAGGATCCCTTCGGCCGCCATCCACTGCGGATAGTGCAGGGTAAAGACCACCTTCTCGGGCGATTCCTCCACGATATCGAAGGAGCGGTAGTTCGTCGCCGGATAGCACAGGATACCATCGATAAGGGGTGCCGAAGCGCCGCCGCCAAGGGACACGGCCACTTTGTAGCAGTCCTTGCCGCCGTGGTCGTGGTGGTAATACTCAGGATCTTCCATCGCGCCGGCATACCACTCGTCCGCGACGAGTTTGCCGGGCAGTTTGACCCAGATATCAATGCCGGGCGAGGTCGGATTGCCTTCGAGGGCCTTGCCGTAGAAGCGGCCGGCGACGAGGTTATTCTCGAATACGAAATCGTCGGCCCTCTCCGGGACGAAGCGGGCCATGACTTTCTTTTCAGGGGCCTGTTTCGGGCCTGCGCAGGCAAGCGCCAGGGCGAAAAGGGAAAGGAGTAAAAGCTTTTTCATACCACTAGCGGAGGTCTTTGGTGGCGCACCAGTCCATGTCGTTGTAGTCGTCATTTTCGCCGCACATGCCCCAGATGAAGGTATAGTTGCGGGTCGCGCAGGCGGAGTGGATGCTCCACTGCGGGGAGATGACGGCCTGCTCATTGTGCATCCAGATATGGCGCGTCTCCTGCGGCTCGCCCATGAAGTGGCAGACCGCGGCGTCTTCCGGAACCTCGAAATAGAAGTAGACCTCCATGCGGCGGTCGTGGGTGTGGGCCGGCATCGTATTCCAGGTGCTGCCCGGGGCGAGCTCGGTCATGCCCATCTGGAGCTGGCAGCAGGGCACCACTTCCTTGACGAGCAGACGGTTGATCGTGCGCTCGTTGCTCTCCTCGAGGGAGCCGAGGTGCATCACGACCGCATCCTTCTTGCTGACTTTCTTGACGCCGGTCTCGCGGTGGGCCGTCGCGGAGCAGAAATAGTAGTGGGCGGGCTTTTCAGGATCGTCGCTGCAGAAGGTGACGTGGCGGTTGCCGCGGCCGATATAGAGGGCCTCCTTATAATCGAGGTGATAGCTCTCCTCCCCCACGATGACGGTGCCGGCGCCGCCGACATTGATGATGCCCATCTCGCGGCGCTGGGTGAAATAATCGCTGCGGAGAATCTCCGGAGGGGTCAGCAGAAGCTGCTCCTTTACGGGGACGGCGCCGCCGGCGATGATGCGGTCGAACATCGAATAGACCATGTTGATCTCGTCGGGGGCCATGACCTTCTCGACGAGGTACTCTTCCCGGATACGGGCGGTATCATAATGCTTCGCGTCGACGTTGCTGGACGCCTGACGGACTGTACAATGTATCTTTGACATATTATGAATTATTTTAGATTTCTCGACTCGCTACGCTCGCTCGAAATGACAAAGGCATACTGTCATTTCGACCAAGGCCGAAGGACGCGTGGAGAAATCTGTTATTTCGGTTGTTTACCAATATAGGCGAGGATGCCGCCGTCGACATAGAGAATGTGGCCGTTGACGGCGTCGGAGGCGTGGGACGCAAGGAACACGGCGGGACCGCCGAGCTCACTCGGATCCAGCCAGCGGCCGGCCGGGGTCTTGGCGCAGATGAAGCTGTCGAAGGGATGGCGGCTGCCGTCGGGCTGGCGCTCGCGCAGCGGGGCGGTCTGGGGCGTAGCGATGTAGCCGGGGCCGATGCCGTTGCACTGGATATTGTACTCACCGTACTCGGAGCAGATGTTGCGGGTCAGCATCTTGAGACCACCCTTGGCCGCAGCATAGGCGGAGACCGTCTCGCGGCCGAGCTCACTCATCATCGAGCAGATGTTGATGATCTTGCCCTCGCGGCGCTCCATCATCTCGGGAAGGACGGCGCTCGAAACGATAAACGGAGCCACCAGGTCGACGTCGATCACCTGCTGGAACTCTTTGCGCTCCATCTCGTGCATCGGGATGCGCTTGATGATGCCGGCATTGTTGACGAGGATGTCGATCTGGCCGACCTCCTTGTGGATGGTCTCCACCAGCGCCTTGACGGCGACCTCGTCGGTCACGTCGCAGACATAGCCCTTGACGTTGGTGATGCCCGCCTCCTTGTAATTGTCAAGCCCCCGCTGGAGGGCCGCCTCGTTGATGTCGTTGAAGATGATGTTCTTGATGCCGGCGGCTACGAAAGCCTTGGCGATGTTGAAACCGATACCGTAGCTGGCGCCGGTAATCCAGGCATTCTTGCCTTCGAGAGAAAAAATGTTTGCCATGGTTGAATCATTTTACGCACAAATATACATTTTTTTTCTCGTGGTATCAAACACCCTTAAAAATGTGTCCGGATGACAAGGGTTTCTTCCCTGAGGCCGGGCGAACTGGCGCGAAGGTAGATTTTCCCGGCCGCATCGGCGGAGGAGCGGACAATGGCGGTGAGTTTCCCGTTGAAGGCGTGCATGGACGGGATGTGGAAAAGCTCCACGCAGGTAGGATCGCCGTTCGCGCAGGCGCGGAAAGAGCCGGGGCCGGTGACGTCGAAATCGACCAGGTTGTCGGCCTCCGGGCAGAGGTTGCCCTCGGCATCGACGATGCTGACCGTCACATAGGCCAGGTCTTCGCCGTCGGCAAAGAGCCTCCGGCCGTCATATTCGAGTCGGATGCCCGCAGGCGCTCCGGCAGTGCGGACAAAGGCGGTGTCGACGGGCTGCCCGGCCGCATCCAGCGACACGGCCATCAGTTCCCCTTTCTCATAGGCCACGTCCCAGCGAAGGCGGTAGCGGGCCTCGACGTTTTCCTCCCTGTCGCCGGTGGTCTTTTTAGATTCGTTCGCTCCGCTCGGAATGACACGACCGTCATTCCACGGCTTGACCGGCGCCTGCGGCAATAAACCGTCATTCCACGGCTTGACCGTGGAATCTCCCGGCACCCCTGCTTTCCTCTTCACCCCCAGGCTCTTCCCGTTGAGGAAAAGCTCCGCCGCGGGAGCATCGGTATAGACATAGACCGGGATCGTCTGTCCCTCCTCCCAGTTCCAATGCGGCAGCATATGAAGGGTGTGCGCGGCGGTGTTCCAGACGCTGCGGAAGAGGTAATAACGATCCTTCGGGATCGAAGCCAGATCGACGATCCCGAACATGGAACTGTGGTTCGGATAGGAGTCTTCCTCATAGGGGGTAGGCTCGCCGAGATAGTCCCAGCCCGTCCAGACGAACTGCCCGATCGCCCAGGGATAATCCGCATGCATGGCGATGTCGCAGTCAGGGGTATTGGACCATTTAGTAGACTCCAGGTCATAGGAGGAGCACTGCTGGTCCGGGCTCAGGACCATGTCGCGCTGCTTGACGGCCGGAAGATGATAAACCCCGCGGGAGCTCAGCGTAGAGCCGCTTTCGGCACCAAGAATCAGATAGTCCCCTATCGACTTCCTCAGCTCCAGGAATTTCCAGGGATGGTAATTGATGCCAAGGAGGTCGAAGGCATCCCGCCATTCCTTCTTGAAAAAGCGGTGCCACATATGCATGCCCACCGTCACAGGACGGGTCGGGTCTTCCCGGTGGCAGATTTCGGTGAGGTATTTCGCTTCGGCCAGGCCCTCGTTCGGGTCATCCTTGACGCGGCAGACTTCATTGCCCGTGCTCCAGAGAATCACGCTGGGACTATTGCGGAAAGCCCGGATCATCCCGGTGAGGTCCTTATCCGCCCACTCGTCAAAGAAATTATGGTAGCCGTTTTCGCATTTGGCACTCTTCCACTCGTCGAAGGCCTCGACCATCATCATCAGGCCCATCTCGTCGCAGAGGCGGACCAGTTCCGGCGCCGGCTGGTTGTGGGAAGTGCGAATGGCGTTGCAGCCCATGTCCTTCAGGGTTTCGAGCTGATGGCGAAGCGCCGGCACGCTCACGGCAGCGCCCAGCGGGCCCTGGTCGTGGTGCAGACAGACGCCCTTGAACTCGGACGGCTCCCCGTTCAGGTAAAAACCTTTCCCGTCGATGAATTCCGCCTTGCGTATGCCGAAAACCGTTTCGTATTCATCCGCCAGGCGCCCGTCGGCATAGATCGAAGTGATCGCCTTATACAGATTCGGCTCCTCCGGAGACCACAGCCGCGGGTTTGCGATTGTTATCTTGTCATTCCACGGCTTGACCGGCGCCTGCGGCAATAAACCATCATTCCACGGCTTGACCGGCGCCTGCGGCAATAAACCGTCATTCCACGGCTTGACCGTGGAATCTCCCACCACCTTCCCTTCCGGATCCACAATCACCGTCCGGACCTCGACTCTCTGCCCCTCTCCCCCTTCAACGGTCGTCTCAATATGAACGATAGCCTGCTCCGCCGACACCTCCGGCGTCGTTATATATGTGCCCCAGACGGGGACATGGACGGGGTCGGTAAGAATCAGATGGACATTGCGATAGAGACCGGCCCCGGGATACCAGCGCGAACTGGCCGGCAGGTTTTCCAGGCGGACTGCCAGGGAGTTGACCGCACCGGGAACGACAGCATCGCTGATATCAATGGGAACGGCGCTGTAGCCATTCGGCCAGGAATAGAGCTCCTTTCCGTTCACGAATACGGTAGCGTGGCTCATGGCTCCGTCGAAGAGAAGCGTTGCCTTTTTGCCTTCGGGGACATAGAATGTAGTTCTGTACCAGCCGATTCCCTCCCAGGGGAGAGCGCCGGTCCTTCCGGGATTGTTCACCCACCCTTCAGAGCCATTCCATAGCTCACTGTTTTCCGCGAAAGGTCCAGTTATGGCCCAGTCGTGCGGCACGCGAACGCCCTCCCAGGCGGAATCGTCGTAGGCCGACGCGGCCGCACCTTCCGCCTCACCGCGGTGGAACTTCCAGTCTGTCAGCAGGATCTCCCGCCGGGGGGAAGTATGCTCCGCGAGATGCGTCACGCGAAGAGATTTCTCGACTTCGCCTTCGGCTCCGCTCGAAATGACAGAACAAGTCACCTCCTTCACCTCTCCCGGCATCAGATTGAAACTGTTATCCGAGAAGCGCTTCACCCCGGGGGCGGAGAGCCAAACGAAGTAGGCGGGCTTATCGGTCGTCAGGGAAACGACCCACTTCCCATCGCGCTGGAAGGTCTCTGCGCTCACATGGGCGTCCGGCACGTCTTTGAGGTCCGGGAAGGCCGATGGCTGGAGCGGAGCATCGGACGCGAAGATGCGTTTGAGGTGATAATGGGCCGGCTTCCAGGTGCCGTCATACTCGAGCGTAGACCAGGACGGCCCGGCCCAGATGTCGTTAAGCTGCCAGACGAGGATGCCGTTACACTCCGGCAAGCTGCGCCACCAGGAGGCGGCCGTCTCCAGACCGATCGCCTGCTCGAGCTGCGAGAGGTAGACCAGATTTCTCAACTCAGCCCTCTGGGCTTCGCTCGAAATGACAAGGGTGTCGTCGTTTCGACCCCCGGGCAGCTCCATCCTGTCATTTCGACTGAGCGAAGCGAATGGAGAAATCTTTGGATTGAAAAGAATCCCGATCCGCCGGAGCATATTCTCGTACCCGCCCTTTTCGCGCATGCGGGCCTTCTGCTCCTCCATCGTCGGAAGCAGCCCCGAGAAACAGGAATGGCCGAATTCGGACATAAACTTCGGCCGATACTGATAATACTCCGACAGCGGCCGGGCATTCTTGGACACGGCCCAGAGGTGCATATCTCCCTTCGAATCGTCGTTCCATCCGTTGGTGTCCAGATCACCGGGGCCGCCGCTGGGCGATGTAGGCCAGTAGAGCCGCTCCGGATCGAGCTCTGCCACCAGACGGCCACGAAGAGAGACCAGTGTCTCATATTCGGAACGATACAGCTCCGGATTCTGCTTCCAGATCCGTTTGTTATAGTTGTCAATCCCCTCGTTGTCGCCGCACCAGAGGGCAATCGAAGGATGGCTCTGGAGGCGCTTGATCTGATGCGTGATCTCTTCTCGCACCTCGCCCAGGAATTCCGGGGTCGCCGGATACATCGCACAGGCGAACATGAAGTCGTGCCAGACCAGCAGCCCCAGCGAGTCGCAGCACTGATAGAAAGCATCCTTTTCGAACTTGCCGCCGCCCCAGAGGCGGATCATATTCATATTCGCATCCCGGGCCGAGGTCAGAAGGTCCCGATAGCGCTCCGGCGTTTCGAGCGCCGGATCCGTCTCGCAGGGGATCCAGTTGGCTCCGAGCGCCTTGACCGGTACGCCGTTGACCCGGAAGGCGAGGTTCTCCCCTACCTCGATGGTGCGAAGGCCGATCTTTTTCGAGAGCGTCTGCCCGTCGGCACTGACGCTGATATCATAGAGCGGCTGCTCCCCCATCCCTGCGGGCCACCAGAGACGCGGCTTCCGGATGACAAAGCTCTGCGTCAGCGTATTGACCCCAGGAGCGAGCGACACCTTCTTCCGCGCCACTTTGTCGCCGCAGCGGAATTCGACGAGGGTCCTGCCGCCTTCCGGCGAAAACAACTCCGCCGTAAGCGTCACGGTGCAGCGCCCCGCCCGGGAATGATCCTGCGTGCTGCGGAGATAATCCACCCGGGCCACATTAACCGGAATCAGCTCCAGAGGGCCGTCAAAGCCCGTAAACATACATTTCGGGCCCCAGTCCCAGCCGCCGTGATAAGCAGGCTTCCGGATCAGGTTGATATGCGGCACAAAGCCCACTCCGCTCATAGGGACAGGATGATCCAGCGCCTCGCTGAGCTGCCCGGAAACGGCCTCGGCATCCTGGAAAACCCCCTCCAGATGATTCTCACCCTCGTGCAGCAGCGGCTTTACATCCCACGCCCAGCGGCGGAAGCGGTTGCTCGTCGAACCCACATAATATCCGTTGATGCAGATGTCGCAGAACGTGTCCACATCCTCCGCCCGAAGATACACGGCTTTCGCGGAGAGCATCTCTTCCGAAGCGTTCAGCGTTTTGGATACCGTAACCTGCGCCGATGCCATCCCGGCACCGACCAGCATCAACACACAAAGGGCAAGCGTCTTTTTCATACTCTTATTCTTCCCAGTCGGCGGGGTTGATGGGCCAGTCGTCGGTGCGGAAGGGACCGGCGGGGATGCCGAAGTTGTTGTAGAGGCCGCCGACGGTCCAGTTGCGCCAGCAGTAGCGGATGGCGACCGGCTCGGAGACCTCATCGCTCCAGACTACCACCATGCGTTTGTTCTTGTCGTCACGCACAGCTTTGGCGGGAACGAACTTGTGGTCGGGACCGGCAATCTCGAAACCGGGGATTTCGACCCTCATCGGAGAAAGTCCGAGCTTGCCGACCTCCATCAGCACAAAGCCCTTGCCTTCGCGGAACTCCACACTCTTGTATTTGGGCGCGACAGCTTCGATGGCATCCATGCCGTAATCGTTCTGCAGAGCCAGCCAAGCCAGACGCTGGCCGACCTCCTGCTTGCGGCAGGGATGGATGGTGCCATATTCTCCAATGTCCACGGTGGTCACGTAACCTGCATGTTCCATACCCTCAACGGACTTCTGCTGCGCCTCGCAGAAATAGCCACTGCGCGTCTTGCGGGGATTATTATAGGGATAGGGAGCGATCTGGACGCAGTAAAAGGGCGCTTCCGGCACCTGGAAATCTTCCCGCATCATCTTTACATAGGAACGCTGGAGCAGGATGTATTCTTCGGCGCGGCCGCGGTTGGTTTCACCCTGATACCAGATGATCCCCTTGAACGTGAAAGGCACGAGCGGCGCCACCTGCCCGTTGTAGAGAAGGCACGGATCCTTATGTGCGCTATTGACGGGATGCAAACCATCCAGATGCCCCAAATCGATCCCGGGATAATCCTTCTCGAACACCTCACGCCTGATCCAGGCCTCGATGCTGCTGCCGCCCCAGGAACTCACGATGATGCCGACGGGCACATCCAGCGCATTCTGGAGGGCATCCGCGAAGAAGTAGGCGGTCGCGCTGGTCTCTGCAACGACGTTGGGCGTATGTTTATTCCAGCTTCCCGCACAGCTGTCCTGAACGGTCTCGGAAGATCGCCTTTCGATGTTGCAGATACGAATGGGACGGGATGCCTTGGCGCTAACGATATACTGGGTGCCGTTCCGGGCCGGTTGAGAGGGATATCCCTTCATCGGCATCTCCATATTCGACTGGCCGGATGCGAACCATACCTCGCCTATCATGACATCGTGAAGGACCGTCTTGTCGCCGTCGGAGATCGTAATCTCATACGGCCCGCCGGCCTCCGGCGTCTGCACGCGGACCAGCCAGCGCCCGGTCTGCGAATCGGCGACCGTGCTGACTGTTTTCCGGTTCCAGGAGGTCTTGACGGTAACTTTTTTCCCGGGTTCCGCCTTACCGAAGATGGCAGCAGAGGTTTGCTGCTGAAGGACCATGTTGTCGCCGATCACCGGCGGCAGGACGACTTTTGCGAACAGGCTTCCGCAAACAAGCAGGAGCGTCAGAAGGAGAGCTGTCTTTTTCATAGTCACAAATATAATAAAAAAACAACCAACTCGGCCATGAAAACTGCAGCGTTTTCGGTTAGGTGAGCGAGGGGTTAGTTCGCGGAAGAATACCCCTGGAGGATAGGGAGGACGACGCCTTCCATGATGGTGTAGGCGTCCTTGTTGGGGTGGGTGCCGTCGGAGGAGTAGGCGGAGGGAAGGCCGCCGCTGCCGTCGACCAGGGCGGAGTGATAGTCGGCATAGCCGTATCCCTTCTCGTCGGCAAGGGCCTTGATGAGCTTGTTGAGCTCGACGATGGTCGTCTCCGGATGGGAAACTGCCGAAGACCAGGAGAAACCCCTGCTCGGGGTGACGGAAGTCAGCACCACGCGGATTCCATAGGCCTCGGCCTCCGCCGCCATGGCAGCAATATTGTCGCGAATCTCCTCATTGGACACATACCGACCATCGTTCTGCGCGATGTCGTTGGTGCCGCCGGAGATGACCACCTGCCAGGGATGCTTGTCGATCACGGAGAGCTTGAAGAGCTTCTTCAGGTAGTCCGTGGTCTTCCCGGAATAGCCCATGCAAAGAAAATTGTGATCATTGAAGAACTCCGGATGGCCCCTGTCCTCCCTCACCCAATTGGCGGTGATGGAATCCCCAATGAAGACAGCCTCGTACTTATAGCCCTCTTCATCCTTCGCCGGGGTATCCCCTTTGCCGCATGCACAAAAGAGTGCGATGCAGCAAAAAACAGATAAGTATCTTCTCAGAATCGTTATCATAAGTTTTTATAACGATTCAAAGCTTCGAGGAAATAGTAGTCGGCGTACGGTAGAGGCACATCAATCTCGCTGCCGCCGGGGAGGTTGCCCACGCTGTGGCGGAGCAGGTAGTCTCCATTGGCCCCCACCGGAGCGAGGTATTCAGAAGAAGCGAGCGTCCGGATCTGCTTTTCCGCCATGGCCTTTGCTTCTGCGGAGAGTGCCGGATCCTGCGTCAGAGTACTCATCTCGATGAAAGCAGAGCACATAATGGCACCAGCCGAAGCGTCCTTATAGGTATTCGGCACATCGGGATCATCGAAATCCCAATACGGCACGCCGTCATAAGGCAAGCGGCGAAGTAACATCCGGGCGATCTGCTCTGCCTGATCAAGAAATTCGGAGCGTCCCGTTTCCCGGAACATCATGGTATAGCCATACAGGGCCCAGGCCTGACCGCGCGCCCAGGCGCTGTCGTCAGCATAGCCCTGGACCGTTACGCGGCGAAGCACCGCCCCCGTCTCCGGATCATAATCCAGCATATGCCAGCAAGAAGCATCCGGGCGGAAATGATTGCGAAGCGTCGTCTCCGCATGGGTGATGGCGATCTCCTGCATGGAGTCGCAGCCAAATAGCTTCGCGGCATACTCGAGCAGTTCCAGATTCATCATATTGTCGATGATGACCGGATACTTTCCCCGCTCGCCGGAAGCCCAGCTCAAAGTAGCACCGACCGTGGGATTGAACCGGCCGGCAAGAGCTTCTGCCCCCTCCCGGATCAGCGGGAGATACTGCTCCTCGCCCGTAATCCGATAGGCATTTCCATAGCTGCAATTGACCTGGAAGCCGATATCATGGTTCATGGGGAAACTCAGCACCGTTGCCAACTTGGCCGTTTCCTTGCGAGCGAGCGCGAGCACTTCCCCGTCGCCCGTCATTTCGTAAAGCAGCCACAGCGAACCCGGGAAAAAGCCGCTGGTCCATGAGCCGACCGGACTGTCCTTGGGACTACCGTCCGGAAGCAGGGTGCGGGGCGTTTTATCCGCGGCAAGGCGCTCTGAGAGCAGGGTCAACTGTTCCTTGGCCCGGGAAAGCACGCGGGCGGTCAGATCGGAAATGGATTCCTCTGCCGGAGGTACGAGCTTGATGACAATTTTTCCCTTTTTCTGCAGCTTAGATGCCGTCAGGGAGATCCGATACAGGCCGTCGCCCCACTTGGTGGAGAACCCAAGACCTGTGAGAGGTTTCTTTTCGACGGAAGCGATGAGCTGCTTCGGATCGTAGCAGAGCGTCACGCCTCCCGAGATTTCGATCTGTCCCTTCTCCCGAAGGAGCGGTTCCCCGCTCACCAGGAAGTGAAGGACAGCGGGTTCCCGCGCCTCAGAGAGCGAGAACCGATGCGATATCGCCATCGCCCCGTCCTTTTGGAGCTGATAGCTGATGCGCCAGGATTTGACCCCGGCTGCTGCCGGATAGGCCCCGGCAATGTCTGTCGAATAAGTACGGCATTTCTCGCTGGCGCTGCTGCCGATTGCCCTGTACTGAGCGCCGAAAGCCTCGTCGCAGCCATTGATCACCGGAAGATTGTGCCAACCGCTCTGGACGAACCAGTTGCCCTGGCGCCCTTCGCCGAAAGTGTCCTTGGTGTAAGTGCCTACGCCGGCATCCACCAGGATCGGCTTCTGGTCATAGAAGTAGATACAGGTGCCGACATCGTTGTGGTTGTGCCGCTCGTTGTTATGACCGCCTTTGGCAGCCAGGAATCCCTTTCCCGACCGCATGAAGCAAATGTCGGTATCGGGATAGTAAACAAAGGGATTGGGGCGGAAGTCCGGAGCGGGGAGCGCCTTCATCTGACGCGTGGCGGAGATGGCTTCCAGGCCCTGATAGAAGAGCGTCCAGTCGACATTCTCCGGATTGCTTCCGAAATGATGATAGCTTGTGACGGCGAAATCCATCATCAGTGTATCTCTGAACGCTTTCCCATAGCGGTATATCGAGTAGGTTATGGGCCTCCGGGAAGGCTTTCCGTCGGCAAAGTTCACCTGCCAGCAGTCGCCGATATCGGCATTGACAATGAACTCGCCCATAGCCTTGAAGAAAGGTTCGTCCCACAAGGAGATGGCACCGCCGGTGATGCGCTCCAGATTCTGGAGATAATCCATAAGGTAGCACACTGATTTGTACCAGTAGGTCGTACCTTCGTCGCAGGCGCCGTCGGCAGGGAGGGAATTCAGCCACAGGTCGACGGAACGGATCGATTTCTCCACGGCCTTCGCAAGCGTCTCCCTGTCGTTTTCCAGGAGCATAAAGCACAGAAGGGCATTCTGGCAGCACCAGGGCGTCCAGTTGTTCAGCGTCTTTCCAGGCCTTGGTACAAAACCCATCCACCAGAAATCATCCCGCTCCAGGTAAGGAGAGAGCTCCCGCTGCTGCAATTCATCCCGTAGGCGAACCGTCAGGGCCGGGTCTAGCCGCTCACCCAGAAAATAATAGATCCAGGAAAGCATCTGGGAGATGTTCCCGGAATAAAGGTCAATGATATACTCATCGGGGCTCGGTAGCGGGCTCTGGCTCTTCTGGTACTTGGCCAGATGTGCCGACAAGACCCAGGACGGGGCGTTGCAGAACCATTCCACGCCGAGGGCGATATCCGGAAGGAATCGCCCCTTCCCCTCGGCGAGTTCGGCGACGAACATCTGGCTGAGGGCATCGGTATTGGCTTCCTGCTTGTCCTCCATGACGGCACGGTCTCCATAACGGTCATAGGCGAGGTAATCGTCGTCCGTAATGGTTATCCATTCGAAGCCAAGACTCTTCTCCCCTTTCGCGATGAGGATGCCGCTGTATTCGCCGAGGAAAGCGTTCCAGCCAGCCCTGTCGGCGTAAGACGGATAAGGCACCCATCCCTGGTGCATGACCAGGGATGAGGCGATATCCACGTTTTGCGAGGCCTGCTGAAGGAGATCTCTCGACTCCGCTCGAGATGACAAAGATTCCTTTGCTTCGCTCGGAATGACAGAGGGGGCGCCCGGAATGACGGGGTTGTCATTTCGACCGAGCGTAGCGAGCGGAGAAATCTCCAGCACGCAAACCAGGCCCGCGATGAGTAAACGCTTGAGCATTAAATGGTCTCTTCGTTTTCGATCAGCCAGTTCTCCGTATTATCCGTGCTGTTGAACGACGCACAGACCACCTTGCCCAAATTCAAGGCCATTACGGTACAAGAGGGTGTAATATATGTTCTATTCTCTTTCATAACCATACAGTTTTAGGAAATGTGGGCAATGACAGGATAGTGATCAGACAGGAAAGTCTCTCCATTGGTGGTGTATCCGCCGTAATTACGGATGGCAGAAGTCAGAGTAACATAAGAATCCACAGAGATGGACTTGCTTACCCAGATGTGATCCACCTTGTTGCGTCCGGTGTCGCTGGTGTCACCGAAGGCATTGAAAGTGTATAGATTCTGGTTCTCTTCGCTGACAATCGAGGCTGCTGAATACCGGGTATTCTTCATCCAGGTTTTGATGTTGTCCCAGCAAGAATTTCCAATTACGCAGTTAAAGTCACCCATCAGGATAACCGGATAGTCGTTGGTATTCAGCGCGGCGATCCGACTTTCGACCAATGCAGTTGATTTGGACCAACCACTGTTCGAGTCGTTCATCGGGAAATGGGTCGTCACGTAAAAGAAATAACGGCCGGTCGCCTTTTCCCTGACAGTGGCATAGAGGGCTGTCCTTTCGTAGCCGTCCCAGCTGTTGCCTTCGCTGCCATAACTGTCGCGAAGCCAGAAGTGACCGATGTCGCTGAGTTCCACCGTGCTGGTCTTGTAAAGAATAGCATTGGTCTTGTCGCTGTAGCGGTAACCCGTATAGGCGGAGAGGTGATCCTTGAGATAATCCCAGGGATGATCCTCGTTCATATGGTCCCACATGTCCAGGTCCTTGACTTCCTGAAGGCCGATGATGTCCGGACTTTCGCCGTTAATCATCGACACGATGGGGCTTTTGCGGCTGCTCCAGTTGCTGCCCTCACGAATGTTGAAGCTCATCAGCGTCAGGTTCGCAGCCGGTGTAGGAGCGGGGGTTTCGCTGGCGACATAAATTGTCACTGTGCCGGATGTGGAACCAATAGCGTAATCCTCAACATTACCGGCGTGAATCGTCAGCGGCTCGCTCATGGCGTTATCATAATCATAGCCCCAGCGATGGATGGTACCGGTAACCAGAATCGGAGTCTCAGATGTACCGAACACTTTTTCATTATTGCCGCCAATCCAACCGATGACCATACCCACCTTCATCGAAGAAGTAGAAACAATATTGCCGGAATAATGGCAACGCTGTGAATCTGTTGAATAGGGAACAAGGCTCGGATAGCTTCCGGTTGCGCCGGTACTAAAGTAGCCGATAAGACCGCCGACAGATACTACGCTGCGGTCCGTATTCCATATATTCTCTGCCGTAATATCAGCCTCGCAATAGGAAGTGCGGATGTGCTGATACTGAGAGTTACCGTCTGCAAAACCAAGCAGGCCGCCCACAAAGCCCTTCTTGCATCTTACGTTGATAGGAGCAGTATCGTATACCCTGCACCCACGCATGGATCCTGAAGATCCGGTGATGCCGCCAACGGTAATATGGCTGTTTCCGGTAACGGTAATGGGACCGCGATTGGTGCTGAAGGTAACTTTTGCATTGGAGAGGCCGTAACCTTGTTTTCCGATGATACCTCCGACAGCAGACATATTTCTTGTTGTATCATCCCAAGAGCCGTCGTAGTTGACGTTTATGGCACCCCTGTTGGAGCAAGAATTAATGCTGAGCCCTTCCCAGGTCAGGCCGGCGATTCCTCCGACCTTGAGCAGGCAGGGGCGTCTCGACCAATAATCGTTATTTGCAGGACAGATGGCGATAGCCGTGATGGTCGCATAGTTGACGCAGCTTTCCATGGATCCGTTACTCTGGCCGCAGATTCCCGCCACATTCAGGCATCCGGTCTTGTCGACCTTCGGGAGTGCGTCCATATGACCGTGATTCAAAGTAATAGCACCTGCGGCAAGATTCTCACAGTGATTATAACTGCTCTTGACATCTGTAGTTTTCTCATGATCCAATGCCCTTCCGCAAATACCGGCTACGCTGATGTTGCCGTCAGTATCGGTAGTTTCACCGCTTATGAATGACCACTGGTGGGAATAGCCATCACCGTACTGGGCATAGAGGGATATAGGACCGCTGTTGGTGCAGTAATCGAAGGTAGACTTCCTTGTCCAGCCAACGATACCGGCCATGGCAACCGCCCAGTGGGTATATGCCGTAGCATCGATAGTAACAGCACCACTGTTGGAGCAATGATCAAACGTACTGCCGCTAGCGTTATTGGATGCACCGATCAGACCACCAAGGGCAATGTTGTTGGTGATGTTCTCGGTGGCAGTAATAGTAATGCTTGCTGCGTTATTAACATTCGTGTAGGTTCCGCCGTTGTCAAGGGCCGCAAGAGCACCGAACTCCGTAACTGTTTGGGCAGGAGTGAATACGCCTTCCAGTGTAAGGTTGCTCACTGAGCCGCTGATTTCGGCGAACAGAGGCACGCTGGAAGTGATATGGCTGATGACATGGTCGTTACCGTTCAGCGTACCGCCGAAACCGGAGGCGCTTGTGATCGTGTAACCGGTCATATCAAGGTCAGCAGTGATATTGTAAGTACCCGTATCGCTGGAAGAGGTGCCAGCCAGGAACTGAGCGAATTCGCGCGGCGAGTCGATGCTGGTGTCATAACCCGTCGTAGGCGTCCAGTTAGCACTGGCAAGGTCGAGATTGAGAGGCTTGAGGCCGGCACGCTGATACTCACGCGTGGAGCCGGAAACGTAGGTGTAGTCTCCGTTACTCGTGCGGATAACATAGGTTCCACCATAAGTTCCGGGAGCGACTACAATATAGAAGACGCCGCCATTCGCTTTGCTGGAACCGACGGTAACAGGATTGGAACCGTCAGCGGACACGACCACATCCGTGGCAGTATAACCGCTGATTGCAGCAGGATTGTTGGCATTAACGCTGGTAAGATCGTAGGTAAATGTACCTGCGCAGGCCGCACCTGCCTGGAAAGTCACGTTCTCAATCTTTTCTCCAGCAGAGAAGCCGCTGCTCTTGTAAATGTTCAGTTTGATGACCGAGCCCAGGTTCAGGAACTGCAGCGTGCCGACTTCGGTATCGGTGTACTTTTCGACATCACCCGTCAGTTCAAAAGGCAGGGATACCATCGGCATGGCAGATGCAGAGCCAGAAACCTGATTTCGAGGGATTTCCAAAGTCACAGCATTAGCCGGGTTGCTGTTATTGACAGAGTTGAACGGCGCATAGGCATAAACCATGTCACCGGCCGAAAGGGCTACAGTGCTCCGGATGGTCATGGTAACATCGTCTCCGTTAACCTCGACCGCCGTGTACTTGTTCACTGAAGTACTTGCATAAGCGGCTATCAGATCTCCATTTTCCCAGGCGATATGGTCAGTGCCGAAGGTGGACTTCGTCTCATCCGAAGACAATCTGAAGGTGTAGGAGAAATCTCCCTCGGGAGCTATCACTTCCTCCTCCTCGGGAGGCGTGGGCTCCTCATAGAACTCCTCTTTCTGCGTACAGGCGATCAGCGCCCCAGCAAAAAGGCATGTGACAAACAAGAATTTTGATTTCATAATATTTTGATTAATAAATTGATATAGCCTTATTCTGATGCACCGGCGCACTGTACATAGATGGTCACATCGACCGTTCCTTTGATGACGCCAATGGCAAGGTTCCCGGTAGCAGCATAATTGTCTCCGTTATAATGTTCTCCAGAGAAAACATTCTCGGGAGTGATAGTCGTTTTCTCCAGTTCCTCACGCTCAAGGGTGCCGGAAAGCTGGATCGGATACGCTTCGCTACCATATACCTGGGTCTTTCCATCGATATTGAGCCAGCCGATGGCCATACCGGTCTTGAACTGCCCGGGTGTGGATATGTTACCGGAATAACGGCAGGGGCCTTCCCCATCCACCCCGATCAAAGAGCCATCGCATTGCCCAATCTGATAGAAACCCACAAGACCACCGGTTGCAAGGTTGTACCGGCTGGTTTCTATGGTTCGGGCAGTAATATCAGCTTCGCACCAGGAACTCTTGATAAACTGCTGTGATACACCTCCGTCGGCAAAACCGAGAAGGCCACCCACATATGCCTTTCTGACATAGACGTCGATCGTCGCCGTATTATAGACCTTATTTCCTCTCTGGTAGCCCTGCGCGCCGACAATGCCGCCCACAGTCAGCGACCCGTTTCCTGTCACGGTAATCGGACCGTGGTTCGCACAGTAATACATTTTGCCGGTACTGGATCCATACGCATGACCGCCACAAATACCACCCACGGCCGACATATATCTGGCTTTCTTTTCCCAGCTTCCGTCGTACGTCACATTGATGGGAGCCCGGTTGGAACAGGATGTAATGGCAAGTCCGATATAGGTTTTTCCGACAAGACCGCCCACATGGACCAAACAGTTCTGTCTTTCCGGATGGCTGTTGTTGCTGGAAACGGCCGATACCGTAATAGGAGCACGGTTATGGCAGGATTCCATGGTACCATTCCCCTGGCCGCAGATTCCCGCGACGTTGATACATCCATAATCGGCATCAGAATTCGCCAATGCATTAATGGCAGAGTGCTTCACGGTAATCTCACCGCCCTGGAGGTTCTCACACTTGGAGAAAGTGCTTTCGTAATCGGTATCTCTGATATCCCAGGCCTTACCGACGATACCTCCCACGCAAATGTTGCCGTCAGGGTCGGTGGTAAAACCTTCGACATAGGACCAGTTATGGAAGGGATCTCCGTACTGGGCAAACAACGAAATCTTTCCGGAATTCGTACAGGCCTCGAATTTTGACTGCCTGGTATAGCCGATGATACCGCCCATGGCGACCGACCAGTGTGAATAATTGGTGGCGTCCAATGTGATAGTGCCACTGTTGGAACAGGCGTTGAAACTGCTCACGGCTTCCGAATTGGATACGCCCACAAGTCCACCTATCACAAGGTTTTCTTCAATGTTGGCTGTGGCCGTGTATGTAACGCTGGCTGCCGTACTGACGGATATATAAGACCCGCCATTATCTACCGCCACGAGGGCGCCGAATTCAGGAGTCGAAGGGGTAAACACGCAGGATTCGTCGAGAATCAGGTTTTTGATGACGCCGCTGTTCTCGGCAAACAGAGGAACGGAGCTGACCAGATTCTTGATGGCAAAGCCCTGACCCTCAAGCGTTCCGGCAAAACCGCTGGCCGGGGTAATCGTAAGACCCTGCATATCGATATCGCCCGCCAAAGCGGCAACATCGGTGTATCCGCTGTTGATGCTGCCAAGCCAGGAAACCAGCTGGGCGCCGTCCGAAATCAAGGTGGCCGGCGCTTCCGTGGTGGCGATGGTCGCCGGATCGGAATAGGACATACTATAGCCTTCCGCGATAGCACCAACACGCACGTCGTATGACACACCGCTCTGCAGGTTGGCAATCCTGTGAAGCTCGGCAATGTCTGCAGCGGCTACGGTAAAGTCGTCCGTGTAGTCGCTGGAAGCCGTAATCTTGTGCTGAACCTGATACGAAGTAGCGCCTTCGACCGGTTCCCATTCAACGTCGATAAATGTAATGCCGGCACGCAAAGAAACCGTTGTCTTGGGCAACAGATTGAATACGCCCACGGAAACCACGTTGGAATAGGGGCTTTCTGCTTCGCCACAAGTGGCCTTGACACGGAATTCGTATGTATTTCCGTACTCGAGCCCCGTCACGCGATACGGGCTGTACGAGGCGGAACCTGCCACGGCAAATTCCGCGGCATCAGCCTTCTTGTACTCCACTTTGTATCCGGTAGCACTCGTTACCGTCTGCCAGGAGACGATCACCGCATTGCCCTCGGCAAGAGCAGCGATCACAGGTGCCTTCAGATCCACTGTCTCGGACTCAGGTTCGTCCTTCTTACAACCGGAGAAGAAGGAGATCATCAGGCACGCGCCTAAAAGAATAGAAGATAAACGCTTCATACCATGAAAGAGTTTTTAATAGTCAGGGTTGTTCGGAAGAAGATTCTCGTTCATCGTAATGTCGACCGTAGCGATAGGTTCCAGGTACATTTTGTCGTCCCAGACGCGGCCGGTCAGGGCATACTGAAGGACTTTACCTCCGGGGACAGCCAGATACTTAAGCGGGCTGTTAATGGCTACGGCGATGTCGCCGACACCGGCAGGGGCGCCCTTATCGACAAAACAAACGTCGTTGATGCCGTCGCCGTTCATATCCAGCGGCGTATCCACGGCCGGGATAAAGATTCCGGTCCACTGGGCATTGGCCCAGAGGCTGCCGCAGGCCCAGCGTTTTAGGTCATAACGCCGGAATCCTTCAAGGCACAGTTCGCAGGTACGTTCCCGGCGAATCTCAAGGATGACCGGATTGGTAATATTGGGATAGAAAGTATTCTTCAGATAATTGTCCACGGCTGTGGGCTTCGTGTCCAGACTGCCGCCAGTGATGCCGGCCCTGCGACGGAGGGCGCCAATGGTGTTCTTCCAGTCCTCGTCAGTGAGGGTACCGAGTTCCGCTTTGGCTTCGGCATAATTCAGGAGAACTTCTGCAAAACGCATCACTGGGATATCATTGCCGTTGCCGCCATAAACATTGCAGGCCACGTCATCCTCCGTAAACTTCGTAATATGGTATCCGGTGAGGGAGTAGGTATAATCGGCCGTCATGGGCACGAATACGCCGTTGGCGTCTTTGCAGGTATAATCATAGGCCCTGATGGTCTGGTTAAGACGGAGGTCCCTGTTTGAAGTTTCTTCCAGGAAGGTCTTATACGAGCCGTCGGGCTTGGTCTCGCTGTAGAAGGAGCCGTCGCGGTTTAGATACGTATTGACAAAAGGACGTGTCAGGGAATGGTGTCCCGTCGGCTGTACATTGTAGAAATAGTTGGCGTAACCGACGGACAGAGAGGCATCGTTCTGGACGGCCAGCATCACCTCTTCGGTGGGAACGGCATCACTGGAGAACAGGTCCCTGTAGGAGCCGCGCCCGTTCTTGTATGCAGTCCCGGTATGGAGCGTGAACGCACCGCTCTCCATAATGGTCCCCGCCGCATCAACCGCCTGGGAGAACAGCTCATCGGGAGAGATTTCACAACCGGAAACGAAAGCCGTACCGGCATGGTATTTCCTCCATGAAGCCTCAAAAAGGCAGATCCTCGATTTCAGGAGAAGGGCGCACCACTTGTTGACAAAACAAGCGGAACCATTACTTGAATTATCAGCAAGAATGTGCTCGTAAGCAAAGTCACAGTCTTTGATGATGTTCCGGATAATCACATCCCGGCTGTCGCGGGGAGCCGTAAGCTCCGGATCTCCGGGATTCAGCACATGGTCCACCCAGGGTACCTCTCCGTAGTCCACCAGCTTCTTGTAGTACAACCATGCCCTGAAAAAGCGCGCGATACCACTGTAATTGTCTCGAACCTGCTGGGGAACAGCCGGATCGGTGTTGTGGTCCAGAAAATAATTGACGCTGCGGATGTTTTCCCAGCCCCAGGAACTCTGCGAATCCGGAGTCAGACCGCCAGTCTCATACAGTTCCAGACTGGGCTTGGCGATATAATCCGCCAGAAGATCATCCTGGCTGTGTGCATTGGATCCGCCCGGAAGAAAGCCATAGAAGGAATAGCAATAGGACCGCAGACCTGTTTCAGAGCCAAACACCAGCGCCGTGCCTGCCTGAGACTGCGGCGACTCGGTAAGGTCGCAGGATACCGCAGCACCCATGATGACCAGAAGTAATATCGGGAAGAATACTGTCTTTTTCATAATTCAGCCGGATTAGAAGGTGATGTTGACGCCGATACTGTAGGAACTCATGATGGGATAACAACCGCCGGACCCAGCCGTGGAGTCGGAATTTTCAGGATCCTCACCCAGGCCAAGGACATCCACAGTGCCCCAGATATGCTTGTACATCGGGGACCAGTCCCAAAGGTTCTCTCCAGAGAAAAAGATACTCGCCCTGGTAAGGGATAGCGGTTTCACCCACTTTTCAGGGAGATTGTACCCTATCTGAACATTCTTCAGCCTGATATATGAAGCGTCAATGATATACCGGGTATTGGCCCTTCTTTGGATAGAGTAGAACGGGCTCATTCGGGCGGAATAACGCGGCATCCAGGCATCACGGTTTTCTTCGGTCCAGTAGTTTCCGAGCTGCCATTTGGGCATCTGGTTGTACTGGCGGTTATACTGACCCCAGATCATACCGCTGTCGCCGCCGGTGATGTAATCCCGCTTGCCAACGCCCTGGAAGAAGATGGAAGCATAGAAGTTGTTCCAATCCGCGCCGAGCGTGAAGCTATACAGGTAGCGGGGTTCCACGTTGGCGATGATTTTGCGGTCGCCGGGATTGGAAAGTGTCTGGTCACCCCGTTCTATATAGCCGTTCCCGTTCAGATCTTCAATTTTGATATCGCCCGGTTGAAGGGACCAGTCGGAGGCCATCTGGTTGAGGGAATCGTAATGCGTCTGCCCTGCCGCCCTGGCTCCGGCCTCAGCCGCGTCGATATCTTCCTGATTCTGCCAAAGACCGTTGCAGACGAATCCCCAGCGTTCACCGATAATCATACCTTTGTAATACTCGGGCGTGTTGCTTCCGCCGATATAACCCGTATCGTTGTTGAATTTGTCGATTCTCGAGACATAGTCGGCCAGCGTAGTCTTTACGCTGTAGTTGAAGGGTTTGCCGCCGAGTTTGAATCCGTCCTTCCATACGAGCGTCAGCTCAAATCCCCGGGTGGACAATTCTGCGTAGTTGCCTTTTGGCGAATCCGCTCCGTATATGGCCTGGATCGAAGGACCGTCAGTGAACATATCCTGCGTCTTGCGAAGATAGATATCACCTGTAAACTGAATCCTGTCGTTGAGAAAGCCGAGGTCGAGACCGACATCATACGTAGTGGATCGTTCCCAGGTCAGGTTTGTAGGGATAGGGGCTGGCGCAGATGTCTTGCGGTAGACCGATCCGCCGAGGAGCCGGCTGTTGCTGAACGAGAATTTCTCGTCATAATAATAAGGAGAGACGTTGCTGTTTCCGAGCGTACCCCAAGACAGACGGAATTTGGCATTGGAGAGCACCTTCTTGCCGATGGACTGCAGCCAGGGCTCTTCGCTGATGCGCCAGCCGGCCGACAGCGAGGGGAAGAAGGCCCAGCGCTCATTGGCGGGGAACTTGGAGGAACCGTCGTACCTGCCGTTGAACTGCAGGAGATAGCGGTCTGCATAGCTGTAATTGATCCTGGAGAACAGGCCCACGGAGCGCCACTTGGACCAGGAATCCGTTGCTGCCTTCTTTTCCGTTCCGAACGACAGACTGATGCTTTCAACCTGTTCCGACAGGATATCCGTATTGTAGGTATACAGCCTCGAATAGGTACTCTGCTCGTAGTTGTAGCCGATCAGCGCTTTCATATAGTGCTTGCCGAAGGTCTTTGTATAATCGGCATAGAGGTTGGCCGACACATACTTGGTATCGGCATGATCCTTCGAGATAGAAGACATCAGGCCGGGTTTTGTAGCCACTTTCCCGGGGCCGGTCGAAAACTCATCCGGATAGATACGGATCATTCCGTTGTAGTCGTTCAGCTTGTAGGTAGCATCTCCGTTTACTGTGAGGGAGTTATCGAAGAACGAAGCGGTAAAGCCGGCCGTATTCCGGATATAATCCGTTTCATATACATTCCTGCTGTTACCATACAGGAAACCACCTACCGTGTAGGCCGCAGCTTTAGTCATCGTGCCGTCCGGATTATAAAAGGGCATGCACGGAGGAGCCGAAGAATTAATCACGGCCCAAATGTTTCCGGCGCCGCCGCTGGAGACGATGGGGTTGTTGTATTTGCGGTGTCCCTGTTCCAGGTTGTTGGTAAATTTCAACCAGGGATAGGCCTGATACCCGACTTTCACCCTGAGGTTCTGGGTGTTGCAGTCGTCTGTGTTGGTCTCGGAATCGTACAAGCCGTAGTAATTATACAGACGGCCGGAGACGTAATACTCGAATTTATCGGATGAACCCGAAAAAGAGATATTATGTGTCTGCGCGAAAGAGTGGTCCTTGTACAGAATGCCGAACCAATCGGTCCCTTCACCGAAATAGGCATAATCACCGGCTTCCACACGGTAGGAACCGTCGCTGACGATTGTTCCCAGATTGCCCAGATCCCTTCTAAGCCGATACTCGATGAGCCAGGCCGTATTAAACGGCATGATGGTATTCATATCGGTGGGATTGGCCTTATTGTAATTATAGAAGCCCAGATAATAATGCTCCGCCCAGGTAAAGCCGTCCGTCACATACTGCGGTTTGACCGCCGGCTGGGACATGGTCAGATTGTTTGAATAATTCACGACAATCTTGGCCTTGGCCGCATTCTTGGTAGTAATCAGTACAACCCCGTAAGGAGCGCGGGAGCCGTAAATGGCTGCCGATGCGGCATCCTTCAGGACGGAAACGGAGGCGATATCATCCGGATTCAGATAGGCCGGATCGCCTTCTACACCATCAATCAGGATCAGCGCACTGCCGCCCTGACCGATGGAAGTTGTGCCGCGGACATTGAAATCTGCCGTGCGGATCGGTTTACCGTCTTCCAGGGTAATATTCAGATTCGGGATAGCGCCCTCCAGCATCTGGGTGACATTGGAGTTCGGTCTGGCGACAAACACGTCGCTGCCGACTTGATCCACGGCACCGGTAAGATCAACTTTGCGCTGAGTGCCATAACCTACGACCACCGTTTCTTCAATCATGAAGGAATCTTCCTCCATCTTGACATCAATGACCGCCCGGCCGTCGACGGGAATGGTTTGCGTAGTAAAGCCAATGCAGGTAAATTCCAGTGACTGGTTATCGCGGACGTTAATGGAGTATTTTCCGTCAAGATCGGTACTTGTGCCCTGGGAAGTGCCCGAGACAATCACGACAACACCGGGCAGAGGGTCGCCGGAGGCATCGCTTACGGTACCCTTGACGACATGGCCGCCTTGTGCAAAAGCAAGGATTGGCATCATCAGGCTCAACCCCGCAACAGCAAAGATATGATAGAGTCGTTTCAGCATAAGGCACTAGAATTGAAGCATGGAATAAACGGGATAGTGGTCCGAAATCAGCTTGTGACCGTCGTAGGCCTTCGTCACAGTCTTGTATTCGGAACAGGCAATGCCCTCGTTCGAAATCCAGATATGGTCACACACATAGGGCGTATTGGTAGGAAGGTCCCAACCGTTGTACGTGTCAAGGTAGTCCGTAATCGGAGCGATGTCCCTTGTGTTCAGCAATGCCTGCCTGATGCTGTCAAAAGAGGACTCCTCGGTAACGGCGTTGAAATCCCCGACCATGACGACCGGAAGGTTCTCCGCGTTGTACATTTTGATTCTCTTCTTGATCAGATTGATGCAGCTCCCCCTTGCCGTCACAGTAAGCGCACTGTGGGTATTTACATAAAAGAACTGCTGGCCTGTCGCAATGATTCTCATCACAGCCCACCTTGCCGTACGTTCGTATCCGTCCCAACAAAGGGAGGACACCTCCGGCGTATCGGAAAGCCAGAATAAGCCGTGACTGACCACCTCAAGAACGTCCTGTTTGTATAAAAACGAGTTCCTGATGTCCTGTGTCGCTATGCCCGCGTATCCGTTGGATTCCAAAAGACCGAACATATACATCCACTGGGTTTCCGTCATTTCCTGCAGGCCAAGAAGCGTGGGCTGCTGGTCCCATACCATCTGTACGCATGCGGGAGCCCTCAGGGACCAGTGGTTGAAGGCATTCTTCTCCGTAGTATGCTGACGGATGTTGAAACTCATGACCTTAAGCTCTCCGGGAGCAAGCTTCAAGGACTTGATTTCGGTCTTTTTCCAATCACTTTCCTCCTCATGCTTTTGACAGGCAGAGAAAAGAAGCGGAGCCATGAAAAAGGATAAAACGACAAACAATCTTTTCATATCCTTTAGATTTTTACAATAATCGAAATCGGATAATGGTCTGAAATCAGCGTATGACCGCCGTAGGCAGCCGTATCGGCGTGGTATTCCAGGCACTTGATGTCCGGGGTTAACCAGATAAAGTCGATAATGCGCTCTTTGCTTTTGTTGCCCCAGGCGTTGTAGGTCGGGACATCATCCGTGACGGGAGCGACGTCGCGGGAGTTGAGCATAATGCGTTTCAAAGGATCGAAGGCGGCGCTGCTGATATCCGTATTGAGATCTCCGCTGAAAAGGAGCGGAAGCCCCTTCTGATTGATCTCGCTCATCTTTCTGACGATCAGCTCGACACCCTCTTTCTGGGAAGTCCAGGTAAGGCCGAGATGGGTGTTGAAGTAGAAAAAATTCTTGCCGGAGCGTTTGATCTTGAACAGCCCCCAGGTCAGGGAACGGTTATACTTTTCGTCGAAAGAGGTGGAGGGCACCTCCGGCGTCTCCGACACCCAGAAGGTGCCGCTGTCAAGAAGCGTGAGGACATCTCTTTTGTAGAGGAAACCGGAAGTCTCCCCCTTGTCCACGCCGTTGTCCCGGCCGATGCCGAAACTGCCGTAGTCCGGAGCAAGCTGTTCGCAGAAGTAGGACCACTGTCCCTTGAACTGCGCTTCCTGGAAACCGACCAGGTCGGGCTGACGCTGCTTCAGCATTTCGAGGCAGGCCTCCTTGCGATTGTCCCAGGAATCATTCACGTCAGCCTCCTTCGCATGACTCTGACGGACATTGAAACTCATCACCATAAGCCGCGAGGCTCCGCAGCCCCCGAGAAGCAGCAGGGAGGCGAAAAGCGGTAGAAAAGTAAGGATGCGTTTCATAGCGCGGTCGGTCAGTTATCAGTCGTGCGTGGTATTTGACGCAAAGCTATATATCATTTTTCGCGCGTTATGTTAATATTGTCAAAATATGTATTAATTTTGTGCAAATGTTATTTTTTGCAAATCTACTCCCCGTCGTGGTGGCGAGCGCCCTGTCGTTTCATTCGCTGCCTACGGAATCGACGGGCATCAACGTCTGGTCCGTCTGCCAGGACCGGCAGGGCAACATGTGGTTCGGCGGCACAGACGGCGTGACCCGCTACGACGGCAGCCGCTATACCGATTTCCGCTATAACGTCGGCGGAGCCGGCAACCGGGGCGAGGACCATGTCTATCAGCTGTTCTGCGATGAGGATGGCACCCTTTGGGCGGGTCATCTTACGGGCCTGTCTTCCTTTGACTATGATTCAGGAGTCTTTCGCAACCATCCCAGCCCTGACGGCTCGGTGCGCGACGTGCTCCAGATAGACGACAGCCATTTCCTCGTGGTAGCAGCCCACCGGCTGTGGTCATTCGACAAGGACCGGGGCAGCTATGACCGTGAGGCTCTTCCATCAGCTGTTCGCGATCTGCCGGTGAATATGCTCTACTGCGAGGGGAACATGATATATATAGGTACGCGCGACGGACGGATCATCGCCCTGAACCGGGAGCTGCAGATCCTTCAGGAAATCGCCACCGGCTTCGAAGGGACGCAGGTCAACTGCCTCCTCCAGGACGGCCCCGACCGCCTCTGGGCCGGCACGGAAGGGAAAGGCCTTTGGGAGATCTCGCTCTCCGGCGAAGTGCCTCCGAAAGGGTGCGGACTCGACTATGTCCGGGCGCTCTGCACCGACGAGGACGGGATCCTCTGGATCGGCACGAAAAACGGCCTCCATATCCTCCGGGACGGCCAGCTCGAAGTCTATCACCATGATTACTACGACAGCGGAAGCATCACCCACGACAGTATCCTCAGCATCGTCCGTGACGCACAGGGGACCATGTGGCTCGGGACCTACTACGGCGGCGTCTGCTACTGCACTTCGCACCCCAGCCTCTTCACCTGCTATGTCTCGCGGCCCGGCGAGCAGTTTCTCAACGGCCAGATCGTCAGCGACATCGTCGAAGACCGGGACGGCTCGCTCTGGATCGGGACCAACTCGGGCGGTCTCAACCATCTGCTCAGCGACGGCCGTTTCGAGCATATCGAAGGCTTCGGCGAAGGCTATTCCGACCAGCCGGACATCAAGAGCATCTATATCAGCCCCGTCTCGGGGCGCATCTTCGTCGGCGCCGACAAGGGCGAACTATCCGTAGTGCAGCCCAGGACCAAACGGCTCCAGAGCCTCGATGCCGGCATCCGGAACGGCTCTTATGCCATGGCTCCCAGCCCCGACGGCGCCATCTATGTCGGGACGCAGGATGGCCTTTACCGCTATGACGAGCTGAGCGGATCCCTTACCGTCATTCCGGTCCCGGGGCCGGCCTCCAATATCAAGGCGCTGGAGCTCGACGGCGACGGGACGCTCTGGATCGGCCGGAAATTCGGCGTTGTGGCCATGTCTACGGATAGCGGAGAGGAAATACCGCTGCCGGAGCGGCTCGCAGGGATCCGTTATGTGGAAGATTTCCTGGAAGATTGCGCAGGGCGGATCTGGATCAGCTCGAGCGACGGTCTGCTGCGTTACGACAAGACGGACGGGTCGGTTCGCGACTATACCCTTGAGGACGGTCTTCCCGACAACGTCATCCATGGCGTAGAGGAGGATAGTCGCGGGAATCTCTGGATCAGCACCAACCGGGGCCTCTGCCGGCTCAATCCCGACACCGGCGAAAAACGGATCTTTACGGTCGCGGACGGGCTCCCCGGCGACCGGTTTACCGCCTATGCCCACTGCCGCACCCGCAGCGGAGAGATGTACTTCGGCGGCCTTTCGTGGCTCGTACGATTCCATCCGGATGCCATCGATCCCTCCTATAAGACCGTCGCGCCGGTGCTGACGGGAATCGAGGTAAACGGCGTGCGGAGACCCCTTGGCGGCACTTCCCTGTCGCTCAGGCCCGACGATCGCGACGTCAGTTTCCTTTTCACGGCGCCCGATTACGTGTCGGGCCAGAACGGCCACTTCTTCTACAAGATCGAAGGCCTCGGCCTCTATGACAACTGGCACGAGGCCGGCCTGGACCGGATGGCATCCTACCACGGACTCTCTTACGGCGACTATACCTTCCATCTCCAGTACCGCAACAGCGCCGGCGTCACGAGCCCCGAGCAGCTGTGCTTCTCCTTCACGATTCCGCCGCACTGGTGGGAGACGCTGACTTTCAGGGCCCTTCTCATCTTCTTCCTGTCGCTGCTTTTTGTCATCTTCGTCCGCTGGCTGCTGGAGAGGAAAAAAGCCGAGTACCAGACAGAGATGGAGAAGGTCCGGAACGAACTGCTGAGCGAATTTTCGCTCGAGTTCGTCCGTATCGGCGCCGACAAATCGGCCCCGAACGAGTCCTCAGTGGCCAGAGTCTTCTACAAAGGCGACGAAGAGTTTATGCGGAAAGCCATGCAGGTCGTGAAGAAGAATCTCGACAATCCCGACTTCACGGTCGAGGCGCTGGCATCCGAGATGAACATGAGCCGTTCCAATCTGCACATCCGCGCCAAGGCGCTGTTTGGCGTATCGAGCCACGAGTTTATCAAGACGGTCCGCTTCAACGAAGCCTGCCGCCTGCTGCTCGAAAAGAAGCACTCTGTCGCCGAGATCGGCTATATGGTCGGATTCACGACACCCTCCTACTTCGCCTCGGCCTTCCACCGCTTCATGGGCTGCACGCCGACCGAATACGTCAGGCAGAACACCCCGGAGGAGTAGGAGTTAAGCCTGGAGGCGGGCGATCAGTTCGTCGCCGAGGGCTTCCTTGACCCGGATGTGGTCGAGGACCGCCGTCACGAAGGAATTGGATTCGAAGTCGCCGCGGACCTGTTCGAAGTCCTGCTCTTTCTCTATCTTGCTGCCGTCGGCGCCGAAGCCGGTCATCGCCGCGAGGTCGAATTCCTTGCGGGCATCCTCGTAGAGGAGATGGTCCAGGCCGATGACAGCCTCTTTCCACTTCTTGACGATGTCGATGACGTCAGCCTTGGTGAGGGTCTCCATGTCGACGCCGAAGAACTCCTGATACTGCTCATACGCCCAGGTCCATTCGTAATCGTAATAATGGGCGTGCATGTCGGCAAAGGCCTGATGGACCTCCCCGATGCTGCGGATCTTTCCGGAGGCGATGCCCGAGAGGAGATCGTCGACGACGCCCTTCGGGGCGATCATGCCGCTGATGTCGACCCAGTAGCCGGTGCCATAGGGGGCGGTGGGGACTAGGGCGGCACGCATCTCCCCGTCCGTCGCGCCGGCAGGCAGGTTCTCGAGGCGCTTGATGATCGAGTTGCCGAGGAACTTCGTGATGGCGGTCTGGTAGAAACGGATGCCGCTGCGAAGCGAAGAGTTGCGGATCTTGGTGCTGTGGTAGGAATAGACGTCGGACAGCTCGCCGGAGGAATACTGGAGGTTTCGGAGGAGCTTGATGCCCTTTATCATCTTCTGGATGGTGAAGGGGCTCAGGAGGTTGTAGTTGATGCAGTCGAGCCGGTCGGGATCCTTGCGGGCGTCGCGCCGGGGCCATTTCTGGGCGTCGCGGATGGTACCGACGCTGCGAAGATTCACACCCGGGACGAGGTAGGTCATATTCTGCTGCTCGATCAGGTAGGAGAAGGGCAGGTTCGACGTGTCCGAATGCGTCACGTGGCGGCCCATCACCAGGGAAAAGGCGCCGATGCGGGACGGCCACAGGATATAGGAGTCGGATGCCGTCTTGGCGCCGCGCTCCAGGATGCCCTGATGGATCGGTCCGAGCTTGTACATGTGGTTCGACTGGTTCGAGCCGGAGCCGGCGTTCATAAAGGAGAACATGCCGGCGATCAGGAGGGTCGACTTGTGGTGGGTCACTGTAAACGGGCCGGCGAAGATGGCGCAGGCCTCGCCGTTCTCGCCCTGGCAGTTGGAGAAGAAGAGCGAATCGGAGGCGCTGTAGCCATGGCCGAGGATGCAGCACTGGCCCACGAAGCAGCGCGTCAGCGTGGTATTGTCCTCCACCTTGGAGCCGCTGCAGATGATAAAGTCGTCGGCGATGACGCCATGGCCGATCCGGACGGGCGCGGCGGCGTTGCTGTTGATGGTTCCGTTACGGAGACGGCTCGTGCCGCTGATGTTGGTGCAGTCGCCGATCCGGACGCCGTGGATGACCTTGGTGTTGCGGATCTTGACGGAGTTTCCGATGGTGCCGCGCTCGCTCTCGACGGAGGCGGCATAGTCGGAGATCATCCTGTCGATGGCGGCGACCACCTCGGGCTGGTGGCGGTACATCGCGAGAATGTAGGCAGTCTGGGCGCTCAGGCGGTCGTAGATCTGGACCTCGCGGCCGCCGGTTTCGTTGAGCACCGACACTTCGATGCCGTTGCCGAAGCGGCAGTGGCCGTCGGTGTAGAGCAGGTCGACATTCTCGATGTAGCAGTCGCTGCCGATGTTGTAGTTGGCGATATAGTCGGTGACATTCTCGATGAGGGTATTGTCACCGATCGTAACGTTGTGGAGGACGACATCCCGCAGGCCGGAATGCTTGGGCAGTCCGCCGGGCAGGGTAAAAGCAGCGTCGAAGCGGCCGAAGCGGACGTCGCCGGAAAAGCGCACGTTCCTAATGTACTTAAGGGTTTCCGGAGCGGTGGTTTTTACGCGGTCCCAGTCTTCCGCCTTGCAGCCGGCGGCGATGAGAAGGGCTCGCTCCTCCTGGGTGAGGGTTTTGTATTCCATAATTATTCTACGGTTACTGATTTAGCCAAATTACGTGGTTGGTCGACATTCCGCCCCTTGTAGGTGGCGATATAATAGGAAAGGAACTGGAGCGGGATGATGGAGACGACCGGCATCAGGCATTCCACGGTGGAAGGCACCTCGATGCAGTAGTCGGCGCTGCGGCGCACCAGGTCGTCCCCCTTGGAGACGATGGCGATGATCTTGCCGCCCCGGGCCTTGATCTCTTCGATGTTCGAGAGGGTCTTCTCGTAGGTATGGTCCAGCGTGGCGATGGCGACGGTGGGCATTTCCGCATCGATGAGGGCGATGGGGCCATGCTTCATTTCCGCCGCCGGAAGGCCCTCGGCGTGGATATACGAGATTTCCTTGAGCTTCAGCGCACCTTCGAGGGCCGTCGGGTAATTGTAGCCCCGGCCCAGATAGATGAAGTTGTGGGCATAGGTAAACATACGGGCCAGCAACGCGACGGCATCAGCCGTTTTGAGCGCCTCCCGGATGGTCCCCGGCAGATCCAGGATGGCCTGGGCGACGCGGTGGTAGTAGCCCTCTTCGACCGTCCCCTTGAGGCGGCCGATCAAAAGGGCAAGCATAGCCATGACCGTCACCTGGCCGGTAAATGCCTTGGTGGAGGCGACGCCGATTTCGGGGCCCACGTGGATATAGGTACCCGAATGGGTGGCACGGGGAATGGAGGAGCCCACCACGTTGCAGATGCCGTAGACGAAGGCGCCGGCCTTCCGGGCTATATCCACGGCCGCGAGGGTATCGGCCGTCTCGCCCGACTGGGACACGGCGATGACCACGTCGTCGGGCAGGATGACCGGATTGCGGTAGCGGAACTCGGAGGCATATTCGACCTCCACCGGTATACGGCACATATTCTCGATCAGGTGCTCGCCGATCAGGGACGCGTGCCAGGAAGTGCCGCATGCGACGAAAATGATGCGCCTGGCGCTGAGGAAACGCTCCTTGTTGTCGAGGACGCCGGAGAGCACCACCTCGCGGGTCTCAGGGATAATGCGGCCGCGGATACAGTCTTCGAGGGTTTCCGGCTGCTCGTGGATCTCCTTGAGCATGAAATGGTCGAATCCGCCCTTCTCCAGCTGGGAGATGGACAGCTTCAGCTTCTGGATATCCACCGGAGAGTCGGTCCCCTCGAGGGTCATGATATGGAGGGGCCTGCCCTTTTCGATGACGGCGATTTCCCCGTCGTTGAGGTAGACGAAATCCTGGGTATAATCGATGATGGAGGCCGCGTCGGAGGAGATGAAGTACTCCCCTTCCCCGATGCCGATGGCCATGGGACTGCTCTTTTTGGCCGCCACGATGCGGGAGGTATTGCCCTTCTCGAGGACGGCGATGGCGTATGCGCCCACGACCTGGCCCAGGGCCTCGCGCACAGCCTCTTCGAGGGAGCAATGCTGCTCCTCCCGGACATATTCGATCAGGTTGACCAGCACCTCGGAGTCGGTGCTGCTGCGGAAGGTGAATCCATGGGTGCGGAGGACGTCCCGAAGGACGCGGAAATTCTCGATGATGCCGTTGTGGATGAGGGCCAGGTTGCCCGAACGGGAGAGATGGGGATGGGCGTTGGCATCGTTGGGCACCCCGTGAGTCGCCCAGCGGGTATGGCCGATGCCGATCGTGCCGTCAGCGTGCTTCCCTTCGAGGAAACGCTCCAGGTCGGACACCTTCCCCTTACACTTGAAAACGTCCAGGGAACCGTCTTCGTGGAGGGTGGCCACGCCGGCGCTGTCATATCCCCTGTATTCCAGTCTGTGAAGGCCTTTGATGATCACGGGGCAGGCTTCACGATGCCCAACATATGCGACAATACCACACATAAGCCTTTACAGATAAAGAAGTTCACGATACTTGGGAAGCGGCCAGAGGGCGTCGTCCACCAGCATTTCCAGATTGTCGGCGTCTTCGCGGACCCGGCGCATGGCGCTCAGCACAGCCGTCGAATAGAGAAGGGCCTTCTCCGACATGTCGGGGACGCGGTTGGCCTTGCGGCGTTCTTCCACCAGGGCGGCGACGCCGTCGCTGAGGCTGTTGATAAGGCAGGCCGTCTTGCGGTATGTCTGTGCAGAGGCTTTGCACAGGGCGTTGGCCTCTTCGCCGAAGAGGTCGCGGCCCGTGCTGAGGTTGGTCGCCAGGACATTCAGATAGGCTGTCGCGGCGGGTATGATGTGATTGAGGCAGATGTCTCCGATTACGCGCGCTTCGATCTGGAGCTTCTTCACGAAGGTTTCCTCCAGCACCTCCACACGTGCGTCGATTTCGGTGCGGGACAGTACGCCCGTTCCGGTCAGGACAGCGACGGCTCCGTCTTCCTGGAAGGCGTGAAAAGCCGTGGCGGCGTTATTGACCGGACGGAGGCCGCGGCGGGCGCTTTCCTCCTGCCAATCGGGGCTGTAGCCGTTCCCTTCGAACATCACCTTGCCGCCGTCCCGCAGGAAATCGCGTACGGTGGCGAGGATGGCGTTCTCCTTGTCCTCGCCGGCGGCGGTGCGCTCCGCCACCCGGTCTGCAAACTGCTGCAGGCTGTCAGCGACGATGGCATTGAGCACGAACGTAGCGCTCGCGGGATTGGCCGAAGAGCCCAGAGCCCGGAATTCGAAGCGGTTGCCGGTAAAGGCGAAGGGCGAAGTCCGGTTGCGGTCCGTGTTGTCGGGGATGATGTCGGGGATGGTGCCGACGATGCTGATACTGCCTTTGGCGGACTCCCAGTCGACGGTCTTCATGCCCAGGATGGCGTCGAAGACTTTGGAGAGGGTGGAGCCGGAAAAGACCGACAGGATGGCGGGCGGGGCCTCATTGCCGCCGAGACGCCAGGTGTTCCCGAGGGAGCAGACCGACGCCATGAGCAGATAGTCATGGTCGGCGACGGCCTTCAGGACAGAGCTGTAGAAGGCCAGGAAGCGCAGTTTCCCTTCCGGAGTCTTGCCCGGGGAAAGGAGGTTCTTGCCCTTGTCGGTACACAGCGACCAGTTGCAGTGCTTGCCGCTGCCGTTCACGCCCTGGAAGGGTTTTTCGTGGAAAATGACCTTGAGGTTATGCTTCTCGGCCACCTTCTGCATCACAATCATCAGCAGCATGTTCTGGTCGATGGCCGGAGTGATTTCGCTGAAGATGGGCGCACATTCAAACTGATTAGGCGCCACCTCGTTGTGGCGGGTTTCCAGCGGAATACCCAGCTTGTAGGCTTCGGTCTCGAAGTCCTTCATGTAGTTTTCCACGCGGGACGGAATGGCACCGAAGTAGTGGTCTTCCAGCTGCTGGTCCTTCGCAGAGGTGTGGCCGATGACCGTCCGGCCACACAGCTGCAGGTCAGGGCGGGCATTGAAAAGGGCGTCGTCCACGAGGAAATACTCCTGCTCCAGGCCAACGTTGACCCGGACCGACTCGACGGAGGGGTCGAAGAGACGGGCTACCCGCGTCGCAGCCTTGTCTACGGCCTGGACCGAGCGCAGGTTGGGCACCTTCATGTCCAGGGCGTCTCCGTTGTAGGAAACGAACACCGATGGGATGCAGAGGGTGCCGTCCAGCACGAAGACCGGGGATGCCGGGTCCCAGGCGGTGTAGCCGCGCGCCTCGAAGGTGTTACGGAGACCGCCGCTGGGGAAACTCGACGCATCGGGCTCCTGCTGCACCAGGGCGCTGCCGCGGAACTGTTCCATGGCGGCACCGTCCGGGCCGGGGGTGATGAAGGCTTCGTGCTTCTCGGCGGTAGCGCCGGTCAGCGGCTGGAAAAGATGGGTGTAATGCGTAGCACCGCGTTCCACGGCCCAGGCTTTCATGCCTGAAGCGATTTTGTCGGAAACGGTCCTGGGGATTTTTTCGCCCGTCGCACGGGCGTCTAAGACAGCTTGCAGAGCGTCAGCGGGAAGGAACTTCCGCATTTTCTCTACAGTGAACACATTCTGGCCGAAGTACGTCGACACCGGCCCTTCTTCCACACAGTGCCTCCCGGTACTGCGTGAGGACGCCACGGCGAGCGCCCTTTCTCGGAATGATGCCATGATGTATTTATGTTGCGGATCGGACACAACGGCGGAGCCAATCCGGCGACAAAGGTAAAAAACTTTTTTTAAAAAGCGAAATCGACCATGATCGGAAGATGGTCGGATGGACGCCAGAAAATGTTCACGGAGTCCTTGACGGGGGTCGTGTAGTCGTCCCAGATGATGTCGGCGAAGGTAATCTTGTCGTAGAGCGGCTTTGTGCAGTAGACATAGTCGATACGGGCCTTTCTGTGGCAGAGGCTGGGCTTGAACTCGTCCGGATACTTTGCTTTGATCACATCGATGTACGGGGTGTTCCCGAGGACATAATCATGGACCAGAAGGCGAGGATCATCGTCGGCATAGCCATACTGGTCATTGTCCAGCCGGGATTTGGAATTGAAATCGCCCATCATCATCCAGAGCTGATTCTCTGCCCCCGGGACCTTGCCGATGGTGTGTTCACAGATATACTTAATCTCCATCGCGCGGTATTTGTCGCCTCCCCTCTCGGCCTTCGAAGCCTCTTTGTCCGCCGCCTTGTAGGCATGAGCGTGGGGCCAGGTGTGGACGGTAACGATGTTGATGATTTGTCCCTCCACTTCGATGGTGGCCCAGCCGGCGCCGTGGGCGACAATCAGGTCCGGCTCCTCGCCGAGAATCTTGTCTATATAGGTAATCGGATATTTGGACGTGATGACCTGCGGATAGTTGTCCCGATGGCCGCCGATACCCCAGTACGGATGGCCGTAACGGGCTGCGAGCTCTCCCCAGTTCTTAACGAGATAGCGGTCTTCCTTCGGCATCTTCTTGTCGGAGTCGGTCTCCCAGATGGACTGGGCCTCGCACCAGACGCAGATATCCGGATCCTGGGCCTTGACAAAGGCGACAAAGCGGTCATAGTTGTCGTCCTGACCGTCCCACATACCGTTCTGGATATTCCAGTAGAGAAGACGCAGGGTCTTCCCCGTCTGCGCCGCAGGGCTTGCATGCCTGGCACTTCCGCATCCCGTAAGGGCAAGGGCCAGGGCTGTCGTAATAAGGATAATGAATGTTTTTCTCATATTACAAAGCTACTGAAAAAATAGATAGTTTCCAAAAAGATGGTTGAAAGGCTCGGTGGACACGGATAATATGAGACGCTGGCGACGCTGCTGATTGCGCTGGCGCTGACCGGAGCCGCCATCGAGCGCATTAGCCTATCTAATGACGAGTCGCAGCACCCGAATCGGGGTGTCCCGGCCCTGATCCGGGTCGACGACGGTCTCGCCGGTGGGGATGAACCCACACTTTTCCATCACGCGGCCGGATGCCTGGTTGTCAATAAAATGGCCGCTGATCAGCGAACGGATATCCGTCGTCTCGCGTAGGTGGTCGATCATCAGATGGAGGGCTTCCGTGCAGATGCCCTGATTCCAGTAGGGCCGGGCCACCCAATAGCCGATGAGCGGCTCGCCCTCACGGGCGGGCAGGTTGCACTGGCAGGAAGGCCCATATCCCATGGCGCCGATGGGTTCGCCGGTCTGGCTGAGCACGATGGCCCAGGTGCAGGTGGCATCGTTGAAGACGGTCCGGATAATCTCCCGGCTCTCTTCAACGCTTTTATGCGGCGGCCAGCCGGCACGGGGCCCGACCTCGGGGTCGCTGGCGTATTTAAACAGCACCGCAGCGTCACTCTCCAGCCAGGGCCGAAGACTGATCCGTCCAAACACCATAGACATGAGGACATGCGGGATACCGGCCTCTTCGAACACCTCCGAGCAGACCCTGAACCCCTGGCGCTCGTAAAAGCCTTTGGCATGGAGCTGCGAGTGAAGAAGAATGGCCGTTCCACCCTGCTCTTTTACAAAATCGACGGCGGCCCGGACAATGGCGGCCCCTAGGCCCTGCTTCCTTCGAACGGTCAGCATTCTGCCGAGCATCCATCGCCCCGGGACATCCCCCCGGAACAGCCGGGCATATGCGATGATCTTCCCGCCATCCTGAATGAACAGATGGATACTCTTATAGTCGATATCGTCATATTCCGGCTCCAGGATGTGCTGCTCGCCGACAAATACGTCAAAGCGCGCCCGGACAATCTCGAAGAGTTCGGCCAGTGTCAGCTCATCGAACGGTTTTTTAATAACATGGATTTGTTTCATACTGCGAATATACGAACATTTTATCCAAAGAAATGCGTATCTTCGCAAAAGAATGGAAACATGTAGCATCGTGTTTGTCTGACACGGCAACATTTGCCGAAGCGCAATGGCGGAGTTTATCCTGAAGGCCCTGGTCAAAGCCACCTTCCAAGACCTGCTGGAAGACTGCGAAGCGATGCTGTCATAATGTAATGTCTCATCATGAAACGAGATTTCTTTGAAGGTGCCGATATTGCGGTCACCATTTGCGCTAAGGACGGGACCATTCTGGATATGAATGCGAAGTCCCGGAAGACTTAAATAGAATCAATGTATGGCTTGTAACGAAGATTTTGTTCAATTTATCGTGGACCAGTGCTCAGGCGCCGGGGAGATTGCCGTAAAGAAGATGATGGGAGACTATTGCATCTACTGCGATGGTGTCCTGTTCGGCTTGATCTGCGACAACAACCTGTATATAAAACAGACGGATGCCGGCGAGGCTGTTCTGGACGAAGTCGTGCTCCGGCCGCCATATCCCAGTGCCCGGGATTATTTCTATATCACGAACGTCGACGATCGGGACTATCTGGAGGATATCATCCGGGCAACGCTGCCGGAGCTGATGTCCGGAAAGTCGAAGGCTAAAAGAAGTGCGGTCAACCGCCAGGTGCCCACATCCCTGGATGATGCCATCGCCCCCAATATCGTATGCTCCCAGGACCTTCGGGCCTTCTTTGAGCAGTACCTGGGCAAGGGCTTCCGTTTCAAGGTCGAATTCCAAAGCTGGCTTCGGGAGAATGCCGGCCTCACTTTCCGCGATGCCGTAGAAGCCTATCCCACGCTGACGCATCGGGTGCGTTGATTCCTCATTTTTTGTTATCTTTGCAAAAACAGAGATTTGCTGCTATGCTGATTCTTAATAATCCCATATCAAGAGCCGTTCATGGCAGGGCAATCCTTCCAGGGATGTATTGAGCCAAGAAGTGAGAGAAAAGATAGTAAGCGTCGTAGGCAAGTTCATAACAGACTAATGCAGCATAAGGATTTAGAAAACGGCCGATGGGCAGAGTTGACGTTCCCGCAGCAGATGGCAAACATCGGCAGCGAGACTTCTCGTATCTATAGGGCACTTGAAACAGGGAAAGAGGGTCGGGCAGAATCGGCATTCGCACGCTTTCAATCGTTATCTTGATAAGTTCGCTCAAGTTGCGTAATGGAATACTTATCCAAAGAGCGATACGACGAGCTTGTCGCCGAGTTAAAGCACCTGATTAACGATGTCTATCCCAAGGTGTCGGAAGACCTTGCGGAGATGAGCGCCCAGGGAGACCGGAGCGATAATGCGGGATACCGTGAAGCCAAGCGGAACCAGGGGAAGACCATCAGCCGTATCCGCTTCCTGCAGAAGATTCTCGAACACTCCCGCGTGATTGACCCGGAAGTTCTCCCCAAAGACCGGGTATGTCTTCTGACCCGGGTCGAATTCACGAACCTCGCGAACAATACCCGGATGTGTTTCCAGATTGTCAGCCCCCACGAGATGAACCTCGAGGCCGGCAAGATTTCGATGATATCCCCGATCGGCGCCGCCCTGATGGGTAAGAAGGTCGGCGAAATCGCCGAGGCGCAGGTCCCCGCCGGAACGCTGCGCCTTCGAATCGACAGCATTACGCTCGATCAGCCGTAGGGGCGGGTCCTACGTAGTTTCAACGGGAGGATTACTGGACTTTCTCAGCGGTATAGCCCAGCTTTTCTATTGCCTTTTGAAGGGTGATTACGTCGGTTTTGGCCGGGTTGTAGGTGATGGTGACCGTCTTTTTATCCAAGGAAACCTTCAAGTCCTCGACGCCTTTGACAAAAGAGATGTTGTCGGTAATCTTGGCAACGCAGTTATGACAGTGCATGCTCACCTTAAAAGTGACTGTGGCTGTTTTCTTTACCTTCTTATTCTGCATAGTCGGAACAGGGCTTTCGCTGCGTGCAGAAGCGACCGGAGCGGCGAGAAGAAAAGCGGCGAGAAGGAGAGTTAGAATCTGTTTCATCGTTATCGTTGTTTATTATTTCCAGAGGGTAATGCGGAATCCCGCGTAGACCCGGATTCCCATCAGGGGGCCCCAGACGCAGCTGGCGTCGAAGTCCGGGCCAAAGGGATTGTCCGAATGAAGAATGGGAAAAGGTTGTCGATAGTCCGTCAGGTTCTCTCCGCCGACATAGAAGTCGATGCCCTTGAAACGCTTGGTCACCTGGGCGTAAAGTAGCGGGTAGGACGGCGTATAGCCGTCGAGATAAAGGCCTTCATAGCCTTTCATAAAGTCCCAGACCTTGCAGGGGCCGTTGAGAGAGGCGGTGACGTCGATAATCCATTTTTTCAGGCGGGTGGCATACTGGAGATTCAGCACGGCTTTGTAGCGGCTCGTCATCGGCTTTACGTCATCGGTCGCTCCCGGGGCCATCCTTGTCTGACGTGCGTCAGTAAGGCGTCCAGTCAGGGTCAGGGTCAGTCCCCGCAGCGGTTCGGCATTGAAATCCACCTGATAGTTGTCGGTATGGGAATGAGCGCCTTCCAGAGTGCCGAGCGGCGCAAACGTGATGGCGGGAGCGCCCCCGGGACCGGCAGCATCATAGTCCAGCAGCATCTGCTCCACGAACTGAGTCCGGAAATAGTCAAAGCTCAGGTAGGTTGCGCTCGAGCCCCCTATGTACCAGGTGAGATTGCCGCCAAAAGTCCAGGCATCTTCAAGAAGATGATCCATATAGGGTCCCGAAAGGGCCTTCCCCGTTGACAGGACGCCGAAATGGTCAGTGATGGGATGGCTACGCCGAAGCCCCCGTCCACCGTTGGCGCGCAGCACCAGCTGCTCGGACGGTGCCCATTTGACTGTCAGGCGGGGAGAGAACCGTACGCCTTCCCCGCTGAACCAGTCTGTCCTGAGGCCCAGGATGGAAGTGAAGGTCTTCCCGTCAGCGGAACGGAAGGTGTACTCTCCGAAGGCTCCAAAGACGGCGAGTCGGCTTACCGGGGAATCGTTCGCTCCGGCGGCCAGACGATACTCTTCCGCATAGAAATCGGCCAATCCGCTGACACCCAGTGTAATATGGTGTTGGTCGAGATGCTGATTCTGATAGAGCAGATTGACAAAAACCGAATGCTGGGAAGCATCATAGCGGCGCGTGGTATAATCGCTCTCCAGACTATGGAAGCTATAGTCTGCCACGACGGCGATATTGGAGCTGTTCGTCTCGTCCAGCGGAAAACCGGCCTTGACATAGCCGCCGGCGTCGCTGCTCCGAATATCGGATGACCATGCTCCAGGACCGAACGATTCCATCTGGCCGCCATCCCGGGTATCGCGGAGAAAATGGGCACCGAATCGCAGCTGGACCCCGCAAGGATCATAATACAGCCAGCGGTTAGCCAGATTGACCTGCATCTGACGGGCATCGTCCATAAAACCGTCGCCGTTATGGTCCATCGACCGGAAGTTGCCGTCCAGGTGACCAAGCAGCACGGTGCTCCACCTCCCGTCGGCACCGAATTGGAGGGAACTGGCAGCATTGACGTCGGTCTTACTGTCATTCATCATGGAAGCCTGGAGATAAAGGGGCTTCTCGTCGGTAGGCTTGCGGTGCTCCAGGTTGATCTGGCCGGTCATGGACTCAACGCCGTTGATGACGGAGGTGACGCCTTTAGCCACCTGGATGCTTTCGAGCCACTGGCCCGGGACATAGTTCAGACCGAATGGTGCGGCAAGGCCGCGCATCACGGGCCGGTTCTCGTCGAGCATCTGCGTGTAGATACCGCTCTGGCCCAGAAGCCGTATCTGGCGGGCACCGGTGACGGCATCAGAATAGCCGACGCTGACGCTGGCCGAATTCTCGAAACTCTCGGCCAGATTGCAGCAGGCCATCTTGCAAAGCCCTGCCTCGGAAATAACCTCGGTGCGAAGGGGCTGGACTTTCGACAGGTAATTTCCTCCGGATGATGCAGTAAAGACCGTCTGCTCAAGGGTATCACGGCGCTCACCGAATAGACCGGTGGTGTCAGTCGGAAAGACGACCTGGGCCTGTGCTTCCATCGCGGGGAAGGCACACAGCACCGCAAATATGAATAATTGTGAATATCTTTTCATCAGTGCGTATTAAGGGATGATACAATGATACCTCGGCGGCCCGGTAAAGGGCCACTTCGGCGCATCATACCCTCAATACACAGAGGCGGGATCGTAGCGAAGAAGAATCCAGCGACAACGCCTTTAGCGGGGCCTGGAATGACGTCCCGGTAACAGCCGGGGTAATCGTTCTAAATGCCGGGAATCCGGTCAGGGACTGACCGTCAGTCGCCGGCCGGAAAGGGGCTTCGTCCCCTTGCGGAAGGACCGACAGGAAAACATCCGAACAGCAATCCTCGTCCGACTCGCACGCACCGTCCCCGGCACCATGATGGCAAGGAGAGGCAGCATGAATGTGCTCACAGTCGGAAAAGGAGAACCCGCTGACAACGTAGATCCGCCCCGACTCATGGTCGCAGTGGATATCGATCCCCACGAGGGTAAACAGGTGCAGGACGACGAGCAGCAAGGCCGTCGCCGAGCAGATGAACTCGCGGATATGTTGTTTTGCTCGTTTCGGATTCACAAGTGCAAAGATACAAAAAAAACGCAGCCTATATCATCAAAAGGACCGTGTATTACAGACTGGCTATCAGGATTTCTTTGATGGCCTTCTCGTCCAGGGGAACGTAAGCGCAGTCAAGGCCCTCGTTCACGGCGACGTGGTGGGCCATCTCGTCGATGCGGCTCTCGTCGATGCCGAGTTCGCGAAGATGCATCGGGATGCCGATACGCTCGTAGAACTTGTAGGTCTCGTCGATGGCCTTCTCGGCGATTTCCCGTGCCGGCAGCGAAGAGTCGATCCCAAAGACATTGACGCCATATTTCACGAGGCGAGGCAGCGTCCGTTCGCTCAGGATATGCATCATCCAGCGCGGGGTGATGATGGCAAGGCCCCAGCCGTGGGTGATGTCGTAATAGCCGCTCAGGGCGTGCTCGATGCCGTGCATCGGCCAGCCGGATTCGCTGTTGCCGAGCGACATGATGTTGTTGCAGGCCAGGGTGCAGACGAACATCATTTCCGCCCGGGCGGTATAATCATCGGGATTCTCCAGGCACTTCAATCCGTTGACCATCAGGCTCTTGATACCTGCCTCGCAGAAACCGTCGTTCATCAGCGTCGCGTCCTCGCAGAAATACTGCTCGAGGATATGGTTCATGGCGTCGGCGATGCCGGCGGCCGTCTGGCCCTTGCTGACCGTGAAGGTATAGGTCGGGTCGAGGAAGGATACGGCCGGGAAGAGCAGCGGGTCGATGTAGCCGATCTTGTCGTTGGTCTCCGTGCGGGAGATGACGCCGCCGCAGTCGTATTCGCTGCCGGTTGCCGCCAGGGTCAGGATATCGACGATGGGCAGGGCGGCCTTCGCCTTTACCTTATATGATATAAGGTCCCACGGGTCGCCGTCATAGCAGGCGCCGGCCGCAATGGCCTTGGAGCAGTCGAGCACGCTGCCGCCGCCGACGGACAGGATCACGTCTACCCGGTGCTCCTTGCACAGCCGCACGCCATCCAGCACGCTGGGGTCGTATTTCGGATTGGGCTGGATGCCGGGGAGCTCCACAATCTCGAAGCCGTTCAGCAGTTCCAGCACCTTCTGGTAAAGACCGATCTTTTTGATGCTGCCTCCGCCATAAGTAAGGAGTATCTTCTTTCCAAACTGCGCCATCACGCCGGGCAGCTTCTCAATTACGCCTTTCCCAAAGATCAGGCGTGTAGGGGTGCAATATTCAAAGTTCTGCATAATGAGAATGGATATCTATTTAAATTCGATTTCCGGGGAAGGATGACGGACGGCAATGCGGCGAAGGCGCGGGACCCGCTTCGTCAGGAAGGTCAGGATGTGCCGGTCGCGCTTTTCGGGATAAACCTCATCGAAGCGGACCATCAGGCCGGTCTCGATAGCGTCCGACAGTTCGTCATTGACTGCCGATCCGAAGATCTTCATTGTCGCAGAAGCGTTGATGTACGAGTTGACCAGCGGTGGTATGCTGGTGCCGAGCTGGCGGAGCGCCTTCTTGAGGCAACGGAGGTCTTCGTTCAGCCGGTCACCGCAGAGAATCAAGTCGAGCAGGCGGTCATCAACTTTGGAACGGAGCGGCTTCTTGGGTCGGATCAGTGCCTCCTCATCCGGGAAATGCTTCTCTAGGAATCGGAGGATCAGGTCCCGGGCAGATTTATCATAGGACTTGTAGATGGTCATCTTCCCGAAGAAGTACTCCACGCCGGGACTGCTCAGCAGTACGCCTGCGATGCCGTCCCAGAGGTTATCCATCGTAAAGAGGGCCTTGGATCCGGCCTTGGAACTCTGGTAGTCTGGAGCCACGAACGAACGGCCCAGTTCCATCGTCTTGGGGAGATACTCCTGGATGAACTTATCGGAGAAATGGTACAGGTGCGACGAGGTGACGTTCGGCTGGCCGTCCTCCTTGAGGGTGACGTTCCTGCCCAGGATGAAACGGTAGCCGCCGATGATGGCCTTTGCATCCGGATCCCAGACAATCAGCTGCTGGTAGGGCTTGTCCAGAAAATCATATTCGTCAAGGTCCAGTTCCTTTCCTGAGCAACCTCCCGCAGCGCGGTAGGTCAACTCGCGGATGCGACCGATTTCCCGCAAAGTGTTCGGAGCATTGTGGCAGTCAACCACATAGAGCTCGTTACCGCCCTTGTTGGTATCCATCAGCTTCCGCTTCGGCGTCAGCTCTGCCTTAATCAGTTCAAGAGGAATGGGATCAATAATCGCTTCCATTATACACGTTTCTCATTCAATGGCTTAGTAAGACAAAGCTACATTATTTGTTCGTATTTTCCAAAGAAAAAGCGTACCTTTAGACCGCTAATTCTTTATTGATGGCGAAAGAAAACGTATACCTGGCATCCAAACCCCGTTACGAGATTCTGGACGGGCTTCGCGGCGTAGCTGCGCTGATGGTTATTATCTTCCACTGTTTCGAAACTTATATTCCGGTCTTCGGGACGCAGATCGTGAATCACGGCTACCTGGCGGTGGATTTCTTCTTCGTCCTGTCGGGCTTCGTGATTGGCTATGCCTATGACGACCGCTGGGACAAGATGACCACATGGGGATTCTTCAAACGTCGTCTCACGCGTTTGCACCCCATGGTAATTGCGGGTACGATCATTGGCGCTGCGCTTTTCTTCTTTGCCGGAGCGGCCTTTCCGGAGACGCTGAAGACTCCTTTTTGGAAGTTCGCGCTTTGCCTGGTTATGGGGCTATTGATTCTTCCCTGCCCCAACAGTCTGGACATTCGAGGATGGGGTGAGCTGAATTCCTTCAACGGTCCGCAGTGGTCTCTGACCTTCGAGTATATCGGCAATATCCTCTATGCCTTCTTTTTCCGGCATCTGCCAAAGATTGCACTGGCTCTCCTCTGTGTCGTCTGTGCTTTCTTCACGCTTGATCTGACGATGGGCTGGGACGTATTTGGATTCTTCCCTAATGGCGCGCACTACACAGTTATTGGCGGCTGGAGCCTGACGCCTGACCAACTCTACATCGGTTTCACGCGCCTGTTATATCCTTTCCTCTGCGGTCTGCTGATTTCCCGCATTCTGCCCGGTCATCGCTCCGTATCCAATCCCAGCGGTTCTCCCATCCATCTCAAGGGCGGTTTCTGGTGGTGCTCCCTGGCGCTTATCGTCCTCTTCTCCATTCCATGCATCGGGGGCAAGACCGGGGTTCCGGACGGCCTCTTTCAGGCAATATGCATCCTGCTCGTCTTCCCGCTCATAGTGCTGGCCGGTTCCGGATCCGTGACCACGGATAAAAAGAGTACCGCCATCTGCAAGTGGCTGGGCGACCTGTCCTATCCGCTTTACATTACTCACTATCCGCTAATGTACATGCAGATGAGTTGGGTAGCAGAGCATCCGGATGCACCGCTGTGGATGCACATTGCGGTCAATCTGGGCGTAGTATTCCTTTCCATTGTCCTTGCATGGGGCGTCCTGAAGATCTACGACGAACCGGCCCGTGAGTGGCTCAAAGAGCACTGGTTGAAGCGGAGATAATTCGGCACGAATGCTTCCCTTTCTGACAGTTTCTCTTTCAACTTTTTGACAGAACTATATTATCTGTCAAAAATGGCCGCAGTGCTGTATTACCTATGATTACTTCTTCCAGACGTGGATGATTTCGCCGATGTACATATAGTGGATGCCCGTTCCAGACTTCTCGTACCACTCCCGCTGTTCTGAAGGGAGTAATTCTTCATCAAACTGCTGGGCATAGAGTTTCTTGCACTCGATGGCAAGGTCGGCTTCTGCATAGATGGGATTGCCAAGCTCAGTGAACTCCACCGTCAGTCCGGCACCTGCTACTTTGTCTTCATCCCGGCCGGAGACGCGGCCCAGATACGACAGTTCCTTTCGCATTGAGGCAGGAAAATGAGTCACTGTGAAGTAGTCGTTTTCTTCCATGAACCGATGGGTGTAGCGACTGGTGGACACATATACGATGAAGATCGGCTTCCCCCAGAGCTCGCCGATACTGCCCCAGGAGATTGTCATGAGGTTCATCTTTCCTTCTTTGCCGGCCGATACCTCCAGCCAGTCCTTGTCTATCATCTGGACTGGATTCAGCCCTATCTCCGTGGGGGCAATCTCCTGCCAGGCTTTCGTTCTCATATCGTCTGCCGTTTCGGCTTTCTTAGGGTTGTTTCCGCAACTCATCATAACAAATGCTGCGACTAAAAGAATGACTATCTGTTTCATGCCATCAAAGATATAAAAAAAGGAAATAACTTCCCGTTTATCAGCGTGATTTCCCTTTTATTTCAAGGCGGCGGGCCTCGACGATGATTCCACTGAAGTTCATATTCGCTACTTATTATCAGACAGTTTGCCAATGATATCATCCAGCATCCGGAAAAGGTCCGGGGCAGTCTCGGGGTTGACACTGTCGCACATGACGGCCTTGCCCATGGTAAAGGGAACGCAGGAGAGTTTGTTTTGCAGCTCTTTTCCCTTCGGCGTCAAGCTTACGATCATCTGCCGGGCGTCCTTCTTGCCTTTGGAACGAGTCAGGATACCTTGCTTCTCCATACGCTGAAGAAGCGGCGTCACCGTGTTCGTCTCCAGCAGAAGCCGCTTGGCGATGTCGTTCACCGGCTGGGCGTCCTTCTCCCACAGGACCAGCAGCACCAGGTACTGCGGATAAGTCAACCCCTGCTCTGAGAGAAGCGGATGATAGGCCTGCGTGAGAAGGCGCGAAGCAGTGTACAACCGGAAACAGAGCTGGTTGTCCAGTTTAAACTCTTCCTTGACCATTAAAGCATGGCTTTGATGTCCTTTTCGATATCCTCCGGCTTGGTGGTCGGCGCGTAGCGCTTGATGACCGTACCGTCGCGATTGATCAGGAACTTGGTGAAGTTCCAGCGGATGTCGCTGTCTTTGGTCATGCTCTTACTGAGCACCTTCAGCATTTTGGCCGTTGCCTTTGCTTTCAAGCCGCTATACTCCTCTGTAGGAGCCTGCTCCTTGAGATACTCGAAGATGGGCTCGGCGTTCTCACCGTTGACGTCGGTCTTTGCCATCAGCGGGAAGGTGACGCCGTGGTTGAGACGGCAGAACTCGGCTATCTCCTCGTTGCTGCCCGGCTCCTGGCCGGCAAACTGGTCGCAGGGGAAGCCGACGATGACGAGACCTTTGTCCTTGTATGCCTGATACAGGGCCTCCAGACCGTCATACTGCGGGGTGAAGCCGCACTTGGAGGCGGTGTTGACAATCATCAGGACCTTGCCTTCAAACTGAGCGAAGTCAAAGTCAAGGCCCTTGTTGTTTAGGGCCTTGAAATCGTAAATCTTTGCCATATTAGAGCTGCTTTACCAGCCAGTTCTGATAGCCGATCTTCTCGATGAGGTCGAGCTGCTCCTCGTCCCAGTAGAGGTCTTCTTCCTCGTCCAGCAGATAGGCCTTCGTAAGGTCGTAGGTGGTAGGGTCACCGGCAAGGGAGGGCATGATCTTGTAAAGCGTCTCCACGCCTTCCTTCTGGAGCTTGTGATCGGCCTCGAGGTAAGCCTTCGGATCGCTGATGAGGGTAGCCTTGCTGCTTACATTCACCTCCGGAACAGAGCCGAGGTCAAGCATACGGTCCGTATACTTCTCGACCCATTCCATTTCCTCAGTGTAGTGGTCGATGTACTTCTGGCCGAGCTTTGTGAAGCCCTGACTCTTTAAGAGCTGACCCTGCATTTTGTGTACGAAAGCGCTGCCCGCGAGTTCATTGACGATCATTTGAGAGATCTGGATAGTAGTTGTAAAGTCCATGGTGTTATAATATTTAATTGTTATTTATATCGTTTACGATGCAAATATACGACTTTATTTTTATATCGCAAGCGATATTTTGAAAAAAGTGATATTTTTCATTTCCCACGGAAGTGCCTGGAGTCGCCCCAGCGGCCGTAGCCAATAACGATCCCTCCCCTCGCCAGATCCTCCACACCACTGGCATTCAACGCCTTGCGGTCGTACAGATTATACTTGACCATCTGTTCTTCGGGAGTGATGTTGGGCATAATGACATTGGCGCCGGACAGCAGCCCCTTTTCGCGGCCACGGGGGTCCAGGACCTCCAGGGCTGTCGCTGCGGCGATGTTGATGTCCGGCATCAGCAGGCGCAGCAGCGCAATCATCTTGAGACCGAGAGCGAACCGCCTTTCGGCGGAAGGGAAAGACGCCCCAGAGAGCGTCAGGGGCGTCTCCGGATGAGGATTATACGGTCCCATTCCGACCATCGGCGCATCAAAGCTCTTATAGAACAGGAGATCGTCGGCCATGTCCTCGGCCGTCTGGAACGGCATCCCGATCATCGCACCCGTTCCGGCCTGGTAACCTATTTCTTTCAGATCATACAAAGCCTGGAGCCGGCGGTCGTATGAATGGTCGGCAGGGTGGATCCTGCGGTACAGGTCGGGATTGGAGGATTCGATACGCAGCAGATACCGGTGCGCCCCGGCATCGAACCATTCCTCATAGACCTCGCGGGACTGTTCACCCAAAGATAGGGTAATCCCGAGAGGCGGGTCTTCCCCGGTGTCGATGGATTTGATCTCTTTCAGCAGGCGCGTGATTTTGCGGATAAATGCCGCATCGCTGCGCTCCCCTCCCTGGATGACCACGGAGCCATATTGACGACTGGCTGCCACCCGGGCGGTCGAGAGCACCTCTTCGTCTGAGAGCTCGTAGCGCTGGCACCGGACATCCCGGCGGATACCGCAGTACAGGCAGTTCTTGGCGCAGATATTCGACACTTCGATCAGGCCCCGCAAATAGATCTCCGGACCGACTGTCGCGACCTTGACGCGATACGCCTCCTCGCGAAGCGCCGCTTCAAAAGCAGCGTCCTCGCAGGCAATGGCAGCAGCCAAACCATACCGGTCGAGCGAAAGTTCCGACAGATTCATCATCCACAAAGCTACGACTATTTAACGACATTCCGGTAAGAAATTGCGCTATTATTCATAGAAAAGCGTAAATTTGCGTATATCCATTTGGGAAATGACACGGGAACAACAACTCACAAAGGTCACGCTGGTGGGGAGCCTCGGAAATCTGGTGCTCCTGAGTTTCAAGTTTGTGGCGGGTATCCTCTCGGGCAGTTCGGCTATGATAGCGGACGCCGTCCATTCCCTGTCGGACTTTCTGACCGATATCATCGTGCTGGTTTTTGTCCGTATCAGCGCAAAGCCGCAGGACACCGACCACGATTACGGGCACGGGAAATATGAGACGCTGGCGACGCTGCTGGTGTCGATTGCGCTGATTGGCGCCGCCATTGGCATCATCGTGTCCGGTTCGCTCAAAGTCGCTCACTGGCTGCAGGGCGAGACGCTGGAAATGCCGGGGATGCTGGCCCTCTGGGCCGCGCTGCTTTCGATCGTCGTCAAGGAGGTCCTGTTCCGATATACAATCGCTCGTGGCAAGACACTCGAATCGCCGGCTGTCGTTGCCAACGCGTGGCACCATCGCAGCGACGCCCTTTCTTCGATCGGGGCGGCCATCGGTATCGGCGGGGCCATCCTGCTCGGTGAGCGCTGGGCCGTGCTGGATCCGCTGGCATCCGTCGTCGTGGGCGCAATGCTGGTAAGAGTTGCCTGGGAGCTGCTGAAGGTCAGCACCGGAGAGCTGACGGACAGCTCCCTCCCGGAAGAGACCGAGCGCGAGATCGAAGACATCATCAAAAGCTTCCCGCAGGTCAGCGAGCCGCACAATCTCCGCACCCGCCGCATCGGGAACCGCATCGCGATCGAAGCTCATGTCCGCCTGGACGGGGAGATGGCCCTATCTGCCGCCCACGACATCGTGACGGCTATCGAACATCGCCTCCGGGACCGCTTTGGCAAAGAGACCCTTGTCACCATCCACATGGAACCACTAAAGTAGGATTTGTTCGAATCTACGCAGTATCAAACAAGTGCCGGGATTATTTATATATTATATATGGAAACGAAACGTGAAATATGGCTCGACTGGTTACGGGTTATTGCCTGTTTTCTGGTCATGCTTACGCATAGTACGGAACCGTTTTACCTTGGAGGCGAGGGATCGCTGATTCTTACGCACTCAGATGCCGTCTGGGTTTCCATCATGGATGTCCTTTCCCGGGCTGCCGTGGTTCTGTTTGTCATAGCATCCAGTTACCTGCAGTTCCCGCTTCACTACTCGACCAAGGACTTTTTCCGCAAGAGGGCCTGGAGGATTCTTCCGCCGTTTTTGATCTGGACGCTTGTTTATGCCCTGGTCTGGGGCGAACCCGTCCAGAATTTCAAAGACCTGCTCTGGAATTTCAACTATGCAGCCGGGCACCTCTGGTTTGTCTATATGCTCATCGGCCTGTATCTGATCATGCCGCTTCTTTCCCCCTGGGCGGAGAAAGTGGGAAAGCGCGAGTTGCAGGTGTATCTGGGCATCTGGCTTTTCACTACGCTGCTTCCGCTTCTGAGGGATTGGCTCGGCGGTGCCGCACCCGTTGTTTACGGTCCTTCCGGTATTCCCAACCCCGCCAAATATCCGCTCTGGGGAGAGGCCAGTTGGAATACCTTTGGCCTGTTCTATTACCTGAGCGGTATGCTGGGTTATCTGCTGCTGGGTCTATATTTCCGCAAATTCGTAGGACAGATGTCATGGAAAAAGACGCTTGCGCTGGCCCTGCCGCTCTTCTGCAGCGGCTTCGCCATCGGCGTTTTCGGTTTCCTGTGCCGGGTGGGAGCCGATTCGCAGGGTGTCTTCCCCGTCGAAGGCCCGGTCGGCCTTGCGGCTATCTGGGAAACCCCATGGCTCAACGACAGCATCGGCGTGGCGCTGATGGCCATCGGCTGGATTCTTCTGCTGAGGAAAATTCAGTCCGACGGAGCCTTTTATCGCAAGATTATCCTTCCCGTCTCCAAAGCCGGCTACGGCATGTACCTGAGTCATTTACTGGTGCTGGTGTATGTTTCAGCATGGCTGCGGAATGCTCTGGGGCTTGGGGCCGACGGCATCCTGGGCATCTGGACAACGCCCGTCCAGATTCTTCTTACGGCCCTGATCTCTTATGTCCTTGTGGCTTTCTCCTGTGTTCTCCTCCGGAAGATTCCGAAACTTGGAAAAGCACTCATCGGATAAGACCTTATTCCGATTTAGGGTGAAACACATTCCCGCCAGAAAAATGGAAGTAACCAATCTGCTTGACATACACTCGCGCGAGGAGTTGTACCGATGGTATCTGGAGAATCACGACAAAGCGAGTGACTTTTGGCTCCGCGTGAACAGGGCTGCGGCGGAGAGCCCCGGCGTGGTGCGGTATGTCGATGCAGTGGAGGTCGCTCTGTGTTTCGGTTGGATAGACAGTACCCAGAAAAAGATTGACGAGGGAAAGCCCGTCCAGCATTTCACGCCCCGCCGCAATCGGAGCAACTGGTGTGAACGCAACCTCATTCGCTGCCGGCGACTGGTTCTGTTGGGAGATATGACGCCCGCAGGACTTGCAGTAGCTCCTGATCTGGATCCTTCTCTATTTGTCTTCGATGACTGGGTGCTCGATGCCCTCAAGGCCGATGAGAAGGCATGGGCAAATTACACTTCATTCCCTGAGACCTACCGCCGCATCCGGGTGGATTATATTCAGCATTATCGCCAGACCGGCCGTTCTGAGGAAGCTCAAAAGGCTCTGCAACGCTTTGTGAAGGATTGCCACTCCGGCAAAATGCAGCCCGGCTGGGACGATTTCGGCCGACTGAAATAAACCTCGACCGAGCGTGTCAGACGGGGTTCTGAAGTTTACCGCCACCTTCTATAGCGATTTGTATCCACGTAGTTTTGTAATTGAGTAACATTCCCAACATAATAACTACCCTCAGATTTCTTGGGGCCGTCTGTCTGTTGCTCTTTAATCCGGCCGGTGCGGTTTTCTGGGTAATCTATGGACTGTGCGGCATTAGTGATATGGTCGATGGGTACCTTGCACGAAAACTGCACGCTGAAAGCAAGACCGGTGCTGTGTTGGATAGCGTGGCTGATATCTGCTTTGTCGCTTGCTGCGCAATACGGTTGTTACCCGTTATGCAGATTCCGACATGGCTGTGGATCTGGGCGGGACTGATTGTCGTAATCAAACTTATCAATCAGGTGTCGGCACTCGTAATCTGCAAACGCTTCTGCTTTCCTCACACAAAGGCCAACAAAATGACAGGTCTTCTGCTCTTCCTCTTTGTCCCTACAGTGTTCTGGTCCATTGTTCCCATTGCATCTGTTGCCGGTGTCGCCACTTTCGCAGCCGTGCAGGAAGGGCATTTCATCAGGACAGGACGGGTTGAAATGTAACAATTTGCATCTTAACGAGAAAAACCAGGTATGTAGAACCTGCAGGTCCAATCCAGCGTGGTCTGCTTTTGAACGTGGAGCTGTGGAAGCGTAGTCATCACGCAGAAATACTGCGGACGCTGATGTGCGGCTCCCAGAAGTTCTGCAGCACTGAGAAGTCCAATGTAGTAGGGCTTTTGAAGGAAGGCCACAGTCACGTCATCTGTCGTGAAGGTGGCCAAGCCTAGAATCTCTCGCTGATGTACGGTCGATTTAACTTTTGCCCCTTCCACGCATCTAATTATTGTCACTTGACCAAAACAAATGGATCGTTCAATGAGAAAAATCATCCTTTTTACCGGGCTTTTGTTATGCAGTGCAGTGCTTAGTGCTCAGCGAATTGTATGCGACGAAACCTGCAAACTGGCCGATGCTCCACCAGTAGCAGCTACAACTACAACGGCGAAGCCGACTCAGGCCAAACCGGCTGTTAAACCAAAACAACCTTCTGCCACTCCCTCTCCTGTCAAGAAGGAGGAGCCAGGCTATGCTGTGGTCAGTCCAGTTGGACGCTCATCTGTAGAAATGATAGAGCAGGCTCCGCGTCTGAAGACGCTTGACGGGAAGACCATCGCGGTTGTGGGCGTCAGTTTTATGACCAGCGTCACCCACCCGGAAATCAAGCGGTTGATTTTGGAGAACTATCCTTCTGCCAAAGTGATTCTTCTGGATGAAATCGGCATAGGCGGTCCTTATCCGGCGCCAGGGGTTACCAGAAGACAGAAAGAAGAATTCCAGGCCAAACTCAAGGAGATGGGCGTGGATGCAGTGATCTCTGGAAACGGCGGTTGCGGGCTTTGTACGCCCAAGGAGACGGGGTCATGCATCACCGCTGAGTATCTGGGAATACCTTCAGTCATAATTGCCGGCCCTGGTTTTGTGGACCAGGCAAAATACACGGCACTCAACAATGGCGTTCCTGTGATGCGAGTGGCGCAGTATCCTGGTGCTTTCGCGACGCATACGGCAGAAGAACTTATTCAAAATACCCGGGAAATCCTTTGGCCGCAGATCGTTGAGGCACTGACCAAACCCATATCAGAAGAGGAGCGCTCCGCGGGGGTATCCGGCAACAAGGGTGATATCCGCGACGATGCTTTCTTCGGCACGCTAGATGAAATCAATGACTACTTCAAGCAGATGAATTGGTCGGACGGGCTTCCCATTGTCCCGCCCACGTTTGAAAAGGTAGAATCTTTCCTGAATTATACGGACTTGAAGTGGGACGAGACTGTAGCGGTGCTCCCCATCGCACACCGCAACACGACCGTCTGGCATGTGGCTGTAAATGCAGTGATGGCCGGATGTAAGCCGGAGTATATGCCAATCCTGATTGCCCTGACAAAAGGACTCGGCGATCCGAATTTCCGTCGTACACTGGCCAGTACGCACGCGTGGATCCCGTACTCCTGGCTGAACGGACCGGTTGCCAGGCAGTTGGGGATTGATAGCGGGCAGGGCCAAATTAACGAAGCTGCGAATGTCGCCATCGGCCGCTTCATGAATCTTGCCTTGATGAACCTCTGCGGCTACTATGTGAAGCAGGATAGGATGGGAACCTTCGGTTATCCGATGTCCTGGTGTATGGTAGAGGACGATGCCGCTTGCCTGAGGGTGGGTTGGAAGCCATACCACGTCAGGAAAGGCTTCGACCTCAACGACAATACCATCACCCTTGGGTCCACGCTTCTCTGGGGGAACAATATGGCTCCGTCGACTACTAATCCCCATAAACTGATGGAACTGCTTGCCTGGGATATCAGCGAGCGCAGCCAGTTCGCTTTGGGCAGTGGCCGTCAGTTTACCTTCCGGACAATTCTGATGACAGAACCGGTTGCGGCGATCCTTGCCGGAAGGTATAGAAGTCCGGAGGCGCTGGAAAAGGATTTGATTGATGCTTCCCGTCGTCCGGTCAAAGAGCGTGCTTTTGCGAATTACTACGCCAATCCGGGCGGAGCCAAGGATGGCGGTCAGCACAATCTGCGTCAATACCAGGGTCATATCCGCAAGGATGAAGGTGGCGAGATGACGCCCACTCCGGAGTGGTACGATTCTCCCGAGGCCGAGCAGATGACCATTCCCACGATGAAACGGGGAATGACGGCCTTTATCATCACCGGCGATGCTGCCCGCAACAAGGTACAGACTATGCCCGGCGGCGGTTATGCTACCATTGAGATAGAACTTCCCCACAATTGGGATTCCCTGATGGCGGAGTTGGGATACGGCCCGCTCAAAGATTATAAACTTTGAGCATATCCTTGTTGGTGCAATTTTAAAGAAAAACCCCGTCTGACGTGCTTAGACGGGGTTTTTCTTGTGACTCCTACAGACATCCTATGGAGTTAAAATAGATTTGCAATAGATTCCGTACAGACACATAACGGAAGGCGGCGCTTTATAATCTGCGGAAATTATAAAAAATAGATAATTTCCGCAAGTTATAGATTACTCTATATTGGGCGAAAAGGTTACTATTATGCTACTTTTCGCCCGTATTAAACCGCAGGTAAGAAGCCGTTCCCGGATTATAGTTTGGCCTTAAGCCGCTGGCGGGCTTTGGTAACGGAGGTGGGCGAAATCCCCAGCAGGAGGGCCTGCTCCGACACGGGGAACTGGAAGTGAGAGAGGATGTAGATGCGGATGTCGCCCTTGGTGAGTCCGGGGTAGGTTTCCCGGAGGGATTCCTGTGTATGGCTGGAGGAATTACGGAACACCCGTTCCAATTCCGCCCATTCTTCGTCCTGGATATAGCGGGGGACAGTATGGAGCTCTTGAAGGAGATGGTTCTGACCGGTCAGGGTGTGCAATATGGCATAAGAGTCCACATCTCCGACAGGCCCTGCGCCCGCTCCTGGAATGAATTTTTCCCTGTCATCGGCCCCGGCGCGGATAACCATCAGGAAGGCCCGGACGTTTTTCCCCAGAATCTCTGAAGCCTGCGGTATGCTTAGCGTGTTACCGCCCCTGGTGCATGTCTGCGCCAGTCCAAGAGCTACCAGAACCATCTGGTAATAAAGCAGTTCCGCATCTGGATTCTCAAGGGAGAAGGAGGACCTGATTGCCGCAATACAGTCATCCTTAAACCCTACGTGAGTATCGATATAATCCTTATAGGAAGATGCCGGAGTGTCTGCGTCCATGATCAGTGAGAACAGCCGGGGCTCGTCTATTGCGAACCATAGTAATGCTATACCGAACCCTTTGAATGGCGGGTTTAGGGAGAAACCGGCGCCTACGCGCTTCCTGTAGAGTTTTTGGGCTTCTTCCTTTACGGCATCCCGTACGCCTTGGATGGAGCCGAAGGAGGAAAACACAGCGTTGGCGCCGCAGCCAAGAATCCCGCAAAGGCTTCTGGCCGTGAGGGCCGATGCTCCGCCCGTGCGCACGATATCCAGGGCTGCCGCAAGGATTTTTTCTTTGGTAATGCTTACTGGTCTTGCCATAGTTCCTGTTCCGAAATAATCGCATACAAAAGTAGAAAAAACGGAAGTCATGTCCAAGCCTTTCATGGGCGGAACTCCGTAATTGTCCACTTCTTTGTCCATATCGATTTTTATTTCGGAACGGTATATGCGCTAACTTTGCACTCAGAAAAATATGGACAGACCATGAAAAGATTGATTGCAATTCTTACACTTGTTATTATAGGTATTCCCTCTTTTGCCAAAGGCGACTGGAAGGGAAAGGTAGTGGATGAAAACGGAGAGCCCGTGGCTTACGCAAGCGTGGCAATTCTTTCCAAAGCAGATTCCTCAGTAGTCTGTGGGGCAGTCACACAAGAGGATGGTTCCTTTAATATAGTAACTACTGAGACCGATGGCATCATGATGGTGGCCATGATAGGCTACCGGACCGTTTATCTGGCTCCAGTCGATGGCGTCATCATTACGCTGGAGGCGGACACCGCCATGCTGGAAGGCGCGGTCATATCGGCCGTGATGCCCAAGACCAAACTTACCGGCGAAGGCTTGCAGACGCTTGTGAAAGGTTCCGTGCTGGAGAATGCCGGTACGGCCAAAGACGTACTGTCCAAGACGCCGGGTATGATTAAGGGCCAGAACGGGTTGGAGGTCATCGGTAAGGGGGCGCCGCTGGTGTATATCAACGGCCGCAAAGTAACGGACAGCAGCGAGCTGGACCGCCTTCAGAGCAATGAGATTCAAAGTGTCGAGGTAATTACCAATCCTGGGGTACAATACGACGCCTCCGTGGGAAGTGTAGTCCGTATCCGCACCATCCGCCGCCAGGGCGACGGTTTCAGCTTTAATCTGTTTGCACAGGACGAGCAGTCGCTTCGCTGGGACAAAGGGAACGACCCCTTCGGTGCCCTTAACGTGAACTACCGCACTGGCGGCGTGGATATTTTCGCCGGCATCAACTACGCCCGTAATACCAGCCGCCAGCAAAGCGACCTGGAAAAGAAGACCTTTGGGAAGAACTTCCTGCTGGAAAACAAAGGAGACCTCCTGAACAACTACCTCGGCCAAAGCCTTTATGGCACTGCCGGAGTGAACTGGCAGATTGCCGACAACCATTTCCTGGGTGGGAAAATCGATTGGGGAAAGACCCTGCAGTACGACGTGCACACTGAAGTAAACGACAACGTCTGGCTGGACGGGGTCCTTGCCGACAAAATCGCAACCCTCTCCGATGATAAGATGGATAAAGGAGGAATCTACAATATCGGGGCAAACCTGTATTACAACGGTGTGATTGGCGGGAAACTGGGCGTGGACGTGAACCTGGACTATTATGGAACCGACAACGCAACCCGTTCAGAGTCAAAGGAAGCCAGTGACATTTCGGCCGGACGCACCATCCGCTCCGGCAGTCAGTCCGACGGAAGGATGTATGCGGCAAAGGCCGTTCTGTCCTATCCGATATGGAAAGGTCAGTTACAGGCCGGAACAGAAGAAGTTTTTTCCCGCCGCAGCGACAACTACTCCATCAGCGGGATCGACATTCCGGCCTCGCAGGCCTCGGTGGTAGAGGATAGCTACGCCGGTTTCGTCAACTATGGTTTCTTCTTGCCGGGGGCCGGTCAGTTCAGCGCCGGAGTGCGCTATGAATATGTGCACTATGCCTACAAGGATGCCATAACGCCGGCAAACGACATAACCCGGAATTATAGCAACTGGTTCCCGATGCTCTCCTGGGCTACCGTCATCGATCCGAGCAATGCCAAGGTGCAGCTCATGCTTAATTACAGCGCCAAGACGCTGCGCCCCAATTATGCCTATCTGTCCGGAGCAGTGCGGTACAACAGCCGTTATATCTGGCAGAGCGGCAATTCCCAGTTGCAGCCGGAACTCAGGCACAACTTCAGCTTCACGGCCCTGTGGAAGTTCATTTCGCTGGTTATCAATTATTCCCGCGTAGAGGACGCCATCATGACCTGGTCTTCCCCCGTGGGAGACGAGGGCGTCGTACTGGTGCAGCCGCGCAATATTGAGACGCCACAGCGCAAGATGGCTGTCTATATGACCTTTACGCCCACCATCGGCCCGTGGACCATGAATTACACCATTGGCATCCTGCCCCAATGGCTCACCATCAATGCGCCGGATTCCAGGGAGCCGGATGGCATCCGCGTGACCAAGTTTAACGATAAGCCCATCGGTATCGCCCAACTCTTCAACACCTTTACCATCAAGGGCGGCTGGCAGTTGGAGCTTGGCGGCACGGTATGGACGCCGGGTTATAACCAGAACATGTACATGAATAACTGGTACTGCGACTTAAGTGTGGCCGTCCAGAAAAGCCTGCTGAGTGACGGCTCGCTGGTGCTGAGGCTGGAAGGTGCCGATCTGCTGGGGACGGCTCACTTTGATGCCTATTCCGATTTCGGCAGCCACACCATCATGCAGACCAACCGGATGGACACCCAGCGCATCAAATTCTCCATCCGCTACAACTTCAACACGGCCCAGAGCAAATATCGCGGCAGCGGCGCGGGCGCTGACAGCAGGGAAAGAATGTAAAATATTAGTATCTTTGTGAATATGGAAAAGGAAATGAAATTCTGTCAGAGCTGCGGCATGCCGCTCACCGATGGCCTCTTTGGCACTAATGCCGATGGCAGCAAGAACGAAGACTACTGCATGTACTGCTACAGGGATGGCAAATTCCTGCAGGAATGCACCATGGAGGAAATGATTGAGCATTGCGCCCAGTTTGTCGATGAGGTGAACAAAGGCCTGCCCCAGCCCATCACCAAGGAGGAGTACATCGGCCAGATGAAGATGTTTTTCCCGCACCTGAAGCGCTGGCGCAATGAGTTGACCATTAGCGGTGACGCTCCCGAAAATCCGGCTTTAGCTGGCATCAAAGACCTGATTGCTCAGATGGCCGATAAGCTGCCCATCGCCTATATCTCTTCCGTGGATGCAGAGGGTTTCCCCTGCTCCAAGGCCATGCTGAAACCGCGTAAACGCGAGGGTATCAAGGTGTTCTATTTTACCACCAACACCTTCTCCCTGCGCGTGGCCCACTACAAGGCCAATCCCAAGGCCAGCATTTATTTCTGCGACGCCCGGGGCTTCAAGGGCATGATGCTGCGCGGAACCATGGAAGTGCTTAAGGATGCGGAGAGCAAGGAAATGATCTGGCGGAAAGGCGATACGCAGTACTATCCCGGCGGCGTGACCGATCCCAATTACTGCGTCCTGAAGTTTACCGCCATCGACGGCCGCTTCTACAGCGACTTTTATCCCCGCAGTTTCATTCTTTGACAATAGAAGAAAGAAACAAGTCGTGCCCATTATTATTTGCACTATAATTATTTTTCTTTCATATTTGCAAAGGATTGGCTAATAATCTTTTGCAAACATGCGTAGACTTTTCACCACACTTATGGGCCTGGTACTGGGCTTTTCTGTCTGGGGACAGGAATTTGTCATTGGCCCGGGCGGGTATTTCAGCAGGGAAGGGGTAGATGTAATGGCGTTTTACGACTTTTATCCCGAAGGCCACCAGGGTGGAGTCTGTATAATCATGAATGGCAACCGGGTGGCCACCAACGGAGATCTCCGTTTTGAGGCGACTCCTGGTCAGTGGCAGCCGGTGCCCCGCCAACTGTCCCGTGAGGTGGGGGAAGATTACATCCGTGCCACCTTGGCATATCCGGACTCTTCCCGGCATCTGACAGGCTTCAATCCCATGGTCTATCCGGATGTGGTGTTGGAATACACGGTGACGACGCGTGCCGTAGGGGACCATATTGAAGTGACGCTGGACCTGGATCGGCCTATTCCTGAGGTATTTATCGGCAAGGCCGGCTTTAACCTGGAGTTCTTTCCCGGCAGCCTATTTGGGAAACCCTGGATCATGGACAAGCAGTCCGGCATTTTCCCCAGACAGCCCAATTCGCCGCTGACGGTGCTGGAGCCCAACTACAAGCATACAGGCAATTTCCATCAGGAAGGCCGTCCCATCATAGATTTTGACCGTCTCATTGCAGAAGGGGAGGGTTATAATCCCATTGTGGCC